>Ga0207416_1000061_pt1 | contig 191439 bp, 184 predicted proteins | sample PaiPotPPM11metaG_FD_184107 | JGI IMG/M metagenome (GOLD analysis project Ga0207416, IMG submission 184107) | Iron sulfur acid spring bacterial and archeal communities from Banff, Canada, to study Microbial Dark Matter (Phase II) - Paint Pots PPM... ... | reverse complement strand
CCAGGAAGCGCGTGAACTGGAGCTGAGCGGTGGCGTTCGGTCGCTGCCGCAAGTGCCGTGGTGGAACGCCGGCAGGCGAGCGCGCCCGATAGCGGAAGGGCGGCGCAAGCCGCCTTCTCCGTGGCGCGTGCCGCACGCCGCTTGCGTGCGGATCATGAAATACTGCGTCTGCCGGCGTTCCGCTTCCTTTCTTTTATTTTCGTCATTGCGAGTGAAGCGAAACAATCCAGTCCGGCCGCTACGTCCTGGATCGCTTCGTCGCGGAGCCTGTCATCGGACCGGTCACTTCGGGCCAGACCCGTTGGCTCCTCGCAATGACGGTTCGAAACATCGCTGTTCGACACACTCGCGCGCGCATGCGCGCGCGGGAACGGCATCGCTTTAATTTCATCCTCCCCTGCAGGGGGAGGGTCGCGCCCAACGGGCGCAGGGTGGGGTGACGGCAGTGAAAAAATTCTGCGTAGGTCGCTGTGCAAAGCACTTGCCCCCACCCGCCCGCCTGTGGCGGGCGACCTCCCCCCTGCAGGGGGAGGTGCTTCGCTTACGCCTGCGCGTCGGCGAGTTGCGGCGCGGTCGACGGCGCGCCGCCGGCGATCGGCTCCAGCGCCGCCTCGACCGCCTGTTCCACGCGTTCGAGCCAGACGAACTCCATCTCGCGGCGCGCGATCTCGGGGATGTCGTCGTAGTCGCGGCGATTGCGCGCCGGCAGCATTACGCGACGGATTCCCGCGCTGTGCGCGGCGACGACTTTCTCCTTGATGCCGCCGACCGGCAAAACGAGGCCGCGCAGGCTGATCTCGCCGGTCATGGCGGTATCGCTGCGGATGGTCCGCTCGGTCATCAGCGAAGTCAGCGCCATGAACATGGCCACGCCCGCACTCGGCCCGTCCTTCGGCGTGGCGCCGGCCGGCACGTGGATATGGATGTCGCTGTTCTCGAAGCGGCTGGCATCGATGCCAAGCGCCGTGGCGCGGTTCTTCACGATCGAGAGCGCGGCTTGCGCGCTTTCCTTCATCACGTCGCCGAGCTGGCCGGTGAGAATGAGCTTGCCGGAGCCGGGAATCCGCGTCGCCTCGATGAACAAAATGTCGCCGCCGACCGGCGTCCAGGCGAGCCCGGTGGCGACGCCCGGCACGCTCGTTCGCATCGCCACTTCGTTCTCGAACTTCGGCGCGCCGAGGATCGGCACCAGATCGTCGCGGGCGACGCGGATCGGCCCGCTTTGGCCTTCGGCAATGCGCACGGCGGCGTTGCGCAGCACCTGGCCGATATGGCGTTCGAGGCTGCGCACGCCGGCTTCGCGGGTGTAGTTCTGGACGATGTCGCGCAGCGCCGCGTCGTCGATCTCGACCTGGCCGGGTTTGAGCCCGTTCGCCTCGAGCTGCCGGCGCAGCAGATAGCGGTGCGCGATTTCGAGCTTCTCGTCGGCGGTATAGCCGGCAAGGCTGATGATCTCCATGCGGTCGCGCAGCGGCCCCGGAATGGTATCGAGCATGTTCGCCGTGGTGATGAACACCACGCGCGAGAGATCGAACGGCACCGCGAGATAGTTGTCGCGGAACGTATTGTTCTGCTCGGGGTCCAGTACTTCGAGCAAGGCCGCGCCGGGATCGCCATGGAATCCGGCGCCGAGCTTGTCGATCTCGTCGAGCATCATCACGCAATTGCGCGCGCCGGCCTTGCGGATGGCCTGGACGATGTTGCCCGGCAGCGCGCCGATATAGGTGCGGCGATGGCCGCGGATTTCCGCCTCGTCGTGCACGCCGCCGAGCGAGACGCGCACGAATTTGCGGTCCATGGCGCGCGCGATCGACTGGCCGAGCGAGGTCTTGCCGACGCCGGGGGGGCCGACGAAGCACAGAATCGGCGCCTTGCCTTGCGGCGCCAACTTGCGCACGGCGAGAAACTCGACGATGCGCCGCTTGATCTTGTCGAGATCGTAGTGGTCGTCGTCGAGGATTTTCCGCGCCTCCTTGATGTCGATCGGCTTCTCCTCGGGCAAAGCCCAAGGCAATTCGATCAGCCAGTCGAGATAAGTGCGCACCATGCCGTATTCGCCGGCGGCTTCCGGCATTTTTTGCAGCCGGCGCAATTCCTTGCGCGCCTGGTCTTCGACCTCTTTCGGCATGCCGGCATTGGCGATTGCCTTTTCGAGCTCGGCGATCTCGGCGGCCTTGCCCTCCTCGCCCTCGCCAAGCTGCTTTTGGATCGCCGCCATCTGCTCGCGCAGCAGCACTTCGCGCTGGCGCTCGTCGAGCGACGCCTTGGTCTGCCGGCCGATTTCCTGCGACAGCCGGAGCACCTCGATGCGGTGCGCCAGCATGCGCGAGACCTTGTCCATCCGCGCCGTGATGTCGACGGTCTCCAGGATCTCCTGCTTCTCCTCCGGCTTCACGTCCATATAGGCTGTCGCCAGATCGGCAAGCGCCGCCGGCGTCTCGATCGACTGGATCGCGGCGAGCAGGTCGGCCGGCACCTGCGGCAGCAATTGGATCGCTTCGATCGCCTGGCCTTTCAGATTGACGAAGCGCGCCTCGATTTCCGAGGTGCGCGCTTCCGACTCCGGAATGCGCAAGATCCGCGCCACCGAAAACGGCCAGCCGGTCAGATATTCGACGACCTGGAAGCGCTGCTCGCCCTGGCAGACGACATGATGGGTGCCGTCCGGCGCGGTGATGAAACGCAAAATATTGGCGAGCGTGCCCATGCGATGCATGTCGATCGCGGCGGGCTCCTCGACGTCGGCCGCCCGTTGCAACAGAATGCCGACTTGACGCTGCTCGCGCACCGCCTGTTGCGCCGCGGCCACCGATTTCGGCCGGCCGAGCGTGATCGGCAAAACGAGGCCCGGAAACAGCACGGTGTTACGCACCGGCACGACGATGACGGCATCCGGGGGCAAGGGCGGCAGCGCACCGCCAGCCCCGTGGCCCCGTTCGCCCGTACCGTTTTTTGCTTGTATTTCTTCAGCCACGCGGACCTACGCTTTCTGCAAGGTAATCAAAAGACAACCGGCGGCGGCGGCACGGCGCACCGTCGAATAGCGGCCGGCCGGCAGCCGCAGCCGCCGGTAAAAACGTCCCTGCGGCAGCTCGAGGCGATGGATGATCGCCGTGCGCAATTGCTCCGGCACTACGCGCGTGCCGGCGATGACCAGATCGCCGTCCTCGATCACGGCCTGCACGTCGTCGGCGTCGACCCCGGGCAAGGCGACCAGCGCCAAAACTTCGTAGTCGGTTTCCAAAATATCGACCGGCGGCTCCCATGCCGGCTGCCGCGCCTGCATTCCTCCCGGGCGAAACAGCTCGCGGTGCATGCGCTCGGCCCGCGCCAGCATTTCGCACGCTTCGGACCACATCCAATCGCGGGCCACATCACGGGCCATGACGCATTCCCTCCAGCTTTGGATTGGATATGTGTGAAGTGGGAACGCAAAATTCAACGCCGCCCGAAAAGCGGCGCGCGGCTAGCCGGTGCCGGCGGTCGCGCGACGGGCGCTGTGGACGCCGTCTGCCAAGGAGCGGACGAGGTCCGTGACCGCCGAGACCGTCGCCGGCGTCGGCTTGGCATCGCGCCCCAGACTCTTGCGCACGGCGTCGACCAAAGCCGAGCCAACCACGACGCCGTCGGCATTCTCCGCGATAGCACGGGCGTGCTCGGCGGTGCGCACGCCGAAGCCGACGCAGACCGGCAGCTTGGTGTGCCGCTTGATGCGCGCGACCGCCGCCGCGACCCGGCCGGGATCCGGCGCGGCGGCCCCGGTAATGCCGGTGATCGACACGTAATAGACAAAACCCGACGTGTTGGTGAGCACCGTCGGCAGCCTTTTGTCGTCGGTGGTCGGCGTGGCAAGGCGGACGAAATTGACGCCGGCAGCAAGCGCGGGCAGGCACAATTCCGCGTCTTCCTCGGGCGGCAGATCCACGACGATAAGCCCGTCGACGCCGGCCGCCTTGGCATCGGCGAGAAAACGGTCGACGCCATAGACGTAGATCGGATTGTAATAGCCCATCAGCACGATCGGGGTCGCATCGTCGCCGGCGCGGAATTCGCGCACCGCGGCAAGCGTCTTTTTCATGTTCTGCCCGGCTTTGAGCGCGCGCAAACCGGCCGCCTGGATTGCCGGACCGTCGGCCATCGGATCGGTGAACGGCATGCCGAGCTCGATCACGTCGGCGCCGGCTTTGGGCAGCGCCTTGAGGATCGCAACCGAAGATTCGTAATCCGGATCGCCCGCCATGGTGAACGTCACCAGCGCGGCGCGATTTTCCTTTTGGAGCGCAGCAAAGCGCCGCTCGATGCGTCCGGTCATCGCGCTTTGCTTCCCAGATGCCGCGCCACCGTATCGAGGTCCTTGTCGCCGCGGCCGGACAAATTGACCACCATCAGGTGGTCCTTCGGTTTCTGCGGGGCGAGATCGAGGACTTTGGCGATGGCGTGCGCCGGCTCGAGCGCCGGAATGATGCCTTCAAGCTTGGAGAGAAGCTGGAACGCCTTGAGCGCCTCGTCGTCGGTCGCCGACAGAAAGGTGACGCGGCCGACGTCGTTGAGCCATGCATGCTCCGGCCCGATGCCGGGATAATCGAGCCCCGCCGAGATCGAATGCGCCTCGTTGATCTGACCGTCGTCGTTCATCAGGAGATAGGTGCGATTGCCGTGCAGCACGCCGGGCCGCCCGCCGGCGATGGAGGCGGCATGCTGGCCGGTTTCGAGACCATGGCCGGCCGCCTCGACGCCGTAGATTTCGATGTCCTTGTCGTCGAGGAACGGATGAAACAAGCCCATGGCGTTGGAGCCGCCGCCGATGCAGGCAACGAGCGAATCGGGCAGGCGGCCTTCGGCCTGTTGCATCTGCTCGCGGGTCTCGCGGCCGATGATGGATTGGAAATCGCGCACCATCATCGGATAGGGATGCGGCCCGGCAATGGTGCCGATGCAGTAGAACGTCGAGCCGACATTGGTAACCCAGTCGCGCAGCGCCTCGTTCATTGCATCTTTCAATGTTTTCGCGCCGGACTCGACCGGCACCACCTTGGCCCCGAGCATGTGCATGCGAAACACATTCGCCTTCTGCCGCTCGACGTCGACCGAGCCCATATAGACGATGCATTCGAGACCGAAACGCGCGCACAAGGTCGCGGTGGCGACGCCATGCATGCCGGCGCCGGTCTCGGCAATGATCCGCTTTTTTCCCATCTGCCGTGCCAAGAGAATCTGGCCGAGCACGTTGTTCACTTTGTGGGCGCCGGTGTGATTGAGCTCCTCGCGCTTGAGATAGATTTTGGCGCCGCCACAGTGCTCGGTGAGCCGCTCGGCGAAATAGAGCGGCGACGGGCGGCCGACGTAATGCGTCAGATACCCGTCCATTTCTTTCTTGAAGTCGGGATCGGCCTTGGCCTTGGCGTAAGCCTGTTCCAATTCCAGGATCAGCGGCATCAGCGTCTCGGCGACAAAGCGGCCGCCATAAATGCCGAAGTGCCCGTGCTCGTCCGGCCCGGTGCGGAAGGAATTGAGTTGCTGCACGGTCATGACATTCTCTCTCACGCCACCGGAGGGGTGCGTTTCAATTCCGCCGCGCGTGCCGCGCGCACGAAGGCGCGGATCTTGTCGGCGTCCTTCTCGCCCGGCGCGCGCTCGACTCCGGAGGATACGTCGACGCCGGGCGCGCCCGTGACGCGCAGCGCCTCGCCGACATTGCCGGCATCGAGGCCGCCCGAAAGCATGAACGGCACGCCGGGAGCGAGATTTTCCAGAAGGCGCCAGTCGAAAGTCTTGCCCAGCCCGCCCGGCCGTGTCGCCTCGCGCGGCGCACGCGCGTCGAATAACAGCCGGTCGGCGACAACGGCATAGCGGGCAATCGCCGCGAGGTCGCCCTTGGTCTCGACGGGTATAGCCTTCATCACCGGCAGCTTGAAGCGCGCCTTGATGGCCGCCACCCGCAGCGGCGACTCGGAGCCATGAAGCTGGAGGATATCCGGCCCGAGCGCGTCGACGACATAGGCCAGCAATGTATCGTCGGCATCCACGGAAAGGGCGACTTTCCTCGCTCTGCCTCTGACGCGCGATTCCAAGGCCGCAGCGGTCTTGAAAGACAGGTTGCGCGGCGACGGCGGAAAGAACACGAAGCCGACCATGTCGGCGCCGGCGTCAAGCGCCACGTCGAGCGCTTCGGGGGTCGAGAGACCGCAGATTTTTACCGTAAGCGACATGAACCTGCCGGATCGTGGAATGGGCCAGCCAAATCTGCCGCCGTTCTACATCGCGCCGCGCGCCTTGTCTTCTGGACGCCTAAGGCGGATTTATTGCACCGGCGGCCCGAGCTTAAGCAGTTCCGGCGGCGCGGCCGCTTCCGGGATGCTCGCGGCGGCGCCCGCGGCGCGCTTATGCCTATTGAGCTCCTCGCGAAGGTTACCAAGATCGCGCTCGAGCCGCCGCGCGGTGCGGCGCCACCTGCCGTGCCGCAGCCACGATGCGCTGCCGCCGATCACGACCCCGACGATGAGCAGAACGATAACCAGGGCGAACAGCGGCAAGGTCACCGACGCGGCGGGATGCGCCGCGTTGAACGGATCGAACGAGACCGTCACGATCTGGCGGTTGGCGACCGCAAACGCGACGAGCACGATGCCGAGCGGCACGAGAATAAGCGCCGCGACGATCTTGCGGAGCAAACTTCCCGCCGATCCCGGCGCGGCGGTCAACCTGCGCTCGGGCGATTGAGCCGTTCGCGCATTTCCTTGCCGGTCTTGAAAAACGGCACGCATTTCTGATCGACGGCGACGTGGGCGCCGGTGCGCGGATTGCGCCCGGTCCGCGCCGGGCGCTGCTTCACCGAAAACGCACCGAATCCGCGCAATTCGACGCGGTCGCCGCGCGCCATCGCCGCGATGATCTCCCCGAGGATGGCGTTGACGATATTTTCGACGTCACGCTGATAAAGGTGGGGATTCTGCGCGGAAATATGTTGCACCAGTTCCGACTTGATCATGGTCCCCCACCTTGGATCGGCCGCGAATGCTGCGCTGGGTGTTAACGGCGACGCGCGAATGCCCCGCCGCTCAATTCACGCCGGCAGGGTGCCAAAGGGCCAATAGACCGTCAAGGTTGAAAGGCTCGATGGCGTCGGCCGCGCCCCGGAGGTCGAGGCGCTGGGCCAGGGCGTTGAGCCCCGCCGCATCGAGGATGGCCGCGGCCAAGGCGTGCAAGAACGTCAGGTCGCTGAAACGGCTCTGCAGCTGGTAATCGCGCACCGGCAGCTTGGCATCGACGTGCTTCTCCTTGCCGAGCCAGGCCAAAGCGCTGCGCTCGTCGCCGATCTCGTCAATCAGCTTGAGGCCAAGGCCCTGATGCCCGGTGAAGACGCGGCCGTCGTCGACCGCGGCAAGCTGGTCGTCGGTGAGATGGCGGCGGCTGTGCACCAGGCCTTTGAACCAGGAATAGGAGTCCTGGATGATCGCATTGAGCGCGGCGGTCGCCTCGGGGCTGGTCGGCTCGAAACCGTCCGGCGCCGCCTTGAGCGGCGTCGATTTCACCGATTCCACCTTGACGCCGATCTTGCCGAGAAGGTCGGACACGTTGGGATACTGGAACAGCACGCCGATCGAGCCGACCAGCGACGTCTGCTGGGCGATAATGTGATCGGCGGCAAGCGCCGTGATGTAGCCGCCGGATGCGGCCATGCTGTCGACTACGACAACGAGCGGCTTTTTTTCCCGAAGGCGCGACAGCGAATCGAACAGTTGCTCGGAACCGGCGGTGGTGCCGCCGGGGCTGTCGACATGGACGATGACGGCGCGCGCCAATGACGAGTTGCCGAGGAGGTCGAGCTGCCGGACCCGTTCTTGATCGCCGCGGATCAAGCCCGAGATGGTCACGCGCGCGATGTAAGGACGCACGCCGAAGACACCGACGCGGTTGCTGGCCAGCGCCGCCGCCCCGGCAATAACGAAAACGATAACGACGATGGCAAGCACGCGCCAGAACGTGAGCTTGCGCCGCATCCGGCGGCGGTCGACGATCAGGTCGGCGTCAAGCGACATGGCCCGTTCCTTTTGTTCCGCCCCCGTTTGATCATTGCGGGGCGTGACGCCCCGCAATGACAGGTCATCACTCCTCGGTCTCTTCCTTCTCGCTGTCTTCGGTTCCCTCGCCCTTGCGCTTGAGCGCGGTGCCAAGGATGTCGCCCAGCGTCGCGCCGGAATCCGACGAGCCGTATTGCGCGATCGCTTCCTTCTCCTCGGCGACTTCCAGCGCCTTGATCGAGACGGTAACGCGCCGGGTGCGGCGGTCGAACTGGGTAACCCGGGCATCGACCTTCTGGCCGACGGCAAAGCGATCGGGCCGTTGCTCGGAACGATCGCGCGCCAGCTCGGAACGCTTGATGAAGGAAGAGTATTCGGTGCCGACGATCTTCACGTCGATGCCGCCTTCCTTCACCTCGGTGACTTCGCAAGTGACGACAGCCCCCTTCTTGAGCTCGCCGGCGGCGGCATCGCCGGCGGCGGCGGGTGCGCCTCCCTCCGCGAGCTGCTTGATGCCGAGCGAAATGCGTTCCTTCTCGACGTCGACGTCGAGTACCTGCGCCTTGACCTTGTCGCCCTTCTTGTACTCCTCGATGACCTGCTCGCCGGGCCGTTTCCAGTCGAGATCGGACAGGTGAACCATGCCGTCGACATCGCCATCGAGACCGAGGAACAGGCCGAATTCGGTCTTGTTCTTGACCTCGCCTTCGACGACGGAGCCCGCGGGATATTTCTCGACGAACACCTCCCACGGATTGCGCATGGTCTGCTTTAAGCCCAGCGAGATGCGGCGCTTCACCGGATCGACTTCGAGCACCTGCACCTCGACCTCTTGCGAAGTCGAGACGATCTTGCCGGGATGCACGTTCTTCTTGGTCCACGACATTTCCGAAACGTGAATCAGGCCCTCGATGCCGGGCTCGAGTTCGACGAAGGCGCCGTAATCGGTGATGTTGGTGACGCGGCCCTTGAATCGCGCGCCGACCGGGTATTTTGCCTCGATGCCCTGCCACGGATCGTCGAGCAATTGCTTCATGCCAAGCGAGATGCGGTGGGTCTCGTGATTGATCTTGATGATCTTGACCTTAACCTGCTGGCCGATGTTGAGCACCTCGGACGGATGATTGACGCGTCGCCAGGCGATGTCGGTGACGTGCAGCAACCCGTCGATACCGCCGAGGTCGACGAAGGCGCCGTAGTCGGTGATGTTCTTGACCACGCCGTCGATGACCTGACCTTCTTCAAGGTTTTGCACCAGTTCCTGGCGCTGCTCGGCGCGGGTCTCCTCGAGTACGGTGCGGCGCGACACGACAATATTGCCGCGCCGGCGGTCCATCTTGAGAATCTGAAACGACTGCGGATTGTTCATCAGCGGCGACACATCGCGGATCGGCCGGATATCGACCTGCGAACGCGGCAGGAAGGCCACCGCGCCGTCGAGATCGACGGTGAAACCGCCCTTGACCTGATTGAAGATGACGCCCTGCACCTTCTCGTTATTCTGGAACGCCTTTTCGAGCTTGCCCCAGCTCTCCTCGCGGCGCGCCTTATCGCGCGACAGCACGGCTTCGCCGAGCGCGTTCTCGATCCTTTCGAGATAGACCTCGACGGTATCGCCGACCTTGATTTCGGCATTGCGGCCGGGGCCGGCGAATTCGCGCAGCGCCACGCGGCCCTCGGTCTTTAAGCCCACGTCGATGACGGCAAGATCGCGTTCGATGGCGACGACCGTGCCTTTGACGACGGCGCCTTCCTGCAGATGGCCGTCGCCGAACGATTCATCGATCAGCTTGGCAAAGTCCTCGCGCGACGGCGAGGCGGCGGCTTGAACGGCAGCTTGAGCCATAAAATACTCCCAACCCCTTGAATGGAATGATCCCGAACATGCGGCAGCCGCCGGCATTACCGGCGGTTGGGGCCAAGGCCATACGTTCAGGAAAAGCTTGCGCCCCGGACAAAGTTAAGTCGGCACCACGCAGACGAAGCGGTGAGCGGGCTAACCTCCAATGACGAAAGCGCTGTCAACGACGCTTTCGGCCCGCTCGAACGGCCTCGATGATATCGACGGCGGCCCGGAACGCCGCGTCTATACCCAAATGCGTGGTATCGAGCAAGTGCGCGTCGGGTGCTTGCATGAGGGGGGCGGCGGTGCGCCGGGAATCGCGCTCGTCGCGCCGCAAGAGGTCGGCCAAAACCTCCTGTTCGTCGGCTGCCTCCCCGCGCGCCCGCAATTCGCTCACGCGCCGGGCGGCGCGTACTTCTGGCGACGCCACGATGAAGAGCTTCACGTCAGCGCCCGGCGCAATAACGGTGCCGATATCGCGGCCGTCGAGCACCGCCCCGGGTGGCCGCGTCGCGAAGCCGCGCTGATAGTTCATCAGGGCCTGCCGCACTTGCGGGATTGCAGCCACAACCGAGGCGGCCTCGGTGATGGCTTGCGATTTCAGCACATTGTCCTCGAATTTCGTCGGGTCGAGCGCCACCGCCGCCTCGGTCGCGCGTTCAGCATCGTCGGGCGGATTGCCGGCATCGAGCATCGCTTTGGCGACCGCTCGGTACAACAGCCCGGTGTCGAGATGATGCAGGCCGTAAACCGCGGCGATCTGACGGGCAATCGTGCCTTTGCCTGAGGCGGCAGGTCCGTCGATAGCGATGATCATGACAATTCCGCGCCCAGTGACCGCATCAGCTCGACGAAGCCCGGAAAGCTCGTCGCAATGAACGTGCCATCGTCGATCTGCACCGGTTTTTCGCTGGCGAGGCCGAGCACGATCGCCGCCATGGCGATGCGGTGATCCATGTGCGTCGTCACCACGCCGCCCCCGGCGGGACGGCCCTTGCCCTGGACGATGAGATCGTCGCCCTCGATTTCGGCGGCAACCCCGTTGGCGCGAAGCAGTGCGGCGGTGGCGGCCAACCGGTCCGATTCCTTGACGCGCAGCTCCTTGAGCCCGCGCATCACGGTTACGCCTTCGGCGAAGGCAGCGGCAACGGCGAGGATCGGATATTCGTCGATCATGGATGGCGCCCGCGCCGCCGGCACCTCGATGCCGCGCAATGCTCCGGCGCGGATCCGCAAGTCGGCGACGTCCTCGCCGCCTTCGTTGCGTTGGTCGAGCCGCTCGATGCTGGCGCCCATCTCGCCGAGCGTCGTGACGAGGCCGGCGCGCAGCGGATTCATCATCACGCCGTTGAGGATCACGTCCGAGCCAGGCACCAGCAGTGCGGCAACGAGTGGAAATGCCGCCGAAGACGGATCGGCCGGGACCGTGACCGGCTTCGGCGTCAATTCCGGCTGGCCGGTAAGGGTGATGCGCCGTCCACTGCCCTCCGACTCGACCCGTACTTCGGCGCCGAAATGCACCAGCATCTTCTCGGTATGGTCGCGTGTCGGCTCCGCTTCGATCACCACGGTCTCGCCCGGCGCCGCAAGGCCAGCCAGTAGCGTCGCCGATTTTAACTGCGCCGAGGGGACCGGCGGCGTGAAAACGATCGGCATCGGAGCGCGCGCGCCGGCAAGCGTCAGCGGCAAGCGGCCGTCCACCGAGCTAAGCGTGCGCGCGCCCATGCGTTGCAGCGGATCGAGTATGCGTTGCATCGGACGGCTGCGCAGCGAGGCGTCGCCATCGAACGTCGCCGTAATCGGGCAGCCGGCGACGGCGCCGAGCGCCAGCCGGCACCCGGTTCCGGAATTGCCGAAATCGAGTGCATTCACCGGTTCGGCAAAGCCGCCGACGCCGACGCCATGAATCAGCCACTCGCGCTCGCCGGCACGCTCGATGCCGGCGCCAAGCGCCTGCAAAGCGTTTGCCGTGTTGAGGACATCCTCCCCTTCTAGCAAGCCGCCGACACGGGTCGCGCCGACCGTGAGCGCGCCAAGAATGAGGGCACGAATCGAGATCGACTTGTCGCCGGGGACGCGCACAGCCCCGGAGAGCGGACCGTTGCGGCGGGCGGTAAGCGGAACGCGGTTGGCGGGCATAGGATTTAATCCAGTTGGCGCCTTGACCGGCGACGCCATGGGCGCCCTCTATCATGGGCTGCGGCGGCCCGTCATCCCGTCGTTTTTGCGGTTTGACTGGCTCCGCGGAAGGGCGATGATCGTCTATTGACAGCCGCGTTGCGACTAGCCAAGTGAAGCACCCGAATTACGCGAAGGATGCGGACCGTGGCCAAAGCCGACCTGGGCACCAAAAGGCTCTGCGCCAATTGCGGCGCCAAGTTTTATGACCTGAACAAGGATCCGATCCACTGCCCTAAATGCGGCACGGTCTACGAAGTCGCTCAAGTCGTGAGCCGCTCCCGGCCGGAACCTGCGCCGGTGGTTCCGCGCCCGGTTGCCCCGGTCGAGGAAGTCGTCGTGCCCGAGCCGGCCGAGGTGGAGACCGTCTCGCTCGAAGAAGCCGATGCCGAGGCGCAAGGCGCGAAGAAACCAACGACTGCCGAGCCGGGGGCTGAAGAGGAAGAAGTCGAGATCGACGAGACGCTCGACGACGACACCTTCATCGAGGAGCAGGAGGAAGAGGACGCGGATGTCACCGATATTATCGGCGGCGACATCGAGCCCGAGGAGGAAGGATGACCAGGAGCCGGTCATTGGTATTCAGCGATCGGAACGATTCTGATTACTGATGACCGATACTTGATCCCTGAAGGGGCCATAGCTCAGTTGGGAGAGCGCTTGAATGGCATTCAAGAGGTCGGCGGTTCGACTCCGCCTGGCTCCACCAACCTTCGCGGCAAGTGCCGCTTCGGTTGGCACACCAGCCTAAGTCCGCGACGGTTGCCCGCCGTAGCTCGAACAGCGTAGGCGGGCTTTGCATTTTCGAGCTTCGGCTCGGCAAGCCGTTGAGAACACGGATATAGCGTGAAGTATAGTGTGCGGCGGCTGGCCGCGGTGTGCGGGCACTGAACGTGTCACACCCGTGCTATGTTACGCTCCGCTTGGGAACGGAGGCTGGGATGCGTGAGGGATGGATCGGCCCGGCGATAGCCGCGGTGCTTGGCTTGACGCTCGGCTTTATGGCTGCCGGCCCGCTGGCGGCGCAACAGGGAACGCGGGCCGTCACCCCGGCCATGCAGCCCGATCCCAACCTCAACTCGGAAGATCAGCTCGCTCCATCCCAGATCAAGCAAGGAGTTCCGGCAGCGGTAGCGGAGCCCAGCGGCGGCGCCCACACCACGGCGCCTGCGAGGATGCGCACCGCGGTGGCGCCGCGTTCCGCCGAACCGAAGCCGGCCCCACCGAGCGCTCACGTGGTGGCCTGTACCGGCATTTTTGGCAAGGATTCCAACCATCTTCGGCTCGCCATGACGTTCGACTACAAGAACGTCACCTTTGCCGACGTGGACGCCGAGGGCGGCGCCAAGGTCAAGGCCTCGATTGTGTTTCCGAACGATCCGAAGCGTCGCCTCGAAGTGTGGTGGTCCAATCCAGCCGAGCGCAGCGGCACTTATCTCATCGATATCAAGGGCAAATCGAGCTGGGCCGCACCCGGCGGTATGCGGCTTGGTCTCAACCTGGTGCAGATGGAAAAGCTCAACAAAAAGCCATTCAAGCTCAAAGGCTTCGACAAAGACGGCGTGGCGACGGTCAGCGACTGGGACGGCGGCGCGCTGGCATCGCTTTCCGGCGGCTGCAAATCCGGCGTGAGCCTGACCGCCGACCCGAAAGCCTCCCCCGACGCGGTCAGCGCGCTGTCGGCCGACAAGGAATACAGCTCGGCCGATCCCGCCATCCGCTCGGTCAAACCGACCGTCAGCGAAATCCTGATCGGCTACTGAAGTTACCGCAGCGCGCGCCGCGCCACGACCAAAACGATATTGTGACGAAGTGCGCTATGGCTTCGGCGGTGCGTGACCCGGCGGAGCGGGGATCGGCGCAGCGGCCGGCTTCGCCTGCTCGCTGCGCATTGTCCGCACATCGCGCGCCATTTCCAGGCAGGTGAGCAGTTCGGTATAGCTCGAATCGCCGCCCATACTCGATTCGTTCGTGCATGCGGTCTTGTCGGCCGGCGAGAAGCTCGACCATTCTTTGGCCAGTTCGTTGCGAGTTGCTTTCTCGCTGTCGAGGCAGTTTTTCTTCTCGTTGGCAATGTCGGCGTCGTGGAAGGAGACGCCACCTTGCTGGGCGATGCCCTGGCAGACCTGCTCGACGTTGAGCGTGGGGACGCTGTCGGCGACCGGCATGACCAAATGTGCGCCGAGGATCAATGCCGAGGGAAGGATCATTATCGTGCTCCGTCGATCGATGGCGACAATTATAGCACGCCTGTGGCGCGGAGCCAGGGAAGGCGATACTGCGCCACTGGATCGACCCTTGACCGGTGCCGACCGCCCCCGCTATGGCTGGCTCGAACGGGTGAGGGACAGCCCATGATTCTTGCACCGCTCTTCGGCACGGCGTTGGTCGTTGCCGTGGCTGCCGAACCGCTCGACACCAACAACAGCGCTGTAAATCTCTCCGCGCAGCAGAAGAACGCGGCAACGGCACCGCTGGTGCGTTCGGCGACCGCGTGCATCGTGCATGCAGTCGTCACCGATCCCCGCTACGGCACAAAGCCGGCGGCCGAGCTTGGTAGCCAAATCGGCGACCTGATCGTCACCTCGATGCCGTCCTGCATCACACCCGTGCGCGCGATGATCGACGCCTATGACCGTTATTACGGCGAGGGAACCGGCGGGGCGTTTTTTATGGGTCCCTATCTCGACGTGTTGCCCAATGCGGTCGTGGAAGCGGGCAAGAGCGCTGCTGCGGCGACGCCATAGTGCCGGCCGCTCAAGCGATTTCCTTGAGGGCCGGTCCGGCGAGTGAAGCCCTATCCGCGGCGTTCGATCGGTTGCACGCCGGCAGGTCGAGGTAAAATACCGTGCCGCCGCCCGGCGCGTCGGCGAAGCCCACCTTACCGCCGAGCCGGCCGACGATCTCCTTGACGATGCTCAGCCCGAGGCCGGTACCGCCGGTTTTCTTGGCTTTGCTGCCGTCGGCCTGAGCGAATTTCTGGAAAATGCGCGGTTTGAATTCCGCCGGGATGCCGTCGCCTTGGTCGCGAACCGAAAGCCGGAAGCCCGCGCCGCGGCGCTCGACCGCGACCGCGACCTCGCCGTGCGGCGGCGAGAATTTGACCGCGTTGGAGATGAGATTGGTGACGGCCTGCGACAGCCGGTCGGGGTCGGCCCACACTTCGCCGTCAGCCTGAATATCATGGCGCAGCCGTAACAGATAAGTCTCGGCATATCCGCGATTGCCCTCGACAATCTGCTCGACCAGTGGGCGGATGTCGACCGCCTTGAACTTGAAGGCGACCTTCCCAGCCTCCAGCTTCTCGATATCGAGAATATCGTTGACGAGCTTGACCAACCGCTCGCAGTTCGACTGCGCGATCGACAACAGCCGGCGCGTGCGTTCCGGCAAATCGTTCGGCGCGGTTCCCAACAATAGCCCGAGCGAACCGGAAATCGACGTCAACGGCGTGCGCAATTCGTGGCTCACGGTGGAGACGAATTCGTCCTTCATCCGGTCGAGCCGCTTGCGTTCGGTGATGTCGACGATAACGCTCAGGATGAACAGTCCCTTGGACGTCCGAATCGGGCTAAGCCCGATTTCGACGGGAAATTCCGTACCGTCCTTGCGAAGGGCGTGAAAATCGAGCCCTACGCCCATGCGGCGCGCTTGCGGCTTCGCGGCATATTGAAAACGATGGCGGGAATGCCGGGCGCGGAAACGCTCCGGCAAGAGAACGTCGACCGAATGGCCAACGAGTTCGTCGCGGCCATAGCCGAACAAACGCTCGATCTCGGCATTGGCCATGACGATACGGCCGGCGCGATCCGCCATGACCATTCCGCTCGGGCAAGCCTCGACCGCCAGCCTGAAGTTTTCTTCCGCGAGTTTTTGCTCTTCGACACCGACTGTCATAGCGCGCGATCTCATCTCACATCACGCTACATTCGCGCTCCGGAACAGCGGTGGCCGATTCGCTGGAGCAATTGTTTGAGCATGTCCTTTTCGCAAAATCGGTTTCCACCCCCGGATCAAGTCCGAGGGCAAGCTTTTGCGGGACATGCTCTAAAGGGCCGACACGCTTGTGCGCTCTGCAACTTCCTGACGCTTTGTTCCGCTATTCATGACAATACGCATAAGATCGACGGAGTTCTTGGCGCCGAGCTTGTGCATGATCCGGCCGCGATGGATTTCCACCGTCCGTGGACTAATGCCGAGACTTCTCGCCGTTTCCTTGTTGGAAGAGGCGGCGGCAATCTGCGCCAACACGTCCCGCTCGCGCCGCGTGAGCTGATAGTAACCGCGAATCGCCGGCGACAAAGTGGGCGCCGAGTCGTTGCGTTCGAGAAGTTGCTTCCAAGATTCGATCGCGTCGACGACGCGCGCAACGATACTCTCGGCGTCGAGACGTTTCTCGAGATAGTCGAAGGCGCCGTTGCGCATCGCCTGGACCACGTTCAAGACGTCTTCCCGGGCGGAAATGATCAAGATTGGCGCCGGATAGTTCCTGGCATCGAGCTCCCTGAGGACATCGAGCCCCGACGCTCCGGGCATGCAGAGGTCGAGAAGAACGCAGGCGGGCGTTTGGTCGCGCGCGAGGCGGACGAACGATCTGCCATCGGCAAAGGCGGCGGTGCGGAAGCCTTCGTGACGCAATATCGCGGATAGCGCTTCACGCATGTCGTAGTCGTCGTCGACGATAAAAATCTCGTTGCTTAACATAGGTTCGTCCGTTCGAGCCGTGACTTTGCCCGTTCAAGTCATTACCGGCAGCATTTGCGCCACTCACTCACGCCGGAAACTTTCACAGGTAAGGAGCGCCACGCTCGCTCTGGCGCAAATCCCCGCACTGGGCATTCGTTGAGCGGCCCTTCCGAGGACCTGGAGCTTCGCACAATTTCATCGCGCAAAGCGCCAGCGACCCACGCGCCATATCAGTCGGTCGAGAATGTGACATAACAACCACCAAGCCGCTGTACAGAATTGCACAACTCATAAGGAATCTGCGTACGTACTAACACGAGGAGTCATTGCTAACGCTTCGTTTGTATGTCTGCCTAAACGATTTAGTCGCACGCTGGCCGGCGACACGGGCTGGACACGTCAAAGATCCTCGTTTGCAGCAGACGAGTCTTCCGGAATGCCAAAGCCGGGAACGGTGTCATCCGATAGCACATTCGCCAACGATCGATGCACCACGATGTGGTCGTTGTAATCGATGTAGCCCTGCTTGCGAAATTTGTTCATGAAATAACTGACGCGCGGGCGGGTGGTGCCGACCATATGGGCCAGGTCCTGTTGGTCGAGTTTCCCGATAACGGTTCCGTTCCGGCTTCCTCTTCCGTAATTTGCCAGCATCAGAAGAAGCCGCGCCAGACGTTGCTCGCTGGTATCGAAAAGATGGCTGACGACCAGCGCTCGCAATCGGTGGACGCGGCGCACAATCCGCGCGAGAAGGAACTCGGCGAAACGCGGATTGCTGCGCAGGGCACGGATTGCAGTCGTCCTTGCCACCCGCACGAGGAGACAATCCGACAGGCACGTGATCGTCGCCACCCGCGTTTTTTCGTCGAGCAGGCAGGTTTCGCCGAACACCGCATCGCGACCGAGCGTGGCCATGATGACCGTTTTGCCCTCGGGCGATACGACCTGAACCCGTACTTGCCCTGCCCGGATATAAAACAGGGAGTCGGTAGCATCACCCTGGGCATAGATGACGGTTCCGGCCTTGGCTTTTGCAATGGTCGTTCCGCCGTACTCGGCGGCAAATGGCGTAAAATCGAATGCCCCATCATCGCCGGAGGATTGCCCGGCGATGGATGAATTGCTTGCGGCAGGCGAGTTCATATTGGTTTCCACAAAGCATCGGCCGAGGCAGGCAAATCAAGTCACTTCCGCCGCGCCGGCTGCTCCGGCCGAAAAGCCGTCCTAACGGGCCGCAGCCATCCGCTCGGCGGATAAGCCCCACTCGTCCTCGCCGAGCGCAGCGTCCGATAACGAGTCGTGCACGAAGATGACGTTGCCCTCATAATCGATGTAACGGAGCCTGCGAAACTTGTTCATGAAATGATTGACGCGGGAACGAGTCGTGCCGATCATCTGCGCCAAGCCCTCTTGATCGAGGCTTCTGATGATGCGGGTCGCACCGGCCCCGCCGTGCTGGGCCAAGAGGATCAGGGCGCGCGCCAGCCGTTTCTCGCTCGAATCGAAATGCTGGCTAATCAAACTTTCTCGCATTTGAACAAACTTCGTCAGAGCGACGACGACGAAAAGCTCGGCAATGGCCGGATTTTCGCGGAGGGCGCGAACGACGCTGGCACGTTCCAACCGCACCACACGGCAATCGGTAATGCATGTCGCGGTCGACACGCGAATCCGGTTACGAATGAAACAACCTTCGCCGGAAAAGCTGCCGGGGCCGAGAACGCCAAGAATGCCTTCCTTGCCCTGGCTCGACACCACCGAGATTTGGATCTGCCCGTCCTGAAGGTAGTACATGGCGTCGGCAGGCTCGCCTTGGCGGTAGAGCAAGGCGCCAGCACTGAGACTGGAAGCAGTTACTCCGCCATAGCCGCGCGCGAAAGCCTCAACATCAAACGACTGGCCGGGATCGAATGCTGCGCCGGTGACGGATGTGTTCTCGCCGATTCTCGAATGCATGACCGGGCGCCCAGTTAGCCATCATGTTCAAGTTCAACGGGGCGTTCATTTTCATGAACGTGCCGGATCGTGAAATCTCACGCCGAAATTCTTCTTAGGCGGGCAAGTCGATGTCAGGAAGTTCCTGACAGAATTTTCCTGAGTGTCTACTACCCGACATTTCATCGTTGCACAGTCCTAAGCAATTCGCTATTGGCATTTGTGACGGTCTAATAACTTGGGGCCTGCAGTTTGATGATGCCGTCGCACGCGCCATCGCAACGGCATGCGTCCTATTGACGGCGCCTAACTTTCGCACCGCGGCTCCATTTTGGCGTAATTTCGTTGCAAAGCTGTTATTTGTAACATTGTTATTTGTACGGTGAGGCGGGTCGTCACACCTCGACGATGCGGTCGCGAATCGCGATGGCGACGGCATTGGTTCTGTTGGCTGCGCCGACCTTGCGAATCGTTTTTGATCCAAATCAGAACGCTTCCATTGAAAATCTCGTTCAATAAAAATATGAACGAAAATCCCATCTCCGGCTGGTTGACGTTGGTCTGCGTGGAAACCAGAAAAGAGGTCGATTCCGGCGTCGCCTACACGCAAGACGATCTGGAGCGGGCGAAACCGGCCAAACTGCTGTTGCGATGCCGCCATTGCGGCAAGTCGCACATCTTCAAGTTTTCCGACGCGCGCCTGAAACCGATTCGGCAATAGAGCGCGTTTCTTGTGCGCCCGAAGGTGGGTTCTTACCGATCAGCCTTTCGCGAATGGCGATGGCGACCGCTTGAGTTCTGTTGGCCGCACCGAGCTTTCGAGCTACATTATGGGTGTGCTCGTCGACCGTCCGCTTGGTGATGTGGAGAATTTCACCGATCTCCAGTGCCGACTTGCCTTCCGCCGCCCACCACAGGACCTCGCGTTCGCGCGGCGTCAGCGAATAGTGTCGCGCCGCGGCCGGCACGGGCTCGACCAGTTCCCAGTCGCCATTTCTACGCGCGACCGCGAGCTGATGGGCGTGCGCCACTTCCAGCACCTCTGCAGCCCCGGTCACGACGATCGGATAGGTGCACAGTACTATCATCGGCAGACCCTCAAGCGATTTGTTGAGCGCCCGCTCGTAGTCGCAAAAGTCCTTCCAGTAGCCGGTGTGAAGCCAAAATGCGTTCCCGCTGACTCGCATGCCCTCGTAACCTTTGGCTAATGCGCTGCGCAATTTCTCGTCCCAAGCGCCGATAATTCTTTTGAGGTCGAACTGATTTCCTTTGAGATACCACTCGCGCCCCGGAACGATTTCCATGTCCCCGGCCGCCAGATGTCGATCGGACGCCGGGACGCGCCGGCTCAACGCCGTGCAGGCTTCCTCCAGCGTTACTGGCTCGGAAGGAGCCCACAGGCAGAATTCATTGCGTTCCAATCCGGTCTTGAAGAAGGGGATCACGGTATCGAGCAGGTCATCTGTCGTCTCGTAAAACATACATACATGCGACCCCCAGGGCATGTCGCCCAGGACGTTCACGCCGGTCCTTCTCAGGGCAGTCGTGCTCATTGCGGCCTGCTTGCGAAAAATCGCCTGGCAGCGCCGCTTGATTTGCGGTCCTAAAGCGCCTCGCCTTAGGTGCTAGCCTTGATTATAGAAAATGCGCTTACGTCACTTGACTAGATCCATCGCCAATTTCCGGTAGCGATGTCGATTGCGTACACGTTAAATTTATACATCGATAATGCTTGCGCCGCTAGCTAGCTGCCGTGGCGAAAGCGTTATCTTGACGTGCTGCCCGAGGTCGCCACGGAAGCGCGGTAGGTAAAGGGATACCACAGCGCCGGCGCGCACGGCTGCGCGCGTCGCCATACGGCAGCGCGCGCATTTGCAAAATTGCGGCTGGCGCCGTCAGCGCGGGATTGCCTGCACCGCGATGCCGGTATTGGGATCGACGACCAGGATGCGGTCGGGCTCATAGACGTAACGGTACGTATACGGCTCGGTCGCGACCACCGCGCCGTTCTCCACGACGGGCGTCGCACCCACCACTGCCGCAGGCGCGGGAGCCATCGGTGCTACCACCTCATCATAAAGCGGTCGCGGACTGTTAACGATCGGGGCCGGCGCCACCTCGTCGTAGAGCGGCTGCGGCGTAGCGGGCACGGTGCGGGCGACAACGGCCGGGCCGGGCACGATACGCCGCGTGATGGTGCGCGTCGTCACGACCTGGCGGCGCGCGGCGCGCGATAGGACCGGCCGTATCGTGCGGACCGTCTCCGTGGTCTGAACCGTTTCCGCCGGTTGCGTGATGACGGTCGCGGCCGGAACTGTGACGAGCGGTCCTGACGTGATGACCGTTTGCGCATGCGCAGCCGTCAGCGCGCCTGCTGCGAGGGCAAGACCGATCGCGGTCGAGAAAATCGTGAATCTCATCGCCTACTCCATATGCTTCGCTTAAACATGGGTTTCGTTTAAGCATGTGCTTCGCTGAAGCCGTCCGGGCGTAGCGCCCGAGCCACGACGCCAACGCCGTTGCGCGATGGCCGTTCCGGTCCCAAGGCAATTGCGAAGAATTGCGACAGTTAGGGAACCGCCCCGTAGCGATTTCGCGCGTCCGGTGTTCCGTTGCCGCAGATTTGACGTACTGACGCCGTCCCGCGAACTTATCCGCGCGCCAACGCGCCGCGCAGCAACGCGGAGAGGGGTAACGTGAGCAGCACGAAGGCAGCGACCAGTGTCAACGCCTGCCAGACGCCGAGCGCGTCGCCGGCTCGACCAAACAGGACCGGCGCAATCGCGCCGGAGCCGATCGTGCCGGTGTAAAAAATGCTCAGCGCGCGCGTGCGCCATTGCGGCGGCACCAGGTCCGGCACCGAGCCGTACAGCACCGACGAGGTACCGTTGAGAACGACGCCGAGCAGCGGCAGCACCGCCAGCGCGCCATCGAGCGGCAACGGAAACAGTGCGAGAATTCCCAGGGCCGTCGATCCTTCCGTCAGCCAGACCGTTCCGATTGCGCCGATGCGCGCGCCGATAAAGGCGCAAGCGAGTTTTCCCGCCGCGCCGCCGGCGAAAACGAGCGTCAGCGCCAGGCCGATCGTCTGCTCGTTGGCGCCCTTGTTTCTCAGCACGAACGGCAGAAACAGCAAAAATGCCATGCGCGTGGCGGTGTCGATGACGCCGATCGTGACCAGCACAGGAAACGCAAAGGGCGGCTGTTTGCGGTGTCGCGCAGTATGCGCATCGCCTTGCGGATGGGCGATGACGCCATGTTCGTAGCGCGGAGTAACGACATAGATCGCCGCCGCCACGGCGATGCCGGCGCTGCCCAGAATGGCGAGCGCCGGCCGCCACGCCATCGCCAACAGCATCAGCGACAGCGTCGCCGGCAAAGTCATCTTGCCGAGGTCGCCGGTAAAATTATAGGTGCCGAGCGCTTTCAGCGAGCGCGGCCCGGCAAAGGCGCGTGCGACGAGCGCCGACGCGATCGGGTGCTGCGTGCTCGATCCGATGCCGCTGATCAAGAGCGCGCCGAGCAACATGACAAAACCGGTGCTCGCTCCGGCCAAGCAAAAGCCGAAACCGGCAAGCGCGGTGCCCAGCGCCAATATTGCGGCGGCGCCGAACCGCTCCGCCGCGAAGCCGGCCGGAATTTGCAAGCACGCCATGGCGCCGACCAGCACGCTCCGCAGCAGGCCGAGCGCCGCATAGGAAAGACCGAATTCCCCCTGCCACAGCGGCAGCATGATGTAGATGAGATCGGTGTAGCCGTCGTGCAGCGCATGCGCGGCGCCGGCGGTCGCAACGGCGCGCCGCTGGTCGCCGGACATTTGCGGCGTCAGCGCCGTGAAATCCACCCAATGAAGCCTGCGCATCCCGACCTGCGGATCGTTTAGTCCTCGTCCCTAAATGTCCCCGAATAGGCCGTCAATCGCGCCTCGATTGACCGCTGCAATCACGCGGTGCACTGTGCCGCCCGTAACGGGAATCACGCACACTTTTCCAGGGGGAATCATGTTCGGCCTCGGCGACCTGTTCCAGTGGGAGCGGTTCGTGACGCCCACCGTGATCAAGGTCTTCTATTGGCTCGCGGTCGTGATTTCCCTCTTGCTCGGCCTCGCCGGCGTGGTGAGCTCGCTCACCACCATGGCGTTCAATCCGTTCGTCGGCATGATCTTTCTGATCGTAAGCCTGCTCGGCGCCTTCATGGGGGTGATACTGGCGCGCATCATCGCCGAATTCGTGCTCATCGTGTTTCGCATCAACGAGCATCTTGGCGCGATCAGGAATCAGGGAACGGGTCTCAGGAATCAGTAGTCAGGATTACCTGATGGCTGAGCTCCCGATAGCTAATTGGCGAAGCGAAAGTGCATGACGTCGCCGTCCTGCACCACATAATCCTTGCCTTCGAGCCGCATCTTGCCGGCATCGCGCGCGCCGGCCTCGCCGCCGCAGGTCACATAATCGTCGTAGGCAATCGTCTCGGCGCGGATGAAGCCGCGCTCGAAATCGGTGTGGATCACGCCGGCAGCCTGCGGCGCCTTGGCGCCGCGCGTGACCGTCCAGGCGCGCGCCTCCTTCGGTCCGGCGGTGAAGAAAGTCACGAGATGAAGGAGCGCGTAGCCGGCGCCGATCAGCCGATCGAGGCCGGCTTCCTTCAAGCCGACGGCGGCGAGATAGTCCTCGCGCTCGTCGCGCGACAGCACGGCGATTTCCGCTTCGATCTTGGCCGAAATGACGACGGTCGCGGCGCCTTCCGCTTTTGCCCTGGCCTCGACTCTTTGTGAAAACGCATTGCCGACGGCGGCGGAAGCCTCGTCGACATTGCAGACGTAAAGCACCGGATGCGACGTGAGCAGCCCGAGTTGATGGAAGGCCTTTTCCTCCTCGGGCTTGCGCTCGGTTAACCGCGCCGGCTTGCCGTCGCGCAAGAGCGTCAGCGCGCGGCTGACGAGGTCGAGCGCCTCTTTTGCCTCCTTGTCGCCGCCCTTGGCTTTTTTGCTCAAACCGTCGACGCGCCGCTCCAGGCTTTCGAGATCGGCGAGCATCAGCTCCGTCTCCACCGTATCGATGTCGGCGCTCGGATCGATGCGGCCCTCGACATGGGTCACGTCGGTGTCCTCGAAGCAGCGCACGACATGGGCGATGGCGTCGACCTCGCGGATATTGGCCAGGAACTGGTTGCCGAGCCCCTCGCCTTTCGAGGCGCCGCGCACCAGGCCCGCGATATCGACAAAGGTGAGCCGCGTCGGCACGATCGCCGCCGATTTAGCAAGCGTCGCCAATGTCTCCAGCCGCCGGTCGGGCACCGCGACCTCGCCGACATTGGGCTCGATGGTGCAGAATGGATAGTTCGCCGCCTGCGCCGCCGCGGTTTCGGTCAACGCATTGAACAGGGTCGACTTGCCGACGTTCGGCAGGCCGACGATGCCGCATTTAAAACCCATGGATTTATTTCACCTGGACAGCTGGAAATCCGGAGCGAGTTTGAACGGATTCAGTATTGTCAAACTCTCGATCGTTCGTTCGTGCTGCATATCCTCGCTCAGAAACACATCGCACCCGGCGAGCACTGCCGAAGACAATAATGTGCAGTCCCACCAACCGAACCCGCTTTCAGCCTGAATTTGCCAAGCCATTCGCGTCACATCGAAATCATAGGGAGCACGGCAAAATGCACTTAAAGCAAAGACGAATAGTTGCGCCTCATTTCTTGGCATGAGGCCGCGCTTTTCGGTTACGACGCGATAACACTCGTTGAGGCTCTGCGGGCTGAGCACCAAGGAATGGTGATTGATGATCCGATTCAGAAAATCCTTCGAGCGTCGGCGCTTTTCGGGTTGATCCGGATCGATCGTGTAAACGATGAGATTCGTATCGGCGAAGCAATTCATCTTCCCGTTCGGCATAAAGCGCCTCCCGCCCGCGCCAAGCCTTGCTGATTCCGGGATAGCCGGGGCCATCGAAGAATTCTCGGAGCAAGGCGATCTTGTCGGTCTGATCGATCTTGCAGCGTTCTTCGATCAAATCGGCGAGAAACCGTGACAGGCTCTTATCCTGCTTGGCGGCCTCCACCCGCGCGCGCCGGGCCAGATCTTCGGGCAAGGTGATGGTCACGTTCTTCATGACACGAATATCGTGTTTTCGTGTTCCTGTGTCAAGTTGCCGGACCGCCTCTTCAGCGGCCTTCGGACTGGTTATCCGAGATCGTCCTGCCGCGCGGTTTCGCCACCAAAACCCTTCGCCACCATGGCCAAGTGAACCTTGTTCTGAAAGCTCGCGTCCTCGCCGCGGGCGATCAGCTCGGCGTTGTCGGCGACGATCGCGATCAGCGCCTCGACCCAGCCGCGCTCGCTTTTGGCGAAATCGCTCAACACATAATGCTGCACCAAATTCTTATCGCCGGGATGGCCGACACCGATGCGCACGCGCCGATAATCGTTGCCGATATGCTCGGAGATCGAGCGCAAGCCATTGTGGCCGGCAATGCCACCGCCGGTTTTGACTCTGACCTTGCCCGGGGCAAGATCGATCTCATCATGGAATACCGTGATGCCGGCAAGCGGCAGCTTGTAAAAGCGAGCAGCCTCGGCAACGGCGCGGCCGGATTCATTCATATAGGTGCCGGGCAATAGCAGGAGCGCGCGTTCGCCGCCGATCGGACCTTCGCAGGCGACGCCCTGGAAACGCCGGCGCCACGGCCCGATATCGTGGCGCTTGGCGATTTCCTGGACGGCCATAAAGCCGACATTGTGCCGGTTGCCGACGTAGCGCGCCCCCGGATTCCCAAGCCCGACCAGGAGCAGCATTCGCGTCGTCCCGCCCTAACTGCGGCAACCTCACTTCTTCTCGGGTGCGGCGGCGGGAGCGGCGCCAGGGGCGGCACCCGGAGCCGCGCCGGGCGCGGCACCCGGAGCAGCGCCCGGAGCGGCGCCTTCGGCCGGAACGCCGGCGGCTGCGGCGGCGGCGGCGGCCGCGGCGGCAGCGGCGGCGGCTTCGGCGGCCGCTTTCATTTCTTCGGCATAGCCTGACGGCGGCACCACCGTGACCAGCGTGATGTCACGGCGCTCCACGACACGGACACCTTCGGGAAGCTTGATATCGCTCAGATGCTTGGAGTGATTGATCTCCAGCTCGCCGATGTCGACGTCGATACCGGCCGGAATAGCGTCGGCGCGGCAGCGCACCGCGACGCTGTGGGTCACGATCGAAACCGTGCCACCGCGTTTGACGCCCGGCGACTGGTCGGCATTGCGCACGTGAATCGGAATGTTGACGCGGATGGTCGCGCCCTCGCCCAAGCGCATGAAGTCGACATGCAGCGGCAGGTCGCGCACGGCGTCGAGCTGGAAATCGCGCGGGATGACCCGGTGTTTCACGCCATCGACCTCGACGTCGTGAATGGTGGTGAGGAAATGCCCGGCATAGATGCGCTGGCGCAATTCGGCGAAATCGAGCGAGATCGGCAGCGGCGGCTTGCCGTCGCCATAGATGATTCCGGGCACGCGGCCGGCGCGACGCTCGGACCGGGCGGCCCCCTTGCCTGCCCGCGAACGTGCCGCCGCCTTGATCAGATTGACGGTCGCCATAGTTGCTATCCTTGTCTAAAGCCCTGTACAGAAAGGGAAATTCCGCGTCAGCCTCCAGGGGTGCTGGTGAAGCCGCGGCCGCGGCTTCTATAGCGGCGCCAAACTCGAAAAACAAGGAACGCCAGCGCCGAAATACCGGCTCAGATTGCGCCCGGATCAGCCGGACCGCCTGGCGGGGGATCATTCGGCGCAGCGCCGGGGGCATTCCTCGCCCCAAGCGCCGCTTCGAGCGCGGCAATACGGGCCTTGAGCGCTTCGTTCTCCTCCCGCGCCATGCGCGCCATTTCTTTTACCGCTTCGAACTCGTCGCGCTTGACCAAGTCGAGATCGCGCAACCAGCGCTCCGCCTGGGTGCGAAACAGCGTCTCGAATTCGCGCCTTACGCCTTGCGCGACGCCGGCGGCGTCGTTCATCAAGCGGGCGACCTCGTCGAAGAACCGGTTCGTCGTCTGGACCATGACCGCCTCCGCGCGCGCGTTGCGAGTCCCTTGTCAGCCCCTTTGGGCGAGCCCGCTTGCTATGCGCTGTGACAATGGCGATGGTGCGGCGCGGCCGCAAGGGGGCTCGGCCGCACCATGCCGCGTGCGCCGCGGCGCGGGGATAAGGACGTGTTGCGCTCTTTAAGGAAAGCCCACCGATGTACGTCGTGCTTCCGGTCATTCCCTATCCCGCGATCAATCCGGTCCTGATCTCCATCGGGCCGTTCGCGGTGCGTTGGTATGCGCTCGCATATATCGTCGGCATCATTGCCGGCTGGTTTTACGCGCGCGCGATCATTGCTTCGGAGCGGCTGTGGGGCGGCCCGGCGCCGTTCACCGTGCTCGATTTCGACGATTTCGTCATTTGGATCACGCTCGGCGTCATCCTCGGCGGACGTACCGGCTACGTGCTGTTCTACAACCTGCCGCTATTCGCGGCACACCCGATCCAGATTTTCGAGCTGTGGAACGGCGGCATGTCTTTCCATGGCGGCGTCATCGGCTGCACGGCCGCCATTGTGCTGTTTGCGTTGCATCGGCGCATCCCGATGCTGTCGCTCGCCGACGTCACTGCCGGCGTCGCGCCGGTCGGCCTGTTCCTCGGCCGCCTTGCCAATTTCATCAATGGCGAATTGTGGGGCCGACCGACCGATGTGCCGTGGGCCATGGTCTTTCCCAATGGCGGTCCGATCCCGCGCCATCCAAGCCAGCTTTATGAGGCTGCGCTGGAAGGCGTCGTGCTGTTCATCCTGCTTGGCCTTTTGATACGCGCCGGCGGACTCAAGCGGCCCGGCTTTGTCACCGGGGCTTTTTTGCTCGGCTACGGCGTGGCGCGCATCACTTGCGAATTTTTTCGCGAGCCCGACGTGCAGGTCGGCTTTTTGTGGGACTCGCAATGGCTGACGATGGGAATGCTGCTGTGCATTCCGCTGATCCTGGCCGGGATCGCCATTCTCGCTTTCGCAATGAGGCGCGAAACGACAGCAAAAGATGGCTGACGAATTCTCGCCGCTGGAAAATGAAATCCGCCGGCTCATCGGCGTCGCCGGGCCGATGCCGATCGCCGAATATATGCGGCTGTGCCTGACGCATCCGCAATACGGCTACTACATCAATCGCGATCCCCTGGGCGGCGGCGGCGATTTCGTCACCTCGCCCGAGATCAGTCAGATGTTCGGCGAGTTGATCGGATTGTGGATGGCGGCGGTCTGGCGGCAAATGGGCGAGCCGGAAAACGTGCGGATTATCGAGCTGGGCCCCGGGCGCGGCACCCTGATGCACGACGCGTTGCGGGCGGCGAAAGTCGTGAACGGTTTCCGCAACGCGATTGTCGTGCATCTGGTCGAGATCAGCCCAACCTTGCGACAAGTTCAAGAGCGGCGGCTGGAAGGCCTCGATGCGCCGATTTTTTGGCACACCGCGCTGGAGGAGGTTCCGGGCGGGGCCAGCATCGTCATCGCCAACGAGTTCATCGATGCGCTGCCGGTTCACCAAGCGATCAAACAGGACAGCGGTTGGCACGAGCGCGTCATCGACATCGCGCCCGAAGGTCCCTTATGCATCGCAGCGGCCCGCGATCCATTGCCGTTCTTCGCAACGTCGATGCCGCGCGGATTGCGCCAGGCGCCCGCGGGCGCGATTTATGAATGGCGCGCGGACGATTTTGCGCTCGAACTGGGGCGACGCATGCGCAGCGAAGGCGCGGCATTGATCGTCGATTACGGTCACGACCATTACGGCTTGGGCGACACGCTGCAGGCGGTCGCCGGACATTCCTTCACCGATCCGTTGCGCGCGCCGGGCACAGCCGATTTGACCGCCCATGTCGATTTCGAAGCGCTGGCACAATGCGCGGAAAGCATGGGCGCGCGCATTCACGGTCCGATCCGGCAGCGCGAGCTGTTCCTGCGGCTCGGCATCGAAAAACGCGCAGCCATGCTGAAGGCGAGCGCGCCGCAGAAAGCGGCCGATATCGAGCTGGCATTCTCGCGGCTGATCGCGGGCGGCGCTCACGGCATGGGCGAATTGTTCAAGGCCATCGCCATCGCCGCCCCCGAACTCGGCCCGCTTCCCGGATTTGAGACGCCGTCATGACGATCGAGGCTCCCTCCCTGGCGCTGACCGGCATCCGCCACGCCTTCTTCACGCGCGCCGGCGGCGTCTCCGACGGCTGCTACGCGAGCCTCAACGGCGGCATCGGTTCGCGCGACGCCGCCTCGAATGTTTCGCAAAACCGCGTCCGCATGGCGGCGAGCCTCGGCGTCGAACCAAGCCGTTTTCTCACCGCCTATCAGGTCCACTCGCCGAACGTCGTCGTCGCGGAGACGCCGTGGACCAACGAAACCCGCCCCCATGCCGACGCCATCGTGACGCGCATGCGCGCGCTCGCCATCGGCGTGACCACCGCGGATTGCGGACCGGTGCTGTTCGCCGATCCGCAGGCGCGCGTCATCGCCGCCGCGCATGCCGGCTGGCGCGGCGCGCTGACGGGCGTGATCGAGGCGACCGTCGCGGCGATGGAGCGCCTCGGCGCCGCGCGCGGCCAAATTCGCGCCGCAGTCGGGCCGATGATCCGGCAATCCAACTACGAGGTGGGCCCCGATCTGATCGCGCGTTTTGCCGCCCAGGACCCCGCCAGCAACCGGTTCTTCTCGCCTGCCGGCCGCGACGGCCATGCCATGTTCGATCTCGGCGGCTATGTCGCGGCGCGGCTGGAGCGCGCCGGCGTCGGGCACGTCGAAGATCTCGGCCTTTGTACCTATGCCGATCCGGCTCGCTTTTTCAGCTACCGCCGTGCCACGCATCGCGCCGAGCCCGACTACGGCCGCCACGTCAATGCCATTGCGCTGATATGACGCTTTTGAATGGAATATAGTCACTCATCATTCTGCTCAAATGTTTGCCCCAGCAACTCTTCGTCACTCCGGCATCGATGACGGACGGCGGGCGCTATGCCGCACGCCATGAATCACAATCTCGTCCTCCGTCGGCTGGTAAAAAATCATGTAAGGATAGGGAGAGACGACCATCCGCCGTAACCGGCCGTTGCTCGTAACCTGACCGGCACGGGGGGTGCTGCAATAAGAGATTGATAATGACCTGAATGCGTGTCTGCACACGGCGGGCACCCTGCGGCGATCGTGCCTCAATATAGCTCAGCACCTCATCGAGTTCGGCGGCGGCCTGCAGGGTATAGCGCAGTCTCACAAGCCGTGTTTCGCCCAGATGGCGCGCACCTGCGCGTCCGTCGCAAATTCACCACGATCCGCCTGCGCAAATGATTTCTCGAACGAGGCTTCCTGCTCGGCGCTCAATTCAAGGACAGGCTGATTTTCGCCCGCCAATTGCAGGAGCATTCGGGCAAGTTCGTCCTGCATTTCAGGGGGGAGGCCGCGCACGGTCTCGAAAGCTTGTTCCAGTAGTTTGGTCATCTGCAAAAGATAGACCTTTCCCCGGACCTGCGGAAGAATTTTCGCCCACCGCCCGCGACGGCCACGCGCTGTTCGATCTCGGCGGCTATATCGCGGCGCGGCTGGAGCGCGCCGGCGTCGGGCACGTCGAAGATCTCGGCCTTTTTACCTATGCCGATCCGGCTCGCTTTTGCAGCTACCGCCGCGCCACGCATCGCGCCGAGCCCGACTACGGCCGCCACGTCAACGCGATCGCGCTTGTCGGCGAGTAGCGAATGACGGGCGGCGCCTAGGTAACTCCCGGCATTGGCTTTTGCCGTTCGCGCTTTGGCTTTGAGGCTTTCGAAACCATTGGCTCAACAACGGAAAAACCAATGGGGACAAGGCCTTGATTCATATTGCCAGCCTGTTGAACGGCTTGTATCAGGGTCTTGTTTTGGGCGGAGCATGAGCTTTTGCGAAGGGCTCAGGGCTGGAGAGCGGGAATGGCGGGCAACAACGGCGCGATCAAGCTCGTCGCCGGCAATTCCAACCCTGCGCTGGCCGAAGCGATCGGCGGCTATCTCGGCACGCCCTTGACCAAGGCGGTGGTCCGGCGCTTCGCCGACATGGAAGTGTTCGTCGAAATCCAGGAAAACGTTCGCGGCGCCGACGTCTTCGTCATCCAGTCGACGTCGTATCCCGCCAACGACCACTTGATGGAACTGCTGATCATCATCGATGCGCTGCGGCGGGCCTCGGCGCGGCGCATCACGGCGGTGATTCCCTATTACGGCTACGCCCGGCAGGACCGCAAAGTCGGGCCGCGGACGCCGATTTCGGCAAAGCTCGTTGCCAATCTGATTACCCGCGCCGGCGTCGACCGCGTGCTGACGCTCGACCTGCACGCCGGGCAGATCCAGGGCTTTTTCGACATTCCGACCGATAATCTGTTCGCCGCCCCGGTGATCATGCGCGACATCAAGGACCGCTTCGAGCTCGGCAAGGTGATCGTGGTCTCCCCGGACGTCGGCGGCGTGGTGCGCGCGCGCGGGCTCGCTAAACGCATCGATGCGCCGCTCGCCATCATCGACAAACGCCGCGAGCAACCGGGCGAATCCGAAGTGATGAACGTCATCGGCGAGGTCGGCGGCGGAATCTGTATCCTGGTCGACGACATCGTGGATTCCGGCGGCACGCTCGTGAACGCCGCCGACGCCTTGCTCGAGAAGGGCGCCAAAGAGGTTTACGGCTACATCACCCATGGCGTGCTGTCGGGCGACGCGATCGTCCGGGTCGGCAAGTCCCGGCTGAAAGAACTCGTGATCACGGATTCGATTCAGCCGACCAAGGCGATCAACGACTCCAAGAATATCCGCGTGCTATCGATCGCGACATTGATCGGCGAAGCGATCAACCGCACCGCCGCCGAAGAGTCGGTATCGAGCCTGTTCGATTAGAACCTCCGTGTTCATCCTGCCCCACTTCCGCCTACGCGTTCCCGCCTTTGCGAAGCCCGCTTCGGCGGGCGAAGCAAGGTCGGCGGACTCAAACCCGCCATAGCTCGCAGAGCGAGCGACCGCGATTTACGCTGGCTGGGACAAGGCTCGCGCTCTTTCAAATTCCGATTCCAACTGTGGCGCTGCATCTCGGCGGGGAACCGCGCCCCCCTGTCGGAATCATCCCACCCTTGTCGGCCTCTCCACGCCGGAACGAGGCGAAATCCCTCCCCCTCCCCCTGAGTCAACCTGTCGCAGGCAGCGCTGTGGACGGAGTCATTTCGAGGATTGTGCGGAAGCGGCAAATCACTTCATGACTGCCGGGAGCGGCGGTGGCAGAGGCTTTTGCGTAAATTTTGGCGGGCGGAATCGGGCCGATTATAGTCGGCGAGGTGACTGATTCGCGGCTTCAGTCAATCGGCGTGCAAAAGCCGTCCCTGCGTCAAATTGCAGCCGGTATTCGGATGGGTGCTGTGGCGTGCGCAGTTCCACTTATTGGCGGCACTGTGTGGAGGCGACATGGCCCTTATCGAGACGACAGGCGATCGACATCACAATCCGCTCGAAGTCGTCGAGCGCATGGCGGCCGGCAACAACTGGCCGTTCGAGCGCGCCGGCGAGGACGAAATCGGAATCGTCGTCACCGGACGATGGACCAATTACCAGGTGTCGTTCACCTGGATGAGCGACATCGAAGCGCTGCATCTGGCTTGCGCCTTCGACATGAAGGTGCCGGACCCGCGCCTTGCCGACGTGCAGCAGCTGATCGCGATGATCAACGAGCAATTGTGGATCGGACATTTCGACGTCTGGACGCAAAACGGCGTGGTGATGTTCCGCCATGCTTTGGTGCTGGCCGGCGGTGTCGCCGCGTCGGGGCGGCAATGCGAAGCGGTGCTCGGCACCGCGCTCGATAGTTGCGAGCGCTATTTCCCGGCCTTCCAATTCGTTATTTGGGCGGGCAAATCGGCGCGCGAGGCGATGGATTCGGCGATGTTCGAGACCTCGGGTGAGGCGTGACCGAGGCCGCGGCCCGTGCGGACTTAAGAAATTTCTCCGGCCGGCTCGTTTTGGTCGGCGCCGGCAAAATGGGCGGCGCCTTGCTTGAAGGCTGGCTGCGCCTTGGCCTCGATCCGCGGCATGTCGCGGTCTTGGAGCCGCGGCCGTCGCCGGAAATTTCCGCACTGGCGCAGCGCGGTCTCGATCTCAACCCCGATCCGAAAACGCTGAGCGACGTCGCCGCCATGGTCGTTGCGCTGAAGCCGCAGGTGGCGGGGGAGGCGATGCCGCCGCTCGCCTCGCTCGTTTCCACGTCGACCGTCGTGGTGTCGATCATGGCGGGGCGGACGCTGCAATTCCTCACCGCTACGCTTAAGCGCCCCTGCGCGCTGGTGCGCGCCATGCCGAATTTGCCCGCCGCGATCGGGCGCGGCATCACGGTGGCGGTGCCGCGCAACGCCTCTGCCGCGCAGCGCGACCTCGCCGACCGGCTCCTGGCCGCGACCGGGGCGGTGGAGTGGGTTGCCGATGAGGCGCTGCTGGATGCGGTAACCGCGGTGTCGGGTTCCGGCCCCGCTTATGTCTTCCTGCTCGCCGAGACCCTCGCCCAGGCCGGCGTGGCGGCTGGCTTGCCGGCGCCGCTCGCGGCAAAGCTCGCGCGCGAAACCGTCGCCGGCGCAGGCGAGCTGCTGCATCGCTCGCCGCTCGGAGCCGCGGCGTTGCGGGAAAACGTGACCTCGCCCGGTGGCACGACCGCGGCGGCATTGACCGTGCTGATGGGCGAAAACGGCCTGGCGGCGCTCATGACGAGAGCGATCGCCGCGGCGACGGCACGCTCACGCGAACTGGCGGGCTGATTTTCGGCGGCCTGGCTCCGCCTTGGAACCATGGCGGCGCAGGCCTACATTAACTCCCGAACAGGCGCATGCTTGTGGCGCCGCGCCATTTTGCCCAGGAGTTTAGCCATGGCCCGCAGACCCGCGCGAAAATCAGCTTCGAAGTCGGCGCGAAACACCGCTGCCGGCGCGGCGCCGGCCGGCGATCGCGACAAGATCGTCGCGGCTTTCCTCGCACTCCTCGCCGAAAAGCGGATCGAGCAGATCGGTTTCGCGGAGATTGCCGAGGGCGCCGGCGTATCGCTTCAGCAAATGCGCGGCGAGTTTCCTTCCACGCTCGCTATCTTGGCTGCGTACCTCAAATCCGTAGACCGTGCCGTGCTGGCGGAGAATTTGGCGGATATGGAAGAAGAGCCGCCGCGCGAACGCCTGTTCGACGTGCTGATGCGCAGGCTCGAAGTCATGGCGCCGCACCGCGAGGCCGTGCGCTCGCTCATTCGCTCGGCGACCCGCAATCCGCCGCTGGCGCTGGCGCTCAACGGGCTCGCGGTCCGGTCGCAACAATGGATGCTGACGGCGGCCGGCATCACAGCCGCGGGCCCGCGCGGCATGATGCGCGCACAGGGTCTCGCCGTGCTGTTCGGCTCGGTGTTGCGCAGCTGGGTCAATGACGACGACCCGGGCTTGGCGCGCACCATGGCGGCGCTCGACCGGGCACTGGGGCGAGGCCAGCGTTTTGCCGGCTTGCTCGACGACTTATGTCGCGTGCCGTCGCGGATTTGCCGCCTGCGATCGCGGTTGCGGCGCCGCTCGGAGGACTCCGAGGAGGAGGCGGCCGCCTGAGGACGGAGGAGTTGTCCACACCGGGTGGCGGCACCCGGCATTTGGTACCCGGTATTTGATTTAGATCAGTGCAAGCCGGCCGCACGCAACTATTACTGCGGCCGAGGAAATCGAAACGCCCGGGGAAGCAGCGAACAAGAAACCAAGGTCGCGAAGATTAGAATTCCTATAAAGAGTTGATTTCCTTTGCAAAGCTACAATTCCCCGATTACGGATCGTTTCAGATCCCACCCATTCGCCAGTGGACCTTTCCTGCAATGATCGTCTGCTCCTGCAATGTGCTCACCGACCATGACGTGCGCGCGACGCTGGCGGCGAGCCGAGCGGCCCCGCGCACGACCGGCGAAGTGTATCATTGCCTGGGTTGCAGCCCGCAGTGCGGACGATGCGCCCGCACCATCCGGCGCATCATGAACGAGGCGCTGGCCACCGCGGCAGTGGCGGCTACCGAATCTGCATGCTGCCGAGACGCTGCCGATCGTTCCTGATCTTGCCGTCGCCGCGAAGCCGCCCGCTTATTCGCGCGGTCCGCAGCTTTCGGCGCACGGCGCAGTCGTTATAATGGCACGCGCCCGTCTACTCAGCGCGGATTCTACCTCAATCGCAGGAGCACGATCATGAGAGGCGAGCCAGGTGTCGTCGATTACCTCAACAAAGGCCTGCGGCACGAACTGACCGCGGTCAATCAATATTGGCTGCACTACCGGCTCCTCGACAATTGGGGCTACAAGACGCTCGCCAAGCAATGGCGCAAGGAATCGATCGAAGAGATGCAGCACGCCGACAAGCTGATCGAGCGCATCATCTTTCTCGACGGTTTCCCCAACATGCAGGTGCTCGACCCGTTGCATATAGGGCAGAACGTCAAGGAAGTGCTCGATTGCGATCTCGCCGCCGAACTCTCCGCGCGCGCTCTCTACCAGGAAGCCGCCACCCATTGCCACGCGGTGCGCGATTACGTGTCGCGCGACCTGTTCGAGAAGCTGATGCACGACGAGGAAGAGCACATCGATTTTCTCGAGACGCAGCTCGACCTCGTCGCCAAGCTTGGACTGGAGCTCTATGCCCAGCATCACATCGGCGAGCTCGACGAAGACGCGCACTGACGGGAATCGCGATTTCGCGGCGCGGTTCGCCGCCACAAACGTCAACAAATTCTTACCGGCGCTACCGCCTCGCCCACGACGGCAAAGGCGGCTGCTTAACTTGCGCTCGCTGCCGAGCAGCGAAAGTCGGCGCTAATCTATGTTGGAAAGACGGCGATGGTTAAGAGTTAAGGTTAAGACGCGCTTAAACATTTGCTGGCTAACTTCGATCCGCTCAACGACCGCGCGCCGCGGAAGCGCGGCCGCGTCGAGGAAAGGTCGAAGCGATGTTAAGCGTCAGGCTCCTCATCAGCGCCGCTGCGGCAGCCATGGTGAGCAACGCGGTTTTCGCCGCGGATATTCCGCAACCTTTGCCGCTGCCGCCGCAACCTCAGTTCGCCTATCAGCCTCCGCTCATGATCATGCAGCAGCCCGAGGGCGCCTGGTATCTGCGCGGCGATATCGGCGTCGGCATCACCAATCGGTTCGACATTCAATGGATACCGAGCCCACCCGATGCGGGCATTCCCTTCGTATTCGATCAGCATTCGTGGGCCGATACCGTGTTTTTCGACGCCGGTGTTGGCTATGAATGGAACAGCTGGCTGCGCTTCGACTTCACGGCCGGATATCGCGACCGCACCCAGGTCAACGCGCGCGGCGTGTACGACGTGCAAACCGGACAAGGCGACGCCTATCAAGGCTATCTACGGTCCTGGATTTTTCTCGCCAATGCCTATGTCGATCTCGGCACCTGGAACTGTCTGACGCCCTTCATCGGCGTCGGCATCGGCGGCGCCTATAACCAGATGGCCGACCTCGTCGACATGGGTATCGGCACCACGGGCGCCGGCTTCGGCCGCAACAGCGCGAATTGGAGTCCGGCCTATGCGCTTTATGCCGGCCTCGACTACGACGTGACCAAGAATTTCATCGTCGAGCTGTCGTACCGCTACCTCAATTACGGCTCGGTCACCGACATGATCGACTGCATCGGCGGCTGCAGCGCGGATTCTTACAAATTCTCCAGTCTGAGTTCGAACGATTTCATGCTGGGCGTGCGCTGGCGCTTCCCGATCGAAACCGGACCGACCATCGTGCAGGCGCAGCCTGCCGTCATGATGCAGCCGGCGCCGGTCTACACCCAGCCGGCGCCGGTCTATCAGCCCGCCCCGGTCTATCAGCCGGCGCCGCCGCCTCCTCCCGTCTATAACCCGCCTCCCCCGGTTTACGCGCCGCAGCCGCAATATCCGCTGTCGACCCGCGGCTAGTCGCGGCTAACGCACCGACGGTCGAGAATCACGAACGGCGCGGCTCACCGCGCCGTTTTCGTTTTAGGTTACGGCCCCCAAGCCGGCCCCAAGCGCGTCGCCCACACCAATCGGCGGGTCTGCCGGCTCGTCCACCTGGGCCGCCGGGGCCGCCGGGGCTGAGCCCCGCCCAAGCTAACCCTCCATTAAGGTTAATGCCCGATGATCGCGCCTCATCGGCGGCTCTATATGCGCCGATGGGATGGAGAGGGCGCGGCTGTGCGTTGGGTCATCAGTGCGGTGGTCGTGCTCGCGTTGACGCCATGCGCGTTCGCGGACGATTTCGACGTCCTGCGCGGCACGCAGCCGAGCTATCACTGGGGTGGCTTCTATGCCGGCGCCCAGGTCGGGTACTCGAGCTCCGACGTCAACTTCAGTTCGGCCACCGCCCCGGACGTAGCCTTTATTTTGCGCAATACGACGATCGAAGCGGATGAGGGCCTATCGCGGTGGGCGGTGCTTCCTCCTACCCGCAGCACCGGCGGCCCCGGCGTGGGCGGTTTCGTCGGATACAATGTCGAATGGGACGACCTCGTTCTGGGCTTCGAAGCAAATTACAATCGAGTTTGGCTCACGACGTCGACGTCCGGTTCCGAAACGCGAAGTTTCGTCGACAGTAACAATCTTCCGACCGGCCACCACTACTTCTATGACGCGACCGTCAGTGCACAGTCCATGCTGCAAATGACCGACATCGCGACATTCCGTGCGCGCGCCGGTTTGGAGGTGAACATCTTCTTGCCCTATGCCTTCGGTGGCTTCGCTGTCGGCCGCGCCAACTATTCGAACTCCGCGACGGTGCAGTTCACAGCCACTGATTTTCCGGATACTACACTCCCGCCGACTGCCCCGTTGCCCACCCTGGCGTTTGGTCCCGTCACGCAAGGACATTCACACGACAGCACATTTGTATACGGCGCCGCCACTGGAGCCGGTACGGACATCGCATTGACATCGAACATTTTCCTGCGTGGCGAGCTCGAATATATCTATTTTTTCCCGATCAACGGCATCCACGTGACTGTTGCATCGGCCCGGGTTGGCGCCGGCGTCAAGTTTTAAAGTAAGTGCGAAGAAGCGCCGCGGCCTCGTGGGCCGCTTGACGGCGCCGCCTTCCTTCCTTATTTCCGGCGTCGGGAAACCCCTCCCCACCGAGGGGCGCCTATCTGGAAGGATAGATCATGACGCCAGCGACGCCTCCCGTGCGGCCGGTTGTGCCGCATTTTTCGTCCGGCCCCTGCGCCAAGCGCCCCGGCTGGGTCTCGCAAAACCTCAAAGATGCCGTGCTGGGCCGCTCGCACCGCTCCAAAGTGGGCAAGGCCAAGCTCAAGCGCGCCATCGATCTCACCCGCGAAATATTGCAGGTCCCGGCCGATTACCGCATCGGCATCGTGCCGGCCTCCGATACCGGCGCCATCGAGATGGCGTTCTGGTCGCTGCTCGGGCCGCGGCCGGTGACGATGCTGGCGTGGGAATCGTTCGGCGAAGGTTGGGTCGGCGACATCGGCAAAGAGCTGAAGCTCAAAGACGTGACGGTGCGCCGCGCTGCCTATGGCGAGCTGCCCGACCTCGCCGGCATCGATCCGGCAAGCGACATCGTGTTCACCTGGAACGGCACGACCTCCGGCGTGCGCGTACCCAATGCCGACTGGATCGCCGCAGATCGGGCCGGACTGACGATCTGCGACGCGACCTCGGCCGCCTTCGCGCAGGCGCTCGACTGGAGCAAGCTCGATGTCGCGACCTTCTCCTGGCAGAAGGCGCTGGGCGGCGAGGCCGCGCACGGCATGCTCATTCTCTCGCCGCGCGCCGTTGCCCGGCTTGAAAGCTATTCACCGCCATGGCCGTTGCCGAAAATCTTTCGTATGACCAAGGGCGGCAAGCTTAACGAAGGCATCTTTCAGGGTGAAACCATCAATACGCCGTCGATGCTGTGCGTGGAGGACTATCTCGACGCGCTCGACTGGGCGAAATCGGTCGGCGGGCTGAAAGCCCTGCAAGCGCGCGCCGACGGCAATGCCAAAGCCATCGCAGATTGGGTGGCGAAGACGCCGTGGATCGATTTTTTGGCGCGCGAGCCGGCGCTGCGCTCCAACACCTCGGTGTGCCTGAAGGTCGTCGATCCGGCGGTGACGCGGCTTTCGCCCGAAGCACAGGCCGCTTTCGTGAAAGGCATCGCCGCGGCGCTGGAGAAGGAAGGCGTTGCCTACGACATCGACGCCTATCGCGACGCGCCCGCCGGGCTTCGCATCTGGTGCGGCTCGACCGTGGAGCGGAGCGACGTCGAGGCGCTCACGCTGTGGCTCGATTGGGCCTACGCCAAAGCCAAGGACGCGCTCGCGAAGGCGGCATAGGCCGCACTCCAGCTGCCTCGCCCATCTCAACCCGTCCCGGCCATGCGGGCCGGCCCTCCCACTCCAGGGGAGGGTGAAGGAAGAAACCTATGCCTCCCAAAGTCCTCATCTCCGATGCGCTGTCGCCCGCCGCGGTCCAGATTTTCAAGGATCGCGGCGTCGAGGTGGATTTTCAGCCCAATCTCGGCAAGGACAAGGACAAACTTGCCGCGGCGATCGACGGTTTCGACGGGCTCGCCATCCGCTCGGCGACCAAGGTCACCGCCAAGCTTCTGGAAAAGGCCAACGGCCTGAAAGTGATCGGCCGCGCCGGCATCGGCGTTGACAATGTCGATATTCCAGCCGCCACCGCGCGCGGCATCATCGTCATGAACACGCCGTTCGGCAATTCGATCACCACCGCCGAGCATGCGATCACGCTGATGCTGTCGCTGGCGCGGCAAATCCCCGAGGCCGATGCCTCGACGCGCGCCGGCAAATGGGAGAAGAACAAATTCCTCGGCGTCGAGATTTTCGGCAAAACGCTCGGCGTGATCGGCTGCGGCAATGTCGGCTCGATCGTCGCCGACCGGGCGATCGGGCTGAAGATGAAGGTGATCGCCTACGATCCGTATCTGTCCGCTGAGCGCGCGCTGCATCTTGGCGTCGAAAAGGTCGATCTCGACGAACTGTTGCATCGCGCGGATTTTATCACGCTGCACACGCCGTCGACGGAGAAGACCCGCAACATCATCAATGCCGAGACGCTGGCTTTGACCAAAAAGGGTGTGCGGATCATCAATTGCGCCCGCGGCGAGCTGGTCGACGAGACGGCTTTGGCCGAAGCGCTCAAATCCGGCCACGTGGCCGGCGCGGCGATCGACGTGTTTCGCGAGGAGCCGGCGACGCAAAGCCCGCTGTTTGCGCTGCCGAACGTCATCTGCACGCCGCATCTCGGCGCCTCGACCATGGAAGCGCAGGAGAACGTGGCGCTGCAAGTCGCCGAGCAGATGTCGGACTATTTGCTGCGCGGCGCTATCAGCAACGCGGTCAACTTCCCCTCCATCAGCGCCGAAGAAGCGCCCAAGCTGAAACCCTTCGTCGAACTTGCGGAGAAACTCGGCTCGTTCGCCGGCCAGCTCACCGATACCGGCATCCAGAAGGTGCAGATCGCTTACGAGGGCGTGGTCGCGGCGATGAACACCAAGGCGTTGACCTCCGCCGCGCTCGCCGGCCTGCTGCGGCCGATGCTCCAAGACGTCAACGTCGTCTCGGCGCCGATTGTCGCCAAGGATCGCGGCATCGTCGTCGAAGAAACGCGCCGCGATGCCGAAGGCGACTACGACAACTTGATCACGGTCACCGTGGTCACCGACCGGCAGACCCGGTCGGTCTCGGGCACGGTCTATGCCGACGGCCGGCCGCGCATCGTCAACATCAAGGGCATCCGCATCGACGCCGAGTTCGCGCCGTCGATGCTTTACGTGACCAATCAGGATAAGCCGGGTTTTGTCGGCCGTTTCGCCACGCTCTTGGCCGAAGCCGGCATCAACATCGCAACCTTCCATCTCGGCCGCGAATCTGTCGGCGGCAATGCCATCGCGCTGGTCGAAGTGGACGGCGCGGTGCCGTCGGACGTGCTCGCCAAGGTGCAGAACATCCCGAACGTGCAACAGGTCAAGCCGTTGCAGTTTTGATGCCGTCACTTTCGCGTCGCGATGGTAATGCCGGCGAACACCAGCGCATAGCCGATGGCATGATAGAGCTCGAAGCGCTCGCCTAACAGCACGATCGCCAGCACCGAGCCGAATACCGGCACAAGATGGATGAAAGGCGCCGAGCGATTGGCGCCGATCAATTCGATGCCGCGGTTGAGGAACAGATAACCGAGCAGCGACGGAAAGATGCAGACGAAGGCAAAGCTCGCCAAGCTTTCGGCGTCGAACACGATGGTTCGGCCACTGGCAATCTCCAATATGACCGCCGGCACGAGCAACACCGCACCGAGACCCATCCCGACGGCAAGAAACGACAGCGGATGCATGGCCGGCCGCTTGCGCAGGTAGGCCGCATAGAAGCCGTAGGTCACCAGAGCGATAACGAAACAAACGTCACCGCGATTGAATTTGATCGTGAGCAGGACATCCAGGCTGCCGTGACAGATGATGACGAGAACGCCGGTAAGCGAGATGCAAATGCCGCCGGCCTGGCGCGGCGTCAGCCGTTCGCCGAAAAGCGCAAAGGTCCACATGGCGACGAATAAAGGGCCGACGGATTGGAGCAACAATCCATTGATCGCCGTTGTGTATTGCAGGCCGTAATAGGCCATCGTGTTGTAGACGGAGAAACCGACAAACGCGATCAGCGTCAGCGGTCCGGCATGCTTGCGGATGATCGGCCAATCACGGATGAGGTGCCGCGCCGCGAATGGCAGCAGGATCAGGGTGGCGCCGCTCCAGCGGATGAATGCCAGCGTTATCGGCGGCACGTGCCCGGCGATGAAGCGACCGAGCACGGTATTGCCGGCCCAGAACAAGGAAGTCAGCGACAGCAACAGATAAGGCTGATCGAACAACCAGATGCCGGAGCGGCGCGAACTCTGGACTGGACTGTGGTCCTGCGCTCCCGACATGCGGGTCCCTCATCGTCAACGATACGGCCGGTGAGCTAGCGCGGCGCGCGCCGTGGGACCAGTGCCGGCCCCGCATAACTGCCCGCATGATCGGCCGCTTAGCCGGCGCCGTGGTGCAAGACTGCGACAATGCGCCTGCGGCCCAGGCCGCATTGTCGCCCGCAATTGCCGAAACAAGTCCGGTTCTCACTGCAATGGCTAATGGCGAATTCGCTATGAAACCAACGATTTGCCGGAACTCAGGGGGCCAGCCAGGGAGCGCTTTTCCTTGCTTCCGGCAGCATCATCCATTATCCGGAACGGTCGGCTGCGATCGGCTGCGGTCGGCGGCCGCTCCATCTGAGTAGTCATCCGATTATTCATTGGGCCTGTTGGGGACAATTCCTCATGGCAAATGTTGTCGTGGTCGGCTCCCAGTGGGGAGACGAAGGCAAAGGCAAGATCGTCGATTGGCTGTCCGAGCAGGCCGACATCGTCGTCCGCTTTCAGGGCGGCCATAACGCCGGCCATACCCTGGTGATCAACGGCACCACCTATAAGCTGTCGCTATTGCCGTCGGGCGTGGTGCGGCCGGGCAAGCTCTCGGTCATCGGCAACGGTGTGGTGCTCGACCCGCGCGCGCTTCTGGGCGAGATCGCCCAGCTTAAGAAACAAGGCATCACCGTCACGCCCGAAAACTTGCGGATCGCGGAAAACACGCCGCTGATACTGCCGCTGCACCAAGAGCTCGACGTCGCGCGCGAGCGGGCGTCCGGCAAGGGCGCCATCGGTACCACCGGCCGCGGCATCGGCCCGGCCTATGAGGACAAAGTCGGGCGGCGCGCCATCCGCTTGATGGATCTGGCCGACCTGCAGATGCTCAACGCCAAGATCGAGCGCCTGCTCGCGCATCATAATGCGCTGCGCCGCGGCCTCGGCATGAGCGAGATCGCACCGCGAGCCCTTTACGACGAGTTGGCGGCGGTGGCGCCGCAGGTGCTGCCCTATATGGATTCGGTGTGGTCGCTGCTCGACGAGCGGCGCCGCGAGGGCAAACGCATTCTATTCGAGGGCGCGCAAGGTGCGCTGCTCGACATCGACCACGGCACTTATCCGTTCGTCACGTCGTCGAATACGGTAGCCGCACAGGCGGCAATCGGCTCGGGATTAGGCCCCGGTGCGATCGGCTACGTGCTTGGCATTTGCAAGGCCTATACGACGCGGGTCGGTGCCGGGCCGTTCCCCACGGAGCAGATCAACGAGGTCGGCAGGATACTGGGCGAGCGCGGCAAGGAGTTCGGAGTCGTCACCGGCCGGCCGCGGCGCTGCGGCTGGTTCGATGCCGTGCTGGTGCGGCAAACCGTGCGCACCAGCGGCATTAACGGTCTGGCGCTGACCAAGCTCGACATCCTTGACGGTTTCGATGAAATCAAGGTCTGTGTGCGCTATCGGCTGGATGGGCGGGAAATCGACTATCTACCGGCCAGCGAGCATGCTCAGACGCGGGTCGAACCGATCTACGAGACCGTCGCCGGCTGGCGGGAAAAGACCGCGCATGCCCGATCCTGGGCCGACCTTCCCGCCCAGGCGATCAAGTATGTGCGCCGGCTGGAGGAGCTGATCGGCTGTTCTGCCGCTATCCTATCGACGAGTCCCGAGCGTGAGGACACTATCCTGATGCAAAATCCGTTTGAAGCTTAAGGTGAAACTTTCGCGAGCCAAGCGTAAACTCGACAAATGGCAGACTATCATCCGCTCATTGCCCGCGCCGTAGAGGGCCTCCAAAATAGCACCGGCGAAGCGCGCCGGGCGCTGTATGAGCGTGCGCGCGCAGCTTTGGTATCGCAATTGCGATCGATCGAGCCGGCGCTCTCCGAGGCGGATATCACGCGCGAGCGCCTTGCTCTCGAAGACGCCATTCGCAAAGTCGAAGCCGAGAGCGTGCGCAAGGCGCGCATGGAACGCCCGGCGCCGCTGCGTTCAACCCCAACCAGGGCTCCGGCTCCACCAGCGCCGCGTTACGACCGTCCGAGTCCGGCGTCGGGTAATATGCCGCCCACGTCACGCCCCGAACTTGGAAGTCCGGCGCCGCAACGGTCCGAACCGCCGCCGTTGCGAATGCAAAGTGGTGTCGTTGGCGACGGCGCGCCGCCGCCACCGGCTCCAGCAAGCGCCCGCGCCCGGCTGCTAAATGCGCGGACCTCACCGGTCCCGCGCGAAGGGCTCAAGGGTTTTCGCGACATCGTCAACGACGTCGAAGATCTCGGGGCTGCATCGGCCAAATCGGCACAATCGGCGCGCGACACGCGCGACTCCTATGGCGCCGCGTCAGCGCAGCAATTTTCTGGCGACGACGAACTGCCGCCTGTGCACGACCGATTGGAGCCGCGCTTCGACGGCGATGAAGCGGAAGTTCTCGACGACGATTCGCCGCACATGCGGGCACTCGAACCCTCCGACGATTTGCCGGAGGACGAATCGGCGCCTGCGAATTTCATGCGGCCGCATCCGCCGCGCGGGCGGGAGCCGGAAGAACACTATCAGGAACCGCGTCCACCGCGTTCCTATCGCGGTCTCGCCAAGCTCGCTGTCGTTCTGATCGTCCTCGCCGGCCTTACGGCGACGATCTCGTGGCAGTGGTCCAACATCATGGGCCTATATCACTTTGTCTCGAACATGAGAGCGAAGCCGACCCAGACGGCGCAGAGTCCGGCCCCAGAGCCCAAATTTCCCGGCCGTGTGCCGCAGGAGCAGTTGCCCGGGCAACAACAAGCACCCGCTCCCGGCGCAACCGCCAATCAAAATGCGCCCCAGGTCGCGCAACGCGTGGTACTCTACGAAGAAGATCCGAATAATCCGCAGGGCAGGCAATTTGTCGGTTCCGCCGTTTGGCACACCGAAACGGTCTCGCCCGGCAGCGGACTGGCGCCCGAGCTTGAAGTACGCGCGGACATCACGATCCCGGAACGCAACATCACCGTGACCTGGACGCTTCGCCGCAATACCGATCAGGCCCTGCCAGCAAGCCATACGATCGAAATCATGTTCAACCTGCCGCCGGATTTTCCCGGCGGCGGCATTGCCAACGTGCCCGGCGTCTTGATGAAGGACTCCGAGCAGGCGCGCGGCGTCCCGCTTGCAGGACTCGCGGTCAAAGTCACCAACGGCTTCTTCCTGATCGGCCTATCCGCCGTCGACGCCGACGTAAAGCGCAACGTTCAGCTGCTCAAGGATCGGCCGTGGTTCGATATTCCGATCGTCTATAACAATGGCGGCCGCGCTATCCTGGCCATGGAAAAGGGCCCGCCCGGCGATCGAGCCTTTGCGGATGCATTCGCGGCCTGGGCGAAATAGACTTTCATATCGTGGGCGCCGTGCGAATGCGTTGCGGCGACATTGAGCGGTAATTTGGAGTGCAGAGTGGGGACACGTGCGAAAATGAATTCGTCCGACCCGAGCAAGCCCAAGCCGGCCGCCAATTCTCACATTGCCTCCGCGCTTCGCACGCTCGATACCGAAGCCGAGGGCGTGGCGGCGCTCGCGGCGGCCATGTCGGACGGATTGGGAGCACCGTTCGTCTCCGCCGTGGAGACAATCCGGGCGGCGCGCGGCCGGGTAATCGTCACCGGCATGGGCAAGTCCGGTCACGTAGCGCGCAAAATTGCCGCCACGCTCGCTTCGACCGGGACGCCGGCATTCTTCGTGCACGCCGCCGACGCTAGCCATGGCGATCTCGGCATGATCACGTCGGACGACGTGATGCTGGCGCTCTCCTGGTCCGGTGAGACCGAGGAACTCAAAGACCTAATCAATTACTCTCGCCGTTTCCGCATCGTGCTCATCGCGGTAACGGTGAATGTCGAAAGCACGCTCGGCAAGGCCGCCGACATCGTTCTGGCGTTGCCGGCGACGCGCGAAGCATGCCCGCACAATCTTGCGCCGACCACCTCGTCGCTGATGCAGCTTGCGCTCGGCGACGCGCTGGCGATCGCGCTGCTTGAAAGCCGCGGCTTCACCGCGGTCGACTTCGGCGTCTTTCATCCGCGCGGCAGGCTGGGGGCGGCATTGAAGTTCGTCCGCGAGGTCATGCATCCAGGCGCTGCCGTGCCGCTGATCAAGCGCGGCTCGCCGATGTCGGAAGCGATCGTCGAAATGTCCACCAAGGGTTTTGGCTGCGTGGCGGTTATCGACCACAGCGGCAAGCTTATTGGCGTCATCACCGACGGCGATTTGCGCCGTCACATGCGCATGGACTTGCTGCAGGCATCGGTCGATGCCGTCATGACGGCCTCGCCGAAAACCGTTCGGCCCGACCAATTGGCCAGTGAGGCATTGCAGCTTCTCAATTCATCGAAAATCACGGCGCTCATTGTCGTGGAAGCGGACCGGCCAGTCGGCATCGTGCACTTTCACGATCTGCTCCGCGCCGGTGTGGCATGACGTCTGCTTTGTTTGAGCATGATTTTTCCGACCTTCCTTCGTCCGCCGAAGCGGGCTTCGCGAAGGCGGGAAACCGGCGGCCAGCTCCGGATCACGTGCGGGGGCAGGCTTTTCGGGATCGTGCTTTAGTAGAGCCCGCCCTGCACCACGCTCGAATCTTCCGGGGCCGATTGCGCCGCGGGCGGGGCGCTGGGCGCAACCGGCGCAGGCATGACCTGTCGCGCGGCGGCCGCCGGTGCGGGCGCCGCTGTTTGGAAAACCGGCTTCACGGGAACGGCGGCTGCGCCGACCGCGGGCGGCATCGCGTCCTGATCGGGTTGGCCATGCGCGATGAACTGGTTGTAGCCGGGAGCGCCGGGACGCGGCGGAACATCGCTCGGCATGCCGCCGGCCCAATGCGGCCAATGATCCGCAACATAGGCGGAAAAGCCGTCTTCGGAAGCACCTGCGCACGAGCCAAGCATCGAGCCGGCAGCGAGCACGATCGCCACCACGAGCGAGCGCTTGGCGATCGTGTGGCCCGCCGGCTTATTGCGCCCGCTGGGAATCTTCATCGAGCACCGTTTGCCATTTCATCCGGCCGCAGAGCCGCTCGTTAGCGGTGCCGTCATGCCAATGCTTCGCTTTGCGACGCCTCGCCTGCCGCGTCCGGTTTTAGAATACAGAAGTTTATACTTTCAATCTGCGGGGCGCAGCTCCAGGTGGACGGCCTTCATGGCGGGACTGTGGTGTCGGTATCGGACGCAAAAGGCGTGGACATTGTGCGGCCAGGCTAGGCGGCGCGCGGCGCTGATAGTGTCACTCGTCGTATTGCCGGGATGCAGCGAGTTAGCGCAGCCGAGCCAAGCTGCGGCGGCGCCGCCGGCTCCGCCACCCTACGTCTCGCTGACAGCAAATTATCTTTTATCGGCATTGAAGGACCGTGCTGCCTATAGCGACTTCGAAATATCGGGACTGCGCTGGGTCGATTCCATCAAGGGATGGACTTGGCTCGCGTGCGTACACTTTTGGGATCACGGGCATCTGCGCAGCTATGCGATTTTCATCCAGGACAATGCCGTCGTCGATGCACGATACGCCGTCGAGACCGATCGCTGTGAAACTCAAACCTATACGCCATTCGATTTGGTCACCGGCGAACTCGGGCGGCCGACCGCGCCGGTGCAACCGCCGCTGTATTAGCTTTATGCCGCCCGCCGCAGCGCAAGGGCTTCGTCGACCGCAGATACGACCTGGGCGGCTGACAGCTCATCGAGACACTGGCTGTGGCTGTCGAGCCGACGCTCGCAGCCTTCCAGTTGGCACGGCAGGCACGGCAGCGGATTTTGCACCAGCCAAACATTGCCGCGGCGCTGGATCGTGCCGGCGGCGGCCCATGGGCGGTCGAGACCGCCGCGCGGCCAGGGTCCCCATAGCCGCGGATCGGTCGGGCCATAGAGCGCGACCGTCGGCGTTCCCGTCGCGGCGGCGAGGTGAGTAATGGCCGTATCCGGCCCGATATAGACGCGCGCGCCGGCAATCAAGGCGGAAAGCTCCGGCCAGTCGAGCTTGCCGTCGAGACGGACGACGTCGCAATCATGCCAGACTTCGTCGAGATAGGCGCGATCGCCGCCGGCGCCGGTGACGGCCGTAGCGAGACCGCGCGCGTGCAGCGCCGCGGCGAGCGCCTGCCAGCCGCCGCTCGTCCAGCGTTTATAGGTGAACATCGGCGCCGCATGAACCACCGCATAAGGCTGCGGCGGCGCGAGCGCAGATCGCCCGCCGCCGCCAGGACAGACAATCTCGCTGTGCGCGGGAACGCCGATCAATTCGGCAAGGCGCAAAAGATCGAGGACGCGATGCTGGCTGCGGCCGCTCACGGTGCAGCGGCCGAGCGCGAAGCGCTTGACGGCAGCCGTCACGCCGTCCGCTTCCACTGGGCCGGCGCTTTGCCGGCCGGCAACAATGGCGAGGAAGGTCGGCCGGTCGCCGGTCTGTGTCGACAGCGCAAGGTCATAGCGCTTGCACAGCCGCAGCATCAGCGCGAGCGTTTCGCCGGCACGCGGCTGCTGCGTGAGAGTGATGATTTTGGCAAGATCGGGATTGCCCGTCAAAATTCCTTCGGTTCCGGCAAAGACCAGCGCATCGATCGCGGCGTGCGGAAACGCCCGCTTCACGCTGCGAATAAGCGGGGTGGTCAACAGCACGTCGCCAAGCCGCCGTAACGCCACGATGAGCACGCGCGGATTTTCGGGCAATCGAAGCGGCTTCATTATTGCGCCACCGAAGCATTGCCGCGCGCGGGCGCGGCATCGTCGCTTAGCGCGGAGAGACCGCGCAAGGCGCGAAGGCGGTTGCCGCCGATGACTTCGTCGAGCCGCGCCCGGTTGGCGGCAAATTGCGAGCGGTCGTTCTGCGGGTGCCACAAATGCAACACGCCGGTCGCGAACCGGCCGTCTTTGCGCCGCACGCCGGCATGCAGGAGCCGCACCACGAGATCGGAATCCTCCAAACCCCAGCCCGTATAGGCGCAATCGAAGCCATCGATGCAATCGAGGTCGCGCCGCGCCACCGCAAGATTGCAGGTTTGCGCGCCCTCCCAGCTTGCGGGGTTGAACTTGCGCAACGGCCCCAGCGGCAGGCGCAGCGTCGGCAATAGGCGATTGATGCCGCCGCGCAGCCGTTGCTGCAGCAAGACGGAAAAATTCCATCGCTCCGCCTCAAGGCCGCGACCGAGCACGGCTTGGGTCAGTTCGGGCGAGAGCAGGATACGGTTGCCGGTCACGAACCAGCCCGGCTCGGCGAGCCGGCGATGTATAGCGATGAAGTCGGCGGCGGCCAGGCAATCGCCGTCGAGGAAGATGCAAATCTCTCCGGCACTGGCGCGAATACCGCGATTACGGATCTCGCCGCCACGAAATCCCCCATGCTCGTGCCAAACATGTTTTAGCGGCACGGGCAGCCGCGCCTTCCAGCTTTCGACGACGCGCGCGGTGTCCGGCCGCGAACCGTCATCGGCAACGACAATCTCGAAATTGCGATCCGATTGATGGGCGAGCGCCCGCAACGCCGCGTCGAGCGCGTCTTCGCGGTTATAGGTCGCGATGATGACGGAAATCAGCTCAGCGCCGCTCACGATTTGTCGCTCGCCCGAAGCGCTGCGACGGCACGAGGGCCGAACCATTGCCGGAGCCGGTCGCGCAGCCGGCGCTTGCGATCCCGCAACATGCGGATCGGCAGCGCAAAATAATATTTACGCGCAATCTGCCACCAGCCGAGACCGACGCGCGGCGCATCTTGCTGCGGCACGTACCAACCGTTGGGGCCAGTGCGCCGGATCAGACGGTAGCCGGCGCGCGTCAGGCAACGATGGGTGGCGAGATTGGTGACGTGGTCTTCGACCAGAAGCAGCCGCGGGCGCCAGCGCGCCAGATCGAAACCGGACAAGACCTCGACCTCATGGCCTTCGACGTCAATCGAGACGAAATCGATCGGCGCCGGCGCGCCCGCCTGTTCGAGAATTTCATCGAGCGTCCGCACTGGAACCTTGATGGTCGACTGCGCCACCACGCCGGTGACGGCAAGTTCGCGGTTGAGCGAAGAGTGCGGTCCGAGAACGTGCAACGTCATAGCCGTGCCGGCATTGGCCGGCGACGAGCAGGCCGCGGCGACGACGTGAGCGCGCCGCGACTGGCGCAAACGTTCCGCCAAATCCGGCTGCGGTTCCACCAGTACGCCACGCCAGCCGGCCTGTTCGAACTGCCAGCTCTGCGAGCCTTGCTGGGGTTGATTGGCGCCGACTTCGACGAAGAATCCCGTCCGTAATGGACCGAAGAACGCGGCCTTGAGTTCGTTCTCGACCTGCCAGGGAAATACCGTCCGCATCGGTTAATCCTCCGCGGTCTGTTTCGCCGGCTGCGCCCGCTTGACCATTGCCGTCGTCGAATGACCGGGCACGAGGTCGACGAGCATCACAGTCCCGCCCGCTGCCTCGACCACGTCATGACCCACCACGTCCTCGCGCCGATAGTCGGCGCCTTTGACCAGCACGGCGGGGCGAACGCGTTTGATCAGCTCGATCGGCGTGTCCTCTTCGAACACCACGACGAGATCGACCGCTTCGAGTGCCGCGAGCACCTCGGCGCGGCCCTCGGCCGGATTGATCGGCCGGCCTTTGCCCTTGAGCCGCGCCGTCGAAACGTCGCTGTTGAGTCCGACCACCAGCCGGTCGCAGGCGGCGCGGGCCTCGGCCAGCAATTTGGCATGACCGCGATGCAGAAGATCGAAGCAGCCATTGGTGAAGCCGACACGCAGACCGTGGCGGCGCCACTCGGAAAGCCGCTCGTCGAGGATCAACCAGTCGAACACGATCTTGTCGCCGGGCGCGAGCGAGGCGGCGGGCAGAATGCGGTGGCGCAATTCGGTCAGTGACACGGTCGAGGTGCCGCGCTTGCCGACGACGACGGCGGCGGCGGCATTGGCGGCGCGCATGGCGGATTCGAACGGCGCTCGCATCGCCAGCAACACCGCCATGACGGCGGCAACGGTGTCGCCGGCACCGGAGACGTCGCGCACCTTCACCGGATAGGCGGGAATGTGGAGCGGCGGATGACCCCCGGCGTGGAGCGTCATACCCTCCTCGCTGCGTGTGACCAGCACGGCTTCGCTGTCGACGATGCGCGCGAGCTCGGCGGCCGCCTTGCCGATCTCGGCCTCGGTCGTCACCGGCCGGTGCACGGCGGCGCCGAGTTCGGCACGGTTGGGCGTGATCAGCGTCGCGCCGCGGTAGATGCTGTAATCGTGACCCTTCGGATCGACCACGACCGGTTTGCCGAGCTGCCGGGCCCGGTCGATGATCGCGCCGATGACGCGGGGGGTCAGCACGCCCTTGGCATAATCGGACAGCACCACCGCGCCGCAATGCGGCAGCGCCGCTTCGGCGTGCGCGATGACGGCAGTCTCGCTTGCGGCGCTCGCCGGCTGCGCCGTTTCCCAATCCGCCCGCATCAGATGCGCCGAATGGTGCTCGGACACGAAACGCACTTTGCGCGTGGTGTGGCGTCCGGCCTCGATGACCAGATGAGGAACGACGGCGCCTTTGAGTTTGGCGAATGCATCGCTCAGCGTCCGCGCCGCGTCATCCTTGCCGGTGAGGCCGACGAAAATGCAATGCGCGCCGAGCGCCGCGATGTTACGCGCGACGTTGCCGGCGCCGCCGATCTCGACCTCGCTGCGCGCGACCGCAAGTACAGGCGTCGGCGCCTCCGGCGAAATGCGCGTGACTTCGCCATAGACGAAATCGTCCAGCATGAGATCGCCGACGCAGAGCACGGTCTGCTTCGCCACGAGCCTGAGGGCTTCTTCGAAATCGAACATGCGTGTTGCCGCGCTTGACCCTCGTAATCGTGCTCAGCGATAGCGGTCGGCACGATCGAGATAGCAATTTACGTAGCGCTTCACGGCCGCCTCCAGCGGCGTGAAGTCGGCATTATAGCCGGCGCGCCGCAGATTGGCGGTCTCGGCCTGCGTGAAATATTGATAGCTGTCGCGGATCGAAACCGGCATGTCGATATATTCGATCGCCGGCTGGCGGCCAAGGCTTGCGAACATCGCCGACATCAGATCGCGAAAACTGCGCGCCTGCCCGGTGCCGACATTGAATATGCCCGATACGGCCGGCGTCTCCATGAGCCATCGCAGCACCGCGATCGCATCGTCCACATAGATGAAGTCGCGCTTTTGCTCGCCGTCGGCAAGCCCGGACCGATGCGATCTGAACAAGCGGATCGGTTTGCCGGCCTTGGCCTCGTCGAACCGCTTGGCGACGAGGCTCATCATCTCGCCTTTGTGATACTCATTGGGGCCGAATACGTTGAAGAATTTCAGGCCCGCCCATTGCGGCGGCAGCTTGTCCTTGCGGCGAACCCGCTCGACCATCGCGAGGTCGAACAGGTGCTTGCTCCAGCCGTACAGATTCATCGGCTTGAGCCGTTGCAGCGCACCGTTCGACCAATCGTCGGAATAGCCTTGCTGGCCGTCGCCGTAGGTCGCGGCGGATGAGGCGTAGATGAACGGCGTTCGGGTCGAGGCGCACCAATCGAGCAGGCGGAGCGAAAGCCGAAAGTTATTCTCCATGATGGCGTCGCCATCGGTCGCGGTGGTGGAGGATATGGCGCCGAGATGAATGACCGCATCGAGCTTGCGGCCATCCAGCCAGCGCTCCAGCCCTGCAGGCGGGACAAAATCGGCGATCCGCCGACCAGCCAGATTATGCCACTTGCCGTCGCTGCCAAGCAGGTCGTTGACGGCAATATCGCTCCGTCCAGCCGCGTTGAGGCTCGCGACTACGTTCGATCCGATAAATCCGGCCCCGCCGGTGACCAACAACATCGACCGTAAGACCGGTTGGAGGTTTTGGGTCGGCCTACCCCGACCCCACCGCTCCTTTGCCCCAGTCTTGCGCGCCGAGCAACACTTCCGGCGCCACCTCGGGCCGGGAGACCCTGGACACGGAGCTTAATAAATGAATAAATATTCATTTTATCAAATGAAATGCGTCTCGCTCGTTGCCGGATCAGCCACCCTCCACCCGATACGGACATTCGCAATGCGTCGACTGCTATATTAGCCTCCGACGCCGTTCCCGCCGTCACGCATCGGATCATGCAAACCATCTCCGCCTATATCCTGGCGTTCAACGAAGCCGAAAAGGTCAAAGCGGCGGCCGAAAGCGTACTTTGGGCCGACGAAATCGTCGTCGTCGATTCGCATAGCACCGACGGCACGGCCGAGATTGCCGCCGCGCTGGGCGCACGCGTTGTCCAGGCGCCGTTCAGGGGCTTCGGCGACTTGCGCAATCGCGCCATCGAAACCTGCCGCTGCGAATGGATTTTCAGTCTCGACGCCGACGAGCGGTGTACGGCGGCCGTTCGCGACGAGATTCTCGGCTTGCTTGCCGGTGCGCCAACGTCCGACGTTTATCGGGTGCCGCGCCGCAGCTTCATGATGGGTCGCTGGATCCGAGGCTCGGGGTGGTATCCCAATTTCCGTCAGCCGCAGCTCTTCCGCAAAGGCAGCATGCGCTACACCCTCGAACCGGTGCACGAGGGCTATGAGCTCCTCACTAGCAAAGCCCTCGGCACGCTGCGCAATGCGATCTGGCAGTTCCCGTTCCGCGACCTCGAAGAGGTCTTGCACAAAGCCAACCGCTATTCCTCGTTGGGCGCCGCAAAGCTTGCCGGCAAGCGTGTATCGATGGCGAGCGCGCTAGGGCACGGCTGCTGGGCTTTCCTCAAGCACTACATTTTAAAGCTTGGATTTATTGATGGCTGGCCCGGCTTTGTCATTGCCTTTGGCAATTTCGAAGGAACCTATTACCGCTACGCCAAGCGTTTCGAAGAAGCGCAGAATTGGGAACCGCCGCCTGGCGAACCGCTGCGGCGTGAAACAAAATCCTGAGCGCGTCCCTGCGATATAATAATGAACCATAATTCAAATAATAGCGTGGAGCGCCGTCCAATACTCATCGTCCCGTATATGTGGATCGGCGACTTCGTTCGCTGCCATACGGTGGTGAAACTTCTCAACGCGTGCTACCCGGATCGCCCGATTGACATGCTGGCGACCACGCTATGTGCCCCGCTCGCCGATTACATGCCCGGATTGCGCCAAGCTATCGTGGCTGACCTGCCGCGCAGGCGGCTTGCGCTGGCGGAGCAGTGGGCGCTCGGAAAGCGGCTTAAACGCGAAGATTACAGCGCGGCGCTGGTCATGCCGCGAACCTGGAAATCGGTCTTGGCGCCATTTTTTGCCGGCATTCCCAGGCGGACCGGTTTCGCCGGCGAGGCACGATTCTTCCTGCTCAACGATGTCCGCTTCGGCGAACGCGCTTTGCCGCGCATGGTCGACCGCTGCGCAGCCTTGGCGCTGCCGGCCGGAGCGAAATTACCGCCGGACTGGCCCTTGCCGAAGCTCAAAGTTTCTCGTGAAGAAGTTGAGGCGTGGCGCAATAAACGCGGATTAAATGCCGAGAAGCGCTCCGTCGTGGCGCTTGCTCCCGGCGCGGTCGGACCTTCGAAACGCTGGCCAAGCGCGGCCTATGCGGAGCTTTCCCGACGCCTCTTGGCCGAAGGTCACGCGGTTTGGGTGCTGGGCGGCCCTGACGAAAAGGCCCTCGCCGCCGAGGTCGTCGGCGACACGCCGGCACGCGATCTGACCGGCCGGGATCTGCGCGAAGCAATCCTCGCGCTCGCCGCAGCCAGCGCCGCAGTGTCGAACGATTCCGGGCTCCTCCACGTCGCCGCGGCGCTCGGTACGCCGTCGATCGGGATCTTTGGCCCGACCAGCCCATGGCACTGGGGCCCCCTCAATCCCCTTGCCGGAACCATCGAAGCGACGACTGAGCTTCCCTGCCGGCCCTGCCACAAGCCGGTCTGCCGCCTCGTCCATCACCGCTGCATGCGCGATATCGCGCCCGCGCAGGTCCTCGCCGCGACGCAGCGCGCGCTTGCCGTTGTGCTGCCGCCCCGCAATCCGGCCGCTTAACAGAACATTCGTCAAATCGGAGTAGGGCCAAGACAGGAAAAAGCGAGGAAATGGGTCGCAGAATATGGCGGTCTTGGTCACCGGCGGTGCCGGCTATATCGGCAGCCAGATGGTGCACGAACTGGTCGACGCCGGCGAGCACGTTGTCGTGCTCGACAACCTGTCGACCGGACATCGCTGGGCCGTCGCCGAAGGCGTGTCCCTCGTTGTCGGCGAGACCGGCGATCAGCCGCTGGTCACGCGGCTCATCCGCGAGCATGGCGTAGAGGCGATCATCCACTTTGCCGCGTCGATCGTGGTACCGGATTCGATGCGCGATCCGCTTGGCTATTATCGCAACAACACCGTCAATTCCCGCGCGCTGATCGAATGCGCGGTCGCCGGCGGCGTTCGTCATTTCATCTTTTCGTCGACCGCCGCGGTTTACGGCAATCCGGCCGCCATTCCGGTGGCGGAGGACGCGCCGACATTGCCGATTTCGCCCTATGGCTGGTCGAAGCTGATGAGCGAAATCATGCTGCGCGACGCAAGCCGCGCGCACGACCTCGCCCATGTATGCTTGCGTTATTTCAACGTTGCCGGCGCCGATCCGCGGGGCCGCACCGGCCAATCGAGCGCGAACGCCACGCATTTGATCAAAGTTGCGGCCGAGGCGGCGCTGGGGCTGCGGGGAAAGCTCGATGTCTTCGGCACCGATTATCCGACGCCCGACGGCACCTGCATCCGCGATTACATCCATGTCAGCGATCTTGCTCGCGCGCATTCTGATGCGCTGCGCTACTTGCGCGCCGGCGGCACTTCGCTGACGCTCAATTGCGGTTACGGCCACGGCTTCTCCGTGCTCGATGTGATCGCGACGGTGAAGCGGGTATCGGGTGTGGACTTCAAGGTCGAGTATGCCCCGCGGCGCGACGGCGATCCCGCTCGCATCGTCGCCGGCAGCGAAAAGATGCGCGCCGCGCTCGGCTGGCAACCGCAATTTGACAATCTTGCGGCCATTGTCGCGCACGCACTCGACTGGGAACGCGAACTCATAACGCGCCGCTCGATCAGTCAATTGCAGGCGGCCGCCGGCCGTGGCGCGCCGGAACCCGCGCGGATTGCCGATCGCCGCGCCTAAACTTGGTCCCGATGTTGGGCGGAAAATCCTATCGAATCAACAACAAGCCCCGACGTCACGGGAAAACGGATCATCGAACGGCAAAAACCCGCCGCCTCGGGCATTGCCCTTCGTCGCCGATGCGCGCACAACGCGTCACGCATGAAACCTGCCACGGCCGAGTCTTCGGGCGACTATTCGGCCTTTGGCCGACCGGCTAGTGCTGCAGCAGGAGCCTCTGCGATGACAGACAATAAGTTCAAGATTGGGCAAACGGTCGATCTGATCCCTTCGACTTTTCGGTCAGCCGCAATCGGGTCCTACGAAATCGTCAGTCTGCGTCCGGCGGAGGATGGAACGACCCGGTATCGGATCAAGAGCAAGAGCGAATCCCACGAGCGCGTGGTTTCCGAAAGTGACTTGGTGCTTTCCACAGAACTAAAATTCAAACGCGATTGAGAACGGCCGCGGCGAGGAGGCCGACCATGTTCAAGATTCTCGAGCTAAAAAGCCTGGTTTCCGCACCGGCGACCGAGGTCGGCAACCGTTACTCGACGCATGAGGAAGCCTTGGCGGCGGTTAAAAAGTACCTCAAAAGCTTCAACGTCTCCGGCCGCAATGTGGAAGCAAATTATTGGTGGGCCCGAGATTCCGAAGGCTTGCGGAAATGCTGGATTGCCAGCGCCGACTGACGGAAGCGCTAATCCTCGCCTACCAGACGCTTGAAGTCGGCAAGTACTGCGGCAATGAGCTGCTGGCGCCGCGGATCCTGGGCGGCCAGCGTTACCGCAAATAGTTTGAGAAGATAGCGCGCCTTCTCGGCGGCTTCGTACCAGTTAGCCGCCGGCGCCGCCAGCAAGTGGGCTTCCAATTCGTCTTGCCGCAATCGTAATGCGTTCTCGTTCGCTTCCACGTCGGCCAACAGACGGCGCAGCTCGGTCGCCTTCTGGGCGGACATCCCGCGATGGCGATCGAGATCGATCGTCTTGTCCGTCACGATCGCGCGCCGTGACGCGTCAAGGGATATTCGGCGCTTTCATACAAACGGCGGATATCGTCAGTGCCGTATCTTTGCTCGTCGACCTCGAGAAACGCGCCGAGCAGGGATTCCGGCGGCAGGTCCTCCATGGCGAAACGGATCGCATCCGAAGCCTGCTCAAACCGCTTGTAGCCGAACGCCTGACGTCTCGGCATGCGCCTTCGCGTCGAAAACAGCTCGGCGGCGGCACCGTAATCAAATTCGACCATCAGGCCCTCGTGAAAGAACTAAACATCATCCGAACGATCGCATAAATATAAGTTCAACGCGCGGAATTACCACCCCGATGACGAGGCATTATATGTCAAAATTGAACGATTACATCCGCGATTAGCCGTCATAAATCGGGTGTATCCTCTAAAAGCGACGCTTGCTCCGCCAATTGCCGTGCGTGACGTTCGGCACAAAAAAGACGCCTTTCTGTGCGAAAATGTGGTGACTTCGGTGATCGGCCGACTACTATTTTTGATCAGCCACGGAGAGCATTATTGAACGACGGATTGAAAGCCGATGTGGGCGCCGGTGCGACCGATCTGCGCGCCCTGACGCAGAGTCTGTCCCGCTATCGGGAGCCGAACAATCGGCGCAGCATCGTCGAGATTCTAATTACGATCGTGCCATTCGTTATGCTTTGGCTGTCGATGTGGCTGGCGTTTCACATTGGATATGGGCTTTATTTGTTGCTGGCGGTTCCTGCCGCGGGTTTTCTTGTCCGCCTATTCATGATCCAGCACGATTGCGGCCACGGCTCGTTCTTTCGTCACCGCTCAGCAAACGACTGGGTCGGACGCGTGATCGGCGTGTTGACGCTGACGCCTTATGATTTCTGGCGACAGGCCCACGGCATCCATCACGCCACGTCGGGCAATCTCGACCGGCGCGGCATCGGCGACGTCGATACGCTCACCGTGCGCGAATATCTGGCGCTATCGCGCTGGCGCCGGCTTGGCTATCGCCTCTACCGCCATCCGATCGTCATGTTCGGCGTCGGTCCCATCTATCTATTCATGCTGCGCCACCGGCTTCCTTTGGGCCTGATGCGGGCGGGATGGACACCTTGGGTCAGCACCATGGCGACCAATGGCGCGATCGCGCTTGTCGTTACCGCCATGATGTGGTGGATCGGCGTTTGGCCGTTCCTGCTTTTGCATTTGCCGATTGCGCTGATCGCGGGGGCGATCGGGGTGTGGCTGTTTTATGTCCAGCACCAATTCGAGCATACGGTGTGGTCTGAAAACCAGAATTGGAGCTTCGCGACCGCGGCATTCTACGGCAGCTCGTACTATGATCTCCCAGCCGTGCTGCGCTGGTTCACCGCCAATATCGGCGTGCATCATATCCACCATCTGTGCAGCCGAATTCCGTTCTACCGGTTGCCGCTGGCGCTACGCCAGCACCCCGATCTTGCCAATGTCGGCCGGCTCACTCTGAGTCAGAGCCTGACTTGCGTGCGCCTGGTGCTTTGGGACGAAACGGCGCGCCGGCTCATTACGTTTCGGGAACTGCACGCTCGGTTTGGCGGCGGGGCGCCGGATCGTGCGGAAGCGCATAGCCACGCTCACTGAACGAGGCCAAGCCACTCGGTCCGATGGCGACGCAAGCTCGCATGGTATTTCCTGCACGTGGTGTTTCTCAGTCGAAATTCGCGCGTCGGACTTACCTTGCAAAGGCCACACTTCTCTTCTATGTGTCGGCGATCGACATTTGGCCGGACAATCGGGCCGTTTCGCCTTCGCTGACTGCCAGGCGCACGTTCAGACCCTCCAAACATCGACGGATCGAGCCTCAAGACGCGCCGTCGCGCGTCGATCGCTCAAGTGCACCTAAAACAGCGAAAGGATATCTTTATGAATACGGGCACCGTGAAGTTCTACAACGACCAAAAAGGCTTCGGCTTCATTCAGCCGGACGATGGCGGCAAGGACGTTTTCGTTCACGCCACCGCGCTCGAGCGCGCCGGCATGCGCGGCCTGGTCGAAGGCCAGAAGGTTGCTTTCGATACCCAGGAAGACCGCCGCACCGGCAAGATCGCCGTCGGCAACATCCAGGCGGCCTAAAGCCTGAATTGATCGCTCGCCGCAGCGCGACTAATCGAAACCGCCCCCTCGGGGGCGGTTTTTTATCTCTGAGAGGCGGGACTTGCGGTGACCAACATACCGCGGCACGCCAGCGCTTGCTTCAACTGGAGGATTGCACTGTCGGCGGTCGCGGAACTGTTTACCTTTTCGATGTGCCGGAGCAGCGCCTTCAACGCAGGATCTTTGTCCCTAATCACCCACCTGCGGGCAAACACCTTGGCCTCGTGCAGGTTCGTTATCCGAACGACTTGAGTGGCGCCGGGAAAACTGGCATCGAAATAACCGGCTGGGGGAAGGGACATTCGAACTCCGAGGGTTTACCTACGATGGAACGTTCGGGGGAAGAGTTCAATGGTGCCGACCGGAGCGGTCCCCACTGTTCGCCGCTAATATCCGGTTTTTATTTTACGTGAGCGTCCGATCCGGCATCGGGAGCGGAAACTGCGGCGCAATTGTGGGCAGCGCCGAATTCAGGTGAGATACCCCCTTCCCAGCAGGCGAAAACGCCGCTGCGGATAGGGGCATTCCCTTAGGGGCCAAAGCGGGCAGAACGAGTCACGCATGAAAGCCATCACGGCCGCTTCCTTGGACGACTACTCGACCGTCGCCCTGGTTCGCCGCCTGTTGTTCGATGAGGCATTCGAATACTGGCCGCGCTACACCATCGCATTCGTGCTGATGGGGATCGCCGCCGCGGCCACGGCGCTCACCGCCTATCTGCTCGGCACGATGACGAACGAGGCCTACGTCGACCACAATTTTCACGGCATCGTCGTCATTGGCCTGATCGCGATGGTGATTTTCGCGGCCAAGGGCTTCGCCACCTACGGCTCCGCGGTGACGCTGTCCTGGATCGGCAACAGCCTCATTGCCAATAATCAGCGGCGCTTGTTCGATAAGCTGTTGCACGAAGACATCGGCTTCTTCGCCGACCGCCATTCATCCGAATTCATCGCGCGGCTGACCACCGGCGCCGCCGCCGTCAGCCAGGTCATCAATCTCCTCATCACCGCCTTCGGCCGCGATCTGATGTCGCTCATCGGACTGACGATCGTGATGCTGATCCAGGATCCGGTCATGGCGCTGGGCGGTTTCATCATGGCGCCCCCGGCGTTCTTTTTCCTGCGCAAGCTGATCCGGCGGGTGCGCGGCATCGCGCGGATGCAGTTCACCGGCGGCACCCGCATCATCGAGACGATGCAGGAAGCGCTACAAGGCATGCGCATGGTCAAGGCATTTGCGCTCGAAGACGAGATGCGGCGGCGGCTCGAGAAAAGCGTTGCCGACGTCCAGCACGAATCGAACAAGATGGCGCGGGTCGCCAACCGCGCCAGCCCGCTGATGGAAATGCTCGGCGGCTTCACCGTCGCGCTGGCGACGATCTACGGCGGCTACCGCGTCATCGAAACCGGAGCGACGCCGGGCGAGTTCGTTTCCTTCATGGCGGCGTTTTTGCTTGCCTATGAACCGGCCAAGCGCCTCGCTCGCCTCAACATCGACCTCAACAACAGCCTGGTCGGCGTTCGCATTCTTTACGAAGTCATCGACAGTCCGCCGGGCGAACCGAACGACGACCACCTGCCGCCGCTGCAATTGACGACGGCGCGCATCGAGTTCGCCGACGTGCACTTTTCCTACCGCGCCGACACGCCGGTGCTTCACGGCATGAGCTTTGTCGCCGAGCCGGGCAAGGTCACCGCGCTGGTCGGTCCCTCGGGCGGCGGCAAGTCGACGGTGCTCAATCTTCTTTTGCGCTTCTATGACGTGGATTCCGGGCGCGTGCTGGTCGACGGCCAAAATGTCGCCGCGGTGTCGCGCCGCTCGCTACGGCACGAAATCGCCCACGTCGGCCAGATCGTGCACCTGTTCCGCGGCACGATCCGCGACAACATCGCGCTCGGCAAACTTAACGCCACAGAGGCGGAGATCGTCGCCGCCGCCAAGGCCGCCCACGCGCACGATTTCATTATGGGCTTTCCGACCGGATACGATACGCCGGTCGGCGAGCACGGCTTGCAGCTTTCCGGCGGCCAGCGCCAGCGCATCGCAATCGCGCGTGCGCTCATCAAGAACGCGCCCGTCATTCTGCTCGACGAAGCGACTGCGTCGCTCGATTCGGAATCCGAGCGCTACGTGCAGGAGGCGATCGCCGAGCTCTGCAAGGGACGCACAACACTCGTCATCGCACATCGTCTCTCCACGATCATGCACGCCGATTGCATTCTGGTGGTCGAGAACGGGCTCGTCGTCGAGTCGGGCCGCCACGATGAATTGCTGCGCAAGGGTGGCCGTTACGCCTCATTCTATCGGCTGCAGCTCAAGGAGCGGGGATCTCCGCCGCTCGAGCCGGTCGCCGTTATCGCTTCGTCCGGTTAAATATCGTCCGTGGAATGTCAGATTGACGCGATTGCGCCCAAACGATAAGCCCTCGCGTTCTTTCCCTCCAACAGCAAACGTGGTCATGAGCACCGACGCTAAAGACTATGTCATCCCGCAACCGCCGCAGGCCGCGATCCCGGTCGCCGGCGCCCGCAAATATTTTCCGGTGCGGCGCCTGTGGTGCGTCGGCCGCAATTATGTCGAGCACATCAAAGAGATGGGGCAGGACGTGCGCGAGCCGCCGTTCTTCTTCGCCAAGCCGGCCGATGCCATCGTTCCGGACGGCGGCACATCGCCCTATCCGTCGCTGACCAAGGACATGCACCACGAAGTGGAGCTTGTCGTCGCGCTCAAGAGCGGCGGCCGCAACATTAAGACCGAAACAGCGCTCGATTGCATCTACGGCTACGGCGTCGGTATCGATCTGACGCGCCGCGACTTGCAGATCGCCTCGCGTGACATCAAACGCCCGTGGGAGATCGGCAAGGCATTCGACCATTCGGCGCCGTGCGGCCCGCTCAAGCCGGCGTCCGAGATCGGCCATCCGTCGAAAGGACGCATCACGCTCAAGGTCAACGGCAAGGTGCGCCAGGACGGCGATCTCAATCAGATGATCTGGAAGGTGCCGGAGATCATCGCGAAACTGTCCGAGATGGTCGAGCTTGCGCCCGGCGACATCATCATGACCGGCACGCCGTCCGGCGTCGCCGCCACCGTCGCCGGCGACAAGATCGAGTGCGAGGTCGAAGGCGTCGGCAAGCTCACCGTGACGATCGGGGCCCCGCTGCAATAAGACGTCATTCCGGAAACCGCGAAGCGGTTGTCCGGAATCCATAATCACCGCCAACGCAGAACCCGTTCGGACGGGGGTTATGGATTCCGGGCGCGCGGGCTTTCGCCCGCGCCCCGGAATGACGATTCGGCCCAACGAACGGAACTTGAATAAATCTGGCGCGTTAGGATGCCACCATAACCGATTGGAGTTCATCATGGGCGCCCGCCGCATCACCTTGCGCGTTCAACCACCGGTGCCGTTCGGCGATGTCGCGCTGGTGCCAGCGCCCTTAAGCGGACGCTCAGAAGCCGATATGGCGCGCGCCATGGCCGCGGCGCTTGCCGACGTAGAGGCGCCGACCGCAGCCGACGTTTACAATCGACTGCGTCAAGCCTTCCCGTTGGCGCCATTGAGCGCGCGGGTGGCCGCATTGTCCACGCTGATGGAGCGCATTCGGCGGCCGGCGCATTGAAGAACCTTGCTGTCAGGATGCCGCCTCACAATCCGAGATAGGCGCCGCGGACACGGTCATCGGCCAACAGCTCGGCGCCGGCACCGTTCAACACGATGCGGCCGTTCTCCAAGACATAGGCATGGCGCGCTAGCTTGAGCGATAGCGCCACATTCTGCTCGACGAGAATGCACGTAACACCTTCGCGATTGAGCTCGACGATGGTGTCGAGTACGTTTCGTGCAATCGCCGGCGCCAGGCCAAGCGAAGGCTCATCGAACATGATGAGTTGCGGCGCGCCCATTAGGCAGCGGGCGATGGCGAGCATTTGCTGTTCGCCGCCGGACAACGTTCCCGCCGGCTGGCGCGCCCGTTCCGCCAGCCTGGGAAACAGGCCGAACGCGCGGTCGCGGTTCTTCGCCCGATCGGCGCGAGCGCGCGGCAGCATGGCGCCGACTTCAAGATTCTCGTCGACGGAAAGCGTCGGAAACACTTGGCGCCCCTCCGCCACCTGACCGATGCCGAGATCGCATATGCGGTGGCTCGGCCAACCGGATATATCGACGCCGCGAAAGAAAATCCGGCCGCGCAGCTTCCGCTGCATCCCGGCGAGCGCGCGGATCAGCGTTGTCTTGCCGGCGCCGTTGGCGCCGACAATGGCGACGATCGCGCCCGCTTCGATGTCGAGCGACACGCCGTCAAGCGCCTGCACGTCGCCGTAGAAGACATCGAGGTTTTCGACGCGCAGCATCAGACTGCCTCCGCGCCGAGATAGGATTGCACGACCGCCGGGTCGCACACGATTGATTCCGGCGCACCTTCCGCGATCGCCACGCCATGATCGAGCACGAGGATGCGCGCGGCGAGCGCCATTACCGCACGCATGACATGCTCGATCAAAAGAATCGTCACGCCGGTGTCGCGGTTCAGGTCTTGCAACATCCCGACCATACGATCGGTCTCGGTCGGCCGCAATCCCGCCATGACTTCGTCGAGCAACAGCAGACGGGGCCCCGTCGCGAGCGCGCGGGCGACTTCGAGCCGCTTACGATCGGGCAACGTGAGGGTCGCGGCGAGTTGGCGCCGCCTGTCGAACAGATCGAGGCGCCGCAGCAGCGCGTGGGCGTGGTCGCGCGCCGCACCGACGCTGCGCCGGTGCAAAAGCGCGCCGACGACGACATTGTCCTCAACGCTCAGCGCCGGAAACGGCCGCACCAGCTGGAAGGTGCGGGCGATGCCGCGCCGGCACACGGCGTCGGCCGTCAAGCCGCCGATCGGCTGTCCGGCAAAGGCGATCGTGCCGGTATCTGGAGCCATCGCGCCGGCGATCATGTTGAACAACGTTGTTTTGCCGGCGCCATTCGGCCCGATCACGGCGAACAACATTCCCTCGGGAACGTCGAAGCTGACACGGTCGACGGCCACCACGCCGCGGAAACGCTTGCTGACCGTGGTGAGCGAAAGGAGCGCGGTCATGGGACCCGCTCCGCGATGCCGAGTGCTCGTGCAAGCCGTGGCCAAATGCCCTCGGGCAGCGCCGCGATCACAAAAAGCAGGCACGCGCCGTAGAATACTTGCTCCGCGCCCGGTAGATCGAGGCCGAACGCCGTCAAAGCGGAATTAAGCGATTCTGCAAGACTCGTGAGTACGAAAGCGCCGAGGATCGGACCGAACAGCGTGCCGACGCCGCCGATGAGAGGCCCCAGAATCATCTGGATCGATTGGGAAATATTGAAAACCTGTTCGGGGAAAAGGTTATTGTAAAAGAATGCATAGAACACGCCGGCAAATGAAGTGACGGCGGCGGAAATCGTCACCGCATACATTTTGTAACGGAAAGTATCGATGCCGGCGGCGCGGGCTGCCTCCTCGTCCTCCCGGATGGCGAGCCAGAAATAGCCAATGCGGCTCGTGATGAGCGCACGGCACAGGATGAATGCGGCGAGCGTTGCCGCGAGGATGACGTAATAAAACATCGTCGGACTGCCACGCAGCCGCCACGGATCGTTGTGCGCATATTGCGCAACCGGCAGAAACAACCCGGCGGCGGCGTTGACGATGTCGAGATGGTCGAAGCCGATGCGGGCAAATTCGGCGAAAGCGATGGTGAGGATGGCGAAATAGATGCCGGTCACGCCGAAGCGGAACGCGAGAAACCCGATGACCGCGCCGCATGCCGCCGCAACCGGCATGGCGGCGAGAAAGCCGAACCACGGACCGACGCCGTAGCGGGTGAACAGCACCGCCGCGATATAGGCGCCGAGACCGACATAGATGGCATGGCCGAGCGACAGCTGACCGGCAAATCCCATCATGATGTTCCAGGCTTGGCCGGTATAGGCGAGATAGAGAATGAGGATGAGAACGGTGACGAGATAATCGCTGACCAACCACGGCGCGATAACGAGCGCCACAAACAGGGCGGCGAGCCAAATCATGGTCCGGCGCGACACATCGCCGGTGAGGCGCGCAACGATGGCAGCCATCACGCCGGCCTCTTGCCGAGGATGCCTTGCGGCCGGAACAGCAAGACCAGCACCAGGATACCGAAGGCAAACATGCTCTTGGCCGACGGCGTGAACAGCAATCCGGCGAGCGCCTCGGTCAGCCCAATCAATATGCCGCCCAGAAGCGCGCCGGGCATCGAGCCCAGTCCACCGGTAATGACGATGACGAAGGCCAGTAGCGTGTAGGTCGGTCCGATCATGGGCGTGACGTCGACAATCAGCGTCATCATGACGCCGGCGGCGCCGACGCAAGCGGCCCCGATGCCGAAGGTCAGCGCGTAGAGCCGGTTGACGTTCAGCCCGACAACGAGCGCGCCGGTGTAGTTGTCGGCGCAGGCGCGGATGGCCGTACCGATCAGAGTGAAGCGGAAGAACGCAAAGAGCAGCGCCGCAAAGGCGATCGCGGCGGCACCGGCATAAACCTTCGCGGCGTCGACAATCAGGGAGCCGAACTGGAAACTATCGAATGCATAGGCAGTCTGCACGGTGCGGGCGTCGGGACCGAACACGATGAGCAGCGTGTTGACGATGATGATCGCCAACGCCACCAGGAGCAGGAACTGACTGTGTTCCGGCCGGGTGACGAAGGGATTGATCAGTCCCGATTGCAGCGCGTAGCCGAACACGAACAGCACCGCCGCGATCGGCACCAACATGATCAGCGGATCGAGGTGAAATGCGGAAAACAGCACGACCGCAAGATACATCGCGATCGACATCATCTCGCCGTGGGCGAAATTGACGACGCGCACCACGCCGAAAATGACCGACAAGCCGAGCGCCATCAGGCCGTAGACAAGGCCCGTCAAAACTCCGCCGACGGCAACGTTCAGATAGACGTCAAACGGCACCGGACCGGCTCAACCGCGGCTCTGATACGGTTGCAGCGGCCAATCCGGTTTGGCGTTGGCGGCGGCCTGCGGCGCGACCACAACGGGCTTGCCGCCACGGTTTTGGATCGCGCCATCTTTGACCTTGTCGTTCTGGCCCTTGGCGTTGAATCGAATGCCGGCGCCGATGCTGACATTGTCGGCAATATCGGTGGTGCGGATGGCATCGGCCAGCGCCTTCGGGTCGGTCGAGCCGGCACGCTTGTAGGCGTCGGCGGCGACCAGGAGCGCCTCGAAGGTGAAGACATGATTGGTGTTCAGGTTGACACCGGGATAGGCCTTGGCCAACGCGGCTTCGAGCTGCTGCGCGAGTTTCTTGTTCGGATCGTACCAAGGAACGAAGCTCAAAGGGCCGTCGGACAGCTTGCCGAGCGTCTTGAAATATTGATCCTCATACCAGCCCGGCCCCATGCTCAGAATGGCTTGCGGCGTCCAGCGCTGCTTGACCAATTCCCGCGTTATCAGCATTGCGTCATTGAGCCGGCTGACGAGGAGGAGCGCATCGGGGTTGCTGGCCTTGGCCTTGGCCACTTCGACGGAAAGATCGCGCGCCGCCGGATCGTAGGCGATCTCGTCGGCGATCGTATAGGGCATGTTGAATTTCGGCATCAGGAAGTGAATGCCTTTCGCCATGGCCGTGCCGAAAGTATCGTTGACATGCATGAAGACGACAGTCTTCGGGGTGTGTCCGACGACACCGAATATCTCCTTTTGATCGTCGAAAGCGTCGCTGAGGATCATCCCGGCGGTGGGAAAATTCCTGAACACGAATTTGTAGCCTTGGTCGGTGATTTCCGGCGCCGCGGCGATGTTGATGACGAGCGGAATACCGCTCTGTTCGGCGACTTGCGCGATCGCCAGCGTCTGGCCGGAATCGAAGGCGCCGACCAGGAGCTGGGCGCCATCGCCGATCATTTTCGCGGCCCGGGCGCGCGCCGTTTCCACGCTCGATTCGGTGTCGCCGTCCATGATCGTAAGATCGGGCAGCCCCATGGACTTGAGGATCGCGGGAGCGATGGCGACGCCGCGCTGGCAATCCTGGCCGATGCCGGCCTCGAATCCCGAGCGCGGCAACAGCACCCCGACCTTCAAGGGCCCGTTTTGCGCCCGCACGATAGCGGGGGCGGCAAGAGTGGCGGCGGTAACGGCCGCGCCCGCAAGCAGGCGGCGGCGGCTTGTCAGCATAAGCGTGCGTGTCACGGCAAATCCTCCCTGATTGGACGAAATGCTAGGGGACCGCCGCCCCCGCCGCAAGCCTCGATCACGCGCCGAAAAGCTGCATCACGGCCGCGGCGATCCGCAGCAGCCGCCGATCCTGGCCGTTGCGCGCCATCAGCATGAGGCCGACCGGCATCGTGTCCGGGGCTGACGGCAGCGGCAGCGAAATAGCGCAAAGATCGAAGAAGTTGACGATCGAGGTATTGCGCAGCACCGCGGCATTGCGCGCGGCGAAGACTTTGGCATCCGCGACTTCCGCGATCGTCGGCGCCACGATCGACGTCGTCGGCATCAACAACGCGTCGAGCGGAGAAAGCCGCGCATCCATGGCGCGGACGAGCCGCGTGCGCTCGCGCATCATGTCGGCATAGTCGGCTTCGCTCACGGCGCAGCCGCGCTCGATCCGAACGCGCACATTCGGGTCGATATCGGCGGCGCGCCGCTGCATCCGGTCACGATGAATGGCGCAAGCCTCCGGCGGCGAGATACCGCCCTTGGCATTGACCGCGGCCATGTCATCGAACAGCGGCAATGTTTCGCGCGTCATGCGCACGCCGGCGTCAGCGAGCCGTGCAGTGGCCGCCGCAAAGCCCGAAGCGACAGTGTCGTCCAGCCGCTCGAGCGGCAACCCTTCGGCAATGCCGAAGGACAGGCCGGCGAGCCCAAGCGGATCGAGCGGCGTGAATGCTTCGCCGGCCATGACCGCATCGGCTTTGGCGCAATCGGCGACGGTTTTGCCGATCGGCCCGATCGAATCGAGCGTCTTGCTTAAGGGAAACGCGCCGTCGGTCGGGATGCGTTGCCGGCTCGGCTTGAAGCCAACAAGACCGCACAGAGCCGCCGGAACGCGCACCGAGCCGCCGGTGTCGGTGCCGATTGCGATGTCGCACATGCCGTCGGCGACGGCGACGGCGGCTCCCGAGGACGAGCCGCCGGGCACGCGCGCGCGGTCGCGTGGATTGCCGGGCGTGCCGAAATGCGGATTGGCGCCGATGCCGGAAAAGGCGAACTCGGTCATATTGGTCTTGGCAACGATCACCGCACCGGCGGTACGCAGCCGTCGCACCACCGGCGCATCGGCAATTGCCGGCGCCGCCTCCTCGGCGAGAATTTTTGAGCCGGCGCGGGTTGGCTCGCCGGCGACGTCGAACAAGTCCTTGATACTGACAATGACGCCGTCGAGCGGGCCGAGCGGCGCGCCGCGGGCGGCCCGTGCATCGGCGGCATCGGCCGCGGCGCGGGCGCCTTGCGCATAAATCGTGAGGCAGGCCCGTGCGCCCTCCCCGTTCGGATCGGCAATGCGGGCAAGTGCCTGTTCTAGGCGGTCGCGGCAGGGGTGATCGGTCATGGACATATCCGGCGGTTAGGAGAGAGCGGTCGGCGGGGCGCCATTGCGGATCGGGCGGTGAAACTGCCATATCATCGGCAGAGCGAAGACGCGAGCAAGGGAATTTCATCATGCCAAATTCGCGGCCGAGCATCGCCTTCATCGGCTTCGGCGAAGCGGGCCAGGCGATCGCCGCCGGGCTACGCGACGAGGGCGTCGAGCGGATGTCGGCGTGGGACATCCTGTTTCCGCACAGCGCCGGCGAAAGGCTCCGACAGGCCGCGGTGGCAAGCGGAGTGGATTGCGCGAATTCGGCTGCGGATGCGGTGCGCAAGACCGATATCGTCATTTCCGCCGTCACCGCGGCGTCGAGCGTCGAAGCCGCGCGTTCGGTGAAGGCGCATCTTGCCGGCAAGCCGTTCGTGCTCGATATCAATTCGGTCTCGCCCGGCCGCAAGCAAGAAACCGCCAAGCTTCTCGGCGACGCCGCCCGCTATGTCGACGTCGCCGTGCTGGCGCCAATTCATCCAGCACGGCACAAAACGCCGATGCTGATTGCCGGCGCCGATGCCGAGGCGGTTGCACCGACGCTCGACGCGCTGGGCATGCGTGCCAGCATCGCCGGGGTCGAAATCGGCGCCGCCGCCGCGATCAAGATGGTGCGCAGCGTGATGATCAAGGGCATCGAGGCGCTGACGCTGGAATGCTTCTTGGCCGCGGCGCGCGCCGGCGTGATCGACGAAGTCGCCACCTCGATGAAGAACAATTATCCCGGCCTCGATTGGGGCAAGATCGTGCCTTACAATCTCGAACGCATGGCAAGCCACGGCGAACGGCGCGCGGCTGAAATGGAGGAGGTCGCCGACACGCTACGCGAACTCGGCGTCGAGCCGCTGATGACGACGGCCACCGTCAAGCGCCAGCGCGAAATGGGCCGGATCGGTGCCCAGCAATCCGTGCGCGGCGCGCTCACGCAGGATCGTGCCACCATGCTTGGCGCCATCAGTGCCGCGGCGCGCGACCGTAATTGAATCCGCTCAATTGAGCGTTAGCGCCGCCTGCCCTTGCGGCGCTCGCGTGGCGTGACCCGGGACGGTTTCGGCACCGGCCGCCGCGCCGCCTTGGCGGAGCTGCGCCGCGGCGGCATGGCGCCGGCGGCTTCGAGCCGCATGCTCCAATATTCCCAGGTCCGGTTCACGACATTGGGCAACGCGTTGAGCGTACTCGCAAGCTTGACCTCGCCGGGATGCAAAGGTTCGGGCGTGCCGAGCGTGAGCGCGCGCAGCTGATAATCGGCGTTTTGACATATGAAGATCGAGCGCGACACCAGCTCCCGCAATCCGCCGCCGACCACGGTCGCACCATGGCGATTCATCAGAACGGCCGGATGTTGCCCTAAAGCCCGCGCCAGAGAATGACCCTCCTCCTGTTTCACGACCAGCAGATTGGTATCGCCGAACTCGCGGTATTGATCCCAGAACGGCATATTCTCGCCTGCCGCCGCGCCGAGATGAAACACCGGCACGATCGATTTGCCGGCGATGGCGAACGGCATCACCGCCGGGGCGTGATGGTGGCACACCGCCATCACGTCGGGACGCGCCTGATAGATGCAGCCGTGAATGACGCGTTCGGCGTAGAGATGCACCTTGGGCGGCCGCACCGGCTGGGAATCGAGCGTGTATTCCAAAATGTCGTCGGGCTCGATCAATAGCGGCGAGCGTGAGCGCGACAGCAGATAGCGGCCGGGATCGGCCGGATGGCGCACGCTGACATGGCCGAAGGCGTCGAGTACGCCTTCATGGGCGAGGATGCGGTTGGCGAGCGCCAGTTCCTCGATCAGATCGGTCAGCTTTTGATCAGGCACAATTTCCCCCTGTTATGGCTGGTTCTTCGCGAGTCGGCAGCTTTCTTACACCACAAGCTCGCGCACATTGAAGGCGCGCACCGGGCGCTGCAGGCCCTTGAGGTCGAGTTCGCCAAGCGGCTCCATGCTGGCGATCGCTTCAACCGCGACCTGCACCCGCCCGTCGATCAGGATTTGGCCGTCGCCGGCTTGCGCACACAACCGCGAGCCGAGATTAACCACCGTCCCATTCGCCGAATAATGAAAGCGTCCCTCGTAGCCGACGTTGCCTAACGTGGCGTGGCCCGAGGCAATGCCGATGCCGAAGCCCAGTTCGTGTCCGAGACGCCGCCATTTTTCCGCATGCGCCGCGACGCGGCTGCGCATTTCCACCGCCATGCGCACCGCCTGCGCTGCCGGTTCGGGACAGGGAATCGGATCGTTGAAGATGATGAGCAAGCCGTCGCCGGCGAAATGCTGCAGCGTGCCCTCGAAGCGGTCGATGCATTCGCCGAGGCAGCGGTAATATTCCTGCAACACCGCGATGATGTCTTCCGGCTCCGCACGCTCGGCAAAGGCGGTAAAGCCGCGCAGGTCGCAGAACACCACGGTGATATCGCGGCGGTGGCTCTCTAGGAGCTTCTCGTCGGAGACCACGAGCTTGGCGATCTGCGGCGACAAAAAGCCCTTCAACCGGTTCAGCCGGTCAAGCTCGGCGACTTGCGCGTTGACGCGCTGTTCGAGCGTTTGGTTCCAGGCGGCGAGGTCCTTCGCCTGCGCCGCAACCTGGTCGTGCAGCTCCTTGATGCGCAGCATCGAGCGCACGCGGGCGACCAACGCCGCCTGGTCGATCGGCTTGGTCAGATATTCGTCGGCGCCGGCGTCGAGCCCGGTGACCACGTCCGCCGAAGCCGCGCGCGCGGTACACAGAATGATCGGGATGAACGGCAGGCCTGCGTCTTTTTTCAGACGCCGGCACACCTCAAAGCCGTCGAGCTTCGGCATTTCCACATCGAGCAGGATGAGGTCTGGCAAATGCTGCGCAACGCTGGCCAGCGCCTCCTCGCCGTCGGCCGCCTGGAGCGTTTGGTAGCCGTTCTTTTCCAGCCTCGTCACCAGAATGTCGCGGTTGGTCTCGTTATCGTCGACGACGAGGATGCGGGCGGGACTGTTCATGCGACTGCACAAAATCCGTTACGGCAGAAATTCCCTGATCTTAGCCAGCAACTGCCGCGGGCTATAGGGCTTGGTGACGTAAGCGTCGCAGCCGGCCTCGCGCGCTTTGCCCTCATCGCCGCTCAAAGCATAGGATGTCACGACAATCACGGGGACGCTCTTGAGGTTCGGATCGGCCTTGATGCGGCGCGTCGCTTCATAGCCGTCCATCAGCGGCATTTGAATATCCATAAGGATGAGATCGGGCCGATGCTCTTTCGCGGCGGCAACCCCGGCCTCGCCGTCCCACGCTTCCGTCAGTTCGTAACCGACGCTGCCGAGGAGATCGCGCAAGATCTGGCGATTATCCTCTTGGTCTTCGACAATGAGAATGCGCTTGCTCATGACGGCTTCGCCTGGCGTTCGACCTGAAGCGGCACGGTGAAAGAAAATGTCGAGCCGTTGCCCAGGCTCGATTCGACCCACAGCCGTCCGCCGTGCATTTCGACGATGCGCTTGGCGATCGCCAACCCGAGACCGGTGCCGCCCTTGGCCTTGGTCTGGGTGCTGTCCGACTGCTTGAATTCCTCGAATATCTTGGCCTGATCGTCTTGCGCAATGCCCGGCCCGGTGTCGTGCACCGCAATCGTATAGCTGCCGTCGGCGGCGAAAGCTTTCATGGCGACTTCGCCGGTATCGGTGAATTTGATGGCATTGCCGACCAGATTGAGGAGAACCTGCGACAGCCGCCGCTCGTCGCCATGGGCGCGCGGCAGATCCGGCGGCACGTTCAGCCGGAAGCCGAGCTTCTTGTTGCCGGCCAGCGGCTCGACCGCGACATAGACGGCCTGCATCATATCCTTGATCGAATAATCGTTGAGCGACAGCGCGAGCTGGCCGGCTTCGATCTTGGACAGGTCGAGCACGTCGTTGATCAGGCCGAGCAGGTGCTTGCCGTTGGTCTGCACCCGCTCCAGCACGGCGCGCATCTTGTCGGGCGCGTCGCCGTAGATGCCGTCGAGAATCAATTCGGTATAGCCGAGAATGGCGTTGAGCGGCGTGCGCAATTCGTGGCTCATATTGGCGAGGAATTGCGACTTGTGCTTGCTCGCCTCCTCGACCTGCCGGCTTTTTTCCTGGATTTCCTCGAACAGCCGCACGTTCTCGATGGCGATCACGGCCTGGTCGGCGAAGGTTTGCGCCAGCTCGATCTGCTTGTCGGTGAACGGCCGCACCACGCTCCGCATCATAACCAGCACGCCGGTCGGGTTGCCCTCGCGCAGCAGCGGGACGCCGAGCAAAGTGCGCACGTTGCCGATCCTGATCCGGTCCGAAATTTGATAGTCGGGGTCGGCCATCACGTCGGCGATCTGCACGGTTTCACCGCTCATCACGGTACGGCCGACGACCGAGCCCTTGCCCCCAGGGATGACCGGATGCTCGGTCATGTAGTGGTGAAATTCGGACGAAAACCCATACATGGCGACGGCACTGTAACCGTCCCCCTGCGCGCGGTTGATCGATGCTTTCTCGGCTTCACAGAGACGGGCGGCCGATTCCGCGAGCGTGTCGAGCACGGTCTGCAAATCGAAAGTCGAGCGGCTGATGATCTTGAGAACATCGGCGGTAGCGGTCTGCTGCTGCAGCGATTGCCGCAACTCGTTGAGCAACCGCGTGTTCTCGATGGCGATGACAGCTTGGGCTGCAAAATTCGTCACCAGCACGATTTGTTTGTCGGTGAACGGGCGTACCTCCAGGCGGTAGATGGCGATAGCTCCTATCAGCACGTCGTCCATGAGCATCGGCACGACGAGTTGAGTCCGCGCGCCGGCAAGCCTGGCCGGCGGGCTCGGAGTCGGCGAAACCTGCATATCGATCGTATGGACCGCCTGCTTCGACGTCCGCAAGGTGTCGAGGTCCGAACCGGGTACCGGCTTACGGCGGCCACGCTTTTGAAAATACTCGTCGAGTACCGATGGGGAGTTCAGTGTTGCCACCGGATAAGAGTCGTCGCCATCGAAGCGGAACATTACGCCGAACTTGGCTTCGCAAATGCGGGTGGCGTTCTCCAGCATCGCGTTGAAGACGGGCTCCAGCTCGCCGGACGACGAACTGATGACGCGCAGCACGTCCGCCATCGCGGTCTGCTGCTCCAGCGATTGCCGCAGCTCGCTGAGCAGCCGCGTGTTCTCGATGGCGATGACCGCCTGGGCGGCGAAGTTCGTCAGCAGATCGGTTTGCTTGCCGGTGAAAGTGCCGCTTTCGAGACGGTAGACGGTGATGACGCCGATCAGCTCATTGTCTTTGAGCATCGGCACCGTGACAAGACTGCGCGCCCCGGTGAGGGTGATGAAGGCACGGAGATTCGGGTCGTCGCGCGGCAAGGTTGGATCGTTCAGCACGTCGACGATCTGGAACGCCCGCTTCGTGGTTGCCGCGCGCTCCATCGGATTGCCCGGCAGGGCTCGCACCAGCGGTTCCCGGCGCCTGGCTTCGACAAAAGCCGGCGGCGCATTATGCACCGCCGCGATGCGGAACGCGCCGTCTTCGGCGAGATACATCGTGCCGAAATTGGCCTGGCAGATGCGCGTTGCATTCTCCAGGATCGCGGCAAAAACCGGCTGCAAATCGCCGGGCGACGCGCTGATGACGCGCAGCACTTCCGCGGTCGCCGTCTGCTGCTCCAGCGACTCGGTGAGGTCGGTGGTGCGCTGCCGCAACTCGCTGAGCAACCGCGTGTTCTCTATGGCAATGACGGCCTGGGCAGCAAAGTTCTGCACCAGCGCGATCTGCTTATCGGTGAAGGGTCGGACCTCTTGGCGGTAGATCACGATGGCGCCGATCAGTGCATTCTCTTTGAGCATCGGCACATCGATCGTCGACCGCGCGCCACCGAATTTTGCCGGAGCGCCCAGGATAAATTCTGCCGAGTAGTCGGCAATGCGGACCACGTCTTTTGTCCGCAACATGCGATCGAGTGGACCTCCGGCAGGTGGTCGAAACGCACCGCGCTGCCGCTCAAATTCGGCAAGTGCCGGCGGCAGGCCGAACTCCGCGACCGGAACGAAAGCTTCGTTGTCGTATCGGAACAGAACTCCGAATTTTGCGTCGCAAATCCGTACCGCGTTCGCCAGCATGGCCTGGAACACAGGCGCTAGCTCGCCCGGCGCGCTTGAGATGACGCGCAGGACTTCGGAGGTTGCGGTCTGTTGCTCCAACGATTCGGAGAGATCGGTCGTCCGCTGGCGCAACTCGCTGAGCAGCCGCGTGTTCTCGATGGCGATGACGGCCTGATTGGCGAAATTCTGGAGAAGTTCGATCTGCTTGTCGGTGAACGGCTGCACCTCCTGCCGATAGATGCTGATGGCACCCATCAACGCACCGTCCTTGAGCATGGGCACGTCGATGGTGGATCGCGCACCGCCAAGCCGGGCCGGCGGACTGGCGGGAGCCACAGCGGCATAGTCGGCGGTGTGGCTCACGCGCTTTGTCCTCATGACGATATTGAGCTGCGTGCCTGGCTCCGGCCGGAACGGCCCGCGCCGGTTCAGAAACTCGGCGAGTTCCGCCGGTGTCCCAACATCCGCGGCGTACTGGAACGCCTCGCCGTCGCAGCGAAACAGAACGCCGAATTTGGCCCCGCAAATGCGCGTTGCGTTTTCCAGCATGGCCTGAAATACCGGCTCCAACTCGCCGGGCGACGAGCTGATGACGCGCAACACATCCGCTGTCGCTGTCTGCTGCTCCAGCGATTGCCGCAATTCGTTGAGCAGCCGCGTATTCTCGATGGCGATGACGGCCTGGGCGGCGAAGCTCGTCACCAACGCGACTTGCTTTTCGGTGAACGGCCGTACCTCCCGGCGATAGATACCGATGGCGCCGATCAGTTCGCCATCCTTGAGCATCGGTACGTTAAGCAGGCTGCGCGCGCCGCCGAGTTCGGCCGTTGCGACACGGAAAGGATCGCGATCGGCGTAGGCCCGCTCGGTCTGCGTATCGGCAATGTGGACGGTCTGCTTCTTAGCGGCAACGCGGCCCAAGCCGGTTGCCGGTCCGGCCCGGATCGGTCCGCGATTAAGGTACTTCGCATAGGCCGGCGTTACGCCAAGCAGCGACACGGCGGTATAAGCGCCATCTTCATAGCGGAAAAGAATCCCGATCTTGGCGTCACAGATCCGCGTGGCATTCTTCAGCATAGCCTGGAAGACCGGCTCCAACTCGCCAGGCGACGAACTGATGACGCGAAGCACATCCGCCGTGGCGGCCTGCTGCTCCAAGGCCTCGTTCAGCTCGCGCGTTTTTTGCTCAAGCCGTTCCTGCAGGGCGGTCAAGCCCAAATCACCGGCACGATCGCCTCCGGCCCTGCGTTTGGCGACGACAGGGTGCTTGCGGCCCGCGGCTTTGCGCCGCCGCAGGCTTGCTGCCTTACCGCTGGTTTTGCCGGTCCGCTTCACGCCAGCCGCCACTCGCCGCGTCAAAAACGGTAGCGAGCCTACCACATGCAGAGGGACGTGGGGGCGGGTTTAAAATCCGCCACTACGAAGAGCCCAATGCATCATTCCATCGCAATCCGGGTGCCGGTCGCGCCGTTGAGCAACCGCTTGAGGTGGAAGCTGGCGAGCTGGTCGCCGGGCTCCTTGCCGAGATGGGCGGCAAAGGCGGCGACCGCGGCCGGATCGTTCCTCTCCAGCTTGGCGAACGCCTCCAAATAACTCTTGGTCGCCGGGCTTTCGTATTGTTCGGGCCGCAGCGGCTCGAAGGCGCGCAATGCTTCGGTCCTGCCGCGCAGCATCAGGTCGCCGACCGGCCGCCCGCGAAAATTCTCCACTTTGGCGGCCAGCGCCGCGCTGACGCAGATGCGGGTACCGAGTTGCTTGTTGGCGTTTTCCAGGCGGGCGGCGACGTTGATGGTGTCGCCATAGGCGGTGTAGTCGAAAAAACGGCCGCCGCCGAACGCGCCGACGATCGCCGGACCGGCATGCGCGCCGATCCGCGTCGTGCCGAGCGCAATGCCTTTTTGCTGATACCGATCACAGATCGCCTGCGCGTAGTCGTCGAGCGCCAGCGCGCAGACCACGGCGCGGGACGCGTGGTCCGCTTGCTCGCCCGGGGCGCCGAACAGCACATGGACGGCATCGCCGATGATTTTCGCCACCGTGCCGTCGTGGGCGAACACGATATCGGTCATGCCGGTGAGATAGTCGTTGAGCAACGGCCCGAGCACGCTCGGCTCCAGCGCCTCCACCAGCGCGGTGAAACTGGTGATGTCGGTGAACAGCGTGGCGATCTCGCGGCGCTGCCCTTCGAGCTCGCTTGCGCCGTCCTCGCCGGCGAGGCGCAACGCCAGGTTCGGCGAGAAGTAACGCGACAGCGAAGCATGCGCGCGTTCGGCCTCGGCCTGGCGACGCCGCGCCTCGCGCAGCGCTTCGATGTGGCGCAGCGTCTTGGCGATGGTGGTTTCCAGATCGGCAAAATCGATCGGCTTGGTGACGAAATCGAAGGCGCCGCGATTCATCGCGGTGCGGATATTGGCCATGTCGCCATAGGCCGACACGATGATGGTCGACGGCCCATCGTCGCTTTCCTGCAGCTTCTGCAACAGCGTCAGTCCATCCATGCGCGGCATATTGATGTCGCTGACGACCAGATCGATGTCGCTATTTTCCTTCAGCATGGTGAGGGCTTCGATTCCGTCGCGCGCAAACAGAAAGCTTGCCGCTCCATCTCTAAGCTGGCGGCGAAACTTCTGCGTAATGAGAGCCTCAAGATCGGGCTCGTCATCGACGAAGAGAATACGGGCGTTCATGCGGCCTTTCCGACCCGCGATTCGATTTCGTCGCGCAGCGCGATAAAGTCGATCGGCTTGGTGAGCAGCGCGTCGGCGCCGCGCTCCAACGCCTTGCGCTTGGTCTCCGCATCGCCATAGGCGGTGATCATAATGACCGGAACGTCCGGCCGCACCGCCTTGGCCTTGGGCAACAGTTCGAGGCCGCTCATCCCCGGCATGTTGATGTCGGAGAGGATGAGAATGAGCGAGGCGCCGGCGGCGTCGCTGATAGCCTGCAGCGCGGCCGGCGCCGACTGGGCAAATTGCATGGTAAATCGTTCGGCGCGCAGATCGCGCCGGAATTGCTGGCGAAACAGCATTTCAACGTCGGGCTCGTCATCGACTACGAGAATGAGCAGGCTCACGCGCGTCCTCCTGCTGTCTTTTCCTGTGCCGCCGCCTTGCGCGGCAGAACGATGGTGAACTCGGTGAATTGGCCGGGTTCGGTATCGACGGCGATTGTGCCGGCGTGTTGTTTCACGATGATGTCGTGGCTGATGGAGAGACCGAGGCCGGTGCCCTCTCCCGCCGGCTTGGTGGTAAAGAACGGATTGAACATTTTTTCCTTCACCTCGGGCGGAATGCCGGTGCCGTTGTCGCGAATTCTGATCTCGACGCGGTCGCCGAGGTTCTTGGTCGATGCCGCGAGCGTCGGCTCGAAGGCCTCGCCGTCAACCTGCGCCTTGCGCTTGGTCGCGGCGTAGAAGCCGTTCGAGATGAGGTTGAGCAGCACGCGGGTGACCTCCTGTGGGTAAAGATCGACTTCGCCCGCGGCCGGATCGAACGAGCGCTCCAACGTGATATTGAAGCCCTGCTTCTCCGCCCGCGCGCCGTGATAGGCGAGATTGAGGCTCTCTTCGACCAGCCCATTGACGTCGACGGGGCGGTGCTCGCCCGAGCCCTCGCGCGAATGCAACAGCATGTTCTTGACGATCGAATCCGCCCGCTTGCCGTGCTGCACGATCTTCTCGAGGTTGCCCTTCAACGTGTCGGCCAATTCGGCGATGTCGGCGCGCGCGGCGTCGTCGACTTTCACTTTCGCCAATTCCTCCTGCAATTCGTCGACCAGCTCGACCGACAACGAGGAGAAGTTATTGACGAAATTGAGCGGGTTCTTGATTTCGTGGGCGATGCCGGCGGTCAACTGGCCGAGCGAAGCGAGCTTCTCGGTCTGCACCAGGCGGTCCTGCGCGGTGCGCAAGTCTTCGAGAGATGCGGTGAGATCGAAAGTGCGCTGCCGCAATTCGCTGAGCAGCCGTGTGTTCTCGATGGCGATCACGGCCTGGGCGGCGAAATTCGTCAGTAGCTCGACCTGCTTGTCGTTGAACGGCCGGACCTCCTGGCGATAGATTGTAGATGCTCCGATAACCTCATTTTCCCTCAGTATCGGCACAACGATGATACTACGCGCTTCTGTCGCAGCGCTGAAGGCGCGATCCAGTGGGTCGTTGTTATATTCGGCGATATCGGCAATCTGGACGGCCCGCTTAGTGGCGATCGCACGCGCCATCACGACGCCCATTTGGCCGGAAGGCTTAAAAGTCGGCTCGCGCCGTCTCAACTCGACATAGGCTGGCGGCGCATTATGCATCGCGACAACGCGATAGGCGTCGCCCTCGTTCAGCGAAAGTACGCCGAACTTGGCCGCGCAGATGCGCGTGGCATTCTCCAGCATAGTATGGAACACCGGCTGCAAGTCGCCGGGCGATGAGCTGATGACGCGCAGCACCTCCGACGTGGCGGTCTGCTGATCCAGCGACTCCCGCAATTCACTGAGCAGCCGCGCGTTCTCGATGGCGATCACCGCCTGGGCGGCAAAATTCTCTACCAGGGCAATTTGTTTGTCAGTAAACGCACGAACTTCCTGGCGGTAGATGACGATCACGCCGATCAGCTCGGCGTCCTTAAGCATCGGAACGGCGACCAGCGTTCGGGCCCCGGCGAGTCTTATGGGTGGAGCCGGCAGCTCTTCCGTGTTGTCGTCACCGTCATGCACGACCCTCTCGGTCCGCTTTGTCTGCAATAAACGCACCAGAAAACTACCCGCTTGCGGCTTGTGCCATCCTGCTTTGTGCAAATATTCTGCAAAGGCCGGTGGCGCGCCCAATTCCGCGGCGCACTTGATTTGACCGTCCCTACAAAGGTGCATGACACCGAATTTGGCCTCGCAAATACGCGTAGCGTTCGCCAGGATCGCGTGGAATACCGGCTCCAGCTCCCCCGGCGAGGAACTGATAACACGCAGGACCTCCGACGTTGCCGTCTGCTGCTGCAACGCCTCCGTAAGATCGGCCGTCCTGTCCTCGACCTTCTTCTCCAAGTCGGCATAAGATTCCTGCAGCCGGCCTGCCATGTCGTTGAACTGGTTGGCCAGCGCCTCGACCTCGTCGCCGGTCTTGATGTCGATGCGCTGGGCGAGATCGCCCGCGCCAATGCGGGCGGCGCCGGCGCGCAACGCTTGGATCGGCACCACCATGCGGCCGGCGAGAGCCATGCCGGCGATGAAGGCGAGCAGGAGCGCGCCGAACAGCACATAGCCGGTGCGCTCGATCGACCGGTAAAGCGGCGCATAGGCCTCCTCGATCGGCGTCTCGACGAAGACGAACCAGCCGAGCGGATGCACCCGCGCATAGGCGGTGAGCACCTTGTGACCGGTTATGTCCTCGGCCTCCTGCACGTCCTCGCCGCTGCCGCCGGCGCGGGCGCTCTTGACCTGGGCGAGCTTCGCCATGTCGGTGTTGCGCAGCACCAGGCTGATGTCGGGATGCGCGATCAGCCGGCCGTCGCCGTCAACCACATAAGCATGGCCGTCCTCGCCGACTTTGATGCCCGAAACCACGTCCCAGATGAGCTTGAGGTTGACTTGGGCGATGCTCACGCCGTTCTCGTGCCGCGCCCCAGCCAGCGAGATCGTCATATACGGCTCGGACTCGCGGCGGAAATAGACCGGACCGTAATAGACCTTGTCTTTCATCGCCTGGGTAAATTCCGGCTTGTCCGAATAGTCGATGCCGCTGCCGACCACGTCCATGGTGAGCCGCGAGACTTTGAGCTGCTCGTGGCCCGAGGCGTCGATCTGCGCCAGTTCGGTGATGGCGGGCACCTGGCGCAGAAGCCGCAGCGCGTCGAACCGGCGTTGATCGAGCGTGCCATTGGTCCAGGGTAGCTGCGTGGTCCAGCCGAGCTGGCTTTGGATCTGAGTGACGAATTCCTCGATTTTGTCGGCGGCCGCTTCCGCCTGCTGGTGCTGGAACTTGATCAGCGAAGATTTCTGTTCCTGAAAGGAGAACCACACCTCGAAGGCGCCGTTGGCGACCAGCGCCAGCACCACCACGCTGACGAACAGCGCCACGTATTTGATGAAAAGCCGACTGCGTACGATCGAGGCGCCCGACCACGGCTTGGCGCCGGGGAGCCGGCTCCCAGGCCCACTCGCAGTCATGCCAACGTTTTGGTCAACGTCCGCCTTCATCCGCTTATCCTAGCAGAATATCCGTCCAACCGCCTGCCGCTTCATTCGATGACCTCATCGGCGCGGGCCAGCACCGTCTGCGGGATTTCCAGGCCGATCGCCATTGCCGTCTTGAGATTGACGAAGAGCTGAAACGTCATCGGCTGCTCGATGGGCAAGCCCTCCGGTTTCGCTCCATGCAGGATTTTGTCGACGTAAAGCGCCCCGCGCCGAAACAGGTCGGAGAAGCTCGCGCCATAGGACATCAACCCCCCGTCGGCCACGTTCTGCCTGATTTGAAACAAACCCGGAATGCGGCTCTTCAACAGGAAATCGATCACCCGGCCTATCTGCGTCTGGTGCAGCGGATCGTTGGTCAGCAGCACCGCGTCAGGTCGATCGGACGACAGTTGACTAAAGACGGCATTGAAGTCATCGGCCGTTCGCGCCTCGAATGAGGAAAGCGTCATGTGAAAGAGCGGCGCCGCCTTCAAGAGCCCCTGTAAAATCGCGCCACTGGACGCATTATCGGGATTCCAGAGATAGGCGACGCGGGAAGCGGACGGAATGACGTCCTTGAGGATTTGCAATCGCTTGGTGACAACGTCGCTACCGAGAATGGTATTGCCGGTGATGTTGCCGCCCGGACGCGCAAAGCTGGTGACGAGGCCCGCAGCAACGGGATCGCCCACCGAAATTGCGACAATCGGCACGGTTTTGGTCGCCTGCTGCGCCGCTTGCGCGGCCGGCGAGCCGTACACCGCGATCACGTCCACCGGAATTTGCACGAGCACGTTGGCCGCGACGAACAATCGTTCGGGAACACCATCCGCCCGGCGATACTCAAATTGGATATTTTTACCCTCGACATAGCCCAATTCGCGCAATTGCTGGCGGAACGGATCCCAAGCCGGCCCATCGTCGATGATCCCGACGCGTGCGAGCCGTGCGCCGCGCTGTTGCGCACGCACCGGCGGCGGCCACGCAGCCGCCGCACCGCCGAGGAGACAGATGAACTCCCGCCGCCTCACTCAATCACCTCGTCGGCGAGCGCGAGGAAGGTGGGCGGTACGTTCAGATTCATCGCCTTGGCGGTTTTCATGTTGAACACAAACAGGTAGCGCGTCGGCTGCTCGAACGGCAGATCGGCGGGCTTGGCGCCTTGAAAAATACGCGCGGTGAGCGCCGCGGCGCGATCGAAGGATTCTTTCGGGTCCGCACCGTATGACATCAAGCCGCCGTCGCGAGCGATAAAGTCCTGCTCATAGATTGCCGGCAGGTCATGCGCGAGCGCGTAATCGAACACGCGCTTGCGATTGAGCAGCGTGAGCGAGTCGGAGACCATCAGGATGGCGTCCGGCTTGTCACGGTCCATGGCCGCGAAGGCTTCATTGAAATCGTCGGGCTCGCGCACGCCCAGCGGCAGCACCGTGACGCCGAGCTCCTGCGCGGCTTGTGCCGATGCATCGTAACGCTGCGACATGCCGAGATCGTCCTTATTCCATAGCATGGCCACCTTGCGCAGCTGCGGCGCCAATGCCTTCAGGTAACCGAGGCGCTTGGTGGAAAGCGCCGCGGCGTCGTCGGAAATGCCGGTGACATTGCCGCCCGGCCGCGCCAAGCTAGTGACCAGCCCGGTTTTAACCGGATCGCCGGAGCCCGTTGCGATCACCGTCGGCACGCCAGATGCCTTGGCGGCCGCCGCCGCCGGATAGCTGACGGTCACCACCACGTCGACATTGGCGGTTTTCAATTCCTGCATCAAATTCGCGATCTGGCTCACCTTGCCGGCGGCGCCGCGAGCCTCATAGGCCAGGTTTTTTCCGAGCGTGAAGCCGCGCTGCGCCAGCCCGGCGACCAGCATCGCTCCGGTGCCAGCCGTGGGCGGGATCGGCGGGCCCACGGTCAGCGTGCCGACGCGGTAGACCTTCTCGGAAGTCTGAGCGGCGGCGGCGCCGGGGGTGGCCATCATCGCTCCGGCAAACAGTTGAAGAACATCGCGGCGTCTCATGGCGTGTCTCCTTTGACAAACGAATTCATTCGATCACTTCATCGGCCGTGGCGAGCAGCGTCGGCGGAATTGTCAGCCCGACTTCCTTCGCGGTCTTGAGGTTGATCACCAGCTCGAACTTACTTGCCGACTGCACCGGCAAATCGGCGGGGTTTGCACCCTTAAGGATGCGATCGACGTAGCCCGCGGCTTCACGGTACTCCGCGACGATGTCGGGACCATACGAGACGAGACCGCCCCCCGTTGCGAAAAACCGCAACGGATAGACCGCCGGAAGCCGGTAACGCGCCGCGAGCGCGATGATCTCGCCGCGAGCCGCGACGTCCTCTGACGTCCTGATTGCGATCAGGCCGCCGTCCGCCAAGCTTGCGAACGCAGCGATGTCCCGCTCCATCGCGGCGGGTTCACTAACCTCAATGAGGCTTACTTCCACCCCCAAGGAGCGCGCTGCGGTCTCGATGACAGCGATTTGCGTGTCCGAGGCGGGATTGCTCGCCGCCCGAAATACCGCCACCCGCTTTACGCCCGGCGCGATCTCCTTGAGCAACTCCAGCCACTTCGCGCTCAAACCGAGCTCGGCTGGCGAAAAGCCGGTGACGTTACCGCCTGGCCGCGCCAAGCTTTGCACGAGGCCGAGCGCGACCGGATCGGTGACTGCTGCGAACACCACCGGAATGGTGTGAGTTGCCTGCTGCACCGCCAGCACAACCTGAGGCGCGTTCGCCAAGATGACATCCGGAACGAGCGCAACCAGATCCGCGGCGTTTTTCTTGACGATTTGCGGACCGACGCCGTAGCGATAATCGACGTGAATATTTTTGCCGACACTCCAACCCAGTTCACTCAATGACTGCAGAAACGCATCGATGCGGCGCTTGGCTTCCGGATCGCCGTCGGGCAGATTCATAAGTACGCCGATCCGCCGCATAGGTGCGGCGCCTTGCGCGCGCGCGGCGAGCGGCGCGCCGATCGCTGCACCGCCGACAAGGGCGATGAATTCCCGCCGCTTCATGGTTCCCCCGGGGTCCGGGCTCGCCCGTAAGTTACCACATCTTGGCATGACAACTATGCTCGGCGTCACACCGGGACGCCGCCGCCGACCAGGGCGATTGGGCCCCGGGACGCTTATGACACCCCATCGCGGTGCGAGATTTCGACCACGCGGGCGCGCGCGGCGAGTTCGTCGACCAGCGCATCGGCTTTGGCCTTGTTGGCGGCGTCCAGATTGGCGTCCCATTCGTCGAGCAGATAGATTTCGGCGGCGGTCGACTCGACGATTTCCTGAAGCGATTTGAGCTGGCGCTCGCCCGATGAGAAGCCGAGCTTCTTGTCCATCGATTCAGCGACCACGACGACCTCGTCATCTTCGTCGCCTTCGACGTCGACCGGCACGACGCCGCCGGCGAACTGAAACGCCAGCCGGTCCGTCGTCGGCCAATAATAGGCCCGCTTCTTCATCTCGGTCTTCAGGCTGGCCAGCAGCGAAGATTTGCCGGTGCCGTTGCCGCCGCGCACATTGATGCGGCCGGTCGGCTGCGCCAACGCGACGCGCAGCGCGTCGCCCAGCGAAGACACCACATTGGCACGATCGCCTTCGCGCAGCACCAGGCGGTCGTATTTGATGCGATGATCGAAATCCGCATCGGGCTCGGGCGACATATTGGCGGCGACGCCGCCGAACCGCGTCCAGATGGCGATAAAATCGTTCCAACCGCTGGCGAGCAGATGCAGTTCGTAGGTCATCTCGATCTGCCGCGGCAGCGTCGTAGCCAAGCCGACCAGCAATGCAGTATCGCCGACATGGCGCAGCGCGACCATCGTGATCGTGGCAAAAACGATGGCGAGGCTGACGATGCCGCTCATCGCGCTCATACCCTCGCGCGCGACGATCGCGCGAATTTGCGCCACCAGGCCTTCGCGCAACTTGGTCTTAAAGCCGAACAGCCAGAGTCGAAGATTGTAACTGTTGCCAGCAAAAACGTTGTCCCACGCGGTATAGCCCTGCGCGGTGATCCGGTTATTCATACGCTGGTTTTCGAGATAGGCGTGCGCAATCGGCTTCTGCAGCACCCACTGCATCAACAACAGCGCACCGAAGGCGCCGACATAGGCGGCCGGCAGGCTGGGATCGATCTCCGCGCCGAGCACCAGCGCGTTGAAAACGAGACCGAGAAAAAGTTTCAGTGCGAATTCCAGCTCGTACATGACGTTGAAGAAGCACTGGAAGGTCTCGCCGGTGAGAAACGGCTCGACCCGCTCGCGCGCAGGCTTCTCGTTAAGCAGCGCGACCTTATCGCGGTTCTCGCGCGCGAAGCGCAGCATGAATTTGCCGAAACCGCGATAGCCGGCCCGCTCGGCGAAGATCCAGCTGATGACCCCGACCACATAGGACGTCGATTGCGCCGTGAGGATCCAGACCAGGTCGGTGACCAGAAATTCCCCGACCGCGACCCGGCGACCGGCATTGATGACAAGCCAGGTGGTTGCCGCCGCCAGCATGGCCTCGACCACCATAAACGTCACCATCACAAAGAGCGCCGGCGAGAGGAGATAGCTCGCCAGCTCGAAGCGGGAAATCTGCTGCCGTTTCATGAATGCCCCGGAGCGGGATTGCGGCCTTGAGTCGGCGCAGTGTACCGGCATCCGGACGCAAATTTAAGCGCGGGAACGTTGTGCCGGAGGGCAAATTTACCATTCCTGTCAATAGGTTTTCGGTTGCAGAGCGGTTTTGCTCGTGTAATTTCGGCTGGCTCAACCGCCGTCGAAGGCGTAATTTATCGCCGGCTCGACCGCATTCGGGACTTACGGGGTTCGCGTGATATCTAAAGACGCGATCGGGATAATCGCGGACCTTACCGCGCCACTACGCCGCTTCGGCGCATCGTCCCTCGCCCGAATGCTCACGCTCGCCGTCGGGCTTTCGGCGATGACGGCATACACGGTGCCGGCGCTGCAGAACCACGCTGGCGTCTGGCTCAGCGCCTGCCTGTGGTGTTGTCTCGGATACTTTGCCGTCGACAGCGCGCTACGCGCGCGAACCGCCGTACGCGCCGGCAATGCCCGGGAGCATTTTCTCTCCCTGTCGTTCCTGATCGACATCATCGGCGTGACTGCCGTACCGATTGCGCTCTTCTCCGGCGCGACCGGTCCCAATGCGTGGCTATTCGCATCATTCTGGGTGCTCAAGCTCGCGCAGAACTCGCCGGGTTTCGCGCAGCTCGGCCGCGTGTTTGTCCTCGAGGCAAAACCGCTGGCGAGCGTGCTCGCGTTGTTCTTGATGGTGCTTTTTCTGTCCTCGGCCGCCATGTTTGTGATCGAGCGCCGCGTGCAACCGGGCGCTTTCGACTCGATGCCGGAAGCTTTATGGTGGGCGGTTGTCACGCTCACGACGACCGGCTACGGCGACAAGGTGCCGATTACGGAACTCGGACATCTCGTCGGCGGCGTGGTTATGATCTTCGGCATCGTCAGTTTCGGCCTGTCGACCGGCATTCTCGCCACCGGCTTTGCCGCCGAAACCCGACGGCGCAATTTCATTCAGACCTGGGACCTCGTGAGCAAAGTGCCGTTTTTCCAGTCGCTCGAACCGTCGTCGATTACGGAAATCACCCATATGCTGCGGCGTCTCGAAGTGCCCGAGCGCGTCGCCATTATTCGCCGCGGCAAGGTCGGCGATTGCATGTATTTTATCGCCGCGGGCGAAGTGCAAGTGGACATCAGCCCCACGCCGGTGCGGCTCGGCACTGGCGCATTTTTCGGCGAGCTCGCCTTGCTCGGCGATTCAGTGCGCAGCGCCAACGTAACCACGACCATGCCGTCGACACTTCTTATCCTCGATCTTGCCGACTTCCGCACGCTCACCGCGAACCATCCCGACCTCAAACGCGCGATCGACGCCGAAGCTCAACGGCGCACGAACGAGAATCAGAAGGCGCGGGAGCGGCATCGGCTCGGTGGCGCGGCGCCGTGAATCGATGAGAATTGGCAAGACTCGGCTGGCTCAAACCTCTAGAACCCAATCCCATGACAGATCGCGTTGCATTGATTACCGGGGCGACCGGCCAGGACGGCGCCTATCTGGCCGAGCTGTTGCTTGGTAAAGGCTATACCGTTCACGGCATCAAGCGGCGTTCATCTTCTTTAAACACCGCTCGAGTCGATCATCTGTATCAAGACCCGCACGGTTCCGGTGTGCGCTTCTTCCTGCACTACGGCGACATGACGGACTCGACCAATCTCATCCGTATTATTCAGGAAGTGCAGCCGAGCGAAATCTACAATCTCGCCGCACAGAGCCACGTGCGCGTCTCGTTCGAGACGCCCGAATACACGGCAAATGCCGACGCGCTCGGCACACTGCGCCTGCTCGAGGCGATCCGTATTCTGCGCCTTGAGAACCAAGTGCGGTTTTATCAGGCTTCGACATCGGAGCTGTACGGGCTTGCACAAGAGGTGCCGCAGCGCGAGTCGACGCCGTTTTATCCGCGCTCGCCTTACGCGGCGGCGAAGCTCTACGCCTACTGGATCACCATCAATTATCGCGAAGCCTATAAGATGCATGCGTCGAACGGCATTTTGTTCAATCACGAAGGCCCGACGCGCGGCGAAACCTTCGTCACCCGAAAGATCAGCCGCGCGGTCGCGGCGATAGAGCTCGGCCTGCAAAACAAGCTGTTCCTCGGCAATCTTGCCGCCCGGCGCGATTGGGGTCATGCCCGCGATTACGTGGAGGGCATGTGGCTCATCGTGCAGCAGCCCGAGCCCGACGACTACGTTTTGGCGACCGGCGAAGAGCATTCGGTTCGCGAATTCGTCGAGAGGGCGTTTGCTTGCGTCGGCAGGGGGATCGAATGGCGCGGCTCCGGCCTCGCCGAGAAGGGCATCGATAGCCGCGACGGCCGCGTCCTGATCGAAATCGACGAGCGCTACTTCCGGCCGACGGAAACCGATGCGCTTCTGGGCGATCCATCGAAGGCGCGGCAAAGGCTGGGCTGGCATCACAAAGTGTCGTTCGACGAGCTGGTGCGCGAGATGGTCGACACCGATTTGCAGGAAATGCGCCGCGACGGCGTCAATCGCCAGGTCCACGACTAAGGCTGTGGCAACGCATGAGCGGCGCGCCCGTCATTTTCGACTTACGCGGCAAACGGGTCTTCGTCGCCGGGCACGCCGGCATGGCCGGCTCCGCGATCATGCGCCGGCTCGAACGCGAAGACTGCGACATCATTTTCGCCACGCGCCGCGACCTCGATCTGCGGCAATCGGACGAGGTCGACCGCTTCATGGCGCAGGCCAAGCCCGACGCCGTGTTCGTCGCCGCCGGTAAAGTCGGCGGCATCCGCGCCAACTCGGCTTTCCCTGCCGATTTTCTCACCGACAATGTCGCGATCGCGCTCAATACCATTCGCGCCGCGCATCGCTGCGCCGTCAAGAAGCTCGTCTATCTTGGGTCGTCTTGCATCTATCCGCGATTGGCGCCGCAGCCGATGTCGCCCGACATGCTACTGTCGGGACCGCTGGAGCCGACCAATCAATGGTACGCCATCGCCAAGATCGCCGGCATCAAAATGTGCGAGGCCTTTCGGCTGCAACATGGCGCCGACTTCGTGTCGGTGATGCCGACAAATCTTTACGGCCCCGGCGACAATTATCACCCCGACGACAGCCACGTGCCGGCGGCTCTGGTGCGCCGTTTTCATGAGGCCAAGATCAACGGCGACGCCGGCGCAACGGTCTGGGGCACCGGCTCGCCGCGCCGCGAGTTCCTGGCGGTCGACGATCTGGCCGATGCCTGCGTGTTCGCCATGAAGTGCTATTCCGATTTGCAATTCCTCAATGTCGGAACCGGCCAAGACCAGACCATCGCCGACTTCGCCCGCATGGTCGCCGATGTGGTCGGCTATCGCGGCAAGATCGCCTTCGACACGTCGCGGCCGGACGGCGCGCCGCGCAAGCTTCTCGACGTTTCGCGGATCAACGCGCTGGGCTGGCGCGCGACGATACCGCTGCGGGAGGGATTGCAGCGCATGTATGACGACTACCTCAAACGATACGACGACATCCGCGCCGACGCGAATCAACGACCCCCGCATTGACGCGTCCCGCGTAAATTTTTTTCCCCGCACGCGGCGAGACGGAGTTCAGTGAATCTCCGGCTCCGCGATCGCCGCCTGGCCTTGCAGAAAGTCGAAGTCGCAGCCCTCGTCGGCTTGGCCGATATGCTGCGAATACATCGCGCCGTAGCCGCGCGGATAACGCGGCGCCGGCGGCTGCCAGGCGGCGCGCCGGCGCTTAAGCTCGTCGTCGCCGACATGCAGATGGATGCGGCGGCGGGCGACGTCGACCTCGATCTCGTCGCCGCTCTGCACCAAGGCCAAAGGGCCGCCGACAAAACTTTCCGGCGCGACGTGCAGAATGCAGGCGCCGTAGCTGGTGCCGCTCATGCGCGCGTCGGAAATGCGCAGCATGTCGCGCACGCCGGCTTTGAGGAGCTTCTTCGGGATCGGCAATTGACCCCATTCCGGCATGCCCGGTCCGCCTTTCGGCCCGCCGTTTTTGAGCACCAGCACATGGTCGGGCGTGACATCGAGATCGTCGCGGTCGACCGCGCGCGCCATGGCGTCGTAAGTCTCGAACGCGATCGCCTTGCCGCGATGATGCAGGAGACGCTTCTCTGCGGCGGCCGGCTTCATGACGCAGCCGCGCGGCGCCAGATTGCCGGTGAGCACGGCGGTGGCGCCCTCGGCATAAAGCGGTTCTTTGAGCGAATGAATGACGTCGGGCAGATAAACGTCGTGGCCGGCGATATTGTCGCCCACGCTGCGGCCGCTCACCGTCATGCAGGATAGATCGAGCAGGTCCCGCATTTGCCCCATCAGCGCGCGCAAGCCGCCGGCATAGAAGAAATCCTCCATCAGATATTTGCCCGACGGCGTGATATTGGCGATCACCGGCACTTGCCGCGAAATCGCGTCGAAACGCGCCATGTCGAGCGCGATGCCGGCGCGGCGCGCCATGGCGATGACATGGATGATGGCGTTGGTCGAGCCGCCGAGCGCCATATGCACGCGGATGGCGTTGTCGAAGGCGGCCGGCGTCAAAATTTGCTGCGGCGTCTGATCCTGCCACACCATATCGACGGCGCGGCGGCCGGCGGCGGCGCACATGCGCGGATGGTTGGCGTCCACCGCCGGGATCGACGACGCGCCCGGCAGAGCAAGCCCGAGCGCCTCGGCAATCGCCATCATGGTCGCTGCGGTGCCCATCACCATGCAGGTGCCGAACGAGCGCGAAATGCCGCCTTCGATCTCGTTCCACTCGTCGTCGCCGATGCGCCCGGCGCGTTTTTCGTCCCAATATTTCCAGGCGTCGGAGCCCGAACCCAGCGTGTGGCCGCGCCAATTGCCGCGCAGCATGGGTCCGGCCGGCACATAAATTGCCGGAATGCCCATCGAGATCGCGCCCATGATCAGGCCGGGCGTGGTCTTGTCGCAACCGCCAATGAGCACGGTGCCGTCGATCGGATGGCTGCGCAGCAGCTCCTCGCATTCCATGGCGAGGAAATTGCGATACAGCATGGTCGACGGTTTGACGAAGGGCTCGGCGAGCGACATCGCCGGCAATTCGATCGGAAAGCCGCCGGCCTGATAGACGCCGCGTTTGACGTCCTCGGCGCGCTCGCGCAAATGGCCGTGACAGGCGTTGATCTCGCTCCAGGTATTGATGATGCCGATCACCGGCTTGCCGGCCCAATCGGCGCGGTCATAGCCGAACTGGCGCAGCCGCGAGCGATGACCGAACGAGCGCAGATCGTTGTTGCCGAGCCAGCGATAGCTGCGCAGCTGGTCGGGCGATTTCCTGTTAACGCGTGTCATGTATGAAAACTTGCCCTGTGAACGCATTGGGAATAGCGGCAGCTCATTATGGCTTTGGGTCAAGCACACGCAATCCATTAAACGTCGCCTGGAGCTTGATTCAACCTCGGCAGAACCGCAATGGCCATTGCAGATGCGAAACAGAGCGCCGGCATCGCGGAAGCGTGTGAACGTCCTCGCGCCAGCCTTGCCGGAAATGGCATGGCTCGATAGTTTTGCCATCTTCTGAACAGGCGAGGAAACCGAGGACATTGCCATGATCGATCTCTACGCATTGACCAGCCCGAACGTGCAGAAAATCTACATCATGCTCGAAGAAACCAAGCTGCCGTACCGCGAGCATTTCGTCGACGTCTGGAAGGGCGAGCAGTACAATCCGGAATTCATCAAGATCAATCCGAATTCGAAAATCCCCGCCATCGTCGATCACGACGGCCCCGGCGGCAAGCCCTACACGGTCGTCGAATCCGGCGCGATCCTGATGTATCTCGCCGAGAAGACTGGACAATTTTTGCCCAAGGACATGGCGAAGAAATATGACGTGCTGCAATGGCTGTTGTTCCAGACCTCCAATATCGGTCCGAATTTCGGCCAGTTCACCCATTTCAAGATGTTCGCGCCGAAGGACAAGGATCACTCCTATTCGATGGCGCGGCATCAGACCGAAGTGAAGCGGCTCTATGAAGTGATGGAAAAGCGGCTCGGCCAAGTGCCCTATCTCGGCGGCGCCGACTATTCGATCGCCGACATCGCCACGTTTCCGTGGACGCGCAATCACGACGTTCAGGGCGTCAAGTGGGAAGACAATCCGAACCTGGCGCGCTGGTTCAACGCGATTGCCGAGCGGCCGGCGGTGAAGGCGGCGCTCGCCAAGGTCGCCGTCATCAAATCGAACCGCGACACGGCCAACGACGACCAGAAAGACCGCTTCTTCAATCGCGGCAAATACGCCAGGGGGTAAGCTCCCTCTTCACCTCCCCCTGGAGGGGGAGGTCGCGAGCGCAGCGAAGCGGGTGGGGGTAAGTGTATCGCGCGCGCGTCGCTCTCTAGGGCGCCGCACACCCCACCCCGTCACGCCTTCGCTCGCTTCGCGAGCTACGGCGGACGACCCTCCCCCTGCAGGGGAGGGTAAAGCAAAGCAACCCCGTTCCCGCGACGCGATCTGCGCGCGAGTGTTGTCAAACAGCGATGCTTCGAACCGTCATTGCGAGGAGCCAACGGGTCCGGCCCGAAGTGGCCGGCCCGATGACAGGCTCCACGACGAAGCAATCTAGAACCGAGCGGCCGGACTGGATTGCTTCGCTTCGCTCGCAATGACGAAAGAAAGGAAAGCGGAACGCCGGCAGTCGCACTGTCGTCAGTCCCGCACGCAACCGGCGTGCGGCTCGCGCCACGGAAGAGGCGGCTTGCGCCGCCCGTCCGCTCTCGGGCGCGCTCGCCTGCCGGCGTTCCACCACGGCTCTTCCCAAGGGGTGTGTGGTCCCTTGGTGCGATCCGGGCCAGGCTTCGTGGGCAAACCGTCCAAGGGGCGGGGGTCACTCCGCCGACGATCGACCCACTTCCAGCGACGCACCCCGCACGCCGGTCGTAATGCCGGCAGGCATGATGCCCGGACCGCCCGGGAGCCAAGCTGATGAGGCCTCGCCCGCGGGCACCGCACTCGCCCCCAACCGGCCGGCATCACCCGGACGGCGTCCTTTGCAGGGCGAGATGATTCGCACTAATATAACTTAAACGATGACATATGTCAATGGAATAGTGACAAAAGATTCCGTGTCGTACGCGTCCGCTCTTGCGATCTTGATACATGTCAATGATGGTATTAAACTGACACATATGGAGAAAACCCAAGTTTACTTGCGCAAGGAAGAGCTCGACGCGTTGCGCCAGGCTGCCGCGCGGTCAAGGCGTAGCGTGGCTGCGCTGGTCCGCGACGCCATCCGCAAAGTCGTGCTGATGCCGCCGGCCGAAGGTCCGGTTGCGATCTGGGACGGCGAGCCGAAGCGCAGCTCGAGCGAGCACGACAGCGTTTACGACGAGCCGTGATCCGACAAGGCGAGGCGGTCTTTGTCGACAGCGGTGCGTGGATTGCGCTGGCGCTGTCGCGAGACCCGCTGCATGCGCGGGCGCGCGAGCAATGGGACCTGTTACGCGGCGCCGGCGCCAGGCTTCACACCTCCGTTCCGATCGTCATCGAGACATTCACGTTTCTCGATCGTAACGCCAACAGGGATGTGGCATTGGCGTGGAAAGAGTCGATAATCCAGCCTGGCCTCCTCGACATTCTGCCCTGTGAGCTACGCGATTTGCAGCAGTCGTGGGACTACTTCCGGCGCTCCGACCTGCACAAATTGTCCGCCGTCGATGCGACCAGCTTCGCGATCATGAAGCGGGCGCGAATACGGCTGGCCTACACGTTCGATCATCATTATTCCGTCGTCGGATTTAGGCTAGTGGGCTAGATCGCCAAGAGACGGCGGATGACGCCGGAGCCTGTCATCGGGCCGCCCACTTCGGGCCGGACCCGTTGGCTCATCCGGGCTACGCTTGCTGCAATCGAATGCCGTCATCTTCCCTTGAGTGCATTTAATCGCTTCCGATAGAGAGCCATTGTCGCCATTAACTTGGTTCTATCCAATGGTGTGGATAAGAAATCTAACAGTTCGGAATGCTTCCGTAGCTTGTATTTGTTGAACATAAAAAAGTTGATTATGCCCGACAAATACAAGCTTCCCCATTGAGCACATAGAAGAGAATGATCACCAACGTCTCCTCGATGCACTATTTTGTTCCGGAATTCTTGAATGAAGTTGAGTCTCATTGTGGCATGCTTGTGATCCACAAATATTGAGCTTGCCCGTTCAATTATCTTTTCGGCAGACTCCTTTGCCTCTCGTGCACATAGCACCTCAATGCCCGTCCAAAATTTCAGTAGCGCGATATCAATGTGCGCTGTCTCTAATCCTTCTTGGAATAAGACAACCGATTGAACAACTTTCTCGCTGAAGTCTATTTGAGCGAGGTCTGAAACATAGTATTTAGCGAACTTACTGATCTGCTTCCCTTCCAGCTTTTGCCATACCGAAAAGTTGCGCTTGAAGAACGTTGGGAAGTGGTTCTCCGATAAGTAGCCTCCCATCGCACGCTTGCGACGGTTGATGGTGAAGATTGTCGAGGCAGAAAGAAACTTTCCTATCGGCGCGTTTGGGAATCCAAAACGCTTGCTCACACCATATCCGAAAGTAAGGAGGTTCAGCACGCCAAAGCAATACTTTATGTTTCGATAAGCAATATCTAGGGCGGAACGGTCGTCCGCCGCCTCTACTCTGCATGTCAGATATAAGAAATCATCTTGCAAGCCAAGCCTGCTCCGCTCATACGGTGATAATTTATCGATTACAGATTGGTCTCGCTTCGAAAGAGATTGCCAAAATTCAATCGGCCCAAATATTGACGGTAGCTTCTTTGGTAAACCAGCATTGTAGCTGCAGTTGACTTGGCTTACGGCAAATAGGACCTTCGGCTGCTTGCCAAAATGTGCTGCTATGAACGCATGCAACCTTCGAATAAAGAACTTTGTAGAAAAGTTCTTCGCTCGCGCGCATTCATTTAAGACATGCCAGAGAGCACCGTCCTTTACGTGATCATCGATAGTCGGTTTAAAGGTTAGGCTGTAAATCAGCTCAAACGCGCCCTCCTCCAGCTTGTTTGATTCCCAAGAAATGCGGCCATTCTCATCTTTTGGAAGCTGGGATAGCGCAAGTAGCGCAGCAGCCAAATGCTTCGTCGCATCGATTTTTATAGGTCGGCTCATGGAAACCACTCATTCGTGAAGCACGTGCGTTGCGTCCAGTTGTTAAATGTAGCCGGCACGAGTGTAGCGCGTATGGCGGAATAGCGGAGCGTATTCCGCCGTTCGAGTTCTCCGAATGGCCGGCGGCCGTTTGTTTGGCGAGCGCCAACGCCCCCTCCACCACCCTTCGCTCGCGATGCGAGCTACGGATGGTCCCCCTCCCCCGCAACGGGCTCCCCGCCGCGCGAGCGCGGCGGGTGCCCTACGCGGGGGCGGATGAATGCTTCTCCATCATCCCCCGCATAAACCGCACTGCGGCCGGGCCTTTGAGCGCGCTCCCCCATAAGTCGCGCGCCATGGTTTCGTGCAAAGCGAGCGCTTCCGGGGCCGAGGTGATCATGGCGACGCCGGTGCGGATGTTGGGCTCTTCGCCGAGGCGGAACGGGCTGAGCGCCAAAATCTTGCGGTCGGGCTGGCGGAAAATCTGGAAGCTGGTGTGCGGCAGCGTATCGCGCACGATGCCGATCTGCACGCCGATCGGCTCGTTCTCCATCAGCGCGGTGAAATGGGCGGCCTCGGCGCGGGCCAGCGCGCGCCGCGCGCGGCGGGTGTTGTCGGAGAGATCGTGGCGGCCGACCAGGCCGTTGCGCAAAAAGCGCTCCATCTCGGCGGCGGCGATCAGATTGACGATGGCGGGCCGGCGGCGGCGGTAGGTGTCCTTGCGGCTCCGCAGCACGTCCATCAGCTCGTCGATCTGGGCGAGCGCGCGGTCGCGTTGCGCGATCCCCTCCGGCACCGACTCGCGCAAGATATCGCCGAGCGCGCCGTCGAAGCCGTCCGACGCCAGCACATAGGAGATCGGGCCGGCCAGCACGATGATGTGCTCGGCACTCTCCTCGATCTGGCGCATGCGCTCGAAATAGGCGACGGCGGAAGCGATGTATTCGACGCCGACGCCGAGCAAGGTCGGCACCGAGACCTTGAGCAGCTCGGCGAGCTTTTCCAAAGTCTCGATCTTGGCCACCTCGCCCTTCTCGAAGCGGTACAGCGCGGTGCGCGAAATGCCGAGCTGTTGCGCGATCTCTTCGGCAGCGAGGCCGGAGCCGAGGCGAAAGGCTTTGAGCCGGTTGCCGATGTCGTCGAAGCGCAGAGGCATCGCTTGCCCCCTCCATTTCCTCCCCCGCTTGCGGGGGAGGAAATGGAGGGGGCGACCTCTCCCCGCGCGGCGGGGCGAGGTGAATCTTTCATCCGCTTCGCCGCGTCGAGCGCGGCGACGACGATGTTGTGGTAGCCGGTGCAGCGGCACAGATTGCCGGAAATGCCGATGCGAATATCCGCTTCGCTCGGATTGGGATTGTCGCGCAACAGCTCGATCAAAGTGGTCAAAATTCCCGGCGTGCAGAAGCCGCATTGCAGGCCGTGATGGTCGTGGAAGGCCTGTTGCAGCGGATGCAGCGTCTTGCCGTCCGGCGCGATGCCTTCGACGGTGAGGATATCGTGGCCGTCGGCCTGCACCGCGAGCATCAGGCAAGAGCGCGCCGAATAGCCGTCGAACAGAATCGTGCAGGCGCCGCAGACGCCGTGCTCGCAGCCGAGATGGGTGCCGGTGAGCTTAAGCCGCTGGCGCAAAAAGTCCGCCAGCGTCAGGCGCACCGGCACGGCGGCTTCATGGCGCTTGCCGTTGACGGTCAGTGAGATTTTTCTTTGCTCGCTCATCCTAAAACTCGATCCGTGATCTCAGCGCAGCCGAATTATCTGTTCCCTCCCCCCTTGTGGGGGAGGGATAGGGAGGGGGGTGGTGCGGTGATGCACCGACGGCGACAAACCTCCCGACCCCCACCCCTAACCCCTCCCCACAAGGGGGAGGGGAACGTCTCTCTTCATCACGCGCTCATGCGCTTTGGCGAGTGCGCGGCGCGACAGCACCGCCGCCAAGTGCCGGCGGTAGGACGCCGGCGCGTGGATGTCGTCCATCGCCTCGAGCTGGCGCAGCGGCTCGCACAATTCGCGCAGCCGCTTGTCGTCGATTTTTTCGCCGAGCAGCGCGCGCTCGACGGCGCCGGCGCGCACCGGCGCCGCGCCCAGGCCGCCCAGCGTCAGCGACGCGCGCGTGACTTTGCCGTTATCGTCCTCCTCGATAAGCGCCGCCGCGGAGACAATGGCGAAATCGCCATGGCGGCGGGAAAACTCCACGAAGGCATGGCCGTGCCGCACCGACCAGCATGGAAAGCGCGCAGCCGTGAGCAGCTCGTCGGGTTCGAGCGCCGGTGTCATATAGGCGACCGGGAACGCGGCAAAATCCACGCTGCGCGCGCCGGTCTTGCCCGCCACCGTCAGCGTGGCGTCGAGCGCCGCGGCGACCGCAACCAGCTCGGCCGCCGGATCGAGATGACACAGCGAGCCGCCGAGCGTGCCGCGGTTGCGGGTCTGGCGGTGCCCGACCTGCGCGATCGCTTCGTGCAGCAGCGGGCAGCGCCGGCGCACCAGCTCGGAGAATTCGATGTCGCGCTGGCGCGTCATCGCGCCAATTTCAATGGCCCCGAGTTCCAGCGCGCCAGTACTCTCGCGGATGGAACTCAAGCCGTCGACCCGGTTGAGATCGATGACATGGTCGGGCAGCACGTAGCGCATGTTGAGCATCGGCATCAGCGACTGTCCGCCGGCGAGCAATTTGGCATTGTCGAGGCGCGCCAAGAGCCCGACGACGTCGGCCACGTTGCGCGGATCGTGATAGGAAAAGGCGGGAGGCTTCATGCCGGTCTTTGCAGCTCTTGTCGGACCTGCCACACTTTGACTCTGTGCCAAAATCTGTGCATCAATTCAAAAACATACGCTAATCCCAAAGTTGAAACCAGCCGAAATGAAGTCAGCGCGATGAAGCCTGCGGCATTTCGCTACCACGCGCCGAAAACGATCGACGAGGCGGTCAGCCTTCTCGCCGAAGTTGCCGGAGAGGATGGCCGCATCCTTGCCGGCGGCCAGAGTCTGGTTCCGACCATGGCGTTCCGGCTCGCCAAGCCGGCGCATCTTGTCGACATCAATGGCGTTGCGGCGCTCAATCGTCTCAGCGTTGCCGGCGGCAAGCTCGTCATCGGCGCCTGCGTGCGGCATGCCGCGTTTCACCGGCCGGTCTGCGACGGCCCGCTCGGCAAACTGCTCACCGACGTGGTGGCGCACATCGCGCATTATCCGATCCGCAACCGCGGCACCTTTTGCGGCTCGCTCGCGCATGCCGATCCGGCCTCCGAATGGTGCCTGGCGCTGGCGGCGCTCGACGGCGAGGTTTTGGCCAAGAGCGCGCGCGGCGAGCGCGTCATCGCCGCGCGCGATTTCTTCAAGGGCATCATGACCACGGCGCTCGCCGACGACGAGCTTCTGGTCGAGGCGCGCCTGCCGCTGCTGCCGGCCGGCACGGCGTGCGGCTTTTACGAGTTCAACCGCCGCGCCGGCGATTTCGCGCTGGCCATGGCGCTCGGCGTCTATCGGCTCGACGGCGGCAAGATCGCCGAGCCGCGGCTGGCGATCGGCGGCGCCGAGGTCAATCCGCGGCGCATCGCCGAAGCCGAGCGCGCGCTCGCGGGCGCCATTCCCGGCGACACCGCGTTTCGCGCCGCCGCCGTTGCCGCCACCGCCGCGATCGATCCGATGGAGGACAACATCAACACCGCGGACTTCCGCCGCGACCTCGTGCTGGCGGTGACGCGCCGCGCGCTGGAGCGGGCGGCGAAGTCGTGAGCAGCCCTACCCGTCATTCCGGGACGCGGGCAAAGCCCGCGGGCCCGAAATCCATAACCACGAGTTGCGAGGTTCTCGAAGGCGTCAGCCAATTCTACTTTGACAGCGATTATGGATTCCTGGCTCCTCGCTTCGCTCGGCCCCGGAATGACGACTGACAATGAATAGCGAACCAAATAAACCCTTCATCGGCCAGTCCGTCGAGCGGCTGGAGGATCCGCCGCTGGTTGCCGGGCGCGGCGAGTTCGCCGGCGACATCAATTTTCCGCATCAGCTTTCCATGCGCATGGTGCGCTCGGCCCATGCTTATGGCCGCATCGTCGCGATCGACAGTGCGGCGGCGCGCGCGATGCCCGGCGTCTTCGCGGTATGGACCGCCGACGACATCGCCGAGGTGCCGCCGATCGATTTCCGCGAGGGCTCGATCCCGGCGCTCGATCCGTACCGCCAGCCGGTGCTGGCCAAAGGCCATGTGCGTTATGTCGGCGATCCCGTTGCCGCCGTCTTTGCCGCCGATGCCTATATCGCGGAAGACGCCGCCGATCTCGTCGCGGTCGAGATTGAAGAACTGCCGCCGCTCCTCGACGCGCAAGCAGCCCCGGTCGAATTCTCGCCCGGTCATTCCAGCGAAGCGGCGATCATCCGTCAGGGCTATGGCGACGTCGATGCGGTGTTCCGCGACGCCGCCCACGTGGTCGAAGTCGAACTCGCCATCGGCCGACATTCCGGCGTGCCGCTGGAGACGCGCGGCGCCATCGGCCGCTACGACGCCGCGCGCGGCATTCTCGAACTGCACGGCGCCGCCAAGGTGCCGCACCGCAACCAGGAACTGCTGTCGCGCATGCTCGGGCTGCCGCTGAGTTCCGTCCACGTTCACGAATCCCATGTCGGCGGCGGCTTCGGCATCCGCGGCGAGCTTTATCCCGAGGACGTGCTGGTCTGCGTCGCCGCCAAAAAGTTCAACCGGCCGGTCAAATGGATCGAAGACCGCCGCGAGCATCTGATCGCCGCCAATCACTCGCGCCAGCAGCTGCACCAGATCCGCGCCGCGGTCGACAAGGACGGCGCGATCCTCGCCATCGACGACCGCTATTTCCACGACCAGGGCGCCTATGTGCGAACCCATGCGGCGCGCGTCGTGCATATGACGGCGGGCATCTTGCCGGGGCCGTATCGGGTGCCGGCCTACCGCGCCATCGGGCATTTTCGCCTCACCAACAAAACGCCGGCCGCGACCTATCGCGCGCCCGGCCGCTACGAGACGACCTTCGTGCGCGAGCGGCTGGTCGATGCGATTGCGCATGCGCTTAACATCGACCGCATCGAGATACGCAGGCGAAATTCTATTCGCGCCGACGAAATGCCCTATCCGCGCCCGCTCGAAGCCTTGGGCGAGGAAATCCACTACGACACCGGCGACTATGTCGGGCTCCTCGACAGGCTGTTCGCCAAGATCGGCTGGGAGGAGCTCAACGCCGAGGTGAAGCGGCGCAAAGCCGCCGGCGAGCTTGTCGGCATCGGCGTCGCCATGTTCGTCGAGAAAAGCGGCCTCGGCCCGACCGACGGCGTGAACATCGCGATCGATACGTCGGGCATGGTCGAGATCGTCACCGGCGGCGCCTCGATCGGCCAGGGGTTCGAGACCGTCATGGCTCAGGTCGCCGCCGACGCGCTCGGCGTCGACTATAAAAATTGCCGCGTCATCCACGGCCAGACCGACCGTATCGCCTTCGGCATCGGCGCGCATGCCTCGCGCGCCACGGTGATGACCGCCTCGGCGACGCATATCGCGGCGATGAACGTGCGCAAGAAGGCGCTCGATGTCGCCGCCGAACTGTTGCAGACCGCGCCCGATGCGCTCGACATCGTGCGCGGCGAAGTGGTGCACAAGGACGGCAGGCCCGGCCCCTCGATCGGTCTCGCCGCCATCGCGCAGAACCTCAGCCCCACCGCGAAGGCGCGCGGCAGCCGCGAGCCGGGACTGTCGGCCGAAGGCTGGTTCAACACCGAACATCAGGTCTATCCTTACGGCAGCCACGTCGCCGTGGTGCGCGTCGACCGCGAAACCGGCGGGGTCAAGGTCGAGCGCTATTGCATCGCCTATGACATCGGCCGCGCCATCAACCCGGCTTTGGTGCACGGCCAGATCGTCGGCGGCTACGCGCAAGGCCTCGGCGGCGCCCTGTTCGAGGAATTCACCTACAGCGAGCGCGGCGATCCACTCGCCGTCACCTTTGCCGATTATCTACTTCCCGCCATGCACGAGACGCCGGCGCCGGAGGTCTTGCTGCGCGAGGATTACACCACCCCGCTCAATCCCCTCGGCATCAAGGGCGCCGGCGAAAGCGGCATCACCGGCGTCGGCGCGACCATCGCCTCGGCGATCGACGACGCCATCGGCATGCCCGGCGCAGTGCGCGCGCTTCCGGTCACGCCGCAGCGGCTCAAGCGAATCCTCGCCGGGAGGTAAAATCGGGACGCCGCTTTACTCCGGCTTGATGCCGGCGATTTTGACCACCGCGCCCCACTTTTTGACTTCGGCGACCATATAGGCCTTCAGCTCCGCAGGCGTCATGATCATGGGCTCGGCGCCGAGATCGGTGAACCGCGTCCGCATCTTCGGCTCGGAGAGCGCCGCGTTGATCGCGGCATTGAGCTTGTCGACGACCTCGGGCGGCGTATGGGCCGGCGCGCCGACGGCATCCCAGACCGCAACATTGTAGCCGGGGACGAATTGCGCCGCGTTGGGAACGTCGGGCAGTACGTCCGCATGCGCAACGCCGGTCACCGCAAGCGCGCGCAGCTTGCCGGCTTTGATGAGGCTCAGCGTCTGCAGGATCGGCGTGAAGCCGGCCTGCACCTGCCCGCTCAACAAATCGGGAATATAGCTGTTGCGATATGGCACGTTGACGAGCTTGATGCCGGCCATCTCATTGAACAATTCGCCGGCCACGTTGGTCGCGGCGCCGCTGCCGACCGAGGCGTAATTGATCTTGCCGGGATTGGCCTTGGCGTAGGCGATGAACTGCGGCAGCGTTTGCGCCGGCACCGCGGGATTGATCACCAGCACCAGAGGCAATTTGACGAGGCCGGCGACCGGCGCAATGTCGCGCATCACGTCGAAGGACAGATTGTCGTACAGCGACACATTGATCGTGTTGGTCATCGTCAGCGTCAACAGCGTGTAGCCGTCGGCCGGGGCGCGGGCGACGATTTCGGTGCCGATATTGCTGGCACCGCCGGGACGATTGTCGACGATGAATTGTTGACCGAAATGCTGCGACAGCGAATCCGCCAGAAACCGCGTGGCGACGTCGGGAGCGATGCCGGGGGGATAGGGGACGACGATGCGCACCGGCCGCGTCGGATAATTCTCCGCCCTTGCGGCGCGCGAGAGTGCGGGCAGCAACGCGGCGCTCCCGGCAAGACGCAGAAAGCGGCGGCGAGCAAATTCCATGTTAATTCCCCCAATCGAATTTTTGCGGCACGCCGAGCCGGCGTCAGTCGGCCTTGATATTCGCGAACTGCACCACCTTGGCCCATTTCGCGGTTTCGTCGTCGATGAATTTTCCGAAGTCGGCAGGCGAGCCGGCGAAAACGCCGCATCCGAGCGCGGCGAGCCGCGCCTTCATCGTCGGATCGGCGAGCCCGGCATTGATCTGCATGTTAAGCTGCTCGACGACCTGTGGCGGCGTGCCTTTGGGCGCGACCACTCCGTACCAGCCGCTCGCCTCGTAGCCGGGCAGAAATTCGGCCATGGCCGGGACGTCGGGCAAGACGTCCTGGCGCGTCGCCGTGGTGACGGCGAGCGCGCGCACCTTGCCGGATCTGATGTAGCCGAGCGACGCCGGCATGACCCCGAACAGGGCTTGCACTCGGCCGCCGATCAGATCGGGCATCGCTGCCGATTCACCCTGATAAGACACGTCGACCATGGTGATGCCGGTCATCATCTTGAACAGCGCGCCGGCGACATAGAGCGGAGTGCCGTTGCCGGCCGAGGCCAGATTGATTTTGCCCGGGTTGGCCTTGGCGTAGGCGATGAATTGCGGAACCGTCGTCGCCGGAACCGACAGATTCACGTCCATGACCAAAGGAATGCGAGCGATGCTCGCCACCGGCACGGTGTCACGGATGAAGTTGTAATTGAGGTGCCGGTAAAGCGAGGCGTTGATCGCGTTCGCCGACATGGCCAACAGCAGCGTACCGCCGTCCGGCGGCGATTTCGCCACCACCTCAGTGCCGATATTGGCGCTGGCGCCCGGCCGGTTTTCAACGACGAAGGGTTGCCCGAGCCGCTCCGACAGCCATTGCGCGATCAGGCGCCCGATGATGTCGGGCGAGCCGCCGGCAGGAACGGTCACGATCAAACGGACCGGCCGGCTCGGATAGTCATCCGCGCGCGCCAAGCGCGACAGCGCGGGCAATGCGGCCGCCCCCGCCGCCAGATGCAGAAGTTTTCGCCGTGGCAGCTTCATCGTCATTCCCCCTTTAGACCTTCGGATCAATCCGCGCGCATATTGGCAAACTTGACCACCTTGGCCCATTTCGCGGTTTCGGCGGCGACGAACTTGCCGAAATCGGCGGACCCCATCGGCTCGGTCTCCCCGCCGAGATCCTTGAGTCGCGCCACAAGCTGCGGGTCGGCAAGTCCCGCGGTGATAGTGTTGCTGAGCACCTCGACGATGGCCGAAGGCGTGCCCTTGGGCGCGCTGGTGCCGTCCCAGGCGGTGGCGTCGAAGCCGGGCAGCACTTCGCTCACGGCCGGAAGATCGGGCAGCACTTGCGCGCGCCGCGCGCTGGTCACCGCCAAGGCGCGCAATCTTCCGTCCCGGATGAAGCCGATTGCGCTCGACAGCGTGATGATGAACGCCTGAACTTGCCCGGCCAAGAGATCGGTGAACGCCGGCGCCGGCCCGCGATAGGGCACGTGCACAACGTCGATGCCGGCCTGCATCTTGAGGAGCTCGATGGCGACATGCATCGGGGTGCCGATGCCGGGCGAAGCAAAATTGATCTTGCCCGGATTGGCTTTGGCGTAAGCGATGAAGTCGGGAAGCGTCGTGGCGGGAAACGACGGATTGACGAGAAGCACCATCGGCAACCGGATCACGCCGGCGACCTGGACGAAATCATGGATGAAATCGAAATCAAGTTTGGCGTAGAGCGTGGCGTTGATCGCGTCCGCCGTCACGCAAGTGAGCAGCGTGTAACCGTCCGGCGCCGCCTTGGCCACGGCCTCCGCAGCAATATTGCCGCCGGCGCCGACCCGGTTGTCGACGACGACAGGCTGGCCGAGGCGCTGCGATAGCCATTGCCCGATCAGCCGCGACACCAAATCGGGCGTACTGCCGCCGCCGAAGCCGTCGATGATGCGCACCGGACGGTTCGGATAATCGAGTGCGCACGCATTTCGCGGAACGGCGGACACCGCAGCAGCCGCGGCCAAATACAAAAAACGCCGACGGGGAATTTTCATCTTGCGGATTTCCGGCACGAACCGCTGCGAAACCGCAAGCCTACTCCGCCGCAATGAAGCTGAGAAGGTGCCGTGACAATCGGTCCGGTTGGCGCCTCGAGCCCGGTTCTCACGCGCTCTTCTTCGGCACCCTCTTGCCCTTCTTGCGCGCCTTGGACAAACCGATCGCGATTGCCTGCTTGCGGCTTTTGACCTTGCCGCCCTTGCCGCCTCGCCCGCTTTTGGCGGTGCCGCGTTTGTAGCGGCGCATTTCGCTTTCGACGTCGCGCCCCGCACTGGGGGAATATTTGCGTTTCCTCTTGGCCATTTCTGTCCTCCTGCCAAAGTGACTTCCATCTAGGGATGACACCGCAATACGTGGTCGCGAGCCACGATGTTATCGCGCGTTAGCTTTCCGACTGGTGCGCCAATGATGGACGGAAGCGTTGCGGCGCCGGCGCGGCGGCGGGCTGTTCGTCCGACTGTTGCAAATGCACTTTCAGATCTGCGGGCTTGCGCCGACCCATGGTCCAATTGTGACAAATGCGCACTTCCGGATTCGGCACGGTCCAGCAGGCGCCGTCGGCAGCCATAAAAACGACCCAGAGCAGTGCGGATTCCGGTCCGTAATCGATGACAAAATGCGCCCAGCCGTCGCCCTTGGGAGTCACCATCGGCAGCGGCGGATTGAGTTGGGTAATCATTAGGAGTGCTTTGCTGTGGCGAGAATCACGTTCTGGAAAACGTCGGGTGCGGCAGAATTGTTCCGTCGCTCAGGAACGCAATGCCCGCGACGGAAGCCGTCGCGGGCATGACGAGCCGTGAAGGAGATAAAGTGCGTCGGTGCGGGCTCATCCGCACGGGGCCCGGCTGGCCGGGTACTTTGAAATGTTTACCGGTGTCCGCGACCTTGTTTCGGTCGACGCGCAGGATGGAAAAGTCCCTATCCGAATAATTGCCGACATAGACATATTTGCCATCCGGCGTGAAGGCGACCGCCTCCGGCAGTGCGCCGACCTCGACGTCGTTCACAGCCGGGTCACTTTCTTGCCGTCGATTTTCAGGACCACGACCACCCCGGGCGGGTGATCCGCGCGGCGCTATTTATGCGGCTCGGCTACCGGCTTTAGAGAACGTCGTATGAGTGACCGATACAGTCGTACCCCCAACTCCCGACAGAGTTGCGACTTTGGCGTTGAGATCTTGCGCGAGTGCCTTGACGATACCGGTGCCAAGCCCGGTTTTCGGTTGCGCAAAGACGCCATCTTGCTTGCCAATCCCATTGTCTGCGACCGAAAGCTCCCAATCTGTTCCATTGATTTCATACGTGATGATAATCTGTCCCTTTGTGTCTGCTCTGGGGAAAGCATGTTTCAAAGAATTCATGACGAGTTCAGTTGTGATCAAGCCAATACTTTCAGCCTGACGTGAACTCAAAGTACCTCCGTTGCCAACCACCTTCATGGTAACCGGCCGAGCGTCCCCAATCATTGAGGTTGCGAGGGCGTCACTCAGCCTCTTGAGATAAGCAACTATTTCGATAGGGCCTATCGCTCCCGATGCATGGAGTTGCCGTTGTACGGCCGCTATCGATATGACGCGGTCATGAATGTCCTGCAAAAGCGGGCGCGTCTCTTCAGAACTGACCGTGTTTGCTTTCATCAAAATAATGCCGGCAATGATTTGCAGACTATTGGCAATCCGGTGCTGAATTTCTTCCAGCAATACGTCTTTCTGTGCCAACAGATCGTCCTTTTCATGCTCCAACTTGCGCCGCACGGTGACATCCTCAATTCCGAGCAGGATCGTCGTCTCGGCGCCTTCCTTGAAGAACACTTGGCGGGCGTTCAAGAGCATGATGCGGGTGCCAAGATGCGGGAATTCGTGCTCGACTTCGTAATCCTCCATCGCGCCATGTTCTGGAATAATTCTCTCCAACAGAAGCCGAAGTTTTGGAATATCCCATTGTCCATCACCTAATGCATAGAGAAGTTTGCCCTGCGTCTCCTCGGGGCTCACCTCGAATGCCGAATAAAAGGAGCGGCTCGCAGCAATAACGCGCAGCGCTTTGTCGAGCACAATGACAGGTTCCCGGACCGTATCGACAATGCTCTGAGCCAGCGCGCAGGCGTCTGCGACATTGGTAAACTGTTCTCTGAAATTGGTCTTTTGCACGCATCCTCCACTGACGGTTTAACGGAGCACTCAGTCGGATGGGCCCGCCTAAAATCGCCCCGTAGGTAAAATCGCCCCGTAGGGTGGCGTCGCGTATTAAATATTGAAAATATGGCTCGGCTGAATGCGAGTCTGAGCAAAATTGCTCAGTCTGAGACGGGCCTTCAGCGGACATGACCCACTTGTTCGACGATCTCTGCATTCCGGGGTAAAGCGGAGAGCGACCCGTCAACCTAGAATTATGAAGACACACCTTAGTTGTGGAGCCTCAACCGCTAGGCGGCCCGCGGCAGCGCGCGGAATTCTTCGGGGCTCGCCATGGCCCAGGCCATCTCATATCGCCTGTCCGCGCTGCCGGTCAGCAATTCGCCGGGCTTAAGCGGCGGATAAAGCTCGGCGAAGCTTTTGACTTCATGTTGCGATACACGTCGCGAGAAATGGGCCGGCGCGAATTGGGCGGGATGATCGAGCCCCGCGGCCGCGACCAGCTCGGCCAGCGATTCGATGGTGGCGCGGTGGAAATTGTACACGCGCTCGGCCTTGTCGGGGACCACAAGCGCGCGCTGGCGCGTCAGGTCTTGCGTCGACACGCCGGTTGGGCAGCGGTCGGTGTGGCAGGACAGCGACTGGATGCAGCCGAGCGCGAACATGAAGCCACGCGCCGAATTGCACCAGTCGGCGCCCAACGCCATGACGCGGGCGATGTCGAAGGCGCTGATGACTTTGCCGCTGGCGCCGAGCTTGATGCGGTCGCGGGCATCGATGCCAATAAGCGCGTTGTGCACGAAGTTCAGTCCTTCGCGCAGCGGCATGCCGAGATGGTCGGTGAATTCGAGCGGTGCGGCCCCGGTGCCGCCTTCCTTGCCGTCGACAACGATGAAGTCGGGATAAATCTTCGTCTCCAGCATCGCCTTGCAGATGGCGAGGAACTCCCAGGGGTGGCCGATGCACAGCTTGAAGCCCGCCGGCTTGCCGCCCGACAGCCGCCGCATCGTGGCGATGAACTGCATCATTTCGATCGGGCTCGAAAACGCCGAATGGCGCGACGGCGAGATGCAGTCGACGCCGACCGGCACGCCGCGGGTAACGGCGATCTCCGGACTGACCTTGGCGCCGGGCAGCACGCCGCCATGGCCGGGCTTGGCGCCCTGGCTGAGCTTCAGCTCCACCATCTTGACCTGCTCTTGGGTCGCGCCGGCGGCGAATTTGTCGGCGCAGAAGCTGCCGTCGCCGTTGCGGCAGGAAAAATAGCCGGAGCCGATTTCCCAGATGATGTCGCCGCCGTTTTCGCGGTGGTACGGGCTATAGCCGCCCTCGCCGGTATCGTGGGCGAAATCGCCTCTCTTGGCGCCGCCGTTGAGCGCGAGGATGGCGTTCCGGCTCAGCGCGCCGAAACTCATCGCCGAAATATTGAAGATCGACGCCGAATAAGGCTTGGCGCAATCCGGACCGCCGATGAGGATGCGAAACGGCTCCTTCACCACCGGTTTCGGCGCGATCGAATGATCGAGCCACTCGAAGCCGCTGGCATAGACGTCGTTCTGCGTGCCGAACGGCCGCTTATCCAAAGCCCGCTTGGCACGCTGATAGACCAGCGCCCGCTTGTCGCGTGAAAACGGGGTGCCGTCCTTTTCGCTTTCCAGAAAATATTGCCGGATCTCGGGACGGATTTCCTCGAGGATGAAGCGAATATGCGCAGAGAGAGGATAATTACGCAGGACCGCGTGCCGCTTCTGCACGACGTCGACAATGCCGATGACCGCCAAGAAAATGAACGCGACCAGTGGAATTTCGATAATGAGCGACCGCAAACCGTAGAAGAATTCGAATCCAAGCGCCGCCGCGGTCAGCACGACGAGCGTGAATATGATGAACCGCGGTTGCAGCGGCAACAGCAAGGCATGCATCGGAAATCCCCCGGCAACACGACGGCGCGGGCGAAATCCCCGGTCGCCGCGCCGCGACGAATTTAGGAACAATAGTTGTCAGTTTGATTAACTTATCGCCGCGGCGGCGCGCCTTGCTGCACCGCACACGAAGTGTAGGGCGTTATTTCCGGCTTGTCGGGCCTGTTTTGGCGCGGCACCGAGGCCGGCAATCCGCCGCATCCGCCACCGCAATGCCGCGGCGGCGGCAACAGGATCAGCCTGCCAGAGCCGCCCTTGCAACGCGTCCCACAATATCGCCATAGCGCGCGATCGGAGCGGGCCGGCCGATGAGAAAGCCTTGGATTTGCTGACACGATTCACTTTTCAAGAATTCGAGTTGGGCGCGGGTTTCAACGCCTTCGGCGGTGATCGGCATAGCGAGGCCGCGGCCCAACCCAATCACGGCGCGGATGATTGCCGCCGACTGCGCATTTTTCTCCAAGTTCGAGATGAAGGTCTGGTCGATCTTGATCTTGTCGAACGGAAACGACTGCAGATACGACAGCGAGGAATAACCGGTACCGAAGTCGTCCATGGCGATCTTCACCCCCAGCGCCTTGAGCCGACGCAGGATCGATAGCGCGCGCGCGAAATCGCCGATCAGGACGCCTTCGGTGATCTCCAGCTCCAACCGCGACGGCGCGAGGCCGGTCTCGAACAGCACGGAATGCACAAGTAGCGCGAGATCGCCGTGCTGGAATTGGACCGGCGACAAATTGACGGCAATTTGCAGCGGTTTTGGCCAAGAGGCCGCTTCGCGGCAGGCCTCGCGGAGAACCCATTCGCCGAGCGTAATGATCAAGCCGCTCTCCTCGGCGAGCGGAATGAACAGGTTGGGTGGAACCAATCCGCGGTTCGGGTGGTGCCAACGCGCCAACGCCTCGAAACCGACGATCGCGCCGCCGATGAGCGCCTGGGGCTGGTAGTAAAGCTCGATCTGATTGTCCGTCAGCGCCAGCCGCAGGTCGTGCTGGAGCGCGCGTTTGTCGCGCAAGCGTTTGTCCATTTCCGGCTCGAAGAAACGGATCGAGCCGCGCGCTTCCGCCTTGGCCCGGTACATCGCGGCATCGGCATTGGCGAGCAGCGCAACTGAATCGACGCCGTCGGCCGGATAGATGCCGACCCCGATGGTTAAGCCCGTGCGCAGCGGATGACCTTGGATCTCCATGTCGGCCGCAAATGCCGCATAGAGCCGATCCGCCAACGCCTCCGCGCCGGCGGGCTGCGGGCCCAGTTCGGAGACGACGGTGAATTCATCGCCACCCAGCCGCGCCACGAACGCGCCATCGCAGGCCTCTGTGAGGCGGGTGCCGACCTGGCGCAGCATCTCGTCCCCGACCCCATGACCGAACACGTCATTGATTTCCTTGAAACGGTCGAGGTCGATGCACAGAACGGCGAAACTCTGGCGTGCCGACGCGGCGTGTTCGAGCATCATGGCGAGATGATCGTTAAAGGCGGCGCGGTTCGGCAGATCGGTCAGCGGATCGTGGTGCGCCAAGTGCTCGATACGGGCTTCATAACGCTTGCGTTGGCTCACGTCTTGAATCACCGAGATCATATATTGCGGTTTATGGTCGCTGCCGATGACCGGAAACCGCGTCGTGGTGACGATGCGGCTGTCGTTGGCAGGCGTGACGATCACGTGTTCGTCGGTGAAGTGCTCCTGGCCGGACGCCAGCAATTCGAGGTCGCGGGCATTGATGAGGTCGGCGGTTTCCTTCGGAAAAATCTCCGAGGCGGTCTTGCCGATCATTTTCTCGCGCGGCAGATCGAACTGCTTCTCGCCGGCCCGGTTGACCAAGAGGTAGCGGAAGCTCGGCAGTTCCTTGACCACGATATTGGTCGGCACATTATCGATGATGGTGTCCAGGAATTTCTGCGTGCGGCGTACCTCGTCCTCGGCGCGTTTGCGCTCGGTGAGATCGACAATGGCGCAAAGACCCACTGAGCGGTCTTCGTAAGGGAACACCCGGGCGAAAACGGCGACGTCGATCCGGGTGCCGTCGGCCCTGACGTGCCGCCAGGTGCGCTCGGAGCGGTAGTCCTGCATTTCCGCCAGCGGCCGCACCCGTTCCCGATCCTCGGCCGGCCGGATGTCGAGGATCGTCATGGCGAGAAACTGCTCACGGCTGTAACCGTAATGCTCGATTGCGGAGTTGTTCACTGAAAGAAACCGCAGAGTTTTCGGATCATAAACCCACATCGGCACCGGATTGTTTTCGAACAACAGGCGAAACGACGCCTCCCGCTCTCTCAGATCGGTAATATCGTCGTGCGTGGAGACCCAGCCGCCGTTCGGCCGCGCCGCGTTGAGCACCGCAACGTGGCGACCGTCCGGCAAATCGAAAACATGCCTGAAAATCTCGCCGGCCGCCGCCGCCTCGAGCGCGCGCGCGGCATACGCGTCCGGATCTTCGCCGAGGGTGGCCACTTGCTGCCGTTGCACCAAGATGTCCCGCAACGTCATCCCGCTCCGCAGCCGACCCTGCAGGCGGTACAGTTCGGCGAAGCGCCGGTTCCACATCATGAGGCGGCCGTCGGCGTCGAACATGCACAGCCCCTGCGACATGTGGCCAAGGGCGTCGTCGAGCAGCAGGTTTTGAACTTGCAGTCGTTCGCGGGCGCGGTAGAATAGCGCCAAACATGCCAAGCTCGCCAATAAGCCGACAACGCTCGCGATCGATAACAGCAAATAATCGTGCGCGGCGGGCCAACCGAGGAAAAATTGCAGCATAGTCCAGGCCTTATTTGCCGGGAAGCTACGCTGCGAATATTGCGTTGCGCTTACGCTTTACGCTTGATTAGCCGAAATCTTAAACGATTAAGGATGAACGATGCCGCCGTAAAGCGACAGGCGGCTCACAATTGTCCATACTTTCTCAACACCGCGCGGCATTCGTCGCCGACGCGCCAGCTATGAGCGGCAAGCGTCGCGCCGCAACGCATCAAATTGTTCCAGGTCATGCCGCCGGAATGCTCGCATAGTTTCGCGGCGGCCGGCCGGCATGGCGCCAGCTCGGCAAGATCGATGGCATTTGCGGCGGTGGCGGAAAGACCCAACAGCAAGCATGCGGCTACTAAGATTTTCATCCTCAGTCGTCCCTCGTCTGAAGCTGGAGACGGTTGACATAACGACTGGTGAGCAGAAAAGCTAGCATTTTGTGCATTGCAAAAGCACCCATAAGCCTCTGAAGACAAATGTTTATTTAGCGCCCCTCAAACGGCGCATAGCTCGCCGCCCCGCTTGCGCCGCAATTGCCCCCGCAACCGCGGTGAATCATCGGCCGACGCAGCCGCGATCGCCAAAACAAATGCCCGGCACAAGGCCGGGCATTGCCGTTGCCGAATAGGGGTTTCCGCTTACGCGTAAACGGAAAGCGCGCGCCTTTCAGGCCGCCGCGGCGAGATTGCCGAAGCGCTTGAGATTGTCTTTCTGCTTGTCGTTGCGCGGCGGCAGCTTGAACAGCCGCGCGGCGGTGCCGCCGAGAATATTGTGCTTGGCCTTCTCCGACAGGAACGGCAGGTCGTAGATCGTCGACGGCAGGTCGAAGTCCCAGTGCGGATAGTCCGAGGAGTACAGCAGCTGGGTCTCGGCATTCATCATGCGGAAGGTGCACTCCATGGCGCCGTAATCCTGAATCTCCATCGGCTGCGACGAGTAGAACATGTCGCGCATGTAGTCCGAAGGCTTCTTTTTCAAAAGCGGCGCTTCCGACGGCCGTAGCATGTATTCATGGTCGAGCCGCTGCATCAGGAACGGCACCCAGGCGATGCCCGATTCGATCCAGACCACCGGCAGCTTGGGGAAGCGCTCGCCCATGCCGTTGATCACCCAATTCGTGCAGTGCACGACATTGTACCAGGTGAAGCCGAGCGCATGCGCCGCGAGGAAGCGGTTGCAGCTCTTGTAGATCGGCTCGCCCCAGTTCGGGCCGGAATGGAACGACAGCACGAGGCCGCGCTCCTCCAGCGCCCGGTAGAGCTTCATGTAGGCGTTGTCATAGACCGCCATGTCCGAGCGCACGGTGGTGACCATGAAGCCGCCGACATTCGGCCGGTCGCCGAACACCTCGACGTGGCGTAGCGCGGCTTCGGGACTGTTGAACGGCAGGCACAGCATGGAAAAGAAGCGATTGCCGCCCTCGGGCAGGACCTTCTCGGTGAGCCAGCGGTTATAGGCCCAGCACAGCTCGACCTCCATTTCCTTCTGCGGATGCAGCCCGATATTGAGCATGCCGGTCGGGAACAGGCAGGAATAATCGACGCTCATGGCGTCCATCCAGCGATGGCCGAGCTGAATGTCGCGTTGCGCGCCGGTCGCGGTGTCGGTCTTCTCGGAGCCACGCATCGGATAGCGCGTGACGCGGCCGCCCATGTCCTGATAACCGACCTGAGTGGGCGTGATGCCGGCGCGATTGCGCTTGCTGCGGCTCGACATGCTGAGCTGACGCAACACGTCGTTTTCCATGTAAGGCAAGAACTCGTCGTAGCTCTCGTTCTCGTAATGGTGGGCGTCGACGTCGACGATCACCATGTCGTCGAGATTGCGCTGATGCGCCTGCTTGCGCGCATGCGACAAGAGCCGGGTGGTATTGAGCTCCTCAATCGTTACGCGGCGACCGCGATCGGCGATGAGATCCATGACGTTTCTCCATTCTAAAACTTTTCAAGTGGGTTCAGCGACCCGTCCAGTTTTGCCACATGCCAAGCTCGAAAACGGCGAGATCGGCCGACCGCAACAATCCGCTCGCCGTGATCATGACATCGGTGGCGGAAATTGAATTCTTCGGCACCGGCGTGAATTTCTCGCCGGCTTGGGCGCGCGCGGTATAAACCCGGCAGGCGGCCGCGATGAGTTTTTGCAGCGCTTCCGCCGATACAGTGTCGAGCTTGTCATCGACGATGCTGCGCTCAAGCGTCGCGGCGAGGCGTTTGGCCTCCGCCGATGCGCCGCTCTGAGGCACAACGGCCGGCTTGACCGCGCGCAACGCCGCCGGCCGTGTCTTCGCCGTGGATTTCGCCACAGCCTTATTCACGACCGCTTTGGCGGCGCGCCTAGGCGACGACATAAAGTTCGTCTCCCTTTTGCACCGTCTTATACTTCTTCAACTTCATCTTACGATCCGAGACGCACTCGCCGGTCTTCATGTCGTATTCCATGCCGTGCCATGGGCAGACGAAGTGCATCTCGTTCTCGGCGAAGAACAGGCCCATCGAGGTCTTGTCCGGCCGCAGCCGCTCCTCGACCTTGGCGATGGTCAGGCCTTCGCAAGCCGGGCCGCCCTGATGCAGGCAGAAATTACTGTAGGCGTAAAACTGGCCGTCATGCCGGAACACGCCGATCTCGTTGTCGCCGACAAAGATGATGCGGCGCTCGCCGTCTTTCATTTCGGAGAGTTTTGCGACGAATTTTTCGGCCATCTGTAGACGCCCTCGCGTTTTACCCTTGCGGTTCTTGCTTCGGTTTTCTGACTCAGTTTCCTGGCTCGCCCTCGCCGGGGCGATTGGGCGGCCGGACTCACGGCTGCCATCGCGACTTGCGTTTCTAACATAGACCAAAGCCCCGCGCGACGGCCATATCTCGACGCCCAGCCATGCCGGCCCGGAGGATGCGGCCCGCGTCCTGCGCCCTGGCTCCACGATATCAGCCGGCCACAGCCTCCATCACTGCCTTTGGCCGGCGCTGAATAGCCCGCAGATAGGCCGCGGCCGGTGCATCGGGATAGCGTCTGCCCTGCTCCCAATTTTTTAGCGTGGCGAGGGGGATCCGGTACACCACTGCAAAGCGATGCTGGGACATGCGCAGCGCTCTGCGGATCGCCCTTACATTGGGAACTTTGACCGTTGTAACCCGCATGCCCGGCACTTTTCGGCCATGGGCATGCGCTGAGGCTTGCTTCAGGCTCTCGATCAACTCGTCGCCGAACTTGCTCATGGGCTGATTTGTCTCCTGCTTTCGGCGTCTATCTCGCCTGCGTTCGCCCTTTCAGAACTGAAACGAGATTGCGCACCGTACGCTTCTCGTTAGCCGACATATCTTCTTTTCGCGCCTTTGCGTAGGCCATCAAAAGATACAGCGGCCGCGTCAAGTCTGCGTAGAAATAGATAACCCTCGCTCCGCCGCGTTTGCCGCCTCCTCTTGTATTCCAGCGCACCTTCCGGACGCCGCCGGTCTCGGGGATGACGTCACCGGCTTTCGGATTTGCCGCGATATAACTCACGAACTCTTCGCGCTCCGCACCACTCCAGATGCCTTCAGCCTGGCGCACGAAGAGCGCGGTTTCCGCGACGGTGATGAGCCTGTCGGGCATGCGTTATATACGCCAATGGCGTCCAGCGCGCCAGAGGCCTGCTGTTGACGACGCTTGGGCTACGCCATCCGGTTCTCGATCTCGCCGATGTTCTCGATCCAGATCTTCACCACATCGCCGGCCTTGAGGAAGGTGCCGCTCTCGGCGCCGGTCCCCGATGGCGTGCCGGTGAGGATGAGGTCGCCGGGATGCAGCGTCATGTTAATCGACAATTGCTCGATCTGCTCGGCCAGCGTGAACAGCATCTTGCCGGTATTGGAATTCTGCTTGAGCTCGCCGTTAACCCACAGTTTGAGCCCGAGATTTTGCGGGTCGGCGATGTCGCTTGCCGGCACGATCCAGGGCCCGATCGGGCACGAACCCTCGAACGTCTTGTGCTTGGTCCAGTCCATCTTGAACGGCGAAGTGGCCGGAGCGGCGGGCCTCCGTCCGCGGTCGCGCGCGGAAAAATCGTTCGACGCCATGTAGCCGGCGACATAATTGAGTGCTTTCTCCTTGGGCACGTCCTTTGCCGGCCGGCCGATAACGGCGGCCAACTCGATTTCCCAGTCCATCGCCTCGGAATAGCCGCTGAGCTTCACGGTTGCGCCGGGGTCGGCGATGGTGCGCGTCGCTTTCAGGAAATGCCACGGCTTCAGCCCCTGCTGGTGCGGATCGGGCGGCGGCGGATTGCCCTCCCGCGCCGCCATGGCCGCGGCATGGTCGGCGTAGTTCGCGCCGGCGCAGTAGATCGCCGAGGGGTATTGGACCGGAGCCAGGAGCTTGGTCTTGTTCAGCGGCTGGCGCTTGGCCCGGCTTTTCGCCGTCCCGGCGGCGGCCTTTTTCAGGGCGCCCTCGGCCGACCTCCAGTCGGCAAGGATGCCGATAACGGAGGCATAAGCCGGTTTGCCGGTGAGCTTTGCCGCGTCGAACAGGTCCTCGCCGACGATAAGCCCCGCGCGCGGTCCCTCGCTCGATTTATAGGTCGCGAGCTTGTAGCCGGCGGGTTTTGCCGAAGCCATGCGTTTTCCTCCCTGGTGAAACCTCGGCGGCGACCAAACCGCGATCCCGCGCCATTGGCAAGTCTGTCAGGCAAATGGCCGCCCGGCGAGATTGGCGGGCCGATGCCCTTGAGTTGGCGCGTCCATGATGATTGATTCCAGCTCAGAAACCGGCAAACGCGGCAGGAGAACAATCATGATCAAGCCCCGACGCATCGGACACGCCACCTTCGAAACGCCCGATCTGCCACGGCTCGTCGACTATTATACCGAGGTGATGGGGCTGGTGCTGGCGGAGCAGGACAAGGACCGGGCGTTCCTCGCCACCAAAGTCGGTCAGCTCGCCATCCAGATCAACAAGGGCGACGCCGAACGCTGCACCATGCTGTCGTTCGAAGTGGCGCCGAATTCCGACTTCGGCGCGCTGGCGCGCGAACTGGAAAAGGACGGCGTCAAAAGCGAGCTGCGCAACGATTCCATTCCCGGCATGGGCCCGGTGCTGACGTTCAAGGACAACAAAGGCACGACCATCGCGCTGTTCAAGGAATGGAGCTATCTCGGCAAGCATTCGCAGCACCACGGCGTCGGCCCGCTCAAGCTCGGCCACATCGCCTGGGTGGTGGACGATCCGCAGAAGACCGCCGAGTTTTATCAAAAAGTCCTCGGCTTTCGTGTCTCCGACTGGATCGACGATTTCTTCGTCTTCATGCGCTGCAACACCGACCATCACACGGTGAATTTCATCCGCGGCACGGCCTCGAAAATGCATCACATGGCCTTCGAGCTGAAGGATTTCATCCATCTGCAAAATAGCTGCGATCTGTTCGGGCAGAGGAAAATTCCGATCATCTGGGGACCGCTGCGTCACGGGCCGGGGCACAATATCGCCACCTATCACCGCAATCCGGACGACCAGGTCATCGAATTCTTCTGCGAGCTCGACCAGATGGTCGACGAGGAGCTCGGCTATTTCGAGCCGCGGCCGTGGCACCAGGATACGCCGCAGCGGCCGAAAACCTGGCAAGGCGGCAAGACCAATGTCTGGGGCCCGCCGCCGCTGCCGGATTTTCACCGGGCGCGGGATTGAGGCGCGATCTAGCACCTCCCCCTGGAGGGGGGAGGTCGCCGCGCGAAGCGCGGCGGGTGGGGGCGAACTACGCTCACGAGATATCACCCCACCCCGGCACGGCTGCGCCGCGCCGACCCTCCCCCTGCAGGGGAGGGTTGCATGCCGCGCGTCAATTCCTTCTGCTCGCCATAGAGCCATTCCATGCCCGCCATGGCATCGTCCGGCGTGCGCGACGACAGCATCATGTTGCGCAATTCCTTGGCGACGCCCGCGGCGTGATAGAACTCGCCATAGACCCGCGCCATGATCTGCACGCGGCCGGTGCGCAGATAGCGCGCCGCCTGATAGGCGCGGAACGCCGCCGCGTAATCGCCTTTCGCCGCCACGATTTTGTCGGCGAGGCACACCGCGTCCTCGATCGCCATGCAGGCGCCCTGCGCCAGATATTGCAGCATGGGATGGGCGGCATCGCCGAGGAGCGTGACGCGGCCGCGGCTCCACTCCTTGATCGGCGGCCGGTCGCACAGCACCCACATGCGCCAGCTCTCGATCTTGTTCAGAAGCGTGCGCACCGGTTCGCAAGTTTTGGCAAAGCGCTCGTGCAGCTCGGTCGGATCGCCGAAACTGTCCCAGCCCTCTTCGTAGCGGTTGGAATGAAACACCGCGACAAGGTTGAACAATTCGCCGGTGCGCAGCGGATAATGCACCAGATGCACCTTCTCGCCGGCCCACAGCACCATGTCGCGCCAGCGGAATTGCTCCGGCATTTCCGACGTCGGCAGCACGGCGCGATAGGTAATATGTCCGGCGGGCTTGGGCTTGCCGTCGCCGACCAGCATCTGCCGGATGCTCGACCATAGCCCGTCGGCGCCGATCAAAGCCGCGCCGCGATAGCTTTTGCCGCTCTCGGTCTTCACCGTGACGCCATCGCCGGTTTCATCGACGTCGACGACCTTCTGCGCGGCATCGAGCCGGATCAGATTGGATGTGCGGCAGGCGTCGAGCAGCACCGTGTGCAGATCGGCGCGATGAATGAGCGCGTAAGGATGGTGGAATTTCTTGCGGAACGCGTCACCGAGCGGAATGCGGGTCACTTCCTCGCCGGTGACCGAATCCATCATGATCAGGTTATTGGGGAACACCGCGAGCGCGCTGACCGGCTCGATCAGGCCCAGCGCCTCGAACATCCAGAACACGTTGGGGCCGAGCTGGATGCCGGCGCCGATCTCCTTGAATTCGGCCGCCTGCTCGATGACCTGCGCGGGGATGCCCTTTCGCGCCAGCGCCAAGGCCGCGGCCAGCCCGCCGATGCCGCCGCCGACGATCAATACCTGCTCGTTCTGCCAATCGCTCATTGCCGCGGTCCTCCGCGCCCATTGTAGAAGGCGGCCGCCGAGCGACAAGAGCGCCGCCGGCTAGCGGACCGCACGATAGGCGAGCGGTCCGTCAAACGCGAACTTTGGGCCGATGGCCGCTCACTTCCGCCGCGGCATCGTGCGGCAGCGACCAGGTCATGGGCAGGCAGCACAGCGCCAGGACAGCGGCGCCGGTAAAGGCGACGATGAAATCGGCATGGCCGAGCGCGCCGGCGCCGCGCCAGGACAGTGACAGGTGCAGCAGCACGGCGACGATCGAAATGCCGAAACCGCGGCTTAATTGCTGCGCCATGCTGGCGATGCTGGTTGCCGTACTCATTTGCCGCTGTTGCACGTCGGCATAGCCGATGGCCTGGGTCGCGGTGAATTGCAGCGATTGAAAAAATCCGACGACGAGGAGGAGGACGAAGATAAGCCAAAGCGGCGTCGCCGCGGTGAAGAACGCGCACATGGCGATCATGGCGGCGCTGATGGCGCCATTCACCAGAATGACTCTGCGGAAGCCGAAGCGGCCGATAATGCGCGGTCCCAAAAGCTTCATCGACATCGAGCCGACGGCGGTAGCAAAGGTGATGCTGCCCGAGGCCGCCGCCGAGAGGCCGAACACAACCTGCAGCAATAGCGGCAGCAGGAAAACCAGGGTGCCGCCACCGCAGCGAAACGCCGAACCGCCGTAGATGCCGGCCTTGAAGGTGGGGATGCGAAACACCGAAAGATCGAGCACGGGATGCCTGGCCCGCCGCAAATGCCATAGGTCGAGCGCGCCGAGCGCGAATCCAACCGCCAGCAAGGCGACCGCCACGGTCAGCTCGTTGTGACCGCGCCCGAGCGCCTCGACGCCGTACATGATGCAGAACAAGGCGGCACCGGTGAGTAGAAAGCCGATCCAATCGAGCGGCCGCGGCGCATCCTCCTTGAGGTCGTCGAAGAATACCGTCACCAGCGCAATGCCGATAAGGCCGAGCGGCACGTTGACCAGAAAAATCCAGCGCCAGGAAAAATAGGTGGTGATGAAGCCGCCGATGGGCGGCCCGAGCACGGGGCCGAGCTGCGCCGGCACCTGCAGATAGGCCATGGTGGCAATAAGCGCTGCTTTTTCAAGACTGCGGAATAATACGAGGCGACCGACCGGCACCATCATGGCACCGCCGCAGCCCTGCAGCACCCGCGCCGCCGTGAGCTCGGCCACGTTGCCGGAAATGCCGCATAGGATGGAGCCGAGCGTGAACAGCGCGATCGCGGCGCGGAACACCGCGCGGCCGCCGAACCGATCCGCGGCCCAACCGCTGACCGGGACGAATACCGCGAGGCTGAGGAGATACGCCGTAACAGCAACGGAAAGCCGCACCGGATCGGTATGCAGCGAGATCGCCATCTGCGGCAGCGCCGTGGTGATCACGGTGGAATCGAGCTGCTGCATGATAATCGCCGAGCCGACGATCATGGCGATGAGTTTTGGTTTCCGAATGGCGGACATTATTTCGAGCGAACTGCAGATTTGTGTCGCGGCGGACCATAGCACCTTCCTCCCCTGCGAAAGCGGGGGCGGAAGATTATCCGCGCAAAGCGTCGAGCACCCGTTCCGGCGTGATCGGCATCGTCGTGATCGGCGCGGCGCCGAGCGGGCGCAGCGCATCGTTGACCGCGTTCATGATGCAAGCCGGCGCGCCCGCGGTGCCGGCTTCGCCCGCGCCCTTGGCGCCGAGCTCGGAATCGGCCGTCGGCGTCACCACGTGGCCGATGTCGATGTCCGGCATTTCGCCGGCCATCGGCACCAGATAGTCCATCAGATTGGCGTTGAGAAGTTGGCCGTCGCCGTCATAAAGGCAGTGCTCGAAAAGCACACCGCCGATGCCTTGCACGATGCCGCCGCGGATCTGCTCGTCGACCAGTTGCGGATTGATCACAGTGCCGCAATCTTCGACGCACCAGTGCTTGAGCAGCTTTATCTCGCCCGTTCGGATATCGACGTCGAGATAGGATGCCTGCACGCCGTTGGTGAAGGCGAACGGCCAGGCGCGCGGCACGTAATGCCGCGTCACCGCGAATTCGGCCTGGAAACCGGGCGGCAAAGTGTCGGGACGGAAATAAACCACGCGGGCGACTTCGTCGAGGCCCAGGCGCTCGCGCCCGGTGTCGGCGTCGACCACGATGCCGGCGCGGATATCGAGCGTCTGCGGGTCGGCCTGCAAGATCGAGGCGGCGGCGGCGAGCACGTTGCCGCGCAAGGCTTTGCCAGCCTGCCAGGCCGCTTCGCCGCCGATGCCGGCGGCGCGCGAGGCCCAGGTGCCGCCGCCATAGGGCGTATTGTCGGTATCGCCGGTAATGACGCGCACGCGCTCGATCGGCACGCCGAGCGAGGTGGCGACGCATTGCGCGAGAACGGATTCGGCGCCCTGCCCTTGCTCGGTAACACCCGAGTGACAGAACACCGCGCCGCTCGCATCGAGCCGCACCGTCGCGCCGTCCTGCGATGAAATGCGCGCGCCGCCAACACCGTAGAACGCGGCGGACGGATTGGTCACTTCGATGAAGGAAGCCAAGCCAATGCCGCGATGCACGCCGCGCTCGCGCAAACGCGCCTGCTCGGCGCGCAGCTTGGCGTAGTCCATCATCTGCAAAATCTTGTCGAGCGAGGCGTGATGCGACAGCCCTTCGAATTTCAACCCGGCGGCGCTCGTCGCGGGATAGTTGTGATCCGGAAACAAATTGCGCCGCCTGACCTCGGCCGGGTCCATGCCGATTTTCGCCGCCGCCAGATCGACCAGGCCTTCCGTCACCGCGGTGGCGATCGGATGACCGACGGCGCGGTATTGACACATGACATTCTTGTTCTGGAAGACGACGCGGGCGCGGGCCCGGTAGTTCGGACAGGTGTAGGGCCCGCCGACCAGATTGACCACCTGGTTGGCCTCGATGCCGCTCGTTCGCGGATAGACCGAATAAGGTCCGATGCCGGTCAGATCGTCGATCTCGAAGGCGGTGATCGCACCGTCGCGCTTGACGCCGATCCTCGCTTTGACGCGATGATCGCGCGCGTGGATGTCGGTGACAAAGCTTTCGAAGCGGTCGGCGACGAATTTGACCGGCCGCTTCAGAAGTTTCGCCAGCGCCGCCGTCGCCATCTCATCGGCATAGACGTGCACCTTGATGCCGAACGAGCCGCCGACGTCCTTGGTGAGGACGCGCACCTGGTTCTCCTCAAGCGCAAGGTGCTTGGCGAACAGGTTCTGCATCATGTGCGGCGCCTGCGTGCCTTGATAAACCGTGAGGCGCCCGTCGCCCGGATTCCAGTCGGCGACGATGGCGCGCGGCTCGTTGGTGACGCCGGTATGGCGGCCGAAGTTAAACGTCGTCTCGACCACGGCATCGGCTTCGGCAAAGCCCTTGTCCGGTTCGCCGGCATTGAGCACGCGCTCGAAGGTGAGATTGTCGCCAAGCTCGGGATGAATGACCGGCGTCTTGGCCTCGAGCGCCGTTTCCGGGTCGGTAACGCTGGGCAGCGGTTCGTAATCCACCTGGACCAGCGCGCAAGCATCCTCCGCTTCGGCGCGCGTGCGGGCGACGACGGCGCACACCGCCTCGCCCTGCCAGCACGCGCGGTCCACCGCAATCGCATGCTGCGGCGCCGATTTGATGCCCTTGAGATGGGTGAGCACGCCGACCCAGGGCGTGATGACTTTCGCCAGCTCGGCGCCGGTGACGACCGCGACGACGCCGGGCGCTTTTTTCGCCGCAGCCGTGTCGATGGCTTTGATGCGCGCATGCGCATGCGGGGAGCGCACGAAGGCAACATGCACCATGCGCGGCAACACCACGTCGGTGACGTATTGGCCGCGCCCTTGCGTGAGCCGCGCCAGATTGGGCCGCGGCACCGAGCGGCCGATATAGGAATTCGGCCGGTCGAGTGCGGAGAGGCCGGACGGCTGGTCGGGGGAGATTTTCATTTCTTCTTCGTCATTCCGGGGCCGAGCGAAGCGAGGAGCCCGGAATCCATATTCGTTGACCTGTGGTTATGGATTCCGGGCTCGCGGGCCAAGGCCCGCGCCCCGGAATGACGTCTAAAGAAACCGTGTCGGCCACATCAGCGTGCGCCACATATGCGCCGACGGCGAATTGTCGAAGCCGAGGCCCTCCTTCGGCTGCCTGAAGTTGCGGCCGACGATGTCGACGAAATCGTTGAGGTCGACCTTGGCGTTGGGATCGAACGAATAGATGTCGTTCACGCAGATCAAGCGCGAGGTCATGTAGTATTTGTGGTTCTTCGCGCGCTCGTATTCGGCGACAATGTAAGGCTCCGGCCTATAATCGGCGCCGAAATATCTGACGTACATGTCGGGATATTCGTAACCGACCGACGGGTCGGGAAAGAAGCGCAGCGCCTGGTGCATGCGCACCGCCCAGCTCACCTCCTCGTCGACGTAAGGCTCGATCATCTGCGCGCCCCAATAGCCGTGGTCGCAGCGGATGAAGCCGGCGACGCCGATGTCGTGCAGCAGGCAAGCGAGCACCACCTTCTCGCTGTGGCCGCCCTTGAGCGCATGCGTCGCGCTTTGCAGGAGATGATTGAGCGAGGCAAAGCGGTTGTTGAAGAAGTCGATCAGCGTCGGCTTTTTCGGCATTTCCGGCAGCCGCGGATCGGCGCCCATCAGAAAATATTTGTCCGGATTGGCGACTTTCAATGCCGGGCCGCTCGCCATCTCCACTTTGCCGTCGGCCATGCCGAACAGCACCGACTTGGTGGCGATGCGCTCGCCGAGCTCATGCATCATCCGTTCTTCGAGCTCGTCGGCGCGTTCCGACAGCGTCTGCGGGTTTGCGTGTTCGTTCATGATGTGCCTGCCTTTGCCGCCCGCATTTGGGCGATGGACTCGATGGCGTCGACGATGGCCTGGTAGCCGGTACAGCGGCAGTAATTGCCTGACATGTGTCGGCGAATTGTATCACGACTCGGCACGCCGCCGCGGGACAAAAGCTCGTGTGCGCCGATCAGCATGCCGGGCGTGCAGAAGCCGCATTGCAGCGCGTTGCGCTTCTGAAATGCCGCCTGCAGGTCGGCAATGACGCCGGAATCCGAAATGCCTTCAATGGTGTCGACCGCGGCACCGTCGCATTGCACGGCAAGCACGAGGCAGCCGCGCACGACGTTGCCGTCGACCAGCACCGTGCAGGCGCCGCATACGCCTTGCTCGCAGCCGATATGGCTGCCGGTCAGCGCCAGATCCTCGCGCAGGAAATCGACCAGCGTCTGGCGCGCCTCGACGCGGGAGCGCACGTCCTCGCCGTTGACGCGCATGCCGATGTCGAATTCGCGCTCGGTCATAGTCGATCCGGTTACGCTGTTAGCGCTGCTCATTGTCGACGATGTCGCGCACGATGTCGATGGCGCGGCGCAACAGCGTCATCGAGGCTTCGCGCGTGCGGAACGCGGCGTGCGCCGTCAGCGTGACGTTGTCCATGCGCGCCAGCGGGTTGTCGGGCTGGAGCGGCTCGGCGTGAAACACATCAAGACCGGCATGGCGGATGCGGCCGGATTGTAGCGCTTCAATAAATGCCGGCTCGTCGACCAGACCGGCGCGGGCGGTATTGACGAAAATCACGCCGGGTTTCATCGCTGCGAATTGCGTGGACCCAAGAAAGCCGCGCGTCTCGTCGTTGAGCGTCAAGTTCATCGAGATGACATCGGAGCGCGCCAACAGTTCGTCGAGCGCCACGAGCGGCGCTCCCGCTTGCGGCGTGCGATTCCAGGCGATCGCCTCCATGCCGAGACCGCGGCCGAGGCGCAAAACCTCGCGCCCGATACCGCCCAGCCCGATCACGCCGAGAGTCTTGCCGAGAAGCTGCATGCCTTCGTGCGGGGTCCAGACGCCGGCGCGAACCTCGCGATCCATGCGCGCAATGTCGCGGCAGGCGGCGAAAAGGAGCGCGATGGTATGCTCGGCGACCGCCGTGTCGCCGTAGTTCCTGATGATGTGAACCGTTATGCCTCGTGCCGCCATGTCGGCGAGACTCATATAGCTCGCCGGCCCGGTGCCGAGAAAGACGATGTGCTTGAGCGCCGCGCAGCGATCCACGAGCTCGGTCGGCATGTAGGAATGATCGTCGATACAGATGTCGTAGCCCTCAAGCACGCGCGGCAGATCGCCTCGCTCGACCGGCATGCGGTTGACGTCGATCGGCGGATCTTCGGCGCGGAAGACCCGCTGCCAGACCGGCGCCAACTGATCGTTGCAGTCGAGGAAAAGCGTTCTCATTCCCTTTGCCCGTTAGCTCACTGAACCCTCTCCCAGCGCAGCAGCGCGGCGGGGAGATGGAGATCGCCGTTGACGGTTGAAGCGCCAACTTCTAACACATCGGTCCGGATAATTCGGGGTGATAAGACATGCGTTTTGCAAGCTATGCGTTGCGCGGGCGGCCGAGTTTCGGAGCGGTCGTCGGCGACGGCATTGTCGATCTGCGGCCCCGGTTGCACCGCTTTCAATCGCTGAGCGAGGTGTTTCGCGCCCAGGCCCTCGATCAGGCCAAGGCCGCCTCGTCCGGCGTGCGCCCCGACGTGCCGCTCACCGAAGTCGAGCTGTTGCCGCCGCTCTCGGCCCCGGAGAAAATCCTCTGCATCGGCATCAATTACGCCAACCGCGGGGCGGACTATAATGTCACCAATAATCCGAAATACCCGAGCATGTTCTACCGTGCGCCGGATTCGCTGGTCGGCTCGGGACAGAATCTCATTCGCCCGAAAATCTCCGAGCAGCTCGACTATGAAGGCGAGATCGCCATCGTGATCGGCCGCGACTGCAAGCACGTGGGCAAGGACCGCGCGCTCGACGTGATCGCCGGCATCACCCTCGCCAATGAAGGCACCATCCGCGATTGGACGCGCCACGGCCAGTTCAACGTCACCCAGGGCAAGAATTTCGACGCTAGCGGCGGCATCGGCCCCTGGATCCAGACCGAGTTCGACCTGAAGAAGCCCCTGCACCTCATCGTGCGCAAGAACGGCGAGGTGACGCAGGACGACACCACGGCGAGCATGATCTTCTCGTTCGCGGATATCATCGCCTACACGACGACATTCATGACGCTCAAGGCCGGCGACGTCATCTGCACCGGCACGCCGGTGAAGAACACGGCGAAAGTCGACCCGCCGGTGTGGCTGAAGCCCGGTGACACCATCGAGGTCGAATGCCCCGAGATCGGCGTGTTGCGCAACACCGTGGCGGATGAGGCGTGACCACGCCGACGCGCGCGGCCTGTGTCATCGGCTGGCCGATCGAGCATTCGCGCTCGCCGCTTATTCATAATTATTGGCTGAAAACCTACCGCATCCCCGGCGAATACCGTCGCGAGGCGGTGCCGCCCGATCAATTCCGCGCATTTGTTGAATCGCTCGCCGCGCGCGGCTATGTCGGCGCCAATGTCACCGTGCCACACAAGGAAGCGGCGCTCGCCGCCTCGCAGCCGGACGATCGCGCGCGTGCCGTCGGCGCCGCCAATACGCTGTGGCTCGACAACAACGTGTTGCGTTCGACCAATACCGACGTCGAAGGTTTTTTGGACAATCTCGACGCTTGCGCGCCCGGTTGGGATCGCAAATCGGCAAAGGCGGTGGTGCTGGGCGCCGGCGGCGCGGCGCGGGCGGTGGTTTACGCGCTCCTCGAACGCGGCATCGACCGTGTCGTCGTCGCCAATCGGACCGAGCGCCGCGCCGAGGCCTTGCATGAACGCTTTGGCGCCCGCGTCCATCCGGTCCGCTGGGACGAACGCAATGCCACGCTCGACGATGCGGCGCTTGTCGTCAACACGACGACGCTCGGCATGGCCGGGCAACCGGAACTCGCTCTCGACGTTGGGCGGCTGCCCAGTCACGCCCTCGTCGCCGAGCTTGTCTATATGCCGCTCGTCACGCCGCTGCTCCGGTCGGCGCGGGGGCGCGAACTGCGCACCGCCGACGGGCTCGGCATGCTGATGCATCAGGCGATGCGCGGCTTCATGCTGTGGTTCGGCAAGAAGCCCGAAGTGACCGCGGAGTTGCGGGCGCTGCTCGAGACCGACCTCTTCCTTCCGCAAACGAAACCGTCTGAATAAGATGGCGTTCGTGGGGTTATAACCCGGTGCCTTCGATCCGAGGCGACTTGGGATGAGTGAGACTTGGGAGGAGTGAGATGACCCAATTTAGGATGATGGTTGCGAGTGCCTTTGCCGTTATCTTTGCGGCATCGATAGCCACGGCGCAGCAACCGCAGACCGTTCGCATCCGCGGCGAGATCCAAGCGGTCGACGGTCCGACGCTGACGATCAAGGCTCGCGACGGCAACGTCATGAAAGTCAAATTGGCCGACAACGCGCGCATTGCCGCGCTGGTCAAGGCCTCGCCTGCCGACATCAAGCAAGGCGCGTTTGTCGGCATCACCGGCATGCCGCAGCCCGATGGCAGTCAGAAAGCCATCGGCATTCACATCTTCATGGATTCGCAGCGCGGCGTCGTGCCCGCCCGGTCCACGCCATGGGATCGCGAGCCGGGCAGCACCATGACCAATGCCGATGTCGAATCGGCGGTCGCCGGCGTCGACGGCCAGACCATCACGGTCAAGTATGCGGACGGCGAGAAAAAGGTCATCGTTCCTCCCAACACGCCCATCGTGCGCGTCGCTCCCGGTGATGCATCGGACCTCAAGCCGGGTGCGCAAACGATCATCATGGCCGCCAAAAAAATGCCGGACGGCGCGCTTGAGGCACCGGCCATCTATGTCGGACGCGACGGCGTCGCGCCACCGATGTGATGCGCATGCTGACTCCGATCGCAATCTGCGCCGCATTGATTGGTGCGTCGGCGGCGCTGGCCCAGCAGCCGGCAACCGTGCGGCTGCGCGGCACGATTGAGAACATCGACGGCCATACGGTGATGGCGAAGTCGGACCAAGGCGCCGAGCTCAAGCTCGAACTCGCCGACAAGGTCATGGTGGTTGCGGTGGTCAAAGCGTCCTTGGCCGACATCAAGCCGGGCGACTTCGTCGGCAGCGGAGCCATGCCGCAGCCCGACGGCACGCAAAAAGCGATTGAAGTTCACATCTTCGCCGAATCCATGCGCGGCACCGGCGAAGGCTTCCACCCGTGGACCCACGGCCCCACCAGCACCATGACCAACGGCACGGTCGGCGCGACGGTCAGCAACGTGGATGCACCGATCATCACCGTCAAGTACAAGGAAGGCGAGCAAAAAATCGTCGTCGGTCCCCATGTACCGATCGTGCGGTTTGAAGTCGGCGATCTGAGCGCCATCAAACCGGGGGCGGCGTTTACGGTGTTCGCGGCGGCAAAGCAGCCGGACGGCAGCTTCAACGTCACGCGCATCAATGTCGGACGCGACGGCGCCGTCCCGCCATAACGGCACCCACCGGGCGGGTTCCCCCCGCCCAGTCAATTCCGCAGCCCATCACTGGCACGGCAATTGCTTGTTATGCCGGCATAATCCACAGTGCAGGCATACCGAATGCAAGGGGGTCACACATGACGCGAGCCGAACTCACCGAGAAATTGCTCGGCATCAAGCGCGAAAAGGGCTGGAGCTGGAAATATATTTGCGGCGAGATCGGCGGCATGTCGCCGGTGCTGATCACCGGCGCCATACTCGGCCAGATGAAGTTGACCAAGCCGCAAGCCGCCAAGGCGGCCGAATTGTTCGGCCTGAGCAAGAGCGAACAAGCGCTGCTCAACGAGGTGCCGAACCGCGGCTCGCCGATGCCGCCGACCGATCCGCTGATCTATCGTTTTTACGAGCTGATCATGGTCAACGGCCCGGCCCTGAAGGTCTTGATCGAGGAAGAGTTCGGCGACGGCATCATGTCGGCGATCGACTTCGATTTGGGGATGGAACGCCAGCCCGACCCCAAAGGCGACCGGGTCAAGATCTCGATGTCGGGAAAGTTCCTGCCTTACAAATATTACGGCGCGACCGGCAACGCGCAAGCCTACGGATATAAGGAAGAGTAATTTTCCTCCCCCGTGAACACGGGGGAGGATGACTCACCAGTGCTTATTGCAGTGGCGGTGGAAATTATTGTCGGTCCAGCAATGGCCTTTGCCGATCGAGGGGCCCCAGAACGGCTTGCCCCAAACGGCGCCGACCACGCCGCCGACCACGGCGCCCGGCGGACCGGCAACCAGAAGGCCCGTTCCTGCGCCCGCTGCCGCGCCGACCATGTCGGCGCGCGCGCTGGAAACCGCCATCGTGCTGGCGAGGATCGCAGTAGCAACCAAGAGCTTGCGCATAAGGCTACCCCCTCTCATGCTTTGCGGCGCCGCTGTGGCACCCGCAAACATGAACCGGCGACGGCTTATCCGGTTCCATGCACCCAATGCGCTGACTGTCATTCTCCCCGTTCTCCCCGTTGTCCTGAGGATGACGGGACGATAACCGCGTCAACTCAGCGGTTTAGACGCGCAGCCAAAAGCCTACATCGCCGCGATGACACGGCGATCGATCTCGGCAACGCTGCTGCACCCCGTCAGCGCCATGCTGATGTCGAGCTCATTGCGCATGATCTCGATGGCCCGAGCGACGCCCGCCTGTCCGCCGGCGCCGAGCCCGTAAATATAAGCCCGGCCGCTCATGCACGCGCGTGCGCCAAGCGCGAGCGCGCGCATGATATCCTGACCGGACCGGATGCCGCCGTCGAACATGATTTCGATATCGGAACCGAGCGCGTCCGCGATCGCCGGCAGCATGGAGATCGAGGACGGCGCGCCGTCGAGCTGGCGGCCGCCGTGATTGGACACGACCAAGGCCGCCGCTCCGGTCTTGGCGGCAATGCGGGCGTCCTCGAGATCGAGAATGCCTTTGAGGATCAGCTTGCCGGGCCACAGGCTCTTGATCCACTCGACGTCTTTCCAGCTCAAGGTCGGATCGAACTGCTCGGAAATCCATTTCGACAGCACGGTGACGTTGTTCATGCCGGGATAGTGGCCAGCGATATTGCCGAATGTCTTGCGCTTGCCGCGCAACACGCTGAGCGCCCAGGCCGGCTTGGTGGCGATGTCGAGGAGATTTTTGATGCGGATCTGCGGCGGCACGCTCATACCGTTCTTGATATCGCGATGCCGTTGACCGATCACCTGAAGGTCGACCGTGAGAACGAGAGCGCTGCATTTGGCGGCGGCGGCCCGCTCGATCAGCGCGCGGATATAGCCGCGATCCTTCATGACATAGAGCTGGAACCAAAACGGCTTGTCGACGGCGCCGGCGACGTCCTCGATCGAGCAGATCGACATCGTCGACAGCGTGAACGGAATGCCCGCCTCCTGCGCGGCGCGGCAAGCCAAAATCTCGCCGTCGCCGCGCTGCATGCCGGTAAGCCCGACCGGCGCCAGCACGAGCGGCAGCGCCGCCGGCGCGCCGAGGATCGTGGTCTCGGTGCTGCGCCGGCTGACATCGAACAGGATGCGCTGGCGCAGCTTGATGCGCTCGAGATCGGCGCGATTGGCGCGCAGCGTCTCTTCGGCGTAGGAGCCGGCTTCCGCGTAATCGATAAACGCACGCGGCACCTTGCGGTGGGCGGTCTGCCGCAGGTCCTCGATGCAGGTCATGGTTTTCATGGGACGTCCCCGGCATTAAGTCAGCTTTTGATAGCACAAAGCACGGGTTATCCGGCACTCATACGCCACGGAACGGCGTCCCTTCTAAACCGTTGTCTTAAACGGCGGGAACCACCCGCCGGCCTCAAATCTCGGAAGGGCGGTCATCATGGACGAATGGAACAAGAACCGGTCGCTGCAACCGGATGGCGCCGGCTTTGAGCCCGACGACAAGGGCCGCGACGGCAAGCGACGCCTCCAGGACCAGCAGCGTGAACGGCTCGATGACGCGCTGGAGCGCGGTTTGGAGGATACTTTTCCCGCCTCGGACCCGGTCTCCGTCACCCAGCCGCCCGGCAGCGCATACGATAAGAACGAGGCGAAACCGCGCTAGGGGACCCGATTTGGCGATATCCCCTTGATCGGGCTTGTCCTTATGGCGAATAGATCGTTGCTCAGGACAGTAAGATTACCCAATATTTTTTGAAGCCGTTGCGACCCGGAACGGGCTAATATCGCGGCCCGGAGCGGCAGGCGGTGGGGCGTCCTTATCATGGTTCGTAAGTATTTCGGCACCGATGGGATTCGCGGCCGCGCCAACGGCGTGATCACGCCGGAATTGGCGCTCAAGGTGGGCCAGGCGACCGGCCTTGTCTTCCGCCGCGGCGAGCATCGCCATCGCGTCGTCATCGGCAAGGATACCCGGCTTTCCGGCTATATGATCGAGACGGCACTGGTCGCCGGCTTCACCTCCGTGGGCATGGACGTGTTGCTCCTTGGCCCGATGCCGACGCCTGCCGTCGCCATGCTGACCCGCTCGATGCGCGCCGATCTCGGCGTCATGATTTCGGCGTCGCACAATCCGTTCGACGACAATGGCATCAAGCTGTTCGGCCCGGACGGCTATAAGCTGTCGGATGAGGCGGAGCACAAGATCGAAGCTTTGATCGACGCCGACATGACCAAGCGGTTGGCCAAAAGCGCGGAGCTTGGCCGCGCCAAACGCATCGACGGCGTTCACGACCGCTACATCGAATTCGCCAAGCGCACGATGCCGCGCAACCTATCGCTTGAGGGCTTGCGCGTCGTTATCGATTGCGCCAACGGCGCCGCCTATCGCGTCGCGCCGGGCGCGCTGTGGGAGCTTGGCGCCGACGTCATCTCGATCGGCGTCGAACCGGACGGTTTCAACATCAACCGCGAATGCGGCTCCACGGCTCCCGACGCGCTCACCCGCAAGGTCCGCGAGATGCGCGCCGATATCGGTATCGCGCTCGACGGCGACGCCGACCGCGTCGTCATCGCCGACGAGCACGGTCACTTGATCGACGGCGACCAGCTCCTTGCGGTCATCGCGGAAAGCTGGGCGGAGGATCATCTGCTCACCAAGCCCGGCATCGTCGCCACGGTGATGTCCAATCTCGGCCTCGAGCGCTATTTGCAATCGTTGAAACTCTCCCTGGTGCGCACGCCGGTCGGCGACCGCTACGTGCTCGAGTACATGCGCGAGCATGGCTACAACCTCGGCGGCGAGCAGTCGGGTCACATCATCCTGTCGAATTATACCACCACCGGCGACGGTTTTATCGCCGCGCTGCAATTGCTCGCGGTGGTGCAGAAAAAGAACAAACCGGTGTCGCAGGTCTGCCACCGCTTCGAGCCGCTGCCGCAGGTGTTGCGCAACGTCCGTTACCGCGGCGGCAAGCCGCTCGAACATGCCAAGGTACGTTCCGCCATTGCCGATGCCGAAAACCGCCTCAACGGCCATGGCCGCCTCGTGGTGCGGCCGTCCGGCACCGAGCCGGTCATCCGCATCATGGGCGAGGGTGATGACAAGACCATGGTCGAAGAGATCGTCGACGGCATCGTCGACGCGCTCACGGCGCATGCGGTGTAAGTTATTGTCCGCTCATTCCCGCAAAAGCGGGAATCCAGGCGCTGGGTCCCCGCTGTCGCGGGGACCAACAAATCGCGTGTTCACCCCCTCGCCTTCAGAAACTGCGCGAACGCTTTGAGCGTGTTTTCCGAAACGTAATGCTCGATGCCCTCGGCGTCGGCTTCCGCCGACTCGGTCGGAACGCCGAGCGCGCGCAGCACGTCCACGACCAGCCGGTGGCGCACCCGCACGCGGTCGGCCAGAGCATGACCCTTTTCGGTCAGGAAGACCCCGCGATAGGGACGCGCCGTGGCCAATCCGGCGCGCTTGAGCCGCGCAATGGTTTTGATCGCCGTGGCGTGGGACACGCCGAGGCGGCGGGCGATGTCGGTCGGCCGCGCTTCGCCTTCGCTATCGAGCAGGTCCGCGATCAGCTCGGCATAGTCTTCCAGTAGCGCGGTCGATTGCGCCGACCGCGTTTTGCCGAAGCGGCGCGCTTGGGTTCCTTCAGCGGGAAGCTTGCCCATTTGCCCACCCCCGTTGCGGCCCGGCCCGACCCGAATTCGTCATGCCCGATGCAGCCGAGACCATATTTTTCTAACGGTGTCAAAATGTAGCCTTTGCTATACTCTATAGCGATTGACTAGAGGCGGCGGAGGCCTATACTGTAACCAATGCTACACTTTCATGTAATTGCTGCATACGGTGCAAATCCGTGACCGGCCCGGCACTGGTGGAAGCGATCGAACGGCCGGCCTCCCTGAGCGAGCGGACTGTCGCCACCGCGCATCAGGCGCTCGCCGGTCGGCGCGGCCTGGGTGCGGCGCTGGCGTTCGCCGGCCCGGCGATCGTCGCCTCGATCGCCTACATGGACCCCGGCAACTTTGCGACCAACATTCAGGCCGGCGCGAAATACGGCTACGGGCTGCTGTGGATCGTGCTGCTTGCCAATGTCGTGGCGATGCTGTTCCAGGGCCTCTCGGCCAAGCTCGGCATCGTCACCGGCCGCAACCTCGCCGAGCTGTGCCGCGATCAATTTCCGCGCCCCGCGGTCTGGGCCATGTGGGGGGTCAGCGAGATTGCCGCCATGGCGACCGATCTCGCCGAGTTCCTCGGCGGCGCCATTGGGCTGGCCTTGCTGCTGCACATGCCGCTGCTTGCCGGAATGCTCGTCACCGCGGTCATCACTTACGGTCTCTTGATGTGCGAGCGGTTCGGCTTTCGGCCGCTCGAACTCATCATCGGCTCGATCGTCGGCGTGATCTGCCTCTGTTACTTGGTCGAGATGTTCATCGCTCCGGTCGACTGGGCGTCTGCTGCATTCCATACCGTCACGCCGCAGCTTGCCGACCGAGGCGCGCTGTTGCTTGCCGTCGGCATTATCGGCGCCACCGTGATGCCGCACGCGATTTATCTGCATTCAGGCCTGACCCAGGCGCGCGTGCCGGTCCGCGACGATAACGACCGCCGCACGGTGTTAAGATTTTCCAACCGGGAAGTCGTGATCGCGCTCTCGGTCGCCGGGCTGGTCAATATGGCCATGGTGATGATGGCATCGGGCGCGTTTCACGCCGGCCATCCCGAGGTGGCAGAAATCGAGACCGCCTATCACACGCTGACGCCGCTCCTCGGCGCCGCCGCGGCCGGCGTCTTCCTGGTGTCGCTGATCGCTTCGGGCGTCTCGGCTTCGACGGTTGGCACGATGGCCGGCCAGATGATCATGCAAGGCTTTATCGGCTTTCGCATTCCCATCTGGATCCGCCGGCTGGTTACCATGCTGCCGGCCTTCGTCGTCGTCGCGCTCGGCGCCAACGCGACCAATGCACTGGTCATCAGTCAGGTGATCTTGAGCCTCGCGCTGCCGCTGCCGATGATCTCGCTCATCATCTTCACCAGCCGCGCCGATATCATGGGCGCGTTCGCCAACACCGCGTTGACGCGCGTTGCGGCCGTGGTCGCCACCGCCCTGGTGCTTGGCCTCAATGTCGTTTTGATTGCGCAGACTCTGTTTTGAATATGCAGAATCTAATGTCTCCCGGATCGAGCCTGCGAAATCCGGGATTAGGGGGCATCGCAATCCCGGATTGCGCATGCGCAATCCGGGTCGCAGTTTAATAGCAGCGCGCGAGACCGCGCCGCAGCGACTTACATCGTCTTCAGGTTTTCAGCGGCCGACTTGCCGGTCTTGCGGTCCACCACGACTTCGAAGGAAACGCGTTGGCCTTCCCTCAGCTCGCGAAGGCCGGCGCGTTCGACGGCGCTGATATGGACGAACACGTCCTTGCCGCCGCCCTCGGGCTGAATGAATCCATAACCCTTCTGTGCGTTGAACCACTTCACGGTACCGTTGTTCACGGGTCTCTCCTCATAGACATGTCGATGTGAGCCGCGCGACCATGCCCGGCTCGGTTCGCTCGAGATTTTGGTGAAAGATCGTCAGTCAGGCGCGCTATCAGTCGCTGCAAAGCCAAGTCATTCGGCCGAAAACTCGATCCGACCTATTTAGCGGCAACGCCGCGGCTTCGCAAGACCGTGCCGATCCATTGTGACACGCGGTCGAGAGCCATAATAAAACAAAAAGTTATGCCGCGGACATGAGCGCCAAGACACGAGCGCCAAGACACCAGCGCCATGGAAAATCAGTTGCGAACTGCAACGATTGCGCCGCGCTTTGCCGATTCCACAACGGCGTCGAATACCGCCATGCCATGCAGCACGTCGTCGATCGGCACCGGATACGGTGTGCCGTCGCGGATCGCACGCGCAAACGCCGTCATCTCGGCGTGCAGCATGTCGAATCCCGGGAATTTCAACATCTCGTCCGGCGGCGCGGGGACGACGCCGGTCGGCGCGGTCGTCGCGGCCGGCGCGAAACGGAAATGCGACAGGTCGGGACGCGAGATTTCGGCAAGTCCCTTCGTGCCATAGGCGGTGAATGCGAAATTGGTGGCGGTAGCAACCGAGCAGAAGAGCAGCCCGGTCGCTCCACTGTCGAACCTCAGCATGATCGTGGTGGTATCGTCCGACGGGCCCGGATAGTTGCGCGCGGTGATGCAGCGCACGTCGCCGACGCGGCCGGCAAACTCGATCATATGGTCGAGCGCATGCACGCCGACGGCGGTGAAGGCGCCGCCAGGCGCCTCTTCAACCGACGCGCGCCAATTGTCGGGCGCGATGAATTGCGCCGTCGAGGTGGTGTGCTGCGCCACCATGGCGACGATTGCGCCGAGCCGGCCGTCGCGCGCACGCCGGCGCAACTCGGCGACGCTCGGATGGAAGCGCCGCGCCAAGCCGACGGCCAATACCAGCCCGGCTTGGCGCGCGGCATCGGCAACGACCATGGCGCTGTTGAGGTCGAGCGTCAGCGGCTTCTCGACAAAGACGTGCTTGCCGGCCGCGATGGCGGCGAGCGCCTGCGTCTCATGCTGGCTGTGCGGCGTGGCAAGCACGATGGCGTCGATATCCGCAGCGCTCAGAATTTCTTCATAACGGTCGACCAAGGCGATATGCCGCTCGCGGCAGAATTCCTCGGCGTCCCTTCGCGTGCGCGTCATCGCGCGCACGAAACGAATGTCGTCGCTGCTATTGCAGCTTTTGCCGGCAACGGCGTCGACCAGCGCGCGGCCCCAGCGGCCAAGTCCAACGATGCCGGCGCGGATCATCGCCGGCAACAACCGGGAATTTGGGCCATCGGGGCTTCCATGACGGCGGCATAACATGGCGCAGCATCGTCTGCCACTCGTCGCCCGCGGCGCTTGCGAGATGGCGACAGCAATGCAACAAACCTTTTTTCGAATGAAGCGGAGGAAATCGTCTATGCGCACCGTCGCACTCGAGGAGCATTTTTCGGTCCCGGCGCTGGCTCGCCGCATCGATCCGAAAGTCGTCAGCGCCCGCGGCTTCCGGCCGCGAAATATTACGCCCGGCGCGGTCAATCCCATGGAGCTGCTACCGGAGATCGGCGAGAAGCGCCTGAAAACGATGGACGATGCCGGCATCACGGTGCAGGTGCTGTCGAATGCCGGCCCGGCCGCCGATCTGGTCCCCGGTCCCGACGGCATTGCGCTCGCCCGCGGCGTCAACGATCACCTCGCCGAAGCCATTGCGCGCCATCCCGACCGTTTTGCCGGTTTTGCCGCCCTGCCGATGCAAAGCCCCGACGCCGCTCCGGCCGAACTGAGCCGCACCGTGAAAGAGCTCGGCTTTGTCGGGGTGATGGTCAACGGCACCACCGAGGGCCGCTTCCTCGACCATCCGAGCTATGACGGCTTGCTTGCCGCCGCGGTCGCGCTTGACGTACCGCTCTACATCCATCCGCATATTCCGCCCGCGCCGGTGCGGCAGGCCTACTTCTCCGAGCTGCCCGAAGGCGCCGGCCGCGTGCTCGAAACCGCCGGCTGGGGCTGGCACTCGGAGACCGCCCTCCATCTCCTGCGCATGGTGGTCGCCGGGACGCTCGATAAGCATCCGCGGCTGAAAATCATCATCGGTCATATGGGCGAGATGCTGCCGATGATGATGGCGCGCATCGACCAGGTGTTTCAGCACGACATTGCGCATCTGCAACGCCCGATCGCCCGCGCCATTCACGATCAGGTCTGGCTCACCACCAGCGGCATTTTCGACCAGCCGCCGTTTATCGCCGCGCTGCAGACCTTCGGCATCGACCGCATCCTGTTCTCGGTCGATTATCCGTTTGCGCCGAACGCGGCGGGACGCAAATTCCTCAACAATGTCGCGCTGGCGCCGGCCGACATGACCAAGCTCACCCACGGCAATGCGGACGCGCTGTTGAAGCTCAAGGTGGCGAAGCGATAAGCGGTAAAGGTTCCGTTTCAGTCGTCGTTTCTTTACAACCTGATCCGGCGCGCGCCGATGGGATTGATCGCCAGCGCGGGGCGACCGGTTTCGAATTTGGGCGCCGTGTGCCATTGCAGCGCCGCCGCCGCGGCGACGCCGAACAACAGCTTCGAAGTCAGGCTGACCGCATAAGGCACCATGTGGACGAAAGCCGGGCTGACGATCGGCAGAATGACGAAGAAGTTGATCGCCCAGACGCCGGCGAGCGCCGCGAACGGATAGGCGTGGCCCGGCGCCCGCCGCTGCTCGCACAGCGTCCGCCGGGCAAAAGCGAGCGCGATGCCGAGCGTCACGGCAAGCGCCATATGCACAACGATGCAGAGCGCCACCGGCGAGTCGGGTAAAAGCGCGCTCACTCCGGCCGCACTGGTCACGCCCCGCGCCAGGACGGCGGCATCACCGCCGGTTGCTCCGGCATAAAGTGCCACCCAGGCGATCTCGGCCAGACCGCCGGCGGTGCCGGCGACAATGCCGTAGCGGACGGTTTCAAGTTGCTGCGTTCTGATCATTGGCTTCTTCCTCATGATCTCTATGGTAATTATTCCTCTGCGCGCACCGAGCAGCATTGACCTGGAGGTCGGGCAGGGGAAATCGTTGCCCTGCATTCAAGAAAAATGGGCGGCGTCGTGCTTGATCCAGGTCAATGCCGTTCTCGGCGCCGCGTGCGATTTGCAGCTTATGCAATCTTGAAAAGGAGGATCCTATGACTGATCCAACTTTGGATCGCGATGCAGGCTTCGCCAGTCGCGAAGCGAACAGCTTGCGATCGATTCGCACAGCGGCGCTCGCGGCTGTGATGGGCTTCGCGCTCAATGTCGGTGTTGCAAATCACGGGATCGCGCAGTCGCAAGGAAAAAGCGTAGAGCAACAACTTGTCGGCACATGGATTTTTGCCTCGGGAGTGTTCACTCGCCCCGATGGCACCCCTTACGAGGCGTTCGGCGATAGTCCGAGGGGCATTCTGATGTTCGACCGCATGGGTCATTTCGCGCTTGAACTGATGGGCGGTACACGCCGTCCATTCGCGTCGAACAACCGCTTCAAAGGGACACCCGATGAAAACAAGGCTGCGGTCACGGGAATGCTGGCTTATTACGGCACATATTCCGTCGACGATACGGGGCATAACATCACCTATCATGTGGAGCGAAGCTCATTCCCGAATTACGACGGCACGGATGTAACCCGCATCATCACGCTGACCGGTGACGAATTTAAAGGAGTCGCCCCTGTCGCATCCGCGGGCGGCAGAGCTGATTTGCTCTGGAGACGCGCCAAATAGTTAGCGGACTTGATCCAGGTCAATGCCCTCCGCACCCGCTGATGCGATCTCAACCCATCGTGTCAGAGGAGTATGTTATGATTGAATCAAAGCTCGATCGCGGCATAATCTTCGTCCTACGCATCTTGATGGGCTGGACGTTTCTCTATGCCGGCGTCAGGCAGGTGTCGGGGAATTTCGACGTTGCCGATTTCTTGAGTCACGTGGACACGTTGCACAATTTCTACGCCATATTCGCGACGCCGACGATGCTGCCCATTACGGACTTTCTAGTGAAGTGGGGTCATCTGCTTATCGGTCTATCACTCATCTCCGGTCTTCTGGTTCGCATCAGCGGCCCGTTCGGCATCCTGCTGATGATTATTTACTACTTCGCCTACATGAAATTTCCGTACATCGAGAGCAAGATCAACTTTCTGTTCGACATGCACCTCGTTTATGCGACTGTTATCGTCTATCTGATCGCGCATCGCGCCGGTCACGTTTGGGGCCTCGATGGCCTGGTCGAAGAGATGCATATGGTCGATGAGTATCCGATGCTAAAGCCGCTGGTCGGCTGAACGGTTTCATCGGTAGCAATACTTAAAATCGAGATGCCCGGTCCTCGTGCCGGGCATCGCCGTCTTAATTTCGTTTATGAAGCCGACTAGATTATAGCCAAGGCGGCCGGAGAATTCGGACAACTGATGTCGATCTATCGACTCGATAAAGCGTTTGCGCCGCGATCCGTCGTTGTCGTCGGCGCCAGTCCGCGGGAAAAGTCACCCGGCCACGCCGTCCTGAAAAATCTGCGCAGCGGCGGTTTTGCCGGTGACATTCAACTGGTCAATCCGCATTACGACGCCATCGAGGGCATTCGCGCGGTCAAATCCTATTCCGACCTGCCGGGCGCGCCGGACCTCGCCGTGATCGGCGTGCCGCCGCCGGCCGTTCCGTCCACCATCGCGGATGCAGGCGCCAAGGGCACGGCGGCGGCCATCATCCTCACTTCGGGTCTCGGGCACGGGCTCGGCTCGCTCGCGCAAGCGTGCGAGAAAGCCGCGCGCGCCACCGGACTGCGCCTCATTGGACCGAATTGCCTGGGCGTGCTGGTTCCGGGCGTCAAACTCAATGCCAGCTTTGCCGCTTCGATGCCGCGACCGGGCGATCTCGCGCTGATCTCGCAGTCCGGCGCCATCGCGACGGGCCTCGTGGAATGGGCATCGGTTCGCGGCATCGGATTTTCCGCCGTTGTCTCCATCGGCGACAGCCTCGACGTCGATTTTGCCGACCTGCTCGATTATTTCGCGATGGATCGGGCGACGCGGGCGATTTTGCTTTACATCGAGTCGGTCAAGGACGCGCGCAAGTTCATGTCGGCGGCGCGCGCCGCCGCGCGGGCCAAGCCGGTGCTGGTCATCAAATCCGGACGTCATGCCCAGGGCGCCAAAGCGGCGATGACGCATACCGGGGCGCTGGCCGGCTCGGATGCGGTTTATGATGCCGCATTCCGCCGCGCCGGCCTTTTGCGCGTGCTCGATCTCGACGAAATGTTTGCCGCCGCCGAGACGCTCGGCCATTTGACGAGTCTTGCCGGCAAGCGCCTGGCGATATTGACCAACGGCGGCGGCGTCGGGGTTTTGGCGGTGGATCGTCTCGCCGATTTCGGCGGCGTGCTTGCCGATATTTCGCCCGAAACCATGAAGAAGCTCGATGCCGCGCTGCCGCCGATCTGGTCGCACGCCAATCCGGCCGACATCTCCGGCGACGCGGACGAGGAACGATACGCCGTGGCCCTCCAGCATCTGCTCGACGACGATGCCAACGACGCCGTGCTGGTCATGAACGTGCCGACAGCGCTCGCTTCGCCGACCGCGGCCGCGCAATCGGTCATTGCCGTGACCGAGCGGCATCGCAATACGCGCAGTCCGGCGAAGCCGGTCTTCGCAGTGTGGATCGGCGGCAGCGATCCAGCGGCGGAGGCCTTCGATGCCGCGGGGATCCCGAGCTACGCAACCGAAACGGATGCGGTCGGCGGCTTCATGCATCTCGTGCAATACCGGGAATCGCGCGAGCAGCTGATGGCGACGCCGCCCAGCATGCCGGAGGATTTCGAGCCGGATACGAAAGCCGTGCGTCCGATCATCGACGCCGTCCTGGCCGATAAGCGCACCTGGCTCGATCCCGTCGAAATGACCAAGCTGTTCTCGGCCTATGGCATTGCGATCACGCCGGCCGTCCTCGCGCGCAATCCGGATGAAGCGGTCGCCGCGGCCAAACCGCATCTGGCCGCCGGCAACGCGGTGGTCCTGAAGATTCTGTCGTCGGACATCGTGCATAAATCGGAAGTCGGCGGCGTCCGCCTCGGCCTCATTACCGAGCAAGACGTGCGTCAGGCCGCGGCGGACATCTTGAGCCGGGCGCGGGCGGCGAAGCCCGATGCGCGGATCGACGGCGTGACGGTGTTTCCCATGATCGTGCGGCCGAAGGCGCGCGAGCTCATCGTCGGCTTGGCCGACGATCCGACCTTTGGTCCCGTCGTCGTCTTCGGTCAGGGCGGCACCGCCGTCGAGGTTATCGACGACAAGGCGTTGGCGCTGCCGCCGCTCGACCTGGCGCTGGCGCGCAGCCTCATCGCCCGCACCAGGGTCTCGCGCATTCTCAAGACTTACCGCAACGTGCCGGCAGCGGACGAACAAGCCATCGCGCTGCTGCTGGTCAAGCTGTCGCAACTTGCCGCGGACTTTTCCGAGATCCGCGAGATCGATCTCAATCCAGTGCTCGCCGACGAGACCGGCGTCATCGCCGTCGACGCCCGCGTCTCGGTCGCGCCGTCCGAACCGCGCCGCCGCGGGCCGTCGGGACGATTCGCCATCCGACCCTACCCAAAGGCATGGGAGCGGCACCTGACCCTGCCGGACGGCATGAAGCTTCTGCTGCGGCCGGTCCGGCCGGACGACGAAGCTCTGTATCCGCCGTTCTTCGCCGCGGTCACGCAGCAGGACTTACGCTTGCGCTTTTTCGCGCCGGTGAAGGAATTCAGCCATGCCTTCATCGCCCGGTTCACCCAGATCGATTACGCGCGCGCCATGGCGTTTATCGCCATCGACGAGGCGACCGGGCAAATGCTCGGCGTGGTGCGCATTCACGCCGACCCCAATTTCGAGACCGCCGAATACGCCATCCTTGTGCGTTCCGATCTCAAGGGCCACGGTCTCGGTTGGCTACTGATGGAGCTGATCATCGAATATGCCCGCGCCGAAGGGTTCAGCTCCGTTCGCGGACAGGTCTTGCGTGAGAACGTTACGATGCTGGAAATGTGCCGCAAGCTGGGCTTTCACATTTCGTCCGATCCGCAGGACCCTTCCATTGTTGTCGTGAACCTGCCGGTCTAGTTTTGAGACTAATGGCTGGGTTATCGCCGGGATCTGAAACCTGACCGAAATTTGGCGACATGAAAACGCTTACCATCGCGATTTGCGTTATCGTTGCGTTGTGCTGCGAAATAGCCGGTTCGTGGGCGCAGAGTGTCGCGCCACGTCCAACGGAAGGGGATATGAGCAACTGCCGCGGCTCGAATGCGTTTCTGATCGAGGCTGGTGGGCAACCACTCATCGAAATCGACGGCGGAGTGGCCGAGCAGCAGACTAAGCCGCCGCGCCTGCTGGTGCGACTGAACGGCGATAAAATCGACAAGGTCTGCAATGTCGAGCAGCGGGCGACATACAGCCCGGCGCCGGTCGCGAAAGCGCGATAGAGCGAGCTTGCGCAAGTCGTCCCGCGCTCAAGGCGCGATATCGTCGTCGGGCAGGATGCGAAGCGCGGCCCCCTCGAGATCGTCGTATTGCCCGTTTTTGAGCGTCCACATGAAGCCGACAAGCCCGGTGAGACCGAGCAGAAGCGCCAGCGGCACCAGATAGATGAGGACGTTCACGACACGAGCTCCGCGTTGTCATGTCCGGCGAAGATGGGTTGTGCGGCAGGCGACAGCAGCGGCTCAGCCATGCCGGCGGTCGTGACAACGGCGTCATCGCCCGATTTGGATTGCATAATGGACTCGCTGGGCCCGCGAAGTCGCGCGCGCAAAGCGTTCAGCGTCACCAGGATCGAAGACCCCGACATGGCCACGGCCGCGATCAGCGGCGTGACCAGGCCGGCGACCGCGATCGGCACGGCCAATGCATTGTAGATCACCGCGAGCGCGAGATTCTGCCGCATCAGGGAGCGGGCCCGCCGCGACACGATGATGGCGTGCAGCACCGGAGCGAGGCGGTCGCCGAGGAAGAGCGCGTCGGCATGCGCCTGAGTGAGATGCGCGGCGGTGATCGGCGACAGCGAAGCATGGGCGGCGGCGAGCGCCGGCGCGTCGTTGAGCCCGTCTCCGACCATCAGGACACGGCGGCCTTGCGACTTCAAAAGCTCGATGACGGCGATTTTTTCCGCCGGCGTCACAGCTGCCTGCCATTGCTTTAGTCCGAGACGTTCCGCCACCGGACCGACGGCTTCCGCCCGGTCGCCGGAAAGTATCATCAGATCGAATCCGCGCTCAGCCAGCGCTCGGGTCACCGCAATGGCGTCGGGCCGCAAGCTCTGCCGGATCGGGATCACCGCGGTTCGCCCGCCATGCGTAAACGCAATGCAAGATACGTCGCGATCGCGCGCCGTTTGCGGCGCCGCGTCGCTCAGGCCGCAAAATGCCGCGCTGCCGAGGCGCGCTTCTTCGCCGTCGATCGAGGCGCGGACGCCCCGCCCCGGTTCTTCAACCGCGCCGGTATAGGGAACGCGCTTCGACGCACGACGCGCCAACGCCGCCGCCAGCGGGTGATGACTCGACAAAGCGAGCCGCGCCGCCGTTTCCAGGAGGTCTGGGTCGATCGAAGATCCATCGACGGCCGGATCGGGCAGTGTCAGCGTGCCAGTCTTATCGAAGACGACTGTATCGGTTTCGGCGATCCGCTCGATGGCGTCGCCACTATTGAGAATGACGCCGGACCGGAATAGTTGCCCCGCGGCGACCACTTGCACCGCGGGAATGGCCAGCGCGATGGCGCAGGGGCAGGTGATTATCAGCACGGCAATGGCCGTGACGATGGCAAAATGCAACGAGGCGCCGGCAATCAACCAGCCAATGCAGGTGAGCGCGGCCGCGCTATGAACCACCGGCGCGTAGAGCCGCGCCGCACGGTCGGCGAGCCGCACGGTGCGCGACTTGGCCTCAGTCGCCTTGTCCAGAAGCCGCTCCACCTCCTCGACCAGCGTGCCGGCGCCGGCGGCGACCACTTTCAGGGTAAGCGCACCGGAACCATTGATGCTGCCGGCGTAAACCGTCGCGCCGGCCGCGACGATACGAGCCGCGGTCTCGCCCGTCACCAGGCTTTCGTCGATTGCGGAGGAACCGGTGAGAATGGTGCCGTCGGCCGGAATGAGTTCGCCCGGCCGGACCAGAACGCTGTCCCCGGGGTGAAGGCCCGATACCGGCAGCCGGGTCAGCTCGCCATTGGCATCGAGCCGATGCGCATACTCGGCCTTGAACGAGGCGAGATTGCCGGCAAACACCTTGGTCTTGCGCCGCATCGCCAGGTCGAGGTAGCGGCCGCACAGCAAAAAGAACAACAGCATGATCGCCGAATCGAAATAGGCATGGACGGAATGCGTCGCGGTCTCGTAGAGCGACAGTGCGAGCGCCAGCGTCACGCCGACCGTGATCGGCACGTCCATGTTGAGCTGCCACGTGCGCAATGCCCGCCAGGCGCTTTGAAAGAACGGCTGGCCCGCATAGGCGGCCGCCGGCAACGCGATCAGCGCGGAGAGCCAGTGGAACAGATCGCGCGTCACCTGCGTCATGTCGGATACATTGCCCGACCACACCGAGATCGACAGCAGCATCACGTTCATCGCCGCGAAGCCTGAGACGGCGAGGCATTTCAACAGCCAATTGGCCTGGCGGCCGTCGTCGGCCTCGATCCGCTCGGGCGCGAACGGATGCGCGTGATAGCCGATCCGTTGCAGTGCTTGGATGATGTCCGCGGCGCCGATCTCCCGGTCGCGCCAATCGACGGCCAGCCGGCGCTGGGTGAAGTTGAGCCGCGCGTCGATCACGCCCGGCAGCTTGCTCAGTCCGCTCTCGATTTTGCGGATGCAGCCGGCGCAATCGACGCCGTCGACAGCGAGCGTCATATGCGCCGTGCCGGCGTCGCCGCGTTCGATGAATTGCGAAAGATCAAGCGTTTCGGCCATCAGCGGCACTCACTTCAAAACGACGCGGTTCCTCGAGCGGAACAGCTGCTCGCCGTGACGCGTCAACTCGATGACGAGATCCCATTGGCCGGCCGCGACGTCGGCGTCGCCATGAAAGCGGCCGGCGGCGTCCTCGACCAGCATCACGGTACGGTCGAGACGCCGATCGGTCGGCCGCTCGAAGACGACGGACGCCTCCATGCCGGCGAGCGGCTGGCCCGTCGCATCGCGCGCATTGACGTCAAGCCGTTCGCCGGCCGATGACGGCGTCAGCTTGGCGTCAACGCGCCAGCGTCGCGCGTCCTGCGCTTTGGCCGTGGCGACAGCCTGCTCGTACATCAGGCCGGCCTGATAGGCGCTGTCGGTGTCGACGCCGCTCAATGTCGACAGCGCCTCGTAAACCATCAGGCCGTTGACGGCGAAGATGACGCCGAAAAAACCGAGCAGTGCGAACAGCACCGTCCATCCGGTCCAGCGCCGCGGCGGCCGGCCGGCTTCACTCTCGTCCTGGGTGAAATAGCTCATCGCTCGCGTCCTCATGGTCCCAGGAAATGATCGGCCGCGTTCGCCGCCGCGCCTGCGCCGCCTTCGACGGGAGCTACGCTGAAGGTGAGCGGGATCGACGCCCCCTCTTCGAGTTTTCGATGCGTCGTCACCAGCACCCGCACTTCGCGGCTTTGGTCGGGCCCGACATAGACCAGGGGATTGCCGCCGGCGCCGCCCTCGTTGCCGATCACCTCGACCTCGGCGTCGGGCAACCCGGACACGTCGAGCGTGTAGCTCTGCGCTTCGAGCGTCTTGTTGAGGATGCGGATGGTGTAGCCGTTGCGCAAGGCGCCGTCGGACAGACGCACGAATATCGGGTTGCGGTCGTGAATGACGCTGACGCCGTCGTTGCGGCGCGTGGCGAGCGTATAAGTCATCAGGGCGCCGACCAGCACGATGATGACGGCATAGAGCAGCGTGCGACTACGCAGCAGATTGTAGACGGCCGGCAGGCCTTGCTCCCGCCGCTTGATGTTGATGTCGGTGTCGTAAGAGATCAGCCGCGTCGGCCGGCCGATCTTCGCCATCACCGCGTCGCAAGCATCGATGCACAGCCCGCATTGAATGCAGCCGAGATTGGGGCCTTGGCGGATATCCACGCCGGTCGGGCAGACATGCACGCATTGCAGGCAATCGATGCAATCGCCGGCCGGCTGGCCGTGCTCGTGCAGCACCGCGGCCTTCTTCAGCGACGCACGCGGCTCGCCGCGGTCGTAGCGATAGGTGACGTTGAGCGCATATTCGTCGGTCAAGGCCGCCTGGATGCGCGGCCACGGGCACATATAGACGCAGACCTGTTCGCGCATCCAACCGGCCAGCGCGTAGGTAGTAAAGGTGAGGATGCCGATAAAGGCATAAGCGACGAGCGGCGCCTGGAACGTCGCCAGATTTTTGACCAAAGTCGGCGCGTCGGCGAAATACAGCACCCAGGCGCCGCCGGTCCACCACGCGATCATCAGCCACCAGAAATGTTTTGAAGCCGTACGCGCGATGCGCTCGACGCTCCATGGCTGCCGGTCGCGCAACAAATGTTCGCGCCGGTCGCCTTCGATCCAGCGTTCGATCGAAATGAACAGATCGGTCCACACCGTCTGCGGACACAGATAGCCGCACCACACGCGGCCGGCCAGCGCGTTCATCAGGAACAGCGCCATCGCCGCGAGAATGAGGAGGCCGGTGAGGTAATAGACCTCCTGCGGCCAGATCTCGATGAAGAAGAAGTAGAAGCGCCGGCCCGGCAGATCGAGCAACACAGCCTGGTCCGGCGCATTCGGGCCGCGATCCCAGCGCACGAACGGCAGAAAATAATAGATACCGAGCGTGACGATCAGCACAGCCCATTTGATGCGGCGGAACGTGCCGTTCACATGCTGCGGATAGATTTTCTTGCGCGCGGCATAGAGCGGCTCGTCGTCGGGATTCTCCTCGGGAAATTGCAGTTCGGCAGCCGCCGCGCCGCCCGGCACCAGCGTGGCTTCCTCGACCAGCGACATGAGTGCAGGCTGTTCCGGCCGCGCCGCGACTGCGCCTTCCATAGCGAGCACCGATGAACAACCGGGGCACATTCCCGTCACTCCCCGCCGCCAAACGTGTGGACGTAAACCGCAAGCGCCTTGATGGTCACCGGATCGAGCTTGCCGCCCCAGGCCGGCATGACGCCGCCGTGACCGTTCCAGACGCCGTCGATGATGGTGTCGGTGCTCGAACCGTAGAGCCAGATCTGATCGGTCAGATTAGGTGCGCCGACCGAGCGGTTGCCCCTGCCTTGCGGCCCGTGACACACGGCGCAGTTGGCGGCGAAGATTTTGGCGCCGGCCGCAAGGTCGGTGCCAGGCGCGGTCGAAAGACCCGACAGCGAACGCACGTAATTGGCGACCATCACTATGTCGTCATGCTTGAGCATGCCGTCGCGGCCGAAGGCCGGCATCGCGCCTTGATGGCCCTGATCGTCGCCGGACCGCACGCCGTGCGTGATGGTTTGCTGAATGTCGGCGAGCGTGCCGCCCCACAGCCAGTCGTTGTCGTTGAGATTGGGATAGCCTTTGGCGCCACCGCCGCCGGAGCCGTGACACGGCGCGCAATTATCCGCGAAAGCGCGGCCGCCGAGCGCACGGGCGAAGTCGAGTAGTTGCGGCGCCGATTCGATCTGCTGCAGCGAGGCATCGGCGAGTTTCGCCATCATCGGCTGGCGCTCCGCTTGCAGCGCAGCCAGATCGCTCGCCACCGCCGAACGCGCATGCCAATTGAAGACGCCGTTCGTATAGGACGAGACCAGCGGCCAAGCCGGATAGACTATCCAGTAGCCGACCGCCCAGACGATGGTCACGTAGAACAGCCACAGCCACCAGCGCGGCAGCGGGGTGTTGAGCTCGTGGATGCCGTCCCATTCATGACCGGTCGTGCCGTGCTGCTGCTCTGGCGCGTGATCGAGTCGCTCGGCCATGTCAGTCCTCCCGCAGCGGCACGCGCGCTTGTTCGTCGAACTGCTTCTGGCGCGACGGCCATAGCGCGTAAGCGAGCACCACGAGGAAGATCAAAAAGAAGTAGATCATTCCCCAGGTCTGAGCAAAATGCGAAAAGAAGGCGTAGGTCGGCGACACGATCGTCTCCTCAGCGGATGTTGGCTTTGTCGTTGTAGAGCTTGAAGTCGACCAGCGTTCCCAGCATTTGCAGGTAGGCGATCAGCGCATCGGCCTCGGTGACGCGATCCGGGTTGCCGTCGAAATCGCGGGACTGCGCCTTCGGGTAGCGCTTCGCCAGCGCGTCGGCGTCCGGCGCATTGTCGGTCGCCTGCGTGCGCACGTCGCCAAGCGCGTTGTCGATCATCGCATCGCTGTACGGAACGCCGAGATCGGACTGGACCTTCATGTCCTGCGCGATATGCGAATAATCGAGATCGGTGCTGAACAGCCATGGATAGGCCGGCATGATCGACCCCGGCACTACCGCGCGCGGATTGTTCAGATGATCGCGGTGCCAATCGTCGGAATATTTGCCGCCGACCCGCGCCAGATCGGGGCCGTTGCGCTTCGAGCCCCACTGAAACGGATGATCGTACTCGCTCTCGGCGGCCAGCGAATAATGGCCGTAGCGCTCCACCTCGTCGCGCAGCGCCCGGATCATCTGCGAGTGGCACAGATAACAGCCCTCGCTGACGTAGATATTGCGGCCGGCGAGCTCGAGCGGCGTATAGGGCCGCATGCCGTCCGCGGTCTCGATCGTGCTTTTCAGATAGAACAGCGGAATGACCTCAACGAGACCGCCGATGGCGATCACGATCAGGATGCCGACCAGAAGCAGGATCGAGTTGCGTTCCAGAATCCAGTGTTTTTGCCAAAGCGACGTAGACATCGGCGATCCCCCTACTCGGCCGGAACGAGGTTTGCGGCCGGCGCCGGCGCTTGACGCGACGGGTAGATGGTCCGCCACACGTTGAATGCCATGATCAGCGCGCCGGCTAGGAACAGCGCGCCGCCGAGCGCGCGGATGACGTAGAACGGATGCATCGCCTGCACCGTCTCGATGAAGGAATATTCGAGGAAGCCGAGACTGGTGTAGGAGCGCCACATCAATCCCTGCAGGATTCCCGACACCCACATCGAGGTGACGTAGACAACGATACCGATGGTGGCGATCCAGAAATGCCAGCTCACCAGCCGCAGCGAATAGAGCGGCCGATTCCACAGCCAAGGCACCAGACAATAGATCGCGCCGAACGAGATGAACGCGACCCAGCCGAGCGCGCCGGAATGCACATGTCCGATCGTCCAGTCGGTGTAGTGCGACAGCGAATTGACTTCCTTGATGGACATGACCGGTCCCTCGAAAGTCGACATGCCGTAGAACGCAACCGAGAGCACCATCATGCGCAGCACCGGATCGGTGCGCAGCTTGTCCCAGGCGCCGGACAGCGTCATCAGCCCGTTGATCATGCCGCCCCAAGACGGCATCCACAGCATGATCGAAAACGTCATGCCGAGCGTCTGCGTCCAATCCGGCAACGCCGTGTAGTGCAGGTGATGCGGGCCGGCCCAGATGTAGAGAAAGATCAGCGCCCAGAAGTGAATGATGGAGAGGCGGTAGCTGTAAACCGGCCGGCCGGCGCGCTTCGGGATGAAGTAATACATAATCCCGAGGAAGCCGGCGGTGAGGAAGAAGCCGACCGCGTTGTGGCCGTACCACCATTCCACCATGGCATCCTGCACGCCGGACCACACGATGTAGGATTTCGAGGAGAACAGCGACACCGGAATCGCGGCATTGTTGGTGACATGCAGAACCGCGATGGTGACGATGAAGGCGAGATAGAACCAATTGGCGACGTAGATATGCGGCTCTTTGCGCCGCATCAGGGTGCCCATGAAGACGAGCAGATATGTGACCCAGACGATCGTCAGCCACAGGTCGGCATACCATTCCGGCTCGGCATATTCCTTGGACTGTGTGATGCCGAGCAGATAGCCGGTACCGGCAATGACGATGAAGAAATTGTAGCCGAGAATGACGAACCACGGCGCCAGATCGCCGACGAGCCGCGCCCGGCAAGTGCGCTGCACGACATAGAAGGATGTCGCCAGCAGCACATTGCCGCCGAAAGCGAAGATCACCGCGGAAGTGTGCAGCGGACGCAGCCGGCCGAAGGAAATGTAGGCGAGACCGAAGTTGAGCGCCGGATAGGCAAGCTCGAGCGCGATCCACAGTCCCGCCGTCATGCCGGCAATGCCCCAAAACACCGAGAGCACGGTCGCCAGCTTGATCGGCCCCATATTGTAGTTCGGCTTGCCGTCGATCTCGAGCGGCGGCGCCTCGGAGCTGCGCTCGAAATAGCGATTGATGATGACGAACACCGAAGCGACGCTCGCCGCGGCGAACAGATAGGCGTGAAAGGCATATTCCGGCGTGTAAGCTTTGGCGGCGATCACGATCGAAAGGAACGCGAGCGCGGTCATGGCGGCCGCCAAGCCGCCTTCGCCCAGCGTCATAAGTTTCGGTTGGGCGCGCGAGGGGGTCATGTGCTCGGCCTGTGGCAGCGGGGACGTGCAATGAACCCACTGAACATGCGCACGGGCGGTTGACGTTGACCTAGATCAACGCGGCTTTTTTTAACATAGATCGGGAAATTTTCGATCGTGCGCTGCTTCGTCAGCGCTCGAGCGATTTCAGGTAGGCGATGATGTCGCCGACCTGGCCGGGATCGAAGCGGAACTCCGGCATGTTCGGATGGCCGGTGATGATGCCCTCGGCGAGCGGCTCTTCGAGATCTTCGACCGGATAGCGTTCATGCAGCGTGCGAAACGGCGGCGCGATCTTCAGCGGGCTTGCGCCGACCCTGCCGACCGCGTGGCACTTCGCGCAATCGGCGCGCACAAGCACGAAGCCGCGCTGTGCCGCCGGCGACAGCGGGTCCTCGGCTTGCGTCGGCGAAGCCGTGGTAGCCATCAGGATCGCCACGACGGTGGCGAAGCTGGCGATGCTGATGCACAGTTGCACGATCCACCGCATGGTTGGCCCAGTTCCTTGCCAGCCCGGATCTCACGATGCCGCGGCGCGTTCCTTGGCTTCGTCCTCGGCGGAGGGAAACGCCATGCCGGACATCGGCTCGACCCAGACCAGATGGTCACGAACCTTCGCGACGCCAGGCACGTTCTCGGTCGCGACGACAAGCGCCTGCCGTTCGCGCTCGTCGGTGACGATGCCCCACAGCTCCGCGACGCCATTCTTGACGACAACATTGACGCGCGGCGCCCAGTGCTGCTTGCCCAGCGCCGCGATAACGGTGTCGCGGATGGCGGAATCGCCGCCGGCCGGCGCCGGCACTTCGCGGGACAGGCTCGCCAGAGCGTGCATCAGATTGGCGCGGCTGATAATGCCGACCATCCGCCCGGCCCGGATCACCGGAAGGCGCTTGATGTGCCGGCGCTCCATGACCTCGACGACTTCTTCCAGCGCGTCATCTTCACCCACCGTCGAGGGATCGGGCGTCATGATCTCTTCGACTTTCCTGCCCGATGTCTGCACGTATTCCTGCGCCATCCTTCCCGGGCCGAGCACGAATTCGAGCCATTTCGGGCGCTGACGCTCGGTGCCGATTTCGCGGCGGCGCAAAAAATCTCCCTCGGTGACGACACCGACCAATTCGCCTTTTGCATCGACCACGGGCAGTCCGCTGATCCGGTTTTGCAGCATCAAGCGTGCTGCCTTGACGACCGGCTCATCGGCGCCGATGGAAATGACATTCCGCGTCATGACATCTTTGACTTGCATGCTCGCTCTCCAATCCGCGAATTGCGTCCCCACGCCGAACCGCGATCTCAGCCGTTCATGCGGCTGAGCGCCGGGCGATTGCGCAACACGATGCGGCGCGACGTCGGCACTTCGATCGTGGCGGAGCCTTCCAACGACGTGAGCGTTCGCGATACGGTCTCGATCGTCAGGCCGAGGTAATCGGCGATGTCCTGGCGCGACATCGGAAGCTCGATGGCGTTGGCGCCGGAGACACGCTCGGACATTTCCAGAAGAAAGCTCGCGACGCGCTCCTGCGCGCTCTTGATGAGGAGCAGGATGCGATCCTGAACCCGGTGCAGCTCGCGACCGGTCAGCGTGAAGAGTTGCCGCGCCACCGAAGCATCGCGCCCCGCCAGTGCGGTGATCGCGCTGCGCTTGACCACGAGTACTTTGGTGTCGGTGATCGCCTCGGCGGACAAGGTATGCTCGTCGGCGAATTCAAGGCCGAAGATATCGCCGGGCATATAAAACCCGCCGATCTGACGACGACCGTCGCTGAGAATTTTATAGGTGCGCACGCTGCCGCTGACCACCTTGTAAAGATAGGCGGCCGATTCGTTATCGCCGAATATTTCGGAGTTGCGTGGATAGGCGATTGTAGCGCCCATCAGCTGCATCGACTGATCGAGCGCGTCGGTATCGATCGCGTCATCGTGCATGTGGCTTGGATTTGGCGCTACAAAGCGCGCCGAGATGGCGGGGTGGCTGGCGGCGTCTCTGCGAATTGCGGCTTGAGTGCTGGAGTGGGTGTGCATGGCCATGGGGCTTTACCTCCGGGAGCGTTGGGAGGTATTGCTAAACCTCGGCGGACACGCGGAAAATTCAGATATTGACCCTAAGGGTTTTCCCTTAGGCTATGGGATGCGCCGTCCATGAAACCATTGATGAGGCGGATTTATCTCCGTTTTACGGGACGACGGCGGGGGACAAATTACCGGCCCTGCAATGGCTGAAACTTTACCCCATTTACGATCATTCGCAGCTTCGACGGAATCGGCGCCGCCGGCCTGGCGCAAAATTGCCCGGCAATATGGCGCCGCGATCCTAGCCGTCGTGGCGGGTCTGGCCGTCGAACTGGCGCTCGCCGACGTGCTGCACGGCGAGGGCTCGTATCTTTTCTTCATCCCGGCAATCCTGATCGCCTCGGCATTGGGCGGCTGGGGGCCGGGACTGCTGGCCACTGCGCTCGGCACGGTCTTCGGCCTGTTTTTCATCAGGGACTTCCGCTCGTTATTGCCCGCGGACTGGATCACGGGCGTGGCCTTCGCCCTGGTCGGCATTGGCGTGTCCTGGCGCGGTGCGCTGTTGCGCCGCGCTCGAATGACCGCCGCGGCGAGCGCGGAAGATGCCGAGGCGCGGGCCGCCCATTTTGCTTCGATTCTCGACAGCATTCCCGAGGCCATGATCGTCATCGACGAACGCGGTCTCATCCAATCGTTCAGTTCGGCGGCGGAACGCCTGTTCGATCATACCGCCGCGAACGCGTTGGGGAAAAACGTCAAGATGCTGATGCCCCCGCCGTATCGCGAAGACCATGACAGCTACCTCGATCGCTATATGCGCACCGGGGAGCGGCGGATCATCGGCATTGGCCGCGTCGTCGTCGGCCAGCGCCGCGACGGCTCGACGTTTCCCATGGAGCTTGCCGTCGGCGAAATGCACGTGCGCAAGCGGCGCTTCTTCACCGGCTTTATCCGCGACCTGACCGAGCGGCAGCAGACCGAAGCCCGGCTGCAGGAATTGCAGTCCGAGCTGGTTCACATGTCGCGGCTGACCGCGATGGGCGAGATGGCTTCGGCGCTTGCCCACGAACTCAACCAGCCGCTGTCGGCCATCGCCAATTACATGAAGGGATCGCGCCGGCTTCTGGCAAACCGTTCCGATGAGAACGCGGATCTCGTTCGCGACGCCATGGACAAGGCGGCCGATCAGGCGCTGCGGGCCGGCGAGATCATTCGCCGGCTGCGCGATTTCGTCGCCCGCGGCGAAAGCGAGCGGCGAGTTGAGGACGTGAAGAAACTGGTCGAGGAAGCAAGCGCGCTGGCGCTCGTCGGCGCCAAGGATAAAGGCGTGCGGGTGCGTTACGCTTTCACGCCGGGACTCGATTTCGTCCTTGCCGACAAGGTGCAGGTTCAGCAGGTTTTGCTCAACCTTATGCGCAACGCCATCGAGGCGATGGAGGATTCCGCGACGCGAGAATTGGTCGTCGCAACGGCGCCCGCGCAAGGCAACTTGCTCGAAATCAGCGTCGCCGATACCGGCGCCGGAATTGCACCGGAGATCGGCGCCCAATTATTCCAGCCGTTTGTCACCACAAAACGCCAAGGCATGGGGGTCGGTCTGTCGATTTCGCGCACCATCATCGAGGCCCATGGCGGCTCGATTTCGGCGCGGCCGAATGTCGGCGGCGGCACGGTGTTTTCCTTCACCTTGCCCGCCGTGACCAACGAGGAGGCCGGCAATGACGGCTGAAAAAAAAGGACTGGTGCACATCATCGATGACGACGATGCGCTTCGCGAATCGCTGGTATTTCTGTTGCGCACGGCCGAGATAGAGGCAAAAAGCTACGCCAACGCCAAAGCTTTCCTCGCAGCGTTGCCCGATCCGAGCCTGAGCTGCATCATCACCGACGTGCGCATGCCGGATATGAGCGGAATCGACCTGTTGCGGCGCTTGAAGGAGCTCAAGATCGCCACGCCGGTGATCGTCATTACCGGCCATGGCGACGTCACGCTCGCGGTCGAAGCCATGAAAATCGGCGCAGTGGATTTCCTGGAAAAGCCCTTTGACGACGAGGTGTTGTTGGCCAGCGTCGAGGCGGCGCTGCGCCAGCACGGCGGCCAGGCTAGGCGTGACAGCGAACGAGCAGAGATTGAAAGCCGCTTGGCGACGCTGTCGCCGCGCGAGCGCGACGTGCTGGGCGGCCTGGTGGCCGGCCGCGCCAACAAGCAGATTGCCTTCGACCTCGGCATAAGCCCGCGGACGGTCGAGATTTACCGGGCCAACCTCATGAACAAGATGGAGGCCGGCAGCCTATCCGACCTCGTCCGCATGGCGCTGGTTGTCGGCATGCTGGGCCCGGGGTGAGGAGCGTCACCTACTCCCCAGGGGGCGCAAAAGGCCACCGTGCTCATTTGAGCCATATCAATGCGGTGAGGCTGGCTTGCCGCCATTTTGCCGGCCATGCAGCCACACTCCCAATTGAAAGCGAAAGAGCCGGTGATCGCCGTCGTCGACGACGACCCCGCGGTTTGCAGTTCGCTGAAATTTTCGCTCGAGCTCGAAGGCTTTGCCGTGCGCACCTATCGCAACGCCGCCGAGCTCTTGCAGGACGGCAATTTGGACGACTGCAACTGCCTGGTCGTCGACCAGCGCATGCCCGGCATGAGCGGAATGGAGCTGATCGCGAAACTCCGCGAGCGCAAGGTCGCGACGCCGGCCATTCTCATCATCAGCCAGCCCAGCGATGCCTTAAGCATGCGCGCGGCCGCGGCCGCCATTCCTATCGTGGAAAAGCCGCTCCTTAGCAATGCGCTCGTGGACAGGATCCGCGAGGCTTGTCAGCAAGCCGGCTAATCCGCCGTCCGTCGCCCGCGACGTCAAGAACTCATCGATCGCCGCCGCACGCCGAGAGCGACGCTTTGCGACTTTTCGTCATATATGGCTCGATATAGCGAGTAGTCTTGGGGCTTTGCTCCATAAAAAATCGTTGCTATTCTGCCGATCGACGCTGACGCGCCGTAAGCGCGTCTTCATGCTTCGAAATGCGCCTTCGAAGCCGGTCCTCCGAAAACGCTTCTGTGCAACATCGCGCGGCCTTTGCCGTGCGGCCGACTATTTGGGGACGCCAATGAGACCGAGTGCGCGCAATCCCATCGAAGGAAAAAAACTATTGCCGCTGGCCGGCACAGGACTACTCGCCGCCAGCCTTTGGCTCCAATCCCCGCCCGCGGCCGTCGCGGCGGGCAACGTCAACGTGCTTTACGCCGGCTCGCTGGTCAATCTGATGGAGCACGGCATCGGCCCGGCCTTCGACAGAGCGAGCGGCGACAGGTTCCGAGGCTATGCCGGCGGCTCGGGCGCGCTTGCCAATCAGATCAAGGGCAAACTCCGTCAGGCCGACGCGTTCATCAGCGCCAGCCCCAAGGTGAACGACAGCCTCATCGGCGCGGCGAATGGCGCTTGGGTCGGCTGGTACGTCACCTTCGCCCAATCTCCGCTCGTCATCGGCTATAACGCGTCGAGCAAATTTGCCGCCGACCTCAAATCGAAGCCGTGGTATCAGGTGCTGATGGAGCCGGGAATCAAGGTCGGCCGCACCGATCCCAAGCTCGATCCCAAGGGTGCGCTGACGGTGACGCTGATGCAACAGGCGGAAACCTTCTACAAGAGCCCCGGCCTGACGCAAAGCGCGATCGGCGCGCCCGACAATCCGGAGCAAGTGCTGCCGGAAGAGACTTTGGTCGGGCGGCTACAATCGGGCCAGCTCGATGTGGGTTTCTTCTATTCGACGGAAAGCGCCGACGCCAAGATACCGGTGATCGCGCTGCCGGCCGAAATCGCGCCGAAGGCCATTTACACCGCCACCATCCTGCATAACGCGCCGAACCCCGACGGCGCCGACCGGTTCGTTGCTTTTCTGTTAGGCGCGGACGGCCATAGCATCATGAAGGAGCACGGGCTCGGCGTGCAAAAACCGACCCTCTCGGGCGACGCCAGCGGCGTGCCGAAAGACGTCCGATCGCTGCTCGATCAGGCCAAGTGACGCGCCAGTGACGCGCCGCGTTCCCGCACTCATTCCCTGGCTCGCCGGGCTGCTGGCGATCTATCTGATCGCGCCGCTGATCGCCGGCGCGCAGCAGGCGGGAATCGCGGATTGGAGTTCCGTCGACAGCGCGGCGCTGACGCAAGCCTGCCTGGTATCGGTCGCCAGCGCCACCGCGGCGACGCTGTTGATCGCGCTCGGCGGCATTCCGCTCGGCTATCTGTTGGCGCGGGTGTCGGGACGGGCCGTGGGATTGCTCGGTTTTCTCGTTCAGCTGCCGCTCGCTTTGCCGCCGCTGGCGAGCGGCGTCCTCCTTTTGTTTCTGGTCGGTTACGCGACGCCGCTCGGCCGTCTCACCGGCGGCGCGCTGACCGACTCCTTCGTCGGCATCGTGCTGGCCGAAGTTTTCGTCGCCGCGCCGTTCCTGATCATCGCCGCGCGCTCGGCCTTCGCCGCGATGGACCCCGATCTCGAAGGCGTCGCCGCGACGCTCGGGCGCGGTCCGCTATCGGTCTTTTTCCGCGTCAGCATGCCGATCGCCCGGCCGGCCATTTTGTCCGGGCTGTTGCTCGCTTGGCTGCGCGCCTTCGGCGAATTCGGTGCCACCGTGATGGTCGCCTATCACCCCTATTCGCTGCCGGTCTACACCTATGTCGCGTTCGGCGCGCAGGGCCTGCCGGCGATGCTGCCGGTGCTGCTGCCCGCGCTCGGGCTGGCGCTGGCGATCATGGCGTTCAGCACGCTTGCCGGCAATCGGGTTTCTGCACGGCAGGCCGCGGTGTCGTCGGTCGGCGCCTTGCCGAGCGTGGCGTTCGATATTGCCGCCCGTCCTCCTGCCAAGACCCGCGCGGTCGAGCTTGTCCTGCGACTGCAAAAGCGGCTGGGCAATTTTCAACTCGACATCGCGTGGTCGCCGCGGGCACGCCGTCTCGCCATCGTCGGACCGTCCGGCTCGGGCAAATCGCTGACGCTCAAGATGATCGCCGGCATCGAGGCTTGCGATCGCGGCTTTATCCTGCTCGACGGCCATGACATCGCCGCGCGCCAACCCGCGACCCGCGGCATTGCCTATGTGCCGCAAAATTACGGCTTGTTCCCCCATCTTACGGTGGACGAGCAGCTGTCGTTTCCGCTCGGCTCCGACCCAGATCTCGCAAAGCATTGGATCGACCGTCTCGGGCTGCGCGGCCTCGAAGGCCGGCGGCCGGATGCGCTGTCGCTCGGCCAACAGCAACGCGTCGCATTGGCGCGCGCATTGGTGCGCCCTGCCCGCCTCCTGTTGCTCGACGAACCGTTTTCGGCGCTGGACGCCCCGCTGCGCGCGAGATTGCGCCGGGAAATGCTGGCGCTGCAAAACGAGCTCACCGCCACCACAATTCTGGTCACTCACGATCCGGCCGAAGCGGCCATGCTCGCCGACGAAATTCTGGTCTTCGAGAACGGCCGGGTCCTGCAAGCGGGCCCGACCGACGCAGTCTTTCGCCGTCCAAACAACGAAACGGTGGCGCGGCTTCTCGGCGCCGATCACGCCGCCACAGGCATCGCAACCGACACCGACAGCATTGCAATCGGCGCCAATGTTTTGCTCAAAATCTCAGGACCGGCGCTGACGCCCGGTGCACGCGTTGGCTGGACTGTATCGCCTTCGCGCGTTCGCTTGAGCGAGACCGGCCGCTATGACGGCGTCATCGAAGCCGTCACCCGCGTCGCGTCCGGCCATCAGATCACGCTGCGTTGCGGCGACGCCTCGATCGAACTCGCGGCCGGCTATGTCGATCCGTCTCCGCGCAGCGCCTGCCGCTTCGACATCGATCCCGACGCGGTGCGCATTTGGCCGCTGCAGTGAGGGCGGCGAAGGCCGGCGGAATTTTACGAGGGATCGGCAAGGGATAGTGGCGCGTGGCGCCAGCAATACGATCAAAAAATGGGGTTGGCGCCATGCGTGTCGCAAGCTGCTTGCACGGACGCGCTTCAATCGACAAGTTGCCGCAGTTTTGCTACACTTCAACGGTGTGATTTGCGTGTAGGGATACACATCATGACCGAAAGCGCAGCGGATGGCCCGGCGGTTGAAAGCGCTTGTCGAGATATCGACCGGTATATTTCCGAAACGTCCAAGGCTTCTTCAAACGATGCTCAGTTGTTAAGCCCCAGCGAAAGACTGCGCGTGCTGGGCAAACAGCAGTCGGGATCATCGGGGATACAACCTGCTACACCGGATACAGCAACTCCACTATTGGCTAATAAATTTTGATCTATGTGAGCGCGCGATTTATTCGCCGCGCTGCAAGGATTAATTGAGTCCGATTCCAACTTTTCAATGTCGGACAAGTTCACTGGATAAGCGCCGCAACAGCGACGGCGGATGCGATTTTCCTGGCGCTCCCTAGGGGAATCGAACCCCTGTTTCAGCCTTGAGAGGGCCGCGTCCTAGACCGCTAGACGAAGGGAGCCTCGTTCCGAAATAGCTGCGATAAGGGGTCCGTGCAAGCGCCCCCCGTCATTCCGGGGCCGGCCCAACGGGCCCGCGCCCGGAATGACGGAATTCACTGCTCCGCGCCGAACCGCAGCCGGCCGGTCTGTTGCAGCGTCTTGAGATCGTAAATGCGGACCTCGCTCTGGCCGCCGATATCCAAAGTCACCACGATGCGGCCGTCGCCGATGGCGGTGGAGACGACATGCGCGCCTTTCGGCAAAAACACGGTGCCGTTAGCGACGGTTGCGGCGCCGCTTTCGCCGGCGTGATAGACGCGGTAGCCGACGACGCCGACCACCGCGGCAATGGCGATCGCGGTGGTGGCTGCCGATATCAGCATCAAGAGCCGCACCTTCGCCAGCGTCGGCGCTACGGCTTCGGGCGCGTTTTCGGCCGAAGCATTATCGGATATCTCAGTATCGGATTGTCGGACCAAGACTTTCACCATGCAAGACTTTCACCATGCAAGGCTTTCACCATGACTGTCGCCGCGACGCAAACTTCAGTGCTGGTCGCCGCCGATGAGGCCGGCGAGCGGCTCGACCGCCTGCTCGCCCGGCATGTCGCCACTTTGTCGCGGTCGCGGCTCAAGGCACTCATCGAAGCCGGCGCGGTCGTCCTCGACGGCAAGACGATCCGCGATCCGAGCCACCGCGTCAATTCCGGCGACACGATCGTGGTCGACGTGCCGCCAGCCGAGCCGGCCAAGCCCAGGCCTGAGCCTATTCCGCTCAACGTCGTTTACGAGGACGACGACATCATCGTCATCGACAAGCCGCGCAACCTCGTCGTCCATCCAGCCGCCGGCAATTGGACCGGCACACTGGTCAACGCCTTGATCGCGCATTGCGGCGATAGCCTGTCCGGCATCGGCGGCGAGCGGCGGCCCGGCATCGTGCACCGGCTCGACAAGGATACGACCGGGCTGATGGTGGTGGCGAAGAACGACCGCGCCCACCGCGCGCTCGCGGCGCAATTCGCCGACCATGGCAAAAACGGCGGCAAGAACGACGAAGGCAAGAGCGACGATGCGTTCGAGCGCGGCTATCTCGCTTTCGTCTGGGGTGCGCCGGAGCGGCCGCACGGCACCGTCGACCGGCCGATCGACCGCGACACGCGGGCGCGCGACCGCATGGCGGTGCGCGAAGGCGGCCGCGAGGCCGTCACCCATTGGCAAGTGCTGGAGCGGTACCGCGGCGAACCAGGCTCCCGGCGCGCCAGCAAAGCGGGAAAGTCCGACCAGCCGGTGGCGAGCCTTCTTGCCTGCCGCCTCGAAACCGGACGCACCCACCAGATCCGGGTCCATTTGGCCTCGATTGGGCATCCGTTGCTGGGGGACGAGACTTACGGGGCCGGATTCCGTACCAAAGCTGCACTTTTGCCGCAGGGCGCCCGGGCGGCGCTGGCGGGCCTTGGCAGGCAGGCCCTCCATGCCTACATCCTGACGGTCAAACACCCCACGACCGGCGAAATAGTGCGGTTCCGTTCGGAACTGCCGCCCGACTTGGCCCGTTTGCGTCATGCGCTGGCCGGCAGTCGGGCCGCAACCGGCGCTTAACCGTGTGGCGATAAGTAAGGGTTTACCGATTTCGCGGCTTTTCGCAGCAACTTAACCGAGATCAAGGCGGTATCGCGCTGATTTGATGCCGTCTCCCTTTCGTTCGCCCGATTCGGCCGTGTATGTTGCGGGTGCGAGATGATGGAACTGGCGCCGTCGGCTCAGGCGAGCGGCGGCACCATTCGCCCGCCGCTCCCGCGGGGGCATGGATATGGAGGGCGCTCGATGGCCCAGACTGCAGCACTGCCCGTTTTGTCGGGCGAAACCGGCCTCACCCGGTATTTAGAGGAAATCAGGCGGTTCCCGATGCTGGAACCGCAGGAAGAATTCATGCTGGCCAAAAGCTGGCGCGAGCACGGCGACCGCGACGCGGCGCATCGGCTCGTCACCAGCCATTTGCGGCTCGTGGCCAAGATCGCCATGGGCTATCGCGGCTACGGCCTGCCGATCTCGGAAGTGATTTCCGAGGGCAATGTCGGCCTGATGCAGGCGGTGAAACGCTTCGAGCCCGACAAGGGGTTCCGCCTCGCAACCTACGCCATGTGGTGGATCAAGGCGGCGATCCAGGAATACATTTTGCGCTCGTGGTCGCTGGTGAAGATGGGCACCACCGCCAATCAGAAGAAGCTGTTCTTCAATCTGCGCAAGGCGAAGAGCAAGATTTCCGCGCTCGACGAGGGCGACATGAGGCCCGATCAGGTCAAGCTGATCGCGAAGCGGCTCGGCGTCACCGAGCAGGACGTCATCGACATGAACCGGCGCTTGGGCGGCGATGCCTCGCTCAACGCGCCGATCCGCGAGGACGGCGATTCCGGCGAATGGATGGATTGGCTGGTCGACGACTCAGTCAGCCAGGAAAGCCGGCTGGCCGAGAGCGAGCAGTCGGAGAACCGCCACAAGGCGCTCGGCGACGCGCTCACCGTGCTCAACGAGCGCGAACGCCGCATCTTCGAGGCGCGCCGCTTGGCCGACGACCCGATCACGCTGGAAGAGCTCGCCGACGAATTCGGCGTGTCGCGCGAGCGCGTGCGCCAGATCGAGGTCCGCGCCTTCGAGAAGGTGCAGAAGGCGGTGAAGACCAACATCGCCCACATCGAAAATCCCGAAGCCGCCGCCGCGGCGATGCATTAAGCGCCGTCATTCCGGGGCGCGCCGAAGGCGCGAGCCCGGAATCCATAACCACCGCGTTATGCAAAACGGTCTGGGACCTTCAGAAGCCGCTCTATTCGTGATTATGGATTCCGGGCCCGCGGGCGGAGCCCGCGTCCCGGAATGACGAGGGCTACTCCCGCAGCGCTCCCTTGAGCGGCCGGTGGCAGGCGAGGATCATCGCGCCGGCGAGCGCGGCGATGGCGGCGACCATCAGGAAAAATTCCGGCTTTTCGATCCGGCTCCAATAGCTGCCGATGTAACCGGACAAAAATCCGCCGGTGAAGCTCGTCGCCAGCCACACGCCCATCATCATCGACAGCATGCGCGCCGGCGCCACCTTGGTGACGAGCGAGAGCCCGACCGGCGACAGATAAAGCTCGCCGAGCGTGATGATGACAAAAAAGCCGAACAGCCACAGCCAGCTCGCTTTACCGCCGCCGGCATAAAGCGCGGCCGTTGTCATGGTCAGATAGGCCGCGGTCACGCCGAAACAGCCGAGCGCCATCTTGGTGACGGTGGAGGGCTCCGACCCGCGCGCAGCCTGCCGCGCCCACAGCGCCACGACGAACGGCGTGAAGGCGAAGATCATGAACGGATTGAAGGCCAGAAACCAGGTGGTCGGAATCTGCACGACAAAACCGAACAGCGAGATGGTGCGGTCGGTATCGGCGTCGGCCCACAGGATGATGGTGTTGCCGATCTGCTCGTAGGTCGCCCAGAACAAGGTATTGGGCACGAACAGGACGAGGAGCGCGATCAGCGCGCGCCATTCGTCGCGGCTGAGCGCGCGCTGCGCGGTGGGTGCCGCTTTGCCCCCTCCCTTCCCTCCTCCGCGAGCGGGGGAAGGTACGGGGCACCCCACGACGCTCGCGTCGCGGGGACCCCGGGTGGGGATCAGCGGCAGATGCGGCAGCGCATAGAGATAAATGCAAAGCCCGATGCACATGCCGACGCCGGCGGCGGCAAAGCCGTAGTGCCAGCCCGCTTCCTCGCCGAGCGTGCCGCAAATGAGCGGCGCCAGAAACGCGCCGACATTGATGCCGACATAGAAAATGGAATAGGCGCGGTCGCGGCGCGGATCGCCCGGCGGGTAAAGCCCGCCGACTTGGGTCGAGATGTTCGGCTTGAAGCAGCCCGAGCCCAGGATCAGCGCCAACAACGCGAACAGGAACAGCTGCTCGACCGCCATCATGAAATGGCCGATCGCCATCAGCACCGCGCCGATCACGACGGTGCGGCGCTGGCCGAGCACGCGGTCGGCAAGGAGCCCGCCGAAGATCGGCGTGAAATAAACGAGCCCCGTATAAAGCCCCCAAATCTGCGACGACAGCGGCTGCACGTCGAGCGGGCCGAACAGGATCTCCAGCGCATGCTTGACGGCGAGGAGGCCGACGACATTGCCGGAATGGTCGGCCAGCAGCAGATATTTGGTCATGTAGAGGACGAGCAGCGAGCGCATGCCGTAATAGGAAAAGCGCTCCCACATTTCGGTGGTGAACAGGAAGGTCAAGCCGCGCGGATGGCCGAACAGTTCCGCGGGCGCGGTGGCAGCGGGCATCGTTTCAACGCGATCGGCCACGTCCGGAAAATCCCGAAATCGTCATGCCCGGCACACGGGTCCGGCCTCTGGCCGGCCCGAGTATAAACCTTGTGCCGGGCATCCACGTCTTGCTAGCGAAGGAGACTAAAGACGTGGATGGCCGGGCAAAAGGGCGTTCACGCCCGTCTTCGACGGGCTATGCCCGGCCATGACGCAAAAATGAGCAGAGGACGCGCCAGATGCCCGCCACTTACCCCGAAGAAGCCAAGAACTTCCGTCTCCTCGGCCACGACGCATCGGCGGCCTGGGGCGGCGGCTCGCTGGTGCAGATCCACAAGGGCCATGCCTATGTCGGCGCGGTCGGCGGCTCGAGCTATAACGGCCCGGAAGGCTTTACCGTGCACGACGTGCGCGATCCGAAAAAGCCGCACAAGGTCGGCGAATTCCGCGCGCCGCCCGGCATCCATTGCCACAAGCTGCGCATCGTCGGCGACGATCTGCTCTATGTGAATTCGGAGCGGCTCGCCGGCGACAAGGGCAAGAACGCGCGCGCCGGATTTTTCATTTTCGATATCTCGACGCCGTCGGCGCCGAAGCCGATCGGCTTCTACGACATGCCGGGCTCCGGCCCGCATCGCTTCGGCGTCGATCTCGACCGCAAGCTCGCCTTCATGCCGAACGACGCGCCGGGCTGGACCAAGCGGGTGATCTGGACGCTGGATATTTCCGACCCGCTGAAGCCCGAAGTGGTCAGCATCTGGGGGCTGCCGTGGATGAAGACCGACACTGACGAGATCGGCAACGATCCGCACCCCGCCGAGGACGCCACCACGCTGCACGGCCCGCCGACGATCCGCGGCAACCGCATGTATTGCGCCTGGTGGGGCGGCGGCATTTCGATCGTCGACTGCACCGATTTGCGCGCCATGAAGCTTGTCGGCCACATCAAATGGTCGCCGCCGTTTCCCGGCTCGACCCACACCTGCTGGCCGATCGGCGACCGCCCTTATCTCGTCGTCACCGACGAGGCGCGCGCCAAGCAGAAATACTGGGACGCGCAATTCATGTGGATCGTCGACGCGCGCGACGAGACCAATCCGCTGCCGGTCGCGACCTTCATGCCGGAGCGCGAGAAATATTACGACCGCCCCGGCCGCTTCGGCGCGCACAATATCGTAGAGAACCTGCCCGCCGACGGGCCGTGGAAGGACATCGTGTTTCTCACTTATTTCAACGCCGGCCTGCGCGCGGTGAACGTCAGCGATCCGCTGCACCCCAAGGAAGTCGGCTATTACGTGCCGGAGACGCCCGACGGCGCGCCGGGCATCCAGTCGAATGACATCGGCGCCGACGAGCAAGGCCGACTTTATCTGATCGACCGCTGGGGCCAGGGCATGCACATTTTGGAATACACGGGGTGACGCTTGCCGTCATTGCGAGGAGCGTAGCGACGAAGCAATCCAGAAATCGCAGCGCGGCACTGGATTGCTTCGCTTCGCTCGCAATGACGAATTATCAGCGTTATCATCCGTGCTTCTCCGCCGCATGCCAATTCGGCTCATCCGGCGGCTCCTGCGGCGCAAAGCCGAACGTCTTTTCGAACCGCTTGGCGTAGTCCGCCCAGACCTGCGGATTGATGATGCGCGGCACCGGCCGACCGTCGAGCGCATCGAGCATCTGTTCGGCGGCGATCCGGCCCATCCTGATGCGCGCCTCCTTGGTCACGCCCGCCATGTGCGGCGTCACCATGACGTTGTCGTATTTCATCAGCGGGTGACTGGCCGGCGGCGGCTCCTTCTCCCACACGTCGAGCCCGGCGCCGGCGATTGTCTTGTCGCGCAACGCTCGTTCCAGCGCCTCCTCGTCGTGAATGGAGCCGCGCGCGGTAGTGATGAAATAAGCATGCGGCTGCATCAGCGCGAATTCGCGCGCGCCCATGAGCTTGCGCGATTGCGGCGTGAGCGGACAATTGATCGAAACGAAATCGGAGCGCTTTAAAAGCTCGTCCAGTTCGACCTTTTCCGCGCCGCGAGCTTTCACCACATCGGCGCTTAAGTATGGATCGTAGGCCAGCACCGTCATCTTGAACAAAATTCCGGCGAGCTCGGCGATGCGCCGTCCGACATTGCCAAGCCCGACGATGCCGACGGTCCGCCCGAACGCTTCGCCGCCGGTATAGTCGTTGCGGTTCTTGATCGTGCCGGCCCGCAGCGCGCGGTCCGAGTCGGGCACGCGCTTGATCAGGCACAGCATCATGCCGAGCACGTGCTCGGCGACCGCTTCGGCATTGCCGCCGGACTGATTGACGACCAGCACGCCGCGCTCCGTGCAAGCGTTGACGTCGACCGTGTCGTAGCCGGCGCCGTTGGTGGAAACGATCAAGAGGTTCGGCGTTGTGCTCAACAGTTCGGCACGAGCGTGGTAATGCGGCGCCAGCTCGTCGCGCGCCGAGCTCATCTGATAGGCGTGCGCCGCAGCCAGAATCTGCAACGCCGTCTCGTCCCGAGACTTTTGCTCGAGCATATCGAGACGGATATCGCCGCGCTTGCCGAGCATTTCGCCAAAGCCGATCGGCCGGTGCGGTTGGACGCAAAAGACCCGCTTGCTGTTGGCGCCGTTACTCATCGATGTCCGTCCCCCATCCATTTTATTTGCATCGGCGCAAGCCTAGCGCGGCAAAGCTTTCGCGTACAAGATCGGTGGGTGTATCATGGCTGGGCTCAATAGCCAGAAAGGACCGATCCAATGGCTAAGAAACATTCGGATAGCGTTTACCGAATAGTCGACGTCGTCGGTGTCAGCGAAAAATCGTGGGAGGATGCCGGCCGGCGCGCCGTGGAAACGGCCGCCGGTTCGCTGCGCGATCTGCGCGTCGCCGAAGTCACCAAGATGGACATGAGGGTGGAGAACGGAAAGGTCTTAGCATTTCGTACCCGCGTCGCACTCTCGTTCAAGTACGAGGCTTGATCAAGCCGGGCTGTTCAGTCATCCGCGCGGCACGGTGAGCGCGGCGAGTCTGGAAACATCCTCGCTGTTGTCCAGGTCCCAGATCGCGTCAATCAGCGGCGCGATGTCGCGGCGCGGGTCCCAGTCCGCTGCGGCGTTGCGCAATTTGTCTTCGAGGTCTTGGTCGCTCATTGGATTTAAGTCGCTGCCGCGCGCCGCAGCTTGCGCAAGCTTGTGCAGTCTGCCGTCCGCAGTCGCGATCTCGACCGCGGCGGCGACGGTGGCAAAGCTTGCATCGCGCGCCACCTCGACCTTGCCGCGCAGCGCGGCGACCACCGGATCGTTCACGCAAGCCGCGGCGAATTGCTCGACGCCGGCCTTGCCGGCGACCAAGGCCGCAGCGACCGCGTGCTGCACGCTGACTTGCGATTGGGCGCTGGTCGAAATCTTTGGGCGGTCGGCACGCAGCCCAAGCAGCGGATTGCCGGAGACCTTGACCTTCTCGACGACGGAAGCGGGATTGTCGCGCCGCCAATCGAGCACGCAATCGAGCACCGGATGCAGCACGAAGCCGCACGGATAGGGCTTATAGGACGTCGCCATGATCGCCCAGGTCTCGCCGAGACCGTCGGTCAGACACGAAAGCTTTGGCGTCTCATGGAGCGCTGAGTAATAACCCTGCACTCCGGTCAGCGGCTCGGCCGGCCCGGCAAAATTCTTTTCCGCCAGCAGCGCCGACCACAAACCGTTACGCGCCGCATTGCCGACGCCGACGCTTTTGGCCGCCGTGCCGAGGCATTCGCACAGGCCGGCGGCTTGTGTCGAAGCGATGCCGAGCGCCCACACCATTTGCTCGGACGATAGGGCCAAAAGCTTGCCGCTGCCGGCGGCGGCGGCGAACACGCCGCAGGTTGCGGTGATGTGCCAGCCTCTGTTGTAGTGGCTCGGTGACATGGCCAATCCGATGCGGCATTCGATCTCCTGGCCGAGCACGAAAGCGAGAAGAAGATCGCGGCCGCTCACGCGTTGCAACTCGCCGAGCGCCAACAGCGGCGGCGCCAGCGGTGCGGTCGGATGAATTGCGGTCGGCACGTGAGTGTCGCAGAAATCGAGCACGTTGGCGCCGGCGGCATTGAGGAACGCGGCGTTGAGCGCGTCGATGCGCTCGCGCCGGCCGATCAGCGCCGCTTGCCGGCCGCCGGAGAACGCGGCGAGCGAGCCGAGCGCAATCTCGAAGGTCTGGTTGCGGCAGCCCGTCAATGCGACGGCGAAGAAATTGAGGAATGAGCGCTTGGCCTGATGGACGACATCATTCGGCAGATCGCTCCACCGCGTCGCGGTGACAAACGTCGCCAAACGCGCCGTCACGCCGGGATTGGTCGACATTTTGTCCCCCCGCTAACACACCGCCCGGGTGCCGATATAAGCGGCGATGACCGCGGGATTGCTCAGGACCTCGGCGGCCGAACCCGAGCCGAGCGTGCGGCCGTAGTCGAGGACGTGAAGCCGGTCGGCGAGATCGGCCACCATCTGCATGTCGTGTTCGATCCAGATCATGGCAAGACCGAGTTCGTCTTTGAGGCGCAGGATAAAGCGGGCGAGATCCTCGCGCTCGGCGCGATTGAGGCCGGCCGACGGCTCGTCGAGCAGCAACAGCGTCGGCTCGAGCGCCAGCGCGCGGGCGAAGCCGACAAGCTTCTGCACCCCGAACGGCAGCGCACCGACCGGCGCGTGGCGATAAGGCGCGAGACCGACGAAGGCCAGCACCTTCTCGACCGCCTCGCGATGGCGCAATTCCTCGCGCCGCACGCCGGGCAGGTAAAACATCTCGGCCAGCATTGTCGTGGCGATGCGGGCATGGCGGCCGGTCAGCAGATTTTCCAGTACCGTCATCTGCGGAAACACTTCGCCATGCTGGAAGGTGCGGGCGAGGCCGAGCCGCGCGATCTCATGCGCCGGCCGCCCGTTGATGTCCTGCCCGCGCAGTCGGATCGTGCCCTGTCCGCGATAGATGCCGCTGATACAGTTGAGCACGCTGGTCTTGCCGGCGCCGTTCGGCCCGATCAGCGCCAGCAATTCGCGCGCCTCGACATGCAGAGACACGTCGGCCAGCACGGTGAGGCCGCCGAACTGCAAGGACAGGTGTTCGACTGTGAGCTCAGCCATGCGGACGCTCCGGTCTCAGCGCGCGATAGCTGCGGCGCTCTTCGCCGCTCGCCTGGCCGAGATAGGATTCCTGGATTTCGCGCCGACCGCGCAGCTCGGCAGCGGCGCCTTCGAGCACGACGTGGCCGTTTTCGAGCACGTAGCCGTAATCGGCGACGGCGAGCGCCACACCGGCGTTCTGCTCGACCAAGAGGACGGTAATGCCGAGCTCCTGCCTGATGCTCGATAGACGCCGCGCCAAATCCTCGACAACCACCGGCGCCAGACCGAGCGACAGCTCGTCGACCAGCAGCAATTCGGGCTTGCAGACGATGGCGCTGCCGATCGCCAACATCTGGCGTTCGCCGCCGGACAACAGCCCGGCGAGCCGCGGCCGCAGCTCCGCCAGCGCGGGAAAGTACTGGAAGACCAGCGCTTGAAGGCGCCGTCGCTCGGCCGCATCGGCGCGCCGCGACACGGCGACGGTGAGGTTTTCGGCGACCGTCAGGTTGGGAAAGACCTTGTCGCGCTCCGGCACCAGCACGATACCGCGCGACGTGTTGGCGTGCGGCGGCTCGTTTTCGATCCGCCGCCCGGCGAAACGGATGCTGCCGGCGATGACGCGCGCATCGTCGAGGCCGATGAAGCCGGAGATTGCGCGCAGCGTGGTGGTCTTGCCGGCGCCGTTGTTGCCGAGCAGCGCGACGACGGTCTGCGGCATCACGCGCAGCGACACGCCGTGCAGCGCCACCGCGACGCGATGATAGGCGACCTGCAGCTTGTCAATCGCGAGAAGCGGCGCGGTCATCGACGATCCCGTGATAATACCGCAGGGGCGCGGCGCGCCGCGAACGAATTTCGGAGCCGCTGCCAGATGCCCATCAGTCCGGCCGGCTCGAGCAGCAGAAAAAGAATCATGACGACGCCGAACGCTGCGTAATCGATCGCAAACTCCATGTTGCTGAAGCGTTCGGGCAGGTAAGCGGCGATCGCCTCGATGGCGTAGGGAAACAGGATGACGAAACCGGCGCCGAGCAGCGCGCCGGGGATGGAGCCCATGCCGCCGATGATGATCATCGCCAGATACTGCACGGTCAGATAGAGCGAGAACGCGTCGATCGAGACGAAATTGCGGAAATAGGCGAACAGCGCGCCGGCAACCGCCGTCATCGTCGCGCTGACCATGAAGGCCATGAGTTTGAAGCGCTGCACGTCGATGCCAAGCGCGCTGGCGACGATGTCGCGCTCACGCAGCGCCCGCCACGCCCGGCCGGTGCGCGAGCGCTGCAGGTTGACGCTGATCAGGAGCGCGAGTGCCGCGAAGGCGAGCAGCGCGAAATACCACGCTCGCCCGCTGCTCAGCGTGAAGCCGCCGATCGACGGCGAGTCGATCATGACGCCGGTCGAGAGCACCTCGCGCGCCTCGTATTCGCCGCCGAGATAGACGACGACGAAATGCAGCCCGAGCGTGCTGATGGCGAGATAGAGGCCGCGCAGCCGCAACGACGGCAGGCCGAAGATCAATCCGAGCAGCGCGCCGAGCACGGCGGCGGCCGGCAGCGTGATCCAGAACGGGGCGCCCACCTCGCGGACCAGCACGCCGACGCAATAGGCGCCGGCCGCCAGCAGACCGGCGGTGCCGAGCGAGATCAGCCCGGCAAAACCGGTCAGCAGCATCAGCGCCAGCGCGCCGATGCAGGCGAGCAGCACCTGGTTGGCGAGATCGAGCAGGAACGGCGTGGCGACGAAGGGCAGCGCCGCCAGCACCGCCAGCGCCGCGGCAAGCCGGATGCGGCGCGCGCGCGTCCCAAACAAGGCGAGTTCTTGCGCATAGGGGCTGCCGTCACGCATCTCAGACCCGATCGAGCTGTTCGCGGCTGCCGAATAGGCCCCAGGGGCGGATCGCCAGCACGATCAGCAGCACGAGGAAGGGCACGACGTCCGACAACAGTGGATTGACATATTGGATGGCGGCGATCTCGGCCGCCGCCACGATCAGCGCGCCGATCGCGGCGCCGAGCAGGCTGTCGAGGCCGCCGACCAGCGCCGCCGGAAACGCCTTCAGCCCGATCGTCGCCATTGTCGACTCGACGCCGGAATCGAGCGCCAGCAGCATCCCGGCGAGCGACGCGGTGAAGGTGGAAAGGCCCCAGGCGACGGCGTAGACGGCATGCAGGCGAATGCCGCGCTGCTCGGCCAAGAGCGGACTCTGCCCCGCCGCCCGCATGCGCACGCCCCAGCGCGTGAACTGCAGAAACACGAACAGGCCGATATAGACGACGATGGTGAGACACACGATGGCAAGACTGGCGGCCGAGATCTGCACGCCGGGCGCGACGTGGACCGGCGGATTGCGCCAGCCGAACATGGCGGCGGGATAGAATTGCTGGGTCGTCCAGATCAGGATGCTCAGGCCGCGCAGCAGGATGCCGAGTGCGATGGTGATCAGCACCGCCGCCAGCACCGCTTCTCCGGTCATCCACCGCATCAGCACGACATAGACGAGGACGCCCATGACCAGGCCGCAGAGCGCGGCCAGCACCAGCGCCAGGATCGGATTGCTGCTGAACAGGCCGGCGGTGGAGACCAGGAAATAAGCGCCCACCATCATCAGCTCGCCATGCGCGAGGTTGAGCACGCGGCTGACGCGATAGACGAGAACGTAACCGGTGCTCACCAGCGCATAGATCGCTGCGAGCACGACGACATTGGCGACGAGTTGCAGCGACATGCGCAGCCGGGAAGCCCACAGTAGAGACGGCGGCGCGAGAGCAGATTTCGCGCCGCCCGCCGATGTCAGTCGACGACGTCCACCGCCAGCCAGTCGCGCGTCTGGATGACGCTCTTTTGGCCTGGGTCATAGCGGTAGAACCGGTAGTATTGCTTGGTGCGGAAATGATTATCCGCCGTCCACACCATGGGACCGCCGCGCACCCCTTGCGTGTCGAGGTTAAGCGTCGACATCGCCGCGGCGACTTTGTCCGCACTGGCTGGCCAGCCAGCCTTGGTGAGGATTTGCTCCAGCGCGCGGCCGGTGATCCAGCCCTCGGAGGCGTAGGTCGCCGGGAATGAATATTTTCCCTGCGCCGCAACCTCGCGAATCTCCTTGTGCACCGGCAGATTGTCCTGGAACAGTGCATTGGCGGTGAAGATCTGTAAGCCGCCGTCGGCAATGCGCTTGAGCTCGTCCTCGGCTTGAATATGGCCGTAGGCCAGGTAGTTGCCGGTCCAGCCGAGCCGCCGTAGCGCCTCGAAGGTCTTCGCCTCGGCCGGCCACGGCGCGTAGGCGTAGCCCCAGTTCGGATTGCCCGCCATCATCTTGGTGGCAAACGGCGTGTAGTCGGCAGTGGCCGGCGGGATGAACTCCTTGTCGACCGTCGCCATGCCGAGCTGCGCCGCCAGCTTCTCCGCCGTGTCGACGCCGATGCGCGAGATCGGAACCGGTATGCCGACCAAGCCGAGCTTCACCGGCTCCTTGGCCATTTCCTTGATGGCGTGGATCGCCACCGGAATGTCGACGCCGAAATCGAAACCGGTCGAGCAGAACAAAAGAGGATCGGGCTTCGGCGGATGGGTTTCCTTCGGACAGACGCCACCGGCGAACCACAGCGGCACATTGGCGCGTTTCGACTCGGCGATCACCGGCCCGTAGGTCGAGGATAGGCTCGAGTTGATCATCAGCATCACGTTGTCCTGCCGGATCAGCTTGGTGGCATTCGCCGCCGCCTTGGACGGCTCGGCTTGGTCATCCTCGATGAGCAGGTTGATACGATGGCCGTTGATGCCGCCCCGGGCGTTGAGGCGGTCGACATAGATGCGCAGCATCTCGATCACCGGCGCCTGCGTGGCGGCGGCGGGGCCGGTCATCGCAGCGGTGACGCCGACCGTATAAGCGTCTTGCGCCTTGGCGCCGGCAAGCGGCAGCAGGCTCGCGGCGGCCAGTGTCGCCGCAAAATTCAGGACCGATAATGCTCGCATGACTCCCCTCCCTCTTGAGCCGGCCGACAGCGCCGGCATGATCGTCAACGATCGTCAAGCGCCGCTCGTTCAAACGCCCCACGGCTTCATTCTATGGACTGGCGCGACTGACCACAATTGCTACCCGAGAATCAACAGCCCAGCCCGCGGCTTTTCGCGCGATCGACAAACACCGCCGGCGCCGGCCGTTGCGACCGATCGGTCAGGGCCTTAAGTCTTTTGGCGCAAATCTTTCACGCGCTGCGCCTTGAACTCGGTTTTCGGCAATGTACCCGGTCCCAGGACTTCAACCGTCACGCGCACCTCGCAGCGCGAGCGTATTTCCTCCTCAAGGCGTTGGCGCACAGTAGTACCCCTAGTGGCATGGTCGGAATGCTCGCAGCGTACCGTCATGATGTCGAGGCCGCCGTCATCCGTCGACAGCACAATCTCGAAGTCGTCCCCGGTTCCGGGGAGCGCACGCACCGCCTCCTCAATCTGGCTCGGAAACATTTTAATGCCCCTCAGATTGATGAGATCGTCGGCACGGCCGGCAAACGAGCCGATGGCGCGTACATGGGTGCGGCCACAGGCGCAGCGCGCGGTGTTTAAGGTTGCGTAGTCGCCGACCAAAAAACGGAGCTGCGGCGAGCTTTCCGAATTCAAATTGGTGCACACGGTAAGTCCGCGCTGGCCCGGCGGCAGAGCGCGCCGCGTCTCCGGATCGACGATTTCCCAAACCTGGACGTCTTCCATCAAGTGGGTCGCCGCAGGCGACGTGTCGCGCCGTTGTTCCGGACAGGAATAGCCGCCGACATGCGGCGAGGCTTCGGTGCAGCCGTAAAATTCGACGATGCGCGCGTTCCACAGGCTCTCGATGCGGCGCCTGGTGGACTCAACCGCCAGCGCCGGCTCACCGGCCAAAAACAGGGTGTGCACGCTCGTTGCGGCCGGATCGTGCCCCATCGCCTGCAGCAGCCGGCCGAGATGGAGCGCGTAAGACGGCGTGCACAGCAGGATTGTCGGCTTAAAGCGCAAGATGATATTGGCGCGCGCCTTGGCGTCCATGCCACCGCCGGGAATCGTGGGCAGCTCCATCTTTTCCAGCGCGTACTGAACGCCCCACGCCCACACATGCGGCCCATATCCCGTCATCATGAACACGGTCTCGCCTTGCCGGAAACCCATCGCAAGGAGCGCGCGCGCATTCGCCCACGCCCAAGCCTCGCGATCCACGTGGCTATAGCGGAACACCCGCGGCACGCCGGTCGAGCCGGATGACGAAAACATCATCCAGCCGCGCTTGGCCCAGACGTCGTCCGTCATCGTCGTGTAGGTGCCGTAGGGCGGATGCTCGGCGGCGTCAGCCATCATCTCGGCTTTATCGACCACCGGCCATTTGCCAAGATCGTCGACGCTGCGGACATCGCTGGGCAGAAGGCCGAACCGTTCGAAGCGGCGGCGGTAGAACGGACTGTTCTCGTAGAGGAACGGGACCGCCGCGACCAATTTCTCGTTCTGGATGGCGGTCAGCTCGTCGCGCGAGGCGGCATCCAGGCGTGGCGACCACATATCCGGATTTGCAGGACGGTCCCGGTCGTGGCGGAATTTGTCGAGGGTCGCGAGCCAGATCTCGCGGGTCGCGTCGGCGCGTGCATCGGTCATGCGATGTCTCCCCCAATCAACGGGCCATCACGGCGTACCCCACACAATCGAGGCTACTTCGACCATGCGCGCGAGCTTCGCCTGCTGGTCGGCCTCACTCACCGGATTGCCGGCAACGGTGCTGGCAAAGCCACATTGCGGTCCGATCGCCAGCCGGTCGAGATCGACGTAACCGGCGGCCTCCTCGATGCGGCGCCGCAGAGCGTCGACGGCTTCGAGCTGTGGCGTCTTGGTGCTGATCAAACCCAGCACCACGCCCTTATGCTTGGGCACGAAGCGCAGCGGGGCGAAGTCGCCGGCTCGCTTGGTGTCGTATTCGAGCAGAAAATGGGTGGCGTCGACATTGGCGAAGAAGCGCTCGCCGACGGATTCGTAGCCGCCCTCGGAAAGATAGTGTCCCTTGAAATTGCCGCGGCAGACGTGGATGCCGACAGCCATGTCGGCCGGACGGTAAGCCACCGCGCGGTTGATGGCCTCGACATAGGTGTCAACGAGCCGGTCAGGATCCTGTCCCTCGGCTCTGACCCGCTCGCGCAGCGACGGATCGCACAGCATTGCGATCGCCACCTCGTCGAGCTGCACGTAGCGGCAGCCGGCCTGGGCGAGATCGGCAATCTCCTGCTGATACACCTGTGACAGGTCGGCAAAGAACGCCGCCGCGTCGGCGTAAATATCGGGATCGGCGAACCGCTGCCCGGCGTAGAAATGCATGGTCGACGGCGCCGGCAGCGTGATCTTGCAGGCAACCCGAGCGGTGTCGCGCAGGAACTCAAACTCGTCCAATGCCAGTTCACGCACGCGGCGTATCTTGGCCGCAGCGTAGGGCGTCGTGAAATCCATCTGGTGGCCGCGCTCGTCGCGAAATTTATATGCGGCGCGGCGGATTTCGAAACCCTCGGTCCGCTCCACAAACCGGCCCCAATACGAGGAGCGGCGAAACTCGCCATCGGTGACGATTTTCAGGCCGGCTTGCTCCTGCATGCGCACCACCGCGCGAACAGCCTCGTCCTGCACGCGGCGGAACGACGCGGCGTCCAAATCGCCGGCGTCGAAACGCCTGAACGCCTGACGCAGCGCAGCGGGACGCAGCAAGCTGCCGACATGGTCGGCCCGGAACGGCGGATAATGACGGGTCGTGGCGGTCACGCGCTTGAGCCCCGGAATTCTGACGTCGATCAGGCCTGCTTATATCCCAGCGCCTTGCTCGCCAGCGCCGCGCCCTCAACCATGGAGCGCAGTTTCGCCCAGGCGATTTGCGGATGCGAGCGCCCGCCGAAGCCGCAATCCGCGCCGGCGATGAGATTCTCCCTGCCGACCAGACGCGCGTAGCGCTGCAGCCGCTGGGAGACGAGTTCGGGATGCTCCACCACATCGGTGGAATGGGTGACAACGCCGGGAATGAGAATTTTGTCGGCCGGAAGCTTCACCTTTTCCCAGACCGCGACCTCATGCTCGTGGCGCGCATTGGCCCCTTCGATCAGATAAGCCTGCGCCTTGACCCGCAGCACGATATCGACGATGCGCTCCAATTCGAGATCGTAAGCGTGCGGGCCGTGCCAACTGCCCCAGCACAGATGATAGCGCACGCGATGTTCCGGAACGTTGCGCAGCGCGTGATTGAGCGCCGCGATCCGCATCTCGCAGCGGGCGCGAAACGCCGGCAATCCCATGCCGATGCCGATGCGGTCCCATAAAGCCGGCAGCCAGGCGTCGTCGATCTGCAGGATCAAGCCGGCCGCGACGATGGCCTCGTATTCGACGCGCATCGCCTCGGCGAGGGCGAAGACATAGTCCTCATCGTTCTTGTAGTGGCGATTGGGACGATAGACTTCGAGGCTGGCCGGCGCGGTCGAAGTGAGGAACACATTGTTCGTGCCCGCGGTCGCAACGGTGACCTCGATCTCTTTCTTCAGCGCAGCCTCGCCCACATAGCTGACCGGACCCGTGCAAGCCTGCACCGGGCGCTTCTTGGCGATCTGGGCGCCCGGCGTATAGAACAAGGTGCCGCGCTCGCTGGCGTATTTGTAGAAATCGGCGAATTCCTCGCGATCCCTGCCCTGCTCGATCAGCGGCTTGCCGTCCGGCGCCTCGACCTCGGTGAAGCCGCCGAAGCGGTTCTGCATATAGCGCAGCCAGTCGCCGCCCTTGGCATATTCACCTTCGTTGACGACATCGATGCCGATGTCGCGCTGGCGGGCGACGACGGCAGCGACGTCTTGCGCAAGATGCGTGTCGTCGCCGGCCGCAATGCCTCGCTCAAGCGTCAAGAACGGCAGACTGCCGACATGGGTCGTCAGAATCCTCGAGACGCTGCGCTGCATCGGCCTTGCGTATCACTCCGCCGCCAGCGCCGCGCTGTCGCGGCCGGCGCGCACGAGCCGACCCGGCATGGCGCCGGTATGCTCGCCGCGCTCGAAGATCGGTTCGCCGCCGACCAGTGTCGCCTCATAACCTTCGACGCGCTGCACGAAGCGCCGGCCGTTGGCCGGCATGTCGTGCACCAGTTCCGGCTTCTGCACTTGCAGCCGGCCGTAGTCGATGAGGTTTACGTCGGCGCGCAGCCCCGGCGCCAGCCGGCCGCGATCCGACAGCCCGAAGAAATCGGCGGTCTCGCTGGTCTGCCGCTTGATCAGCATTTCCACCGGCAGCTTCGGCCCGCGCGAGCGGTCGCGGCTCCAGTGCGTAAGCATAAAGGTCGGCACGCCGGAATCGACGATCGAGGTGCAATGCGCGCCGCCGTCGCTTAAGCCCAAGAGGCAGGCGGGGTCGTTGAGCATTTCATAGATCGGCGCGTGGTCGCCGGTGACGTAATTGACCACCGGGAAATACAGATACTGGCCGTCTTCGATGATGGTGTCGTAGGCGACTTCGTCGGGCGGGCGGCCGGTGCGCGCGGCGATATTGGCAACGCTCTTTTCCGGGCCCGGCTCGTAGTCCGGCGGATTGCCCATGACGTAGAACCGTTCCCACTTCCGGGTAACGGCCTGGCGGAATTGCGCGAGCTTGGCGACTTCGGCGTCCGACGGTTTCTCGGCGAGGATTTGCGCCCGCAACTGCGGATCGCGCAGCCGCCGGCGCTGCTCCTCGATCGGCAGGCGTTCGAGCTTCTTGTAGCTCGGCCGCACCGTGAATGGATTGAGCGCGGTGCCGACGCCCATCATCACGCCGATCGGCCGGCCGGCCATCTGCGCGGTGATCGGCAGACCCTGCGCGCGCATCTCGTGCACCGCGCCGATCAGGCGGCGCCAGCGCTGCGGATCCTCGTAGCGGTCGGTGAGCAGGAACCAGATCGGGCGGCCGGTATCTTTGGCGAGCTTGCGCATCCAGCGCAGCTCGAATTCCTCATCATCGAAGTCGGAGTTCATGCCGAAGGCGCCGGTGCCGGTGACGCCCAGCGCCGAGCCGATGCCGAGTAATTCATGATCGTCGGCGTCGCGCGACGCCACCAGTTCGCCGTCCGGCGTTTTATGCGAATCGGTGCGCGAGGTGGTGAAGCCGAAGGCGCCGGACTGCAACGCCTCGATGGTCAGGCGGCGCATTTCGGCGATGTCATCCGGCGTCGCCGCTTCGCGCCGCACCGCGCGGTCGCCCATGACATAGACGCGGGTCGGCAGATGCGCGGCCTGCGCGCAAATGTCGATGGCGCGCGGCCGGCGCTCCAGCGCGTCCATGAATTGCGGAAACGTTTCCCACTCCCAGGTCAGGCCGGCGGCCAGCACCGGATTGGGAATTTCCTCGACGCCTTCCATCAGATCCATCAGCGCGCCGCGATGTTGTTTCTTCACCGGCGCGAAGCCGACGCCGCAATTGCCGAACATCACCGTGGTGACGCCGTGCCAGCACGACGGCGCCAACAGCGGGTCCCACATCGCCTGGCCGTCGTAATGGGTGTGCACGTCGACCCAGCCCGGCGTGACCAGAAGTCCGTTCGCATCGATCTCGCGCCGCGCCGGCCCCAGCTTGCCGCCGACCGCGGCAATAAGACTGCCGGAAATGGCCACATCGCCCGTGCAGGATGCCTTGCCGGTGCCGTCGACGATGGTGCCGCCGCGAATGACGATGTCGTGCATTTGAGCTGTTCCTCGCCTGAGACCGTTAGGCTGACTTTTGGCGATGATGCACCCGACCGAAGGGCGGTGCAATGCGCCGTTAATCCTTCGTTCACTATAAGATTCTATCGAGCAAAGAGGGGCGGACGCCACGGAGAACAGGCATGCATAAGGTATTTCTTACGGCGCTCGCTGCCGCAATTATCCTCACCGTTGGAATGCCGGCCAAGCGAGCGGGAGCTGCGGCCGCGCCAACGCCGTTGCTCGTGAGCGCCGCCACTTCGCCTCTCGTTCGCGAAGCCGCGATCGTCTGCGGCGGCAACGGCTGCAATCCGGTCCACACTAAGGCGCAAACGAAACGCAAGTTTCAGACGCTCGGGCACGGCTGAACTCACCGCGAAATCCTCACTTCGCGTCGTAATTTCGATAGATGGTCCTTTCAGGATCGGGGCCGCAATGAGCATATTCGTCGCGCGCCTTCGTTCAATTGCAGCAAGACATTTTTCTTAGGCGGTCGACTGAGCCAACTCATTGAATCTTAGGTCCTAATACGCCAATTCAGGCGCCCGATCCCGTGTCTTACGGGCCCAGGTGCAATCGTGACCCCCGTCCCGAACATCGTCATTTTCGCCGGCTTCATGATCGGTCTCGCCTTCGGCGCCGTGGGGCTTCTCAGCGGCTTCTGCCTGACCAGCGGCTTGCGCAAGTGGTGGACGCAAGGCGATGGCCGGATGGTGCGCAGCTTTGCGCTGGCGCTCGCCGTGGCGATTGCCGGCACCCAGTTTCTGGCGGCGCGCGGCCTGGTCGACCTTAGTCAGTCGATCTACCTGCAGCCGGCGTTCTCCGCGCCGCTGGTGCTGTTCGGCGGCCTGTTGTTCGGCTACGGCATGGTGGCGGCGAATGCCTGCGCGTCCCGCGCCTTGGTGTTGATCGGCCGCGGCAATCTGCGCTCCCTCGTCGTCGTCGCCACGGTTGCGGTAACCGCGGAGATGGCGTTGAAGGGTCTGATCGCGCCGCTGCGCATCGCCACCCTGCATTGGTCGCAAACAACGCTGCATGACGTTTCCGTGCCGGCTTTGATTTCCGCATGGGGTCCGAGCGATTCGCTGGCGCGGCTCCTCGCCGCCGTGCTGACAAGCGGCGCGCTGGCGATTTTCGCATTGTCCCATGCGCCGTTCCGGCAAGCCAAAGGACTGATCGCGGCCGGCGCGGCGATCGGGCTTCTGATTCCGGCCGGCTGGTTCGCCACCGGTTATCTCGGCGCCGATCCGTTCAATCCGGCGCCGCTGGCGTCGCTGACTTTCGTCGCGCCGATCGCCGACACGCTGCAATACGTCATGCTGTCGACGGGGTCGACCTTGAGTTTCGGCATCGCCGTGGTGACCGGCGTGCTCCTCGGCAGCTTTGTCACCGCGCTCGCAACGCGGCGCTTCGCGCTGGAAGGTTACAGCTCGGCGCGTCATATGCTGCGCTCGATCGGCGGCGCGGCGCTGATGGGCTGCGGCGGCGCTTTTGATTATGGCTGCACGATCGGTCAGGGCCTGACCGGGCTGTCGACTTTGGCGGTGCCGTCGGTCGTGGCGGCGACCGGCATTTTGCTCGGCGCCGCAGCCGCATTGCGCAGCCCGGTGCGCATTGCGGCATTGGCCGCGGCGTAGCCGGTGCGGCTAGCTACTCTCCGGGGCCGCGCGCTAAGCCGCAACCGCCGCGCTCGCGCACGCATCCTCCAACACCATATCCGCGCCTTTCTCGCCGATCATCACCGCAGCGGCATTGGTATTGCCGGAGACGACGGTCGGCATGATCGAAGCGTCGATCACGCGAAGTCGCTCGAAGCCGCGCACCCGCAAGCGTTCGTCGACCACCGCATTCGGGTCGGAGCCCATGCGGCACGTCGAAGTTGGGTGATAGACCGTGGTGCCGTTGTCGCGGGCAAAGGCAAGCAGATCGGCATCGCTTTGGCAGCTCGGTCCGGGCGCGCGCTCTTCGGCGATGTAGCGGCGCATCGCCGGCTGCTCCATGATCCGGCGCAATACTTTCAACCCGGCGACGGCAGTGTCGCGATCGTTGCGCGCCGTCAGATAGCGCGGCTGGATCGCCGGCGATACGCCGGGATCGCGCGATTTGATGCGGACGAAGCCGCGGCTGTCGGGGCGCAATTGACACACCGAGGCCATGAAGCCCGGGAATGCATGCAGTGCGGCGCCGGCGGTGTCGGCGGAAAAAATAAGAAAATGGATTTGCACGTCCGGCGTCGCCAGTTCCGGCCGCGTCCGCAGGAACGCTCCGGCATAGCCGGCGCCGATGGTGAGCAGCCCCTTGCGCGTCATCAGGTAACGCAGGCCGGCGGCGTAACGGTGGCGCCAGTGATTGATCACTTCGTTCATGGTGATCGGCTCGCTGCAGCGATATTGCATGCGAACCTGCAGATGATCCTGCAGATCGGCGCCGACACCCGGCATGTCCGCGATCGCCTCAATGCCGAGATCGCTTAGGATTTTCGCAGGTCCGAGTCCGGAGAGCTGCAAAAGCTGCGGCGAATTGAATGCGCCGCCGGCGAGAATGACCTCGGCATTGGCGTCGGCCCGGTGCGTCGTTTCCGCCTGACGATATTCGATGCCGACGGCGCGCCGCCCGGCAAACAGAATGCGGGTGGCGAGCGCGTTCGAGACGATCGCGAGATTGGGGCGCCGCCGCGCTTGCCGCAAATAGCCGACTGCGGTCGACCAGCGGCGCCCGTTCTTTGCCGTCAATTGGAAATAGCCGGCGCCTTCCTGCTTTGCGCCGTTGAAATCGTCGTTGCGTGGAAAGCCGGCACGTTGCGCCGCCTCGATAAAAGCTTCGCACAGCGGGTGCGGTTCGCACACGTCGGAGACGGCAAGCGGACCGCCGGTACCGTGCAGCTCGTCGGCGCCGCGCTCTTGGTCCTCGGCGCGCCGGAAGTACGGCAGCACATCGGCAAAGCCCCAGCCCGTGTTGCCGAGCTGGCGCCAGTGATCGAAGTCCTCATGCTGGCCGCGGATATAGAGGAGTCCATTGATCGAGCTCGAGCCGCCCCACACTTTGCCGCGCGGCTGAATGATGCGGCGGTTGTTGAGCTCGGGCTCCGGCTCCGACTTGTAGAGCCAGTTCACTTTGGCGTTATCGAACAGCTTGCCGAAACCGAGTGGCACGTGGATCCAGAAGTGGCGGTCGTGACCGCCGGCCTCCAGGAGCAGCACGCGGTGCCGGCCGGAGGCCGTGAGCCGATTAGCCAGCACGCAGCCGGCCGAGCCGGCGCCCACTATAATGTAGTCAAAAGTCGCTGAAGGTAGGACCGCAGCCATGATGCCGTTCTCATTGCCGTAAATCACAAGTATAAATCGACGTGAGGCTTCGTCGAGGGAGGAAAGCGTGAACAAGTTCGGCATCGGTCAGCCTGTGCCGCGGGTCGAGGATCCCCGCTTCATCACCGGCCGCGGCCGCTACGTCGACGACTTCGAATTGCCGCACCAGTGCTACGGCGTCGTGGTCATGTCGCCGCATGCGCATGCCCGCATCAAACGCGTGGACACCGTCAAGGCTTTGGCCGCCGACGGCGTGCTCGCCGTGCTCACCGGCGCCGATGTCAAAGTCGACCGGCTCGGCAGCCTCGCGCCGCCGATGCCCGAAGACATGGGCGGGCCGAAGGGCTTCCGCACGCTGCGCGCCATTCTCGAAGCCGACAAGGTGCGCGCGGTCGGCGACCGCGTCGCTTTCGTCGTGGCCGAAACGCTGACGCAAGCCAAGGACGCCGCCGAGTTGATCGAGATCGACTACGAGCCGCTGCCCGCGGTCATCACCGCCGAGGACGCGGTCAAGCCCGGCGCGCCGGCAGTGTGGGACGAAGCGCCCAACAACGTCGCGTTCACGCTGATGATGGGCAACAAGGACGCGACCGAAGCGGCCTTCGCCGGCGCCAAGCACGCCGTTTCGCTTAAAGTGACCAATAACCGCATCACCGCCAATGCGATCGAGCCGCGCGCCGCGATCGGGCAATATCATCCCGACAGCGACGGCTACACGCTGTACTCGACGTCGCAGAACCCGCACGGCACCCGCTCTTCGGTCGCCGGCCAGGTTTTGAAAATTCCCGAAACCAAGCTGCGCGTCATCTCGCCCGACGTCGGCGGCGGCTTCGGCATGAAGCACGGCGGCTATCCCGAGGACGCGCTGGTGGTGTGGGCGTCGCGCCGGGTCGGCGGCCGTCCGGTCAAATGGGTGTCGACACGCTCGGAGGCGCTGCTTGGCGACTCGCAAGGCCGCGACCAGGTCGTCACCGGCGAGCTGGCGCTCGACGAGCGCGGCAAGATTTTGGGGCTCCGCGTCGACGCGCTGCACGCCATGGGCTCGCACGTTTTCGGCGCGGCGATGGTGGTGCCGCTGTTCGCGATGCGACTGGCACCCGGCGTTTATCAGATTCCGGCAGTGCACGCGGTGGCCAAAGCCGTGCTCACCAACGTCGTTCCCACCGCGCCCTATCGCGGCGCCGGGCGGCCGGAGGCGACTTTTCTGATCGAACAATTGCTCGACCGCGCGGCGCGCGTCATCGGCATCGATCCGGTCGAAATCAGGCGGCGCAATTTCATTCCCGCCGCCGCCATGCCGCATAAGCTGCAAACCGGCATCACCTATGACAGCGGCGACTTCGTGCAGGTGATGGACGAATGCCTAAAACTTGCCGACTGGGACGGCTTTGCCAAGCGCGCCGCGGCATCGAAGAAGCAGGGCAAGCTGCGCGGCCGCGGCATCGGCTATTTCCTCGAGGAAGCCGCCGTGTTCAACGACCGCATGGTGCTGCGCTTCGATCCGAGCGGCATGCTGACCATCCTCGCCGGCACGCATTCGCACGGCCAGGGCCACCAGACCGTCTATGCGCAGATGGTGACGGAGTGGCTCGGCGTGCCGTTCGAAAACATCCGCTTCGTGCAGGGCGACACCGACGCGGTGCCGATCGGCCGCGGCAGCTACGGCTCGCGCAGCATGCATGTCGGCGGCAATGCGCTCAAACGCGCCGCCGACAATATCGTCGAGAAGGCCAAGCCGATGGCGGCGATGATGCTGGAGGCGGCGGCCGGCGATATCGAATTCAAGGATGGGGCATTCCGCATCGTCGGCACCGACCGCGCGCTGCCGCTAACCGCGGTCGCCCAGGCGTTCTACCGGCCGGCGATGCTGCCGCCGCAATTCGACGTCGGCCTCGAAGCTTCCGGCACGTTTGCCGCCGAGCCGCCGAACTATCCGAACGGCTGCCACATCTGCGAAGTGGAAGTCGATCCGGAAACCGGCGCGGTGACGCTTGCCCGCTATGCCGCCGTCGACGATGTCGGCAAGATCATGAATCGCCTGCTCTGCGAGGGGCAGATTCACGGCGGCGTCGCGCAAGGCGTCGGCCAGGCCTTGATGGAGGCGATCGTATTCGACGGCGCGGGCCAGCTCGTCACCGGCAGCTTTCAGGATTACGCCATGCCGCGCGCCGACGATTTTCCGGAGCTGACGTCGGAACTGACCGAGGTGCCGGCCCGGACCAATCCGCTCGGCGTGAAGGGGGCGGGCGAAGCCGGCGCCACGGGCGCGCCGCCCGCGGTCATCGGCGCCATTCTCGATGCGCTAATGCCGCTCGGCATCGAGCAGATCGACATGCCGGCGACACCGAGCCGAGTCTGGGCTGCAATCCAGGCGAGCGGAAGGATGAAAGCGGCGGCGGAATAACGTCGCGCTCTTCTTCGCTATGGCGGAAGGGGGAAATCGCATGCGCAAGCTCGTCGCGCTGGTACTGACTATACTCACGGCCTGCACTGTCGCGGCCGTCGCCGACAGCTATCCGTCGCGCGCAATCATCATCGTAGTGCCCTATCCGGCGGGCGGCCCGACCGACACGATCGCGCGCATTTTGGCCGAGCGGATGCAGGGGGCGCTTGGCCAGAAGATCGTCATCGAGAATGTCAGCGGCGCCGGCGGCAGCATCGGCGTCGGCCGCGTCGCGCATTCGCCGGCCGACGGCTACACGCTGAGCATCGGCCACACGCAAACCGCCGTGTTCAATCCGGTGCTCATGAAGCTCAATTACGACGTGGTGAAGGATTTCGAGCCGGTGTCGCTGATCGCCGACACGCCGATCTGGATCGTGTCGCGAAAATCGCTGCCGGCCGACGACCTCAGGGGTTTGATCGCCTGGCTCAAGAGCGAAAACGGCAAAGCGACCATGGGAACGGTCGGGGTCGGCGGTCCGACCGATGTCGCCGCGCGCTTCTTCGGCAAACGCACCGGCACGTCATTCCAGATCGTGCCCTATACCGGTGGCGCGCCGGAACTGACGGATATGCTCGGCGGCCACATCGACTTCGCCTTCGGTCAGGCGGCGGCGCAACTGGCTCAGGTCCAGAACGGACAGCTCAAGGCCTTTGCCGTGCTGCAGCCCAAGCGGTGGTGGGCGGCGCCCGACGTGCCGACGCTCGACGAACTTGGCATTCCCGACATCGATGCGAGCTTTTGGCACGGCATCTGGGTGCCGAAGGGTACTCCGCCCGACGTGATCGCGAAACTCGACGCCGCCATCCGCGTGTCCTTGGCCGACCCCGGTGTGCAGGAGCGCTTCAAGAAACTGGGCCAGGACATCTGGCCGGCAGACTTTCAGACGCCGCAAGCCTTGGCGGCAAAACAACAAGCCGAGATCGCCAAATGGACGCCGATCATCAAAGCGACAGGCATCGCCGTGCAGTGACGCAGCCGCGCGCCAGCGAAAGCAAAGGAATTTGGAAATGAGTGCACCCACCAATCTTTTCACCGACGGCAAAGCCTATGAGCGGTTGATGGGCCGCTGGAGCCAACTGGCCGGGGCAAAATTCCTCGATTGGCTCGACGCGCCGAAAGGTCTGCGCTGGATCGACGTCGGCTGCGGCAACGGCGCCTTCACCGAAGTGCTGATCGCGCGCGGCGCGCCGGCCGCGGTGACCGGAATCGATCCGTCGGATGGTCAGCTGTCTTATGCGCGCACCCGGCCCGGGGCGAAAATGGCGCAATTTCAGGTGGCGGCCGCGCAGGATCTGCCGTTCGCCGCCGACAGTTTCGACGCCGCTTCGATGGCGCTGGTGATTACGTTCGTTCCCGATCCGTTGAAAGCCGCCACCGAAATGGCGCGCGTGGTCCGGCCGGGCGGCGCCGTCGCCACTTACATGTGGGACTTCGATGGTGGCGGGTTTCCGCTGCAGCCGCTTTACGCGGCCATGCGCTCGTTGGACATTCCCATTGTGTTGCCGCCAAGCCGGGAAGCTTCGCGCGAGAAGGAAATGCGCGAGATTTGGGAAAAAGCCGGCTTGCAATCGGTCACCACGAAAGTGATCCGCGTTCGCATTGCCTACAGCGACTTCGACGACTTCTGGGATTCGAACACGGCGCCGATCGGACCGAGCGGGAAGACGTTTAGCGAGTTGCCGCCAGATGCGCGCGATCGGCTTAAGGCGCGCGTGCGCGAGAAATTGCCCATCGGCGCCGACGGGCGCATCGCCTATGAAGCCTTCGCCAATGCCGTGAAGGGCCGGGTTCCGAGCTGACGGCGGATTAGCGCCGGCTCATCGCAATGCGTTGGGGTTGATCGCCTGGCGGCCGAGCTGTTGCCAGGCCGCCGGTGCGCCGGCGTTTTTCGCAGCCTGTTCGGGGGGCAATTTCTCATCCCACTTCATGGCGACGAAGCGCTGGCCGTTGACGCCGCCGGAGGCGTTCGAGCACAACCAGACGAGCGGCGCCACCATCACGTCGGGCACGATGAGTGTCGAACGATCGGGCACGCTCGCGCGCGAGACCATACGGGTGTCGGCGGCGCCGCCGGGCACCAGCACGTTCGCGGTGACGCCGGTGCCTTCCAGCTCTTGCGCAAGCGCGGTGAGCATGGCTTCGTTGGCGGCCTTGGAGCCGCCGTAAGGCTGCATCAAGGCGCGCCACATCGTGTCGAGGCTCGTCGTCACGTTGATGATGCGGCCCCAGCGCTGCGCCAGCAGCGTGGGCAAGACGGCCCGCGTCATCAGGAAAGCGGCAACGACATTGACGTCGATGACGCGGCGAAACTCTTCCGGCGTCGTCTCCCAGATTTTCCCGGCGGGCTGACCCTCGCGCCGCAACAGGCCGGTGCTGGTGCCGGCGTTGTTGATGAGGATATCGAGACGGCCGAAGCGCTCGGTGGCGGCGCGCAGGATTTTTGGGCCGCTGTCGTTCCAAGTAACGTCGGCGGCGATGCCGAGAAAGCGCTCGCCGGCGCCGCGGTCGTCCGCGGCGTCCTGGGTTTCGTCGAGCGCCGGCCCGTCGAGCTCGACCGCCGCGACGCGCGCACCGGCGTCGAGCAATCCCAGCGTCATCACCCGGCCGAGGCCGCGCCCGGCGCCGGTCACGATGGCGACTTTTCCGTCAAGTGCTCCGGCCATAGTCCGCTCTCCCGTTCGTCATTACGCCGTTATAAACGACTGCATTGAGCACGCCGAGCACCGCCAACATGGTCAGCCTCAAGGTGCCGATTGTCCTGATTTTACTGACATATTTGTGAAGCCGCCATGTTCCTGCCTTGATCGCGCCAGTTGCGCATGACCGTGCCGACGCCTATATTCCAGCCGCTTTCCAGTCATCTTCGATGACGCTGAGTGGCTTCGCCCGGACGGGCGGGCGGAGCACAGAGGAGATTTATCTATGGCGACCGCGCCCTTGATGCCCAAAGCGACAGCCGTATGGCTCGTCGAGAACACGTCGCTGTCATTCGACCAGATCGCGCAGCTCTGCAACCTGCATCCGCTCGAGGTAAAGGCGATCGCCGACGGCGACGCCGCGCAAGGCATCAAGGGGCTCGACCCGATCCTCACCGGGCAATTGACGCGCGAGGAAATCCAGGCCGCCGAAGCCGATCCGAACCACAAGCTGCATATCGCCGAGCCCAAGACCCGCCTGCCCGAGGCCAAGCCGAAAAAGGGCCCGCGCTACACGCCGGTGTCGCGCCGCCAGGACCGCCCGAACGCGATTCTCTGGCTGGTGCGCAACCATCCCGAGCTCAAAGACAGCCAGATCATGCGGCTTGTTGGCACCACCAAATCGACCATCGCGGCGATCCGCGACCGCACCCATTGGAATTCCGCCAATCTGACGCCGCTCGATCCGGTGACGCTCGGCCTGTGCTCGCAGATCGATCTCGACCTCGAAGTGCAGAAAGCGGCCAAGGAAAAGCCGGTGCCGATCGAAGCCCAGGGCGCGACGCTGTTGCCCGCGTCCGTCACCACTGCGCCGAAACAAGAGCCGGAGGAGCCCACGCCCGCGGAGACCAAGAAGTCCGAGGACCTCAACGTCGAGGCGGTATTCGCCAAGCTCAAGCAACTCGGCGGCAAGGCGGAGTAATAACGCCGTTTCCCGGATGCGGTGCAGCGCGAAGCGGTGCACCGCTGTTCCGGGACCTTTTCAGACTCGGAGTCTGTAACGGTCCCGGTTCTGCAGCGCACCACTTCGTGCTGCGCTGCGCCCGGGAAACAAGCTTATCTACCCCCGATCGTTCCTTAGCACCACGCACGCCCCGCCGGCGGCGATGAGCTTGTTGCAGAATTTTTCCAGATAGCGCCGGTCGTCGTCGGCGATACGGATGTTGTAACGCAGCGCGCTGCCCAAGCCGATGCCGCGGCTGCGCACCACGATCGGCTCGCGATCGCCGATCAGCGCAGCGTATTTTTTCTGGATCATGCGGTAGATCGCCCAAGCCCTGCTCTCCGACCAGTTGGCCGTGAGCTGCATGCCCCAGCGCGGCACGTAAGCAGCGATGCGCTGCGCTTCCGCCTTCGGCGCCAGGATCAGATTGGCAAGCCGGGTGCACGGCACGCCCTGCGGGATCGTGGTCTCCGCGGTCTTCGGCGGCGACGGCGAGGCCCATTCGTCCGCGGTCCAACCGGTGATGATGGCAACGTAATTACGCGTTTCGTCCGGCAGTGGGCGATGATTTGAGAGAAAAGCGCTGACACGGCCGGGGCCGGCATTGTAAGCCGCGGCGGCGAGGCCGAGATTGCCGAATTTCTGTTGGAGATCGTGCAGATAGCTCGCCGAATTTTTCAGCGCCTCGATCGGATCGAACGGATCGATCAGCCCGCGATAATCCGCCGTCGCCGGCATGAATTGGGCAATGCCCTGGGCGCCCTTTTTGCTCACCGCCTGCGCATTGAACCGGCTTTCCTGCCAGATGACGCGGGCGAAGAATTCGACGGGGAGCGCATTCTCCGCCGCGTCCTGCTCCAGCGCGCGGCAGATGTCGTCCGGCGTGTGGGGAGCATTCGCGGCCGGCGCCGGCGCAGCCGCCGGCGACTGCGCCAAAGATGGCGCGCTCCACAGCGACAAACCGATAACGAGAACCTGTCCGATCGAACGCATCGCGCGGACCACCTTATGAAATTTACCCCCGTTCCGGCAAACCGGCCTTCGCCCCCGGCAGGCCTGCGGCTTGGCCTTTGACAGCAATTGAAAGGTTGGAAATAATCAATCAAGCGTCGGCAGCGCAAAAATAATCAAGCAAAGCGCCGACAGGGCGGGAGAACGCGATCCAGGGAGCACAGCGATGTATCTTCGCAACACGTGGTATATGGCCGGATGGGCCCACGAGGTGAACAAAGGACCGATCGGGCGCACCTTGCTCGATGAGCCGGTGGTGCTCTATCGCGATCACAACGGACGGGTCGCGGCGCTGGAAAATCGCTGCTGCCATCGCGGTGCTCCGCTGTCGCTCGGCGAAGTCGCGGAAAACGGGCTCCGCTGCGGCTACCACGGCCTGGTTTTCGACAGCCAGGGCAAATGCGTGGAGGTGCCGGGCCAAAGCCGCATCCCGGAGCGCGCCCGGGTAAAATCCTATCCGATCGTGGAGAAAAACGAGATCATGTGGATCTGGATGGGTGCGGCCGAAAAAGCCGACCCCGCCACGATCCTCGATTATCCCTGGCACGACGACCACAAGAACTGGCCGCACAAGCACGCGATCCTGCCGGTGAAGTGCAATTACATTTTGCTGATCGAGAACCTGATGGACCTCACCCATCTCGGCTATGTCCACCGCAACACCATCGGCGGCAATCCCAAGACCCATGTCGAAGCCAAGATGAAAACCACGACGACCCCGACCGGCGTCAAATATATCCGCTGGATGCTCAACTCGATTCCGCCGCCCACCTACAAGGCCGGCGCGCCGCATCTGGCCGACCGGGTCGACCGCTGGCAGGAATTCGACTGGCACGCGCCCGGCTACATCATCCAGCATTCCGGCGCGATCGACGCCAATACCGGCGCCTATGACCAAGGCAAGCGCGACGGCGGCTTCTCGCTCCGCCTGTTCCACGGCATCACGCCGGAGACCGACGGCACCTGCTTCTATTTCTGGTCGGCGGCCAACGGCTATCGCCAGGACGATCCGGCGGCAACCGACCAGCTGCACGAGCAGATCCGCATCACCTTCGACGAGGATGTCGCCTTTGTCGAAGGCCAGCAGCAGCGCCTGGAAAGCTACGACAGAGACAAGCTCGTCGATATCGACACCGACGGCGCACAGCTGCAGATGGCGCGCTATCTGCGGCAAGCGCTCGACCGGGAAAACGGCATCGGTCAGGTCGCCGCCGAATAGCCCCTGCGGCAAAGTTCGATCTGGTTGCAGCACAGGAGCTTGCATGTGGGAACGCGTCTGCCGCTCCGACGAGGTCACGCCCGACGAGCCGATGGCGGTCACGGTCAAGGGCCGCGAGATCGGGATTTTTCGCGTCGCCGATCGGCTCTATGCCATCGATAACATCTGCAGCCACGAATACGCTTCGTTGACCAAGGGCTTTGTCGAAGGCACCGTGGTCGAATGCCCGCTGCATGTGGCGCAGTTCTGCCTCAAGACCGGACAATGCCTGAAGGGACCGGCGACCGCGCCGGTGGCGACGTTCCAGGTTGCGGAAGCCGACGGCCAGGTGTCGGTGTTGATCGGGGAGTGAACCGATCGGCAAGGCGGACGTCTGGGGGCACCGGCTATACTCGTCGCCGATACGCAAGAAAACCGCCAAGGTGGTGAAGCGCACCATTGCCGCAATGCGCGCAATGGAAAAGCGCGAGATAGTAACGAAAATATACGAGCAGTAGCCCAGCTTGAGCAAAGCGAAAGCCGCGACAGCCCCGCGGCAAAATCCTGGGTTTCGCTTCCACCTGCGCTTGCTCGAAAGCTCGCGCGGACGAGTCGCTCAACCCAGGCTACATTTTTACGCCCCCACGCCCTTCCCCTTCAGCGCGCTCCCGATCTCCTCCAAAATCACCGGATCGTCGATGGTCGCCGGCATTTGCCACTTCTCACCGTCGGCGATTTTCTTAATCGTGCCGCGCAGAATTTTGCCCGAGCGCGTCTTCGGCAGCCGCGCCACGGTGATGGCGAGCTTGAACGCGGCGACCGGTCCGATCTTGTCGCGAATGAGCGCGATGCATTCCTTCTCGATTTCGGTCGGCGGCCGGTTGACGCCGGATTTGAGCACGATGAAGCCGCACGGCACTTCGCCCTTGAGCTCGTCCTTGATGCCGAGCACGGCACACTCGGCGACATCCTGGTGCGAGGCCAGCACCTCCTCCATGCCGCCGGTCGACAGCCGGTGCCCGGCGACATTGATGATGTCGTCGGTGCGGCCCATGACGAAAATATAGCCGTCGTCGTCCTTGAATCCGGCGTCGGCGGTTTTGTAGTAGCCGGGAAACTCGTCGAGGTAGCTTTCCCGGCAACGATCGTCGGCCTGCCATAGCGTCGGTAGGCAGGCCGGCGGCAGCGGCAGCTTGACCACGATCGAGCCCATCTTGTTCGCCGCCACCTCATGGCAGCCCTCGTCGACAATGCGGATATCGTAGCCGGGCATCGGCACCGTGGCCGAGCCGTATTTCACCGGCAGCGTGCCGAGCCCCACCGGATTGCCGGCGATGCACCAGCCGGTCTCGGTCTGCCACCAGTGATCGAGCACCGGAATTTTCAGGAGATTTTCCGCCCAGGCCACGGTGTCGGGATCGGCGCGCTCGCCGGCGAGAAACAGCGTGCGGAATTTTTTCAGATCGTAACCGGCGAGCAGCTTGCCTTGCGGGTCTTCCTTCTTGATGGCGCGGAATGCGGTCGGCGCGGTGAACATCGCGGCGCAGCCGTGCTCGGCGATCACGCGCCAGAACGCGCCGGCGTCGGGCGTGCCGATCGGCTTGCCCTCGTAAAGGATGGTGGTGCAGCCGTGGAACAGCGGCGCATAGACGATGTAGGAATGACCGACGACCCAGCCGACGTCGGAGGCTGCCCAATACACTTCGCCGGGCTCGACGCCGTAGAGATTTTTCATCGACCATTGCAGCGCGACCATGTGGCCGCCATTGTCGCGCACCACGCCCTTGGGCCGGCCGGTCGTGCCGGAGGTGTAGAGAATGTAAAGCGGGTCGGTCGCCGCCATCCGCTCGCATTGCCACGCGGAGCGGGCATGAATGAGCGCATAGTCGCGCATCTGCGCCCAGTCACGGTCGCGGCCTTCGATGAGCGGCGCTTCCGCCTGCGCCCGTTGCAGGATCAGACAAGTATCGGGCTTGTGCTTGGCGAGCGCGATTGCCTCGTCAAGGAGCGGCTTGTAATGGACGATGCGGCCGGGCTCGAGCCCGCAGCTTGCCGAGAGAATCGCTTTCGGTCTGGCGTCGTCGATGCGGGTTGCCAATTCGCGCGCGGCGAAGCCGCCGAACACCACCGAATGAATGGCGCCGATGCGCGCGCAGGCGAGCATGGCAATCACCGCCTCCGGCACCATCGGCATGTAAAGAATGACGCGGTCGCCTTTGCCGACGCCGAGGTCGCGCAGCATGCCGCCGAGCACCTGCGTCTCGGTGAGCAGGCGATGGTAGGTCATGGTGCGCTTTACGCCGGCGAGCGGCGAATCGTAGATGATGGCGGCCTGCTCGCCGCGGCCGGCATCGACATGGCGATCGACGGCGTTGAAGCAGGTGTTGCAGACGCCGTCCGTGAACCAGCGGCCATAGATGCCGGCCTTCGGATCGAACACGGTTTTGGGCTTTTCGAACCAGTCGATGTCGGCCGCCGCCTGGCCCCAAAATCCTTGCGGATCGCGCTGCCACTGCGCGTAAATCTCGCGATATCGGCTCGAACGGGCGTCCATGACGTTTTCTCCGATTCCACCTCTTCCCGCACGCGGGGAGAGGTTATCTTCCGCCCCGGCAGGCCGGCTTTGCAAGTCATGGACACTTCAATGCCGGACAAAAACAGCGCGCTTTGATCTATGTCATCGCGACTGGCTGCCCTTCGTCGCATTGATGTAGGCTGCTTCCTTTCGCTAGGCTCCAAATAAAATGCCCGCGAGGGGGAAAACCATGCCGTCGCCCTACGATACCGATCTCGACCGCAACGCGGCGAATTTCCAACCGCTCACCCCGCTGTCGTTTCTCTCCCGCGCCGCGGAGGTCTATCCGGACCAGACCGCGATCGTGCACGGCGCGCGGTCGTGGAGCTACGCCGCGTTTTACGCCCGCGCGCGGCGGCTCGGTTCGGCGCTCGCCCAACGCGGCATCAAGCGCGGCGACACGGTCGCGGCGGTGCTGGCCAATACCCCGGCGATGCTTGAAGCGCATTACGGCGTGGCCATGGCCGGAGCGGTACTCAACACCATCAACACGCGGCTCGATGCCCGCATCATCGCCTTCACGCTCGACCATGGCGAGGCCAAGGTTTTGCTCGTCGACCGCGAATTTTCAAAAGTGGTGAAGGCCGCGCTGTCGACCTGCAAGGCGCGGCCGCTGGTGGTCGATTATGACGATCCGGAATTTTCAGGCGCCGGGGAACGGCTCGGCAATCTCGATTACGAGGATTTTCTGCGCGACGGCGATCCGGATTTTGCCTGGCCGATGCCGCAGGACGAGTGGGACGCCATTTCGCTCAATTACACCTCCGGCACCACCGGCGATCCTAAAGGCGTCGTCTATCACCACCGCGGCGCCTATTTGCTGGCGATGGCCAATGTCATCACCTGCGCCATGGCCAAGCATCCGGTCTATCTGTGGACGCTGCCGATGTTCCACTGCAACGGCTGGTGCTTTCCCTGGACGCTGTCGGTGGTCGCCGGCACCCATGTCTGCCTGCGCGCGGTCCGCGCCGCGCCGATCTTCGACGCCATCGCCGCGCATAAGGTCACGCATC
>Ga0207416_1000060_pt1 | contig 191472 bp, 172 predicted proteins | sample PaiPotPPM11metaG_FD_184107 | JGI IMG/M metagenome (GOLD analysis project Ga0207416, IMG submission 184107) | Iron sulfur acid spring bacterial and archeal communities from Banff, Canada, to study Microbial Dark Matter (Phase II) - Paint Pots PPM... ... | reverse complement strand
ACCCTTTCGTGCGGTGCACCCGGGACGCGCCCGCGGGGAGTTCCATGATCGGTCTTGTGCTTGTGACCCACGGTCGGCTGGCTGTTGAATTTCGTGCCGCCCTGGAACACGTGGTCGGACCGCAAGGTCAGATCGAGGCCGTCACTATCGGTCCCGACGACGACGTCGAGGAGCGCCGCAAGGACATCATCGAAGCGGTACGGCGCGTCGATAGCGGCGACGGCGTCGCCATTCTCACCGATATGTTCGGCGGCACGCCGTCCAACCTTGCCATCTCGGTGATGAGTCGGCCCAAAGTCGAAGTGCTGGCGGGTATCAATCTGCCGATGCTGGTGAAGCTCGCCAAGGTGCGCGACGAGTGTCCGCTCGCCGAAGCGGTCGCTGCCGCCCAGGAGGCCGGACGAAAATACGTCACCATCGCCAGCCGGGTGCTCACCGGCAAATGAACGAACCGGCCCATAACGCCGGCATGTCCGACGCGCCGAGCGCGCCGGAGGGCGCCGTCTCCCGAGTCTTCGCCATCTGCAACAAGAAGGGCCTGCACGCCCGCGCATCGGCCAAATTCGTACAGACAGTCGAAAAATTCGACGCCGAGGTGCGCGTCACGCGAAGCAACGAGAGTGTCGGTGGAACCTCGATCATGGGCCTGATGATGCTGGCGGCGGCGCCCGGAACGTCGATTACCGTCGAAGCGACCGGGCGCGAGGCCGCCGAAGTCGTCGATGCTTTGGCCGCGTTGATCGACTCGCGCTTCGGCGAGGCCGATTGATCCGCACCAGCATGATCGGAAAAGAAGAAGCCGGTTTTCCGCCTTCGGGAAGCCCGCTGCGGCGGGCGACGGCAGGTCCGAAAAAGACCATACTCAAAGCAAAAATCTGGTTCTAGGATTGGCTGATGAAGCACAAGGCATCGCGACGGAAGTCAACGCCCGAGAAAATGCCGGGCAGCACGACTGGCCCGAAGGAGACAACGCAGATGAGTCCCGAATCGACAGTTTCGAAAAGCAGCGCCGCGCAACCCGCTCCGGCGGCGGCCGGCGACGGCGGCCGTCAACCGGCGACCATCCGATACCTCGATCGTGCCGATATGGTGGAAACCTTTGCCGATTCGATCACCGGCTTGATTTTCGACGGCCAGACGCTGCGCATCGAGTTCGGCGTTACCCGCTTCGATGATGTCAAAGCCAATACACCGATCACCGGCCGGCGTTACCCCGCCTGCCGCCTCGTGCTGCCGCCGGCAGCGGCGGTGGATCTCATCAATCGCATGCAGCAGATCGCAAATGCGCTGACCCAAGCCGGCGTGGTGCGGGCCACGCCGCGGCCCGGCGCCGAGGCGGCGAAGGCGGGCTGATGATACGCGGCGAGGATCTTACTCCGCTCATTCCCGCGCAAGCGGGAGTCCAGGCCTTCGTCTTCTCAAGCTAATAAGCTGGGTCCCCGCTTTCGCGGGGACGAGCGGAAGCCCAACGATTCTTTACCGCGGCCGCCGCGGCGGCTTTCAGATCGGCGACGAAAGCGTTGTAAGCCGCGCCGTTCACGGACATAAAGAAATCTTTATGTGTTATTGCAGCGGCGCTGCCGCCCTGCTAGAAGCGCGGCGGCCTTCCCCCATATCTCCGCCCCTGAAGGATAGTCAGTTATGACCACGTCGACCAAGCCGAAAGCCCACGCGCCCGCCGATTACGTCGTCAAGGATATCGGTCTCGCCGATTGGGGCGCCAAGGAAATCGCCATCGCCGAGACCGAGATGCCCGGACTGATGGCGACGCGCGAGGAGTTTGGCCCGGAGCAGCCGCTGCGCGGCGCCCGCATCGCCGGCTCATTGCACATGACGATCCAGACGGCGGTGCTGATCGAGACGCTCAAAGCGCTCGGCGCCGACGTGCGCTGGGCGTCGTGCAACATTTACTCGACCCAGGATCACGCCGCCGCCGCCGTCGCCGCCGGCGGCACGCCGGTCTTCGCCGTCAAGGGCGAGACGCTCGAAGACTACTGGAACTATACCCACCGTATTTTCGAATGGTCCGACGGCGGCGGGCCGAACATGATCCTCGACGACGGCGGCGACGCCACGCTGTTGATGCATCTCGGCATGCAGGCGGAGAGCAATCCGGGCGTGATCGCCAAACCGACCAACGAGGAGGAGGAGGTGCTGTTCGCCGCGATCAAGCAGCGCCTGAAGGACAAGCCGGGCTGGTACACCACGATCGCCAAAGCCATCAAAGGCGTCACCGAGGAAACCACGACCGGCGTGCACCGGCTTTATCAGATGGAGAAGGAAGGCCGGCTGTTGTTCCCCGCCATCAACGTCAACGACAGCGTCACCAAATCGAAGTTCGACAATCTCTACGGCTGCCGCGAGTCGCTGGTCGACGGCATCCGCCGCGGCACCGACGTCATGATGGCCGGCAAGGTGGCGATGGTCGCCGGTTTCGGCGACGTCGGCAAAGGCTCGGCCGCTTCGCTGCGCCAGGCCGGCTGCCGGGTCATGGTCTCTGAGATCGATCCGATCTGCGCGCTGCAGGCGGCGATGGAAGGCTACGAAGTCACCACCATGGAGGACGCGGCGCCGCGCGCCGACATTTTCGTCACCGCCACCGGCAATATCGACGTCATCACCCTCGATCACATGCGCAAGATGAAAGACCGCGCCGTGGTCTGCAATATCGGCCACTTCGACAGCGAGATTCAGGTCGCGGCGCTGAAAAACCTGAAATGGGTCAACGTCAAGCCGCAGGTCGACGAGATCGAATTTCCCGATCGCCACCGCATCATCCTTCTGTCCGAAGGCCGCCTGGTCAATCTCGGCAACGCCATGGGCCACCCGAGCTTCGTGATGTCGTCGTCATTCACCAATCAGACGCTGGCGCAGATCGAACTGTGGACCAATCCCGGCAAGTACCAGAAGAAGGTCTATGTGTTGCCGAAAACGCTCGACGAGAAGGTGGCGCGGCTGCATCTCGACAAGATCGGCGTGAAACTGACCAAGCTGTCCGACAAGCAATCGACCTATATCGGCGTGCCGGTCAGCGGGCCGTACAAGACGGATCAGTACCGCTATTGAGAGCGGTCTAGCGCTGCGCCGGCACCACGGTCACGCGAAAATCGAGCGGCTTGCCGGAAAAGGCTAAAAAACTGCGGCCGATCTTGCCGTCGGCCGTGCGCGATCCGGCGCCGCCGAGCGCGGCTTGCGTCGCCAAACACGCCTTATCGTCGTCGAGACAGGCGACGATGAGGCCCTCCGCCGCGATCTCGGAACGGCCGAGGTCGGATAACGGATCGTCCTCGAGCCGGCTCGAGCCTGCTAAGTAAAATGGCAAATTCCCGGTGATCCCCGGCGAACCCCAGTAAAGCCGCACCGGATTGTTCGTCATCTTTGCCGCGAGCTCGGCGACTTCCTGCGAACTCGGCCGATTGGAGTCGAGGCCCGCTTTCAGGTGGGCGTAAGCCATGAACGGTGAAGCAATCAGCAAGCACACGCTCACGGCGAGCGCGACAAGTCCCGCGCCGGCGACCGCAAGCGAATCGACGGCGATTTTGCGCGAGCCGTAGAGCACGACAGGCAGCAGCGCCCAATTCGGAGACGTCCAGTCCGGCGTCAATCGGGCCGGCAGCACGAGATTGACCAGCGCCGGCAGCAGCATCGGCACCGCAAATAAAATGAGGGCTTGCCGGCGGGCTTCATCCGCCGGCCAGGCAATGTCGGCGAGCGCGGCGCGCCCCGGCCGCAGCGCCGCGAGAAGGAGAAGCGGCCCCGCGGCATAGGCGATCGCGCCGAGGGTGTAATAGACCGACTTGCCGAGCGCGGCGGCGAAGGTGTCGTCGGTCATGACGCTGTCGCGCACGAACGCGTAGTTGGTGCCGCCGGCCTGCGTGAGGTACCAATAAAGATGCGGCGCGATGACCACCGCGGCGCCCGCCGCCATCAGATAGGGCGCCGGCGATCGCCAAAACCGCCGCGTGCCGGCGCCGCCGAGCGCGGCTGCCGCCATGCCGGCAAAAAGGTAAACCGCCCAGTACTTGCCGAGCATGGCCAGGCTCGCGCACGCGCCGGCGAGCACGGAATTCCAAACGCCCAAATCGCGGCGGGCGCGCAAATAGAACAGCAGCGCCGCGGCCCAGAACGGCATCATGACCGTATTGGCATTCAACTCCGCCGCCTTGAACGTATAGAGCGGCACCAGGATGAGCGCGGCCAGCCCGAACAGGCTGCGGTCCCGGTCGAGATGATCGCGCAAGAGCCGCCACGTAATGGCGAGCGTGATCGCGACAATCGCGACGGCTTCGAGATGCATGGCCCAGTTCGTCCGCGGGAATACGGCAAACCACGCCATGAACAGCCACGCCGTCAGCGGCGGATGCTTGTAGCCGAACGCGAATGTTTGCGCCCACAGCGCCGCCTCGGACGCGTCGTCGCGCAGATCGACCGGCGCCAGCGCTACGGTGTGAAACAGCATCCACACCACGACGAAAATTCCCAGCGTCCAGGCGACAACGGCGCCCTCGCTGCATTCGCCGACGAAGCGCCGCGCCGGCCTCAACAGCCGCCGGTCGGCGCCCGCCATCGGCGGACGCAGCTGTTCGGCGGGGTCGGGACGGACGATGGTCATCGCAAATGGATGCCATCCAAACGCCGGCGCTACAAGCGCGCCGCATTGCGGCAATTCGCGGCGCATTGCATTTCCGCGGCGGCCGGCGTTATCTCACTCGGCCATGGATGGCGTTTCACCCGCAACTTCGCCCGCGACGCTTACGCGCGCGTCGAGTTCCGCTCTCCGGCCGGCGCCGGAGCTGAGCGTCGTCGTCCCGACCTTCAACGAGCGCGCCAACGTTCCGATCCTGGTCGAGCGGCTCGCGCGTGTACTCGCCGGCAGCGAATGGGAAGTGCTGTTCGTCGACGACAATTCGCCGGACGGCACCGCGGCTGTCGCGCGTGCGCTGGGCGAGACCGACGGCCGCGTGCGCTGCATGCGCCGCATCGGCCGGCGCGGCCTCGCCGGCGCCTGTCTCGAAGGCATGCTCGCCAGCCCGGCCCGCTACCTCGCCGTCATGGACGGCGACTTGCAGCATGACGAGGCGCTGCTGGTCGCCATGCGCGACTGTCTGCGCACGGGACGCGCCGATGTCGTGGTGGCGAGCCGCTATCTCGAAGGCGGTTCGGCCGCCGGCCTCTCCTCCAAGCGGCGCGCCCGGGCGAGCCGTTGGTCGAATATGCTGGTGCGGCGGCTGTTCGGCATCGATCTGACCGATCCAATGAGCGGCTATTTCATGATCCGGCGCGAGGCCTTCGAGCCGCTGGCGCCTGCGATTTCCTCGCAGGGCTTCAAGATTCTCCTCGACCTATTGGCAACGAAACCCGGCGGCTTGCGCGTCATCGAGCTGCCATCGGCGTTTCATGAGCGCCGCTACGGCGAGAGCAAGCTCGACAGCAAGATCGTGCTCGATTTCGCCGCGCTGGTGACGGCCAAGCTGACCAGCGACGCCGTCTCGGCGCGCTTTGTATTGTTCTGCCTGGTGGGTCTGAGCGGCCTCGTCGTTCACTTGAGCACGTTGTCGGTTGCGACGGAGCTCGCCGCCATGGCGTTCGGCGCGGCTCAGACGCTCGCCACCGTCGTGGCGATTACCTGGAATTTCGTGCTCAACAACCTGTTCACCTATCGCGACCAAAGGCTGACCGGCTGGCGGTTTGTCACCGGCCTGATCCGCTTCCAGGTGATTTGCGCCATCGGCGCGATTTCCAATGTCGGCATCGCCACCTGGATCTACGATTACGACAGCAAATGGTGGCTGGCCGGCTTGAGCGGCGCGCTGATCGGCACGGTGTGGAATTTCGTGGTCAGCGCCGCCTTCGTCTGGCGGCAGCGGTGATTTTCCTGCTGTGATTCGCTCGTCCCCGCGAAAGCGGGGACCCAGACCTCACAGAGCTGGCCGCCCCTGGTTTCCGGCTTTCGCGGGAATGAGCGGTAGTGTAACGCGACAGCCGTGCCATGACCGGCGCCGGCTTGCCGCTCCGCCACGCCGATGTTATCTGCGCGCCATGAGCGCGGTCCCCATCGCCAATATCCGCAATTTCTCGATCATCGCCCATATCGACCACGGCAAATCGACGCTGGCCGACCGGCTGATCCAGCTCACCGGCGGCCTCGAAGCGCGCGAAATGGTCGAGCAGGTGCTCGATTCGATGGATATCGAGCGCGAGCGCGGCATCACCATTAAGGCGCAGACGGTGCGGCTGAACTATCGCGCCGGCGACGGCAAGGATTACATCCTCAATCTCATCGACACGCCGGGCCACGTCGACTTCGCCTATGAGGTCAACCGCTCGCTCGCCGCCTGCGAAGGCGCGCTGCTCGTCGTCGACGCCAGCCAGGGCGTCGAGGCACAGACGCTCGCCAATGTCTATCAGGCGATCGACAACAATCTCGAGATCGTGCCGGTGCTCAACAAGGTCGATCTGCCGGCTGCCGAGCCGGACAAGGTCAAGCAGCAGATCGAGGACGTGATCGGGCTCGACGCCTCCGGCGCGATCCTGATCTCGGCCAAGACCGGCGAGAACGTGCCGGAAGTCTTGGAAGCGATCGTGCATCGCCTGCCGCCGCCCAAGGGCGATGCCGCGGCGCCGTTGAAAGCGCTGCTCGTCGATAGCTGGTACGACGCCTATCTCGGCGTCGTGGTGCTGTTCCGCGTCGTCGACGGCATTCTGAAAAAGGGCCAGCGCATTCTCATGATGGGAACGAACGCGGCCTACGAGGTCGACCGCGTCGGCGTGTTCACGCCCAAGCGCGTCGAGCGCGACGAGCTCGGCCCCGGCGAGATCGGCTTTCTCACCGCCTCGATCAAGGAAGTGGCCGACACCCGCGTCGGCGACACCATCACCGACGAGAGAAAGCCGGTCGCCGCGCCGCTGCCCGGCTTCCGCCCGGCGATTCCGGTGGTGTTCTGCGGGCTGTTTCCGGTTGACGCCGCCGATTTCGAAAATCTGCGCGCCGCCATGGGCCGGCTCCGCCTCAACGACGCCAGTTTTTCCTACGAGATGGAAACCTCCGCCGCGCTCGGCTTCGGCTTCCGCTGCGGCTTCCTCGGGCTTCTCCATCTCGAAATCATCCAGGAGCGGCTCGAGCGCGAATTCAATCTCAATTTGATCGCGACCGCGCCGTCGGTGATCTACAAGATCAAGCTGCGTAACGGCCAGCAGCTCGAAATTCATAATCCGGTCGACATGCCGGACCCGAACTACATCGAGGAAATGCAGGAGCCGTGGATCGAGGCGACCATCCTGACGCCCGACGAATATCTCGGCTCCGTGCTCAAACTGTGCCAGGACCGCCGCGGCGAGCAGAAGGAGCTGACTTATGTCGGCAACCGCGCGCTGGTGAAATACAATCTGCCGCTCAACGAAGTGGTGTTCGATTTCTACGACCGGCTCAAATCGGTGTCGCGCGGCTATGCCTCGTTCGACTATCACCTCACCGATTACCGGCCGTCGGATCTGGTCAAGCTGCAAATGCTGGTCAATGCCGAGCCGGTCGACGCGCTCGCCATGCTGGTGCACAGGACGCGCGCCGAGCAGCGCGGCCGCGCCATGGCGGAAAAGCTGAAAGAGCTCATCCCGCCGCACATGTTCCAGGTGCCGATCCAGGCCGCCATCGGCGGCAAGATCATCGCCCGCGAAACCGTGCGCGCCTTCCGCAAGGACGTCACCGCCAAATGCTACGGCGGCGACGTCACGAGAAAGCGCAAGCTCCTCGACAAGCAGAAAGAGGGCAAAAAGAAAATGCGCCAGTTCGGCAAGGTCGACATCCCGCAGGAGGCGTTCATCGCGGCGCTGAAGGTGGATGTGTGAGTATTTGTAGCCTGGGTTGAGCGAAGCGAAACCCGGGAGCGGCGTTCGAGCCAATTTGATCGTTCCCCGGCTTTCGCTGCGCTCAAGCCGGGCTACAGCTTGCTCGCTAATGCACCACGATGGTGGTGTTGCCAGGACCTTCGCGCTCGACCAGGCCGAACAAAATCGCGGCGTTGCCGGGATCGAGCCGCACGCAGCCGTGCGATACCGGCCGGCCGAGCCCGCGGATCTCGTAGGTGCCGTGGATGGCGTAGCCGCCATAAAAGAAGATCGAATGCGGCATCGGCGCATTGTCGTATTTGCGCGAATACCAGCGCACCGCGAGCCGTTGCGGATGGTAGGTGCCGGGCGGCGTGATATAGCCGCGCCGCGCCGTCGACACTCGCCAATTGTAGCGCGGCTCGCCGTCGACGATGACGTCCATGCGCTGACTGCCACGGTCGACATGGACGACGATGGACGCCGCGGCAGGTCCGCCTGTGGCAAATAGGACGAAGCCGAGTGCGGCCAGAACGCAAAACAAGCGACGCATGATATCCCCCAAACCCACTCGGTCGCGTAAAGACTAGATTAAATCTAACTGACCCGTCGTATCCAGTCTTATTACACCGAGTAATTGCCAAGTTTGAGGTCGTCTCGCCATGTTTCCAATAGCGAACACAAAACCCTTTTTGGGGTAGTCATCGTTATAAACGTCGCTGAGTTTTCGTAATGCGTCGACTTCACTGTAAAGGCCTCTCCATTTCAAAAATGCAGCGTGGGTTTCCCAGTCTCCGCACTGCCAGGTGTGCTTTCCGTCACCATCCCGAAAGGAGAACGCGAAGCGATATGAGCTAGGCTTAAATTCTGCCAGTTCTTTATCGAGAAAGCCGGTCTGCCGACCCGCGTCCCGATAAGCGCGCGTCTCGCTTTCGATCGCGCTGTCGGATTTCTTCTTATAAACAAATCGCGTATCAGTCGGCCGAATGATCGCTAACGACGCGCCATTCGCCGCAGTGGCGGATGCAGAAGGTACGATCATTGGGTCGAGCAGGGCAAAACGACTGTGAGGAACAAGTGTGCCCGTGAAATCTATTTTGTCCTCAAATATATGGCAGCTCTCAATGCGGCGATCATGTGTGGGAATGCGGTATTTGAATTTTATCTGTTCCCATCGCTTGAATCTTTGATCGACGCTCAGATAGCGAAAGCGTACTGGATAAAGTCTTTTCCATTCGCGCTTGGATGTAACCCCGGCGCAACAAACCGTCTCGCCATAGGTCTTACTCGGCCGCGGCAGCGCCTTGACCAAAATCACAACCTCGGACGACGCAATTGGCCCGGACATTTTGGTTCAGAGAATCGGTATACAGGTCGATTCTCTTAATACCACGGGTTGCAAGTTCAGATGCAATTAAAGTTCGATGGCACTCGCTTGGCTCGCGTTCAAAGCACAATAAACATGTTGCCTGTGATGCCGCCAATTCTGCCAATTTTTTAAGTGCAATTTTTGCGGTCGCGGTATTCAGATGACGGAGATAGACACGATGAAATTTGTTCGTATTACCGGCTTTTGCGGCGTCACGACCCTCGCGCGGATTCCCGAGGTCGACAAAATGCACGTATTCGATACCTGCGCCTGCCAGCTGGGCAGATAATCCGCGCTTCGAGAATCCCTTTTTCCGCGATAGCGGAACCGCACGAACGTCGGCGACAACTTTAACGCCAGCATTCAGCAATGTTCTGATGAACAGCTGAATATCTGCGCCTTCATAGCCGAGGGTGTAAAGGCTAGTCATCTCTGCATCCCCGACGCACATTCGGCACAAACAGTGGTTAACACGATCTTAATAGAATTGAAAATGACTCGTTTGTGAACGAAGATTAGTGCCGAACGGGTTCCACGATGAATTGCAACATCATCGCAGGTCTGGGTGTCGCGTTGGCGTTGGCAACTGCCGGCCTTGCTCCGGCCGTCGCGCAGGACGCCGCCGCGCCCGCGTCCGCGCCGGCGCCGGACACCGACACGCTCGATCCGACGCCGCCCGGCACGCTTCATCCGCAGCCGTTGCCGCCGCTCGCCAATCCGAATGCGCCGTCGACGCCGGCCAAGGAATTATTCGGCCGCGCCGTGAAGCCGTTTCCCGGCCCCGCGCTGCCGATCGGGTCTTACGCCGACGGTTGCCTCGCCGGCGCCGTGGCGCTGCCGATCACCGGGCCGGCGTGGCAAGTCATGCGGCTGTCGCGCGATCGCAATTGGGGCACGCCGCGACTGGTCCGCTTCATCGAGCGGTTCGGCGCTGCCGCCAAGAAAGTCGGCTGGAACGGGCTCCTGATCGGCGACATGTCGCAGCCGCGCGGCGGCCCGATGATCACCGGCCACTCCAGCCATCAGATCGGGCTCGATACCGACATCTGGTTCACGCCGATGCCCGACCACGTGCTCAGCCGCGAGGAGCGCGAGATGGATGGCGCCGTCGACATGGTCGCGCCGGACCGGCTCGACGTCGATGCGAAAGTGTGGACGCACGCCCGCACCGAATTGATCCGCACCGCGTCGGAGGATCCTGCGGTCACCCGCATCTTCGTCAATGCCGCGATCAAAAAGGCAATGTGCCGCGAGGCCGGATCGGATCGCGGCTGGCTCGCAAAGGTTCGGCCGTGGTGGGGCCATGCCGAGCATTTTCACGTCCGCCTGGCTTGTCCCGCGGACGACCGCGAATGCAAAGGTCAGCCGCCGGTGCCGGAAGGCGACGGCTGCGGCCACGCGCTCGATTTCTGGTTCAAGGAATCGACGCTGCATCCGGCGCCGCCGAAAGTGCCGCCGAAGCCGAAGCCGCCGCTGACGCTCGCCGGCCTGCCCAAGGCCTGCAAGCAGATCGTGATGACGCCGTAATTCTCAAAGTACGTTTCCCGGATGCGGTGCAGCGCGAAGCGGTGCACCGCATCCGGGATCGACGCAGACTCAACGCCCGTAACGATCCCGGGTCTGCAGCGCATCACTGCGTGCTGCGCTGCGCCCGGGAGATGAAATTTGAGTTGCTCACAAACCCGGCGTGCCGAACACCATGCCCTGCGCGACGGCGGCGGCGTAGGCGAGCGCGAAGGCGCAGCCGACGATGACTGCGGTGAAATTCAACGCTTTCTGCGCAGGCGATTTGGTCAGCCGCGGCAGGCCGAGCCATAGAATATAGGCGCCGTAGAAGCCGGTGAGCATGAGAAAGTGCAGCCCCGGCAGCACCAGGAAAATCCCGGCGAGCCAGACCGGCGTGAAGGAATAGACCGCCAGCTTGAATGCACTGTCGAAATCGCGGCGGCCGCCGAACAGCGGCGCCAACAGGTTGATGATGATGCCGAGCAGCAGCACGGTGGCGCAGGTCAGCACGTAGCCGAATATCGCACCGAACAGACCATTGAAGAGCGGTGCGCGCACGATGCCGGCGTTCGGCGCAGTCACGCCAATAACAGACGCGCCGATAAAGCTGAACACGGCCGGAACCGCGGCAAGCACGGTGACATAGCGGCTTAGCACATAGGCCGGATCGCCGGGCTCGCTTTCGATCGTCTCCCACTCGCGAACAGGATCGACCAGGATCGCCTTGGCGCGGCGCGCCGCGTTCATGACGGCATGCCTTTGGCGATGCCCTTGGCGTCTTCGCGCAGCATGGCGGCGCCTTTTTCCGCGATCATCATGGTCGGCGCATTGGTGTTGCCGGACGTGATCGTCGGCATCACCGAGGCATCTATGACGCGCAGCCGCTCGATGCCGGCAACGCGCAAGCGATCGTCCACCACCATCATCGGATCGCTCGTGAGCCCCATCTTCGCGGTGCCGATCGGATGAAAGATCGTGGTGCCGATATCGCCCGCGGCCTTCAGCAAAGCGGCAGCGTCGTCGTCGCGCGCGCCGCGGCCCGGCAAATATTCGTCCGGATGGAACGGCGCCAGTGCCGGCTGCGCCGCGATGCGCCGCGTGAGCCGGATCGCGCTCACGGCGATGCGGCGATCCGCGTCGGTCGACAGATAATTCGGTGCAATAACCGGAGCGTCGCCGGGCTCGCGCGAGCGCAGCCGCACAAAACCGCGGCTGGTCGGGCGCACATTGCACACGCTCGCGGTGAAGGCGGGGAATGTGTGCAACGGCTCGCCGAAGCGGTCGAGCGACAAGGGCTGCACGTGATACTGCAGATTGGCGCGGTCCTGGTCGGGATCGGAGCGGGTGAACAGGCCGAGCTGCGACGGCGCCATGGTCAGCGGGCCGCGCCGCAACAGCGCATATTCGGCAAGCATGCCGGCAAAGCCGAGGCGCGAATGATAGCGCTCGTTGAGCGTGGTGATGCCGTCGACCTTGTAGATCATTCGCAGCTGCAAGTGATCCTGCAGATTGGCGCCGACGCCGGGCCGGTCGGCGACGACGTCAATGCCGTGCTCGCGCAACTGCGCGGCCGGCCCGATGCCGGACAGCAGCAGAATTTGCGTCGAGCCGATCGAGCCGGCGGCAAGCACGACTTCGCCGCGGCAACGCGCGCTGCGTGTCACTCCGTTCTGCCGCCAGCGCACGCCGGCCGCACGCTTGCCGTCGAAGATGAGGCCTTCGGCGAGACAGCCGGTCTCGAGCCGCAGGTTCGAGCGATGCAGCACCGGTTTGAGAAAAGCGCGCGCCGTGGATACGCGCCGGCCGCGCTTCTGGTTGACGTGAAAGGCGCAGACGCCTTCGTTGTCGCCGCGATTGAAATCGGGGATGGATGCGATGCCGGCCTGTTCGGCGGCGGCGCGAAAGGCGTCGAGCAGATCCCAGCGCACCCGCGGCGCCGAAACGTGCCATTCGCCGCCCACGGCGTGCGCTTCGCTGTCGCCGAGGAAATGATTTTCGTGCCGTTTGAAGTACGGCAGCACGTCGTCCCAGCCCCAGCCGGCAAGCCCGAGCTGGCGCCAATGGTCATAGTCGGCGGCCTGGCCGCGCATATAGATCATGGCGTTGATCGCCGACGAGCCGCCGATCACCTTGCCGCGCGGATAGTTCAGGCTGCGTCCGTTCAGCCCCGGCTCCGGCTCGGTCTTGAACATCCAGTCCGAGCGCGGATTGCCGATGGCGAACAGATAGCCGACCGGAATGTGGAACCAGATCCAGGTGTCGCGGCCGCCCGCTTCGAGCAGCAGCACGCGCTTGTCGGCATCGGCGGACAGCCGGTTGGCGAGCAGGCAGCCGGCCGAGCCGGCGCCGACAATGATGTAATCGTATTCGCCCGCGATCGCCTCGGCTTCGGCCACGTTTCACTCCAAAACTTATCACCGCGAAACTGCCGGCGAAGATAGCAGGGTGGTCCGGGCTGGAAAGGGGCCGTGGCGACCGCTTCGCGTTGGACGAAGTCTGCCCCGCAGAATCGCGTGTTGTCCCGGCAAATCGCCGTGGACTATGGTTCGCGATGGATTCGCCCTTGTCATCAGCGGTCAAGCATCCAACGGCCTGGGGCGTTACCTGCGGCGCCGGCGCCGCCCTGTTCTGGGCGCTCGGCTTTGTCGCCGCTCGGCAAGGCATAGCCGCGGGCGTGTCGCCGCTCGTGCTGGCGCTGCATCGTTACGTCTGGCCGGGGCTTGCGCTTATTCCGGTCGTCGCCGCCAACGGCTTTGGCGATCTCGGCGGCATGGGGTGGCGGCGCGGCATCGCCATCACGTTCTTCGGCGGCCTGCCGCTCGCGCTGTGGAGCTATTTCGGTTACGTCTACGTGCCGCTCGGCCACGGCGCCATCATTCAGCCGTCATGCGCGGCGCTCGGCGGCTTTATTCTAGCGCGTCTCATTCTTCGCGAGCCGTTGCCGCCGCGGCGCATCGCCGGTGCTCTGGCGATGCTCGCCGGGCTCGCGGTGATCGGCGCCGAGGCGCTGCGCACGATGGGCGGCCAAGCCTTCCTGGGCGACCTGATGTTCGTCGCCGCCGGCAGCTTTTTTGCCGTGTTCGGCATGCTGCTGCGGCTGTGGCGCATCCCGGCGATGCCGGCGGTGGCGGTGACCAGCATGTTGTCGCTTGCCGGCTTGCCGTTTCTGTTGTTCGACTTCAACAATTTCCTGGCCGCCGGATGGTCCGAGAATGTGATGCAGGCGGTGGTGCAGGGCGCCTTTGCCGGCGCCGGCGCGGTCTATCTGTTCACCCGCGCCGTCATTCTGCTCGGCGTCGGCCGTGCGGCATTGTTTCCCGCGCTGGTGCCGCCGTTCACGCTGTTGGTGGGCTATCTCGCGCTCGGCGAAGTGCCGAGTATGTCGCAGCTTGTCGGCTTGGCGATCGTCGTCGTCGGCTTTCGCCTGACGCAGCAGAATTGATCTAACGCGCTCCGCGGCGTTTCCCGGGCGCAGCGCAGCACGAAGTGGTGCGCTGCAGAACCGGGATCGTCACGAACGCGGAGTCTGCGAAGATCCCGGATCTGCGGTGCACCGCTGACGCGCTGCATCGCGTCCGGGAAACGCAATCCCTGCTCACGCCGCCTTGCGGCTCGCCAAGAAATCGCCCATGCGGTCGAGTGCTTTCAAGATGTTTTCCGTCGAATTGGCGTAGGACACGCGCATATAGCCTTCGCCGAGCACGCCGAAATCCGGCCCGCCGATCAGCGCCACGCCGGCGTCTTCGAGCAGCGACGCGGCCAGCGGCTTCGCCTTCCATCCGCTGCGCTTGATATTGGGAAAGGCATAGAACGCCCCTTTCGGCGTGGCGCAGGAAATGCCCGGCAGCTTGTTCAAGCCGGCAACCACGATTTTGCGCCGGCGATCGAACTCCGCGACCATCTTGGCCGCTTCGTCCTGCGGGCCGGTCAGCGCGGCGAGCCCGGCATATTGCGCCGAGGCATTGACGCAGGAATGCAGGTTCACCGCGAGCTTGCGCGCATAGTCGTAGAGCTTCCCCGGCCACACCGCATAGCCGAGCCGCCAGCCGGTCATGGCGTAAGTTTTCGACCAGCCATTGAGCAGAATCAGCCGGTCGCGGATCGACGGATAAGTCAGCAAACAAACATGGGTCTCGCCGTCATAGACCATGTGGTCGTAGATCTCGTCCGACATGACGGCGACGTCGGGATGCCGTTCCAGTCCGGCGACGAGTTTGTCGACCTCTGCTTTGGGCGTGACGCCGCCGGTCGGATTGGCCGGCGAATTGACGATGAGGAGCCGCGTCTGCGGCGTGATCAGCTTGAGCGTCTCCTCGGCCGAGAAGGCGAAATTGTTCTCCTCGCGGATCGGCACCGGGATCGGCCGCGCGCCGGTGAATTCGATCATCGAGCGGTAGATCGGAAAGCCGGGATCCGGATAGAGGATGTCGGCGCCGGGCTCGCCGAACATCATGATCGACATGAACATGGTCGGCTTGCCGCCCGGCAGGATCATCACCTCGTCGGGCGACACGCCAACCTTGAAACGTTTGCCGAGGTCGGCGGCCACCGCTTCGCGTAACGGCAAAATGCCGACGGCGGGCGTGTAGCCGTGATGGCCGTCGCGCAGCGCCTTGACCGCCGCCTCGACGATGAATTCCGGCGTGCGGAAATCGGGCTGGCCGATGCCGAGATTGATGATGTCGCGGCCGGCCGCTTGCAGCTGCATGGCGCGCGCCAGCACGGCGAAGGCATTTTCCTCGCCGATGCGATCGAAGGCGGCAATAGTGCGAAGCATGGCTCGTTCTCCCGCGCATTCGGCCGCTGCCGGCCCCAGCCGCGGGAGTTCAGCCGATCGAGCCGGGAAAATCAAATCGCGTTGGGCGTGCCCACGCGCTCAGTCGGGACCGCCAAATTTCGCCCCAAGGTCGCGCTGGATCATGGTGCGGATAAAGGGATCGGGATCCTCGCCGAGATAGTAGCCCTCAAAATAAATTGGACCGCAGGGAGATAGGCTGGCGCCGCGGCAGGGCGCCGAAGTGCCGGCCGCGGCCGGCCGCGCTATTTGCTTCGCCGTCTTCATCTTCTTCGCGGCAGCGTCGGCGCTTGAGGCGAGAATGACCGCGAGACCGAGCGTGCAAACCAGGAGCTTACCGGGACGCGATGTCATTTTGGTCCCCAAGGGCTCAGAACACCGGCGTCCGTCCTATCTCCGTGGTGCGTCCGCACAAGGGCGCCGCGGCGGATCCGGATCAAAACATCGTGTCGGAATAGGCAGGCCGCAGCGGTGTTGCACCCCATCGGCCGGACCGGAAAAAGAAGGAGCCCCGGACGATGTCCGGGGCTCCCGACTCATTCGGAGGTCGGCGTCTTAGTAGCCGAGATTGAACATCGCGCCGTCCTGATAGGACTCCGCGGTTCCGGTCTTGGCCGCACCATTCGGATAGTGCAACGGCTCCGACTGCTGGATGGCCGCGCTGCCCGCGTAACCTTCTTGCATTTGCCGGCGCGAATGATGGCCCTGGGCAAAGGCCGGCGTCGCAAGGGCGGCGACGACGAGAGCCGAGAAAGCCAGCTTGGTGCTAAGAGAGTTCATCTTTGCATTCTCCATAACGATCGCCCGTGCCGATTAGCTACGTGAGATTTTGCGCTGCACAAGAGCGATATCGTCACGCAGACGTCACGATATTTTTATTACATTTCAAAATGTTAATTGGATTTTTTGTGATACCGGTCACTTGACAATATTGCGTCGCAATAGGCTTCAAAAATAGGCAAGAAATTCTCTTTCGCGGACAATGAATTGCGTCCGCCCGCGCGGCTTCTGCCATGATCTGCGCCATCGCCCGCTCGCGGCGCGATAAACTCGCTATATCTACCGAATAGGAATCCCCGCTTTGCGCAAATCGCATTGCTGGCATGGGGGTCGTTGGGGGCCGTTGCGGGAAGAGTTGCGGAGCGCGTGATGGCGAAAATCGACAAGTCGCGAAACCCCACCCTTCCCTCCCCCGCAAGCGGGGCAGGCAAAGCGAGCGCGCGTCTGCGCTCGCAACTGTGGTTCGACAATCCGGACAATCCTGGCATGACCGCGCTCTATCTGGAGCGCTACCTCAATTATGGCCTCACCCGCGAGGAGCTGACATCCGGCAAGCCGATCATCGGCATTGCCCAGACCGGCTCCGACTTAAGTCCGTGCAATCGCCATCACCTCGAGCTTGCGCACCGCGTGCGCGAAGGCATCCGCACCGCCGGCGGCATCGCGTTCGAGTTCCCGGTGCATCCGATTCAAGAGACCGGCAAGCGGCCGACAGCGGCGCTCGATCGCAATCTTGCTTATCTCGGCCTGGTCGAAGTGCTGTTCGGCTATCCGCTCGACGGCGTGGTGCTGCTGACCGGCTGCGACAAGACCACGCCCGCCTGTCTGATGGCGGCGGCCACCGTCAACACGCCGGCGATCGTGCTGTCCGGCGGGCCGATGCTCGACGGCTACCACGATGGCAAGCTCGCCGGGTCGGGCACCGTGCTTTGGCAAGCGCGCCAGGACGTTGCCGCCGGCAAGATCGACTACAAGGAATTCATCGACATAGCCGCTTCGTCGGCGCCGTCGATCGGCCATTGCAACACCATGGGCACCGCCTCGACCATGAACGCGCTGGCCGAGGCGCTCGGCATGTCGCTGCCGGGCTGCGCCGCCATTCCGGCGCCGTATCGCGAGCGCGCCAAGATCGCCTACGAGACCGGCCTGCGCGCGGTGGAAATTGTCCGGGAGGATCTCAAGCCGTCCGATATCCTCACGCGCGCCGCTTTCGAGAACGCCATCGTCGCCTGTTCGGCGATCGGCGGCTCGACCAATGCGCCGATCCATCTCAACGCCCTTGCCCGGCATGTCGGCGTTCGGCTCGCGATCGAGGATTGGGAAAAGATCGGTTACGACGTGCCGCTTCTGGTCAACATGCAGCCGGCCGGCGAATATCTCGGCGAAGAGTATTACCGCGCCGGCGGCCTGCCGGCGGTGCTGCACGAGCTGCACGCCGCGAAACGGCTTCATGGCGACGCGCGCACCATCAACGGCAAGACGGTGGCCGAAAACGTGGCGCGGGCGAAAGCCACCGATGCCAGGGTTATCAGGCCTTACGACAAGCCGATGAAGGCCAAAGCCGGCTTCAAGGTGCTGCGCGGCAATCTGTTCGATTCCGCGATCATGAAGACGAGCGTGATCGCCGACGAATTCCGCCAACGCTATCTATCCAACCCGAAGGACCCGAATGCCTTCGAAGGCCGCGCCGTGGTCTTCGACGGGCCCGAGGACTATCACGCGCGCATCGACGATCCCGCGCTCGGCATCGACGAACACACAATCCTGTTCATGCGCGGGGTCGGTCCGATCGGCTATCCCGGCTCGGCCGAAGTCGTGAACATGCAGCCGCCGGCGGCGCTGATCAAAAAGGGTATCACGTCGCTCGCTTGCGTCGGCGACGGCCGGCAATCCGGCACGTCGGGCTCGCCGTCGATTCTCAATGCCTCGCCGGAAGCCGCTATTGGCGGCGGCCTGGCGCTGCTGAAAACCGGCGACCGCGTGCGCATCGATCTCAATAAAGGCACTGCCGACATGCTGATCTCCGCCGAAGAATTGGCGGCGCGGCGCTCGGCGTTCGATAACAACGGCGGTTATCCTTATCCGCCGAGCCAGACGCCGTGGCAGGAAATCCATCGCGCCATGGTCGAGCAGCTCGCGGACGGCATGGTGCTGGAGCCGGCGGTCAACTATCAACGCGTCGCACAGAAATTCGTGCCGCGTGACAATCATTAGCCGATGCGAGTCTTCATGGCCGGGTCCCGCCCTTCGACCGCTGACAAACGTAAAATGTTCCGCAAGCTCCACGAAGCGGGCTGCTTTGTCATTCCCAATCCGTGGAACGTCGGCAGCGCGCGCTATTTGCAAAGTCTCGGCTTTCCGGCGCTGGCGACGACCAGTTCCGGCTACGCGCACGCCCAAGGTTTTGCCGACGGCGCGCAGAGCCGCGACGATGTCCTCGCGCACTTCCACGAGCTCGCGGCGGCGACCGACGTGCCGCTTAACGCCGATTTCGAGGATGGGCTGGCCGACGATCTCGACAGCTTGGCGGATAATGTCACGCGCTGCATCGCGACCGGCGTTGCCGGGTTGTCGATCGAAGACTCGCCGAACGATGGAGCGACGCCGCTTTACGCTCTTGAGCTTGCGGTGGCGCGGGTCAAGACCGCCCGCGCCGCCATCGATCGCGCCGGCGGCGAGGTCATTTTCACCGCGCGCGCCGAAAATTTCGTCCGCGGCGTGAACGATCTCGACGACGTCATCCGCCGGCTCCAAGCCTATGCCGCCGCCGGCGCCGATTGCCTCTATGCGCCGGGCATCAAGACGCGCGAGCAAATCGAAGCGGTCGTCAAAGCGGCGGCCCCCAAGCCGGTGAACTTCCTCAACAGCGGCGCGCTCGGCTTCACGGTCGCCGATCTCGCGGCGATGGGCGTGCGCCGGATCAGCGTCGGCGGCTCGCTCGCCCGCGTTGCCATGCACGCCTTCATCCGCACCGCGACCGAGATCGCCAAGGACGGCAAATTCGACGGTTTTGCCGGGCTGATATCCAACGCCGAACTGAACAAATTTTTCAGTGCCGACCGCAACGACGCGGATTCCCGATGACCGCCTCCGAACCGCATCCGCAAACCGGCCTGCCGGTCGGCCTGCCGGTCGATACCACGCCGGCACAGCGTCCCGGCCCGGTCATGTTGAAGGGGCGCTACGGCCGCCTGGAAAAACTCGGCCCCGAGCACGCCGCCGACTTGTGGGACGCGTTCGCCGGGCACGACGCGGTTTGGACCTACATCTCGACCGACGGGCCGTTCGTCGCCGAGGATGAGTTTTTTGCCTTCATCGACAAGCGGGCGGCGGCGGACGATCCTTACGCCTATGCGATCGTGGACCCATCCGACCGCGCCATAGGCTATGTGACGCTGCTGCGCATCGCGCCGCAGATGCGGGCGATCGAGGTCGGCCACGTGCTTTATTCGCCGGCGCTGCAACGCACGCCGCTCGGCACCGAAACCCAATACCTCTTGGCGCGTTACGTGTTCGAGACATTGGGCTATCGGCGCTACGAATGGAAATGCGATGCATTGAATGCGGCCTCCCGGCGCGCTGCGCTGCGCTATGGCTTCGTCTATGAAGGCGTATTTCGCCAAAACATGATCGCCAAGGGCCGCAATCGCGACGTTGCCTGGTTCGCCATGCTCGACAGCGAGTGGCCGGCGCGCAAGCGCAATTTCGAGCTTTGGCTCGATCCGCAGAATTTCGACCGTGAAGGCCGCCAGAAGCTGAGCCTCGCGGCATTGAACGCGCAGAAGGATTCGAGCTCATGACTAAACGAGTTGAAAATAAAGTCGCGCTGGTGACCGCCGCGGGGCAGGGCATCGGCCGCGCCATCGCCGAGGCGCTGATCGCCGAAGGCGGCATCGTGATCGCCACCGACGTCGCCGAGGACAAGGTCAAAGACCTCAAGGCCAAGATGCGGCAAAAACTCGACGTGCGCGCGCAGGACAGCATCGACGCGCTGCAAAAGGCGATCGCCGACGAGTTCGGCGCGCTCGACATTCTGGTCAATTGCGCCGGCTACGTCGCCAACGGCTCGGTGCTCGATTGCACCGACAAGGACTGGGACTTTTCCTTCGACCTCAACGTCAAGTCGATGCACCGCACGATCAAGACGTTCTTGCCGGCGATGCTGGCGAAGAAATCGGGCTCGATCGTCAACATTTCCTCAGCGGTGTCGTCGATCCGCGGCGTCCCCAACCGCTATGCCTACGGCGCCACCAAGGCGGCGGTCATCGGGCTGACCAAGGCGGTCGCGGCCGATTTCATCAGGCAGGGCATCCGCTGCAACGCCGTCTGTCCGGGCACGATCGAATCGCCGTCACTTGAGGAGCGCATCGTGACGGCCTCGAAAGAGACCGGCAAATCAACCGAGGCGGTGCGGCAGGATTTCATCGGCCGCCAGCCGATGGGCCGGCTCGGCTCGGCGCAGGAAGTCGCAGCGCTCGTCCTCTTCCTTGTCAGCGACGAGGCAAGCTACATTACCGGCCAGGCGCATCTCGTCGATGGCGGGATGGCGCTGTAGGTTGTCATCATCCGCGAAAGCGGATGATCCAGTACTCGCAGATTATGGGTATGGCAGTGAATACCGGATGCTCCGCTTTCGCGGAGCATGACAGGTCGGGTGGCGGTTTCCATGCACATCTTAATCACCGGCGCGGCGGGAATGATCGGGCGCAAGCTTGTGACGCGCCTTGTCAACGATGGCGCGCTCAATGGCCAGCCGATCGGGAAGCTGACGCTGATCGATGTCGTCTCCCCGCAAAAGCCCGAACATTTCTCCGGCCAAATCGAGGCCGCCGCGGCCGATATCGCCGAGCCGGCGGCCGTGTCTGCGGCGGTCGCCGGCCGGCCCGATGTCATCTTTCATCTCGCGGGCGTGGTGTCCGGCGAGGCCGAGCTCGATTTCGACAAAGGCATGCGGGTCAATCTCGACGGCTCGCGCGCGCTGTTCGAAGCGGTCCGCGCTGTGGGCGGCGGCTATCGCCCGCGGCTCGTGTTCACCTCGTCGATCGCGGTGTTCGGCGCGCCGTTTCCGGCGGCGATCGCCGACGACTTCCATCTGACGCCGCTGACGTCCTACGGCACGCAAAAGGCCGCCACCGAGCTTCTGCTCGCCGATTACACCCGCCGCGGCTTTCTCGACGGGGTCGGCATTCGGCTGCCGTCGATCGTGGTGCGGCCGGGCCGGCCGAACAAGGCGGCATCCGGATTCTTTTCCTCGATCGTTCGCGAGCCGCTCAACGGCGAGGAGGCCGTGCTGCCGGTCGCCGACAGCGTGGTGCATTGGCATGCCAGCCCGCGCGCGGCGGTGGGCTTTCTCATTCACGCCGCGGGGCTCGAGGCGGCAAAGCTCGGGCCCCGCGTCAATCTCACCATGCCGGGCGTCTGCTGCACGGTAGCAGAGCAGATCGCCGCGCTGCGCCGGATCGCCGGGGACAAGGTCGCCGCCCGTATCCGTCGCGCGCCCGATCCGCTGGTCGCCCGCATCGTCGCCGGCTGGCCGAGCCGGTTCGATCCGGCCCGCGCGCTTGAGCTCGGATTTCGCGCCGAAGCCTCGTTCGACGACATCATCCGCGTTCATGTCGAGGACGAATTGGGCGGCCGGATCGCGGCATGAAACCAAACTTGCCTTGCGCGCGCCCATGCTTACATTGCTGACAGAAACTCCAAAGCATTCCCGCCGCAACCCATCATGACCTATGTCGACGCGGCCTGCGCGCCGCTGCGCAAGACCGGGCAGATCAAGATTCACGGCGCCAGCGCCTTCGCCGGCATGCGCAAGGCCGGCCGGCTCGCGGCCGAATGCCTCGACATGCTGGTCGGCGAGATCAAGCCGGGCGTCACCACCGAGCACATCGACCGCCTGGTCTTCGCGTTCGGCATGGATCGCGGCGCCATGCCGGCGACCCTGATGTACCGCGGCTATCGCAAGGCGACGTGCACTTCGGTCAATCACGTGGTCTGCCACGGCATTCCTTCGGACAAGCCATTGCGCGAAGGCGACATCGTCAATGTCGATGTCACGCTGATCCTCGATCATTGGCACGGCGATTCCAGCCGCATGTATGCGGTCGGCGAGATACCGCGCCGCGCCGAGCGGCTGATCGAAGTCACCTACGAGGGCATGATGCGTGGCATCGCCGCCATCAAGCCCGGTGGCACGACCGGCGATATCGGCCATGCCATCCAGACCTATGTCGAGGCCCAGCACATGAGCGTGGTGCGCGATTTCTGCGGCCATGGCCTCGGCCAGCTGTTCCACGACGAGCCGAATATCGTGCATGTCGGCCGTCCCGGCGAGGGCATCGTGCTCAAGCCGGGCATGTTCTTCACCGTCGAGCCGATGATCAATCTCGGCCGGGCCCACGTCAAAGTGCTGTCCGACGGCTGGACCGCAGTGACCCGCGACCGCTCGCTGTCCGCGCAATTCGAGCATTCGGTCGGCGTCACCGACACCGGCGTCGAGATTTTCACGCTGTCGCCGAAGCATCTCGACAAGCCGCCCTACCGGGGCTGAAGCCGGCGCCGCCTCACTAATCCGATTGCAAATTGCGGTAATCCGGGCAACCTTGGCGGGAGCGGCCGCAGAAGGGGTTGCGGCAGGATTTAAGGTTGCGTCCGAATTTTATGTTGGAAAAGAAGCGCGAACGCGGCCTCGCCGAGGCTACGCCGCATTATTTCGGCCATCGTGAACGCCTGCGCGATCGTTTTCGCGAGGCCGGCGCCGATGCGCTGTCGGATTATGAGCTGCTTGAGCTCCTGCTGTTCCGTGTGTTGCCGCGGCGCGACGTCAAACCGCTCGCCAAATCGCTTCTGGAGAAATTCGGCTCGTTCGCCGAGGTGATTGCCGCGCCGGAAGTGCGGCTCGCGGAGGTGAAGGGGCTCGGCGATGCCGCCGTTACCGATCTCAAGATCGTGCAGGCGGCGGCGAGCCGGCTGTTGCGCGGCGCGGTGAAAAAGCGGCCGGTGCTGTCGTCATGGTCGACCGTGCTCGACTATTGCCGCACCACGCAGGCTTTTGCCGATCGCGAGCAGTTCCGCGTGCTGTTCCTCGACAAGCGCAATCAGCTCATCGCCGACGAAACTCAGCAGATCGGCACTGTCGACCATACGCCGGTCTATCCGCGCGAAGTGGTCAAGCGCGCGCTGGAACTCTCCGCGACCGCCATCATCTTGGTGCACAATCATCCCTCCGGCGACCCGACGCCGTCGCGCGCCGACATCCAGATGACGCAACAGATCATCGCGGTGGCGAGCCCACTCGGCATTTCCGTGCACGACCACATCATCGTCGGCAAGGACGGCCATGCCAGCTTGAAGGGGTTGAAGCTGATTTGATGGCGGAGCCCGCATTCACGGTGATGAGACAGCGCGAGAGCCCGCAATAAACCCGCAATTCCCGGTGGATGGCCGCGTCAAATCGTGACAACCGAGATGCAGCGGGCGGCGCCGGATGCTAATTCAAAGCGTAAATCCGGGATTCGCATCGTACATCGAGACCTTGAATGCTCGGCTGGTTTCAAGCGCTCATGCCGAAGGAGGGGCGGTTTTTTACGCTCTTCGAGAAACACGCGGCGATTGTCGTCGCCGGAGCCGAAGCGCTGCGCGGATTGCTGCAGGGCGGCGACACAATCGAGGAATACTGCAAGCAAATTTTCCAGCGTGAAGCCGAGGCGGATGACGTTACACGCGAAGTTCTCATAGCGGTCCGGCGTACCTTTATCACGCCGTTCGATCGGACCGATATCCAGGACCTCGTTACGTCGATGGACGACGCCATCGACCAGATGAACAAGACCGCCAAGACCATTGTCTTGTTCGAGGTCCATAGCTTTGAGCCGCAGATGCAGCAGATGAGCGAAATCATCCTTCAGTCGGCGAAGCTGGTGCTGGAAGCCGTGCCGCTCTTAAGCTCGATCGGCAGTAACGCAGGCCGCCTCAATAGCCTCACGACGAAGATTATTACCATCGAGGAGGAGGCCGATGACATCTACAATCGAGGGCTGAAAGCGCTGTTTCTGGCCAATCGCCCGGAAGGCAACCAAGGCAGCGCAATGAAATTCGTCGTTGGTTCCGAGCTCTACGATCATCTGGAAAAGGTCGTCGATCGCTTCGAAGATGTTGCCAATGAGATAAATTCAATCGTCGTCGATCAGCTCTGAAGCACATCGAGCCATAACTGCCGGGAAGCCATGACCGCCGAGTTGAGTCTGCCCCTCTTGATCGGACTGGTGCTGATTGCTTTGGCATTCGATTTTCTCAATGGCCTGCACGATACGGCAAATTCGATAGCGACGCTTGTGTCGACGCGCATGTTACGGCCGCGCTATGCGGTCCTTTGGGCGGCATTTTTTAATTTTATCGCCTTCCTCGTTTTTGGTGTTCACGTGGCGCGGACTATCGGTGTCGGGATTGTCTCCGCCGAGGTGATGGATGCGCACGTGATTTTTGGCGCCCTGATGGGAGCCATTTCGTGGAATCTCATCACTTGGTGGGCCGGCATTCCGTCCAGCAGCTCGCATGCGCTTATCGGCGGGCTGGTCGGCGCCGGCGTCGTGAAGGCGGGCCTCAACTCCATTGTCTGGCCCGGGCTCCTGACCACGGGTGCCTTCATCGTCCTATCGCCGCTGCTCGGATTTTTTCTCGCGCTCCTGTTGGTGCTGGCGGTTTCCTGGGCGTTCGTGCGGGCGAACCCACGCACGGTGGAGCCCACGTTTCAATGGCTGCAATTCGGCGCCGCGTCGCTTATTTCGCTCGGCCATGGCGGCAACGATGCGCAGAAAACCATGGGCATCATCGCCGTGTTGCTGTTCTCGCAGGGCCGCCTCAGCGGCAGTTTCTACGTTCCGTTCTGGGTCGTGATCACGTGCCAAGCGGCCATGGGCCTCGGCACGCTTATCGGCGGCTGGCGCATCGTGCGCACCGTGGGCTCCAAGATCACCCGAATGACTCCGGTACAGGGCTGCTGCGCCTCCGCGGGCGGCGCCGTCATGTTGTTTGCGGCGACCTATTTGGGGATACCCGTGTCGACAACGCATACCGTGACGGGCGCCGTCATCGGAGTCGGAGCGGCACGAAAAGTTTCCGCGGTGCGCTGGAACATCGCCAGCAACATCGTGATTGCGTGGATTATCACGCTGCCGGCCTCCGCGCTCATGGCGGCACTGTGCTATTTCCTGTCGGAATTGTTCGGCTAATCTTTATTCCGGTTACTCCAGGCGAAGGAGGGGCAACAGGTCGTCAATGAGCAGCGCTAAAGGGAATGCGCGGTTGGAGCCAGGAATGAAGGTGTCCGTCCGACGCAGCAATCAAAATCGAATAGGAGTCGTTACGAGGCTCGAAGGTGAGTATATCGTCGTGCGATGGACAAACTCAGACCTTGGCGAGACGACGGAATACTACGCTCACCGCGATGACGTGACGCCGCTGGCGGACTGGTTTTAAGGCGCCGCTGTTGCGAGCGCGGCGCGGTCGGCGAAACCGGTCACGAACGGCACCGGCAATCTCCGGCGGCTGTGGCCGGGCCCGGATGTCGCTCACCACTCCACCGCCCGCACTTGCCGCGTCAGCGCCCAGATTGCGAGCGCGAGGCAGCCCATGGTCGCGACCGTGCCGGCGACCGGCCAGGCGGAATGTCCGAGATAAAGTCCGATCGCTCCGGCGGCGATCGCGGCGCACGACTGCTGGGTGAAACCCATCAGCGAGGAGGCGGTGCCGGCGCGATCGGGAAACGGGGTGAGCGCCCCGGCCATCGCGGCGGGCAAAGCGAGGCCGAGGCCGGCAAGATAGATCATCATCGATCCGACGAACCACACGACATTGGCAAGCTGGAGCGCCACGACCGCCGCCATGATCAAGCCGCCGGCCGCCAGGATCATGCAGCCGATGCCCATGGTGCGGTCGATGCCGATGCGCATGACGATGCGCGCCGCGATGAAGGTTCCCAGCATGTAGCCCGCCGCGCCCATGGCGAAAGTGACGCCGAAGACTACAGGGTTGAGGCCGTAAATCGCGCTTTGCATGACGATCGGCGCACCCGACACCCAGGCGAAGAGGCCGACGAAGGTCGTGGTCAGGATGCCGAGATTGGCAAGAAAGCCGCCATGCGCCAGCACGGAGGGATAGAGCGCAAGCATCTTGGCAAACGAAAACCGCGTGTCCGCCGGTTTGTTCAAGGTCTCCGGCAACAGCAGCGTCGCCGCCGCCCCGGCGATGGCGGCGAAGATCACCAACAGCACGAACGTCGCGCGCCAGCCGAATACCATCTGCAACACGCCGCCGATGGTCGGGGCGATGATCGGCGCGAAGGCCGTGATCGATCCCATGATCGACAATTCGCGGCTCGCCCGCGCGCCGGAATAAATGTCGCGCACCACCGCGCGCGCCAGCACGATCACGCCGGCGCCGCCGAGCGCCTGCACGAAGCGCAGCGCGATCAGTGCGGCGACCGATTGCGCGAACACGCAGCCGACGCTGGCGACGCCGTAGAGCACCAGCGCCGTCAGCAAAACCGGCTTGCGGCCGATGCGGTCCGAGATCGGACCGTAGAAGATCTGGCCGACGGCAAAACCGAACAGATAACTGGAAATGGTCAATTGCACGTCCAGGATCGGCGCATGGAAAGTGCCGGCAATGTCCGGCAGCGACGGCAGATACATGTCCATCGACAACGGGCCGAGTGCGGTCAAAAACGACAGCAATAAAGTGAGGGCGAATGTGCCGGGAGCGAGCATTGCAATCGACGTCCAATCAACAAACGCGCGGTATCTGCGTCAACGCTCGGCGAGCCGCTTTACTTTCAGCTCAGCCGCGAGCTTGTCGAGTTGCGCGACGAGCGCCGCCGCGATCGGCACGCCGTCGCGCATCCGTTCACTGCGGCACTCGGCGCGGCGGTCGCCGGGCAGGCGGATTTGGTCGACGCCGGGCAGGCGCGCCGACGCGCGCAGGTCGCGCTGGTGGCGGTCGACTTCGGCGGTGAAAGTCGCCAGCGGCACAAAGCGCGCGATGTCGACCGCGACGATAAAGTGCCCGGTATTGGTCTCGCTGTCGTCGTCGGCATTGAAGTCGACGACGTCGCGGCCGAAGGCGGCGCCGTTGAGGACGCCGGCGAGGAGCCCGATCATCAAAGCGAGGCCGGAGCCTTTATATTCGCCCATCGGCAGCAGGATGCCTTCGCCGGATTTATTCGGATCGGTAATGGCCTCGCCGGTCTGCGGCTTGACGAACCAGCCTTCCGGCATGGTCAGCCCGCGCAGCGCGTATTTCTTCACCGTGCCGTAGGCGACGATCGAGGTCGCCATGTCGAACACCAAAGGCCTGCCGCCGGACGGCACGCCGATGGCGAGCGGATTGGTGCCGAGCAACAGATCGGCGCCGCCCCAGGCCGCCATGTGATTGGCATTGGCGACCGCGGCATAGAAACCGATCAGGCCGCGGGCCGCCGGCATTTCCGCATAAAGCCCGGCCGGCCCGGCATGGTTGGAGCGGCGCACGCCGACCCATGAGACGCCCGCTTCGCGGGCTATGGCGATCGCCTCATTGGCCGCGCGCGACATCACCAGATGGCCCATGCCGTTGTCGCCGTCGACCAAGGCGGTCGCCGCCGCGGTCTTGGTGACCGTGATGTTTGGCCGCTTGTTGAAGCCGCCGGCTTGCAGCCGCCGCACATATTGCGGCAGCCGGAAAATGCCGTGGCCGTCGGCGCCGGTGAGATCGGCTTCCGTCATCAATGCGGCGCAACGCGCGGCGTCGTCTTGCGGCAAGCCGGCAGCCGCGAAGCAATCCGTGATCAGCGCGCGGGTGGCGCGCGCGGCAATGCGGATAAGATCGGATTTATCGTCCATTCGTCACTTTACCGCCGCGGGCGCACGCTTCTTGTTCAGGATCGCCGCCGCATGGCCGCCGAGAATCCTATCGCGGTCGGCTGGGGCGATATCGAGCGAACGAACATGCCGCACGCAATCCATCATGGCCATGTCATAGGGGTAATCGCTGCCGAGCAAGACGCGGTCGGCGCCGGCCGAGGCAACGAGAAACTCGCAGGCGGGTTTGGAGTGCGTGATGGTGTCGTAAAGAAAGCGGTCGAGATATTTTTGCGGCGAATGTTTCAGATGCACTTTCGGCTCCGGCCGCACCTGCCAGCCGTGCACCCAGCGCCCGCCCTGATAGGGAATGAACCCGCCGCCGTGCACCATCACGGGCTTGAGCGTCGGATAGCGTTCCAGCACGCCGCCGAAGATCAGGCACGCCGCCGCGATGGTGGTGTCGAGCGGATTGCCGATCAGGTTGTTGAGATAATAGGTGCGCAGCCGGTCGGCGCCGGCGACATTGCCGGGATGGATCATCAGAACGGCGTCGAGCTCGGCTGCCGCCGCCCATAAGGGCTCGAAGCTCGGGTCGTCGAGATTCTTGCCGTTGACGTTCGAGGCGATCATGGTGCCGTGCAGCCCGAGCTTGCCCATGGCGCGGCGCAATTCTTCGGCGGCCAGTTCCGGAGCCTGCATCGGCAGCGTGGCGATGCCGGCGAAGCGATCCGGATGTTCCTTGCAAAGCCGCGCGATCTCATCGTTCTGGATCGTGGCGGCAGCGACGGTGACGGCCGGTTCCTGATTATAGAGCCAGGTCTGCGGCGACACCGACAGCACATGCATATCGACCTCGGTCGCGTCCATGTCGGCGAGCCGCCGCGCGATGTCGTGGCCGCCGCGCGGAAACGGCCGGTACGCCACGCCGGCGACTTCGATCGCCGCGTTCTCGTCGTCGTACGGCGTGAGCTTGAGCCCGAGCCGCGGCATCTCCTTTTGCAGGAGTTTTATCGTGGCGTCGGCGAGGACATGGGTATGGGTGTCGATTGTTGGAGTCATTGTCTCTCCCCGGGAATGGCGGGTTGTGTTCTGCACATAAGCCGGCGAACCAAGCAAGTGCATGCGAGGCATGCCCGGCACGAGCCTGGTGAAGGGGTTTTCAATGGGCACTTTCGGCTATAAAGGGCCGTCTAGTTTCCCGCCGATCGACACTCTCGGAACCCAGCATGGACGCCAAAACCGATGCCAGTACCCACGCCTTCCATGGCCGCGTCGAAGACGACGTACTAATCCGCGGCCACGGCCGCTACGTCGCCGATGCGCCGGAGCCGAACCAGGCCTACGCCTTTTTCGTGCGCTCGCCGCATGCCTTTGCCCGCATCGTCAGCGTCGACACGTCGGGCGCCGCAGGCATGCCCGGCGTCATCGCGGTTTTGACCGCGGCCGACATGGAGGGCATCGGCAATATTTCGCGGCACCCGCCGCTGCCGGGCCGCAATGGCGGCAAGCTCATCGTCACCAACCGGCCGGCGCTCGCCAAAGACCGCGTGCTGCATATCGGCGAGGCCGTAGCCATGGTCGTCGCCGCGCGCGCGATGGCCGCCCAGGACGCCGCCGAATTCGTCAATGTCGAATACGAGCCGCTCACTCCGGTGACCGACGCCCGCGACGCGCTCAGAGACGGCGCGCCGCAAATCTGGCCGGAGGCGCCCAACAATCTCGCGGTCGACTGGCCGGGACCGGCCGCCGATCCCGCGGCCAACGCCGCCGAGGTCGAGCGCATCTTTGCAGCCGCCAAGCACGTCGCGCGCATTGCGGAAATGAATCAGCGCATCTGCGTCGCCTCGATGGAGCCGCGCGGCGCCACCGCGAGCTACGACGCCGCGCGCGACGTTTTTACGCTGCGCACCTGCTCGCAGAGCGCCGGCGCCATGCGCGAGAACATTCTCGGCATCATGAATTGGCCGAAGGAAAAATTGCGCGTCATCACCGAAGACGTCGGCGGCGCGTTCGGGCTGAAAACCTCGGCCTATCCCGAATATATGGCGCTGCTCATGGCGGCGAAGAAGCTTAACCGCCCCGTGCATTGGATGTCGGGCCGCTCGGAAGCGTTCCTGTCCGACAATCAGGCGCGCGATACGTATTCGGAAGTCGAGCTGGCGCTCGACGACAGAGGCAAATTCCTGGCGCTGCGCATCCGCAGCGTCGGCAACATGGGCGCCTATCTCGGCGCCATCGGCGCCAATATCCCGACGCTGAGTTTCACCCGCTGCCTGCCCGGCATGTACGACATTCCCAAGATCGATATCGGCGTGAAATGCGTCTACACCAACACGCTGCCGACCGCGCCCTATCGCGGCGCCGGCCGTCCGGAATCCATTTATGCCTTGGAGCGCGCGGTCGACGAAGCCGCCCGCGTCAGCGGCATCGATCCGGTCAAGCTGCGGCGGCGCAATCTGATCAAGAAGTCGGCCTTCCCGTACAAGACTCAGGTCGGCACCGTCATCGATTCCGGCGATTTCGAGCCGATCCTCGACCAGGCGCTGGAGCTTGCCGATTACGGCAACTTCAAGCAGCGCCGGCGCGAGGCGCAAAAGCGCGGCAAATATCGCGGGCTCGGCATCTGCTGCATGCTGGAGCATTCCGGCGGCTCGCCGATCGAAAGCGCATTGCTGGAATTCCCCGGCAACGGCACGTTGCAGTTCCGGCTCAATGTGCAAAATACCGGCCAGGGCCACGCCACGGTATTTGCGCGGCTGATCGGCGAGCGGCTCGGTATCCCGCCGGAAAAGATTCCGCATCGCCACGGCGATTCGGCAAACGAGCTGCCCGGCTATGCCTCGGTCGGCTCGCGCTCGGCCATGACGGTGAGTCATTCCCTGGTCAAGGCGATCGACGCCATTCTCGCCAAAGGCAAGCCGATCGCCGCGACCATGCTCGAAGCCGGCGAGGCCGACATCGCCTATAACAACGGCAATTTTGCAGTGGTCGGCACCGACCGCCGCGTCTCGCTGTTCGAGGTTGCATCTCACGCCGCCGCGCTAAAGAAGCGCGGCGAGCTTGCCGAGGATCTCGATACCAAGACGGTAACCGAGACGCCGCAGACGTTTCCCAATGGCGTGCATATCGCCGAAGTCGAGATCGATCCCGCGACCGGCCACCTGCACGTCGCGTCCTATGCCGCGGTCGACGATTGCGGCAATCCGCTCGACACCACGATCGTCGAGGGCCAGCTGCACGGCGCCATCGTCTCGGGCCTCGGCCAGGCGCTGATGGAGCGCACGGTCTATGACGGCGATAGCGGCCAGCTCGTCACCGGCTCGTTCATGGACTACGCCATGCCGCGCGCCGAGGACATTCCGCCCTTGCGCGACGGCGCGCACAATGTGCCGGCCACGACCAATCCGCTCGGCGTCAAGGGCGTCGGCGAAGCCGGCACCACGGCGGCGATCGCCGCGGTGATGAACGCGGTGGCCGACGCCATTCCCAACGGCGCCGGCGCGCATCTGGAAATGCCGGCCACGGCGCCAAGCGTTTGGGCGGCCTGTCAGCGTGCGAAGGGGTAATAAGCGATTGTTTCCCGGGCGCAGCGCAGCACGAAGTGGTGCGCCGCAGACCCGGGATCGTTACAATCTCAAAAGCACTAAGTAACGCCGAGTTGTCGGCGACCCCGGATCAGCGGTGCACCGCTACGCGCTGCACCGCATCCGGGGAACGAGTTCAATCGATTACGGAGTTCGCAATGCCACAGCATCCCGAAGACCTTATTGCCGGCAAGAAGCGCCCGTTCACCGGCGCGGAGTTTCTGGAATCCTTAAGGGATGGCCGCGAGGTCTATATCTACGGCGAGCGGGTCAACGACGTCACCGAGCATCCGGGGTTCCGCAATTCGGCGCGTTCGGTGGCGCTGTTGTACGACGCGCTGCACGACAAGGCCACCAAGGACGTGCTCACCGCGCCGACCGATACCGGCTCCGGCGGCTATACCATGAAATTCTTCAAGGTGGCGCATTCGCGCGAGGACGTGATCGCGCAGCGCGATGCCATCGCCGCCTGGGCCCGCATCAGCTATGGCTGGCTCGGCCGCAGCCCGGATTACAAGGCGGCCTTCCTCAACACGCTCGGCGCCAATGCCGAGTTCTACGGTAAATTCGCCGACAATGCCCGCGCCTGGTACAAGCGCGGCCAGGAGGCGGTGCTGTTCCTCAACCACGCGCTGGTCAATCCGCCGATCGACCGCAACAAGCCGGTCGAACAGGTCAAGGACGTCTACATCACCATCCAGAAAGAGACCGACGCCGGGATTTACGTCTCCGGCGCCAAGGTGGTCGCCACCAATTCGGCGCTGACGAATTACAATTTTCTCGGCCAGAACATGGGCCAGGAGATCAACGATCCGGCCATGGTGGTGATGTTCATCGCACCGATGAACACGCCTGGCATCAAATTGATCTGCCGGCCGTCCTATGAACTGGCCGCCGCCGCTACGGGGTCGCCGTGGGACTATCCGCTGACGTCGCGATATGACGAGAACGACGCGATTTTCGTTTTCGACAACGCGTTCATCCCCTGGGAAAACGTGCTGATCCATCGCGACATCGAGCGCCTGAAGAATTTCTATCCGAAGTCGGGCTTCTTCAACGGCTTCACCATGCAGGGCTGCACCCGGCTCGCGGTCAAGCTCGATTTCATCGCCGGGCTGCTGTACAAGGCCGCGCGCGCCACCGGCGTCGAGGAGTTTCGCGGCGTGCAGGCGCAGATCGGCGAGGTGATCGGCTGGCGCAATCTGTTCTGGTCGCTGACCGACGCCATGGCCTGCAATCCCGAGCCGTGGGTCAACGGCGCGGTGCTGCCGAACGCGCAGGGCTCGGCGACTTACCGGCTGTTCATGACGGAAGCCTATCCGGCGGTGCGCAACATCGTCGAAAAGGTGGTCGCCTCAGGCCTGATCTATCTGCCCTCGCACGCGCTCGACTTTAAGAATCCCGACGTCGACAAATATCTCGCCAAATATGTGCGCGGCTCGAACGGCATCGACTACAAGGAGCGCATCAAGATCATGAAGCTTTTGTGGGACGCCATCGGCACCGAGTTCGGCGCCCGCCACGAGCTCTACGAGATGAACTATTCCGGCAGCCACGAGCTCATTCGCGTCTTTCAATTGCAGCAGGCGCAGTTCACCGGACGGCTCAAGAAAATGGAAGCGCTGGTCGAGCAATGCATGGCCGATTACGACGAGAACGGCTGGAAGCATCCGGCGTATCGCGACAGCAAGGATGTTTCGATCGTCGGCAAGGGATAACCGGCGCCGATCCGACCAATGCCATCGGCCATCGCGATTGCCGTCGCATGACGCTTTGACCTGCTGCGCGGAGGCCGGTATGTACGCAATTAATACGCGGGAGAACCGCCGCCGCTATTTACGAGACAAGGGAGCGCCGCACCCAACCATGCCGGACGCCGCGAAGAGCTGTCGGCATCGCGAGCGAGAGGGAACAGCCATGTCGGTATCGCAACTGCTTCGGCATCCCTTCGTGCCTTTTTTCCTGTTCGTCATCACCTTTGCTCCGGCGAATGGAGGCGTCATTCAATGGGTCGATAAGCCCCATCCCGGAGGATCGGGACCGACACAAGTCGGACCGCCGGGAGGATCCGGACCCGGTCCCCAGCCGGCCTGCAGCAAATGTAACTATCCGAAGGGGTACTCACCAACGCCGAGCGATTCGGCCGAGCTGTGCACCAACAAAAATGTTTCATGTACCTGCGACGGCGTGAAGAGCACCCAGCCGATGTGCCTCTACGTGATTTACCCAGGCCCTCCCAATCCCGCTAAAGGTCCTGTCGCTCCGCTCAAGTAGCGTGCGGTGTTGGCGCGCAGTCGGCACAGCGCTTTCGGCTGAAGCATGCCGAGACCAGGGCAGCTCTTAAGCCGACGCTCCGCGTGCGAGCGTCCACTTGCGGCGTAGCCAGCGCAGCGCCCGGTCGCGCCGCGCGACCAGCCATGCCCAAAGGGTCGCGAACCAGCGCAGCTTGAGCAATCTCGGCTTGACGATCTTGAACAGCCAATGCGTGACGAACAGGCTCACCGCATAGGCGCCGATCATCGCGACCGTGCCGGTGATCCAATGGCCCTTGCCGGCGATGACGAGGATCGCGAGTTTCAGCGGTTCGACCACGGCAAGCGGCGCGGCGACCAAAATCAGCGCCGGATAAGGCGGCAGCCATCCGATCTGGCGCCGCAGGCGCCGCGGGATTCGCATGTTCCGTTTTCGCCGTGGTTTTTGCGCTGACCGACAACGCGGCGCGGCGAAAAACGTTCAGCGCGGCAGCGGCGTCAATGCGCAATATCGAAGCCGACCGTCACCGTCGCATGCAAAGTGTCCTCGCCGGCGGCGATCGGCACCGCCGCCATAGCGGGCGCCGCGCGCATCCCTCCAAAAGGCATGGGCGGCGTGTAACCGGAATCTTCGGTGATCCAACCGACGCCGCCCAGCGTCAGTCCCGCGGCCTGCGCATAGAGCTCAGCCTTGCGCTTGGCATCGGCAAGCGCCGCCGTGCGCGCTTGATCGAGCGCCTTCGAGGTGTCGGAATGCAAAAACTCGACGCTACCGACATCGGTCGCGCCCGCCGCGACCAGCCGATCAAGAATGTCGCCGACATTTCCGATCTGGCGGATGGTCACCCGGAACTGGTTGGACACCGAAAAACCGGTGAGCTTCGGCTCGGTATTGGGCTGCGGCGGCGCATAGACCGGCTGCAGCGAAAACCGCGTGGTCTGGATATCCTTTTGCTCGATGCCGGCGCCGCGCAGCGCCGCCACGACCGCCGCCATCGCCTTGGCGTTGGCGTCGGTCGCGTCCTTGGCGGTCTTGGCCTTGGTGGTGACGCCGCAGCCGATCGCGGCGTAATCGGGCGGCACGCTGACGCTGCCGTCGCCGCTGACGATGATGCGCGCCGACGGCTCGGTTTGGGGCTGCTGCGCGTGGGCGCTCGCGGCAGCGCCTAAAGCCGTCGCCGCAAGAATGGCAGGCACGCACAGAAACGAACGACAAGCGGATCGGATCATTTGAACGCGACCCAATACGGCCATAACGACCTCCACGAATTTGCGGCTAGGTAATGATCGGAAATGTGCCCGTGCTTTGCGGGGCCAATAAGGCAATCGGTGGAGCTAACTCAAGACGTGGGATAATTGTGAATGAACTCTACGCCGATCGCCTTTTTCGATCGCCAAACAACCGAGCATTGACGCCGCAAATGCCCATCGTACGAAAGCAGCAAGATGAATTGGTCCGGCACTGCGTCGAGAGTCTCGATCCGCAGACGCGCGCCGGTGCCGGAAATGTCGATTAACCGGCAGCTTTCCGGTACCGTACCGAACCATTGGCGAGAACTATTCTCGCTCCATGGGAAATCAAACGGCGTCTATGCTTGCGATATTCGGGGCGCATCCGTCGTGCGATGATTTGTGATCGTGCCGGCGCCGTCCTTCGAAGCGGTCTGCCGGACCTGCCAGAATCGAAGGACTCTGGCGGCGCTCGCCTGCGACAGCTTGTAGTAGTCCGCTCGTGCGGCATCGAGAGTCTGGCCCGTCATCGCGCGCCCCATCGAGCGGCAACTCAGGATCGCGCGTACCGTCGGCCAATCCAGGCCGGCCACTTTGCAAGGGATCACCCATGCTTCTTGATGTTCGCTCTGCAAGAGGTTTTCCACCAGCGGCATCGGCGCCTCGCATAGCAGCGCGAGCGCCGCGATCATGTCGGCATAGCGGTCGGCTTTGGCGGAATTGAACAGAATTGTTTCGTCGAGCTCGCCTTTGCTTTTCATGGCGAGCATCCGCGCATGCGCCTCGGCGTAGTCGTGCTCGCTCCGGAAGCCCGCCTCTTGCCGCGCATCTTCCGAGATTGCCGTGAGAACGCGTTGAATTTTGTCTCGGCTTTCGGGGCCGGCCAAAGCGAGTAGGCGAGAGCGTACCGCTTCGGTGGCGCGCAGCAGAAGTTCCCGGAACAGCTTCAGCGGCACATCGAGCCGAAGCCCGACCATCTCGGCGAGACGTTCGTCGCGTTCCGAATGGCGCACCAGCGTCGCAAATCCGCCGTCGGAGAAGCTGGCCCCGGAATTCTCGGCCAATTTGTGGAAGACCTGCTGGTCGCCCCGATTTAAAAGCGCATCCGTGACATTCGGCGCGATTTGCGAGCGGGTTGCGATGGCCAGCAGATGACCCTGGGCCTTGCTGTTGGCGATGTCGATCAGATCGTGATCGCTGAGACGGCGTGACTGGGTCAGAACCGGCGCGGCCACTGCAATATCGTCATCCCGGGCGAGCCGTCGCACCACTTCGAGCGGCGCGTTATGGACCGGGGCCAGGCGCTGACTGAGCTCCGCAAGCGCCCGGCCCTCGATGCGCTTGATGAGATGGCCCAAGACGTCGTCGAACACTTCGATCTGCTGGTCGCTGAGACGATCCGAGTCTGCAACGAATAGATCGGTAATGCGCCGTAGCGCGTCGACGCGTTTGTCCTTGGAGCCGCTTTGAATCGCGCTCTCCAATTCGGCGATGAGGGATTGATCGTGCAGCATTGCCAACAGCCAAGCAACGACGACGCCCTGGCTCCTGAGAACTTCAGTTGCCCAGCGAGGCCGGGTATTGCGTCTGACGATAGGGATTCTGCGCATTGCCCCGCAAATATTGTATTAAACGCAATCTGAAGTAGTAATGCGGATATATTGATCTTAGTCCGGCTCGTATTCAATCGAAATAATAATGAATTAGCACCCGGCTTGGTTGCGTACATACGTCCGTTTGTTTGAGTGCTTGTGTCCGGCGACGGTGTCATGGGTGCCGATTCAAGCACGGCATCGTCCCTATTATAGCGACGAGTCGCTTGACATGGGTCCTTAGATCAGTTACACACGTGCGAAGCAAAATCTTGCTCGCAGCAAAGGCCGCCCTCCGGAGGCGAGCCGGAAGCTGCGGCGAGTGCGGTTTTCAGCCGCGGGCGGCCGGCCGCCCGAAGCGGAAACCGCGGGTGGAGCGCCGGGAGGCGCAGCGCGCCCGAAGCAGGCGGTTCGCGCAAGCGGATCGTTCTGTGGCGCGCGCCGCGCCCGAAGCGCGAGCGAGTGGCAACATTCGCCCGCGTGGCGCGGCCCACGACCTGGCGCCTCCCGGCGCCCCATTCCCCCCTCGTTGGGGGAGGATGTCTTGAGCGTGGCTTGGGCAAAGCTCGGACGCCGACGCGCCGCGAGAACGATGGCGCTCGTCCTCGCGCAATGCCGCTGCCGCGGCTTCACGGGAGAGGATAAAGTCGCCGCATGCCGATTTACGTGCTCGAACCGCCGTTGCGCTACAATCACGCCTTTGCCGGGCCGGTGATCGAGCGCGTGCTGCCGTTGCGTGAGGCGCGGCAGGCCTGCGCGCATAGGGGTGTGCGCGCCGACGCCTGCTCCTGGGTGGCGAAGAACAAATGTTACCTCGTCATTCCGCGCGGCGGGCCGGTCAAGGATTTGCGTGCCTATGTCCGCCACGAGCGCGCCCATTGCAACGGCTGGAGCGAAAATCACGAGGAGTGACGGCGCGCGCCGTCAGCGCGGCGTCACCTCGTTCGGCCTTGATGGCCGTCGAGCCCGATGCCTTTGAGATGGCCGAACAGCGCCGCAAGCTTGTCGCGGTCGGCGTCCGGCAAGGCCGGCTTGAGCAGCGACGCCACGTTGGTGCGCAGATGTTCGGCGTCGCCGGTGCCGAACAAGACGACGTCGACGCCGGGCTCGTGCCGCGCGAAGCGGTAGGCCGCTTCGATCAAATTGACCGCGCCGTGCTCGTGAAGGAGAAAGCCGAGCGGATCGTCGGTGGCGCCGAGCCATGGCTCGACCAGGCCCTTGGCGGCGAGCGCCTTCATCTCGCGGGCGACGCGCGGCGGGTCGGCGAAAATGCTGCGCACCGCGAACATCAACAGCGTGCCGATGCCCTTGGCGCGCGTGACCGGAAACACGTTCGCGCGCGCGCCCTGGTGCATCATGTGGAAGCCGACCATGAAAACTTCCCAGACCGAGTCCCGCAGCGCGCGCTTGAGCGTTTCGTTGGTGAAATCGACGATCGGGTTTTCGGTCAGCCCGATATGGCGGATCTTGCCCTTTTCCTTCTGCGCGATGAGCGCCGGCGCGATCGCGTTCAGCGCATAGTCGTATTCGTGCGGCTCGACGCCATGCAGATTGAACACGTCGACGTAATCGGTGCCGAGCAGGCGCAGCGAATTGTCGAGGCTCGCCACCACGCGCTCCGGCGTCGACCATTCGTCGTTGCGGTGAATAAAGGCCTTGGTCGCGACGACCACCTTATCCCGCGGGATCGATTGCAGCGCCCGGCCGACCACGCCTTCGGTGCCATAAGGCGGCGCGGTGTCGATGAAATTGACGCCGAGCTCGACCGCGTCGAGGACAAGCCGCGCGGCTTCGTCCTCGGTCTTGCCGGACTTCAGCCCCATCCTGGAAAAGCCGCCGGTGCCGAGGCCGGCGACGCTGACGCGAAGCTTGGTGCGGCCGAGCGTGGTGTAGTGCATTTTCAAGTTTCCTACGCGGCGGCTTATGACGGGCTGTGCCGTCTCAACCCGTTGACCCACCGCAGTCTTTCGTGTCACGTCCGGCGACCGTAAAAGACGCCGGACAAAATCGCAAACCAATGGCAAGCGACCGCTACAACGCCCGCGACGCCGAGGCGCGCTGGCAGAAAATCTGGGACCAGCGCGGCATCTTCGCCACGCCGAACCGGGACCTGCGCAAGAAATACTACGTGTTGGAAATGTTCCCCTATCCGTCGGGGCGCATCCATATGGGCCACGTACGCAATTACACGATGGGCGACGTGGTGGCGCGCTACAAGCGCGCGATGGGGATGAACGTGCTGCATCCGATGGGCTGGGACGCCTTCGGCATGCCGGCCGAGAACGCCGCCATGGAGCGCAAGGTCCATCCCAAGGCGTGGACCTACGACAATATCGCGGCGATGAAGAAGCAGCTCAAATCCATGGGGCTGTCGCTCGACTGGAGCCGCGAGATCGCCACCTGCGATCCGGCCTATTACAAGCACCAGCAGAAAATGTTCCTCGACTTTCTGCGCGCCGGCCTGGTCGAGCGCGAGAAACGCAAGGTCAACTGGGATCCGGTCGACCGCACCGTGCTGGCCAACGAGCAGGTGATCGAGGGGCGCGGCTGGCGCTCCGGCGCGGTCGTCGAGCAACGCGAGATGAGCCAGTGGGTGTTCAAGATCACCAAATATTCGCAAGCGCTGCTCGACGCGCTCGATAGGCTCGAGCGCTGGCCGGAAAAAGTCCGGCTGATGCAGAAGAACTGGATCGGGCGCAGCGAGGGCTTGCTGGTCCGCTTCGCGCTCGATGCGAAGACGACGCCGGCCGGCGAGAGCGAGCTGGAAATCTTCACCACGCGGCCGGATACCTTGTTCGGCGCCAAATTCATGGCGCTGGCGCCGGATCATCCGCTCAGCGTTGCGGCGGCGGCAAAAAACCCGGCGCTGGCCAAATTCATCGCGGAGTGCCGCCGTCGCGGCACCGCGCAGGCCGAGATCGATACCGCCGAGAAGCTCGGTTTCGACACCGGGATGAAGGCGGTGCATCCGTTCGATCCGAACTGGAAACTGCCGGTCTACGTGGCGAACTTTATTTTGATGGAATACGGCACCGGCGCGATCTTCGGCTGCCCGGCGCACGATCAGCGCGACCTCGACTTCGTCAATAAATACCGCCTCGGCAATGTGCCGGTGGTGTGTCCGCCCGGCCAGGATCCGAAAACCTTCGTCATCACCGACACCGCCTATGACGGTGACGGCCGCATGATCAATTCGCGATTTTTGGACGGCATGACGATCGCCGAAGCCAAAGAGGAAGTGGCGCGGCGCTTGGAGAACGAGACTGCGGGCAACCGCCCGGTGGCGCAGCGCCAGGTGAATTTCCGGCTGCGCGACTGGGGCATTTCACGACAGCGCTATTGGGGCTGTCCGATCCCGATCGTGCATTGCGAGGCCTGCGGCGTCGTGCCGGTGCCGGAAAAAGATTTACCGGTCACGCTGCCGGAGGACGTCACCTTCGACCGACCCGGCAATCCGCTCGACCATCATCCGACCTGGATGCACGTCGCCTGTCCGCAATGCGGTAAGACGGCTACGCGCGAAACCGACACCATGGACACCTTCGTCGACTCGTCGTGGTATTTCGCCCGCTTCACCGATCCATGGATCGAGACCGCGCCGACCGACTTGGCCGTGGTCGATGCCTGGATGCCGGTCGACCAATATATCGGCGGCATCGAGCATGCCATTTTGCATCTGCTCTATTCGCGCTTTTTCACCCGCGCCATGAAGGCGACCGGCCATATCGGTCTCGACGAGCCGTTTGCCGGCCTGTTCACCCAAGGCATGGTCGTGCACGAGACCTATCGCACCCAAAGTGGCGAATGGGCGGCGCCGGCGGAAGTGAAAATCGAAAGCGACGGCGACGTTCGCCGCGCCACTTTGGCCGCCACCGGCGAGCCGATCGAGATCGGCGCCATCGAGAAAATGTCGAAGTCGAAGCGCAACACGGTCGACCCCGACGAGATTATCGAGACCTACGGCGCCGACGTGGCGCGCTGGTTCATGCTGTCGGACTCGCCGCCGGATCGCGACGTGGAATGGACCGAGCGCGGCGTCCAGGGCGCCTGGCGCTTCGCGCAGCGGCTGTGGCGGCTGGCCGGCGAGGCGGCCGAAATCGCCCAAGCGGCGCCGGCGGCGCGCCCGGCCGAATTTTCCCCGGCGGCGCTCGATTTGCGCAAGGCGGCGCACCGCGCCTTGGCCCGGGTCAGCGATGACATTGAAAAGCTACACTTCAATGTTTGTGTGGCGGCGATTTACGAATTCGCCAATACGCTCAATGACGTAATCGGCGAACTGGGGTCGCAGACCGGGTCAGAAGAGGGGACTGCCGCCGCGCCCGATTTCCGCTGGGCCATGCGCGAGGCGGTTAATATTCTTGTGCAATTATTCGCTCCCATGATGCCGCATCTCGCCGAGGAATGCTGGGCCGCGCTCGGGCACGACACGCTGGTCGCGCAAGCGGCTTGGCCGCAGGTCGAGGCCGCGCTGCTGATCGAGAATACGGTGACGCTGCCCGTGCAGATCAACGGCAAGAAGCGCGCCGAAGTGACTGTGGCGCGCAATGCCGGCAATGCCGAAATTGAGGCTGCCGTCCTGGCGCTCGATGCGGTAAAAACGGCGCTGGACGGCAACGCGCCGAAGAGGGTGATCATCGTGCCGCAACGGATCGTCAATGTGGTGGCGTGACCATCGCGCGGCTTTGCGCCTGACGCGGCTCGCTGTCGTGTTCGGCGCGGCGAGCCTCGTCGCCGGCTGTTTTCAGCCGCTCTACGGCTCGCACCGCTCGGTCGGCGGCGACAGCGTCAAGGACAAGCTCGCCGAAGTGCAGATCGGCCCGATTCCCACGCGCCAGGGCACACCGCAGGCCCGCCTTGCCGTCGGCCTGCACAATGCTCTGCAGTTCGATCTCAACGGCGGTGCCGGCACCAATGCGCCGACACATCGGCTCGACGTCACCGTATCGCAGTCGGGATTTACCGTGATCATCGATCCTTCCAGCGGCCGCCCCACGGCGCAAGTCGCCGGCGTCGCCGCGACCTACCAGCTTGTGGAAATTGCGACCGGCAAAGTCGTGCTGAAAGATTCCACGTTCGCAAACGTCGACTATGACTCGCCCGGTCAGGAGCAGCGTTTTGCCATACAGCGCGCGCAGCGCGACGCCGAAGACCGCGCCATTCAAACAGCCGCCGATACGATCCGCAACAGGCTGGCGTCGTATTTCGTCGCCGGCACTTGAACTTTAATGGTTGCCGTCAAAGCCGCCGATGTCGACGCCTTCGTCGGGCGTCCCGATCCGGCGCGACCGGTGGTCCTGGTGTTCGGTCCGGACGCCGGCCTGGTGAGCGAACGCGTCAATGCCATCGTCAAGGCTTCCGTTGACGACGTGAACGATCCGTTCGCGCTGGCGCGGCTCGAAGGCGAGGCGGTCGCCGCCGAGCCGACGCGCTTGGTCGAAGAGGCGCAGACCATACCGCTGTTCGGCGGCCGCCGCGCGGTGTGGGTCAAGGCCGGCAGCCGCAACATCGCACCGGCGGTCGAGGCGCTGTTGGCATTGCCGGCCGCCGAGTGTCGCGTCGTCATCGAGGCTGGCGATCTGCGCCGCAATGCGCCGCTGCGCGCGATGTGCGAGCGCGCCAAGAACGCCGTGGCGCTGCCCTGCTATGCCGACAGCGAACGCGACCGGGCACGGCTGATCGACGATGAGATGCGTGCCGCCGGCCTGACTTTAACGTCCGAGGCGCGGGCGCTCTTGATTCCCTTGCTCGGCGGCGACCGCGCCGCTTCGCGCAACGAAATCCGCAAGCTTGCGCTTTATGCCCGCGGCCGCGGCCAAGAAGGCAAGCAAGTCGGCGTCGAGGACGTGGCCGCGATTGTATCGGACGCCTCGGCGCTGGGGCTCGAAGACATCGTCGACGCGGCGTTCGCCGGCCGTCCCGCGGAAGTCGAAGCGCAGCTTGCCAAAGCGCGTATGGCGGGCGCCAGCGCCGGATCGCTTCTGTTCAACGCCCAACGCCAACTTGCGCAGCTGCACAAATGGCGCACCGCAATCGAAGGCGGCGCGCCGTTCTCACTCGAGGCCGTACAGCCGCCGCTGCATTTCCGCAGGAAGGCGCTGGTCGACGCGGCGCTGAAAAATTGGAACGCGGCGCGGCTCACTACCGCCATGGCCGAGCTTGCCGAGGCGGTTCTGGAGTCGCGGCGCCGGCCGGCGCTCGCCGACGCCATCGCCGAGCGCGCGCTGTTGGCGCTCGCCACGCAAGGCCGACGCAGCGCGGCGTGATTATGTTCAAAAAGATCTAGCGGCGCGTCCGGCGCTCTCGCGCTCGGTCCGCCAATCCGCGAGCGTGGTGCGGCCCACGACCGACATTTTGGCGGCGGCCGTAGCGATCGTGTCATGGAGTACTTGATCGAAGTTATCGTGCGCGACGCGACTCGCCGCCATGGCGGCCCGCATCGCGTTGGCATCGAATGGCTGCGCGCGTAAGCTCTTGCGCACGTCTTCTTGCGCCAGCCGCAGATCGGTTTCCGCGACTGCCACATTCACCTCTTTGTCACGAAGCTGCGCGCGCAACACCGCGGCGTCGGCCGGCGGCAGCTTTGCCGCGATGCGATCAAGTCGGCCGGCCAGGCTGTGGTCGATCCGCGTCACCGTCGCCAGCGGCACCGGGCTGGAATAGCGGATCGCCACGGCGCCCGCCGCGCCGACGAAGAACAAGTTGAGCCCCAACGATCCTAGGAGCAGCCAGCGCCAATGCGCGCCGCCTTCCGTGCTCGGTAATGTTGACATCATCGCCCTCGCTTTTCGCGCCTCTGCCGGAACCGCCGCCGCCGCGTGACGCGGGTGCGACTGGTTTTCCGAAAAGATCCCGTACGGTCAAGATGCTAGAGCATGTTCCGCAACAGTGAATGCCGGTTTTGCGCCTTCGCAAAACCCGCTTCGGCGGGCGAAGGAAGGTGCGAAAAGGACGGTGCGAAAAGGACATGCTCCAACAAAGAGGGTTACCGGCCGGCAGCTGCCGGCGGCCCATCGCTGCCTATCCTAGCGACGTTTACGCTGTCACGAAATGGCGGATTTCCGCCTCAGGGAATCGTTTCTGCGCCGCCCTATTCGTGTTTGAATGGTGCAACACAGACGGAGCGGCAAACCGAGCCATGAAAGGCATTGGAGTATGGGCATGCAAGCGCTGACCGCAGGGATCACCAAAGCGGGCACCGGAATCGACGGCATCGTCTGGAATATTCTGGGCCAGACTTACGTGCCGAAAGCGGTGAACGAGGCATCGTTCTCCTGGCACGCCACCTTTCCTCCCGGCACCTTCGTGCCGCCGCATATTCATCCTACCCAGGACGAATTCATCTATATGTTCGAGGGCCGTTTCGATCTGTCGCTCGACGGCAGGGACTTCGTCGCCACCGCGGGCGACCTGATCCGGCTGCCGATGGGCATCCCGCACGGTATTTTCAACAAGTCCGACCAGCCGGTGAAATGCTTTTTCTGGGTGGCGCCGACGCGCAAGCTCTACGATCTGTTCTGGGCGATTCACGCGATGAAGGAGCAAAAACCCGACGAGGTCGTGGCGTTGGCCGCCAAGCACGAGGTGGTTTTCCTGCCGCCGCCGGCGTGATGCCGCGCAGGTGAGAACCGCAATCAGGTTGGATTTTCCAGGCTGAACATGCCGGAATCGTCGTCATAGGCGAACACCTCGGCGTAGCGGCCCCATGCGATCACGGCACGCAGCGTAAGCTCCGCATCTTCGGAGCTCATGTGATCTTCCAGTTCGTCGTAGAAGCGGCTTTTCGGCGCCACATGATTGGCTCGCTCCTGCAGCACGTGGCGGATATGCATGGCCAAGGGAACATAGGCCAGCAGCTGGCGCTGGAACAATTTCTTGCGATCGTCGGTGCCCAATTCGGCGAACTGCTTTCCGGTATCGGTGAGTTTGATATCGCCGCCTTCGATTTCGGCCAAGCGAAGCAGCTGCAGCGCGTCGGATACCGGAAATAGCTCGTCCATTTCCATGGGCAGTTCGTCGGCGAGTACCGGCAGGTCGGCTTTGCCGTGAAACGGCTCGGCCGCGAGCGTTTCGATGAGGCCGGATAGCAAATTGGCCGAGACGCGCGGCAGCGCCGTATAAATCGTCGTCGTCGGTGCCGTGCCGATATGCAGGGGCGTCGGCGTGCGTTCGGTCATTGCCACGTAGATTTTCTCGACCAGTTCGCGGAATTGCGGGTCGAGCCGGTTGCGCGGCTGCGGCAGCTCGACGGCGATTTCCCTGATGATGCGGCCCGGATTGGTGGAAAACAGCAGGATGCGGTCGCACAGCAGCACCGCTTCCTCGATATTGTGCGTCACCAGGATCACGCCTTTGATCGGCAGCTTGCCCTCGCCCCACAGCTCCAGAAAGTCCGTGCGTAGCGTCTCCGCGGTCAGCACGTCGAGCGCGGAGAACGGCTCGTCCATGAGCAGGATGTTGGGATGCACGACCAGCGCCCGGGCGAAGCCGACGCGTTGACGCATGCCGCCGGACAATTCGCGGGGAAAGGCGGACTCGTATCCGTCCAACCCGATCAGATCGATCGCCGCCAGCGCGCGTTTGCGGATTTCCGGCTCGGGAAGGCCGAGCGCCTCAAGGCCGAGTTGCACGTTTTCCAGCACCGTCAGCCAGGGAAACAGCGCGAACGACTGAAACACCATGGCGATGCCCGGCGCCGGCGCATGCACCGGCTCGCCGAGATAGGTGATCGTGCCCGCCGAAGGCAGCGCCAAACCGGCGATCAAGCGCAGCAGCGTCGATTTGCCGGAGCCGGTGCGGCCGAGCAGACCGACGATCTGGCCCTGAACCAGCGACAGCTCGACGCCGTCAAGCACCAAATGCTCGCCGCCGTCGGCCCGCGGAAAGGACTGGCGCAAGGCGTGAACCTCGAGGAGAGCCGCGGTCATATCGATCCTCATCCCAGCCGGAATTTGCGTTCGGCGTAGAAATAAAGCGGACGCCAGAACAGGCGATTAATGACGACGACGAACAGGCTCATCACGGCAATGCCCAGGACGATGCGATGAAAATCGCCGGCGTCGGTCTGTTGCGCAATATAGGCGCCGAGGCCGAAGGCTTGCAGGTGCTCGCGGCCCCAGGACGCGACCTCGGCGACGATGCTCGCGTTCCACGAACCGCCGGACGCAGTGATCGCGCCGGTCAAGTAATAGGGCAGCACGGCGGGTAGCGCGATGCGCCGCCACCACAGCCAGCCGCGCACGCGCAAGTTTGCGCCGACCGCGCGCAACTCGGCCGGGATCGCCGCGGCGCCGGCAATGACATTGAACAGGATGTACCACTGCGTGCCGAGGATCATCAGCGGGCTGAGCCAAATATTCGGATCGAGCCGCCATGCGACAATCATCGATACGACGACCGGGAACAGCAGGTTTGCCGGAAAGGCGGCGAGGAACTGCGCCACCGGCTGCACCAGATTGGCCACGCGCGAGCGCGACCCGACCCACACCCCGATCGGCACCCAGATGGCGCTCGCTACCGCGATGAGCACGACGACGCGGGCCAGCGTCGCCAAACCGAGCAGCATCGCGGTCCCGACGTCGGCGAGCGTGATGCCTTCGATGACGAAGCGCACGATTTGCCACAGTGCGGCTACGGCAAGTGCGACGACGACCAGGCCGAATTGGAATGGAATGCTGTCGTGCGCCGCCGGCGGCGGTTGCTTAATGGGTTCGGTTTTGTCGATCCGGCGCGGGCGCAGCATGCGCCGCCAGCGCGCCGCGACCGGCTCTGTCAGCCGCTCCACCATGCGGGATCGGCGCAGCACGTCGAACACCCACGAGCGCGGCGGCAGGACGCCAGCTTCCTGTTCGAAGCGGAAGCGATCCGCCCAAGCCACCAGCGGCCGGAACAGGATCTGATCGTAGATCAGGATCACGACCAGCATGGTCGCGATCGCCCAAGCGACCGCTTTGAGATCCTGATGCTCGATGGCGAGCGCGATGTAGGAACCGATGCCGGGAAGCGTGACCGTGGTGTTGCCCACGCTAATGGCCTCGGAAGCGACGACGAAGAACCAGCTCCCCGACATCGACATCATCATGTTCCAGATCAGCTGCGGCATGGCGAATGGCACGTCGAGGCGCCAGAACCTCATCCACGGGCTAAGCCGGAAATTGCGCGCGGCTTCTTCCAGCTCGGTCGGTACCGTGCGCAGCGACTGGTAGAAGCTGAAGGCCATGTTCCAGGCCTGGCTGGTGAAAATGGCGAAGATCGCGGCGAATTCGGCGCCGAGCACGCGGCCGGGCGCGAGCTCCATGAAGAACACCACCGTGACGGAGATGAAGCCGAGGATCGGCACCGATTGCAGAATGTCCAGAAGCGGGACCAAGAGCCGCTCGGCGCGTTTGCTCTTGGCCGCGGCTGTCGCGTAGGTGAAGGTGAAGATGAGCGACAGCACCATGGCGATGAGCATGCGCAGCGTGGTGCGCGCGGCATATTCGGGCAGGTTGCTTGGATCGAGCGACGGCGGCAGCTTTTGCAGTTCGGTCAGGGGCTCGAACAGATGGCGGCTTGCCTCGCCCAGGAACACCAAGAGACCGAGGGTCAAGAGGACCGCGAGCACATCCCATCGGCTGAACAGGCGGGTCCAGCCTCCGACGGAAATTGGGACGATCACTCGCATGTCTTCGCGCTCGGTGACGCAGGAATGTTGTCACGGAATTGTCTTAGAAATCGCGGCCGGGGAGCACGGGGCCACGAGCTTGCCGCGACCACATAACATTGGCGTGGCCGCGTTCAAACCTTTTTGCGACTCTATTTCAACGCCGGAGGCGATTTTGCCGAGCCGCGGCCGGCACTGTTTCAACTTCCTCGCGTCGCCATCGCGGTCAGCGCTTGCGTCAGGTCGATCGGGAACGGAAACACGATGGTGTTGGTGCGGTCGCTGGCGATATCGAACAGCGTGCCGAGATAGCGAAGCTGCATCGCCTGCGGCACCGGCGCCAGCAGACGGGCGGCGTCGACCAGCCGTTGCGCGGCCTGAAATTCGCCTTCGGCATTGATGATCTTGGCACGGCGCTCGCGCTCGGCCTCGGCTTGGCGCGCTATGGCCCTCACCATGCTCTCGTCGAGGTCGATCCGCTTGAGCTCGACATTGGAGACCTTGATGCCCCAGCCCTCGGTCTGTTTGTCGAGTACGTCCTGGATATCGGCATTGAGCTTGTCGCGTTCGGCCAGCATCTGGTCGAGGTCGTGCTTGCCCAAAACCCAACGCAGCGTGGTCTGAGCGAGCTGGCTGGTGGCCGCAAGATAATTGCTGACCTGGATGATCGCGCGCTCGGCGTCGACGACGCGGAAATAGATGACGGCGCTGACTTTGACCGAGACGTTGTCGCGCGAGATCACGTCTTGCGGCGGTACTTCGTCGACCACCACGCGCAGGTCGACGCGCACCATCTGCTGCACGAACGGCACCAGGAGGAACAGACCGGGGCCTTTGGTTCCGGTATAGCGGCCGAGGGTAAAAACGACGCCGCGCTCGTATTCGCGCAAGATGCGAATGGAGGCATAAAGGAAGATCAGAATTAAAACGCCGACGGCGACGACGATGGTGAGAAACATGGCTGGGCTCCTTAGGCTATGAGGCAGTTCAAGAGGGCTTGGTCAGACGAAGTCCGGACTAAACGGGCCGTACGAGAAGGATAAGGCCGTCGCGGCCGACAACTTTGACACGCGATCCGCCGGACAACGGGGCATCGGACCGCGCGCGCCAAATCTCGCCTTGCACGCGGACTCTGCCTTCGTTGCCTTGCCATGACACCGTCTCGCCGGTGGCGCCGATCAGCGCTTCGCCGCCGGTGACGACCGGGCGCTTGCGCGAGCGCAACAGCGCCGCAAGCGCGAGCAGGAACAGGGCGGCGCTGCCGATGGCGGCGCCGGCCACGACCGCGCCCGACAGCGCCAAGCCGGGCACGTGCGACGGAAACATCATCAGCGCGCCGATCACGAACGCGGCAATGCCGCCGACGCCAATGGCGCCGAAAGCGCCGATATGCGCTTCGGCGATCATCAGCCCGACGCCGATCAGCACCAGCGCCGCGCCGGCATAGTTGATCGGCAGCAGCGCCAGCGCGTAGAGCGCGACCAGAAGACTGATGCTGCCGACAAGGCCCGGCGCCACCGCGCCCGGATTGAAGAATTCCAGGATCAAGCCATAGACGCCGATAAGCATAAGGATGAAGGCAACGTTCGGGTCGGTGATCAGCGCCAGAAGCTTGGTGCGCCAGTCGGGCGGCGTCGTCACCACTGTAAGTCCTGCGGTCGCCAGCCGCTCCGGTTTGCCCGCGACCGTCACCATGCGGCCGTCGATCTGGCGCAACAGATCGGGCACGTCGGTGGCGATGACGTCGACGACATGCAGCTTTTGCGCTTCGGTGGCCGGCAGGCTCGCCGCGGAGCGCACCGCGTCCTCGGCCCAGTCGGCATTGCGTCCGTTGACGGCGGCGAGGCTGCGAAGATAGGCGACCGCATCGTTGACGATTTTGCGCGACTCGGCGTCCGCCGCTTCCCCGGCTTTGCCTGGCGTCTGGGTTTTTTGATCCGATCCGCCGCCGGGCGCGAGCGGATTGCCGCCAAGCTGGATCGGCGTGGCGGCGCCGATATTGGTGCCGGGCGCCATGGCGGCGATCGCGCTGGCATAGGCGATATAGGTGCCGGCGCTCGCCGCCCGTGCGCCGCTCGGCGCGACGAAGGTCGCGACCGGCACCGGCGATGCCAGGATCGCCGTGTCGATCTCGCGCATCGAGGAATCGAGGCCGCCCGGCGTATTCATGCGCAGAACGATGAGGCCGTTCTCGCTCGGCGAGGCGGCATCGATCTCGCGCACGACGTAATCGGCAATCGCCGGACCGATGGCGCCGTCGATTTCAAGGACCAGTGCGCGTTGCCCGGCGCTGGCCGGCATGGCGAAGAGCGCGAACAGTACGGCCACAAGCGCGGTTGCGCATAATCGCATCGCGGCAATCCCAGCGGCCTCATTGCCGGCTGGCGGCAACGGTATCCGCCGCCGGCCGACGCGATAATCGAACGACGGATTATAGAACGTTTCAGGGGTCGCGTCCCGATGGCGATCGGGAACGCCGTCAGGATGTGGCAATGGCACGCGGCGCCGTGCCGATAAGGCGGGCGCCCCAGGGAAAGCGCTGGACGGCGAACGTCGTCGCCAAACTCAAAAACAGCGTGCCGCTGAAAACTATCCCGGCCTTGACCACGGCGAACAATGGCGCGGCAAGCAGCGCATATTGCAGCCAGACAATGAAGACGTAATGCACCAGATAAAGGCCATAAGCATTGGCCGACAAATAGCCGAGCAAACGCGAATACCCGGTTGCGAACCGCGAGCACACGGCAATGAGGAAAAAACAACCCGCGGCGCAAGCCAGCACGAAACTCAGATCGGCCGCAATCTTGACGCTGAGCGACGCGCCGCCATTCATGCTCAGCGCCGTCAATCCCATCCACAGCAACAGCGCGCCAAGCGCAAATGCCAGCGCGTAAGCCCAGCGCCGCGCCAAAATGCCGTCAACCGCGATAAGCCCGCGTTCGATGCCGGCGGCGCCAATGCCGATGCCGGCAAAAAAGTAGACGGCGTAGAGCAGCGGTCGGCAATACTGGACGGCAAAGAACCCGGAACCGGACCAGGCCCAAGGGCTAAATGCGATCGCCAGCGGGACATAGGCCAATGCCGAGACGGCGAGAAGGACGCCAAAATAGCGGGCGAGAGTTTTGTCGGCCGCGGCCGACCAGCGGCCGAGCGCCGGTATCGCCTTTGGCGCGATAAAGTGCAGACCGGCGGCGATGAAGTTCAGCGCCAGAAGCTGCCACAGGAACCAGAGCGGCCCGTTCGGCCAGAACGGCAGCGCGAGCAGGCTGCGCCAATAGGCGGCAAGGCTCGGATCGGCCGCGGTCAGGCGGTAGGCCGGATAAACGGCCACCGGGATGACAAAGGCGACGCCGAAGGCAAAGGGCAAACCGAGCCGCAGCGTGCGGTCGCGCAAGAAAACCCAATCCTTCTTGCGCGCCAGACTCGGCCAGACAAACAGTCCGGACAGAAAATACATCAACGACATCAGATAGACGTCCTGCCAAGCGCAGATGAGGTCGAAGCCGAAGAAGCGGTGGCTGTCGATGATCGGAAAAGCGCGCCAGTCGTAGGGCGGAGTGTCGAAACCGGAACCGGTTACCGGAACCCAATTGAGGTAGGCCAGCATCGCATGGAAAGCGAGCACGATCAGGATGACGATGCCGCGCAGATTGGCGAGCGCCAAACTGGTGCGTGAATTGGAACGCGGCATGGCAGCAAGGCGCCGCATCAGTCTTAAATCCCAAGCTTAAGCAATGAAACCAGAGTATCGAAAACGATCATGGGAAGTTACGTCAGCCATTGCAAGCGAGAACCGGAGCGGCGAACGGCTGTGACGTATGCCTGAACGAGGCTGGGCAGACTAAGTTCCCGCGCGCCTCCATCCGCGATGATGGAGCAGGCCGGCCGGTTCCCGGCCGCACACACTATGGCGGTTCCTGGTGCGCCGGCGTCCTCAAATCACCGCATTGTGGAACGAGTAATTAATTCTCCGCCATCAATGTCGGCGCAGCGATTCGTATCGACGCGAACGGAGAGGATCTTTGGCAATGCAAACGACAAAGCCGCTCATGGCAACGATCCTGACAACGATCCTGGCAACGATCCCGGCAACGCTTATGGCAACGATCCTGGCGTCACCCGTCGCCTTGGTCGGCATCGCGCATGCCGCACCGGGAGCGGAACCGTCCGCCGCCGGCCTGTGGCAGAAGGTCGACCCGGACACCGGCAACACAGTAGGCTGGTTTTTGTTCGTCGAGCAGCAGGACGGAGCGTATGAAGGCGCCATCGCCAAGCTGTTTCTGCGGCCGACCGATCCCAAAAATCCGACCTGTTCGAGTTGCCGGGACGACCGCAAGGATCAGCCGCTGCTCGGACTTCCTCTGGTCAGAGACATGAAGCGGAACGGTTTGGAATACGACGACGGCAATATCCTCGATCCGCGGGACGGCAATATCTATAGCGCGATGATGCGGGTGAGCCCCGACGGTCAGACGCTGACGGTTCGCGGCTATCTCGGCATTGCTTTGTTCGGACGCGACGAGACTTGGTATCGCTTGCCGGACAGCGCACTCGCGCAGCTCGATCCGATTGTCGTCGCCAAATACATGCCCGGCGCAGTCAAGACGCCGATCGCCGCATGGCGGCACCCGGAACGGACCGCGAAGTCGGCAACGTACCGCTAGATGTGAGCATGTCCGGCAAAAGCTTGCCCGCGGACTTGATCCGGAGGTGGAAACCGGTTTTGCGAAAAGGACATGCGCCACAAAATCCAAAAATCGCGTCACCGTTGCGTTATTGGATGATGCCGAACTCGCAGCCGGCCGCCGAATATTGATATCGCGGCACGCCGTAGCGATCCTGCGCGATGGTCGGCTTGCAGCGTTCTTCCCACTTGCGATCGCGTTCGGCCGCATGGGTCCGCTCGGTCTCGTCGGTGGGCTGCGGCACGGTCCTGATATAAGGGTCGCCGGCTTGGCCCCAGCGCACGACGCAGTTAAACGCGCCTCCACCGCCGACGCAGCCGCCGACTGCCAAGCCGTCGGCATGGGCCGCGCTCCAAATCGTCGTCAAGGCGACGACCGACAGCATCGCGACAGCCCCGGCACGCACGGCATGGCGCGAGGCCAAAGCCACTCTGGCACAGCTCAAGGTTAACACCGCTCTCTCCCTCAGCGCGCGCCGATCTCGCGTCATCGGTCGGCGCTCCGTTGCACCGCGTTTGCGCCGGCTGGCCGGAGACGCGCTTTATCGTTCCGGAACAGGCGCAGACGTCTGCTGGAGAGTGAGCAAGGCGAGTGCCAGGGCACGTGCCCTGTTTTGGCACATTTCAAGAATTACTTTTGCACAGGCCGAGAATTAATCTTGTTCAACGCCGGATGATGGTCGATGCCGGCAGCCGTCGTTGCTCCCACCCGGACTGCTCGAGTTCCGGGATGGTATCGTCGGTCTGCGGATAGCCGAGGCAAAAATAGCCGATGAATTTCCATTCCGCAGGCACGTTGAGAATCGCCGCGACCGCCGCCGGATCGAGGATCGAGACCCAGCCCATGCCGATGCCCTGGGCGCGCGCGGCGAGCCAGACCGTATGCACGGCGGTCACCGCGGAATATTCGATCATTTCCGGCATGGTGTGGCGACCGAGGCCGTGGCCCTGTTTGGTCGAACGGTCGGCGAAGACGGCAAAGTGCGCGGGCGCCTCTGCCAGACCGGCGAGCTTGAGCCGCGCATAGGAGCCGGCGCGGTGGGAGTCTTGCGCAGCCAGCGCCTGGGCGTTGCAGCTTGCGAAATTTTCCCGGATGGCGGCGCGGCGCGCGAGGTCCTCGACGATGACGAAGCGCCACGGCTGGCTCAATCCCACCGACGGCGCCAGGCAAGCAAGTTCGATTAGCGTTTCCACGATGCCATTCGGCAATGGATCGCGCCGGAAGCGCCGGACATCGCGGCGCCAGACCAGAAGGTCGCGCAGGCGCGCACGGAACGCGTGATCGAATTCCAAAGATCGCATCGCCGGTGCGGCGTCCTCGGCAACTTCGGTTTGCGGGCGTAATCGCGGCTTCATGCGAAGACCCTAGCGGCTGTCGCGAAACGCGGCCATCGCCATCTGCAAGCGCTGCCAATCCGGCTCGCCCGCCGGCAGGCCAAAGCGCAGCCACGTGGCATGGTCGGGGAACACGCGCGTCACAATGCCGGCGCGTCCGAGATGATGGAACAACGCGTTGGCCGCTTCCGTTCGAGTGAGCCGGAACAGCGTCGTGCCGCCGACGATGTCGAGGCCGGCCGCGCGCAAGATCGCATCGAGCCGCGCCGCGGCTTCGGCAAGGCTCTCCCGCGATTTTTCCATCCAGGCCCGGTCGGCCAGCGCCACGGCGCCGACGGCGAGCGCCGGAGCGGAAACCGCCCAGGGGCCGAGCAGCGCCGCGAGCCGCGCGACGAGCGGCGGCGCGGCCAGCGCAAAACCGAGGCGCAGCCCGGCAAGCCCGAAGAACTTGCCGAACGAGCGCAGCACGACGATGTTGCCGCGCCCGATATCGGCAGCAAGACTGGCGCCGCGCGGCCCGACATCCATGAAGGCCTCATCGACCACGAGCACGCCGCCGCGCGCCGCAAGCGTCTTGGCAACAGCCAGCAAATCGCTTTTGGCAAAGAGCCGGCCATCCGGATTGTTGGGATTGCAGATCAGCACGAGGTCGGCATTGCCGATCGCGCCGAGGTCGCCAATGTCGGCGACCGCGTGGCCGGTGAGCGCCGCGGCGCGCGCGTGCTCGGAATAGGTCGGTGACAGGATCGCGGCGCGTCCCGGCCGGACGAGACCGCACACCAGCGGCAGCAAAATCTGCGTTCCCGGCGCCACCAACACAGAGGTCGCGGACGGCGCGCCATAGGCCGTTGCAGCTGTAGTGCCGAGCTGCTCCAAAGCGGCGGAATCGGGCAAGCGGGCAAAAATTTCAGCCGGCAAATGCGGCAGCGGATATGGGTTAGGATTGATCCCGGTCGAAAGGTCGACCAAAGGTTCGGCGGCGTCCGGAAACAGGCGCCGCGCGGCGGCAAGGTCACCACCATGTTCGCCGCCGTGCAGCAGCGATTTGTCCGCACCGCCCAAGGGGAACATGTCCGTCGCGCTTGCGCTTCTCGCCATGCTGATCGAGCTCTGCCTCGGCTATCCGCAGCCGCTGGTACGCGCCATCGGCCATCCGGTGACCTGGATCGGCGGCCTGATCGGCGAACTCGACCGCGCGCTCAACCGCGATGCTGCCGCATGGCGGATACGGCGGCTGGCCGGTGTTGTTGCGCTTGTGATTATCGTCGTCATGGTCGGGTTGATTGCACTCGTCATCGAACGCGAACTGTTCCGGCTGCCGTTCGGCATTGTCATCGCGGCGCTGGCGGCCAGCACCTTGCTTGCACAAAGGAGCCTGCACCGCCATGTGGCGGATGTCGCGACCGCGCTCGAAACGGGAGACCTCGGCACCGCCCGCAGCGCAGTATCGCACATCGTCGGCCGCGATACTGCACCGCTCGATGAAGCCGGCGTCGCCCGCGCCGCGATCGAAAGCCTCGCCGAAAATTTCTCCGATGCCGTCGTCGCGCCGGTGCTGTGGCTCGCCATTGCCGGGCTCCCTGGCGTCGCAATCTACAAAGCCATCAACACGGCCGACAGTATGATCGGCCACCGCACCGAACGCCACGCGGCCTTCGGCTGGGCGGCGGCCCGCCTTGACGATCTTCTCAACCTGCCGGCGTCGCGGCTTGCGGCTTTGTTGCTCATTGCCGCGGCGGCGCTCAAGAGCGGTGCCTCCTCGGTTGCAGCCTGGCACACGGTGTGGCTCGACGCGCCGCGGCACCGCTCGCCGAATGCGGGCTACCCCGAAGCGGCGATGGCCGGGGCACTCGGTCTGTCGCTCGCCGGCCCGCGGGATTATGGCGGCGTGCGCGTCGACGATGCCGTGATGGGCGGCGGGCGTTGGGACGCGAGCGTCGCCGACATCCGCCGCGCGCTGGCGCTTTATCGCACCGCCGATGCGATCGTGATCGCGGTGCTTGGCGTATTGGCAATCATGCTCACCGCGCCAGTTTGAGGAGCGAATCGAGATCGAGATGCGCGGCAAGATGCGTGGCGAGCGCATCGAGCGTGCGCTCGATCGAGGCGTCGTAGGCGAGGTTCGATGCGCCCGCGGCGAAGCGATTGAGCCAGGCCGCGCGCTGGCGATCGTCGGCGAAGAGGCCGTGGATATAAGTGCCGATCGCGCCCCCATCGGTAGACACCGCGCCCTCGGGCGAGCCATCGGCGAGCCGCGCAAACGGCCGGTCGCAATCCGGTCCCGCGGTCAGGCCCATATGCATCTCGTAGCCGGCAAAAGGCGCGCCGTCGGCGGTGGTGCCGCGCACCGGTACAAGGCGCTTTTCGCCCGAGAGAACGGTCTCCACATCGAGCAGACGAAGGCCCTCGACCCTTGCCGGCGGGCCTTCGATGCCGTCGGGATCGGCGATGCTGCGCCCCAGCATCTGATAGCCGCCGCACAGGCCCAAAACGCTGCCGCCGCGGCGCCGGTGCGCGGCAATATCGATATCGAATCCAGCCCCGCGCAGCGCGGTCAGATCGGCAATGGTCGATTTCGAGCCGGGGATGAGAACGAGATCGGCATCGCCGGGCAGCGCCGCCCCCGGCCGCACGCGAATGAGATCGACCGCGGGCTCGGAGTCGAGCGGATCCAGATCGTCGAAATTAGCGATGTGCGGCAGGATCGGCACCGCAATGCGCAGGCGCTTGCTCAATCCGCTTGTCCCCGCGGAGGCGGCGACCCAGGACGGCTCCGATCCAAGCAAGCCGTTTCTGGATTCCCGCTGACGCGGGAATGAGCGGGAATCGGTTTGCTGGTCCAGCGCCAGCGCGTCTTCTGCCGGCAACAGCCGTGCATCGGGAAAGTGCGGCACCAGCCCGAGCGCCTGCCATCCGGTCAGTTGCGCGATGCGCGCCATGCCGTCGGCGAACAGCGCCGCATCGCCGCGAAATTTGTTGACGATGAAGCCGCGGATCAGCGCGGTATCGTCCGGCGCGATGACGGCTTTGGTGCCGGCAAGGCTCGCGATCACGCCGCCGCGGTCGATGTCGCCGATCAGCACCACCGGCACGCCGGCGGCGCGCGCGAAACCCATATTGGCGATGTCGTTTGTTCTCAGATTGATTTCGGCGGCGCTGCCGGCCCCTTCGACCAGCACGAGGTCGGCTTCGCCGCGCAGCCGTTCGTAGCTGTCGAGCACGAAGGGCAGCAGATCGCGCTTGATATGCTGATAGGCGGCGGCCTTGGCGCTGCCGTAGACGCGGCCCTGCACGACGATTTGCGCGCCGATTTCGCTCTGCGGCTTGAGCAGCACCGGATTCATGTGCACGCTCGGCAGCGCCCGCGCCGCGCGGGCTTGCAAGGCTTGCGCCCGCCCGATCTCGCCGCCGTCCGCCGTCACCGCGGCATTGTTCGACATGTTCTGCGGCTTGAACGGACGCACGGTAAGACCGCGCAACGTGAAGGCGCGCGCGAGCCCGGCAACAATAAGCGACTTGCCGACGTCGGAGCCGGTGCCCTGGAACATCAGCGCGCGCGCCGGCATCGATCTAGCGCCTATCCGGTCGGTTTAAAACGCTGCACATCGTCTTTCGTTTGCGCATGATCGTTTCGGAAAACCGGTTCCCACTTTTCCGGATCATGCGCTAGTGGAGCGGATTTGACATTCGCTACCCACCTGGCCGCAAGCTCGTGAAGCGAATGTCAAATCCAAAGCTCCACTAGGACTGATATTTGCTAGTGGTCCTTTGATTCTAACATTCGCATATTAGCCTGCCGAACCGGGATGCGAATGTTAGAATCGGACCACTAGAACTCGATGCCGGCTTGCGCCTTCACCCCGGCGGCAAAATGGTGCTTCACCAGCGTCATTTCGGTGACGAGATCGGCGGCGGCGACCAGTTCCGGCTTGGCGTTGCGGCCGGTGACCACGACGTGCAGACCGGCCCGCCGCGTGGCAAGTGCCGCGACCACGGCGCCAAGATCGAGATAATCGTAGCGCAGCGCGATATTGAGCTCGTCGAGCACGATCATCGCCAGGCTCGGGTCGGCCATGAGTTCGCGCGCCTTGCTCCAGGCGCGCTCGGCGGCGGCGACGTCGCGGCCGCGATCCTGCGTTTCCCAGGTAAAACCCTCGCCCATCGTATGCCAGACGAGCTGCGTGCCGAATCTTTGCAGCGCGTCGCGCTCCGCCGAATGCCAGGCGCCCTTGATGAACTGCACCACGCCGACGCGGTGGCCGCGGCCGAGCATGCGCAAAGCAAGCCCGAACGCCGCCGTCGATTTGCCCTTGCCGGTGCCGGTATGGACGATGAGCAGGCCTTTCTCGATCGTCTTCTCCGCGACTTCGGCATCCTGCACCGCCTTGCGCTTTGCCATCTTGGCGCGGTGGCGCTGCGCTTCGGCGTCGTCGATCGTCTGCGTCATGACGTCACCTTACAGCGATCCTTTGATTGCAAGCGGCAATCCCGCGACGACCAGGACGACGCGATCGGCGCGCGCGGCCATGCGCTGGTTGAGCAGGCCCTGCAGATCGCGAAAGCGCCGGCCGAGCGGGTTGTCCGGCACGATGCCGGAACCCACTTCGTTGGCGACCAGCACCACCGGCGCGCTTGCCGCCGCGACCGTAGTCTCCAGGTGGGCGATTGCGGCATCGATATCGGCGTCCGCCAGCATCAGGTTCGACAGCCACAATGTCAGGCAATCGACCAGCACCGGCATGGTCTGGCACGAATTGAGCGCGGCGGCGAGATCGCGCGGCGCCTCGACGGTTCGCCATTGCGGCCCGCGCCGCGCCCGATGCGCGGCGATGCGCGCCGCCATTTCCGCGTCGCCCGCTTGCGCCGTCGCCAGATAGGCCCAAGGCGGCTGCCACGGCGGCGGCAGCGCGGCGATCAGGCTCTCGGCATAGCGGCTTTTGCCCGAGCGGGCGCCGCCGAGGACCAAAGTGGCTTTTGCTGCGCTCGACATGACCCGTTGCCATTGGAACTCGAACGGCAGATTGACAGGGCCGCCCGGCGAAATCTATCACTAGCGGATCGATGGTCCCTCACGCTGAGGGTGAATAGGGAATGCGGTGCGGCCGCGGGCGCAAGCCTTAAGCCAAAGCCGCAGCTGCCCCCGCAACTGTGAGCGGGTAGTCTCGTCCGGTTAAGCCACTGGCGTTCGAGCATGATCCGGAAAAGTTCTCCGAAATGTCATGCTCACATAAAATGCCGGGAAGGCGGGGCGAGGCGACGATCCGCGAGCCAGGAGACCTGCCATCGGCCGTGTCGACGCGACAAACGCGGGTCGGGGTGTACCCGTGGATGATCCGAAAGACGATTAAGTCTTTTGGTCCTCGCTCGCGCCGACGGCAGGCATGCGAGGATGTTTCGTGTTCACTTTTCTGAAAGCGGCGGTCGATGACGCATCGGCCGATCAACGTCCCAAGATCGTCGCGATCTACATTCTGCTCTTGACCGCCAACGCGCTGGTCTGGGCTTGGGCGGTCATTGCACTGGCGGACCGGCCGACGCTCCTTGGCACGGCGTTCTTGGCTTATGTGCTCGGGCTGCGTCACGCCGTCGATGCCGATCACATCGCGGCCATCGACAATGTGGTGCGCAAGCTGATGCAGGAGGGCAAGCGGCCGGTGTCGGTCGGCCTGTTTTTCTCGCTCGGCCATTCCCTTGTTGTGACGATTTCAGTGGCGGTGATCGTCGGGCTCGCCTTCGCGCTGGAGGGCAAGCTGCATCCGTTCAAGGTGATCGGCAGCATCGTCGGCACCGGCGCATCGGCGTTCTTCCTCCTCGCCATTGCCGGCATCAATCTCGTCATTCTGCGCGCGGTGTGGCGTAGTTTCCGGCGCGCCCGCCGCGGCGAGGCGGTCGCCGACCATGAGCTCGATCTCCTCCTCTCCGGCCGCGGCTTGCTGGCGCGTATCTTTCGGCCGTTGTTCCGCATGGTGTCGCGCAGCTGGCAGATGTTCCCGATCGGCTTTCTGTTCGGGCTGGGCTTCGACACCGCGACCGAGATCACGCTGTTCACCGTCGTGGCAACTCAAGCCTCCGGCGGCATGAGCTTCGGCACGGTAATGCTGTTCCCCGCTTTGTTCACCGCCGGAATGACGCTGGTCGACACCACCGACAGCGTGCTGATGGTCGGCGCCTATGGCTGGGCCTTCCTCAATCCGATCCGCAAGATTTGGTACAATCTCACCATCACCGCGATTTCCGCACTGGTCGCTTTCCTGATCGGCGGCATCGAGGCGCTGGGCCTGATCGCCGACAAGCTCGGCCTTGCCGGCGGCTTCTGGGTCACCGTCGGCAACCTCAACGACGGCCTCGCCAATTTCGGCTATCTGGTCATCGGGATTTTCATCGTCAGCTGGATCGTCTCCTATCTGATCTACCGCTGGCAGGGTTTTGACCGACCGGCCATCGAGCGCGTCGAGGTCGCCCAATGACAGCCGGACCGGTCGTTTATGTCTGCATCACTTGCCGCCGCCAAGGGCAACAGGATTCCGCGCCGGATTCCGCGCCGCGCCCAGGTGCACTGTTGGCTGACGCCACGGAACGCGCGGCGGCCGGAACCGAGGTCACGGTGCGGCGGCTGCGCTGCTTTGCCAATTGCTCGCGCGGCCCGAGCGCGGCGATGCGCTGCAACGGCTCTTGGACCTACGTGTTCGGTGGCCTTGACGAGCAAAATGCCGGCGCGCTGATCGAGGGGGCGCGGCTCCTTGCCGGCGCCAGCGACGGCATCCTGCCCTGGCGCGGACGGCCGGAAATTCTGAAGCGCGGCCTGATCTCACGAGTGCCGCCGCTGGATTTCAATGAGGTCGATCTATGAACGAGAAGATGAACGGCCGGCTCGCGCGCGTTCCGTGCACCATCGTCACCGGTTTTCTCGGCGCCGGCAAGACCACGCTGATCCGTCACGTCATTGCCAATGCGAAGGGCCGCCGCCTTGCCGTTATCGTCAACGAATTCGGCGACGTCGGCATCGACGGCGAAATCCTCAAGGGCTGCGGCAACGCCGCCTGCCCCGAGGACAACATTGTCGAACTGGCCAATGGCTGCCTGTGCTGCACCGTGGCCGACGAATTCGTGCCGGCGCTCGACGCTATTTTGGCCAAGGGCGGCATCGAGCACATCGTGATCGAAACCTCGGGTCTTGCGCTGCCGAAACCCCTGGTCCAGGCGTTCCATTGGCCGGCGATCAAGAGCCGCGTCACCGTCGACGGCGTCGTCGTCGTCGTCGACGGCGCGGCGCTTGCCGATGGCCGCGTCGCCCAAGATCTCGACGCGCTCAAGCGCCAGCGCGCCGCGGACACCGCGCTGGAACACGACGATCCGGTCGAAGAGGTTTTCGAGGACCAGATCGCCTGCGCCGATCTCGTTGTGCTCAACAAGCGCGACCTCCTCGACGCGGACGGGATCAACAATGCGCTGGCAACGATAGCGCGCACGCTGCCGCGCAGCGTGAAAGTTCTCACCGTTACCGACGGCAAGGTCGACGAGGCGCTGTTGCTCGGCCTCGGCGTCGGCACCGAGGACGACATCGCCAATCGCCGCACCCGGCACGATGCCGAAGCGGAGCACGATCATGACGACTTCGATTCATTTGTCGTGCCGCTCGGCGAGATTAATGACCCGTCGGCGCTGACGGCGCGCGTTGCCGCGCTGGCCGAGCGCTTTGACGTGTTGCGCGTTAAGGGCTTTGCCGCCGTGGTCAACAAGCCGCTACGCCTTTTGGTGCAAGCCGTCGGGCCGCGCGTGTCACATCAATACGACCGGCCGTGGGCCGCGTCCGAGCCGCGCCAAGGGCAGCTCGTTGTCATCGGACTGAAAGGGCTCGATCGCGCCGCGGTGGCGCAGGCGCTTACCGGCTAGCAGTTGAGTTAAGCGATGCATCTGCTCACGACGAGCTCCACCGGCCTCGACGAAATCGTCGAAGCAGTCGATCTCGGCCAGCCGCCGGGCGATATCGCCATATTGTCGTTCGCCGACAGCGATCTCGCCGGCGTTGCCGCGGCGTGGGAAGCCGAGCGCGAAAATTTGCCGAGCGTGCGGCTGGCGCATTTGCGCGATCTGCGCCATCCGATGTCGGTCGATCTGTGGATCGACCGCGTCGGCGCCCATGCCAAGGTGATCCTGATCCGCGTTCTGGGCGGGCTGGATTGGTGGAAATACGGCATCGAGCGGCTGGCGGCGCTGGCGCGCGAGCGCGGCATTGTGTTGGCCGTGATGCCCGGCGAAGACCGTGACGACGCCCGGCTCGAAGCCGCCTCGACGCTGCCGCCGCATGAGCTCGATACGCTGTTGCGCTATTTCCGCGAGGGCGGCCGGACAAACTTGCGCGCGCTACTGCGCCGCCTGGCGCGCCATGCCGGACGCGATATCGGCTTGCGCGAACCTGCAGCGGTGCCGCGACTCGCCGGTTATCTGCCAGGCGAGGGCGCCGTTGCCATCGATCGATTGATTGCTTCGCTGGACCTCACACCCGCTCGTCACCGCGCGAGCGGGGACCCAGGGCTGGATTCCCGCTTGCGCGGGAATGAGCGGAGGGTGACCAAACCTGTCATCTCGATCGTGTTCTATCGCGCCATGGTGCTCGCGGCAGATACCGCGCCGGTCGATATGCTCTGTGCAGCGCTGGCGGTGCGCGGCTTGGCGCCGGCGCCGCTCTTTGTCACCAGCCTGAAGGATGGCGAGGCTGACGCGTTTCTGCGCCAAGCTTTGGCGCAGCTCGGTCCGGCATTGATCGTCACCATGACCGCCTTCGCGGCCGGCGGCAGCGCCGATAAACCGACGGCGCTCGACGCCAGCGGCGTTCCAGTCTTGCAGGTGGTCAGCGCGACCACCCGTCGCGCGGCCTGGCGGGACAGTCCGCGCGGGCTTGGCGCCGCCGATCTCGCCATGCATGTCGTCCTGCCCGAGCTTGACGGCCGCGTCCTTGCCGGCGCCGTCGCGTTTAAGGATCCGCTGCCGGCGCAGGAGGGTCTTGCATTCACCGCGCTGGCGAGCCGGCCCGAGCCGGATCGCATCGCCATGGTCGCCGATCGCATTGCCGCGCTCACCCGCTTGCGCGCCCTGCCGCGTCGGGAACGGCGCGTCGCGATACTGATGCCGGATTATCCCGGCGCCAAAGGCCGTACCGGTTATGCGGTCGGTCTCGATGTGCCGGCGAGCGTGATCGCGGCCATCGAAGACCTCGCCGCCGCGGGCTACACGGCGCGCGACGCACCGCGAACGCCACGCGATTTGCTCGATGTGCTCGCCCGCGGCGCAGCCGACGCGACGCTTACGCTCGCGCACTATGAGACTTATTTGGCGCGGCTGCCGCGCGCCGCGGTGACGCGTTTGCGCGCAGCATGGGGCGACCCCGCAGCCGACGCCGATGTCCGTAACGGCGCCTTCCATTTCAGCGCGCAAAGCTTCGGCAATATCCTGGTGGCGCTGCCGCCCGATCGTGGGCGCGCGACGGAGCGGCGTGCCGATTATCACGATCCGCTGCTGCCGCCGCGGCATGCACTGGTCGCTTTCGGGTTATGGCTGCAGCACGCGGCGAAAGTCGACGCGCTGGTTCACATGGGGGCGCATGGCACGCTGGAATGGCTGCCCGGCAAGGCGGTAGCGCTGAGCGCGGAGTGCTTTCCCGAAATCGTCACCGGCGCGCTGCCGGTGATCTATCCCTTCATCGTCAGCAATCCGGGCGAGGCGGCGCAGGCCAAGCGCCGCATTGCCGGGCTGACCATCGGCCATCTGCCGCCGCCGCTCATTGCCGGCGGACCGAGCGGCGATGTGCAAGACAACGTACACGAGCTTGAACTTCTGCTCGACGAATACGCGCAAGCCGACGGCCTCGACCGCCGTCGCCGCGAGCGGCTCGCCAAGCTCATCGTCGAAACCGCGCAGCGCCACGGCTTGGCGCAAGAAGCCGGCATTGCGGCCGGTCGCGGCAGCGCTGTTGCGCCCGACGAAGCGTTGCGCCGCATCGATGCCTGGCTGTGCGATCTCAAGGACCTCGCCGTCAAGGACGGCCAGCACATTTACGGCCGTATTGCCGCGGATGTCGACGATCCGGCGTGGCAAGCCAGCGCCGCAGCCGAGCGCGCGGCGCTTATTGCGGCGCTTGACGTGCGCCGCGTCGCGCCGGGACCGGCGGGCGCGCCGGCGCGTGGGCGGCGCGACGTGCTGCCGACCGGCCGCAATCTTTTCACCGCCGATCCGCGCACGCTGCCGACGCCGACCGCGCTGGAGCTCGGCCGGCTCGCCGCCGATGAAGTGGTGCGCGCGCATCTGCAAACGCACGGCGACATGCCGCGCGCGGTGGTGATCGATCTGTGGGGCAGCGCCACCTTGCGCACCGGTGGCGAGGAGATCGCGCAAGGTTTGGCGCTCATGGGCTGCCGGCCGATCTGGGAGCATGCCAGCGGCCGCATCACCGGGGTAGAAGTGCTGCCCTGCGCGGTGACGGGCCGCGCCCGCGTCGACGTCACCTGGCGCATTTCCGGACTGTTCCGCGATCTGTTCCCGGCGCAGATCGCACTGATCGATGCCGCCGTGCAGACGGTGGCGGCGCGCGATGAAACGGATGACGAGAACCCGCTCGCGGCGGCGCGGCGTGGCCGCGGCAACGAACCTCCGCGCCTCGATCGCATTTTCGGCACCGCGCCGGGCGTCTATGGCGCCGGCGTCGAGGAATTGATCGGCCATGACGCCGATAGCGAGACCATCGGCGCGGCCTATATCGCCGCCGCTTCGCATGCTTACGGCGGCGCCGATGGCGCAGCGGCCGCGGCGCCCGGCGGCTTCGCGCAGCGGGTCGCCGGCGCCAATATGCTGGTGCATGTCGGCGACGATCCCGGGCGCGATCTTCTGGAAGGCGCCGAGGATGCCGCCTTTGTCGGCGGCTTCGCCGCGGCGGCTAAGCTCCTGGGTCGTCCGGTCGATCTGGTGATGCTGGATATGACCGACCCGCAGCGGCCGCGCGCGCGGGCGCTGTCGGCGGCGTTGGCGCGCATCGTGCGCGCGCGGGCGGTCAATCCGCGCTTCATCGCCGGGCAGATGCGCCACGGTCAGCGCGGCGCCGCCGAGCTTGCCGAAACCGTGGACCGGCTGGTTGCCTTTGCTACAACCACCGGCGCAGTCGCCGGCAATCTGTTCGATCTTTTGTACGAGGGCTATGTCGTCAATGTCGCCGTGCGCGACTTTTTGTTACGCGAAAATCCGGCAGCCGCCGCGGCGATCGCCGAGCGACTCGATGCCGCACGGCGCCGCGGGCTCTGGCATCCGCATCGCAACGACGTCGATGCCGGCCTGGCCGCCTTGCAAGAGGAGGGCGTGGCATGACTGCGCAGGCCCGAGGACCGCATCGCCGCGGCGCTTGTCCGGGACTGTCGGCACCGATGCCGACCGGCGACGGCTTGCTGGTGCGGCTGCATCCGATCGGAACGATCCCGCTTGGCGCTTTCACCGAACTGTGCGCGGCGGCGCGGCGGTATGGCAATGGCGTCATCGAAATCACCTCGCGCGGCAGCATCCAGGTCCGCGGCCTGAGCGAGGATTCGGCCCCGCAATTCGCAGCAGACATAGCCGCGCTCGACATCGCGGCGCAGGACGGCGTTCCGATTCTGTGCAGTCCGTTGGCCGGGATCGACGCTGGAGAAATTTTGGACTCTGCTGCCGTCGCCGCCGAATTGCGCCGCGCCTTGGCGCGCACGGCGTTCGCGAGCAAACCCAGCGCCAAAGTTTCCGTCGCGATCGATGGCGGCGGAAGTCTCTCCCTCGCGAAGCTTGCCGCCGACATTGGCCTGACCGCGCAAGTGGAGAACGGCGCCGCCGCGTTGCGCATTGCCGTCGGTGGCGATCGGGCGACCGCGCTTTCTCTTGGCGCCGTGTCTCCTCCCGATGCGGTCGAGGCCGCCACGCGGCTGCTCGAAGTTTTGGCAAGACGCGGTCCTGTCGCGCGCGCGCGTGACATTGTCGCGGCAGAAGGAACTGCCGTATTCCATGAGGCCGTCGCCAGCCTTTTAGTTCCCGCTCGTCCCCGCGAAAGCGGGGACCCAGGGCTGGAGTTCCGCTGGCGCGGGAATGAGCGAAGGATGTTATCGCCCATTGGCACACACCCATTACGCGACACCTCGCTTGCCTGTGGCATTGGCCTCGCCTTCGGCCATGCCGAAGCAATCTCGCTCGCGCGATTGGCCGACGCTGCGGGTGCGGCCGGCGCGAGTGGCCTGCGTGCCGCGCCGGAGCGAACGCTGCTCGCGATCGGACTGACGCCGGACGCTGCGCCGGCCTTTGCCGCGGCTGCCGACCGGCTCGGCTTTGTCGTGCGCGCCGAAGATCCACGGCGGCATGTCGTCGCTTGCGTCGGCGCACCGGTTTGCGCGTCGGCGCACATTGCGGCCCGCGCTCTCGCGCCGCTCATCGCCGATAAAATCGCGACGCGCCGTGATGATGCTTTCACGGTCCATATTTCCGGCTGCGTCAAGGGCTGCGCCCATGCCGCGCCCACGGCGCTAACGGTCGTCGGCACGCCCGAAGGCTGCGCGCTGGTCGCCGACGGCTCGGCGCGCGATGCGCCGTTCACGCTGGTGACAAGCAACGAACTTCCCGAGGCGATCTTGCGGTTGGCGCGCGAGCGAAAGCGGGAGGTGGCTCATGGCTGAGCGTGCCGCCTACCTCCGCGACGGCGCGGCAATCTATCAGCGCTCGTTCGCCATCATTCGCGCCGAGGCCGACCTGTCGCGTTTTTCGGCGACGGAGGCCGATGTCGCCGTGCGCATGATCCATGCTTGTGGCCAGGTCGAGGTGGCGGCGCACATCGTTTTCGGCGGCGGCGTCGTCGCTGCGGCGCGCGGCGCGCTTGCCGCCGGCGCGCCGATCCTGTGCGACGCCGAAATGGTGGGGCGCGGCATTACGCGCGCGCGGCTTCCTGCCGGCAACGACGTTATTTGCACGCTCAACGATCCGCGCACCGCGGCGCTGGCGGAGAAAAGCGGCACGACCCGCTCGGCCGCGGCGCTCGATCTGTGGCTTGATCGCCTCGGCGGCGCCGTGGTCGCCATCGGCAATGCGCCGACGGCTTTGTTCCGCTTGCTCGAAATGATCGAAGCCGATGCGCCGAAACCGGCGGCCATTCTCGGCATTCCGGTCGGCTTCGTCGGCGCCGCCGAATCGAAGCAAGCGCTGGCGGACAGTCCGCGCGGCGTGCCGTTTCTCACCGTGCGCGGCCGCATCGGCGGCAGCGCCATGACGGCGGCGGCGGTGAACGCCTTGGCGAGGCCCGGACTATGAGCGCGGCAAAACTGTTCGGCGTCGGGGTCGGACCGGGCGATCCGGAATTATTGACGTTGAAAGCGATGCGCGCGCTCGGCGCGGCCGATGTGATCGCGCATTTCGCCAAAGCGGGACATGCCAGCCATTCGCGCAGCATCGTGGCGCGCCACCTGCGCGCCGGCGTCGCCGAGCTGCCGCTCTATTACCCCATCACCACCGAACTGCCGGCATGCAGCGACGGCTATCGTGACACACTCCGCGATTTCTACGATCGCGCCGCGGCGGAAATCGCCGCGCAGCTTGACGCCGGCCGCACGGTTGCCGTGATCTGCGAGGGCGATCCGCTGTTCTACGGCTCCTATATGCATGTGCATGCGCGGCTGGCGCCGCGCTATCCGGCGGAAATCGTCGCCGGCGTCACCGGCATGTCGGGCTGCTGGTCGGCGGCGGCAATGCCGATCGCGCAGGGCGACGATGTCTTCACCGTGCTGCCGGCGACGCTGCCCGAAGGCGAATTGGTGCGCCGGCTCGCCGAGGCCGACGCCGCGGTGGTGATGAAAGTCGGCCGGCATCTGGCGAAACTGCGCCGCGCGCTGCAAACCAGCGGCCGCCTGCCGCGCGCCATCTATGTCGAGCGCGGCACCATGGCGGAGGAAAAAATGATTCCGCTGTCGGCCAAGCTCGACGATGAGGCGCCTTATTTCGCCGTGGTCTTGGTGCCGGGCTGGGAGGAGCGACCGTGAGCGGCCGTCTCGCAGTCGTCGGTTTGGGGCCCGGCGATTTACGCTATGTGACGCCGGAAGCCGAGGCCGCGCTCCACAATGCGGAAGCCCTCTACGGCTACGGGCCGTATCTCGATCGCGTGCCGGCGCGCGCCGGCCAGAGCCGTCATCCGTCCGACAATCGGGAAGAAGGCGCCCGCGCCGCCGCCGCACTCCGTCACGCCGCGCAAGGCGCCAATGTCGCCGTCGTTTCCGGCGGCGATCCCGGCGTCTTCGCCATGGCGGCCGCGGTCTGCGAACAGATCGAAAAAGGCTCGGGAAGCTGGCGCGCCCTCGATGTCGTGTTTATTCCCGGTATTACCGCCATGCTTGCGGTTGCGGCAAAAATCGGCGCGCCGCTCGGCCACGATTTCTGTGCGCTGTCGTTGTCCGACAATCTCAAGCCCTGGGACCTGGTCGAGCGCCGGCTCGATGCCGCCGCCGCCGCGGGCTTCGTCATCGCCCTTTACAATCCGGTATCGCGGGCGCGGCCGTGGCAGTTTGGCAATGCCGTCGATCGGCTGCGCCGGCATCTGCCGGAGACGACGCCCGTTGTGTTCGGCCGCGCCGTCGGTCGGCCGGATGAGCGCGTCAGCGTCACCACGCTCGCGGCAGCCGATGCGACGCCGGCCGATATGGCGACGCTGGTGATTGTCGGCACGCGCGAAACGCGCGCGATCGCGCGGCCCGGCCGTTCGCCGCTGGTCTATACGCCGCGCGCGGCCGCGGAGGTGAGCGCATGATCGAGCCAAGCGACCGCATCCTCAACGCTCTCGACCGCAGGCGCAGCCGGCGCGGCCGGCCGGCGCAACAGAATGACCTCGATACTGAGCGCGCGGGCTGCTGCGATCTTGCCGTAGGCCGCGCTGCCGCCGCTGTTCTTGGCGATGACGACGTCGATCCCATGCGCCGTCATCAAGGCGCGGTCGCTGGCTTCGCTGAACGGACCGCGCGCGGTGACGTAGGCCACATGCGGCAGCGGCAGCGGCGGATCGACCGGATCGACGCTGCGGACGAGATAGAAGTGCTGCGGCGCGTCTGCAAATGGCGCGAGTTCGTTGCGGCCGAGCGCGACGAAAGCGCGCCGAGGCTCTTGCCCGAGCGCGTGCATCGCTTCGCGCACATTGCTCATCTCGGTCCAGCGATCGCCGGCGCCTGCAATCCATGGCGGGCGCAGCAGCGCTATGAATGGCACCGCGGCTTGGTGCGCGGCCGCGGCGGCATTAGCGGAAATGACATTCGCATACGGATGTGTGGCGTCGATCAACGCGTCGATACGCTCGCGGACGAGATAATCGGCCAGCCCCGCGACGCCGCCGAAGCCGCCGACGCGGATCGGCACGGCGTGCGGAACCGGCGACGCCGTGCGGCCGGCAAGCGACAGCGTCACGTCGAGGGTGCCGCGTTTGGCGAGGCATTCGCCGAGACTGCGAGCTTCCGTGGTGCCGCCGAGAATAAGGATGCGGGGCGTAGGAGTTGGCATGTCTAATTCGCCGCTGTCCGAGGAGCGTGCAGGCGACACTGCCGCATCGCCGCGCTGGCTGTCCATCGTCGGCATCGGCGAGGACGGCGTCGAGGGGCTAAGCCCGGTGGCGCGCGGCTTGATCGCGGCGGCGGAGATCGTGTTCGGCGGCCGGCGGCATCTTAGTCTTGCGGCGCCGCTCATTCACGGCGCTTCGCGGCCATGGCCGAGCCCGTTCGACGGCGCGCCCGAAGAAGTCATGCGCCATCGCGGCCGGCCAGTCTGCGTGCTCGCCTCGGGCGATCCGTTTCATTACGGCGTCGGCGCGGTGCTGGCGCGCCACATCGATGCCGACGAAATGATCGTGGTTCCCGCGCCTTCGGCGTTCAGTCTGGCTGCGGCGCGGCTCGGCTGGTCGCTGCCGCAGACGGTGCTCGTTTCGCTGCACGGCCGCACGCTCGATCTCATTCGCCCGCATTTGCAGCCCGGTGGCCGTATTCTGGCTTTGACCTCGGACGGTGAAGGACCCGCTGCGCTGGCGAGGCTTCTTACTGAGATTGGCTTTGGAGCCTCGCGCCTCGCGGTTCTGGAAGCACTCGGCGGGCCGCGCGAGCGCATCCGGGCGACGACGGCAGCCGAGTTTGCTCTCGACGATGTGAACGCGCTCAACACGCTCGCAGTCGAAGTTACGGCTGCGCCAAGCGCGCGTATCCTGCCGCTCACAGCAGGGCTTGCCGACAATCTGTTCGAGCACGACGGCCAGATCACCAAGCGCGAAATCCGCGCGGTGACGCTGTCGTCGCTGGCGCCGCGCCGCGGCGAACTTCTATGGGACATTGGCGCCGGCTCGGGCTCGATTGCAATTGAATGGATGCTGGCCGATCCGACGATGCGCGCGATTGCGATCGAGCGACGCGCCGACCGTGCCGGTCGAATTCGACGAAATTCCGCAGCCTTCGGCGTGCCGGGACTTCAGGTCGTGGAGGGTGCTGCGCCAGCCGCGCTGGCCGCGCTCGCAATGCCGGACGCCGTCTTTGTCGGCGGCGGCAGCGATCCTGCTGTGCTCTATACCGCGTCGCGTGCGCTGCGGCCGGGCGGCCGCCTCGTGGTCAATGCCGTGACGCTTGAGACCGAGGCGTTGCTGCTCGCCCGCCACGCCGCGCTTGGCGGCGAATTGATCCGGATCGCGATGTCCCGCGCCGAGCCGGTCGGCGGGAAAACCGGCTGGCGCCCGGCAATGCCGGTGACGCAATGGATATGGACGAAGCCATGATCGCCGCCGCGGAGACCGCGTCATGACCGTGCATTTCATCGGCGCCGGTCCGGGCGCGGCCGACCTCATCACCGTGCGCGGCCGCGATCTCATCGCCCACTGTCCGGTCTGCCTTTATGCCGGCTCGATCGTGCCGCGCGACTTGCTGACGTATTGTCCGCCCGGCGCGCACATCGTCGACACCGCGCCGCTATCGCTCGACGAGATCGAGACCGAGCTTGTCAGGGCGCATGCCGCCGGGCTTGACGTGGCGCGGCTTCATTCCGGCGATCTGTCGATTTATTCGGCGCTTGCCGAACAACTGCGCCGGCTCGATCGCCGCGGCATTCCTTATACGCTGACGCCGGGCGTGCCGGCTTTTGCCGCCGCCGCAGCGGCGTTGCAGTGCGAACTCACGGTACCCGAAGTCGCGCAGAGCGTGGTGCTTACGCGCGTGCCGGGCCGCGCCTCGCGCATGCCGGAAAGCGAAAAGCTCGCGGGTTTTGCTGCAAGCGGCGCGACACTTGTCATCCATCTCGCCATCCATGCCATCGATGCCATCGTCGGGGAGCTCGTGCCGTTCTATGGCGCCGATTGCCCGGCGGCGGTCGTGGTGCAGGCCAGCTCGCCAAATCAGCGCATCATTCGCGGCATCTTGTCGGATATGTCCGACAAAGTCGCCGTGGAAAAAATCGAGCGCAGCGCGCTCATCCTCGTCGGCCGCGCGCTCGCTGCCGAAAAATTCCGCGACAGTGCGCTCTATGACGCAGACTATCGCCGGCGCTTCCGTGGAGGCGCCGCGTGAGCTGTTACCTAACGTTTGAACGGTGCGCGGCCGACCAGATTCTGTTCACGGTCGAACAACAAAATCTCGATGGCGATGTCGTGGCCCACCACTACGTGCGCAGCGGTCTGCTGCGCCACACGCGCGACGGCGTCGCCGAGCGCAATATTTTCGGCGCCTGCCAGCGCAAATGCCGCAGCGGTGGTGTTCGCCGCCACAACGCGTTCGCAGAGCTGCGCCGAGCCGCCGGCCGCAGCCGCAAGGTTTGCAAGCTTCGCGAGATCGACCTCGCCGCGCCTGGAGTGCAGATCGGTCCGTCCCTGCGCCAGCTTGGTCATCTTGGCGACGCCGCCGGCGATGCTGACGCGCGGCATCGGATGGCGGCGCAGATATTTCAGCATGCCGCCGACGAAATCGCCCATGTCGATCAGCGCGATGTCCGGCAGGCCGTAAAGCTTTTGCACGCCCGCTTCGGAACTCGCCCCGGTGGCGCCGGCGATATGGGTGAGGCCCGCGGCGCGCGCGACGTCGATGCCGGAATGAATCGAATGGATCCATGCCGAGCACGAATAGGGCACGACGATCCCGGTGGTGCCGAGGATCGACAGACCGCCGACGATGCCGAGACGGCCGTTGAGCGTTTTTGCCGCCAGCGCTGCGCCGCCGGGAATCGAAATCTCGACTTCGGCATCGCCGGCGCTGCCGTTGGCGGTAGCGACCTCGGCAATGGCGTCGGCGATCATGCGGCGCGGCATGGGATTGATCGCCGGCTCGCCCGGCGCAACGGGCAGGCCGGCGCGTGTCACCGTGCCGACGCCTTCGCCGGCGCGAAACGTCACGCCCGCTCCGGCAGTGCCGAGGCGAACGGTCGCGCAGACCAGTGCGCCGTGGGTCACGTCGGGGTCATCGCCGGCATCCTTGACCACGCCGGCGGTTGCGGCGTTTTCGTCTTTCCGCGTCACGGCAAGCGCAAAGCTCGGCCGTTCGCCGCGCGGCAGCGTTACTTCGACGGGATCCGGAAATTCGCCGGTCACGAGCGCGGCGAATGCCGCCTTGGCCGCGGCCGCGGCGCAGGTGCCGGTGGTCCAACCCCGGCGCAATGGCGGGACCTGCTTGGCCATGTCGCTTCCTTTGCGCAATCCTTTAGTCCCGCCAGGCGCGGGCGTCACGATGGGTTGGCGTCATGACGGCATGGCACGCATTGGCGGCGGGCCGCGCGGGCATCCCGGTCTTCGAACCGGGTCAGGTCTGGCTGGCCGGCGCCGGGCCCGGCGATCCGGGCTTGCTTACGCTCGATGCGCTGGCCGGTCTGGCGCAGGCCGACGTCGTCGTACACGACGCGCTGGTCGATCAGCGCATATTGGCGCTGGCCGGGCCGCAAGCGCGACTGGAATTTGCCGGCAAGCGCGGCGGCAAGCCGTCGGCGCTCCAGGCCGACATCAGCGAGCGGCTGGTCGCGTTGGCGCGCTCGGGCCGTCGCGTACTCCGCCTCAAGGGCGGCGACCCGTTCGTGTTCGGGCGCGGCGGCGAAGAGGCGATGACGCTCGCGGCGGCGGGCATCCCGTTCCGCATCATCCCGGGCGTTACCGCCGGACTGGCGGCGCTCGCGGCGGTGGGTATTCCGGCGACGCTGCGCGGCATCAATCGCGCCGTCATTTTCGCGGCCGGTCACGGCGCCGACGAGGATTTCGATTGGGCGCCGCTCGCCCGCACCGGCCAGCCGATCGTGCTCTACATGGTGATGCACAATCTCGAGCGGATCGCCGCCGCCTTGATGGCTGGCGGCCTCGCCGGCGCGACGCCGGCCGCGGTGATCGCCGCGGCGACCACGTCGCGGCAGCGCGTCCTGGTGTCCACGCTGGAAAAGCTCTGCGGCGACGCGCGGGCGGAACAATTCGAGCCGCCGGCCATCGTTGTGATCGGCGACATCGTTAACATGCGCGCACGGCTCATCGGAGAAAATGCGCAAGCTAACAAGGAATCAAAATGACGGCGCGCGGGCTCATCATTGCCGCGCCGCATTCCGGCGCCGGCAAAACGACGGTGACGCTGGCGGTGCTGGCGGCGCTGTCCCGGCGCGGCATCAAAGTGCGCGCGGCAAAGGCCGGACCGGATTATATCGATCCGGCGTTTCATGCCGCTGCCGTCGGCGCTGCGAGCGTCAATCTCGATAGCTGGGCCATGCCGCGCCCGTTCCTTGATGCGCTGGCGGCGCGCGCGGCCGATGACGCGGATATTTTCATCATCGAAGGTGTGATGGGCCTATTCGACGGCGCCGCCGGGACGGCCGGAGAACGCGGCGCAACCGCCGATCTCGCCGCACATTTCGACCTGCCGGTCGCGCTTGTGCTCGACATATCGCGCCAGGCCCAGTCGGCAGCGGCCGTGGTGAGAGGTTTTGTCGCGCATGATCCCGCGGTGCACATCGCCGGCGTCATTCTCAATCGCGTGGCGAGCGAAAAGCACCGCGCGCTGGTCGCCGACGCCATTGCCGCGCTCGGCATTCCGGTGTTCGGCAAGGTGCCGCGCGAGGCGGCGCTCGCTTTGCCGGAACGTCATCTCGGCCTGGTGCAGGCCGGCGAGCATGCCGATCTTGCAACGCTGATCGATCGCCTCGCCGCGATGGCCGAACGGCATCTCGATCTGGATGCGATGGTCGCGAAGGCCGCGCCGCTTCGTGTCGGCGCTGCGAATGACGTCGCGAGCACATTGCCGCCGCCCGGGCAGCGCGTCGCGCTGGCGCAGGACCGGGCATTCAGCTTCGTCTATCCGCATGTCATCGAAGCCTGGCGCCGCGCCGGCGCGGAGATCGTTCCGTTTTCGCCGCTGGCGGACGAGCCGCCGGCCGAACGCGCCGATTGTTGCTGGCTCCCTGGCGGCTATCCGGAACTGCATGCTGCGGCGCTCGCCGCGGCGGATCGCTTCAAGTCCGGCCTGCGGCGCTTTGCCGAGACGCGGCCGGTGCACGGCGAGTGCGGCGGTTACATGGTGCTAGGCGAAAGCATCGAGGATGCCGCGGGACAGCATCACGCCATGGCCGAACTGCTCGGCCACACGACGAGCTTCGCCAAGCGCAAATTGCATCTCGGCTATCGCACGGCGCGGCTGTTGGCCGACAATGTTTTAGGACCGAAGGACGCGATCGTGCGCGGCCACGAATTCCATTATGCATCGCTGACATCGGCGAGTGGCGATGCGGCGCTTGCCGAAATGAGTGATGGCGAAGGCCGCACTCTCGGCGCATCCGGCAGCCGGCGTGGCCGCGTCAGCGGTACGTTCTTTCACGCCATCGCCGTCGCGGCGGGATAAGACCTTCAGCACTCCAGCAGCGCCACGGTGCCAAGGCCACCGTCGCCGCAGATGCTGACGATCGCGCGGCTACCCGGCGCCATCGCGGCGAGTTCCTTGACCGCCTGGCTCAAAATGCGCGCGCCGGTGGCCGCGAACGGATGACCGAGCGCCACGCTGCCGCCGTTCGGATTCATCCGCTCGACCGGGAAACGACCGAACGTATTCTCGATACCGGCCTTGGCGCGGACGAATTCCTTGTCCTGCAGCGCCTTGATATGGCACGCCACCTGCGCCGAGAACGCCTCGTGGATTTCCCACAGCGCGATGTCATCGTATTTCAGCCCGTGCCGCGCCAAGAGGCGCGGAATGGCGGTGACCGGCGCCATCAGCAGACCTTCGTGGAAAATATCGACCGCGGCCATTTCGAAATCGACCATGCGCACGCGCGGCGTATTCGCCGGCAGGCGGGCAAGGCCCTCATCGGTCGCAACCCACAGGCCGGCGGCGCCGTCGGTCAATGGCGATGAGTTGCCCGCGGTGATGGTGCCGCGTCCGCTGGTACGGTCGAACACCGGCTTCAATCGGGCGAGCTTGTCCAGCGAGGTGTCGCGGCGCGGAAAGTGATCCTTGTCGACGCCATCGAGCGCAATGATCAAATCGTTGAAGAAGCCGCGATCCTGCGCCGCAACCGAGCGGCGATGGCTGTCGCGCGCCAGTTCGTCCTCCTCCTGGCGGGTGATCTTCCAGTCCTTCGCCATATCCTCGGTATGTTCGCCCATGCTGCGGCCGGTGACGCGGTTCTTCACTTCCGGCACGTAGAGGCGGATATCGGATGGCCGCAGGCGGCGCAGAACGCGCAGGCGGTCGCGCGTGCTGTGCGCCTGAAACAGGCGCCGCAGCCAGACCGACAGATTCATGCCGAGACCGAATTCGACGCGGCTCATGCTTTCGACGCCGCCGACCATGGCGAGCGCCGCACGCCGCGCGCCGAGGATGCCGGCCGCTTCGAAGGCGGCAACCATGCTGGTCGAGCATTGCATGACGGTGGTGAAGGTCGGCACGTGCGGATCGAGCTTGCTGTCGAGCCATATTTCGCGGGCCAGATTGGCGTAAGCGAGATTGACGACCACCGAGCCCCAGACGGCGAAGTCAATCGGCCCGTTCACCTCCTGCGCCATGGCTTGGACCACGGGCACCGACAGCGCCAGCGAGTCGCGATCGGCGAACGGTCCATCCACCGCCACGAACGGCGTGCGCAGGCCGGCTGCCAACCAGATCGCTTGTCCGCCGTTGCCAGGCATCGGTCAGCCCGCCGCTTTCGGCTCCGCCTCGTCGGCCGGCTTGTCCGATACGCCGGCCGCGGCGAATGTCGCCATGCCGGTGTGGCAGGCCAACGCCGCGCGCAGGATCGAGAGCGCCACCGCGGCGCCGGACGCTTCGCCGAGCCGCATAGCGAGATCGACGAGCGGATGAAGGCCAAGCTCTTCGAGCAGCATGCGGTGACCGGCCTCGGCCGAGACGTGACCGGCGATCGCATGGCTCAGCGTATCGCTGCGCAGCTTGGCGAGCGGCGCCACCGCCGCGGTGCAGACAAAGCCGTCGAGCACGACGGGAATGCGCCGCCGCCGCGCCGCCAAACACGCTCCGAGAATGGCGGCCAGCTCGCGCCCGCCCAGTGCCGCCGCGACCGCGAGCGGATCGTGCAGTACGCCGCCGTGGCGCGCCAGCGCTAAATCGATGACGCTGCGCTTTCGCGCCAGACCGCCGTCGTCGACGCCGGTGCCGCGGCCGGCCCAGCGCGCGCCGCCGCCGCCGAACAAAGCAGCAGAGATGGCCGCCGCCGCCGTGGTGTTGCCGATCCCCATTTCGCCAAGGCAGACGAGATCGCAGTTCGGCGCCACCGCGTCATAGCCGGTCGCCACCGCGGCGAGGAATTCCCGCTCGGTGAGTGCCGGCTGTTGCGTGAAGTCGGCGGTCGGGGTGTCGAGCGACAGCGCAATGACGCGCAATTGCGCTCCGGCGTTCTTCGCGAGCTGATTGATCGCGGCGCCGCCTGAGGCAAAATTCGCCACCATCTGCGCCGTGACCGCGGCGGGATAGGCCGAGACGCCGAGTGTAGTGACGCCGTGATTGCCGGCGAAGACCAGGATTTCGGCATGGTCGAGGCGCGGCGGCGCATGCCCCTGCCAATGCGCCAGCCAGGCGACGAGGTCTTCGAGCCGGCCGAGGCTGTTCGGCGGTTTGGTCAGCGTGGCCTCGCGTTGCGCGACGGCAGCGCTCGCCGCGGGATGCCCGCTCGGCAGGTCGAGACAGACCGCGCGCAAATCGGAAAATGAGGTAAAATCCGTCATGTCGATGTGATTCCGCGCGCGTCCTACGCGCAAGGCTCTAGCACGATTTCCGGCAGATGACGATTTCCAACAGCTGGCTTGAAGACCGCGCCGAAGAGCTCAAGGCGAGCATCGTGTTCTGCACCCGCCTGCCGCTTTTGCGCGCGACGCCGCTTGCCGGCAACGCCATTGCCAGGGCGGCCTGGGCATTTCCGGTTGCCGGGCTCGTGGTCGGCGTTACCGGCGCCGTGGTCTATGCGCTCGCTCACAAATTCGGATTGCCGGCATGGCCGGCCGCGGCGCTCACCGTCGCCGCAACCATGTTCGTCACCGGTTGCCTGCATGAAGACGGGCTCGCCGATACCGCCGACGGTTTCGGCGGCGGTAAAACCCGCGAACAGAAACTCGACATCATGCGCGACAGCCGCATTGGCGTTTACGGCGTCTGTGCTTTGGCGATGTCGCTTCTTTTGCGCGTCGGCGCGCTGGCGAGCCTGCCCAGCGCGCACGCGGTGGTATGGGCGCTGATTGCCTCGCATGCCGCCGCCCGCGCGGCCATGCCGGCCTTGATGCTGTTGCTGCCGCCGGCGCGCAGCGACGGTTTGTCGTTCGATGCCGGGCAGCCAGCCGGCGAAGCCGTCGCCGCTGCCGCGGTAATCGGCGTCCTTATCCTCGCGTTTTGCCTGCATTTCGGCCACGGCCTGTTGGCGCTGCTCGTTGTCGCCGCGATCGTCGCGCTCGTGGCATGGCTCGCCACGCGGCAGATCGGCGGCCAGACCGGCGACGTGCTCGGCGCGCTCGAGCAAGCGAGCGAGATCGCCGTCCTCCTCGTCGCGTTAGGCTGATGATGCCGCAGCGCGGTCTTGCTCCGGCTCAAGCGGCAGCTTGACCGGCTGTTTCAGCTTGGCCGACAGATCGAGCGCCTTGGTCAGCATCAGCCGGTTATGCGCTTCGGCGGCGGTCGCGGCTTGCGTCGGCAGGCCGAGCGAGACGCGATTGAGCCACGATACGGTCTCCTCGGCCATCGGGCCGCGAAGCTCGCCGAGCGCCATGTCGCCGGGCGGATATGATCCCATGAAGTCGACCAGCCGGCTGGCGTCCGGTGCATAGCCTTCGCTCTGTGGCGCGGATACGGCAAGCACGATGTCGCGGTGTGTGTCATCGATGGTGAGTACGCCGTGCGTGCCGTTGATGCCGACTTCGAGACTGTACACGGCGCCCGGCCACGTCACCGGCAGCGCCCACGATATGCTGAGATTGTGCACGGTGCCGTCGGAGAACATGATCATTCCGGCGGTGGCGTCGATGCCGTGGTAAAGCGGGCCGAGCACCTTGTCGACCGAGCGCGCATAGCATTCGACCGGCGTTTTCTTTTCCAGGTACCACATCACGATGTCGAGCGCATGGGTGCCGGAGATTACCATCGGCGATATGGCCGCCGGATCGTTGGTGCGCTTGTAATTGTCGATGGCGACGAGGCGATTCATGAACGCGCGCGACGTCACCAGCGTCACGTCACCGAGCGCGCCGGTGCGTACCTTTTCCTTGGCGCCAAGCCACTTGCGGCGAAAACGCTGGGTGTAGCCGACCACGGCGTCGAGCTTGGCGTCGGTGATCGCCTTGAGCACGCGCGCCGACTGCGCCAGATCGGTGGCGAGCGGCTTCTCGATCAGCATCGGCACGCCGCGCTCGACCGCGGCCAAAACCGGATCGACGTGCAAATGCTCGTCGGTGGCGATGATGGCGCAGGTCACTTCCGGCCGCGCCAGCAATTCGCGGTGGCTCGTCGTGATGAAGTCGGCGCCGATACGCGCGCCGACGTCGCCGCCGCGATTGTGGTTGAGCTCGGCGATGCCGATCCATTCCACCGCGGGATGGCGCGCCGCCACTTCGCCGCGGAACAGGCCGACGCGGCCGGCGCCGATAATGGCAACGCCGACGCCTTTTGCACCCTTCTTCATACGTTCAATCCCGCGCGATTTTTCTGTTTGAGTGCGGCAATGCCGGAGATCGTCTCATTGGAGAGCGGCAGATCGATCGGCTCGTTTCGGTCGGCCGATAAATCGGCCGCGCTATAAGTCTCCATCACCCGCCGCGCGCTCTCCGGCGTCACCATCACCCCCGTATCGCGGATGCAGGCTTCGAGGAAATGCATCGTCTCCGGCCCCAGCCCGCCGGCATAGACGTGATCGACCCATTCGCCGGGCATGGTCGACATCGGAAACTCCTGACCGCGCTTTGCGGTATTGAGCCAGTTGTCGCGCTGGGTGTCGTCGAGCGTGAGCGCGCCCTCGGTGCCGGTGATCTCGATCCAGGTCGAGCAATAATTCGGATAGCTCGGCGGCAGATTCCAGCCGCCGCCGATCATCACCACCACGCCGTTATCCATCGTCACGGTGGTGAACATGACGTCGTGCGAGCCGTTGATCGGCTGCATGTAGCCGTAGGCGCCTTGGCTATAGACGCGAACCGGCTTCGCCGGCTCCAGGAGCCAGAACACGAAGTCGAGATCGTGGGTCGATTCCATCACGACCGGCGACAGCCGCACCCGGCTCGCGATCTTTTTGCCCAGTTCGCGCGACAGGTGGCGGCTGACCAGGACTGAAACCACATTGCCGAGCGTTCCGTCGGTGATTTTCTTCTTGGCGAATGCTATTTTCGGATTGAACCGCTGCGAATAGCCGATGGTGAATTTGAGATTGTTGCGGCTCGCCAGCTGGATCAGCTCGTCGGCTTCCCACAGCTCCAGCGCGATGGGCTTTTCCAGCATGACGTTCTTGCCGGATTTGAGGCAGTCGCGCGCGATCGGATAGTGGTTTGCCTCCGGCGTGGTCGAGACATAGACGACGCGGATGTTGTCGTTCTCGATGAGGTCGTTGTAGTCGAGCGTCGCGGTCGCCGGCTGGTACAGCTTTTTCACCTCGGCGAGGCGGTCGGGCTTGATGTCGCACAGATGCAATTTGTCGACCAGCGCCGTGCGCGACAGCGTGTCCGCGCGCAACCCGCCGATCCAACCAACGCCGATCACGCCTGCTTCCACTGTCTTCACGGACGCTTCCTTCCTGGTTCAAAATCGCGCGGAGACTAGCCCACCGGTGCAGCGTCAGGAAGGCCGCGCGTCACGCCGAACACGCGACTGGCAAATTGCGGATAGACCTCGGCCAGCATCGGCGCGACGATCGAACGCATCATTTGCAATGTCTCGGCCGACGGCGCCGGCGTCGTGGGCACTGCCGCGGGCCGGTCGAATTCGAAACCGGTGTTTTCGATCACTTCGGCGACGCTGTGCCCGGGATGGACGCTGGCGAGGCGAAAGCGCCGGCGCTCACGGTCGAAGTCGAACAGGCAGCGGTTGGTGACGAGCGCGATCGGTCCGCCGGGCCGAAACACATTGTCGGGACTGCCGCCCGGTGCGCTGATGAAATCGACCTTCGGGACCAATGTGCGCCGCGAGTGCTCGACGCGGAACAGGATTACCTTCGGCACGACGTAATAGAGATAGGCCGAGCCGAACGAGCCGGGAAAGCGCGCCTTCGGGTGGCCGTAATCGCCGACGCTGACGAGATTGATATTGCCCGCGCCGTCGATCTGGCCGCCTGACAAAAAGAACACGTCGATACGGCCCTGGCCGGCGCAGTCGAACAATTCGCGCGCACCGTCGGTAAAGAAGGTGTGCTCGCGGCTGCCGAGCAGCGTGACGTAGGGCCGTCCGTGACCGCGCTCGCGCGCGAGCAGCGCCGCGGTCGCCGGGATCGGCGAAGCGGCGCCGACCGCGATGTGACGCACATTTTGGCGATCTTGGCCGATCAGCCGGCAGATCACGTCCGCGAGCAATTCCTCGTCGCGAAAAGTTTTAGGCGGCGCGCCGCTCATGCAGGCAATTCTCGTGATTGCATCGTAGAGCTTGTTAAGCCTTCAATTCCAGAATTAAGTGCTTTACGCTACACTTTGGTGGCATCGGGGTCTCCTTCGGTGTCGTAACAACTTTCGATGAGGCGGCGACCGTAACGCTCAATCGCTGGCGAGATGCAGGCTCACGATGCATGGATATTCGAGAATCACAGCCGCGCTGCTGGCGGCGCTTGTCGTTGCCGGGCTCCGCGGACCGGCTGCCGCGCAAGGTTACCCGGCCCGTACGGTCACGATCGTCACGCCGGCGGCGGCAGGCGGCGGCATCGACATTACGGCACGACAGATCGCGGCAGAGCTGCAGAGCGCGCTCGGCAAGCCGTTCGTGGTGGAAAACAGGGGCGGCGCCAGCGGCAACCTCGGCACCTTGGATGTCGCGCGCGCGGCGCCGGATGGCTACACGCTGCTGCTGACGATCTCCGGCTTTCACACCACTAATCCGGCGTTGTTCAAGTCCCTGCAATGGGATCCGGTGCGGGATTTCGCCGCCGTGGCGATGATCTCGCGCTCGTATCACATCGTCGTCGCGAACAAGGATTTCCCGGCGAATACGCTTGCCGAGCTGATCGCCTATGCGCGCGCCAATCCCGGCAAGCTCAACTACGGCAGTCCGGGCGTCGGTACGCAATCGCAGATCGGAGCGGAGCTGCTGGCTCAGATGGCGAATATCAAGGTGACCGCCGTGCCCTATCGCGGCACCGGGCCGGCGCTCAACGATCTCCTTGGCGGCACGCTGGGCTTCTTCGTCAACACCACGCAGCAATTGATCGGCCCGCTCCAGGGCCACGCTATCAAGGGCCTCGCCATCATGAGCCCGACGCGTCATCCGCTCTTGCCGGACCTGCCGACCACCGCCGAGGCCGGGCTGCCGGGATTGGAAATCGACACCTGGTACGCGCTTTACGCGCCGGCCGGAACGCCGAAGGACATCATCGATCTGCTCGCCCGGGAGATCAGGAAAGTCACCGAGCGCGCCGACTTCAAGGCGCGCGTCGAGCAAAGCGGCGCGACGATCTATTACATGGGGCCCGATGAGCTGACGAAATACACCGCGCAAGAGGTCACCCATTGGACTGCCGTCATCCGCAAGCTTGGAATCCCGGCCCAATGAGCAAATTGTTTTCTCCCGTGACGCTGCGAGGCCTCTCCCTCGACAACCGCATCGTGCTGTCGCCGATGTGCCAGTATGCGGCGCGGGACGGCCTCGCCAGCGATTGGCACATTGCCCATCTCGGCACCTACGCGCTCGCCAATCTTGGCCTGGCGATCACCGAAGCGACCGCGGTTGAGCCGAAGGGCCGTATTTCTCCGCTCTGCCTTGGGCTTTATTCCGACGCGCATCAGGAGGCGCTGGCGCGCATCCTGAGGTTCTATCGCGACTATGGCACGACCAAGTTCGGCATCCAGCTTGCCCATGCCGGCCGCAAGTCCTCGGTGCTGCCCTCCTTCATGATCCGCAAGGCTGTTCCGGTCGAGGACGGCGGTTGGATTCCGATGTCGCCGTCCAACTATGAGGATGACGTCCACACTCACCCGGCCGTCATGGAGTTGGAGGACATCGAGCGCGCCAAATCGGCTTGGCGCGACGCCACGCGCCGCGCCGCCGAGATCGGCGTCGATCTCCTTGAGCTACATTTCGCCCACGGTTATCTGGTCAATCAGTTCCTATCCCCCCTCATCAACACGCGGCAGGATCGCTATGGCGGCAGCCGTGACAATCGGATGCGGCTTGCGTTGGAGATTTTCGATATCTGCCGCGGCGCGTTTCCGCCGGAGCGGCCGATCGGGGTCCGCATTTCCGTCACCGACTGGGTGGCGGGCGGCTGGAATATTTCCGATTCGGTCGCGCTGGCGACGCAATTGCGGGCGCGCGGCTGCGACTACATCTGCACCAGCAGCGGCGGCGTGTCGTTGAAGCAGAAAATCGATCCGAGGCCGCTTTATCAGATCCCCTTAGCGGAGGCGGTGCGCCGCGGTTCGGGCATCACCACCATGGCGGTCGGGCAAATCACCGAGCCGCAGCAGGCGGAAGCGATCCTCGCCAATGGCCAGGCCGATCTCGTCGCCATCGGCCGGCGGCTGATGTTCGACCCGCATTGGGCGTGGAAGGCGGCGAGCGAACTCGGGGTGTTTCTCAAATATCCGGCGCGCTACCGTAACGCCAACCCACGCATCGGCCAGGAGATGGACTTTCCGGAATCGCCCGAAAAGCGCAAGCGGATGCTTGAGGTTTTGCGCGAGGAGGAGCGGGTTTCCGCGGCGCAGAGTTAAAGCATTCAGGCGGCGCGGGGCTCATGCAACCACCGCTGCCCGCTCATGCAACCACCGCCGCCCGCTCATGCACGTAGCGCTGCACATAATCGGCAAAGCCTTCGGCCGTAGCGGCAAGCTGCGCATATTCGGCCATATGCGCGGCATCGATGCCATAGCGATCGGGCAAGGGCAGGGGCCACGCGCCGCGCGGCTCGACCGCAACGGCCGTGACGTAGAAACCGGGCAGAGTGCCGGCCGCCAGCAACGGATCGCGCAACAGGTCGCCGTCGTGGATTTCTTCCACGGTGACGACGGTCTTTTGCGCCGCATGCGCCATGGCGACGAGTTCGCGTTGCGTGCCAATGAAGACATTTCCGGCGCGGTCGGCCATCGGCGCATGAAATAATGCGACATCGGGCTTGAGCGCAGGCAACAAGACGATCGGATCGTTGTTGCCGAATGGATTGTCGAGCACCTTCCAATCCGGCCGATGCGCCAGCACGTCGGAGCCGAGGAGCCCGCGCAGCGGCATGAACGGCACGCCTTTCTCGGCCGCTTGGAACTGCGCATGCAATGCCGGACAGGTGGCATCGCGCATGCGGATCGTCCCGGCGAGCACCGCGGCCGTGAAGCGCGGCGCCGGTCCGAATTCACCAAGGCTGACGGCGGACGTTTCCAGCGTCTCGACGCAGCCGGCGCCGATCAGCAGGTCCGCCTGCATGGTCGAGGTCGGCAGCGCCACGAGATGCAGGCGCTTGATGCCGCGCCGTATCAGCGCCCGCGTCGCCGCCATTGCCACGCCCGAGGACTCGCGCGGCACAGCCAGCATGCAGCCGTCGACGATCGGCGCAATGGCTTCATCGAGCGTACGGACAATCGCTGTCATCGGATAAAACTACTCCCTCTCCCCGTTTACGGGGAGAGGGAAAGCTTACGACAGCGCCGACTTCACGTTCTCCGGCGAGAACGGCGCGCGGCGGATGCGCACCCCCGTCGCGTCGAATACCGCGTTGGCGATCGCAGCCGGCACCGGCCGGCTTGACGCCTCGCCGGCGCCCGACGGCGCGATCTCCGGACGGTTGATCAGCACGATGTCGACCTGCCGCGGCGCCTGGGCGGCTTCGAGGATCGGATAAGTCCGCCAATCCACGCTGGTGACGTTGTTGTGGTCGAATTTGACCTCCTCCCACAACGTGCGGCTGGTGGCCTGGACCACGTTGTTCTCGATGGCGTGATGCAGCCCGTCCGGATTGATGATCTGACCGCAATCGTGGGCGACGGTGAATTTGCGCGGCCAGATTCGCCCCGTGGAGCGATCGACCTCGACTTCGGCGATGACGGCGACGCGGGTCGGGCCGCGCTGTGCGTAGGCGATGCCGCGGCCGGACACCTGATCGCCGCTCTGATCCTTGCGCGGTGACGGTCGCGTCTGCCAGCCGGCTTTCTCCGCCGCCGCCTTGATGACCGCAAGGTCACGCGGATCTTTCACGTAGCGCAGGCGAAATTCGACCGGATCCACGTTCAGCGCCGCCGCCACTTCATCCATGAATGATTCGCTGGCGAAGTGGATTTGCGGTCCGACCGGATCGCGCATATGCGCCGTGCGCAACGGTGAGGCGCGATCGAGCAGCGGCGCAATCGTTTCCCACGCGGTGCGCTTATTGGCAAAGCCGTAGGATTGCTCCGGCACGCCAAAGCCATCCCCCGACTTAAGCTCGACGCCGAGCGTCTGCCCGGCCAGCGTGTCCTTCGGGTTGCTGCCGTTGGTATTGACGTCAACGCGGGAGAAGCCCTTGCTCAGGAAATCCCAGGCGACGACGTTGCCCGAGGCGTCGATCGCGGCTCGCACCTTGTGGATGGACGCCGGCGCCTTGGGATCCCAGCCGGTGCCCTGATCGCGCATATATTGCAGCCGCACCGGCCTGCCTGCGGCCCTGGCGAGAACCGCGGCGTCCATCGCGCAATCGTCGGCATCGTTGCGGCCATAGGAGCCGGGGCCCGTAGTCCAGATCACGCGAACATTGTCCCGCGGCATCTGCAGGATGGCGGCTAGTCCCTCCTGAACGAAATGCGCTTTCTGGGTGCCGCTCCAACAGGTGACATGACCGTCCTTGATGTCGACCAGCGCACAGGCTGGACCCATGCAGGCATGCGACTGGAACGGCCACTGGTATTCAGCTTGGATCAAGCGTGTGGCCGATTGGAACGCCGCATCGACGTCGCCGGCTTGCTTGCCTCCCAACTCGTGCTTGCGCGCACTCGCAGAACGGATGTGATCGAACAGCGCCGTCTGATCGATGAACGGCGGCGTAGCATTCGACCAGGTGACCTTAAGCCCCTTCGCAGCCTTGATCGCGTCCCACTCTCTCTCGGCGACGACTCCGAGAAAGCCCTTGTCCCACACCACCTTAGCGGAGGGGATGTGTTTGATCGAGCTTTCGTCGACGCTGACGGGGACGGCGCCGGCGGTGTCCGGCCGGATGATGCGGCCGTGCATCATGCCCGGGACTTTGACGTCAGTGACGAAGTTAGTTCGCGCAAACACTTTCGGCCCGATGTCGTCGCGTGGAACAGGCTGCCCGACGATGGTGTGATCCTTCGGATCCTTTGGCTGCGCTTTGCCCGGCGCGTAAAGCGGATTGCCGTATTTGCCGTTCCAGTCGAGATGAACGTTGAAATACTGGCCGCCGATGAGTTTGGCGTAGCTGATTTGCTTTGCGGCATCGTCCTTGCCGCGGACGACACCGTCGATCACCGACAGTTGATCGGCGGGGACACCAAGCTTGTCTGCCGCCATCGCGACAAGGACGCGCCGCGCCTCGGCGGCGGCCATGCGCATCTGCCGGCCGCCTTCCTGCACGCCGGTCGAACCTGAGGCGCCGCCCTGATTGACGCTGATCGCGGTATCGCCGATGAAAATCTTGACGCTCTGTAACGAAACGTCGAGCTCCTCCGCCACCATCTGCCGGATCGCGACGGAGAGTCCTTGGCCCATATCCATCTTGCCGAAATAAGCCGACACGGCGCCGTCGGCATCGACGGCGAGATAGGAGGAAAGCTGATCCGGGGTAAGAGGCGGCTTGGTGCCGACCGCCGTTGCTTCGTCAGCGGCGTGGACTGAATCGAAAGCAAGCGGCGCGCCGAATGAAACGACGAGCGCGCCGCCGGCCTTGAGCAGATTGCGGCGCGAAAACGTTGCGAATTTTTCGTGTCTGGTCATGACGGCCTCCCTCAACCCATCATCGCGGCGGCGCGCTTGACGGCGCGCAGGATGGCCAGGTGAGTGCCGCAGCGGCATTTGATCCGATGCAGCGCGGTGCGGATTTCATCGTCGGTCGGCTTTTTGTTGTCGCGCAGGAAGGCGGCGGCGGTCATGATCCAGCCGTTGATGCAATAGGCGCATTGCGGCACTTGTTCCGCCACATACGCGGCTTGCAGCGGATGCGGATTTTCGGGCGTGCCGAGTCCGGCGAGCGTGACGATCTTCCGGTCGCCCACTTGGGAAATTGGCCGCCGACAAGAGTGGGCCGGCTTGCCATCGAGATGTACCGTGCAGGCGCCGCATTGGCCGAGCCCGCAGCCGAAATGCGGATTGTTGAAGCCGAGATTGTCGCGCAGCACATAGAGGAGCGGCGTATCCGGGTCGGCTTCGACCTTATGGACCTCGCCGTTGACGTTGAGCGAGAACTTTTGGTTCATGACGGACGCCTCCCTGAGCGTGGCCGCCGTTGGATCGGGCTCTCCCGCCTATGCCGGTGCGGCCCGATGCGCCGCATGCGCTGACGTGAAGGCTAGTCCTATATCGGCGCGTTGGGAACACGCTAGGGACGAAGAATTTCTACTATGCGGGCTGGATCGGTCGGCGGTGCGGCGGTGCTGATGACCCGGAAAAGCGTCGCGGCGCACCGGTTTGAATTTTACGATCCAATGCCTCTTGTGCGGCTTGTTAATTGCACGTCCCATTTCGTCGTCAGAAAATAAATCTATTCCTTGAGCAGCGTCGCCATGATGCGCTCGCGGGTCAACGGCAGGTCGCGGATGCGGGCGCCGAGCGCGTGCGATACCGCGTTGCCGATCGCGGCGGCGGTGGGGCCGGCGGTCGCTTCGCCGACGCCGAGCGGCGTCTCGTCCTTGGCGTTGATGAGCTCGATGTCGATCTCCGGCACTTCGCTGAATTTCAGCACCGGATAGGTCTCCCAATCGAGCGAACTCACGCCGTTGTCGAAGCGGACCTGCTCCTTGAGCACCCAACTCGCCGACTGGATGATGCCGCCTTCGAGCTGGTTGATCGCGCCGTCCGGATTGATGACAAGGCCGGCGTCGCTCGCGCACCACACATGCCGGAGGCGGATGGTCTCGTCGACGTCGAGCGCGACGACAACGGCGGCGTAGGCGGCGCGGTTCTTGTAGCGCGCAAAGGCGATGCCGCGGCCGCGGCCGGCGCCGCCGGGCGCGCCGGACTGCCAGCCGGCCATGGCGGCGACCTTTTCGATGACGGCGCGTGCGCGATCATCCGTGGTGAGCGCAAGACGGTATTGCACCGGATCCTGGCCGGCGCGTTCGGCGAGCTCGTCGATGGCGCATTCGATTGCGAACACGTTCGGCATGGCGCCGAGCCCGCGCAGCGCCGAGGTGCGCACCGGCGTCTCCATCACCAGGTGGTGGATGATGCGCTTACTCGCGATGCTGTAGAGCGGCTCGGCGTTGCGGGTGGCGCCGCCGCCATTGGCTTCCGGCACGTCGCCCGGCGGCGGCTCGGGCGGCGGATTGGGCAGCGCTTGCGCGCCGAGCAGGTTGCCGCCGGCGCCGGGACGATAATTATGCGTGCCGCTCCAGATTTCCGCGGTCCAGTCGGTCGGCTTGCCGGCGTCGTCGAGCAAAGCGCGGACCTTGACCGCCATGGCCGGACTCTTCGGCTCGTAGACAAATTCCTCCGCGCGGCGCCAGCGCACGCGGATCGGGGTGCCCGGCATTTTCATGGCGACGATGGCGGCGTCGGCGGCGGCATCGTCGGCGCCGTTATGGCCGTAACAGCCGGCGCCCTGCACATGGTGCACTGTGATCGCCGCAGCATCGAGGCCAAGCGTGCGCGACAGCGCCGCCCGCAGCGGAAACACGCCCTGGCAATGCGTCCACACCGTGAGACGGCCGTCGCGATAGAGCGCCAGGCCGCAGGACGGCGCGATCGACGCATGGGCGAGATGTACGCGCGTATAGGTCGCTTCGAAACGCGCGCGGCCTTGCGGGTCGGCCGGCTCCGGCGCGCCGATGACGCGGTCGATCGCCGGCCGTTGCACGAGCCAGGAAGCCTCCGCCTGGAGCGGAGTCGGCGTCTCGACGTGGCGCCAGGTGACGTGATCGCTCGCGGCGGCGCCAGCGAGCTCGACGGCGGTCTCGTCGTTGCCGACAATGGCGAGGAAATTGCCGTTGCGTACGAATTCGATGGGCGCCTTGGCGGCGCGCCTGATCGCCCCGTCGTCGACGGCCTCGATGGTGGCGCCGCGGTTGGGCTGGCGCACCACCCGCGCATGCACCATGCCGTCCACCACCATGTCGTGGATGAAGGCGGCCGCGCCGAAAATCTTGGCCGGTAAATCGAGCCGCGCGCTGCTTTGACCGATGCTGGCGAAATCCGCGACCGCCTTGCGCCGGCCGCTGCCGGTCGCCTTGCCGGCGAGATCGACCGTGGCGGCGAGCGTCCAGTAATCCTGACCGGTGGGTGCGCCGTTGCGGAGGATAATGCCGTCGCGAATGCTGAGTTCGCTCGATTTGCAGCCGAGCACCCGCGCGGCCTGATCGATGAATAGTCCACGCACATCCGCGCAGGCCTGCCGCATCGCTACGCCGCCGAACTGGATCGACTGGCTGCCGGCGGTATAGCCCTCGTTTGGCGTGAATTCGGTGTCGCCGGAACGGATCGTGATGCGTTCCATCGCGACGTCGAGTTCGTCGGCGGCAATCTGCGTCATCGCGGTCAGCACCCCCTGGCCGAGCTCGACGCGGCCGGTGCCGACGGTCACTTTGCCGGGCGCGGGAAATGTCACCCAGCGATCGAGACGCGGATTATCGGCCAGCGGGCCGGGAAGGATGGGTGCGTTCATCGGGCTGTTCCTGCGCTCGCGCGCATTTGCGCCGCCGCTTTTGCGATCGCGCGTATGATCCGGTTATGCGCGCCGCAGCGGCAGATATTGCCATCGAGCGCCTGTGCGATCTCAGCCCGCGTCGGCGATGGATTGCGCTTAAGCAGCGCCTGCGCTGAAATCAGGATGCCGGCAAGGCAGTAACCGCATTGGCCGGCCTGTTCGTCGATGAAGGCCTGTTGCAGCGGGTGCGGGCGTTGCGGCGTGCCAAGGCCCTCGACCGTGGTGACGGTCTTGCCGGCGACGCTCCACACCGGCTTGGTGCAGGATTTTTCGGGCGCACCATCGATCAGCACCATGCAGCAGCCGCATTGGTCGAGCCCGCAGCCGAATCGCGTGCCCATCACACCAAGCGCGTTGCGCAACACGTTCAGCAAAGGCGTTTCCTCGTTGCCGAGCGAGACGCTGACCGGACTGCCATTGAGGGTGAATTCGAATGTTTGCGTCATGTGTTGTTCACGCTGATGCCGTCGTACCGTCAGGCGGAGTTCAGAAACCAATTGCTCCGCAAAATATGTTTTGGAGGTCGAGTAGCAATATCTAACCAGAACCCTGTCACGATCTCAACGCTATGGAACGCGGGACTTTACATCCTGCAATCCGGAGGCCAATAACAACTGAATTGACCGGCATCGGATCGTCGTCGCAACGGAGCGCGTGAGGCATGACGGAAAAGTTCGGGCGGCTTGCTTTGCATATGTGGACGATCGACACTACGCCGCTGGCGACCGCGCTCGATGCCGCGCGCGCCGCGGGCTATGACGCGGTCGAGCTGCGCCGCACCGACTTCAAGCGTTGCTTCGATGCCGGCATGACCAACGCGCAGGTGCTCGACCTGATCCGCAAGGCCGGCATTGCGGTCGGCGTGCTCGGCGTCGAATATGGCTGGCTGTTCGCCACCGGCGATGAAAGCAAGCGGTTGTTCGGCGTGTTCCGGGAATCCTGCGAAAATGCCGTCGCGCTCGGCTGCAACATGCTGATGAGCGCGCCGGGCCCGGTCCAAGGCTCGATCAAGGACGCGATCGCGTATCTCAAGCGCGCCGGCGACATCGCCGCCGAATATGGCCTGCGGCTCGCCATCGAATTCAATTCGCAGCATCCGGTGCTCAACAAGCTTGCGGTGTTACGCGAATTGCTTGACGGCGCCGGCAAGGAAAACTGCGGCTATCTGATCGACGCCTATCACTTCACCAGGAGCGGCGCCGGCGGGCGCGGTTTCGCGAGCGTGCCGGCCGAGCGGATTTTCTGCTTCCAGTACAGCGATCTTTCGCCCAATCCGGTCACCGGCGTGGCGCGGCCGACCGATCGCCTGCCGCCCGGCAAAGGCGTCGTCAAATGGCGCGAAATGCTCGGCCTTTTGGCGGAGAAAAACTATACCGGCTATCTGAGCTACGAAGCGCCCAATCCGGAGCAATGGGCGCGCTCGCCCTACGACGTTGCCCGCGAAGGCGTCGAGTTGACGCGCCAATTGTTGCGGGACGCCGTCCCCGGTTACGCCGGCGCATGATGCGGAAAAAGCCGGATCGCTTTTCGGATAAGATTACGCGCGAATAAAAATTGAGGTCAGTCATGGCAGCAGAACAGCAACTTCCGCTTTTCCTCGGGCTCACCGACAAGTCGATCACCGACATCCCGAAGACCGTCGAGAAACAGCGCTATATGACGAGCGTTGCGCCCAAGGCCGCCAATCCGGGCAAATGGATCGAGCAGCCGCGGCTGCCGATCCCGACCGGCGAGCACGCCGTGATCGAGTGCCAGGGCAGGATCCACGTCATCGCCGGCTATGCCAAGCACCGCGTCGATCAGGATTTTCACCAGGTCTATGATTCCGCCGCGAAATCGTGGTCGCTGAAGGCGCGCTTCCCGCAGCCGTGCAATCACGTCGCCGGCGTTTCCATCGGCACGAAGATCTATACCTTCGGCGGCTTCGTCGAGCAGAACCGCTGCCCGCATTCCAAGTGCTTCGTCTATGACACCACGACCGACCAGTGGGCGCCGATCGCCGGATTGTCGCGGCCGCGCGGCGCGATCTCAGCCATCGTGCTCGACGGCAAAATCCATTTGCTCGGCGGACGCGACGTGCGCTCGGTGGAATGGCACGAGGTTTACGATCCGGCGAGCAACAAATACACGGACCTTGCCAGCATGCGCGGCTCGACCGGCACACAACCGTTCGTTGGCCAGCGCGATCACATGGGCGTCGCCGTCGTCGACGGCAAAATCCACGCCATCGCCGGGCGCATGGATTCGTACGATTTCAACACGTCGCTCAACGCGGTGTACGATCCAAAGACCGACGCCTGGACTTTCCGCGCACCGTTGCCGACGGCGCGCAGCGGCCCGTCCTGCGTCTATATCGGCGGCAAGATCGTGGTGTTCGGCGGCGAGGCCACCGGCCGCGTGTTCGGCACCAACGAGGCCTACGATCCGAAGACCGACACCTGGGAGGCGCTCACGCCGATGGCAATCCCGCGCCACGGCCTGCATGGCGCGACCTGCGCGGTGATCGGCAACCTGGTGCACGTGCCCGGCGGCGGCCCGGTCCCCGGCGGCAGCGTGCAAGGCGCCTATCACGACGCCTTCACCTTCGGCTGACACGAACGGACGGCCAAATTTTGCAAACTGCGGCCACGGGCGCGCTGCGGCGATCATCCGTGCCGTAGCGCCAGGCACGCACGCTCGATCCGGGCGCCGGCTTCGGCGAGTCGTTCCGGAAGGTGGGCAAAGCTGCCGCGGAAATACGGCGACAGCCCGCAATCCTCCCCCGGAACGACGGCCACGCCGGCGGTATCGAGCAAATAGGCGGCAAAGTCGCGGTCGGTCTCGATGATTTTCCCGTCCGGGGTGCGAGCGCCGATCAGACCGGCGCAAGACACAAAAAGATAGAAGGTGCCTTCGGGATACGGGCACGACAGACCGGGACAGCGGTTGAGCCGCGCCACGAACGCGTCGCGCCGGCTGGCCAGCGTGGCGGCCCGCTCGGACAACAAATCCTGCGAACCGGTGAGCGCCGCGACTGCCGCTGCCTGGCCGATCGAAGACGCCGCCGAGGTAGTCTGCGACTGGATCTTGACCATCTCCCGAATCAAGTTTGCGGGACCGCCGCCGTAGCCGATGTGCCAGCCCATCATCGCATAGGATTTGGCCACACCGTTCACCGTAAGGGTGCGCGTCTTCAAGCGTGGCTCGACGGCCGCGATCGCATCGGAATGCCGCCCGTCGAACACGATGTGCTCGTAAAGATCGTCGGCGAGCACATAGACCGACGGATGCCGCAGCAGTACCGCAGCAAGTCCGGCGAGTTCGGCACGGCTATAGACCGCGCCGGTCGGATTGTTCGGGCTGTTGATCACGACCCAGCGCGTGCGCTCCGTGATTGCGGCGTTGAGGTCTTCGGGCCGTAACTTGAAGCCGTTATTCTGCGCACAGGGTACGACGATGGGATTGCCGCCGGCCAAACGGACCTGATCGAGATAGGGTTCCCAACAAGGCCGTGGCACCACGACCTCATCGCCGGCGTCAACGGTCGCGAAGAAGGCGTTAAAGATCACCTGCGTCGAACCATTGGCGATCAATATCTCATGGGGACCGTAGTCCAGATTGTTGTCGCGCTGGAATTTGAGCCGTATCGCATCCTTCAGCGCCTGAGTGCCGTCGACGGTCGTATATTTGGTTTCGCCGCGCAGCGCTGCGGCATGCGCGGCCGCGATCACATGATCCGGTGTCGGAAAGTCAAGGTCGCCTGAGGTCAGGGCAATAACGTCGCGGCCTGCGGCACGCAGGGCCTGCACCTGGCTACGCAGGAGCGACGCCGGCGACAGCTTGATGCAGCTCATCCGCGGGGCAAACAAAGACATGACCGCCGTCTCTTTACTGCGCGTTGTGTTGCGCTTGGGGTTTGCCCAGCCCGTGTTGGCTGCTGCAAGAACGCGTCAGCCATAAATTGCGGCCGATCCGTAAGGCGGGCTCGATGAGACTTGCCAACAGTATCCAGCGCCGGCAGGGCGAGCGCTCGCTCAGCCAATAATCCTCATACCAGGACGGGTCGACTTGGAAGGGGGCCATCGCGCTACTCCCGCAGCTGCACGGGGAGAAAATAGGTTTTCGAGGCTCGCCGATTAATCGCCGGTATTGTAATGTCATTGATCGATTCCAGTGATGGATGGGCTCCGCCGTGATCGACGCGAAGAGTCTGGCGATTTTCGTGAAAGTGGCCGAGCGCCGCAGCTTTGCCCAGGCCGCGCGCGAACTCGGCATCACGCAGTCCGGTGTGAGCAATGCCGTCAGCCGCCTGGAGGAGAGGCTCGGCGTGCGCCTTTTGGCGCGGACCACGCGCCGCGTGAATGTAACCGAAGACGGCACGGCGTTCCTCGATCACTGCCGGCGCATCCTTGCCGAGCTGGAGGAGGCCGAACTGGTGCTTAGCCGGTCGCGCCTCACTCCGACTGGCCGACTGCGCATCGATATGCCGGTGTCGTACGGACGGCTTAAGGTCGTGCCTTTGCTCGGCGCATTCCGGGCCGAGTATCCCGACCTGACTTTGGCGCTGAGTTTCTCCGACCGCTATGTCGATCTGATCGAAGAAGGTGTCGACGTCGCGGTGCGGCTGGGCGCTCTGCAGGATTCAAGCCTGATCGCCCGGCGGGTGACGCAAAGCCAGTTCCGCGTGTACGGCGCGCCCGCTTATTTCGCTCGGCACGGCCGCCCGCGCGTACCGGAGGATCTGGCGCGGCACAATTGTCTCGCCTTCACGTCGCGCGAGACGCGGCTGCTGCGCGATTGGCGGTTTCGCCGAAACGGCGTCGACCTGACGGTGACGCCTCGTGGTGACATGACGTTTTCCGACGGCGCGGCGGTTTGCGCCGCAGCCTGTGCCGGCTACGGCCTGGCGCAAATGCACGACTATTTTGCCGAAGCGCCGCTTGCCGTCGGGGTCCTCGAGCCGGCGCTGCAGCGGTTCGAGCCGGTAGCCGATGCGATCTCGCTGGTCTACCCGCCGACCCGGCATCTATCTCCGAAGGTCAGGGTGTTCGTGGATTTCATGACCGCCCGATTGCGCGACTCCGCGTCGCGCTGATCGCGGCGGCGCGGTCTTCCACGCCGTCGTTAATCAGCGTAATCAATTAAATCACCCATGCCGCTTATACACTCAGCGCTCCGGACGTAAGTGCCGTTGCGGAGGCTTGTCACAGGCCGCCGGGTCAACCGAGCGGAGCATGACGAACGGAACAGGATGCAGCGGGCCGGATCCTTCGATCGCCGCGATCACCATAGAGCTGCTGCTGTTCTTCGGCGCCACGTCATTCGCGGTGATTTTTCTGGTCAGCCACGCCGGGCAACTTTTGAGCGGATTGAGCGGCCTTGCAGCAATGGTCACGCGCGTCGCATCCCTGTGAGATGCGATGCCACGGCGCAATCAAGACTGCTTCTGCTCCAGCGCCGCCACCACGGCGAACAGGTCGCGCACTTGGCGCTCGCGTATATTGCGGGCGATGAACACCACGCGGCTTAAGCGGTTATCGTCAGGCCAGGATTCGAGTTCGACCGGCGGATGGGCGAGGTGCTGAACGTATTGCACCACGACCGGCCCGCGGCAGCCCGCGACGTTGAGCAGGCCCTTGACGCGCAACAGATCCGGCCCGCGCAGCGCAATGAGCGTCTCCATGGCGCGCGAAAATGCCGGCCACGCGATCGGGCCGTCGCGCTCGAACACGAAGCTCAAAATGCCGTCGCCATGCTCGGCCTCGGCGATGAAACTCGATCGTTGCCGCGTCACTGGCTCGATCAGGCGGCTCGGTTCGAGTGCGCCGGCAACCGCGATATCGATCGTCGCGCGCGAATTGAGTTGTTGCAGCCGCCGCACCAGCCGCTCGACCGCGGCGGACGTCGCGAGATCGGTCTTCGACACGATGAGGCGGTCGGCGAGAATGGCCTGCTTTCGCGCTTCAACGGCGTCGGCCAGCGCCGTCTCGCCATTGACGGCATCGACCACCGTGAGCACGACATCGATATGAAATTCGCCGCCGAGCGCGCGATCGGTGGAGAAGGTCTGCAGAATCGGCGCCGGATCGGCGAGCCCTGACGTCTCGATCAGGACGCGGGCGAACGGCGGCACGGTGCCGCGCTCGCGGTCGAAAACGAGCCGGCGCAGCGCAACCTGCAGATCGGTGCGGGTGATGCAGCACAGGCAGCCGTTGCCAAGGAGCACGGTCGCTTCGGCGGCCTCGCGCACCAGCGCGTCGTCGATGCCGACGGCGCCGAACTCGTTGACGATCACCGCGGTGCCTTGGCCTTCGGCAGATTTGAGAAAGCGGCGGATCAACGTCGTCTTGCCGGCGCCGAGAAATCCGGTGACCACCGTCACCGGAATGCGCGCGCCGCGCTCGCGTTTGAGCCGCCGCCCGAACGGGCTCGCCTCGCGCGAGGGAAACAGGGCGAGCATTGATTTAATTCGTTATCGCATCTCCCCGCTCATTCCCGCGCAAGCGGGAATCCAGTCTGGGTCCCCGCGTTCGCGGGGACGAGCGGAGGTCGGTGCGACGCTTCATCGGGGCTAAAAATCCATCTCGAGAATGTACAGCCCGCCGACATGGCGATCGACGGTATAAACGACGGCGCGCTCGTCGACGAACACGTCGTTCATCTGGATGGTGCCGGTCGGCGCGCCGGGCGGCGCCGGCGGCATGAAGATGCCGACTTCCTTCGGCTGATACGGGTTGGAAATATCATAGGCACGCAAGCCGCCGTTGAAGAAGGTGCCGAGCACGATCTGATCGGAATGCCAAGCGGTCGGCAGCGGCACGTTCTCATGGATATTGTGTGCGCCGAAGCGGCCGGCCTGCGCGTAAATCCGGTGATCGGGCAGCGGGCAGGTCGAAATCGGCACGAGGTTCGTCTCCTCGCGCGCGTCGAGCACCCAAATCAGTTTCGGCCAGTCCTTGGCATTGTTTTCCGTCGACTCGTCGGTCACCAGCATCAGGCCGCGGTCGAATAGCGGCACGATCGTATGCATGAAGCCGGTATAGGGCGGCGAATTGGTCCATTGCGAAATTTTCTTCGGGTTCGCCTTGTCGGAAATGTCGAGCACGAACATGCCGCCGTCGATGTAAGCGAGGTAGCAGCGGTCGCCCCGCTGCGGATAGACGTTGGTGTTGTGGGCGCGAAAGCCCTTGTCGATCGGGTGCCGCGGCGGCGGCATGACGTTGTCGCCCTGGCGCGTGCCGGGCATCCACCAGCGGCCGACCTCGACCGGCTTCGACGGATTGCGCACGTCGACGCAGCGATAGAACTGGTCGTCGCTCGGATTGGTGGGAACGAAATCGCGCGATCCGGACGCGCAATGCACGTATTCGCCGTCGCAGAACCACAGCTGGTGCACGCCGCGCGAATGCGGGCCCGAGCAATCGAAGAACGAAATCGATTTTGGATTCTCCGGCTTGGAAATGTCGAACATCTCGAAACCGGCGGGCTGCAGATCCTTCTTCGAGGTCTGATAGGCCACCGCCATCAGATTGCCGCAGGTCTCCAGCGAGTTCGAGCGCATATTGGCGTGCGGCAGGTCGGTCTGGCACACCACTTTCGGCTTGCGCGGATCGGACACGTCGACGGCGGTGAAATTTTTCGGCGCACTCTCGTGCGCCAGCCAGATGATTCGCCTTCCGTCAGGCGCGATCTGCACCGACATGCCTTCGCCCATGCCGCCGAAGCCCCCGAGCATATCGTTGGCCAAAAGCTTGAAATTCCAGGTGACGGGTTGATAGCCGTTCGTGAGCGGGTTCTTGTCGGGGGCATTCATTCGAAGTCTCCTGCTACGCTTTTGAATTCGGTGGCATTTGCGTCGTAATCCGCGGCACTATCCAAGACGGAGCTTTACGCCCCCGCCTTGGCTTTCGCCATGAAATCCGGACGCAGCGCCGTACTCCAATCCGGAACGGTCTTGATGATGTTCTCTTTCATCAGGATTTCCGCCTGCTGCTGCATGTAGGGCTTGAGGTTGTCGGGGAACCCGGGACTCACCTCGACCCGCGACATGGCGGTCGCAAACGTCTCCGCCGACATCTTGTAGCCTTTGTCGGAGTAAAACTTGTAGATGACGTCGTTGACCTTCTGTGGATTGTCCTTGAAGTCGTGCGCGGCGTCGAGCCACGCCTTCAGATAGGCGACGACAGCGTCCGGCTTCTGCTGCACGAAATCGGGAGTTGCGGCCATGAACACCGGCATCGAGTCGAAACTGGAAAAATCGCCGAGGTCGGTGCCGATGCCGTCGGCGACGGCGATGACGTTGTAAGGTTCGACGTTGACCATGGCGTCGACCGTCTTGGCGGCGAGCGCGGCCACCATGTTGTTCACGTCCATGCGGACTTCGGTGTAGTCGCCCTTGTTCAGTCCGTGCTTCGGCAGGACGATATCGACAAGGTCGTTGCCGACCGAGGAGCCGGTCTGATTGGCGATACGCTTGCCGCGTAGCTGCTCGATCTTGGTGATGTTCAGATCCTTGCGCGCGGTGATGCGCGCCGTCTTGCCGACGTGCTCGATCACGGCGATCGCAATCAAACCGCCCTTGGCGTTGCCGATGATGAACGACGGACCGGCATAGGTACCGAGGTCGACTTGACGCGCCACCATCTGCTGCATCGTGATGTTGCCGGACGGCACGGCGAAGTCCGCGACGTCGATGCCGCGCTTCTCCAGGTAACCCGACTTCAGCAAATAATAGGTCGGCATGCCCCAGATATTGGTCTGGTAGCCTTGGCGGATGGTCGCGGCTGCCGCCGATGCCGAGCGCGCCGAGCCGAAACCGAGCGCGAGTGCGCCGGCGCCCGCCGCGGCGAGGCATTGGCGGCGAGAGAGGTTGCTTTGCCGTGTTTTGCTGTGCGGTATCATGAGGTTTCCTCCGGGGACGTTCTATTAAGCGTTGATGTCGATCTTAGTGTCGGTGTTTCGGGTCACGCGCTTTTGTCGTGACCGAGAAGCTTCAGCAGCTCTTTCTGGTATTCGAGAAATTCGACGCTGAGCGGATCGCGCGGACGCGGCAGCCGAATGGGCACTTCGGTCTTCACCGTGCCCGGATGCGGCGTCATCACCACCACCCGGTCGGCGAGATAAACGGCTTCGGCGACATTGTGGGTCACGTAGATCACCGTCTTGCGCGTCGTCCGCCACACCTCGGCGAGGAGCCGCTGCATGTCATCGCGGGTCAAGGCGTCCAGCGCCGCGAACGGCTCGTCCATCAGCAGCACTGCGGGATTGTACGCCAGCGCCCGCGCTATCGCGACCCGCTGCTGCATTCCGCCCGACAGGTGGTGCGGATACGACTTGGCGAAATTCTCCAGCTTCACGAGGCGAAGCTGTTCGAGCGCGATGGCGTCGCGCTCGGCCTTGGGCACGCCTTTCATTTCCAGCCCGAAGGTCACATTGCCGAGCGCGGTGCGCCACGGAAACAGCTGGGCGAAATCCTGAAACACCACGCCGCGGTCCATGCCGTAGCCTTTGACCGGCGCGCCGCCGATGCGGACTTCGCCCGCGGTCGGGGTGAGAAACCCGGCAATGATGTTGAGCAGCGTCGACTTGCCGCACCCGCTCGGCCCGACGATGCAGAGAAATTCCGAGGCCGCCATGCCGAAATTCACGCCGCGCACGCCCGGCACGGTGCCGCTCGGCGTGGCGTAAGTCAGCGTGATGTCACGCGCCTCGATATGGGCCATCGCCGCTTCCTGTTTCGCTTCCCCAACGTTTTCCCGGCGCGTGATCATGCTTTAACATGTACGCTTTCGGTGGCGCGGACACTTTGTGCCAGAAGCGGCCGCTTGCAGCCAGCCGGAAAAGGAGAGGCGCCATGACCGGGATTCGCACTGCCTATGCCGTCGCGGCCGCAACGCTTGCGATCGGACTTTCGTTCGCAGCCCTGCCGGCTTGGCCGCAAACCTATCCGAGCCGTCCGATCCACCTGATCGTGAACTTTCCTCCGGGCGGCACCGGCGACATTCTCGGTCGCATTATCGCCAATCAGCTTGCCATCGAGCTCGGTCAATCGATAGCGGTCGAGAATAGATCCGGCGCGGGCGGCACGATCGGCGCCCGCGACGTCGTCAATGCCGCCCCGGACGGCTACACACTAACGGTCGGTCAAACGCCCGAGATCGCCATCAATCCTTATTTCATGAAGGACGTCGGCTACGATCCCTTGAAGGATTTGCAGCCGATTGCGCTCGCCGGCATCGTGCCGCTGGCGCTGGTGGTGCCTCCGACGTCTCCGTTCTCGACTGCGGCGCAATGGGTGGAGGCTCTGCGCTCCAACCAGGCGTTTACGTTCGCCTCCGCAGGTATCGGCACACCCGGCCACCTCGCCGGCGAGCTGTTGAAGCTCAAACTCGATAACAAGCTGATCCACGTGCCGTATAAGGGCGCCGGCCCGGCTTTGAACGACATTGCCGGAGGACAAGTCGATTTCTATTTCCCCGGATATCCAGGGGCCGTGCCGCTGGTGCAGAGCCACAGAATCAAAATGCTTGCGGTGTCCACGGCCCAGCGCTCGCCACTTGCGCCCGACATTCCGACGGTCGCCGAGGTCGCGGGGCTTCCCAATTTCGATTTCACGCTATGGGCCGGATTTTTCGGCCCGCGCGGATTGCCGGCGGATCTCGCGACGCGGCTCAATAGCGCGATCAACAAAATTATTTTTGAGCCCGATATCAAGTCGCGGCTGGAGAAGACCGGCGCCGAACTGTCGGCTTTATCGATTGATCAATTCACCGCTTTCGTTCGCGCCGACAGCGAGAGGTATCAAGGGATTATCAAGGCTGCGAATCTAAAATCGGAGTGAGGACCGGTGTTTCCGGAGCCTTGCGAAACGCAGCGTGCGTAACAATCCCGATCCTCCGGCACATCACCTGACGCCGCATGCGCCAGGGATACATTTCGCTGCTCAGCCCTTCGCCGAATGCGCCATGCCCCAGCGATAAATGGTGGCGCGCTCGATCGAGCCGAAGACGAGACGCTCGGTGAAAAAGCCGATGCAGCCGATGACGACCAGCGAAGCAAGCATCACGTCGGTGTCGAGGAATTCCTTGGCGTCGAAGATCACCCAGCCCAATCCCCAATCGGAGCCCGCCAGCATTTCCGCGCCGATGACGGCGATCCAGGAGCGCAGGAATGACTGCCGCAAACCCGCGATGATGAACGGCGATGCGCCGGGAATGATGACCTTCCAGAACAGCGCGTGCTCGTCGGCGCCCATGGCGCCGGCCGCGCGCAGCCAGATCGGATTGACCGATCGCACGCCGGTCCAGGTGTTGAGCAGCATCGGAAACAGCGCCGCGTAGAACACGATGAGGATGGTCACCGTATTGCCGAGGCCGAACCACAGGATGAAGACCGGCACCCAGGCAAGCGACGGAATCGGCATCAGCGCGCTGGACAGCGGCAGAACGAAACGCTCCACCGGTCTAAACCGGCCCATCGCCACGCCCAGCGGCAAGCCGACGGCGACGGCGAGGCCGAAGCCGCTCACCACGCGATAGAGCGTTGCGGCGGCGTGGTGGAGCATGCTGCCGTCGAGAATCGAACTAAAAAGCGCCTGCGCCACGATGCCAAGCGGCGGCATCAAGGCGGGCGCAAAATAACCGCTGCGCGCGGACGCCTCATAGGCTGCGGCCACCGCCAACAGCGTCAGCACCCCGCGCCGCAGCGAGCGTATGCGATCGGCGGTCATGACATCATGCCCCAGCGCACCACGGTGAATTCCTCCAGCGGCTGGAATACCAGCTTCTCCAGTGCGAGCCCGATGACGGCAATCACCGCGATGCCGGCCAGCATGACGTCGGTGTTGAGGAATTCCTGGGCGCCGAAAATGAGCCAACCCAATCCCCAGGGCACCGCGGCAAGCATTTCGACGGCAACCAGAATGCGCCAAGCTTGCGCCAGCCCGAGCCGCAGGCCGGTCAGGATATACGGCAGCGCGCCCGGCATGATGACGTGACTGAATAGGCGGCGATCGTCCGCACCCATCGCCTGCGCCGCCCGCAGCCAAATCTCTTTGACCGCTTTCACGCCGGTCCAGCAATTGTAGATGATGGGAAAAGCGGAAACGAATGCGACCAGCACGACGGCTGAAACATCGCCGGGTCCGAACCATAACAGGAACAGCGGTGCATAAGCGAGGCCCGGGATCGGCGCGCCGATGCTCACAAGCGGCAGCAGAATATCTTCGGCCAGGCGCGACCGCCCCATGACAATGCCGATCGCGACGCCGGCCAGCGCCGCCAGCGCGAAACCGGCGGTGAGCCGCACGAGCGTGTCCAAGGCATGATGCGGCAGAACGCCGTTGAGCGTGAGCCGAACGAAGGTGGCGGCGACGGTTTCCAGCGAAGGAAAGAATTGCGCCGGAAACAATCCGAGATGCGCCACCGCCTCCCACAGCGCGCCGACCACGACGAAGGGAAGCCCATTGCGTGCCGCGCGCCGAAACAGGCCGGCATCGACGCCAAGTTGCGGGGGCGCGAGATGGTCGACAACGTCGTGCATTGCGTGTTCAGCATAGTGCGCCTTCTCGTCCGAGGACAAGTTGCTGCCTTGGCGCACCTTGGCGCGGGCGTTGCAGCGGCCGCGCCCTGTGCTAGGAGAATCCGCCGGCGCATTTCGGCGGAGGAGTTTGAGCATGGCCACGAAAAACACCCAAAAGATCGGCTGGATCGGTATGGGCCGGATGGGCTTTCCCATGGCCGAGCGGCTCATCAAGGCGGGCCATGACGTTTCGATCTGGAACCGCACGCGCGCCAAGGCCGAGCCGCTTGGCAAGATCGGCGGCAAGGTGGTCGATCGCCTGTCCGATCTCAAGGACGTCGACGTGCTGTTCTCGATCGTCGCCACCGGCAAGGACGTGCAGGACGTGCTGTACGGCAACAACGGCGTCTGCAGCCAGGGCGGCAGGATGCCGCCCATCGTGGTCGATTGCTCGACCATCGCGGTCGAGGAATCCGCGGAAATCCGCGACAAGCTCAAACAATTCGGCGCCGATTTCATTGCGGCGCCGGTGAGCGGCAACGCCAAAGTGATCAAGGCGGGCAAGCTCTCGGCCGTCGTGTCGGGCCCCGAGGCCGCCTGCAAGATAGCCATGCCGCTGATCGAGGTATTCGCGCCGCGCGGCGTGTCCTACGTGGGCGACGGCGAGCTCGCGCGCGTCTGCAAGATCGCGCACAATGTGATGCTCGGCGTCGTCATCGAGAACCTGATCGAGATCACGCTTCTCACCAACAAGATGGGCGTGCCGCGTCATGCTTTCCTCGCTTTTCTCAACAATGGCGTGATGGGATCGATGTTCACGCGCTATAAATCGCCGGCGCTGGTCAATCTCGACTGGACGACGACGTTCACCCCGGAGCTGTTACGCAAGGACCTCGATCTCGGCCTTGAGCTCGCCCGGGCAATGGACGTGCCGATGCCGGTGACGGCGGCGACCCGCGAGGTGCTGCAAAGCCATTTCGGCGCCGCCACCCTGCAAAAGAACCCGCAAGAATATCTGCAAAAGGATTTTGCGGCGCTGGCCGAGACCATGGCGCTCGCCGCCGGCATGAAGCTTGCGAGCGAGAACAAGAACGTGCCGACCGGGCTCGAAAGCTGAAAGCAAGGATCCGCGACAAGAGATCCTTAGAACGCACAATGGGGAGGAAATCATGCGCCTACGGCTACGTTACTTTTTTACCTTCGCCTTGGGGCTCGCCCTTTTGGCGGTTGCGGCCGGCACTCGCCCGGCCACGGCTGAAACAGCGTGGCCGACGCGCGCCGTCAAGTTCATCCTGACGCTCGGTCCGGGCAGCGGCTCCGATATCGGGGCGCGGCTGTTCGCCGACCGGCTCAGTAAGCGCTGGGGGCAGCCGGTCATCGTCGAGAATCGTCCCGGCGGCGACGGCATCGTCGCCATCAACGCCTTCGTCGGCGCCCACGACGATCACGTACTGCTGTTCGCGCCAAGCTCGTCATTCACCGCGCATCCCTATCTGCACGACCACCTGCCGTACAAGCCGAGCGACCTCGTGCCGATCGCGCGCGTGTCCAACACCATCATCATCATTGCCGTCCCGGCAAGCCTGAACGTCAATTCGCTCGACCAGCTCGCCGCGTTGGCGCGCGCCCAGCCCGGCAAGCTCAATTGGGCCGGCGTAACCGGCGCCCTCGATTTCATGTTTGCCGGATGGCTCAAGCAGGAAGGCTTGGACGTTACCAAGGTCGCCTACAAAAATCCGGTGGATGCGTCTAACGATCTCGCCGAGGGCCGCGTGCAGGTCTACGAGTCGGCGCTGGCGATTGTGCGGCCGCAGGTGCAAAGCGGCAAGGTCAAGCTGCTTGCCGTCACCAACACCGTGCGCGCCCCGACCGAGCCGGATTTGCCGACGGTGCAGCAAGCGGGCTATCCCGCTCTGACAATCGACGGCTTGGTCGGCTTATTTGGACCGACCGGCATGCCGCTCGAGCTTCGCCAGCGCATCACCGAGGATTTCCGCGCCGTCGCCGACGACATCATCAAGGATCGGCTGAATGCCACGGGCCAGATCCTCAATGTCGGCGGGCCGGAGGAGTTTGCCGGATCGATCGACGATCAGCGGGCCAAGGTTGCCGCATTTGCCAAAGAACTCGGTATCGCGTCACTACCGCAGAACTAACATGGAGGCGTTGATGGCGACGCCATTTGCTCCCGCCGGCGCCAGGCTCGCCGTGGCGGCGGCTGCATTGACCGTGTTTTCGCAATTGGTCGATGCACAGCAGCCGCAGACGACGGCAAAGATGGTTTCATTGTCGTCCCTGGCCGCTCAGGGATTCGAAATCAAAGCCGTTACCGGCAACCAGGCCGGCGTCGTCGGCACGCTCGTCCTGCAGAAGGACAAGAATGTTTATTTGTGCGACAGCAAGGACCTTTCCATTCAGCCGACTGCATTCGAGTGCTGGCCGGTCAAATGATCGGTGCCGAAGCCGCGGCGGCGCCTATCAGTCGCAATGGTGGCTGGACTTATCGCAGCTCACGAACTCTGCGGTAGCGCGCCTCATGCCTGACCCCATGCCGCGCTTCGTGTCTGGCCAGGCGTCGCGTATCGCGCCGTCTCTCATGGCTCGCTACGCGCCGCGCCCCAGCCTTCCCACCGCGCATCGCGATAATGCAAACTGAGCTGAGCTGCGCGTGTTTCGCTTTCATGCAAGCGGTGATTTTCGCGACGTCCGGAATAAATTCGGAGCACAGCCGCATGGCGTCGGGCGTGCAGGCTTGTTGGACGTCCGGACTGGCCTGGGCGCTCGCCCGCTGAAGTCCATAGAGCGATGCGCCGGCCAACAACGCCAGCAAACAGACAAAACGCACGATCCATATGGGCATTTTCCCCCCAGTGTTCGAGAATCGCATTTGCGCGGCGAAAACAGCGGTGCGCGGCGCCGTTTGACGGCTATTAGTCAGCTTCCATGTCGCCCGTCCGCTCGGCGCCAGATGCTCGCCCAAAGGTGGCGAAAGTACGGTCTCAGACACAGCCGAGTCTTGGAACTCGGCGTGTACCGACGCAAGCGAACAGGATGAGGAACCGGCCGGCCGCTTTCACGGCGCGCCGCCAGCTTACGGCGTCCGCAGGTTCAGTGCTCGCCCCAGGTGAAGCGGCCGCCGGGACGGTGGAACTGTCCTCTGACGATATCGTCCGGGCACGGCGCGACGGCGCCTTCGTTCATTTCCGCCGTCGCATTGTCAAAAGACAGGTGACGGCAAAACATGCCATCGGGCATCGGCAGCACGACATCGCCAACTGCGACGGTATTACGTGCGGCTATTGCCATGCGCAGCAACGGATCGACGGCGGCATGACCGCCAATCAGCAACGCCGCGGTAAAAAGCCCAAGAAACAACGTGGAGACGATGACGGCCCGCGCCGAGGTGGCGTCATCCGGCCAATGCGAGCCCTTCCGCCCGCGCAGACTGGCGCCGACAGGATCCGGCTCGACGAACCATGCGGCAGTGTGGGGGCTCGTACCGTCGGCTGCGTGCATTGTGCACATAAAACACCAGAACCATTGAATGGCCGATAAGAAGTTATCCTTAATTTGATACAATTGCGCGCAAGCCGGCGATGATACAATTAAACCGTGCTGTGGCTTCCGGCGGGAGGGTTCCCTCTCCCCGTACGCGGCAAGAGATGGAATAATCGTCGTTCCTGCGGACGATCTATGGGGAGGGAAGCGTGCTTACTGCCGCCCGAAACGAAATGCTCACGCGCGTCGGACCCGGCACGCCAATGGGCGAGCTGCTGCGCCGCTATTGGCAACCCGTCGCGGGCGCCGGCGAATTTGACGCCAATCCGATCAAACCGATCCGGCTGTTGGGCGAGGATCTCGTTCTCTATCGGGATTTGCGCGGCCGTTACGGCCTCGTCGATCGGCACTGTCCGCACCGTCGCGCAGACATGTCCTACGGTTGGGTCGAGGATAACGGCATCCGCTGCAGCTATCACGGCTGGCTCGTCAATGAGACCGGCCGCTGCCTCGAACAGCCCTATGAGGATACCGCCAATCCGAAACCCTCGAAGGCCGGCTGTGACACCAAGGCCTATCCGGTGAAGGAATGTGCGGGCCTGCTGTTCGCCTATCTCGGACCGCTGCCGGCGCCGGAACTGCCGGTATGGGAGCCGTTTACCTGGGTCAACGGCTTTCGCGAAATCGTGCTGGCGGACATTCCGTGCAATTGGTTTCAATGCCAGGAAAACTCCATCGATCCCGTGCATTTCGAGTGGATGCATGACAATTGGGGCAGCCGGCTGCGCGGCGACGCCAACGCGGCGCCGAAGCATCTCAAGCTCAAATTCGAGGAATTCGACCACGGCTTTATCTATAAAAGGGTGCGCGAAGGTCAGAGCGAACAGGACCGCTATTGGACCGTGGGACGCGTCGCGCTGTGGCCGAACGGGTTTTATCTCGGCAGCCATTTCGAATGGCGCGTCCCGGTCGATGACGAGAATACGCTGAGCGTTGCCTGGTTTTTCATGCGCGTGCCGAAGGGCCGCGAGCCTTACGTGCAGGAGCGCGTGCCGACCTGGGTGAGCCCCATCAAGGACGAAAACGGCCGCTGGATCTCGAGCCACGTCATCAACCAGGACATCGTCGCCTGGGTCGGCCAGGGCCGCATTGCCGATCGCACCAAGGAGAATCTGCGTTCGAGCGACATCGGCGTCACGATGATGCGCAACCGGTTCTTTCAGGAGATGGACGCCGTCGCGGCCGGCAAGGAGCCGGCCGGCGTCATTCGCAGCGCCAATGCGGCGGCTTGCATCGCGCTGCCGAACATGGCGCGCGAGTTCAACACCGAGGGCGTTGCACTCGCCGACTTCGACAAGGACCCGATTTTGCGCCAGCGGCTGAAGGAATTCCGCCATCATTACGGCCAGCCGGCGGCGGTGCGGCGCGCGTTCGTCGAGGCGATGGGGATTTCCGGCGCTTGAGCAGCGTGGCGCTTGCCCGTTCGAGCGACACTTCCGCGATTTGACATGGATCGCGTCGCCCGCGTCGTTCCCGGGCGAGTGTCGGCTTGCCTGTTGCGAACATGTCAGGTGAATCGATGCGCGCCCAAGTCGCCATCGTCGGCGCCGGCCCGGCCGGGCTGGTGCCGTCTTAAAGCATCACCCTGAAAAACGCGCTTACACCTGCACGCGCCGCCGCAGTGTGCCGAGAAGTCCGCGCGGAAAAAACAGCACCACCAGCATGAAAGTCGCGCCGACAAACGACATCCAGTTCACGGTCATCGAGGATATGTAGTCTTGCAATACGACAAACACCGCGGCGCCGAGCAGCGGCCCCCAAAACGTCCGCATGCCGCCGATCACCGTCATGACCACGAAATATCCGGATAGCGAATAATGCAGCGTCAGCGGATCGGCAAAGTTGTTGAGCAGCGCGTAGAGCGTGCCCGCCAGCGCGGTGAAGAAGCAGGAGATCGAGAACGACAGCCAGATATGGCGCTCGACGGGAATGCCGAGGAAGCGTGCGCGGCGCTCATTTTCGCGAATAGCCAGCAAGGTGCGGCCGAACGGCGAGCGCAGCACCACGCCCATCACGGCCACGGCCACGGCGAAGATCGCCAGCAGAAAAAAATAGAATACAGTTCCGCCGTCCTCGATGTGCAGTGTGAACGGGCCGAGATTGATGGCCTCGCGCTGGAAATCGCGCAAGCCGTCGAAGCCGCCGGTGAAACTGTTCCAGCTATAAGCGAGGTAATACCAGAGCTGGCCGAAGGCGATGGTGCACATCGCGAAGTAAACCCCGCGGCGGCGCACGATCAACAGGCCGAACAGCGTGCCGGCCAAACCGCCAAGCAGCGTCCCGGCGAGCATGGCGAGCGGCGTCGAATGAACGAGGTAGCGCAGGGTGAGGCCAGCGCCGTAGGCGCCAAGGCCGAAATAGGCGGCGTGCCCGAAGCTCAACACGCCGGTAAAGCCCAACAGCATATTGAGCCCCATCGCCGCCAAGCCGAACACCAACACCCGCCCGGCGAGCGCGGTGTAACCGCCAAGAAGCGGCAGCCACAGCGGCACGGTGAGCAGCGCGGTCCAAACGGCGATTAGCGCCAATTCGCGCCGGCCTGCCTGCATCGGCAGCCGCCCGCCAAGGGAGGCGATCGCCATGCTCATGACAGCATCCCTTCCTCGCCGACGAGACCGCGCGGCCGGATCAGAAGCACCGCCATCAAGATTGCATAGATCACCGCCTCGCTGGCGGACGGATAGACGACCGTGGTCAGCGCCGCGGCCATGCCGATCAACAGCCCGCCGAACAAGGTGCCGATCAGGCTGCCGACGCCGCCGACGATGATCGCGATAAAGCTCGGCATCAGGAGCTCATCGCCCATATTGGGATTGAGACCGATCTGCCCGGCGGCGAGGACCCCGCTCAAGCCCGCCAGCAGGCAGCCCAGAGCGAAATTGAACGTCCGCAGATGCCGAACGTTGACCCCTAACGTCGACACCGTTTCGAGGTCGAACGTGCCGGCGCGGATGCGCAAGCCCACGCGAGTATAGCGCAGGAAAGCGAACAGCCCGACCACGGCGACGATGACCACCGTCACCATGAAGATGCGGTAATAGGTGATGAAGAACAGGTCGCTGGTGATCGGTTGCGCCAAGACGGCGGGTAGCCCCATCGGCAAGCCGTTGGGGCCCCAGATGTAGCGCGCTGCGTCCTGCATCACGAAGGCGAGCCCGAAGGTAAGCAGGAGGCTGTAGACCGGATCGCGATTGTAGATGCGGCGGATCATCAGCCGCTCGACCGCCAGCCCGATCAGGGCCGTGAGGAACGGCGAAACTAACAGCGCTCCCCAATAGCCCAGCGTGGGCGACAGCGTGAACGCCAGATAGCCGCCCAGCGCCAGGAAATTGCCATGCGCAAAGTTGATGACGTTGGAGAGATTGAGGATCAGCGAGAGACCCAGCGCCATCAGCACGTAAAACGCGCCGATGATCAGCCCATTGGTGACGTTGAACAGGATGAGCTGCGTCATCGGCGCTCTAGGCTTGCGAATTTCGCCGCGAGTTGCAGGAAGGTTAGCTCGGTTCCACCATCTTGCATCCGGTGTCGGCGACCGAACCGGCGGCTTGTTCGCCCGGCACCAGGGTGGAAGCCGTAAACACGTCGTCGGCGTTGCCCTTCGGCGGATGAACTTCGCCGACAAAGATATTGGGCATCAATTCGTGATCGCCCTTGCGGTAGATCACCTTGCCGGGCTGTAGCGCCACGTCAGGCGGCAGCTCCATGTCCTCCAAGGCCTGCGCCAATTTGGGGCCGTCAAGCGACTTCGCCTTTTCCGCCGCGAGCCGCACCGTATGCATCGACACATAGCCGAACCAAACGCGGGCGCTGGGCGTATTCTTGGTCGCGGCGCGGTAGTCGGCGACGAATTTCACGACCTCGGGCACGTTCGGCTGATTCCACCACCATTCATAAGTCCACCAGCCGGTCTGCGCCTCCGGCGGACAACCCTTGACGCTTTCCAATTCGAACAGCGCGCCGCCGAGTCCCATTTCGTTCTGCATGCCGAACTGAGTGAATTGCTTCATGCAATTGATCTGGGTCAGTCCGCCCATGTTGTTGAGGAGGACGTTCGGCTTGTATGCCTTGGCCTTGATCAGGGTAGCGGAAAAATCGGTGTTGTTGATCGGCAGCATGTCGCCTTCATAGCTGCCGCCGGCCTTGGTGAGCGCCTTGACGAAGGCGTCCTGCAGTGTGTGGCCGTAAGCGTAATCGGGCGTGACGAAGAACCATTTCTTGCCGAACTTCTTCACCAGTTCCGGTGTGACAGCTTCGGCGTCCATCGTCGTGGTATTGCAGACCCGGAACACGTTCCATTTGCAATTGGTGCCGGTGATCGGATCGGTATGGCCGCCGGGCACAATGTGGAACACTTTCTTTTCATTCGTCACCTGCGACATCGCGTAAGCAATGCCGGAATTGACGTCGCCGAGGATCGCATTGACCTGATCGCGGTCGATCAGTTTGCGCGTCTTCTGCACACCGGTGCCGACGTCGTTCGCAGAGTCTTCGACCAGAAGTTGGACCTGACGTCCGAGAATTCCACCCTTCTTATTGATCTCAGCCTCGGCGTATTTGGCGCCATCGACTTCGCTCTGTGCCAGAGCGGACAGCACGCCGGTCAGCGGATTGACCATGCCGATTTTGACCGGCTCGTCGCCCAGCGCCCTGACGACGAAAGGCGCGCCGACGGCTTGACTGGCGCCGAGCGCAAGACCCGCTTGCAGCAACGTGCGACGGCGTACGGATAGCGTGCTAATCGACATATTCGACCTCCCTGATGTCGGTGTTTTTTGATTTTGGGGTTTCGCCACGCAAGTTTCGCGGCTCAATTCAAAGCTTTTACCCGCCCTTTCGAGCGTCGCCCGTGCAGCGACGAGGTCAAACCCATTAAAGCCGCGCCGTGCACAAGCTTCGAATATCTTCTACTGCGGCTTCGTTGCGGTCAAGGCGACGCGGGTCGCGCTTGTCGGCTGAGGACGCACGCCGGCGGCGACAATTGGACGCGCAGCAATCGGCGAGACAATCCGGTTTGCGGCGCGCCGACGCTTAAGCCAAATCCTTTTTCCGCGCTTTGGCCTGCGCGGCGAGGAAACGCGACAGCCGTGTCCGAACGGCGTCGGCTTGTTCCGGCGTCCATTTGCGCAAGCCTTCGCCGGTCTTCATGCCGAGCTTGCCGGCGGCCACGAGCGCGCGCAGCAACGGATGCGGTCCCGGCGTGCGATCGAGATCGGCGTAGAGAACTTCGGCGATGTCGAGGGTCAGATTGGTGCCGACGAGGTCGGACTGCTCCATCGGCCCGAGCACGGCCGTGCGCGCGCCGAAGCCCTCGCGCACCACAATATCGACGGTCTCGGCGTCGCAGACGCCGGCGGCGACCAGCGCGATTGCCTCGCGTTTCATCGCGTGCTGCAGCCGGTTGCCGACGAAGCCGGGAACGTCGCGCCGTACATGGACCGGCATTTTTCCGGCATCGCGTAATAGCTGAATGGTCCGCTGCACCACGTCGGCACCGGTCTTTTCGTTTTGCACCACCTCGACCAACGGCACGAGATGCGGCGGATTCCAGAAATGGGTGCCGACGACCCGCTCGCGATGCGCAAGGTGACGGCCGATCTCGGTCGACGGGATCGCCGAACTGTTGCTGGCAAGGATCGTATCCGGCGCGGTGAACTGCTCCAGTTCGGCGAAGATTTTCTGCTTGAGCGGGAGCTTCTCCGGCGCCGCTTCGAAGACGAAAGCCGCGCCTTGCACGGCCGGCGCGAGTGTGGCGTGCACCGCGATGCGTTGCAGCAGCGCCGGATCGTCGTCTTCGAGCAGATCGGCGATCGCCTGCAAACGCGCCGCAAGCGATGCGCGGATTTCGGCGGAGGGCTCGAACACGGCGACGCGATGTCCCGCCGCGGCGAGGAGATAAGCGATGCCGTGACCCATCAAGCCGCCGCCGACCACGCCGATTTTTTGTTCCGTTCGATCACGCATGTGTGTCTCACTCGAAATATTGGAACTGTGCCGATGTTCAAACGTTATTTGAACAGCGTTAGTCAGTGGCCGATCCGCAGAGGAGAAGAAATGGTCATGCCTACCCTTCTGTGGGTCGCTTTCTGGTCGTCGATCATGGGTGCCGCCACGTGTTGGGGTGACGTACGCCGGCCGATTCGGGTAGAGGCAGCCAAAAAACAAAAGCTATCGAGCGGCGAATAACCGGCGGTGTGGCCGCACCCGACATAAATCCAATTGTCCGGTGCAGAAATTGGACGCCGGCGACAAGAGATCAATCGCCAAGGCGAAGAGGTCCTCCACTCCGCCGAGCCGGCCGGGCGGAACATGCGACGGCAAGCAGGCGGGCGGCGCTCGTTATCGTCGACCATCCAGCCCGGGAGCCGAAGGGGGCGCTTCACACCCTCAACGGACACAGTCGATGGGCCCGGCAAGCCGCGTTTTATCCTTAATCGGCGGTCCCGTCACGATGCCATGCGGCGCGACAAACCGCCGTGCGCAGCCGGGTCATGTTGCAGCGGGCGGACCTCGCCGGTATCTATACGCGCCCTTTTGAACAACGCCCCGCAGCATCATGGCTCGCCTGGTGATGAAATTCGGCGGAACGTCGGTCGCCGATATCGACCGCATCCGCAATGTCGCGCGCCACGTCAAGCGCGAGGTCGATGCCGGCCATGAGGTCGCCGTCGTCGTCTCGGCCATGGCGGGGGTGACCAATCAACTTGTCGCCTGGTGCGAAGCCGCACTGCAACAGCGGCATATTTTCGATGCGCGCGAATACGATGCCGTGGTCGCCACCGGCGAGCAGGTCACCGCCGGCCTGCTCGCCATCACGCTGCAGGACCTCGATATCAACGCGCGCTCGTGGCAGGGCTGGCAGCTGCCGATTCTGACATCGGACGCGCACGGCTCGGCGCGCATTCTCGAGATAGATGGCGACGAGGTGATCCGGCGCTTCAAGGAACGCAAGGAAGTAGCGGTCATCGCCGGTTTCCAAGGCATGCACAAGCAAACCGGCCGCATCACCACGCTCGGTCGCGGCGGTTCCGACACCTCGGCGGTGGCGATCGCGGCGGCGATCCGCGCCGACCGCTGCGACATCTATACCGACGTCGACGGCGTCTATACCTCCGATCCGCGGGTCGTGCCGCGCGCGCACCGGCTCGACAAGATTGCGTTTGAGGAAATGCTGGAGCTTGCCTCGCTCGGCGCCAAGGTCTTGCAAGTGCGCTCGGTGGAGCTCGGCATGGTGCACAATGTGCCCATCTTCGTGCGCTCGAGCTTCGACCCGCCGGAACAGATCGACCCGCACGGCCATCCGCCCGGCACACTGATCTGCGACGAGGGGGAGATCATGGAACAACAGACCGTCACCGGTATCGCCTTCTCCAGGGACGAGGCGCAAATCTCGATCCGCCAGGTTCAGGACAAGCCGGGCGTTGCGGCGGCCATTTTTGGCCCGCTCGCCGAAGCCAATATCAATGTCGATATGATTGTGCAGAACGTCTCGGGCGACGGTAAGACCACCGACCTGACCTTCACCGTGCCGGCGGCGGATTATCAGCGCTCGCTTGACGTCATCGCTAAGGCGAAAGGCACGATCGGTTATGCGCGGCTCGATGGCGCCACCGACGTGGCCAAGATTTCCGTCATCGGTATCGGCATGCGCAGCCATGCCGGCGTCGCCGCGCAGGCGTTCAGCGCGCTGGCCGAGCGCTCCATCAATATCCGCGCCATTACCACGTCCGAGATCAAGTTTTCGCTGCTGATTGACGCCGCCTTTACCGAACTTGCCGTGCGCACGTTGCATTCGCTGTACAATCTCGATAACGCGACGGGGTGAGCGCCATTCGCTGCGCCGCAACATATTCTCTCGTGCCGTCATATTGTTGTCTTTGGCTTGCGGTTTGCATGCCGCATTCGATATAGCCTTGAGGATATTCGCCGCGGGACGGGACCCGGGCGGATTCCTCTTTGATTGAGGCCGGTGCGCTACGGGCTCCGTTCCGGTCAAAACCATGCCCGAGGGACCTCACGCCATGCGTGGCGCGCTCGGCGGTCCGCGCGTGCTGTTGCGCCGGCTTCGCGAAGTGATGGCGGAGCCGGTCAGCGCGCAGGAACGCCTTGATAAGATCGTGGTGCTGATCGCCGCCAACATGGTTGCGGAGGTCTGCTCGGTCTATGTGCTGCGCGTCGACGCCACGCTCGAACTGTACGCCACCGAAGGCCTCAACCGCGAGGCGGTGCACCACACCGTGATGCGCTCGGACGAAGGCCTGGTCGGTCTCGTGGCGAGCCAGGCAAGCGCTATCAATCTGTCCAACGCCCAGGCCCATCCGGCGTTCTCGTTCCGGCCGGAAACCGGCGAGGAGATCTACCACTCCTTCCTCGGCGTGCCGATCTTGCGCGCCGGCAATACGCTCGGTGTTCTGGTGGTGCAGAACCGCGCCCGGCGCACTTATTCCGAAGAGGAAGTCGAGGCGCTGCAGACCACGGCCATGGTGCTCGCCGAGATGATCGCCTCGGGCGAGCTCTCCGCGCTGGCGCTGCCCGGCGCCGAACCGGCCGCTCGCCACTCGGTGCATGTCAAGGGTTCGGCCTTGAGCGAAGGCATCGCGCTCGGTCACGTGGTGCTGCACGAGCCACGTGTCGTCGTCACCAATTTCATCGCCGACAACGTGCCCAAGGAATTGGAGCATCTCAAAGCCGCCATCGAGACGCTGCAATCCAATCTCGACGAGATGCTGGAGCACGGCGACGTGGTCGAAGGCGGCGAGCATCGCGAGGTGCTCGAAGCCTATCGCATGTTTGCCCATGACCGCGGCTGGGTGCACAAGCTCGAAGAAGCGGTGATGACCGGATTGACCGCGGAAGCGGCGGTCGAGCGCGTTCAATCCGACACTCGCGCCCGCATGTTGCGGCAGACCGATCCATTCCTGCGCGAGCGCTTGCACGACCTCGACGACCTCGCCAATCGCCTGATGCGCCAGCTCACCGGCCGCGACCACGCGCCGTCGCGCGACAGCTTGCCGGAGAATGCGATCCTGGTGGCCCGCTCGATGGGCCCCGCCGCGCTCCTTGACTATGACCGCAAGCGCTTGCGCGGCCTGGTGCTGGAGGAAGGCGGCCCGCATTCGCATGTCGCGATCGTGGCGCGCGCGCTGGGCATTCCCGCGGTCGGCGACGTCGACAACGCCACCGGCATTGCCGATCCGGGCGACGCCATCATCGTCGACGGCTCGATTGGCGATCTGCATATCCGGCCGTTGCCCGACATGGAGGCGGCTTATGCCGAGCGCGTGCGGCTGCGGGCGCGGCGTCAGCAGCAATATCTGTCGCTGCGCGACAAGCCCTGCATCACCAAGGACGGCGAAGAAGTGAAATTGCTGCTCAATGCGGGTCTGAGTGTCGACCTGCCGCATATCGCCGATACCGGCGCCGGCGGCATCGGCCTGTTCCGCACCGAACTGCAATTCATGGTCGCGCCGAATTTTCCGCGCACCAGCGAGCAATATACGCTGTACCGCGCCGTGCTCGACGCCGCCGGCGACAAGCCGGTGACGTTTCGCACGCTCGACATCGGCGGCGACAAGGTGCTGCCCTATATGCGCAATGTCGAAGAGGAGAATCCCGCGCTCGGCTGGCGCGCCATCCGCCTCGGTCTCGATCGTCCCGGCCTGTTACGGACGCAATTGCGCGCCCTGCTCAGGGCGGCCGGCAGCCGCGCGCTGAAGATCATGTTTCCGATGATCTCGACAGTCGAGGAATTCGACCAGGCCAAGGAATTGGTCGAACGCGAACTCACCCATCTGCGACGCCACGGCCACAAATTGCCCGCCGAGGTCGAGGTCGGCAGCATGGTGGAAGTGCCTGCGCTGCTCTACCAGCTCGACGAGCTATTGGAACGGGTCGATTTCCTGTCGGTCGGCTCCAACGACCTGGTGCAATTCCTCTATGCGATCGACCGCGGCAATCCGCGGGTGTCCGGCCGCTTCGATGCGCTCTCCGCGCCGATCTTACGCGCACTTAAGGATATCGCCGACAAGTCGCGGGCGCATCACAAGCCGGTCACCGTGTGCGGCGAGCTTGCATCGCAGCCGATCGGGGCGCTGGCTTTGGTCGCTATCGGCTACCGCTCGCTGTCGCTCACGCCATCGGCGGTCGGGCCGGTCAAGGCGATGCTGCTCGACCTCGATTGCCGCAAGAGCGCCGCGTTTCTTTGCCCTTTGATCGAGCAAGGCGACCGCGGCGCGCCGATTCGGGCGCGGCTGGAGCAATTTGCCGCCGATAATGGGTTGCAGCTTTGAAGTGAATTTCTTATGAGCTTCGGCTTAAGCAATATATTGCGGTCATCGTCCGCGAAGGCGGACGATCCAGTATCCGCTGCCCCGACGTAGATCGTCGATTTCGGTGATTACTGGATGCCCGCCTTCGCGGGCATGACAATGGAACTCGTGATGTTACCCGACCAGAAACTCAATGCGCTTGTCGCAAGGCATACGGCGCTGGAACGCGATCTCGCCGCCGCGCTGCCGGCCGAGACCTACGTCAAGCTGTCGCGCGAATTCGCCGAGCTTGCGCCGGTCGTCGAGGCGGTCAAATCGTATCGTGCGGCGAGAAACGAACTTGACGATCTCACCAGCCTGATCGCCGATCCGGCGACCGACACCGAGATGCGCTCCATCGCCGAGGCGGAAAAGCCGGAGCTTGAGGCCCGCCGCACGGCGCTCGAGCAGCAATTGCGGCTGGCGCTCCTGCCCAAGGACGCGATGGACGACCGCAACGTGATTCTCGAAATCCGCGCCGGCACCGGCGGCGACGAGGCGGCGTTGTTCGCCGGCAATCTTTTTCGCATGTATGAGCGTTATGCGGCCAAGCAGAACTGGAAAGTGGAAATCGTAGCCGCGAGCGAAGGCGTAATGGGCGGCTTTAAGGAAGTCATCGCCGAAATCCGCGGCCGCGGCGCCTTCGCCAAGCTGAAATTCGAATCCGGCGTGCATCGCGTCCAGCGCGTGCCCGACACCGAGGCGTCGGGGCGAATTCATACCTCGACCGCGACCGTGGCCGTCCTGCCCGAGGCTGAAACTCTCGACGTCGCGATCAACGAGGGGGATCTCAAGATCGATACGCTGCGCTCGAGCGGCGCCGGCGGCCAGCACGTCAACAAGACCGAATCGGCGGTGCGCATAACCCATCTGCCGTCCGGCATCGTGGTGGCGATGCAGGAAGACCGCTCGCAACATCGCAATCGCGCTAAGGCGATGGCCGTGCTGCGGACGCGGCTATACGATCTGCAACGGCAGAAGCAGGACGCCGCGCGCGCCGCCGAGCGCCGCGGCCAGGTCGGCACCGGCGACCGCTCGGAACGCATCCGCACCTATAATTATCCGCAAGGGCGCGTGTCGGATCATCGCATCAATCTCACGCTCTACAAGCTGCCGCAGATTCTCGAAGGCGAGGCGCTGGGCGAGATCATTGACGCGCTTGTCACCGAGCACCAGGCGGCGCTGCTCGCGGCTGAGGAAGTCTGATCATGCGACCCGGCAGCGCCGCCGTTGCGGCATCCGATGATGCAAGTGCACTTACCATTGCCGGCGCGCGGCGGGCCTGGGCGGCAAGGTTTCGCGCCAGCGGCTTCGAGTCGCCCGAGCTCGACGCCCGGCTGCTGGTCGGCCACGCACTTTCGCTCGATCACGCCGGGCTCGCGTCGGCGGGCACGCGCAAACTTGCCGCCGGCGAAGAAAGCGCGATCGCGGCTTTGGCGCAGCGCCGGCTGGCTCACGAACCGGTCGCCCGTATCGTCGGGACCAAGGAGTTCTGGGGGCTCAGCCTCGGTGTCGACGCGGCGACGCTGGTGCCCCGGCCGGAGACCGAAACAGTCGTCGCGGCCGCACTCGCCGCCGTCGCGCAGCGCGGGCCGCGTGCGCAGCCGTTGCGCATTGCCGATCTCGGCACCGGAACCGGCGCGATCCTGCTGGCGCTTCTGACCGAGTTGCCGGACGCCTTCGGCGTTGGCACTGACGCGAGCCCCGGCGCAGTGGCAATGGCGCGCGACAATGCCCGCCGTTTACGGCTGACCGGGGCGGCTTTCCTTGCCTGCGACATGGCGGCGCCGTTGCGCGGACCGTTCGACGTGATCGTTTCCAATCCGCCCTATATCGCATCGGCGGATATCGCCACATTGCCTCCCGAGGTGCGTCTGTTCGACCCTCCCCGCGCGCTCGACGGCGGGCCCGATGGACTTGATTTCTATCGGGTGATCGCCGCGGCGGTCCCCGCATTATTGGCGCCGGATGGCGTTCTCGTCGTCGAACTTGGGGCCGGCCAGTCGGAATCGGCGGCCGCATTATTCGTCGCGGCGGGTCTTGCGCCGTCGGCGCCGCGTCCCGATCTTAGTGGCGTAGCGCGCGCCCTCGTTGCCAGAAAGCGACATGTAAACGGGCATGAGGCGTGAGCATTGGGCCCCGGCAAAAAAGCACTAATCGCAAAAAAGCACTCGGCGCAAAAAAGCACTTGGCGCAAAAAAAAGCACTTGGAATGTCGGTCGGAACCGACTAGCTTGCGACCCACGGAATCGGCCCGAGGGTGCCGCGTTGCCCTGAAGACCCGGGAGCATAACTGAAAGAGTTAGCTCCGAAGGGTTGGCAACGCAGGCCAGGCAGACAAGCGAAAGCTGGCAAGCGATAGCTGGATAGCGAACGCCGGATTGGACGGCACACAGGATCGCCAGATTCAGAGCGCGAAAGTTCAAACTTGTGAAGGTTAAGCCGAGACGTTTTACCGTGTCGGCGCGCATTCTTACGGATGAGACGTGCGCATGACAAAAGGTTTGCGACGCCGCGGGCGGGTCCGCGGATGAGGGCTGATTTGCTGCGGGTCGGGACGTTCAACGTGACGCTGTCTTGCGAGCGATGTCCGACGGCGCGCAGCCGAGGCGACGGTATTTGAGTGAAGTTCGGCGACTAGGAACGGTGAACAGAAGCGGCGGCGCCGGTGCCGTCGTGCAAAACGGGGTTGGCGGAACAGCAAACCATGAGAAACGGTCAAAATAAACGCATGCGCGGTCGCAACCGTAAGGGTGGCCATCACCATCAAAATCCGTTGTCGCGGATGTACGAGTCCAATGGACAGGACGTTAAAATCCGGGGAACCGCTTCGCACATTGCCGAAAAATATCTCCAGCTCGCCCGCGATGCGCAAAGCTCCGGAGATCCGGTCGCCGCCGAAAATTATTATCAGCACGCCGAACATTATTTTCGTCTGATCGCCGCGGCGCAGGAACAGCTTCGTCAAAACCAGCCGTTTTATCAGCAGCAACAACCGGGCGGCGGCGTGGGCGGCAATGCGCCCGATGACGGCTACGACGACGGCGACGACCAGCCGCAAATGGGCGAGCCATACGCGCCGCAATCGCCGCCGTTTTACCAGCGCGAGCCGCAGCAGCATCAGCCGCCGCAGCATCAGCCGCAGCACTACCAGTCTCATCAACCGCAGCAGCACCAGCCGCAACAGCAGCCGCAGCAGTTTCAGCCGCGGTCGCCGCAGCACGTGCCGGAAAACGACGGCGATGTTGAGCGGCTGCCGTCGTTTATTACCGGCGGTCAGCCGCAGCAGCAGGCTTCCCCGCAACACGGCCAAGCTGCCAATGGTCCGCATGGCCAAAGTGGCGGCAACGGGCCTAATGGCTATGATGGTTCGCCGGACCGGTTTCCGCTGCATCGGCGGCGGCGGCGGCATCGCGGCGGCGGTCCGCGCGACTATGCGGCGGATCAGTCCAGTCCGGCCGACAATGATGGCGCGCCGCAAGCCGGTACGGAATCGGTCGACGAATAACCGTCAAAACAATCCGGGCCGTGCTCGTATTCCCGTCAAGGAGTTAGGACTCGCGATAAGGCGTCCCGGAAAGCCGCAACTAGACCCTCATCCAATTCGATTGAATCGGACCGGGTCTTTCGATTCGTAGTTTGAGCGTGGTCTTATCCTACGGGATCGTGCCTAGCGGCCGCGCGGCGCCTTGGCCAAGCGCACCAGGAGCCAGATCGGCACAACGATCACCGCTCCGAGCAAAAAATACCGCCACAGCCAGCGCACGGCGTCGAAGCCCATGTTCCAGACGCGCTCGATGAGCCGGCGCACCGATTCGAGGATGTTCCAGGGATCGAGGCCGATCGCGGCGAGGATGACGCCGACAAGGATCGATAGCAGGATAAGCCGGCCGATGACCGCGAGCGGCGGGCCGCCGAAGAAGCGCTGCACATAATCTTGGGGCCTTCGGGATTCCAGGGATTCTTGGCTCATCGCGATCTCCCGCTTGCGTCAATTAGGAACTTGTAACGCCCCGCGCAAGCGGGCTGCTCCGCCAAGTGGGCTACCGCCATCCGTCTCGCCGCCAGTGCGATGACGTTGCCTCGGCTTCACAACTGGCGCTAAGTTGCGGCCGCTGCACGCTTGGTATGGTGCATTTCGAGGATTTTCATGGCCAAGGCCGAAGACCGCGCGCCCGCGTCGAATGCGAGCCTCAACGACGATATCGGCGAGCAAACCCGGCTTCGCATGTATCGCATGCAGGTCGAGATTCGCGAGGCCGAGCAGCGTGCGTTCGATCTGTTCCTGCAAAACTTGGTGAAGGGCACGAGCCACCTTTCGCTCGGCCAGGAGGCGGTCGCCGCCGGCTGCGCCGCCGCGATGCAGCCCGGCGATCTTTCGTTCTGCACCTATCGCGGCCACGCCCATACGCTGGCGCGCGGCGTCGAGATCGAGAAGGTGCTGGGCGAGCTGATGCAGCGCGACAATGGCCTGATGCGCGGCAAGGGCGGCTCGATGCACTTGACCTCGGCGGAGCACGGCGTCATGGGCTCCTACGCGATCATCGGCGCGCATCTGCCCATCGCTTGCGGCGCCGCGTGGCGCGCGCAGTACAAAGGCCAGAGTGACGTCTCGGTTTGCTTCTTCGGCGACGGCACGACCAATATCGGCGCCTTTCACGAGGCGCTGAACTTTGCCGCGGTCTGGAAGCTACCGGTGATTTTCGTCTGCGAGAACAATCTCTACATGGAATATACGCCGATCGGCGACGTGACCGCCGTTGCGCATCCCGCGGCCGACCGCGCCGCCGCCTACGGCCTGCCGCGCATCGTCATCGACGGCAACGACGCCGACGTGGTCTATCGCACCGCGCGCGCGGCGTACGATAAAGCGCGCGCCGGCAACGGCCCATCGCTGATCGAGTGCATGACTTATCGCTACAGCGGGCACTCGCGCGCCGATCCGGCCAAATATCGGCCCGAAGGCGAGTTGGAGAAATGGAAAGAGCGCGATCCCATTAAAATCTATCGCGAACGGCTCAAGCAATTCGGCGTCGGCGAGGACATCATTGCCGGCATCGAGAACGACGTAAAACGGCGCGTCGATGAGGCGACCGAAAAGTGCAAGGCCGCGTCGCCGCCGGCGCTCGATCTCCTCACCACCGACGTTTATGCCGACGGAGGCTTCGCATGGCGGAATTGACCTATCGCGACGCCGTCATCCGCGGCATCGCGCAGGAAATGTCGCGCGATCCCGACGTGGTATTTCTCGGCGAGGACGTGGCGAAAGCCGGCGGCGTATTCAAGGCGACCGTCGGTCTTTACGAGCAGTTCGGGCCGTTGCGGGTGCGCGACACGCCGATTTCCGAGCAGGCCATCCTCGGCGCCGCCATGGGGGCGGCCATGACCGGGTTGAAGCCGATCGCCGAGATCATGTTCTCGGATTTTTTCGCGGTGTGCTTCGACTACATCGCCAATGAATTTCCGAAAAGCCGTTACATGTCGAACGGCCAGCTCAAATGTCCGCTGGTGGTGCGCACCGGCAACGGCGGCGGAGCGCGCTTCGGCGCGCAGCATTCGCAGAGCGTCGAAAACTGGTGCATGATGATTCCCGGGCTGAAAGTCGTGGCGCCGTCGTCGCCGCGCGACGTTATCGGGCTCCTCGCCGCGGCGGTGCGCGATCCCGATCCGGTGATCTTTCTCGAGCACAAATCGCTCTACGCGACCAAAGGCGAAGTGCCGGACGGCGAGATCGTCGACCGGCTCGGCACGGCCAACATCGTGCGGCCGGGCAAAGACGCCACCATCGCCGCGCTGGCTTTGATGGTGCCGCGCGCGGTTGCTGCGGCGGAGATGCTCAAAGCCAAGCACGGCATCGATTGCGAAGTGATCGACGTGCGCTCGCTGGTGCCGCTCGATACGCAGACTATCCTCGGCTCGGTCGCGCGGACGCACCGTCTGTTCACCGTCGAGGAGAATCCGCGGCTGTGCGGCTGGGGCGCGGAAATCGTCTCTATCGTCGCCGACGAGGCGTTCTACGATCTCGACGGCCCGCCGGTGCGGATCACCACTCCGCACATCCCGCTGCCGGCCGCCGATATTCTGGAAGATTTGGCGCTGCCGAGCGTCGAGCGGATCACGGAGCGGGTGCGGAAATCACTGGAGAGTTAATTTCCCGGAATGAGCGAAAGCAAACGTAGATGAGGTAACGGGCGCCGCCAACTTGGCGGCGCCCGTTACCTCATCTGCTTAATTGGTCGCGGCGGCTTGAGCGCCTCGCGCACGGTATCCGGCTCGCGCGCGATCACCTTGAGATAGGCGCGCGCGGCCTGGTCGGGCTCGACGCGGCCCTGCTCCCAATCGCGCAGCGTGCCGAGCGGAATCTGATAGCGCGCGGCGAAATCCTCCTGGCTTAGTCCTAGCGCGCGGCGGATGATCTTCGCCTGCGGCGTGCGCTTCATGCGCTGGAAATCTTCGGGCGTAAGAGGCTGCGCGTCGGAATCGTCGAGCGCCGCGCGATGACGCTGCGCATCGGTCATGGCGTCGAAGCGGCTCCAATCGAGCTTGGAGGACTTGGCCTGATTACGCGTTGTCTTCGTGGTATCGGCGTCTTTCATGTGGCTCCGCTCCGCGTGCGGAGATGATGCGAATGGTGCCGTTACGCAGCGTGTAGGCGACGTAGAGAACGCGACCCTTGACCATGCCTATGATAACGTAACGGTCCTCGCCATAGTCCTCGCGGTCATCGAGACGCTCAATAGCAAATGGGTCTTCGAAAACCTGCTTGGCTGCCTCGAAACTCACGCCATGGTCGGCATAGTTTTGCGCTGCCTTGTCGTCGTCCCATTCAAAATCGCCGTCGTTCATAATACTACTGAATAGCCGTAGTCCGGTCAAGGCATCACGGGGAATATTGACAGCGGCGCGAGCAAGGGCAACGTGTGGCGCTTCCAGATTAAGTGCAGGAATGCAGTGTCATGGCCATGTACGACAATCTGCTCGCCAACGTCCCGACCGATCTGTGGATCGGCGGCAAGTGGCGCCAATCCTCCGACGGCGGCCGTTTCGACGTGATCGATCCGGCGACCGAGAACAAGGTCGCTTCGGTCGCGAGCGCCACGGTCGACGACGCCAAGGCCGCGCTCGACGCCGCGCAGGCTGCTTTTCCCGGCTGGGCCGCCAAAAAGCCGCGCGAGCGCGGAGAAATCCTGCGCAAGTCGTTCGAATTGATCATGCGCGACGCCGAGCGGCTGGCGAAGCTGATCACCATCGAGAACGGCAAGGCGCTGTCGGACTCGCGCGGCGAGGTTGCTTACGCCGCGGAATTCTTCCGCTGGTACGCCGAGGAAGCGGTACGCAATATCGGCCAGAATTCGGTCGCGCCGTCGTCCGGGGCGCGCATGTTCGTGCATCACAAGCCGGCCGGAATCGCAGTCCTGGTGACGCCGTGGAATTTTCCAGCGGCGATGGCGACACGTAAGATCGGCCCGGCGCTCGCCGCCGGCTGCCCGGTCGTGCTCAAGCCCGCTTCCGATACGCCGCTCACCATGCTCGCTTTGATGCCGATCCTCGAAGAAGCCGGCGTGCCGGCCGGCGTCGTCAATGTCATTCCATCGCGCTCGTCCGGCAAGGTGGTGAGCGCGATGCTGCACGATCCGCGCGTGCGGGTGGTGTCGTTCACCGGTTCGACCGAAGTCGGCCGCAAACTTTTGCACGAAGCCGCCGACAATATCGTCAAGCCGGCGATGGAGCTTGGCGGCAACGCGCCGTTCATCGTGTTCGACGACGCCGACGTCGATGCGGCCATCGACGGCGCCATGATTGCCAAGATGCGTAACATGGGCGAGGCCTGTACCGCGGCCAACCGCTTCTATGTGCACGAAAAGGTGCATGACGAATTTACCAAGAAACTCACCGCCAAAATGGCCGGCCTGAAAATGGGCAACGGGCTCGACGACGGCGTTGCGCTCGGCCCACTCGTCAATAAGGATGGGCTCGACAAGGTCATCGAGCTGGTCGACGACGCCGTGAAGAAAGGCGCCAAAGTGCTGACCGGCGGCAAAGCGCCCAGCGGTCCCGGCTTTTTCTATCCGGCGACCGTTCTGGATAACGTCGCCGCCGACGCCAAAATGCTGAACGAGGAAATTTTCGGCCCCGTCGCCTCGATCCAGACTTTCAAATCCGAGGATGAGGTGGTCACGCGCGCCAACGACACCGAATACGGCCTGGTCGCTTACCTCTACACCAAGGATTTGAGCCGCGGCATGCGGGTTTCGGAAAAACTCGACTTCGGCATGATCGGGCTCAACCGCGGGCTCGTCTCCGATCCCGCAGCGCCATTCGGCGGCGTCAAGCAGTCCGGCCTCGGCCGCGAGGGTGCACACGAAGGGCTGATGGAGTTCTTGGAGACGCAATACATTTCGGTGACATGGTGAGTAGGTGGCATGATGAGGCGAGCCGGCGAGCCATATCTGAGCTAACGAGCCATGTCTGAGCTAACGAGCCATATCTGAGCTAACGAGCCATGTCTGAGCTAACGAGCCAGGTCGGAAGTAACCATGACGAAAGACGAAGTCGCTAATAAGCTGCTCGGCGCCTGGCGTTATATTGGCACCCGGATCAACGGCGGGAATTGGGATCGCGGCGCCAATCCCAAGGGCATGATCTATTACGGCCCGCATGGCGAGATAGCGGTGCAAATTGCGCCCGACGTTGAGCGCAAGCGGGCCGGCGCGGAAATGACGGCGGAAGAGGCTAAGATCGCGATGAAAGATTACATCGCCTATTTCGGCACATACTCCATCGACGAAAAAGCCGGGACCGTGACGCACCACCGTCACGACAGCCTGCAACCCGGCGACAATGGCGATCTGGTGCGCCGTTACGAATTCTCCGGCGATCGCCTGGTGCTGCGGCCGCCGAACTCGACGATGGAAGTCACTTGGGAACGCATCAAATAACGACGCCCGCCGCAGTCCTCTGAGCGGCTAATGAAATCCCGACCAAACAAATCATTCGGTGACGCGGTGAACGAACAATCTCAATCGGCTGCACAACGCCTGATCGGCTCGTGGCGCTATGTCGGCTCGACCCTCGACGGCAAGGCGCAAGGAGAGCGCGGCTCCAGCCCCAAAGGCATCATCATCTACGACGCTCACGGTCATATGGCCTGTCATGTCGCGCCCGACCGCGACGTGCCGCGCGCAGGCAAGGAGCCGACCGGCGAGGAGGCCAAGGCCGCGCTCGCCGACCACATCGCTTATTTCGGCACCTATTCGATCGACGAACGGGCGCGCACGGTGACCCATCATCGCCAGGGCAGCGTACAGCCCGGCGACAAGGGCGACGTCGTGCGCGGCTACGAGTTTGTCGGCGACCGGCTGGTTTTGCGTCCCGTCGGCACGACACGGGAAGTGATATGGCAACGGATCAAGTGATGCGCCGCTTCGGCGCATCATCCCGGCAGCCGCGAAGCGGCTATCCGGGATCCATAACCACAGTCATTGCAGAGACTGCACCGACCGTGGTTGTGGATTCCGGGCTCCTCGCTTTGCCCGGCCCCGGAATGACAGAATTGGGAATGCGGTTATGGATTTGTTGATGCCGCAACTCGGCGAAACGGTCGCCGAAGGCAAGCTCACCAAATGGTTCGTAGCGGCCGGCGCGTCCGTCAAGCCGGGCGACAATCTGTTTGAGATCGAGACCGATAAGGTCTCGATGGAAGTGCCGTCGACCACGACCGGCGTGCTCGCCGAAATCCGCGTCGCGGCGGGCGAGGTCGCTCCCGTCGGCGCCATCGTCGGCGTGATTGCGGATGGTGCCGGCACGGCGGCACGTGCACCGGCTGCGACCGTGCCGATAAAGCGCGCTGCAGAATCGTCGCCGCTCATGGCCGCGAAAGCGACAATCCAGCGCTCTGAACCAATGGGTCCTCGCGTTAGCGGGGCCGAACTCCCGAGCGTGCCGCTCGACCCATTCTTCGAAGTCCGCACGCCGGCGCGCAATTACGGCCCGGCGCGGTTGCCAGGTGGGGTGACCGTCACGCCGCTGGCGCGGCGGCTTGCCGGCGAGTCTGGAATTGATCTTTCCCGCGTGCGGGGATCGGGGCCGCACGGCCGCATCGTCGCGCGCGACGTGGAGGAAGCGCCGCGACCGTCGCGCCTGCTCGCCGAGGGACCGGGCGCCGCCGAGATCAAGGCGCTATACGCGCAGGACAGCTACGAAGAAGTGCCGCTCGATGGCATGCGCCGCACCATAGCAACGCGGCTGACGCAGGCTGCAACCGTTCCGCACTTCTATCTTGTCGCCGACATCGAAATCGACCGGGTCATCGCGCTGCGCGAAGAAGCCAATGCCGGAGCGGCCAAGGACAAAGACGAAAATCCGGCGTTCAAGCTTTCGCTCAACGATTTCATCATCCGCGCGTTGGCGCTCGCCTTGCAGCGGGTGCCGGCGGCCAACACGGTCTGGGCCGGCGACCGCATCCTGCGTCTCAAGCATTCCGATATCGGCGTCGCGGTCGCCCTCGACGGCGGCCTGATCACGCCGATCGTTCGTAGCGCGGAGACGAAGTCGCTGGGCGTAATCTCCGCGGAAATGAAAGACCTCGCGACCCGCGCCCGCGAAAAGAAACTGAAACCCTCCGAGTACCAGGGCGGCTCGTCCGCGATCTCCAATCTCGGCATGCATCAAGTGCGCGAATTCACCGCGATCATCAATCCGCCGCACGCGACCATCCTGGCGGTCGGCGCCGCGCGCCGCCAAGCGGTCGAAAAGGCGGACGGCGGCGTCGCTTTCGTCAGCATGTTCACCGTGACGCTGGGTTGCGACCATCGCGTGGTCGACGGCGCGCTCGGCGCCGAGCTCCTGGCCGCCGTCAAAGTCCTGCTTGAAATGCCGGTAAGCATGCTGGTGTGAGGATGAGGAATGCACGCCACTAAGCGCGAGATTGTGCTGATCGGCCCACTCAAGCCTTTGGTTGTGAGGGGCCTCGAAGCCGCATGTACGGTGCACAAGGCGGCGGCAGCGAAAGATCACGAGGTCTTTTTCGCAGCGCATGCCGATGTGCGGGCGATCGCCTGCAGCGCCACCACCGAACAGATTTCCGGCGCGTTCATGGCGCGCTTCCCCAGGCTGCAAATCGTTTCGAGCTTCGGCGTCGGCTACGACCACGTCGACGCCAAATATGCCGCCGCGCACGGCATCGTCGTCACCAACACGCCGGAAGTGCTCACCGAGGAAGTCGCCGATACCGCGCTCGGCTTGCTGCTTTGCACGGTGCGCGAGTTTCCTCAGGCCGAGCGCTATCTGCGCGCCGGCAAGTGGGCGGAGAAGGGCTATCCGCTGAGCAAGGCGACACTGCGCAACCGTACCGTCGGCATCGTCGGCATGGGCGCGATCGGCCAGGCGATCGCGCGGCGGCTCGAAGCTTTCGGCGTGCCGGTCGTCTATCACACCCGCAACAAGCGGCCGGAGCTCGCCTATCGGCACTATTCAAAGCTCCACGACATGGCGCGCGACGTCGACATACTGTTGGTCATCGTGCCGGGCGGCGCCGCAACGGCGAACATGATCAATGCCGAAGTGCTGGACGCGCTCGGGCCGAACGGCATCTTGATCAACATGGCGCGCGGCTCGGTGGTCGACGAGCCGGCTTTGATCAAGGCGCTCAAGGATAAGCGGATCCTGGCCGCGGGCCTCGACGTCTATGTCAAGGAGCCGGAAGTGCCGGCGGAACTGATCGCGATGGACAATGTTGTGCTGTTCCCCCATCTCGGCTCGGGGTCGGTATATACGCGCGACAAGATGGACCAGCTCATCGTCGACAACATCGTCGCCTGGGCCGCCGCCAAGCCGCCGCTGACGCCGGTATTGGAGACGCCTTTCAAGGCGTGGCGCGCGGATTGAGGGCCGCATGATGGCCCGGCACCAGCATGGCACCGTTTGAAGCGAGCCGGAAGCAGTTGCGTATGAGCCGTGGTAGCGCGATCATTGTTGGAGCTGTTGTGGCGAGCCTGTGCGGCGGCATCAGCTTTGCGCAAAATCCGCCGGCGGACACGCAATCAGGCACGCAATCGCAACCGGACCTGCCGCAAGACGTTCCGCCGGAATTCAAGCAACCGCAAGGCGGGCCGCCGCAAAATACGCCGTCAGGAAATGTGCCGGCCGGCGGCGCGCAGCCCCAAGAGCCGCCGCAAAACGCCGCGAGCGATGCTGCCAATGGCATGATCGGCACCTGGGAATTCTCCAATGCCGACCATGACAGAGTTTGCCGCTTCACTTTCCGTACCGACGCCGCGACTGGCGGTTATAAGCTTGACGTCGACAAGAACTGTCCAAATCTGTTTCCTTCGACCGCAAACATCGTCGCCTGGTCGTTGGACACTTACGGCGATTTGCGTTTGCTCGACGCACAAGGCAAGGAGGTGGTCGAGCTCAGCGAGGTCGAAGGCGGCATGTATGACGGGTTCACGCCGGAGGAGGGCCGCTACATTTTGCAGACCGCTGCCGCCGCGCCGACGTTGTCTGCCGCCGATATGGTCGGTGACTGGGCGGTGGCGCGCGGCGCCGGCAAACCGATCTGCGTGCTGACGCTGGCCAACAGTCCGGCAGGCGACGCCTTGGCGCTTTCGGTCAAGCCTGGCTGCGATCCGTTCGTCATGCGCTTTGCGCCGAATGCCTGGCGCATCGATGAGGGCGCTTTGGTCTTGTTATCGGCGCGCGGACAGAATTGGCAATTCGAAGAAAACGATGCCAAGACTTGGCAACGTGTGCCGGAAACGGCCGATCCAATCCTGCTGATGCGGCAGTAACGGATCGAAGCCTCGATCGACAGAAAATCGAATGAGCAAGCGGCATCAGGTCATCATTGTCGGCGGAGGGCCGGTCGGCGTCGCGCTTGCGGTCGAACTCGGCCAGCGCGGAATCTCCTGCGCGCTAGTCGAGCGCCGGCGCGAGCCGCAGCGCATTCCCAAGGGCCAGAATCTGACGCAGCGCTCGGTCGAGCATTTTTATTTTTGGGGCGTTGCCGATGAATTGCGCGCCGCGCGCATGCTGCCGCCGTCCTATCCGATGAGCGGCATCGTCGCCTATCGCGATCTCAACAACGAGTTCTGGTATGCGCCGCCGCTGCGGGAAATCGTCAATCCTTATTATTTCCGGGAAAACGAGCGATTGCCCCAGTACCAGGGCGAACAGGTGCTCCGCGCGCGCATGGCGCAGTTCAGCCACGTCGAGGCCCGGTTCGGCTGGGCCGCGGAGACGGTCGAGCAAGACGCCAATGGCGTGCGCGTTGCTATCGCCGAAGACGGCGGCTCCGGACGGGACGTGCTGGAGGCCGACTACGCGATCGGTTGCGATGGCGGCCATTCCACCGTCCGCCAGCAAGCTGATATCGAGCGCGGCGGCGCCGATTTCAATCAGCTTATGGTGCTTGCGCTGTTCCGCTCGCGCGAACTGCACGAGAAGCTCAAGCGCTTTCCGCCGCGCTCGACCTATCGCGTCATCCATCCCGATTTGCAGGGCTACTGGCAGTTCTTCGGCCGCGTCGATGTCGGCGAGAGCTGGTTCTTTCATTCGCCGGTGCCGGCCAATACGACGCGGGACAATTACGATTTTCACGGCCTGTTGCAGAAAGTCGCGGGGTTTTCCTTCGTTTGCGACTTCGATTATGTCGGTTTCTGGGACCTGCGCATTGCGGTGGCCGAGAAATACCAAGTCGGTCGCGTCTTTATTGCCGGCGACGCCGCCCATTCGCATCCGCCTTACGGCGCCTATGGGTTGAATAACGGGCTCGATGATGTGGTCAATCTCGGCTGGAAGCTTGCCGCCAAGCTCCACGGTTGGGGCGGCGACGCACTGTTGCGCACCTATACCGAGGAACGCCGCCCGATTTTCAAGGAGACTGCGGAGGATTTCATCGAAGCCGGCATCAGGCGCGACCGGGAATTTTTGCAACGCCATAGCCCGGAGCGCGATCGCGCGGAATTCGAACAAGCCTGGAAGGCCCATGCCAATGGCGCGGCACCGCGCGTTATGACTTACGAGCCGAATTACGAGGGTTCGCCGATCGTGTTCGGGCCGCCGCGCGGGGTCAGCAGCGCCCACGGCACCCACACGTTCAAAGCGCGCGCCGGCCACCACCTGCCGCCGCAGCTGCTTTCGTCCGGACGCAATGTCTTCGAGGAGCTTGGCGCGGATTTTACCTTGCTCGCCTTCGATGCCGACGACGGGACCGCATCGGACTTTGCGGCAGCGGCAAATAGGCTGCGTGTTCCGCTCAAAATCGTCCGCGACAGCTATCGTGACGGCCGCACCGCCTATGAAGCGAAGCTGATGCTGATACGTCCCGACCGCTATATCGCCTGGACCAGCGATGCCGCGCCGGCCGACGCCACGGGAATGATCGCCAGAGCCGTCGGCCGGGCGTAGTGCGGACCGGCCACATAGGATAAATAGCGTGAAATACGTGATAGGGCAGCCAGCAGGAGAGCGCTCAAATGACGACAGCGAAAAAACTTCCGGTACGCACGCTCGGGTCGTCCGGCATCCAAACGTCGGCGATCGGGCTCGGCTGCATGTCGCTCTCGGGCGTCTATGGTGCAAGCAACGACGATGACGGGATCGCGCTCATTCGCGAGGCGCTGGATCGCGGCATCACGATGCTCGACACTTCCGACGCCTATGGCGGCGGCCACAATGAGGAGCTGGTCGGCAAAGCCATCAAAGGTCGCCGCGCCGAAGTGGTTCTGGCGACGAAGTTCGGCAATCTCGGCGGCCGCGGCGGCAAGGTCGCCGACGGCCGTCCCGAATTTGTCATCAGTTCCTGCGAGGCGAGCCTCAAGCGTCTGGGCGTCGAGGTGATCGATCTGTACTACCAGCACCGCATCGATCCCACCGTGCCGACCGAGGATACCGTGGGCGCCATGACGAAGCTGGTCGAGCAGGGCAAGGTCCGCGCGCTGGGGATGAGCGAGGCGAGCCCGCAAACCGTGCGCCGCGCGCACGCCGTGCACAAGATTGCGGCCGTGCAAAACGAGTTTTCGCTGCTCTACCGCGCCGAGGGCGAAGAGACGCTGCGCACCACACGGCAGCTCGGCATCGCCTTCGTCGCTTATTCGCCGCTCGGCCGCGGCTTGCTCACCGGCGCGGTCGAAGATCCCAAGACCCTGTCCGACAGCGACTCGCGGCGTCGGCATCCGCGCTTTGCTCCGGAAAATCTCGGTCACAATCTAGGCCTGGTACAGCGGATCGCGGACATATCGCGCAAGAAAAACTGCACGCCCGGACAACTCGCGCTGGCGTGGTTGCTCGCTCAGGGCGAGGACATCGTGCCGATCCCCGGCACCAAGCACAAAGACCGGCTCATCGAAAATATTGGCGCGCTCTCGATCAAGTTGAGTGACGACGAGCTGGCGCAGATTTCCAGCGCGATTCCGATCGGCGCCGTCGCCGGCTTGCGCTATCCCGAAGGGCAGATGAAGAGCGTCTATGTCTGAACGGGGAATTATTCCGGCAGGCCGAGAGATTTCAACGCGTCGTGCAGCTCTTGCCGGAAGCCGGCATCGCGATACGGCGGCATGCGGCTCGAAATCGTGAAGCCGGGGTCGATTTCGATCATGCGCCGCCCGGTTTCGCGCGCCTCGTCCAGGCGTTTCAGGCGGACCAGCGCGAGAATTTGCGCGCGTTGCGCAATCGGCAGATTGGGCATCTCAAGGAGCGCCTTTTGCGACGATCGGAGGCCGTCATCGTTTTGACCGGCCTGTAAATAAGCGAAAGCGAGACCGGCAAAAGCGCGACCCATTTCCGGATCGCGCGGGCTAAGGCGGATGGCGCGGGTGAATTGCTCGACCGCCTTCGCGACGTCCTTGCCATTGAAGCAATGGACCCACGCCGAGAAGACCAGCACCTCCGCCGAATTCGGATCGAGGCCGATGGCCCGATCCGCCAATGACGCGGCTTGGTCGTAGTCCTTGCCGAAATAGGTGAGCGTGATGGCGGCGCGCACCAGCGTGATCGGATCGTCGCCGCCGTCGGTCAAGGCCTCCCTCGCTAACCTCAGCGCCAACGCTTCGTCGCTCGGCCGTGCCCAGCCTTGCGCCCGACGAAAGATCAGAGAGCGGGCGAACTGAGCCTTGGCCGTCGCATAGTGCGGATCGAGTTCGATCGCCCTTTTCAGGTACGTCTCCCCGCTATCGAGCCCTTCACGTGTCCACTGATAAAAGCCGGCCAGCGCGCGCAAATAGCAATCGTAAGCGTCGAGGTTCTCGGTCGGCTTGGAGCGGCCGCGCACGATCTCGGCCTGCCGCAGGCTCGGTTCGATGGCGCCGACGACACTTTCCGTCACGCTGTCCTGCAGCGCAAAAATATCTTCGAGGTTGCCTTCGAAACGATCGGCCCAGATATGATGCTGCGTTGCCGCTTCGATGAGCTGGCCGGTTATGCGCACCCGGTTGCCGGCCTTGCGCACGCTGCCTTCCAGCACATAGCGCACGCCGAGCTCGCGCCCCACCTGTTTGATGTCAACCGCCTTGCCCTTGTAGATGAAGCTCGAATTGCGGGCGACGACAAAGAACCATTTCATCCGCGACAGTGCGGTGATGATGTCCTCCACCATGCCGTCGGCGAAATAGTCCTGCTCGGCGTCGCCGCTCATGTTCTGGAACGGCAGCACTGCAATCGAGGGCCTGTCGGAAAGTGAAGGCAGCGCGCTCCCGTCGTGCGGCTTGGCGTTGCCCGGTGCAACGGCAAACACGCGCACGGGCCGGGCGATGTTCTTCAGATTCCGCTCGCCTAAATCGGCGAACTCGACACTGACCTTGCCGCGAACCTGATCGTAAGCCGAGCCCGAAATGCAGATACCGCCCGGCTCGGCAATGCCTTCGAGCCGCGCCGCGACATTGACGCCGTCGCCGAGGATGTCGTCGCCGTCGACCACGATGTCGCCGAGGTTGATGCCGACGCGAAACAGCATGCGCGCGTCGGGCGCAATGCCGGCGTTGCCGGTCGCCATCGCCGCCTGCACGGCGACGGCGCATTCGACCGCGTCGACCACCGAAGGAAATTCGATCAGCAGGCCGTCGCCCGTGGTCTTGACAATACGGCCGCCGTGCTTGGCCACCAGCGCATCGGCGACGGCGCGATGCTCGCGCAGCGTGCGCACGGTACCCGCTTCGTCGCGACCCATGAGCCGCGAATAGCCAGCCACATCGGCCGCCAAAATCGCCGCCAGCCTGCGTTCCATCCGACCAGGGTCTTCTTCCGCCACGTCCCAAACTCCTGCGCGCCGCATCTTGCCCGATGGATCGACTGTGCGGCAACGGTCGGTCGAATGGAACGTCCCAAAGCGCCCTGACTATACCCTGCAAATTCGGTAGAATGCGCAGCGGCTTCGGCTCCAGAGCTAACGAGACTGTCGGATATGTCCATCCGCATCATCGGCATGATCGGCGTTACGCCGCCGTCGAGCGACGCCACGTTGCACGTCATCGAAGGCGGCCTGTCGCCGAACTATGTGACCGAAGCCGCGCGCGCCCACGAGCAAGCCGGATTCGATCTGGTGCTGGTCGGCTACTCGTCGTCGTCCGCCGAAGGTTTTCTGGTTGCGCTGCATGCCGCAGAGCAGACGAAGCGGCTCGGCTACCTCATCGCGCATCGGCCGGGCTTCGTGGCGCCGACGTTGATGGCGCGCAAGATCGCCACTTTCGATCATCTGACCGGCGGCCGGCTCGCCGTGCACATCATCACCGGCAAGACCGACGACGAGCAGGAGGGCGACGGCGATTTCACCCCGAAGACGGAACGCTACCGCCGTGCCGCCGAATACCTCGAATTGATGAAACTGGCCTGGTCGAGCGACAAGCCATTTGACTTCGCGGGCCAGTTCTATCGCGTCAACGGCGCGCATTCGGATGTGCGTCCGCTGCAAAAGCCGCATCCGCCGCTGTTCTTCGGCGGGGCATCGGAGGGCGCGCTGGAGATGGGTGCCCGGCTTTGCGATATCTATGCGATCTACGCCGAGCCGCTTAACTCGACCCGCGAGCGCATGAATGAGTTTCGCGCCCGGGCGGCGGCTTTCGGACGGACGCCGGGTTTCAATGTTTCGGTTCGCCCGATTGTTGCGGCGAGCGAAGCTGCCGCCTGGGAGAAGGCCAACAAGATTCTTGCGGCGATGACCGGGGAAAGCGGCAAAAAAGGCTGGAGCCGGCAGGAGGCAATGACCGGGCCGGTCGACAATGCCGGGCGCCGGCTGATGAGCTTTGCACTTCAAAGCGACGTTCATGACGAGCGGCTGTGGATGCCCATCGCACGAGCGACCGGCGCACTCGGCAATACGTCGTGCCTCGTCGGCACGCCGGAGCAGGTCGCCCATGCCATTCTGCGATATTACCGGCTCGGCGTCGGGTCGTTTCTCATCCGCGGCTTCGATCCCCTCAACGACACCGTCGAATTCGGCCGCGAGCTCATCCCGCGGATCAAGGCGGGCGCCGCGGAAATCGATCGCTTGCCGGCGGCGGGGTAGCTCAGGCCGCCTTGCGGCGCGGCCGGTAAGTCCCAATACTGAGCTGAGCAGGGTTCATCCGTGCGGAAGCGGCGTGGCGGTAGGGTGGTGCGGTGACGGGCAAGCGTCGCAACAAAGCATTGAACCGGCGCGCGGCACTTATTTTCGCCGCGCTGGTTGGCACTGTACCTCTGACGGCAAGCGGCGCAGCGCGCGCCCAAGGGTTCTTCGATTTTCTTTTTGGCGGCTCGCAGCAGCAGCAACCGCCGCCGCCACAGAATCCGGAACTTCCGCCGCCGGCACCAGGAATCGGGCGCGTGGCGCCGACGCCGCTCGGACCGGAGCGCGTCAATGAAGGCGCCGGTTCGACCGGGCACACGGTTGCCTTCTGTGTAAGACTCTGCGACGGCCAGCACTTCCCGTTGGAGCAGATGGGCGCAACGACGCCGGTCGAGACCTGCCGCGCCATCTGCCCGGGCAGTCAGACCAAGGTGTTTTTCGGCGCCGAGATCGACGGCGCCAAGGCGAGCGATGGGACGCATTATATCGATCTCAAGACCGCCTTTCTGTATCGCAAGCAACTACTCGCCAATTGCACCTGCAACGGTCGGGACGCATTTGGGCTTGTGCCGCTCGACGCGAAGACCGATCCAACGCTGCGGCCCGGCGACGTCGTGTCGACCAAGGAAGGGCTTGAGACCTATGCTGGCAAGAGCGGCAAAACCCCGGCGTTTACGCCGGTCACTCCTGAAGCGCTCGGCCCGCATTTGAATTCCGTGACGACGCCGCAAAGCCCGCCGCCTGTCGGCAATCCGCCGCACCGACAATAACAATGCAAAATAGGCAGCCTCCCTCTGTTCGCGGTGCGCACGCGCATTTGCCCGGCGTGAAACTGTGGTTTGTCGACAGCGGCGGACCGGGCGTGCCGATCGTTCTGCTTCACCCGAATACCGGCACCTGTGCGGTTTGGCAGGAACAAATCACGGGATTTTCCCGAGCCGGATACCGCGTTATCGCGTTCGATCGCCGCGGCTGGGGCAACAGCGTCGCCGATCCGACGTCCGGTCCGCAGCCGGGAAGCATCGCCGGCGATCTCGATGCACTGGTCGGTCATCTCGCGCTCGACAGGTTTCACCTGGTCGGCGTCGCCGGCGGCGGCTTCGCCGCCCTGGATTATGCGGCCTGGCGGCCGGAGCGGTTACGCGGACTCGTCGTCGGCGCCAGCACCGGAGCGATCGCCGACAAGGAAATCGCGGATTTCATCGAACGGATCGCCATCCCCGACATCAGGAAGCAGTCGGCGCACTATCGCGAGCTTGGGCCGTCTTATCGCGGCGCCAACCCGGAAGGCACCAAGCGCTGGATCGAGATCGACGAGCATGCACGTCAAGCCGGTGCCGGCTTCCAGCCGCAGCTCCGGGCGCCCAACACCTTTGCCAAGATCGCAACTATACCCACGCCTACTCTCGTGATCGCCGCGGATGCCGATCTCTTGGCGCCTCCGGCCTTGATGCGCATTTGGGCCGCGCACATGAAAAACCATGAATGTGCCGTTATCCACGATGCCGGCCACGCCGTGGCGTGGGAGCGGCCGGGGGCCTTCAACGACGTCGTTCTCGATTTTCTCAGGCGACACTGAAAGCACCGGCAAGAAGCGATGCAAAGCATTCCGATCTACGAGCGCCGGCTCAGGATTTTGCCGCCGCGGGCGTCGACGCGCATTTCACTTTGACGGGCGATGGCAACAGGCCTTGGGTTGCCGCCGTGCAGATGCATCCCGTCAACGCGTGCGGGGGGCTTGCTATTGATCGAGATGGATATTGTTGTCGCGGATCACTTGGCCCCAGCGTGCGATTTCGCTCCGCAAGAGCGCGCCTGCCGCCGCCGGTGAGCGCTGATCCGCGGGAAAGACGGACACGTCCTGCGCCGCCCAAGCCTTGACGATCGCCGGATCGGCAACCGTCTTTTGCAGTGCGCCGTTGAGCGTGTCGATCACCGCCTCAGGCGTGCCGGCTGGAGCGAACATCGCTTGCCAATAGACAACGTCGAGTTTCGGACCCAGCACCGCGGGAAAACTTTCCGCATTCGGAAATTCAGGCAGTTTCTCTTTCGACGTGACCCCGTAAGCCTTCAATGCTCCGGTCGCGACTTGCTGCACGACGGATTGCGGAGTCGCGAAGAACAGATCGATTTGCCCGCCCAACAGATCGGTAAGCGCCGGCGCGGCGCCGCGATAGGGAATTTGATCGAGCGAAACGCCCGCTTCCTGCGCGAACAGAGTGGTTGCGAGATGGCCGGTGGTGCCGTAACCGGGGATCGCTGCCTTCATCCGCTGTTGCTTCATCAAGGCGATCAGGTCCTTGAGCGTGTCCGGCGCCAGCGAGTTGCGGCCGACCAGGACCAGGGGATTGCGGTTGATGAGCATCACCGGAGCAAAGGCTTTGACGGTGTCGAATGGCAGCGTCTTGTAGAGCGTAACGTTCGCGGAGATCTGTAAATTGTGGACGAGCAGCATGTAGCCGTCCGGCGTGGCGCGGGCGACTTTCTCGGCACCGATGATCGCGCCGCCGCCGCCGATGTCCTCGACAATGAAGCTCTGTTTGAGCTGCGCCGCAACCGATTGCGCAACCACACGTGCGGTCTCGTCGGTCGGTCCGCCGGCCGGGTAGGGGACGATCACGCTGACGGTGCGGCTTGGATATTGCTGCGCGAGCGCCGGCGGCATAACGATAGTCAGGCCCAGCGCCGCCGCCGCAAATGCGGCGAAACGATTTCCCATAGACTTCCTCCGTGTGCCAATCGTTCTTGTTATGCCTTGTCTTACCTCTCCGGAATGATCGGCAACAAGAGGTACGGCTCTCGTCCGGGGCTAAAGTGCAGGGTATTGCGGGTGGCGAAGATACTGTCCGGCCGGTCGTCGGCATCGATGTGAAGAAATGGGCCGACGCCCTTCATCGGATAAGGCGCGTTCGGCAACGCCACGTCCGTCCCATCCACTTCGTAATCATGACCTCGAATATTGAGCGCCAGCCGGTATCCAGGGGGCACCACGATCGAAGTCGGCCAGATTTCGATGTCGAGTTCGACCGGCTCGCCGGGCCGCAGCGGCCATGGCTCATCGTGCGTGTGCCAAGGCCGGTACGGCAGCGACTTCGCCGGATCGAGCTTGCGATGCGAGGCGCGCAGCCAGCCGAGCCCCACCGGTACGCGCGGATCGTTGGAGCCGATGAATGTGATTTCCTTGCCGTCGGGATCGAACAACCGCAGCGCCAGGAAGAGATCGGCATCGGCGGTTTGCGACGACACCCATAGTTTGGCGGCGACCGGGCCGGTGATCTCGAAACTCTCATCGAGCGGCGGCGTCCGAAAGGTCAGGCCGTCGCCTGTCGTGTCGTAGGCGAGCGTGGTGGCCGCCGCCGGTTGTTGCGGCCCTAGCGTCAATTGCTCCGGCCGCAGAAAATATTTCGTCCACGTCGTGCGCGCGAGCGGCCATTCGTTCTCGCTACGCAACACGAACTTTTCGCCCGGATGCCGGATGTTCAGCGCAACGCGCGGCTGCCGCTCCCAGCCGGTGTCCTCGCCTTTGAGGAAATGACCGAAGAAACGCTTCTGCAGAGTTTCGCCGTAGCTGCTGTAGAAGTGGGTGAAATGGGTGTCGCCGTGCGCCTCTAGCCATTTCCGCTTGGACCCGGCGAACAAATAACCCTCGAAATTACCGCGGGTGTGCAGCCCCATGCCGCCCCAATTGGCGGCCGACAGAAGCGGCGCCTCGATCTGCGAAAAATCGGCAGTGCGCGAGACGTGATAATCGTCGCAGAATTTACGTCGCTTGGCTTCGCCGGGGGAATCGGCGCAATTTTTGGCGAGCGCGGCATCGGATAGCGTGTCCGGGCCGGCGACCGTTTCGCCCGTCAGCGCGCTTTTGGCGCCGCGGTCGCCGACGCCATGCTGCACGCTGCCCACCTGGCGTGGATGCCAGCTATTGAAAAAGTCGCTGAGAATGCCGCCATGCCGACACAGTTCGCGGTAGTAATCGGACGATCCTTCCCAGATGCACAAGGCGGCGAGGTGCGGCGGCTTCAGCGCGCCCACCGTCCATTGATTCATTGCGTAGTAGGAAATGCCGTTGATGCCGACCTTGCCGTTGCTCCACGATTGCGTGCCGGCCCATTCGACGCAGTGATATAGATCCTGGGTTTCGCGCGGCGACCAGACGTCGAGATAACCCGGAGATCGCCCGGCGCCGCGCGAATCGACGCGCAGGCAGACATAGCCGTCCGGCACCCATTTCTCCGGATCGACCAGTTCCCAATTCTGATACTTGTTGCTCGAGCCTTGCAGCACCTCCGGCGCCGATTTGATCAGCCGTGCCCAATTGCCTTTATAGCCTTCTTGAAACGCCAGCCCCTTGGCGTAGGGACCGTAACTGAGAATGACCGGATAGGTGCCCTCCGCGATGGGACGAAATACGTCTGCGCGCAACACGACGCCGTCGTCCATCGCGATTGGGGCGTCCCAATCGATCCGCATATTGTCGCGAATTTCGCTTGTCATTTCCGTCATGGTTGTCGCCGTCGATTCAGCCGTGCCCGGCAAAGGTTTCAAACGCCCCGCGCAGGAGTTCGCGCGACGGTTCCGAGCCGTCGACCAGCCGCAGCGTACGCCGTTTGATCTTCCAGCCGGAGGCCGTGCGGACTAAATCCCAGCGATTGGTCACCACGCGGTGGATGTGATAGCCACGCGAAGCGCCATGGTTGGGCACTTCGATCGCCTCGCCGGATTTTTTCGGCGTGAGGATTTGCAGGTAGGAAATGACTACGGCCTTGTCGCCATCGATCGTGACATGCGGCAGGCCGGTGAAATGGGCAAGGCCGCCGGCAATAGCGGCCCTATGGCCGGCGCTCTTGAGGTTTGCCCCAATCGCCTTGTTGCCGGCGGCGCCGGACAGGCCGGGCCCGCGGTCGAAAACGCCGTCTTCGGTATAGACGGCTTCGGCATAGGCCGCGGCGCCGGTATCGGCGCTCGGCGGATGGCCGGCGATAAGATTGTAGATTTCGAGGCGATCCTCGATAGCGCGTATGCGCTGTTCCAGGTCCAAATGTTTCTCGGCCATAATTGGTCCCCGAATTGCGATTCACGGCGCGGGTCGGGTAGATTATCGGCATTAGGGCATTTGTCGCAGGGCATGCGAAGACGAAATTGCCATCTGGGCACTGCGAAATAGGGGGAAATCCATGAGGCCTGGCGGCGAATTTGATCGCCGGTCCTTTCTTGTCGGCGCTACCGCTGCGGGCGGCGGGCTGGCGCTGGGCGTAGCCGTGCCGTTGGCGACGAGGTCGGCGCGGGGCGTCGCCAATACAGCGGAAATGAACTGTTGGGTACTGATTGCCCCGGACGATACCGTGACGATTCGCGTCGCGCATTGCGAGATGGGCCAAGGCGCCCTGACCGGCCTTGCCATGCTGGTCGCCGAGGAACTCGAGTGTGACTGGGCGAAGGTCCGTACCGAATTCGTCACGGCACAGGATAATTTACGTCGCAACCGGATCTGGGGCGACATTTCGACCGGCGCCAGCCGCTCCATCGGTTCATCGCAGCACGATTTGCGCAGGGCCGGCGCCGCCGCCCGCGAAATGCTGATCGCCGCCGCGGCGGCGCGATGGAGCGTGCCGGCCGCGCAATGTACCGCGCAAAGCAGCATCATCACGCATGCATCAAGCGGCCGCACGGTGACATTCGGCGCCGTCGCCGAAGACGCCGCCAAGATCGCGCCGCCGCTTAAGGTCAAAGTGAAGCCGCCACGCGACTGGAAGCTCGCCGGTACGCCGCGCAAACGTCTCGATGTTTTTGCCAAAGTCACGGCGCAGCCAATCTATGCGATCGACGTGCGGCTGCCTGGCATGCTGTACGCCGCGATCCAACAGTGTCCGGTTTTCCAGGGTGGCGTGAAAGCGGTCGACGAGAGGCGGCTTGCGGAGATGAGCGGCGTGCGTCGTGTCGTGCGCCTGCCGGATGCCGTTGCTGTCGTCGCCGATTCCTGGTGGCAGGCCAAGCGCGCGGTCGAGGCTTTGCAGGTCGATTGGGACGACCGCGGCAACGGCGCGCTGTCGACGGCGGCAATTGCCGATTCGGTGCGTAGCGCCCTCGCCGGCAAGGAAGGCGAGGTGGGCCGCGCCGACGGTCATGCCGCAGCCGGTCTTGCCCGCGCCGCACGCCGCATCGAGGCCGATTACATGGTCCCGTTTCTCGCCCATGCGACTATGGAGCCGCAGACCTGCACCGCGCATGTGACCCGCGACGGGGTCGAGATTTGGGCGCCGACCCAGGATCCGGCGACGGCGCTGGCAACCGCTGCAGAAGCCGCCGGCGTATCGAACGACAAGGTGGTGGTGCACGGCGCCATGCTGGGCGGCGGCTTTGGCCGCCGCGGCACCATACAGGAATTTGTCGGCCAAGCGGTTCTCATCGCCAAGGAATGCGACGGGCCAGTCAAGCTTCTCTGGTCGCGCGAACAAGATATCGCACACGATCTCTATCGGCCGTTCGGCATGGCGCGCTTAATCGCCGGCCTCGGCGACGACGGGATGCCGCTCGCCTGGACGGTTCGCCTCGCCGGACCGTCCTTCGTGGCGTCGCTCGTGCCGGGGTTCGGCACAAACATCATGGACCGGACTTTTGTCAGCGGCCTGGCCGAAGAAATGCCCTACGACGTGCCGAATTACCTGGTCGACTATGTCCTTTGCCCGACGCCGGTGCCGCTCGGGGTCTGGCGTGCGATCAATTACACCCAGAACGCTTACTACAAGGAATGCTTCGTCGACGAGATGGCGCACGTTGCGGGTATCGATCCATACGAATACCGGCGGCGGCTGTTGCGCGGCAATCCGCGCAATCTCGCCGTGCTCGACGCCGCAGCGCAGCGGGCGAACTGGGGCAGACCGCTCCCCGCCGGGAGGTTCCGCGGTATCGCACTCAACGAGGCGTGCGGCAGTTATTGCGCGCAGGTCGTCGAGGCCTCCGTCACGGATGGGCGCGTGCGCGTGCATCGTGTCGTTTCGGCGCTCGACAGCGGATATGTGATCAATCCGCTCTCGGTCGAAATGCAAACGCAAGGCGCTGTTGTCTATGCGCTAACGGCGGCGCTCTATGGCGAGATCACCATCAAGAATGGCGCTGCCGAACAATCGAACTTCGACGACTATGAGATGCTGCGCATGGCCGATATGCCGCAGGTCGAGACCGTGATGGTACCGAGCGGCGGCTTTTGGGGCGGCGTCGGCGAGCCGCCAGTGCCGCCGCTTGCGCCCGCACTTTGCAATGCGATCTTCGCCGCCACCGGCAAGCGCATCCGCTCGCTGCCGCTGAAGAACCACGATCTGCGCAAAATTTAGCACGGCGTTGAACCAATTCGGGCGGTTCCCGTGCGGCCCGCGCCGCGAAAAAATTTAATTTTCCGCCGTCAACGTTTCGCCGCATCGTGATGCGAGCCTGTGGGATCGTTTCCAAACTCCAAGGCGGGGCCGTTGACCGTCACAAATCTGTTCCTAAAGCGCAAGCACGGCGCTGCGCTCCAAGCCGTCACGACGATGGCCTGCGATAGGCGCGGCATCGCCGATGCTTTGGCCTGCGCGCCGTTTCGCCAGGCCTTGATCGCATCGCGATCGGTGATGGCTGAATGCGGATTACAACCCGGCGATCTTCGCGAAAATATCGCGGTGAATTTCGATCAGCTTTACGAGCTGCCGTCCGGCATTGTCGTGCAAATCGGTCAAGCGTTGCTGCGGCTCACGTTTCACTGCGAGCCGTGCAAAAACATTCTGCGCCTGGTCGAGCATGACCGCATCCTCCATCGCCGCGGCGTATTTGGCAGTTTTCTCAATTGCGGTCGGATTTCGATTGGCGATGACTTCGTCGTTACCGAGCAGCGGTTGGAACCGATTCCTTATGCGGTCAACGAGCGGATTCGCTGGTTTCTGAAAAAGAAACAGGGACCGGCCGCCGCGATCGACCTCGCTCACACGATCGGGCTGCCCGCCTCGTATGCCCGGGCGATGCCGCGGCTTCTCGACAAGCTGATGTTGGGTAAACGGTCTGCCGGAACTGACGTCCTGGATTGACCTACCCGATCTGCCGCTTGCCGGCCTGCAACGTGCGGCCATCTTGGTGCGCCGGTCGATATGGCTGGCGTCGCAATGCCGGCGTTTCGGGCGGCTTTGTTCTGACGATCATGGGCAATCCGCCGGCCGGCCGCAGCGTCACCCGTAATAGGGGGCGTATTTCGGCATCGGCATCGAGCCGCAAGTCGAAGTTTTTGACGATCGTTGCCAGCACCCACGTCGCCTCCTGCAAGGCGAAGGCCGATCCGATACAAGTCCGCGCGCCCGCCCCGAACGGCAGGTAGGCGTAGCGATCGATCTCCGAGCGGGCCGCGCCGAGAAACCGGGTCGGATCGAATAGATCCGGATCGCGCCACAACAAACGATGGCGGTGCAGAACGTATGGGGCGATCACGACGATCGAGCCGCGTCTTACTTTCTCGCCGGCAAGCTCGTCGGCGTCGTCTGCGACGCGGCTGATCGCGGCAATCGGCGGATATAGCCGGATCGCTTCGTCGATGACCGCGCGCGTTTCCGGCAGGCGATCGGCCAAACCCGCCACTGGGCCGTCCAATTCGCGCGCCGCCTCCGATTCAAGCCGGCGGCGCCACTCCGGCGATTGCGACAGCAGAAACAACGACCAGCTGAGCAAATTGGCTGTCGTTTCGTGTCCGGCGGCGATAAAGGTCAAGATATTCGATCGGACCTCCGCCTCGGTCATTCGCTGCCCGGTATCCGGATCGAGCGCGGCCAGCAGCAGGGTGAGAATGTCGTTTGCGGTCGTGGCGGAATTCTCGCTCAAACGCCGGCGCCGCGTCGCGATGATTTCGTCGATGGCCGCTTCGAAAAAGCGCAACGTGGAGCGCACGCGCCATTGGCTGAACCGGGGCACGAATGCCGGGACGCCCAGCACATCCAGGGGATCGATGCGGCCGATCGTGTTGAAGTAGGTGACCATGGCGACGCGAAACTCTTCGGCTTCGCGTCCGAGGCCGTCGGAAAAAATCGTGCGTTCGAGCACGTCGAGCGTGACGCGGGACATTTCCGCAGCCACGTCAACGGTGCGCCGGTCGTGGCCGCTCCATCGCTCCACCAGGGCTGCGGCGGCATCCGCCATTGCAGGCGCAAAACTCGCGATCGTCTTGCGGGCAAAGACCGGCGCGAGAATGCGGCGCTGCGTGCGCCATTGTTTGCCTTCGGCGCTGAGCAGGCCGTCGCCGAGACCCGCCGACAAAACCCGGCGTTGCAACGAATCCTTCCGGTAATTGCCGGCATTTTCGAGAAGGACGCGGCGAATTGCGGACGGATCGTTCACAACCAAAACGTGACCGATTGGCAAGCCGCCGACGACAATCGGCTTCTCGAAGTGATCTTTTGCCCAGCATTCGAGCGGATTGCGCCGCAGCGTCGTCATGAGACGAAAAACGCTCAACTGGCTCGCTTGCGGCTCGGGCGCCGGCGGACGATAGGTTGCGCGCGGCGGCGGCATCCGGGAATTTTCGAGCGGCGTTGCCACAATTGCTCCCGCCCTCGAGCGAGTTGCTGGTCAAAAAACCACCGATGAGAACGCCGGTTCTACCGTGTCAGTTCCCAAACAGGTAATCTCAATTTGAAACGCATCCGAATCGTCTTCCCGACACGTTTCACCTACGCCCGAACAATTTATCGAGCAACCAAAAATCGAGTCCGCTCGAATTGCTTTGTTGATTGTGCTGTTGCCCGCCGTTTGCGGCAACAGGGGCGGGCAGCGGCGCCGGATTGAACCACGAGCCGTCCGCCAATCCGGGCAACGGCGTCGGCGCGACGCCTTGATGGGCGACTTTCATGAAGCGGCTCCAGATTTCGACCGGTAGCCCGCCGCCGACCGCACGCTTGGTCGGCGAATTGTCGTCATTGCCGAGCCAGACGCCGGTGACGAGGTGCGAAGTGTAGCCGATGAACCAGGCGTCGCGGTAATCCTGGCTGGTGCCGGTCTTGCCGGCGGCCGGCCAGCCGGGCAGGCTCGCCGAGCGCGCGGTGCCGTCGACCAAAGTCTCGTGCATCATCGTATTCATCATGCCGACGTAGCGCGCTTCGACGATGCGTCCGAGCGGCGGCGCGGCGCGGTCGTAAAGCGTCTTGCCGTCGGCGGTCGTAATGCGCTCGACGACATGCGGCGAGATCGCGAGCCCGCCGTTGGCGAAAGTCGCGTAGGCGCAGACGAGCTCGAACGGCGACACTTCCGAGGTGCCAAGCGCGATCGAGGCGTTGGATTGAAGCTGTGAATTTATGCCGAGCCGGTAAGCGGTGCGGATGACCGCGTCGGGTCCGAATTCGAGCGTGAGCCGCACCGATACGGTATTGAGCGAATTGGCAAGCGCCTGGGTCAGCGTCACCGGCCCCCAATATTGGTGCTCGTAATTCTCCGGCTTCCAGCCCTTCACCGCGATCGGCGCGTCTTCGCGCACGGTGTCGGGCGTCAGCCCGTGTTCGAGCGCGGTGAGATAAACGAAGGGCTTGAAGGCGGAGCCGGGCTGGCGCTTGGCGTCGATGGCGCGGTTGAACTGGCTCTCGCCGTAATTTCGCCCGCCGACCAGCGCGCGCACCACGCCGTCCGGCGTCATGGCGACCAGCGCACCTTCGCCGACATTGAGCTTGTCGCCCTTTTGGCTGAGCGTATCGACCAAAGCCTGTTCGGCGGCGCTTTGCAGCGCCGGATCGATCGTTGTTTGCACCACGATATCCTGATCGATATTGCCGACGATGTCGTTGACGGCATCCATGACCCAATCGGCGACGTAATTGACCGTGCCGGCGCCGGCCGGCTTGATCGCGCGCGCGGGATGCGCCAAGGCGAGCTCAGCCGCGCTGTCGCCGATCATTTTCAGTTCCGCCATGTCGGCGATCACCAGCGCTGCGCGCCGCACTGCGCCGTCCGGATTGTGGTTCGGCGCCAGTCGCGACGGCGATTTCACCAGGCCGGCCAGCATCGCCGCTTCGGGCAGCGTCAAATGCCGCGCCGACTTGCCGAAATAGCGTTGCGCGGCGGCTTCGATGCCGTAGGCGCCGGAGCCGAAATAGACGCGGTTGAGATAGAGGTCGAGAATCTGCGCTTTGCTGAATTTATGCTCGAGCCAGAGCGCGAGCGCGATTTCCTGCAGCTTGCGGCTGACGGTGCGCTCCTGCGTGAGGAACAGATTCTTGGCGAGCTGCTGCGTGATGGTCGAGCCGCCTTCGGAAACGCCGCGATGCAGCACGTCGGCGACGCCGGCGCGGAGAATTCCCCATGGGTCGATGCCGTAATGCGAATAGAAGCGGCGGTCCTCGATGGCGATGAAGGCATTGGGAACGTAATCGGGCAGTTCGGCGAGCGGCACCGCTGCGCCGCCCATGTCGCCGCGGGTGGCCAGCGTTGCGCCATTGTCCCCGAGGATCAGGACCGAGGGCGGCCGTTTGGGAATTTCCAGCGATTGGATCGGCGGCAAATGGATGCCGACCCAGATGAGCGCGCCGATGCCGGCGATCAGGGCCCACAGCGCCAGGACTGCGCCCCAATAGAACACTCGGCCGATCCGGGCCCCGCCTTTGCCGCCGCGCCGTGCCTTGCGGCTGGTGCGGGGCCTGCGTTCGCGACGGCGGTTGCCGCCGCCGGGCGGACCGCCAATGCGGTCTCCCGGGCGCAAGCGAAAATCAAATCCTTCGCTGTCGCCGGTCCGTTTGCGTCGCTCGCGCCACGCCATATCCCGCCCTCAGCGCGGAAAACGCGCCGAAAAACACGGTAAAGCGGGGGGTTTAAGGCGCAGTTACCTGCTCCTCCCACCCCCTTGTGGGGGAAGGAGGGGGAGGACAGTCACCCCACCGCCTCTTTGGCCGGCTTGCCCTCGGCGGCTGGGGCGAACAGCGCCAGCAGCGGCCGTTTGATCGCGGCTTGACGGGTCGGCGTCGTAATCTGGGCGCCGGTGAGATCGGTCACATAGAACACGTCGACGACGCGCTCGCCAAAGGTCGCCACATGCGCCGAAGCGATATTGAGGTTGAGCTTGGACAGCGTGGTGGTCAGTTCGTAAAGCAGGCCCGGCCGGTCGAGGCCGGTGACTTCGACCACGGTGTAGCGGTTCGACCATTGGTTGTTGATCGAGACCTCGGGCTCGATCGCGAAGGCCTTGAGCCGGCCTTTCGGGGCGGCGCGTTTGGCCACCACGTCGGGCAATTTGAGTTGGCCCCGTACCGCCTTCTCGATGGCGTCGCCGATGCGCGCGGCGCGGCGCGCCTCGTCTTCGTCGCGCTCGAACTCGCGCGACACCGCGATGGTGTCGAGCGCGAGACCGTCGGTGGTGGTGTAGATCTGCGCGTCGACGATATTGGCGCCGGCCAGCGCACAGGCGCCGGCGATGATCGAGAGCAGCCACGGATGGTCGGGTGCGAACACCGTCAGCTCCGTGACGCCGCGCCCGGCATCGAAGCCGACGCTGGTCGCGAGCCGGTTGCCCGCCTCCTCGCTGGCGCGGACGAAGCGCGCCTGCGCGAGCTTGTGCGGCAGATCGACTTTGAGCCAATAGGCCGGATAGTGGCGATCGACGTAGTTTTGTAGGGTTTGCTCCGGCCAGTCTTTGAGCTCGGCGCGGAATTCGGCTTGCGCCATGGCCACGCGCTGGGCGCGGTTGACCTCGGAGAAGCCGCCGGTGAGCACCGGCTCGGTTTCGTAATAAAGGGTGCGCAGCAGTTGCGCTTTCCAGCCGTTCCACACGCCGGGGCCCACCGCGCGGATGTCGGCGGTGGTGAGGATGGTGAGCAGCTTCAATCGCTCCAATGACTGTGCCACGGCGGCGAAATTTTCGATCGTCTTGCGGTCGGAAAGATCGCGCGACTGCGCCACCGTCGACATGACGAGATGAACCTCGACCAGCCATGCGACCAGTTCCGTCTCCGCCGCATTGAGCCCGAGCCGCGGACATAGCCGTCGCGCGATGCGCGCGCCGGCCAGCGAATGATCCTCGATGCGTCCCTTGGCGATGTCGTGCAGGAACAGCGCGACGCAGAGCACGGTGCGATGCTGCGGTTGGATGGTCTTTATCAGCTCACTGGCCAGGCTGAATTCGGGATTGGCGCCACGTGCAATCTCATTGAGGACGCCGATGCAGCGAATGAGATGCTCGTCCACCGTATAGTGGTGATACATGTTGAACTGCATCATCGCCACGATGCGGCCGAACGAGTGCACGAAGGTGCCGAGCACGCCGGCTTCGTTCATGCGCCGCAGCACGGTCTCGGGGTCGTTCCGCGACGTCAGGATTTCCAGGAACAACCGGTTGGCCTCCCGGTCTGCGCGCAGCTCTTTGTCGATCAGCTTGAGCGAGCGGGTGGCGATGCGCATGGCCTCGGGATGGAACGCGAGATTATGCTGCTGCGCGAGATGAAACAGCCGGATCAGATTGACCGGATTCCGCCGGAAAACGTCGGCGTGCGCGATGTTGATGCGGTTGTTGTCGATGACGAAATCGTCGGTGCCGGAAAGTTTTTTGGGGCGCGGCGCGGGACGCAAGCGCGCGATCACCCGGCTCAAGACCGGCGCCGGCTTGGCCTGACGTTCTTCAAGGCCGGCGCACAGGATCGCGGTGAGATCGCCGACGTGCTTGGCGGTGAGGAAATAGTGCTTCATGAAGCGTTCGACGTCGCGCAATCCGGGGTGCGCGGTGTAACCGAGCCGGACCGCAATATCGCGCTGGACGTCGAACGACAGGCGCTCCTCGGCGCGGCCGGTCAGGAAATGCATGTTGCAGCGGACCGACCATAGGAAGTCCTCGCAACGACGGAACATCTTGTATTCGTCGCGATCGAACACGCCGCGATCGATCAGCTCTTCGGGCTCGCGCACGCGATAGACGTATTTGGCGATCCAAAACAGCGTATGCAGATCGCGCAACCCGCCCTTGCCGTCCTTGACGTTGGGCTCGACCAGATAGCGCGATTGGCCGGCGCGGCGGTGGCGCTCTTCGCGCTCGGTGAGCTTGGCGGCGACGAATTCCGGCGCGCTGCCCTGCACGACTTCCTTATCGAACCGCGCCGTCAGCTCGTTGTAGAGTTTTATATCGCCGAACAGATAGCGCGTTTCCAGAACCGCGGTGCGGATGGTCATGTCGGCCTTGGCCTGCCGAATGCATTCGTCAACCGAACGGGTGGCATGGCCGACCTTGAGCCCCATGTCCCACAGGCAATAAAGCAGCGCCTCGGCGACCTGTTCGCTCCAGGCGGTCTGCTTGTAGGGCAGTAGAAAGAGCAGATCGATGTCGGATCCGGGAGCGAGCAGGCCGCGGCCGTAGCCGCCGGTCGCGATCACCGCCATGCGTTCGGTTTCGGACGGCACCTGCAGCGGATAAAGCTCGTGGCGCGCGAACTCGAACAAGATGCGGATGATCTCGTCCTGCACCCGGCACAGCCGCTCGGCGCAGCGCCGGCCATGGCGGTCTTTCAACAGCAGAGCTTCCGCATGCGCCCGCGCCTGGGTTAGCGCCGATTTGAGGCGCTGCGCCACGGCCGTGCGCAATTCACGCTCGCGCCCGGCATGGATCGTCGCAAGTCTCTTAAGATCGGTGACGATCGCTGCGGCATCGATCAACTCGACGCCGGCGCGATGAGTTCGTTGAATGTCGAGCATCGCTGCTACGCATAGCGGAGGCGGTGCATACTGTCATCGCCGGGGCCGGAAGGGTGCAGAAACGAGGTAAAAGCGTCCTGCACCAACGGAGTGAAATCGTTCTATTTACGCTATTGTTGTAGCATATAATTCTAATTGACGCCCGATAGAAGGTTTTCTAAGGGATGAATATAGCGCGAAATTGAATAACCGATGCGCTCCAACGGGAGGTCGTCATGCTGTCACGTCGTGTCTTATTGGCAAGTGCGGTTGGCGCCGGCCTCGTGCCGCTTGGCATCGCACGCCCAGCGCGCGCCGCCGACAAGCCGTCGCAAATCCGTATCGATTGGGCCACCTACAACCCCGTCTCCATGGTGCTCAAAGAGAAGGGTTTTCTGGAAAAGGAATTTGCCAAGGACGGCATCGGCATCCTCTGGGTGCAGACGCTCGGCTCGAACAAGGCGCTCGAATTCCTCAATGCCGGCGCGATCGATTTCGGCTCGACCGCGGGCTCGGCGGCATTGCTCGGGCGGATCAACGGCAATCCGATCAAGTCGATTTACGTTTATTCCAAACCGGAATGGACGGCGCTGGTGACGCGCAAGGATGCGCCGATCAACAAGATCGCCGACCTCAAGGGTAAACGCGTCGCAGTAACGCGCGGCACCGATCCGCACATCTTCCTGGTGCGCGCGTTGCTCTCGGTGGGGATGAGCGAGAAGGACATCAGCGAGGTCTTGCTGCAGCATCCCGACGGCAAGATCGCGCTCATCCGCGGCGATGTCGATGCCTGGGCCGGTCTCGACCCGATGATGGCCCAGGCGCAGGTCGAGGACGGGGCGCAGCTGTTCTACCGCAACAAGGACGCCAATACCTACGGCATCCTCAATTCGAGCGAAGATTTCCTCAAGAGCTATCCCGATCTGGCGCGCCGGGTGCTCGCGGTCTACGACCAGGCGCGCAAATATTGCCTCGCCAATTACGATGACGAGAAGCGCGTCTTCATGGACGTGACCAAATTGCCCGCCGCCGTCGTCGACATCCAGCTCAAGGAGCGGACCGATTTGACCAACAATCGCATCGGTGCGGCGCAGCGCGACGCCATCCTGCAGGCGGGGCTCGCTTTGCAGAAGGCGGGCGTCGTCCCGGCCAATGTCGACGTCAAGAAGACACTCGACGACCTGGTCGACGACCGCTTCGTCACGGCGGCGTAGGCGCTTTCGCACGTTCGGGCCGCATTGCTTTTGCGTATGTCACCATGTCTGTTGTGGGCATGACCATTGTCGTTGAGGACAGCCCCGTGCGGGAGCGGGCGGCAAGAAACCGCTGGACCCGGTTATCGCGGCCGCTACTCGGCTTCGTTCTGCCGGTCACGCTGGCGCTGCTCTGGGAATTCATCGTGCGCATGGGGTGGGCGAGCGGGCGGCTGGCGCCGCCGCCGTCCGTCATCTTCGCCACCTTCGTCGACTTGGCGCGCAGCGGCGAACTGCAGCGCGACACGCTGGTGACGTTGGGCCGGGTCGCCGCCGGCTTTGGCATCGGCGTGAGTGTCGCCACTATCATCGGCGCTGCCGCCGGCTATTCGCCGCTGGTGCGGCGTCTGCTCGATCCGAGCCTGCAGGCGCTGCGCGCCATTCCCTCGATCGCTTGGATCCCGCTGTTCATTCTCTGGCTCGGCATTTTCGAGGCCTCGAAGGTGACGCTGATTGCGGTCGGCGTGTTCTTTCCGGTCTATCTCGGTCTGATGGGCGCGATCCAATCGGTCGATCGCAAGCTGGTCGAAGTCGGCCGCGCGTTCCGGCTGTCCGACGTCGCCATGGTGCGGCGGATACTGCTGCCGGCCGTGCTACCGGCCTACGTGATTTCGTTGCGGTCCGGTCTTGGTCTCGGCTGGATGTTTGTTGTCGCGGCCGAGCTCATGGGTGCATCCGAAGGCCTCGGTTATCTTTTGACCGACGGGCAGGAACTCGGCAAGCCGGCCGAAATCGTCGCCGCCATCGTCGCTTTCGCCATCGTCGGCAAGGCGACCGACTGGCTCATTGCGCTTGTCGCCGCACCATTCCTGCGCTGGGAAGACGTGGTGCGGCAGGATTAGATCGATGCGATCGGCTCCATCATCCGCTCGTCCCCGCGGCAGCGGGGACCCAGGAAATCAAAAGCGAGGTGCCATCGTCTGGATTGCCGCTTGCGCGGGAATGAGCGGAATAAGTTTGGGACGCCGTAATGTTGATCCTTGAAAACGTCGGCAAAACCTATCCCAATGGCGTGCATGCGCTCGGTGGCGTGTCGCTCGATGTTGAATTGGGCAAAATTGTCGCCGTGATCGGCGGCTCGGGCTGCGGAAAATCGACGCTGTTGCGCGCGATCGGCGGCCTCGATCCGGCAAGCCAAGGCTCGATCGTGCTCGATGGCGAGCGGATCACGGCGCCGCATGAAAAGATCGGCATCATCTTTCAGGAACCGCGGCTTTTACCTTGGCTCAAAGTCGCCGACAATGTCGGCTTCGGGCTCGGTGACCGCCCTCGATCTGAGCGCGCCCAGCGCGTTGCCGCGGCGCTCAAGCGCGTCGGGCTGTCCGACAAGGCGGCGGGGTGGCCGCGCGAATTATCGGGCGGCCAGGCGCAACGCGTCGCCATCGCACGTGCGCTGGTGCCGCGGCCGGAAGTGCTGTTGCTCGACGAGCCGTTCTCCGCGCTCGATGCTTTTACGCGCGCCGATCTGCAGGACCATCTGCTCGATCTATGGGCCGACGCCAAGCCGACCTTGATCCTGGTCACCCACGACGTCGATGAGGCGATCGTGCTCGCCGACCGCGTCATGGTGATGTGCCCACGCCCGGGGCGCATTTTCGACGAGATCGGCGTCGATCTGCCGCGGCCGCGCGACCGCCAGTCCGCCGCCTTCGATTTCGTCAAACGCCGCGTGCTTGCCGCGCTCGACCGCTCGCTGCAGCGCGTTCCGAGCGGCGTCGGGGATGAGCTCAAGGCCGAGGCCGGCGCGGCCTTGTGGTGGTGACAAAACCTACCGCGTACCGTATTCCCCACCTCATTACGCGAAAGGACTTGCCATGGATGCCGCCGGGCTGCGCGCGCTGCAAGCGCCGATCAAGGAGCGCTACAAGGCCGATCCCAAGGCCGGTTTTATTACGCTCAAGGCCAAAGGCACGCTCGACGACGCCAATATCGCCTGCAAGGTCGAGACCGGCCGCGCGCTCGCGGTCGCCGGGCTGCATCCGGCGACCGGCGGGTCGGGCATGGAATTATGCTCAGGCGACATGCTGCTTGAGGCTTTGGTCGCCTGCGCCGGCGTAACGCTCAAAGCGGTCGCTACCGCGATCGACATCCCGCTCAAATCGGGCACGGTTTCGGCCGAGGGCGATCTCGATTTCCGCGGCACGCTCGGCGTCGCCAAGGAGGCGCCGGTCGGCTTCGCCCAGCTCCGGCTCCGCTTCGATCTCGACACCGACGCGTCTCAGGAGAAACTCGATCAACTCCTCAAACTCACTGAGCGCTATTGCGTCGTCTATCAGACGATCAAGAGCGGCCCGCCGGTCGAGATCGCTCTGAAACGGAAATAACCCGCCAAAGCCGGTCGTATCGTCATGCGGGCTTGACCCGCGCATCCATGCTGCGCCCCAGGATTGACGAAGCAAGAAAGCCCGACAGCTTATGTCCCCCGAACTCCTGTTCTGGTACGAGCTGCTCCTGAAGATGGCGCTGACGGCACTGGTCGTCGTCCTCACGTCGGTTGTCGTCGAGCGGTCGGGCCCGTTTATCGGCGCGCTGATTGCCGCGCTGCCGACCGCGGCCGGCGCGGCCTATACCATTCTCGCCATCGAGCACCCGCCGGGTTTTATCGCAGCGAGCGCCATCGGCAGCGCCGCGACCGGCGCCGCCGTTTCGATCTTCGCCCTGGTTTATACGGTGCTGGCGCAGCGCCGCGGTCTCATTCTCAGTCTCGGCGTGGCGCTGTTGGTGTGGTTCGGGGTGGCGGCACTGCTGCGCCTGGTGGCCTGGACTCCGCTCACCGCCGCAGCCCTCAACGCCGCGGTCTTCGCAATCACCATTCCGCTGAGCTGGCGCTATCGCGCGTCGGGAGCGCCGAAGAAATTCCTGCGCACGCCGTTCGACCTGCCGTTGCGTGCACTCGCCGCAGCCATCGTGGTCGCCGTGGTGACCACGGCAAGCTACCGCATCGGCTCATTTGCGTCCGGTGTTTTCGCGCTTTTTCCGATCATTTTTTGCTCCTCCATCGTCATCTTGCACCCACGCGTCGGCGGCCCGGCGACGGCCAGCATGGCGGCGCATGCCCAGGTCGCTTTCATCGGGCTGGCACTGGGTTTTCTGTGCGTCCATTATCTCGCCGAAACGCTCGGCTCATGGTGGGCGCTCGTGATCGGCCTGGCCGTCGCCGTTGGCTGGAGCGGTATTTTGTTGTTGGTTCGCGCGATGGCTATGCGTCGCGCTTCGCCAGCTGCGCCTATTCCAGGCCGAGAAACTTGGAAGTGAAATCGGGATCGCTGGTGAGCGCCTCGCGCGTGCCTTCGAGCACGGTGCGGCCGTTCTCGATGACGTAGGCGCGGGTGACGAAGTCCATCGCATGATGAATGTTCTGCTCGACCAACAACACGGTGACGCCGTCGCCCGATAATCGCTCCAGTGCCTCTATCACTTCGGCGATGATGATCGGCGCCACGCCGAGAAATGGCTCGTCGAGCAGCAGCAGCCGCGGCCGCGACATCAGCGCCCGCCCGATCGCGACCATCTGCTGCTGTCCGCCTGAAAGCTGCCCGGCGGCCTGCGCGGCCTTGTCTTTGAGGATGGGAAATAGCGAATAACAGTGTTCGAGGCCTGCAGCGATGAGAGCGCGCTTGCTGCGCTGATAGGCGCCCATTTCCAGATTTTCGCGCACGGTCATTTCCGCAAACAGGCGCCGGCCTTCGGGAACCAGCGCAATGCCGTCTTCGACGCTGTCGGCGGCATCGCGGCCCGTCACCAGCTTTCCCCGATAGCGGATTTCGCCGCCGCAAGGCCGGTAGAGGCCCAGCACGGCACCAAGCGTCGTCGACTTGCCGGCGCCGTTGGCGCCGAGCAGGCCGACACGTTCGCCCTCGTCGATGCGGAAGCTTACGTCCCACAGCGCCCGAAGCTGACCGTGATCGACCATGAGGTGCGAGACTTCAAGCATCACGCCGGCTCCTTGGCGCGCCCCAGATAGGTGCGCAGCACCCGATCGTCGCGCAGAACCTCCTGCGGCGCGCCGTCGGCGATCACCGATCCCTGCTCCAGGACGATCAGCCGGTCGACCACCCGGCTCAGCGCCGAGATGATGTGCTCGACCCAGATGACGGTTATGCCGTAGCTGTCGCGCACTTCGCGGATATGCTCGACGAAGCGCCGCACCTCTGCCGGCGTCAGGCCGGAGGCGACCTCGTCGACCAGCAACAGGCGCGGGCGGCAGGCCAGCGCGCGGGCGAATTCCGCCGCCTTGCGCTGCTGCAGCGTCAGACTGTCGACACGTCGATCGAGCGCGCCGCCAAGCCCTGCATAGCCGGCGAAACGCGCCGCCTCGGCGAGCGCCGCATGCAGGCCAAGGCGGTTGTCATCCCGAAACATCAGCGGCATCGCCACGTTTTCCTGCACCGTGAGATCCCCGAACGGCCGCGGGATCTGATAGGTGCGGCCGATGCCAAGTCGCGAGACGCTGTCGCGGCGCATGCCGCGCAGGCTTTGTCCGGCAAAGACGATATCCCCCGCGGCGGGCTCGTAGACCTTCGACAGACAATTGAACAGCGTCGTCTTGCCGGATCCATTGGGGCCGATCAGCCCGACAATCTCGCCTTCCTTGATCGCGATGTTCACCTTGTTGACCGCGACATTGCCGCCGAAGGCCATGGTCAGATCGCGTGTTTGCAACAGTACGCCCGAGCGGTCCGCAGCCGCGGCGGCGAGCGCCAAGCCATGCTCCGCCTTGCCGGGCGGCCCAGCCGTGGCGGCGAAGCGCTCATGATGTTCCTGGCCGAGCAGCGCCAGGCCCGGCACCCGTTGCACCCAGCCCGCGCGCAACAGCCCCCCGGGCATGAAGCGGCCGATAAGCAGGATCGCCAGCCCGATAATGGTGAACTGCAGCATGGTCAGATTGACGATGAGCGCCTGGACCGCAACCGACAGCAGCACGGCGCCGATCAGCGGGCCGCACAGCAGGCCCGAACCGCCGAGCAGCGCCATGGCGACCGGAATCAATGCCACGTCGAGGCCGAACACCGTACGCGGATCGATATAGCGGAACGACCAGGCATAGGCGGCCCCGGCGAGTGCGGCCGCGGCGGCACCGAAGCTCATGGCCTGCAGCTTGGCGGGAAAGATGCGGATGCCGACCACCTCGGCCGCCTGCTCGTCATTGCGGATGGCCTTGAGCGCATAGCCTAACCGGCTTCGGCTGATCCACAGAGTGAGCCAGAAGACGGCGAGGGCGACGGCGAGCGCCACGTAATAGGCAAATATCTTGACGTCGATGCCGTCGATCATGGCGGTTGCTGGCGGCAGCAGGATGCCGTCGGCGCCGCGGGTGATCGGCACCAGGTTCGAGGCCAGAAGTTCGAACAGCGGCAGCAGCGCCAAGGTGGCGAAGGCGAAAGAATCGCCACGCAAACGGAACAGCGGGAGGCTCAGCGCCGCCCCGGCAAGTCCGGTGAACAGCGCCGCGACGAAAAAGCACAGTACCACCGGCAGACCGTGCACATTGGCGACGGCAAAGGCGTAGGCGCCGGTGCCGAAAAAGATGTAGTGGCCGAGATTGACGTAGCCGGCTTCGCCATGCAGCCAATCCCAGCTCTGCGCGACGATATAGGCGTAGAACAGCGTGAACAGGACCGTCGTCAGATAGGCGCCGCCGAAGACCGGAATGAGCGCCGCCAGAGCCACGATCGCGGCGCCGGCCATCCGCGCCCGCATGGGCGACGCCGGCGCGCCAGCTGCTGAGGCCGCACCCGTCACGTTCCGCTCCGTCGCAGCAAGCCCTGCGGGAACACCACCAGGATCGCCAGCAAGAGAATGATGCTCAGCCCCGGCGCCCATTGCGACGTCCAGAAGAACCCGGTCAGCGCCTCGGCGACGCCGAGAAATATTCCGGCAAGCAACGCCCCGAGCAGGTTGCCGATGCCGCCGAGAATGATGATGGTGAAGGCCTTCACCGTCAGCGCGAAGCCGTCATACGGATTGACCGGGAAATTGAGGACATAGAGGACGCCGGCAAGCGCCACGATCGCGCAGCCGAAGCCGACGGTTGCCGCATGGATGGTGCCGGCGCGGACCCCGCAAAGCCGCGCGCCGACGCCGTCCTGGGTCACCGCGCGCACCGCGCGTCCGAACCAGGTGCGGGTGAGAATGAGGTGCAGCGCGACGGTCAGCGCCACCACGCCGGTGAAAATGGCAAGATCGGTGGTCGAGATGATGATGCCCTTGACCATGAAGACCGACACTTCCAGCGGGATGTTCTTCGAGGTCGGGCCGGCCAACAGCGCGGCGAGGTCGCTGAGGATCAAGAGCAGGCCGACCGTCACCAGCACGGTGCCGACCGTCATCTGCACCGGATTGCGCCGCTTCAGCGGCTCGAGCAGATAGCGATACATCAGCCAGCCGAAGCCGAAAGCCAGCGGGAACAGGATCGCCCCGATGAGCATCGGATTGAGGTGCCAAGCAGCGAACATCACGCTGGCGGCGATGCCGGCCATCGCCAGCAGCGTGCCATGCGCGAAATTGAGAATGCGGACGACGCCGTAAATCAGCGACAGGCCAAAGGCGATCAAGGCATACAGCCCGCCGAGCAGGATGCCGCCGATCAGGAGCTGTATGATGATCGCCGTCATGCGCTCACCGGTCGTGCAGGCGGCCCGCACATGGTGGGGGCGATGCCTGACCGCTTGGCCAGGCATCGCGCATTCGCTCGGACGTTATCAGTGCCAGGAGGGCGACGGCCAGATGATCTTGCCGGTCGCCTGTTCGTTCGGCCAGACCACGACCGGCTCGCCGTTCTGGATCTGCTGGGTGAAGGCGACGATCTGCGAGAGGCCCCCTGCATTGAACTGGAACTCGCCGCCCGGGCGCTTGAACATCGCGCCCGGCTTGCGCAACTCGTCCCTGACCTTGTCGCGGTCGATGGCGCCGGCGCGCTCGATCGCCTGGATCATCACCAGGTAGGAGTCCATGCGCCCCATGGTCCAGATGTAATCGAAGGTGCGGATGCCGGCGTCCTTGAGGACTTCGCGGGCGAGGTCGGAATAGGGACCGCCGACGCCTTCGTACCAGTAGATTTCACCGGTCACCCCGGTGAGATCGACCTCTCGGGCGAGCGACCCCGAGGCCATGATGTGGTGCACGTCCATTGCGTGGACTTGCAATTGCCGCATCTGCTGCAATAGCGGCACCGAGACGGCGTCGAATGACGAGATGTAGACGATGTCAGGCTGAGCCGCCTTCATTTTCAGGATCAGTCCGGCGAAATTCTTTGTCGAGGATGCGAACTCCTCCTCGCCGACGGTCTGCAGGCCGGCCTTGTCGGCAAGTTTGCCGTTGGTGGCGCGCACTGCCTTGGTTACCAGATTGTCCTGCACCACCCAGAAAATCGACTTCGGCTTGGGATTCATATGCGCCAGCATTTCGAAATAGTTCTCCGACCAGGTCGGCGCGGCCAAAGCCATGCCGGCGATGTAATTGAAGCCAGCCTGATAGACCGCGGGCGTGGCGACGTTCGACATCACGCTCGGAATCTTATACTTTTCAAAGACCTGCGACACCGGAAAGCCATGCGACGACCAGTCGGGACCGACGAAGAGATCGACCTTGTCGACAGTGGCCATCTTCTCGTAAAGCGACACCGCCGTGGCCGGTATGCTCTGATCGTCATAATAGACGAACTTGATCGGCAGCTTCTTGCCGCAGGACTTGAGGTAGACGCCGCCGGTCTTGTTGAAGTCTCTCTCGAACGCCTCGGTCATCTTGTCCCACTTACCGGCCAGCGTCGAATTGACGCCGGTCAGCGACATCGTGGTGCCGAGAACGATCGGGCCGTCGCAGGAATTCAGCGCGGCACTCGCCGGTGCCGCCATTCCGATGGCAAGCGCCACGCCGGCGCCGATCGTATACAAAATCCTACACATCCCCCAGTCCTCCCGTGCGCGGGCGACGCCCGGCGATCCCGTGTGCCCCCGTCTGGACGGCGATACTATGGGCCAGACACCGGGCGATCAATCCTGCCATGCGCGAGATCGAGCATGGCGTTGACCAGGCCGGCTCGGAACCGGCTGCGTGGTCAGCCTCATGTGCGGCGGCAAGGGCCCGTGCTCGGCTTTACGGGCTATGATTTGATCTTCGCCAGCTGCGCCTTGAGCGCGTAGAGCGCTTCGAGCGCCTCGCGCGGCGACATTTCGTCGGGATGCAGCGCGGCAAGCGCCTCGATCACAGCATCGAGCGCGGTGTCGCGTTGTGGCGCAGGCGCCGGGCGCGTCGCCGCGAACAGCGGCAGATCGTCGATCAGCCGCCGCGCCGGCGATGTCCGATCTTCGGCTTCGATTTGCGCCAGCACGATTTTGGCGCGCTCGATCACGCTGCCCGGCAGGCCGGCAAGTTTCGCCACCTGGATGCCGTAGGAGCGGTCGGCCGCGCCGGCAACGACTTCATGCAGGAATACGACGTCGCCCTGCCATTCCTTCACCCGCATCGTCGCATTGTGCAGCCGCGCAAGCTTTGCCGCGAGCGCCGTCATTTCGTGAAAGTGAGTGGCGAACAGCGTGCGGCAGCGATTGCTCTCGTGCAGATGCTCGATCGTCGCCCAGGCGATGGACAGCCCGTCGAACGTCGCCGTGCCGCGGCCGATTTCGTCCAAAATGACCAGCGCGCGCTCGCCGGCCTGGTTGAGGATCGCTGCGGTCTCGACCATCTCGACCATGAAGGTCGAATGGCCGCGCGCCAGATCGTCGGCGGCGCCGACGCGCGAGAACAAGCGATCGACGATGCCGATATGTGCGGCCCGCGCCGGCACGTAGCTTCCCATTTGGGCGAGCACGGTAATCAGCGCGTTCTGGCGCAGGAAGGTCGATTTTCCCGCCATATTCGGGCCGGTGACGAGCCAGATGCGGCCGGCCCCCATCCCTGCCTCCCGCGCTTGCGGGGACGGGAGGGATTGGGGTGGCGGCGACAGATCGCAATCGTTGGCGACGAACGGGCCGCCGTTTGCGACGAGCGCTTGTTCGACCACCGGATGGCGGCCGCCGGCAATGGCGAAAGCGAGACTGCCGTCGATTTCCGGGCGCGTGTAGTTGCGCTCGACTGCCAGCGCCGCCAGCGCACTTGCCACGTCGAGCAGCGCCATCGCGTCCGCCGCTGCCTTGATCGTCGCGCTTGCCGCGGCAACGGACGCGGCGAGGCGGTCGAAGATTTCGAGTTCGAGCGCCAGCGCGCGCTCGGCGGCATTGGCGATCTTGGCTTCGAGTTCGCCAAGCTCAGTGGTGGTGAAGCGCACCTGGCCGGCCGTCGTTTGGCGATGGATGAACGTGGCGTTGAGCGGCGCGCTCATCAATTTCTCGCCGTGCTGCGCCGAGACATCGACGAAATAACCGAGCACATTGTTATGGCGGATTTTTAGTGCGCGGATGCCGGTTGTCTCGGCGTAGCGCACTTGCAGCGCGGCGATGACGCGGCGGGATTCGTCGCGTAGCGCCCGCGCTTCATCGAGCGCCGGCTCGTAACCTGAGCGGACAAAGCCGCCATCGCGGCGGAACGCCGGCAGCTCCTGCGCCAGCGCCCGCTTCAGCTCGGCGGCAATCGCGCCGTCGGGCCGGCGCAGCGCCTCGACCGCTTGCGCAATGTCGCGCCGCAACGCCCCAAGCGCCGAAAGTTTTGCGGCAAATTCGACCGCGGCGAAAATGCCGTCGCGAATTGCCGCGAGGTCGCGCGGCCCGCCGCGGTCGATGACGATGCGCGACAGCGCGCGGGCCAAATCGGGGACGGCTTTCAACTGCGCGCGTAGATCGTTCCGTGCGGCGCTGTCGTCGACGAACACCGCCACGGCATCGAGCCGGTGCGCGATCTCGGCGGGGTCGGTCAGCGGCGCGGCAAGGCGCTGCGCTAGCAGCCGCGCGCCGGCGGCCGTCACAGTGCGGTCGATCGCGGCAAGGAGCGATCCGCGCCGCTCGCCGGACAGCGTGCGGACGAGCTCGAGATTGCCGCGCGTCGCCTGATCGATTTGCAGCGTCGCGCCGGCCGCTTCGCGCGCCGGCACCGACAACGGCGGGCGCTTTCCGATCTGGGTGCGCTCGACATAAGTGACCGCCGCCGCCGCCGCAGCAAGCTCGATGCGCGAGAACGCGCCGAATGCGGCGGTTGTCGCCACGCCGAAAAACGATGCGAGCCGCCGCTCCGCGGTGGCGCCATCGAATACGTCGCGGGTGAGCGGGGTGAGCGCCGGCAGCGAACGAAGGTAGGGCGCGAGCTCGGTATCGGCGTACAGCGCGTCGGATACGATGATTTCGCCTGGCTCGATGCGTGCGATTTCGGCGCTTAGCGAAGCACGGTCGCATTCGGCCACGCGAAATTCGCCGGTCGATATATCGATCCAGGCCAGCGCGAAGCGGTCCTCGCCCGACGAGGCGCGGCTTCTCGCAAGCGCCAGCAGGTAATTGTTGCGCTTGGCGTCTAGTAGCGAATCCTCGGTCAGCGTGCCGGGCGTTACCAGCCGCACCACGTCGCGGCGCACCACGCTCTTGGCGCCGCGCTTGCGCGCTGCCGCGGGGTCTTCGAGCTGTTCGCAGACGGCGACGCGGTGGCCGAGCGCGATCAGCCGATGCAGGTATTCGTCGGCGCGCTCGATCGGCACCCCGCACATCGGAATATCGCGGCCAAGATGCTTACCGCGCTTGGTCAGCATGATGCCAAGCGCGCGCGAGGCGGTTTCGGCATCGTCGAAGAACAGTTCGTAGAAATCGCCCATCCGGTAGAACAATAGGCAATCCGGATTGGCCGCCTTGATCTCGATATATTGCTCCATCATCGGTGTTATGCGCCCGATGTCGTCGGGCGCTTTGGGCATCGCGCGTCCGGCTTCGTCGGACGCCATGGGCGTGACGCGGGCGGCGGCTTCGGGCTCCGCTGTGTCGGCTATGATGGTGCGTGCGGCGTCCATGCCGGGCCACGCTAGAGCATGTCCCGCAGAAGTGGAACCCGGTTTTGCGAAAAGGACATGCTCCAACAAGCGGCTGGAGCGGGATGGCGATTCGAAGAAAAGTCATCCCGCTCCGGCAAAAAACGGCAGCCATGACCGATCGTGTAGCGGGACTCCGCGATTTAGATTTGCCGTGAAACAGCGGACGTGCCGCCGAGAGCCCGCGTCGTATCGCGACGCGTCCGTGCCGCTTTTGACCGCGAATGCCCGAAAGTGCGTGATATTGATGCGGTAGTTGAGCTCCCCCACTGTCGGAATCGCGGGATAGGCGGGAACACGGTTTTCCGCGAACGCCAGGATGGGGCGAAGCTGCTTGCTGGCCAAGTACGAGGTGAGATCGCCGAATTGCCCGTACAACAAGTCGGTGTGGCCGCCTATGCCGGCCGCCGTTCGAGCGGGACATAAGACCGCGCATCCGGGCCGCTATAAAGCGTCAGCGGCCGGATCAGGATATTGTTGTCCATTTGCTCGAGCGCTTGCACGACCCAGCCGGGAATGCGGCCGACCGCGAAGATCGGCACAAACAAATCGCGCTTGATGCCGAGCAGGTGGTAGACCACGCCGGAATAGAAATCGACGTTCACATTGACGCCGTGGCGCGCATAGGGCGCCATGGCCGCCACCACGGCTTGTAGAATTTCGTACCAGCGCGGCTGACCCATTTCCTTCGACAGGCGCTCGACCCCGGCGCGCATGTGCCGCGCTCGCGGATCCTCGGCGCGGTAAACGCGATGGCCAAAGCCGGTCACCGCTTCGCCGGCCTTGCGCTTGTCGCGCACATAATCGGCCGCGCGCGACGGATCGCCGATCTCTTCGGCCATCTTCATCACATCTTCGGCGGCGCCGCCATGCGCCGGACCGGACAACGCCGCGATCGCCGCGGTGATGGCGGCGTGCAGATTCGCCTCGGTGCCGATGACCACGCGTGCGGTGAACGACGAGGCATTGGAGCCGTGCTCGGCATGCAGCACGAGGTCGCGGTCGATCAGTTGCGCGGCGTCCGCGCTCGGCTGTTCGCCTTTAAGCATCCATAACAGATTGGCGGCGTGCGACAGTTCCTTGCTCGCGGCTATGGGCTCGAGCCCGTCGCGCAGCCGTGCGTGCGCCGCGACGATCATCGGCACTTGCGAGGTCAAGCGAATGCCTTTGCGGATCGCGGCGTCGTGCGAATTGTCGGCGGTCTCGCCGTCGAAAGCGGCGAGCGCCGAGGCCGTGGTGCGCAGCACGTCCATCGGATGCGCCTTTTTGATGGTACGGATGATGTCGAAGATCGGCGCCGGCAATTCGCGTGCGCCCTTCAATGCACGGTCGAATTCCGCGAGCTGCGCTTTGCTCGGTAATTCGCCGTACAGCAACAGCCAGGCGGTCTCTTCAAACGTCGAATGCTCGGCGAGATCGTGGATCGAATAGCCGCGATAACGCAGCTCGCCGATGCGTCCATCGATGAAAGTGCATGGCGAGCGGTCGAAATAGACACCCTTCAAGCCGCGGTGAATCTTGATCGGTTCGTTTGTTTCAGTCATCTATGGCCCCGTCACGACACGCTTGAACTCAACATGAATCCCATCGAGCGCTGTTTCGATACAGCACGCGGTCGCCATTTCAAGATCGTTTTGCCGGAAGGCGATGACATTCGCGTGCTCGCTGCCGCGCGCGGTCTCATTGACCGGGAAATCGCGCATCCGATCGTGCTGGGCGCGCCGGGCGAGATAAGCAAAGCCGCGCGCGCCGCCGGCATCGAACTTACTGGCATCGAGCTGATCGATCCGCGCAGCGATGCGCGCGTGCAGGCTTATGGCGCAGCTTGTGCCAGCATGCGCGAAACAATGACGCCGGCGATGGGTGCTCGCCTTATGGCAAAGCCGCTCTATTTCGCCGGCATGATGGTGCGCCAAGGAGACGCTCACGCTATGGTCGCGGGTGCGGCAAACCCAACGCGCCGCGTCATCGAGGCCGGATTGATGACGATCGGACTGGCGCCGGGCATCGCCTTGCCGTCGAGCTATTTCCTGATCGTTGCGCCGAATTTCCTGGGGTGCGGACCGCGGGCCTTCATATTCGCGGATTGCGCGGTCAATGCCGATCCGACCGCGGAGGAACTGGCCGATATTGCGCTCGCCTCCGCCGCCAGCGCGGAAAATCTGCTCGGCGAAGCGCCGCGTGTCGCCATGCTGTCGTTCTCGACCAAAGGCAGCGCCCAGCATGCGCGTGTCGACAAGGTCAGGCGTGCGCTCGAACTGTTGCGCCAACGCGCCCCCGGTCTGGCGGCGGACGGCGAACTGCAAGCGGATGCGGCTGTGGTGCCGGCGGTCGCGGAAAAGAAGGTGAAGGAGCTCGGCGCCGTCGCCGGGCGCGCCAACGTGCTGATTTTCCCCGATCTTGACGCCGGCAATATCGGCTACAAGCTCGTACAATGGCTGGGCGGCGCCACCGCCGTCGGTCCGTTCCTGCAAGGTTTTGCCAAGCCGATCAGCGATCTGTCCCGCGGCGCCAGCGTCGAGGATATCGTCATCTCCTGCGCCGTGGTGCTGGCGACAGCGCGAGCCGGGGCAACCGGATAAATCCGCCGACAGCATTGTCCCAATCTCACGTCGTCAAAATGCCGCCGTCGACTGGAATGACCGTTCCGGTGATGAAGCCGGCGCGGTTGGAGGCGAGGAATGCCACCAGATCGGCGACGTCGGCGGTCGTGGCGAGACGGCCCAGCGGAATACGCGGCAGAATGCGCTGACGGGTTTCGTCGGTGAGCGCCGCGTGCGTCATCGCGGTGTCCAAAATCGCCGGCGCCACCGCATTGACGGTAATGCCGCTCGGTCCGAGTTCGCGCGCGAGCCCCATGGTCAGCGCCACGACGGCAGCCTTGGTCGCGCCGTAGAGCGTATTGCCCACCGAGCCGCCGCCGCGCATCGCCGATATCGAGGCGATGTTGATGATGCGGCCGCAGCGCGCCGCCGTCATCGCGGGGGCGGCCGCCTTCACGCAATTGATAATGCCGTCGATATTGACCCGGGCGACGCGATCGAATTCGCCCGCTGGCAGATCGGCGACATTGCCGGTCGAGAGCAGCCCTGCGGCGTTGACGAGAATTTCCGGCGCTGCGGTCTTGCCGGCCAAAGTAGCGAAGGCCACATCAACGGCGTTCGCGTCGGCGACGTCGACGGTGACGGCATAAGCGGAGAGCCCGTCGCGCGTCATCGCGGCAGTGGCTCGCGCGGCGGCACCCCGGTCGCGATCGGCAACCCAGACCGTGCATCCCTCCGCCGCCAGCGCGCGCGCGACTGCCTCGCCGATGCCGGCGCCGCCGCCGGTGACGAATGCGACGCGACCTTTGAGGTTAAGCTCCATCTTGATCGCGTCGCTCTTCGTGGCCCGGCGAGGGCTACGCCGCCTTCTTCTGATCGGCGGCGATGTCGCTCTGGTGCCGATCCGTCATTGCATAGACCGACAGTGCGCTGATCGCGCTGACAACGAGGATGTAGAGACAGATCAACCAGGGCTGGCCGCCGCCCAACGGCAACAGCGCCGTCGCGATGATCGGCGTCAGTCCGCTCGCGAAGATCCCCGAGAACTGATAGACGAACGAGATGCCGGTATAGCGCACCCGCGTATCGAACAGTTCGGAGAACAGTGCGGCCTCCGGACCGTAGACCGCCGGATACACAAAAGCGAACGGCACCGCGACCGCGATAATCGTCAACAGCGGCGACTGCGGTCCCATCAGCCAGAATGCCGGAAACGACAACACGCCGATCAAAAGGCTGGCGATGCCGAACACTTTGCGGCGTCCGATCCGATCCGACAGCCGGCCGCAGAGCGGCAGCATGACGATCATGATCGCGGAAGCCACCATCACCGCCGACAACGCGGCCTGTCGCGTCATATGCAGCGTGCTGGTCAGATAGCCGACGAGAAAGACGCCGTAGACATTGAACGTCACACCCTCGATGTAACGGGCGCCGAGCCCTAGCAGGGTATTTTTGCTGTGCGAGCGGAACAGTTCGGCGATGGGCACCGCCGCAATCTTGTTCTCCTGCTGCGCCGCCTTGAATGCCGGCGTCTCCAGGATCCGCAGCCGGATATAGAGGCCGATGGCGACGAGGACCGCACTGAGCAGAAAGGCGATGCGCCAGCCCCAGGCGAAGAAATCGTCGTTATTGAGGAACGACAGCAGATTGACGACGCCGGCGCTGAGCAATAGCCCCGCGGGCACGCCGATTTGCGGCCATGCACCGTAGAAGCCGCGTTGGCCGCCGGGCGAATGCTCGACCGCCATGAGAACGGCGCCGCCCCATTCGCCGCCGATGCCGATGCCTTGGAAGATGCGCAGCGCCAGCAGCAGCAGCGGGGCCCACATCCCCGCGGATGCGTAGGTCGGCAACAGCCCGATCAGGAACGTGGCAATGCCCATGATCAACAGCGTCAGGATCAGCACGGTCTTGCGCCCAAGGCGATCGCCGTAGTGGCCGAAAATGATGCCACCTATCGGTCGCGACAGAAAGCCTACGAAAAATGTGCCGTAGGCCAATAAGGTGGAGATCAGCACGTCGGCATTGGGGAAAAACAGCTTGTTGAGCACCAGCGGCGTCATCACGCCGTACAGAAAAAAATCGTACCATTCGATCGTCGTGCCGATCGCGCTCGCCAGCGCGATGGTGCCGATCGGCATCGTCGCGCCGTCGTCCTTCTTGTAAGCCTGATCCATTTCTCTCTCCCCTCTCTTGTTATAAACCGGCGCTCAGGCTGCCGGCAGCCCCAACAATTTCCGTGCTTCGGTGCAGTTTGCGGCGTGGCGCCCATATTCGCCGCACAGTCCGGCGAGGCGCGCCACCAGTTCGGCGTTGCTGTTGGCCAGCCGGTCCTTGTCGAACTTGATATTGTCCTCGATCCCGGTGCGGACGTGGCCGCCGAGTTCGAGGCACCAGCGATTGACCTCGAGCTGATGCCGCGCAATGCCGGCGGCGGACCATGTCGCGTCCGGCATGATCTCCTTGAGCTCGCCGACCAGAAATTCCAGCAATTTGCGCCGCGCCGGCAGCGCGTTGGGGATGCCCATCACGAACTGGACCTGGCACGGGCGCTTGAGCAAGCCGCGGTCGGCGAGTGCCTTGGCGTTATAGAGCATCGCCACGTCGAAGACTTCGATCTCCGGCTTGACATTGTTTTGCAGCATGGCGCGCGCGAGGTCTTCGACGAGCTGCGGCGGATTCTCGTAGATCTGCGCGGGGAAATTGACCGATCCAGTGGCGAGCGAGGCCATGTCGGGCTTAAGGTTCAGCATCCTGCCCCGTTCGCTCTGTTGGCGGCCGCGGCCGCCGGTCGAAAACTGAATGATCATGCCGGGACAATTCTTGGCGATGCCTTCCCCGACTTGCGCGAACAGCGCCGGATCGGAGCTCGGCGACTCGTCGGGATTGCGGACATGGATGTGCGCGACCGAGGCGCCGGCTTCATAAGCCTCGTGCGTCGATTCGATCTGTTCGCTCGGCGTCACCGGCACCGCCGGCGTGTCTTTCTTGCGCGGAATGGCGCCGGTGATGGCAACGGTGATGATGGCGGGTGAAGTCACGGTCATGCTGCCAATGCGGGACGTTTGATAATGTGAAACGAACGTATGCCGGGCCGGAGCGCGATTTCCTTCAGCAGCGTGACGAGCGGCGTCGACGCCAGCGGATAATCGGTCTTGATCGGCCCGGCCGCCTTGAGCGCCTGGTACTGGCCGTCGGAATAAAACGCCGCGAGCAACAGATCGTCGTCCGACGCGAACGGCCCGCGTTCGCGCCGCACCCGCGGAATGCCCGGCTCGATCAGGTCCCCGGGCCGCGCCGTGGTCGGTGCCGCGCCCTTGGCGATACGGTCGAAGAGATTGGGGTCGATCGGTCCGGCGATCTCGCCGTAATAGCCGAGCACGTATTTACGCACCTCGTCGGGCACCGTGGCGTAGCGCTCCTTGCCCATGACGTTGAGCACGGCCTGGGTCATGACGAATTGCGCGAACGGGCTGACGATGATCGGGTAGCCGAGATCGTGGCGCACGCGCGCGGCTTCCTCGAGCACGTCGGGCAGACGATGGGCGATGCCGAGCGGCGCCAGCTGCGATTTGAGATTGGACACCATGCCGCCGGGCATCTGGTGCTCGTAATGAAAGGCGTCGTGTTCGGCGATATGTCCGACCGGCTTGCCTTCGCGCGCCGCGATGTAACGCAGGCGCTCGGCGACTTCGGCGACCGGAGTGAGATCGAGCGGCACGGTGAAACCATCGCGCCTGGCATTGTGCACGAAACTTTCCGTTGCCGGATGCGACGCGCCGTTGGCCAAAGTGGAGGTCGCCGTATGCACCACGTCGACGCCAAGCTCGGCGGCGCGGATCGCGGTGTAGGGGGCAAGGCCGGTGAGGCAATGCGAATGAAGGTGCAGCGGCAGCGCCCCGCAAGCGGCCTTGAGCGCCGGGACCAGCGTGTGCGCGCGTTCGGGGGTGAGGAGCCCGCTCGGATCCTTGATGTAAACCGCGTCGACGCCAAGCTTGATCAGCTCGCGCGTCTTGCGCGCGTAATAGTCGTCGGTGTGGACGGGGCTTAACGTGTAGACCACGCCGCCGGCGGTGTAGAGGCCGCACTTCTTCGCCGCGCGCACCGGCACTGCCATATTGCGCATGTCGTTGAGCGCGTCGTAGGGCGTGTGGTAGCGGATGCCGTTGGCAAAAATCCGTTGCGCGGTCAGTTCGACGATGTCGTCGGGAAAGAACTCGAAGGTGAACAGGCTTTGCCCGCGCGTCATCACGATCAGCGGGGTGTTCTTGACCCAGGTGCTGAGGATGCGCATGCGTTCCCAGGGGTCCTCGCGCAAATAGCGCACGCAGACGTCGAACACGGCGCCGCCGACGAGATCGATGGCCTCGAAGCCGGCGCGATCGAGTCGCGGCGCGAGGTCGGCCATCATCGCCGTCGTCATGCGTGTCGCCCACAGGCATTGGTGCGCATCGCGCAGCGTTACGTCGACGAGCCGTATGGTTTTTTGTCCGTTTTTGACCGCGCCCATCACTGCACCGCCGTTCGCAATCGGTCTTCGACCCAGCGGGTGTGGATTTCCGCGCGGGCAAATTCGGGCCGCCGCAGCAATTCGGCATGAAACGGCACCGTGGTGGCGATGCCGGACACGTCGAACCGCGCCAGCGCCGAGGATGCCGTCTCGATTGCCGCCGCGCGGTCGCGGCCGGTTACGATTAGCTTGCCCAGCATCGAATCGTAATAGGGCGGCACCACGTAATTTTCGTAGACGTGGCTGTCGAGCCGGATATCGCGGCCGCTTGGCGGCCGCCAGCGCTTGAGCATTCCCGGCGACGGGCGAAAGTCGTGTTCGGCATCTTCGGCGTTGATGCGGAATTCGATCGCAACCGGTGAGCCGTCGTCCGCCGGTGCGACCGATAGCCGCTCGCCGGCGGCGACGCGAAACTGCTCCGCCACCAAGTCATTGCCGGTCACCATCTCGGTCACCGGATGCTCGACCTGGATGCGGGTGTTCATCTCGATGAAAAAGAAGTTTTGGCTTTCCACTTCGTAGATGAATTCGACGGTGCCGGCATTGACGTAGTTGAGCGCGCGCACCAGCGTCAACGCGGCGTCCGCCATGGCACGGCGCACCGATTGTTCGAGCACCGGCGACGGCGCCTCTTCGACCAGTTTCTGATGCCGGCGCTGCACGCTGCAATCGCGCTCGCCGAGCTGCACGTAATTGCCGTGCCGGTCGCCGAAGACCTGGACTTCGATGTGGCGGACATTGGGGAAAAACCGTTCGAGATAGACGTCCGCCCGCCCGAACGCCGCCGCGGCTTCCGCACTGGCCTGCTCGAAAGATGGGTTAAAAGCATCCGCGTTATTGACGACGCGCATGCCACGGCCGCCGCCGCCGGCGCTCGCCTTCAACAGTAATGGATAGCCGATCGCATCGGCGCGCCGCTTGGCTTCCGCCGCGACGGTGAAGCCCTCGCTCGAACCCGGCACCACGGGAATGCCCAACGACGCCGCGGTTTGCCGGGCGACGACCTTGTCGCCCATCTGCGCGATGACCTCGGCGCTCGGACCGATAAAGCTTAATCCCGCTTCGGCGCAGCGCGCGGCGAAGCTTGGGTCTTCCGCCAAAAAACCGTAGCCGGGATAGAGCGCGTCACATTGGCACGACGACGCCACTTCGATCAGTGCCGCCGCATTGAGATAACTCGCTTTGGGCGGCGGCGGCCCGATGCAGACGGCGCGGTCGGCGGCCCAGCAATGCGGGGAATTGCCGTCGGCCGAGGAAAAGACCGCGACGCTTTCGAGCCCGAGCCGCCGGCAGGTGCGGATGGCGCGCAACGCGATCTCCCCGCGATTGGCGATCAATACGCGACGCAACCTGACGCTCCTATGCGGGTTCGATGACGAAGAGAGTGCGGCCGTACTCGACGAGCTCGGTGTTGTCGGCGCCGATTTGCGCGATGCGGCCGTCGTGCTCGGACGCAATGGTGGTGAAAAGCTTCATCACCTCGATCAGGCAGAGTGCGTCGCCCTTGCGAACGTGTTGACCGATTTCGACGAAGGGCGGCGCGTCCGGCGAAGGCGCCCGGTAGAAGGTGCCGACCATCGGCGCCGTCACCTCGATCTGATGCGGGGCCTTTGCCGGCGCCTGGCGCGGTGCTGTATCGGTCGACGCTGCGACGCCGCCGCCCGCCGGTCCCGGTGGCGACGGGGTTCTCGCGGCGGGCGCGACGATGTCATGCGACGGCGAATAGGCATTGCCGGTGCCGTTGCGCCGCACCACCAATTTCAAATCGCCGGTCTCGACGATCAGTTCATCGCAGGAACTGCCGTCGATGATTTTCAAGATCTCGGCGATGTCATCGTAACTCAGGCTCACGCTCACTCCGGGCTTTGCCGCACCACGCGTCAGTTCGTCGATTGCATTTTAGCGAGCGCCTTCAGGTCGGTACCGGTCTGCTCAATGCTCACTCCCGAGGTTCGGAAGCCGACAATCCAGATCGGCAGGATGCAAAGCACCGTCAGCACCGCGAGGATCAAACACAGCGTCGAAAAATCCATCATCGCGCTCATGATCGGGAACAGATAGACCAGCACGACGCCGCCGAGAAACCGGGTAATGCTCTCGCCGAGCATCGCGCCGGTCGCCCGCAGGCGGGTCGGGAACTGCTCGGCCATGTAGAGCTTTGCCAGCGGAAAGCCGGCATAGTCGAAGCTCCAAACTACGATCGCGGCCGCGATGATCGCTCCTCGCGACAGCGGCGCGCCGAGCGCCACGGTGCCGATCGCCGTGATCATCATGATGATGACGAGGCCCCAGCGCCGACTGATCTTGTCGCCGATGCTGCCGGCGATGGCGGTCGAAATCACCGTGAGGAACAGCAGTCCGGATGTAAAATAGAGCGCGTTTTCCTTGCCCGCGCCCATGCGCTGGATGATCGACGGCCCGTAGATGGTGATGATGTAGAACGACACGAACGGCGATAGCAGCGCGAGAAACGATACGACGCATCGCTGCCAATACGGATAACGGAACAGATCGAAGATCGAGACTTTCCGCGCCGCCGTCGCTTCGAGTACCTTCAGCGAGCCTTCGTCGATCAATGTCTCGTCATGCGGGACTTGGCCGATGTCTTCGAGCTCCTCGACGAACGTCCGAACGGTGTCGATCCGGCCGGCTTTCAGCAGAAATCGCGGCGATTCCGGAAGATATTTTATGATCACCGGGACGATGACGATCGGCAGACCGCCGAGCATCAGCAGCACCCACCAGGCCTCGCTGGCCGGCAGACGGCCGATGATGAGCGCGCCGGCCAATGTGTTGAGGCCGTAGGAAAAGCCGAGCAGGGAATTGGAAAAGCCGACGGCGGTGCCGCGCCATTGCTTGTTGACGAATTCGGAGAGCAGCAAATACGGAACGGGGAACACTGCGCCCTGGCCCAGGCCGGCGATGAAACGAAAGGCCGCCAACTGGTTGGCGTCCTTCGCGAAGCTGGCAAGAAACGTCACGACACTGAAAATGACGATGCCGCCGACCAGCGTCGTTTTGCGGCCGAAGCGGTCCGCCAGCCGGCCGGCCGGCAGCAGCCCGAGAACGATGCCGAGCGTACCGGCGCTGCCGACCAGACCGGTCGCGCTCGGCGAGAGCTGCCACTCGCCCTTCAAAATGAACAGCACCGGAGCGATGATGCCGATATCGAAGGCCTCAAGGATCCAGACCACGCCGAGCAGGCCGACGAGAAACAGGATTCTGCGATTGACCGGCAAGCGATCGAGTCGCGCCAGCAGGTTCTCCTGCGCCGCCAGATCTTCACGGCGTTGAAAACTTGTTACGGTCGCCACCTCAGCCCTCCCCTTGGTTTTTAGATTATGATTTTCATTTTTGTTGTTCGCGGCGCTGCGCGAATTCGACGGCACTGCTGCGCCGTTCGGCCTCGTTGTCGTCAGATTAGCACTATGCTATTCCTTTTTAAAACCGCACGTCTCAATTAATGAGAAATCGGAATGTTTGGCGCGCGCCGACAAAAAACTGCCACCGCGCGTTGAGCGGCCGACAAAGTCTAAACCGAGGGAGGATCGATAATGGTGGCTAAGAAAATGGCGTGGCTCGCCGCTGTAATGCTGGCGTCCGCAATCGCCGGCGGTGCCGCGCAGGCGCAAGAAAAATATCCGGATCATCCGATCAATTTTATCGTGCCCTGGGGTCCGGGCGGCGGTGCCGATCTGTTGGCGCGAACCGCCGGCAAGATCATGTCGCAGGATCTCGGCGTCTCGCTGCCGGTGCTCAATGTGCCGGGCGCCACCGGACAGACCGGCATCACCAAGCTCCTCAACGCCCCGGCCGACGGCTACACGCTCGCGGTGCTGATCGGCGATACCTACTCGCTGCTTGCCGGGCCCCATCCCGGATTCACAGCCGATCAGGTCATTCCGCTCGCGATCATGATCCAGCAACCGTCGGGCTATTGGGTCAATACGCAAAGCAAATGGCACACCTGGCAAGAGCTGGCGGCGACGGCCAAGCAACAACCGCTCAAGGTCGCGGTGCTCGGCTTCGGCAGCGCCGACGACATCACCACGTCCTATCTCAACAAGCAGGGCCTCAAGTTCACGCCTATTCCTTATGCCGAGCCGGAGTTGCGCTACACCTCGATCCTCGGCGGCAATGCCGATGTGCTCTACGAGCAAACCGGCGACGTGCGCAGCTATTTCGACGGCGGCAAGATTCGGCCGCTGATCTTCTTCTATTCGCATCGGCTCAGCATTCCGCAATTCGCCGATGTGCCGGTGTCCAAGGAGTTCGGCTACGACGTCACGCTGCCGCAATTCCGCTCGATCGTGGTCAAAGCCGGCACCGATCCGGCGCGGGTCAAGCTCTTATCCGATGCGCTGGCGAAGGTGGCCCAGACTCCGGAATTCAAGGCCTATCTCGATCAGCAATATGCCGATCCGGATAGCTACGTGCCGATGGATAAAGCGCGGGTCTTCATGGATTCGTGGCTGGCGCAGGCCAAGGGAATTTTGGCTTCCACGCAGAAGGGATCGAAGTGAGTTCGGGCAAAAGCGTCACGTTGCTGGATCGCTGCCGGGCCACGATGCCTTATCTCGTCGTGCTCGCGGTCGCCGCATATCTGTACTACGCCGCCGAGAATTTCGAGTTCGAGCAGTCTTCGGGGCGGATCGGCCCCGGCGCGTGGCCTAAGCTCATTCTGATCCTGATGTTAGCGTCTGCGTTGTGGGGCGCGGTATCGACCGCATTCCAGATCGGAAAGACCGACGCGCTTGACGCCGATGCCGACGAGATGGAGGCGCTGGTCCGGCCGCCGGAGATTTATCCGTGGCTGGTCTGGGCCGCCGTCGCGGCCACGGTCGGTTATCTCCTCATCCTGCCGGTGCTCGGCTTCTTTCCGGCGACGATCGTTTACGCCTTCGTCCTCATGTATCTCGGGCATTACCGGCAGTTCGTGCATGTCACGCTGCTAAGCGTGGCGATCGCGTTCGCCTTCATGTTCATGTTCATGCGCGTCGTCTATGTGGCGCTTCCAGTCGGGATTGCGCCATTCGATCGGCTGTCTTACGCGCTCATGGCCGCGATGGGCGTCCACTAGGAGGCGGCGTGGTCATCGTCAATCTCGCCCACGGCTTCGTGCAGGTTTTCCAGCCGTTCGACCTGCTCATGCTGTTCGTCGGCCTGCTGGTCGGCATGGCGGTCTCGATCATGCCGGGGCTGGGTCTGGTGATGGGCGTCATTCTGGCGCTGCCGTTCACCTATCAGATGCCGATCGAGCCGGCGGTCATTCTGCTCACCGCCATTTATTTCTCCGGCACCTATGGCGGCTGCTTCACCGCCATCCTCTACCGCATTCCCGGCGAGCCGATGGACGTGCCGATGTTGTGGGACGGCTACACCATGGCGCAGCGCGGTCAGCCGGCCAAGGCGCTGGGCTGGGCGCTCCTTGCCGCGCTCATCGCCGGCCTGGTCTCGTCGACGGTCATGGTGGCGCTGGCCGGTCCGATGAGCGAGGCCGCGCTCAAATTCGATTCGCCCGACTATTTCGCCGCGGTGTTCTTTGGGCTGACCACGGTCGTAGCGCTCGCCGGCAAATCGATGGTGAATTCGCTGATCAGCCTGTGCGTCGGGCTTCTGGTGGCGACGATCGGCATCGACAGCATCTACGGCACCGACCGCTTCACCTTCGGCGTGCCGATCCTGCGCGACGGCGTGCAACTGGTCGAGGTTCTGGTCGGCATGTACGGCCTCGGCGAGGTGCTGGCGCGGATCGGTCAAGGCCTACATCTCGACCAACCGAAAGACGCTAAAGTCAACGTCGCGACGCAGTTCCCGTCGCTGCGCGAATTCTTGGCGATCAAGATGACGCTGCTGCGCAGCACCGTGCTGGGCACGGTGCTCGGCATCGTGCCGGGCGCGGGCGCCACCATCACTTCCTTCATCTCCTACGGCATCGAGAAGCAATACGGGCGGCGGCGGCAACTGCTGGGTACCGGGATTCCGGAGGGCATCGTCGCGCCGCAGATCGGCGCCACCGCCTCGGTGGCGGGCCACATGATTCCGCTGCTTACTTTGGGCCTGCCCGGCAGCGGCGCCACCGCCGTCATCCTCGCCGCCTTCCTGCTGCACGGCGTGCAACCCGGCCCGATGCTGTTCGAGGACCCGGCTTCCGCGCTGATGGTTTACACCATCCTTGCCTCGATGTTCGCCAGCGTCATCGGCATGTGCCTCGTCGGTTTTTTCTGGATCAGGGTCGTGGTCAAGGTCTTGACCATCCCGCAGGGCGTTCTTTCGGCGATCGTGGTGATGTTCTGTCTGGTCGGCGCCTATGCCAACCGCAACGACATGTCGGACGTTTGGATGATCGTGATTTTCGGCGTGCTCGGCTACTTATTCGAAAAGTTCAAATATCCGATTTCGCCGATGGTGTTGGGGGCGATTTTGGGACCGGTCGGCGAGACCGCGTTCATGCGCAGCATGATCTCCGGCGGCAACGATTGGACCGTATTCTTCAGGGGACCGATTTGCGGCCCGCTCATGGTCGGGTCGATCCTGGCGCTGAGCTATCCGTTGCTGCGCAAACTCTTCCTCATGCGCCGCCGCGTGGCGGCCGTTGTCATTTCGGGTGAGCCGCGATGAAAGCACATGCCGCGATGAAAGCACATGCCGCAATCAAAGCACACGCAATGTCGGACAGTCTCCACCGCGAAGCGCCCCGCGGCGACGCGGTGCACGACGGGGGGCATGAAGCGATCTCGACGGCGACGGCGCGCACCTTCGCCATCCTCGACCTCGTTGCGCATTCCCCGGTGGCGGTCGAAGTTGCGAGCGTCATCGAAAACCTCGCGCTGCCGAAGGCGACCGCCTACCGCCTGGTCGACGGCCTGGTCAGTTCCGGCTATCTCGCGCGCGAACCGGCGCGCAAGCGCCTGACTGTGGGATCGCGGCTCACCGACCTTGCGTTCGGCACCATGCGCGCATCGATGCGTGACGCCGGCCGCCATGCGCTGCTGCGCCGGCTCGCTCACCAGGTGAGCGAGACCTGCAATATCGGGGTTATTCTCAACGGTGAGATCGTCTATCTCGACCGCGTCGAGGCGGAGCATTGGCCGCTGCGTCTGCATTTCGGCGCCGGTTCCCGCGTGCCGCTGCATTGCAGCGCGATCGGCAAGCTGCATCTGGCGCTGCTGCCCGGGCGCCGCCGCCATCGCCTGTTGCAAAGCCTCGATCTGCGCCGTTTCACCGACGGCACCATAACCGAACGATCGCTGCTGGAAGCCGAGTTGAAGCAAATCCGCAAGGAGCAGGTTTCGTTCGACCGTGAGGAATATCTCGCCGGCGTGGTCTGCGTAGCGGTGCCGGTGCTCGGGCGCAACGGCGAAATGCTCGCCGCGATCGCGATCCAGGCGCCGGAGGCGCGCATGCACGTTCGCATGGCGCGCGAGCATCTGCCGGCGCTGCGCGCCGCCGCCGCCGAGCTCGCCGAAACTTTTCTGGACAGGACGTAAATCTCATCTGCAACCGGCATGGCGAATGCCGGATTCGAACGAGGATTAAGCGATGAAAATGACAACGGAAGAAGCCTTTGTGAAAGTCTTGCAGATGCACGGCATCGAGCATGCTTTCGGCATCATCGGTTCGGCCTTCATGCCGATCTCCGACCTGTTTCCGCAGGCCGGCATCACGTTCTGGGACGTCGCGCATGAAACCAACGGCGGACTGATTTGCGACGGCTATACGCGATCGACCGGCAGAATGGCGATGGTGATCGCTCAGAACGGCCCGGGCATCACCAATCTGGTCACTCCCATCAAGACGGCCTACTGGAATCATACGCCGATGTTGCTGGTGACGCCGCAAGCGGCCAACCGCACGATCGGCCAAGGCGGCTTCCAGGAAGTGGAGCAGATGGCGCTGTTCCGCGACATGGTTTGCTATCAGGAAGAGGTGCGCGATCCGTTCCGGACTGCGGAGGTTCTCAATCGCGTCATCGCCAAGGCCAAGCGTCTGTCGGCGCCGGCGCAAATCAACATCCCGCGCGATTATTGGACACAAATCATCGACATCAGCCTGCCGGCGATTGTCGAATTCGAGCGCCCGGCCGGCGGCGCCAATGCCATTGCCGAGGCGGCCAAGCTCCTGTCGGCGGCAAAATTCCCGGCGATCTTGTCGGGCGCCGGCGTCGTTCTCGCCGGCGCCATTCCCGAATGCGCGGCGCTCGCCGAAAAACTCGATGCGCCGGTCTGCAACAATTACCAACACAACGACAGTTTCCCCGGCAGCCACCGGCTTGCCGTCGGTCCGCTCGGTTACAACGGCTCGAAGGCGGCGATGGAGCTCATCGCCAAGGCCGACGTGGTGCTGGCGCTGGGCACCCGGCTCAATCCGTTTTCGACGCTGCCGGGCTACGGCATCGATTACTGGCCGAAAAACGCCAAGGTGATTCAGGTCGATATCAATGCCGACCGCATCGGCCTCACCAAGCCCGTCACCGTCGGCATCTGCGGCGACGCCAAGCTCGTCGCCAAAGCCATCCTGGCGCAACTCTCGCCGTCGGCGGGCAATGACGGCCGCGACGAGCGCAAAGCGCTGATCCATACCACCAAGTCGCGCTGGCTGCAGACGCTGTCCAGCATGGATCACGAGGAGGACGATTCCGGCACGAGCTGGAACGCGGACGCGCGCAAGCGCGACCCCGACCGCATGGCGGCGCGCCAAGCGTGGCGCGCCATTCAGGCCGCGCTGCCGAAGAATGCGATCATATCGAGCGACATCGGTAACAATTGCGCCATCGGCAATGCCTATCCGACCTTCGAACAGGGCCGGAAATATCTGGCGTCCGGCCTGTTCGGGCCATGCGGTTATGGCTTTCCTTCGATCATCGGCGCCAAGATCGGCAATCCGGACACGCCTTGCGTCGGCTTTGCCGGCGACGGCGCCTTCGGCATCTCCATGAACGAGATGAGCTCGATCGGTCGGCAGGAGTGGCCCGGCATCACCATGGTGGTGTTCCGCAACTATCAGTGGGGCGCCGAGAAGCGCAATTCGATCCTGTGGTTCGACAATAATTTCGTCGGCACCGAGCTCGATCCGCATCTCAGCTACGCCAAGGTCGCCGAGGGCTGCGGATTGAAGGGCGTGACGGTGCGAACGCCCGCCGAATTGACCGAGGCGCTGCGGACCGCCTGTGAGGCGCAGAAGCAACGCATCACCACTTTCATTGAAGTCGTCCTCAATCAGGAGCTTGGCGAGCCGTTCCGCCGCGACGCCATGAAAAAACCGGTGCGGGTGGCGGGCATCCGGCGCGAGGATATGCGCGCGCAGCAAGTCGCGCAGTGAAGGAACGACGATGACTGTGGCCGTGAAATCGCCGGCGGATACCCACCACAAGCCGGTCCTTGACGACGTGATGGCGCGCGCGCGCGCGGCTTTCGAAGCCTTCCGGAACGTCAGCCAGGAACGCGCCGACGAGGCGGTTCGCGCGCTGGCCTGGTCGGTCTATAAGCCCGAGCATGCGCGCGAGCTTGCCGCGCTGGCGGTCGCCGATACCGGGCTCGGCAACGTGCCCGACAAGATCGTCAAGAACCAGCGCAAGACTTTCGGCACGTTGCGCGACCTGTTGCGCGCCAAGTCGGTCGGCGTCATCGAGCACGACAGGGCCAGGGGCATCGTCAAATACGCCAAACCGATGGGGGTGGTCGCCGCGCTGACGCCCTCGACCAATCCCGCCGCGACGCCGGTCAACAAGGCGATGATGGCAATCAAGGCCCGCAACGCCGTCGTCATCGCGCCGTCGCCGCTCGGCTACGAGACGACCAAGCGCACCGTGGAGTATATGCGCGGCGCCTTGGCGCAGGCCGGACTGCCGGCCGATCTCGTCCAAATCCTGCCGCCGCCGGTCACCAAGGAATTGACCGAAGCGCTGATGAAGGCCGCCGACCTCGTCGTTGTCACCGGCTCGCAGGACAATGTCCGCCGCGCCGCCATGAGCGGCACGCCGGCGATCGGCGTTGGCGCCGGCAATGTTCCCGTCATCGTCGACGCGACCGCCGATCTCGCCGACGCCGCGCGGAAAATCCGCGCCTCGAAGATTTTCGACAATTCGACCTCATGCTCGTCCGAGAATTCGGTGATCATTCTCGATTCGGTCTATGACAAGGCCATTGCCGCATTGCAGGCGGTCGGCGGCTATCTGTGCACCGCGCAACAGAAGGCCAGTGTGCAGCAGGCGCTGTGGCATCACGGCAAGCTCAACCGCCATCTGATCGCGCGCGGTCCGGAAATCCTGGCGCCCGCCTTTGGCCTGCCGGCCGAGGCCGCGCGCGCCGATTTCTTCATGGTCGAGGACTCAGGCACCGGTAAAGAGCATCCGTTCTCCGGCGAGAAGCTGTCGCTCGTGCTTACCGTCTATCGCGTCAAGGATTTTGCCGCCGCCAAGGACCTGGTAGCGGCCGTGCTTGACTATCAGGGCAAGGGCCATTCCTGCGGCATTCACACCAAGGACATGGCGCATGCGCGCGAACTGGCCGAGGATCTGGACGTGGTGCGCGTGCTGGTGAACTTCGCCCACACTTTCGGCAATGGCGGCGGCTTCGACTCCGGCCTCGGCTTCACGCTCAGCATGGGCTGCGGCTCATGGCAAAAGAACAGCATTTCCGAGAACCTGAGCTACAAACATTTCCTCAACATCACGCACCTCGTCACGGTGATCCCTGAGGACAAGCCGAGCGAAGAGGAATTGTTCGGCCCACATTGGCACAAGTACGGGCGCTGAACGCGAGGGTGATGATGAATTTCGAGGAGCACGTCGCCAAGGCGAAAGTGCTGGGCCCGGCGTCGATCGCGGTGCCGCGCGGCAAGCTTTGCGTCACGGCGGACGAGGCGAAAACGGCGTTCGGCGAGATCGGGCCATGCGTGGTCAAGGCGCAGGTGCCGACCGGCAAACGCGGCAAGGCCGGCGGCATTCGCAAAGCCGACAGCGCCGCCGAGGCTGCCGCCGCGGCGCAAGCGATTCTCGGCATGGACATCGATGGTTATCGGGTCGAAAAAGTCCTGGTCGAGGAGCGCGCCGAGATCGCGCGCGAATTCTATGCGGCCGTGCTCACCGATTTTGCCGCCCGCCGGCCGCTCATTCTGTTTTCCACCGAGGGCGGCATGGAGATCGAGGAAGTGGCGGCGGCGCGGCCAGATGCCGTTCGCCGCCATGGCCTCGACATCGACCAGGACTTCGACGACAACGCCGCGCGCATCATGCTCGGCGGCTTTGGCCTCGGCGATGCCGAGCCGCGGATCGCCGCCATTTTGAAATCGCTCTACGCGATTTATCGCGCGCGCGACGCCGAGCTGATCGAGATCAATCCGCTGGCGCTCTTAAAAGACGGCCGCGTCGTCGCGCTCGATTGCAAGTTCACGCTCGACGATTCGGCGATTTTTCGTCAGGCCGACCTCGCCACCGCCGGGGCGGCGGAAAAGCTCACCGCGCTCGAGCGCCGCGGCGCCGCGGCCGGGCTTAAATTCATCGAGCTTGACGGCAATGTCGGCGTGCTCGCCAACGGTGCCGGCTTGACCATGACGACGATGGACGTGATCGCCCATAGCGGCGGCAAGCCGACGAACTTTCTCGAGATCGGCGGCGAGGCCTACACCAAAGCTGAAATCGGCCTTGGTCTCGTGCTGTCGGCGCCCAACGTCAAAAGCCTGGTGATCAATTTTTGCGGCGCCTTTGCCCGCACCGACGTGATGGCCGACGGCGTCGTCAAAGCCTGGGAGAAGCTTGAGCCGACGATCCCGGTGTTCTTTTCGATTCACGGCACCGGCGAGGACGAAGCGGTGAAGCTGGTGCGCGAGCGGCTCGGCATCGAGCCATACGACTTCATGGAAGACGCCGTGCAGGCGGCGGTGGATGCGGCGCGATGATCGTCTATCGAAAATCGCATCGCGTGCTGGTGTCGGGCATTACCGGCAAGCAAGGCACGTTCTGGACCGAGAAGATGATCGAGTGCGGCACGCGCGTTGTGGCGGGCGTCAATCCCAAACGCGCCGGCGAGACTCACATAGGCGTGCCGGTCTTTGCTTCGGCGGCCGAGGCGATGGCGAAAGCGCCCTATGACACCGCCGTCATGTTCATTCCGCCGGCGCTCGCCAAGGCGGCGGCGCTGGAAGCCATTGCCGCGGGCGTAAAGCTCCTGGTCATGCTCACCGAGCACATTCCGGCGCAGGATGTGATGGCGGTGCTGCTCGCGGCGCGCCGCGCGGGCACGCAGATCGTCGGGCCGAACACGGCGGGGCTGGTAACGCCGGGCGAAGGCTTTGTCGGCATCATGCCGGGGCATAATCCGAATGTGTTCCGGCCGGGGTCGGTCGGCGTTGTTTCGCGCAGCGGCAGTCTCGGCACGCTGGTCTGCCTCAATCTGACCCGCGCCGGCATCGGCCAATCGGCCTTCATCGGCATCGGCGGCGACCCGATGATTGGCACGACGACGCGCGATGCTTTGGTCGCGCTCGACGCGGACGAGCGGACGCAGGCGGTGGTTCTGGTCGGCGAAATCGGCGGCGCCATGGAAGAAAAGGCCGCCGAATACGCCGCCGGCATGAATAAACCGGTGGTCGCCTTCATCGCCGGACGCGCTTCGCCGCCGGGCAAGAAAATGGGCCACGCCGGCGCCATCGTCACCGGCAATGCCGGCAGCTATGCGTCGAAACGCGAGGCGCTCGAACGCGCCGGCGTCACCGTAGTTGAAACTCCGCGCGACATTCCGCAGGCGCTGTCGCGGAAGCTTGCCACCGGACAGCGCGGCGCAGGGCGCGCCCGCGCTATTTGACCAGCGTCTTGCCGGTGACCGCTTCGAGATTCTTGTAGAAGACTTTCTCGGCTGTCGTCTTGTCCATCTTCAGCTTGTCGAGAATCCGCAACGTCTCGCGCGGGAACATCGTGCCGCCTTCGGGGTCGAACGGACAATCGGAAGCGAACACCAGCTTGTCGATGGGGAAGAACTCCATGCCGCACTTGGTCGCCGGCTCCGCGGTGAAGGCAGCGGTATCGGCCCAGAAATCGTTCTTGAAATAATCGAGCGGCCGCTTTTTCAGGCTCTTGCGCAGCCCGACATAGTCTTCGTCAGTGGTGCGATTACCCATCACGTCGTTGCCCGGCCCGAGCCGGCCTTCGAGCATCGGCACGATGCCGGCGAAGTGGTGGGTGATGATTTTCAGGTTGGGATGCGTGTCCATGATCTTGGAATAAACCAGGCGCAGCATGGCGCAGGCCGTCTCGTAGGACCAGCCGATGGTCCACCAGATTTCGTAGAGCGATTTTTTCTCATCCAGATAGTCCGGCGTCTCGGCGCCGCGCGCCGGATGCAGCCAGATCGGCGCACCGAGCTCGTTCATTTTCTTCCAGAACGGGGCGTATTCCGGACGGTCGAGCGGCTTGCCGGCGACATTGGTATAAATCTGCACGCCGAGCGCACCCATCTTCATCGCGCGTTCCGCTTCGGCCACGCCGGCGTCGGGCGCGGCGAGCGAAACCTGCGCCACCCAGCCGGGAAAATGATCCTTTTCCTTGGCGATCAGTTCGGCAAAGCCGTCATTGATGATGCGGCAGAACTCGTCGATATCGGCCGGGGTCTTGGCGAACTTTTCGATCGGCGGCTGCGGATAGGACAGGACCTGCTGGTAGTCCTTGTGGCCGTCGACGATCTTCTTGCGCACGTTGAGATCGAATAGCGCCGGCAGCGAGCGGATGCGCTTGCCCATGTCCTTGTAGTCGCCGGCGACTTCGTTGAGCTTGGTGAAGAATCGTTCCGGGAAAAAATGGGTATACGCGTCGATACGCATCGGCATGGGCGTTGCTCTCCTCTTGGCGGATAGGCTTCTAGCGTACTTTCGCTCCAACTGGAAACGGCCGTGAATCAGCGGCCGCCATGCGTGAGACGCGCGACGACTTCCGGTGGGATTGCTTGCGACTTCATGCGTGTCGGGTCGTCGGGGTGACGGACGACCCACACGCGCGTCTCGGTCGCCTCGACGGCAAGCGCGCCTGCCTTGGTCAGGCGATGCTCGATCCTGAAGCTTGAGCGGCCGCAGGCAACGAGTGCGCTTTCGATTAAGACCTCGTCGCCGAACCGCGTCGGCAGGCGAAACCGGGCGCGAGTTTCAACCAGGGGATGACCGGCAAAGGCGTAGGCCTTGAGGTACTCGATCTTCTTCATGCCCAGCGCGCACTCGATCAGAACGGTGGTCGAGACGTCGAAAAACTCGAAATATCGCGCATAGAAAATGATGCCCGCAGGGTCGCAATCACCCCATTCGATGCGCATTGTGCGGATGTTGGTCAGCATGATTTGGGAGGACGGCGGGCGAAGGACGGCTGTAATGTTTAGTCTGTCATCTGTCGTTCGTCATCTATCGTCCGCTAGCGCGGCGCCATGCGTAGCGCGCCATCGAGCCGCACCACTTCGCCGTTGAGGTAGCGGTTCTCGATCATGTGGCGCACCAGGGATGCGTATTGCACCGGTTTGCCGAGCAGTTTCGGAAACGGCACCGCGGCGGCCAGGCTCTGCTGCGCCGCTTCCGGCAAGGCGTGCAGCATCGGCGTCGAAAAAATTCCGGGCGCCACGGCGTTGACGCGGATGCCGAACTGGGCGAACTCCCGAGCCGCGGGCATGACCAGCCCGACGACGCCGCCTTTGGAGGCGGCATAGGCCGCTTGGCCGATCTGGCCCTCATAGGCCGCGACGGACGCGGTGCAGATAATGATGCCGCGCTCGCCGTCTTCCATGGGTTCGAGGGACTGCATGGCGGCGGCAGCAAGCCGCATCACATTGAATGTGCCGATGAGGTTGATTTCGACGACGCGCGCGAAATCGGCAAGCGGCATCGGCCCGTCGCGGCCGACAATGCGCTTGGCCGGTCCGACGCCGGCGCAATTGACGACGATCCGCGCCGTGCCGTGGCCGGCCGCAGCCGAGGCAACGGCTTTTTCCGTTTCAACGCTATCTGTGACGTCGCAGGCAAGCGCGATGCCGTTGACGGCGATCGCGACTTCGGCGGCGGCCTTCTGATTGACGTCGAAGATTGCGACCTTGGCGCCGGCTTCCGCCAGCATCCGCGCGGTGGCGGCGCCCAGCCCGGAAGCGCCGCCGGTGACGATCGCGGCATGTCCACGAATGTCCATCTCAATCCACCTGTTTAGGTTGCTTGGCGCCCGCTACGATAACGTGCGGCGCCGGCGCCTCGACATAAAGTTCTTCGACCCGATTCGCGCGATTTGCCAGCACGGCGCGCTGGTTGATCGAGCCTTTGTCGGTCATTTCGCCAACATCGAGCGAAGGCGGTTCGTCCAACAGGATGGCGCGGGCGACGCGGTTCGATGTGCCGCTAGCTGCGGCGAAAAACGAATTGAGGCGACGGGCGAACTCGGCCATCACCCGTCGGTCGGCAAGCAACGCTCGCGCGGGAACGTCGGCGGCCGTGCCGGGCGCGGCTTTGCGGCAGGCGTCAAAATCGGGAAATACCAGCGCCGTGACCTCGTCGCGGTCGGCGCCAGCGAGGACGACGTCGCGGACGAGTGGCGCAAAGTGCGCGATGAAAGCCGCGCGCAGCGGCCCGACGCTGACCCAGGTGCCGGTGGCGAGCTTGAAATCCTCAGCCAGCCGCCCGTCGAACAGCAATCCCTTGGCTGGGTCGTCGGGAGCGTCGAACTTCAACGCGTCGCCGATCTTGTAAAAGCCCTCTTCGTCGAAAGCCTCCGCGGTCAATTGCGGCGCGCGCCAATAGCCGGGAGTGATATTGGCGCCTTTAAGCCGCGCTTCGAGCTTGCCTTCGCGCGGGACGAGTTTGAGCTCCACGCCGGGAAGCGGCAGGCCGATATTGCCGGCGCGTTCGGTGTCCCAGGAACAGGCGAGCGCCGCCGGTGCGGTTTCGGTCGAACCGAGACTCGACATGAACAGGATGCGTTCGCCGGTCGTCTTGATCGCGAGCTCCTGGTAGGCGTCGAGCACGTGCTGCGCCAGCGCCGCGCCGGCATAAAACATGACCTTGAGACGGCTAAAAAAAGTCTCGCGCAATGCCGGCTCGGCGGTGAGATAAGGCAACAGCATCTCAAAGCCCTTCGGTACATTGAAGTAGATCGTCGGCGCGATGTCGCGCAGATTGCGCACCGTTGCGTCGATGCCGCCGGGCAACGGCTTGCCTTCGTCGATATAGAGCGAGCCGCCATTGTCGAGCACCAGGCCGAAATTGTGATTGCTGCCGAAAGTGTGGTTCCATGGCAGCCAGTCGACGATAACCGGGGGCTCGTCGGCGACAAAGGCGAGACCGGCGCGGATCATCGCCTGGTTCGCGCACAGCATGAGCTGGGTGTTGATGACGCCTTTCGGCTGGCCGGTCGAGCCGGAGGTGAACAGGATTTTTGCAATCGTCGCGGGACCGACTGCGCCATGCGCCGCCTCGACCGCGGGCGACGGCGCCGCCTTCGCAAGTTCGCTGAACGGCGTGGCGTGCCGAGCGGTCGGAGGATGAGCGGTGACGACGATTTCGGCACTCGCCGGCACGGCCGCGGCGATGGCGCGCGAAAACGCCGTGCCGCTCGCCGCAAAGACCAGCCCCGGCGAAAGCAATTGCATGATCGCTTTGAGCTTGCCGAAATCGGCCGACAACAGCGAGTAGGGCACTGAAATCGGCGCATAGGGAATGCCGACATGCATGGCGGCAAGGCCGAGCAGCGCATGTTCGATGTCATTGCCGGAAAGGATGGCAAGCGGCCGCTCGGGCGAGAGCTTGCGTTGCAAAAGCGCCGCCGCAAGCGATCGCACCGCCGCGAGCGTTTGCGCATAGCTCATCGTCCGCCAGCCGCCTGCCGCGTCGCGCTGCGCCAGGAATACGCGGTCCGGCGCGATTTCGGCCCAATGCATGAGCCGCTCGGTGAGCTTTTGCGGATGCGGCGGCAGCTTGTGCGGCGCGCGCATCAGGATGGCGCCGTCGCTGCGCCGCTCGACCAAAACATCCGCCGGCCCGAGCTTCACCCGCCGCAGCGGCGGCCGGTTTTGCGCAGCAAGTGTCTTCGCCGATGCGCTTGCCATTGCGCTTCCTGTGTCAGCTTCGCGCCACTTTAGGGGCGCGTTTTTCCAGAAACGCTTTCAGCCGCGCCTTCGCCTCGGGCTCGCCCTGCGCGATTGCCGAGGTGAGAGCCTCGGTCGCGAAGCCGGTCGCGGGATCGCTCTTGGCGATGCGCGGCAACATATGCATGACCGCAAAATTCGTGAACGGCGCATTGCCGGCAATGCGGTGCGCAAGTTCGAGGCCTTTGGCGAGGCCTTTGCCTTCGTCCACCAGATACTGCGTGAGCCCGATCGACTGTCCTTCCTCGGCGGACAGCGTGCGCCCCGTCAGCATCATGTCCATCATGCGCGCGGTGCCGATCAAGGGCGGCAAGCGCACCGAACCGCCGCCGCCGACAAAAATGCCGCGGCTGGTTTCCGGCAAAGCGTAAAAGGCGGAGCGCTCCGCCACCCGGATATGAGCCGCCGCTGCGATTTCGAGGCCGCCGCCCACCACCGCGCCATGCAGCACGGCGACGACCGGCACTTTGCCGAACTCGATGCATTCGAAAGCGCGATGCCAGGATCGCGAGTGTTCGACACCGGCGAAGATGTCGCGCTCGGTGAGTTCGGTCAGATCGAGCCCGGCGCTGAAATGCTCGCCTTCGCCGGCCAAAACGACGGCGCGGACGTCGTCCGGAAGCGCACTGAAGAAGGCGCCGACGCCGCGCACCATCTCGTCGTCGAGCGCGTTGCGCTTGGCGGCGCGATTGAGCTTGATCACGGCAACGGCGCCATGCCGCTCGGCCTTCAGTGTCGGCGGCAGGTCGGCAAATTTGGCGGCCGGAGCGTTCATCTCGGCCATTTGACCCGTTCCGCCGCGGCCCGTAAATAGCCTGTCAGGGTTGAAAAGGCGCGAAAAAGGAGCTGCCGATGCGGGAGGTGTTCATCTGCGATGCCGCGCGCACCGCAATCGGCCGTTACGGCGGCGCGCTCGCCAAGGTCCGCACCGACGACCTCGCCGCAATCCCGATCAAGGCGCTGGTTGCGCGCAATAAAGGCGCCGACTGGACTCGGCTCGACGAGGTTTACTTCGGCTGCGCCAATCAGTCGGGCGAGGACAACCGCAATGTCGCGCGCATGGCGCTTTTGCTCGCCGGGCTGCCTCACTCGATCCCCGGCATTACCGTCAACCGGCTGTGTGCCTCGGGGCTGAATGCGGTCGGCGACGCGGCGCGCGCCATCCGCTGCGGCGAGATGGAGTTCGCCATCGCCGGCGGCGTCGAATCGATGACGCGCGCGCCGTTCGTGATGGCCAAAGCGGGCGAAGCCTATTCGCGCACGGCGGAAGTCTACGACACTACGCTCGGCTGGCGCTTCATTAATCCGATGCTGAAAGCGCAATACGGCGTCGATTCCATGGCCGAGACCGGCGAGAACGTTGCCGAGGAATTCCAGGTCACGCGGGCGGATCAGGACGCCTTTGCGCTGCGCTCGCAGCAGCGCGCCGCCAAGGCCGCCGCCGCCGGTTATTTCGCCGAAGAGATCGTGCCGGTGGCGGCGCCGGGCGGCAAGGCGGGTCCGATCGTCGTCGACAAGGACGAGCATCCGCGGCCCGACACCACGATGGAAAATCTGCAAAAACTGAAACCCATCGTGCGTAATCCGGGCACCATCACCGCCGGCAACGCGTCGGGCATTAACGACGGCGCCGCGGCGATCATCCTTGCCAGCGCGGAGGCGGCGAAGGCGCACGGGCTCAACCCCCGCGCTCGCGTGCTCGGCATGGCCTCGGCTGCGGTGCCGCCGCGCATCATGGGCATCGGGCCGGTGCCGTCGACGCGCAAGCTCATGGAACGGCTCGGCTTGAACATCGGCGATTTCGATCTGATCGAGATCAACGAAGCGTTTGCCTCGCAGGGTCTCGCCTGCCTGCGCCAGCTCGGCGTCGCCGACGACGCCGCGCACGTCAATCCGCACGGCGGCGCCATCGCGCTCGGCCATCCGCTCGGCATGTCCGGCGCGCGGTTGACGCTGACCGCGGTGCATGGGCTCCATAAGCGCAACGGCAAGCGCGCGCTGGCGACGATGTGCGTCGGCGTCGGCCAGGGCGTGTCGCTGGCGCTGGAGAAAGTTTGATTGTCATCGTCCGCGAATGCGGACGATCCAGTAAACACCGAAATGGCGGTGATTACTGGGTGCCCCGCCGTCGCGGGGCATGACGGTTGTATGAGGAGAAATTTGCGTGCCGATGTCACCGGGTTACATCCCCTTCCATCCCAATCCGTCGCAGCCGAAATTCAAGCCGCCGCCGGGCGCTGTCGACGCGCATTGCCACGTGTTCGGGCCGGAGGCGAAGTTTCCTTATGCGCCGGAGCGCAAGTACACGCCGTGCGACGCGCCCAAGGAAAAGCTGTTCGCGCTGCGCGATTATCTCGGCCTCGACAAAAACGTCATCGTGCAGGCGTCGTGCCATTCCAAGGACAATCGCGCCATGGTCGACGCGCTCGAAGCGTCGAACGGCAAAGCCAAGGGCGTCGCCTTTGTCGGCGAAGAGGTGACCGACAACGAATTGAAATGGATGGACAAGGCCGGCGTGCGCGGGGTGCGGTTCAATTTCATCAAGCGGCTGGTCGATTTCACCCCGCGCGACGTGTTGGCCCGCATCGCCGCCAGGGTGGAAAAGCTCGGCTGGCACATCGTCATCTATTTCGAAATGCCGGACCTGCCCGAGCTTGAGGATTTCTTCACCGCGCTGCCGACCACCGTCGTGGTCGACCATATGGGCACGCCCGACGTGAAAAAGGGCGTCGAGCACCCGGAAAACCAGCGCTTTCACCGGCTGATGGATAAGCATAAGAATTTCTGGGTGAAGGTGACCTGTCCGGAGCGCATGAGCCTCGCCGGGCCGCCTTATGACGACGTCGTGCCGTTCGGCCGGGCCTTGGTCGAGCATTTTCCCGACCGCGCGATATGGGGCACCGATTGGCCGCATCCCAATATGAAAAAGGAAGCTCCGGACGATGGCGTTCTGGTCGATTACATTCCCAAAGTCGCGCCGACGGCGGCCGCGCAGCAGGCGCTGTTGGTCGATAACCCGATGCGGCTTTATTGGAGTTAGACCAATTCAAATGTTTCAGCGGCTCGCAACTCTGTTATTGGCTTTAGGAATTTCGGCGGCGTCGGCGCAGACGTCGCCTTCCAGTTCATCGCCGACTTGGCCACCCTTGCCGACCACGGGCTTCATGTCCGGCCGCGCCGCCACCGACAAAGACGTCGCCGACGGCAACGCTATTTTTGTCCTGAAAGCCTATGGCGGCTATTTCGGCAGGCCGATGGATATCGTCATTCCGCAATACGCATATATGACCAAACGCGGCCAGAAACCCGTGCCGGTGATCGTCGTCCAGGCCGAAGTCGGCGGCGGCGTCAAGCTGTTCGGGGTGCGCGGTCTCGACGGCGATAAGTCGACCGCCCGGGATTTCGAGCTGAAATTGCTGGGCACCAAGCCACCAAATTGAACCGCGGCCGCGGCCGGCGGCTTACGTTGCCAACCGGCGCTGCGCTATATATGTCAAAGCGAACGGGAGATGCGCCCGAACGGGAGAGAAAATAATGGCCCGCGAACAGCACGACTACGACGACATCCCGGGCACTTTTGTGTTCGACGCCGAACGGTCCCGGCAAGGTTTTGGCATCAATATGTTCTGCATGTCGCTGATGCAGGAGGCGAACCGCAAGGCGTTTAAGGCGAACGAAGCGGAATACCTCAAAAAGTTCAAGCTCACGCCGGAGCAGACCGACGCCGTGCTTAAGCGCGACTACAACCGCATGCTGGAGCTCGGCGGCAACATCTATTTCACCGCCAAGCTCGGCGCCACCGACGGCCATTCGTTCCAGCATCTCGCCGCGGTGATGACCGGCTCGACGCAGCAGGATTACGCCGCCATGATGCTCGGCGGCGGCCGTTCCGTCGAAGGCAATCGCTCGCGTACGGGCAAGACCGCGCCGTCCAAATTTCTCGCCGCCAAGCCGGCCGCCAAGTCGAAAGCCAAAACCAAAACCAAAACCAAAGCCAAGTCCGCCAAGAGCAAATCTAAATCAGCAAAACGGAAGTGATGCCGTGGCCAGGATCGTTGCAGGGATAGGTTCATCGCATGTGCCCGCCATCGGCGCGGCGCTCGACAATAACAAGACCGAGGAGCCGTATTGGAAGCGGGTCTTTTCGGGCTTCGAAAAATCGCAAGAATGGATGCGGCAGACCAAGCCGGACGTCGCCATCGTCGTTTATAACGATCACGCCTCGGCGTTCTCGGTCGAGATGATCCCGACCTTCGCGCTCGGCTGCGCCGCGGAATTCCCGCCGGCCGATGAAGGCTGGGGCCCGCGGCCGGTGCCGGTGGTGCAGGGCCACCCGGCGCTCGCCTCGCATATCGCGCAGTCCGTCATTCTCGACGAATTCGACCTCACCATCTGCAACAAGATGGAAGTCGATCACGGCATGACGGTGCCGATGAACCTTCTGTTCGGCAAGATCGATAAGAACGCGCATTGGCCGTGCCCGGTCGTTCCGCTCGCCGTCAATGTCGTGATGTATCCGCCGCCGACCGGCCATCGCTGCTATATGCTCGGCCGCGCCATCAAGAAGGCGGTGGAGTCCTATCCGGAAGATCTCAAGGTGGTGATATTCGGCACCGGCGGGCTGTCGCACCAGATTTCCGGCCCGCGCGCCGGCCTGATCAACAGCAAATGGGACAAGAATTTCCTCGACAATCTGTCGAAGAATCCGCAGAAGCTCGTCAAGATTCCGCACATCGATTACATGCGCGAAGCCGGCGCCGAAGGCATCGAGATGGTGATGTGGCTCATTATGCGCGGCGCGCTCGACGACAAGGTCGACGAGGTCTATCGCTTCTACACCGTGCCGGCGTCGAACACCGCGGTCGGCCATATCATCTTGGCCAACCGCGACAGGGCTTCGGCCAAGCGCAAGCCTGCGGCCGGCAAGCACAAACCGGCGATCAAGCACAAGCGCGCCGCGGCAGACGCCAAGGTGCAACGCATTCGCAGTTAGTCGTTATTGCGAGCGAAGCGAAGCAATCCAGCGCGGCCGCAACGAGATGGATTGCTTCGTCGCTTCGCTCCTCGCAATGACTCCGTAGATCAGTCTGAAGAGGTCGACAATGAAGATTTGCGTAGCGGGGCAGGGCGCGTTCGGCCAAAAACATCTTGATGCGTTGAAGCGTATTCCCGATGTCGAAATTACCTCGCTGGTCGGCGGCAATCAGGATTCGACCGCCCAGGTGGCCAAGAAATACGGCATCCGGCATTTCACCGGGGAGCTGTCCGAAGGCATCAAGCGCGCCGACGCGGTGATCCTCACCACGCCGACCAAGATGCATTTTCGCCAGGGCGAGCAAGCGATGCGCGCCGGCAAGCACGTGCTGGTCGAAATTCCCGTCACCGACAGCGTCGAGGACGCCGAGGCGCTGGTCAAAATCGCCAAGGAAAGCGGCGTCACGGCCATGGGCGGCCACGTGCGCCGGTTCAACCCGAGCCATCAATGGGTGCATAAGCGCATCCAAAAGGGCGAGCTGAAAATCCAGCAGATGGACGTGCAGACTTATTTCTTCCGGCGCAAGAATATCAATGCAGCCGGCAATCCGCGGAGCTGGACCGATCATCTGCTGTGGCACCACGCCGCCCACACCATCGACCTGTTCCAGTATCAGGCCGGCGAGACAATTTCCGATTGCTATGCCGTGCAGGGACCGATCCATCCGCAGCTCAATATCGCCATGGACATGGGCATCGTCGCCAGGACGCCGTCCGGCGCGGTGCTGACGCTATCGCTGTCGTTCAACAATGACGGGCCGCTCGGCTCGTTCTTCCGCTACATCTGCGACAACGGCACCTACAAGGCGTTCTACGACGATTTGAGCGACGGCAAGGACAACAAGATCGACGTCTCCAAGGTCGACGTGTCGATGGACGGCATCGAGCTTGAGGACCGCGAATTCATCGCCGCGATCAAGGCAAAGCGCGAGCCCAATGCCAGCCTCGCCCAGCTGTTGCCGTGCATGCATGTGCTCGGCAAATTGGAAAAGATCGTCGACCCGCAGCGCAAGGCCCACGCCTAGGCTTCATCCATCGTGTCTAAGAACCGAGATGAGAGACGGCCAGCGCCCGCCTATTTCGTTCAGCCTCCTTGCTGCGCTGCTGCTCGTTTTTCTTGCGGCTTCGAGCGGTTTCGCGCAAGCGCCGCCCGCGGCAGTGCGCGCGTTGTCGGGCGCGCAACTCCGCAAGATCGATGGGTGGATAACCGAACAGGGCAGGGATATTGCGATCACGCCGATCATCACCGACATTTTGGGCCTGACCAAAGGCGACCAGACGATGTCCTGTCGCGCCTTCGCCGCCGCGGGCGACGGCAACGAGGTCCATCAGATATACGTGCTGCCGGAGGGGAAAGGTTATCTCGACGCGCACTTCTACAACGACAAGCTCGACGTCTACTGGACCGACAAGGATTTTGCCTTGATAGCGGCGCTGGAAGGCGTCCGCGGCCAGAAACCGGCGCCGACGTCCTTTGCCGACGCGCAATATGGGTTCGGCTATGAAGTGGCGTGGTGGGCGAACTATACCGATACGCACTGACGAACTTCCCCTCCCCCTTGTGGGGAGAGGGTAGGGGCGGGGGTCGCGGTAAATCGCAAACGTCGACGCCTGGTTCGTCGCCTCTCGACCCCCATCC